>Ga0209310_1000007_pt1:0-465000 | contig 594137 bp, 478 predicted proteins | sample AD_UKC030_MetaG_FD_184415 | JGI IMG/M metagenome (GOLD analysis project Ga0209310, IMG submission 184415) | Active sludge microbial communities of municipal wastewater-treating anaerobic digesters from USA - AD_UKC030_MetaG (SPAdes) (version 2) | ecosystem: Engineered > Bioreactor >... | reverse complement strand
ATACTGGCTAAGTGGGCAAGGATGTGAGGATACTCAGACAACCAGGATGTTGGCTTAGAAGCAGCCATCATTTAAAGAAAGCGTAACAGCTCACTGGTCAAGCGTTCTTGCGCCGACAATGTAACGGGGCTCAAGCCAGTTACCGAAGCTGCGGACTGGCGGATCTTCGGATCCGCCTTTGGTAGGAGAGCATTCTCACTCGGACGAAGCCGTGGCGTCAGCCATGGTGGACGGCTGAGAAGAGACCCTGCCGGCATGAGTAGCGATAATTGGGGTAGAAACCCTCAACGCCGAAAATCTAAGGTTTCCTGGGGAAGGTCAGTCCGCCCAGGGTCAGTCGGTCCCTAAGGCGAGGCCGAAAGGCGTAGCTGATGGACAGCAGGTCAACATTCCTGCACCGCCTGAGACGCGTTATCACCAATGGGGAGACGCAGGAGGATAGGCATACGCGCGATCGGAAATGCGCGGCCGCCACGTAGAGGGAGTGTCCAGGCAAATCCGGACGCTCTTAACCTCGAGCACGGCGGGGAAAGTTGCCTTCGGGCTTCCGAACTTGTCGATTCCACGCTGCCGAGAAAATCCTCTAGGGAGTGTCTCAGGTGACCGTACCGCAAACCGACACAGGTAGATGAGAAGAATATTCTAAGGCGCACGAGTGAGCCCTCTTTTAGGAACTAGGCAATTTAGCCCCGTAACTTCGGGAAAAGGGGCGCCTTATTAGGGTGAAGCCGTTCAGGTGGAGCCCGAGGAGGCCGCAGAGAAATGGCTCTAGCGACTGTTTAATAAAAACACAGGACTCTGCAAAGACATAAAATCGATGTATAGGGTCTGACGCCTGCCCGGTGCTGGAAGGTTAAGGGAAGCGGTTAGCCGCAAGGCGAAGCTGCGAACCGAAGCCCCAGTAAACGGCGGCCGTAACTATAACGGTCCTAAGGTAGCGAAATTCCTTGTCGGGTAAGTTCCGACCCGCACGAAAGGCGTAACGACTTGAGCGCTGTCTCAAAGAGGGGCTCGGCGAAATTGTGGTACCGGTGAAGACGCCGGTTACCTGCCGCTGGACGGAAAGACCCCGGCACCTTAACTGCATCCTAGCATTGGATTTCGGTCCATGATGCGCAGGATAGGTGGGAGACTTTGAAGCTGCGCCCCCGGGCGTGGCGGAGTCAACGGTGAGATACCACTCTTCCTGGTCTGAGATTCTAACCTCCACCCCTGATCGGGGTGAGGAACAGTGTTAGGTGGGTAGTTTGACTGGGGCGGTCGCCTCCTAAAATGTAACGGAGGCGCCCAAAGGTTCCCTCAGGTTGTTTGGAAATCAACCGTAGAGTGCAAAGGCATAAGGGAGCTTGACTGTGAGGCCGACGGGCCGAGCAGATGGGAAACCAGGGCTTAGTGATCCGGTGGTCCTGTATGGAAGGGCCATCGCTCAACGGATAAAAGGTACGCCGGGGATAACAGGCTAATAGTGTCCAAGAGCTCACATCGACGACACTGTTTGGCACCTCGATGTCGGCTCATCTCATCCTGGGGCTGAAGCGGGTCCCAAGGGTCCGGCTGTTCGCCGGTTAAAGAGGTACGTGAGCTGGGTTTAGAACGTCGCGAGACAGTTCGGTCCCTATCCACGGTAGGCGTAGGAGATTTGAGGGGGGCTGTCCATAGTACGAAAGGACCTGGATGGACGAACCTCTAGTGTACCAGTTGTCCCGCCAGGGGCAGCGCTGGGTAGCTACGTTCGGTCGTGATAACCGCTGAAAGCATATAAGCGGGAAGCACGCCCCAAGATTAGATCTCCCTCCCGCAAGGGCTGAAGGTCCCTGGTAGACGACCAGGTTGATAGGCTGGAGGTGTAAGCGCAGTGATGCGTTCAGCTGACCAGTACTAATAGACCGTGAGGCTTGACCATAAAGTTTATCAAGACAAAAAAACGGCGATCCGGGGAATACCGAGATCGCCGCAGCAAGCTAAGTTGCTAAATTGGATTAAAATCCCGGTGACTTTAACGGCGGGGCAACACCCGTTCCCATTCCGAACACGGAAGTTAAGCCCGTTCGTGCCGATGGTACTGCCTGGGCAGCTGGGTGGGAGAGTAGGTCGTTGCCGGGTTTTTTTATTTTTACTCGAATAAAGGCCAGAGGGGCACGGGCCCCCAAAAAACGGTCGGTCATACTCCTCTCCTTTTATTCGGCAGGTCGGGCGCGGGCTCCGTTCATGGGCCAAGGGGTAACCACGGAATCCGAATAAGAGGGTCCGCGTCCAGGGCAAAGGCAATTTTTAAGGAGAGATGTATGAACATCTACGTGGGAAACATTTCCCGCACGGCGGCTGAGCAGGATCTCAAGGACGCTTTCTCGGCGTTCGGCGAGGTTTCGAGCGTCGCTATCATCAAGGACAAGTTCAGCGGCGAGAGCCGCGGTTTCGGTTTCGTCGAGATGCCGAACAAGGAAGAAGCCGACAAGGCCATCGCCGGCCTGAACGGCAAGGACCTCAAGGGCCGTCCTCTGACGGTCAACGAGGCCCGGCCCCGGACCGATCGTCCCCGCACGGGCGGCGGCGGCGGTGGCAGGGGCGGCTTCGGCGGCGGCCGCGGCCGGTACTGATCGCTTAAGCGACTTTATTCGAACGCCAAAGGGCGGATGCCCCCGAAAGGGGACTCCGCCCTTTTTTATTTTCTGGGGGGATTTCTTGGGGGGCCGGGGACCGGTTCCTCCGCCATCTAGAGCCGAGGTCCGTTCGCGCGGGCCCGGCCGCAGGCGTTTGAGTAATCTGCCCTCCTGTATTAGAATCCGGGCCTATGCTTGTCGTCGTCGGCCTCTTTTTCGCCCTCATCCTGGGCATCGGCGTCTGGGTCAGCAAGCGGGCTAAGAAAGCATCCGAATTCCTGATCGCCGGGCGCCAGGTCAATCTCCTCCTGACCACCGCCACCCTGGCCGCGATGCAGATCGGGGCCGGCGTGATCATGGGCGGCTCCGAGGAGGGGGCCCAGAGCGGCCTCTGGCCGGGGATGTGGTACGGGATCGGGTGCGGCGGCGGGCTCATCCTGGCGGGGCTCCTGGCCGCGGCCAAGTTTCGCAGGCGCGGCGGCTATGTCCCCCTCGATTTCTTCAGCGACCGCTACGGCGAGCGGCGCGGCGTCCGCGTCTGGGCCTGGATGTCCAACATCCCGAGCCTGCTCGGGATCTTCGTGGCCCAGATCATGGCCGCCGGCTCCATCCTGTCCGGCTTCGGCGTCGATTACCGCCTCGGCGTCGTCGTGGTCGGGCTGATCATCATGATCTACAGCGCCCTGGGCGGCATGTGGGGCGTCGTCATCGTGGATTTCATCCAGCTGACCGTCACCCTGACGGGCATCCCGCTGGTGGCGATCATCGCCTTTTCCCGGCTGAAGGCCTCGGGCGCGGCGGCCGCCGTTTTCGGCGGGCCGTTCATCCCTCCCGGGATGTTTTCCAAGGCGGTGTTCCTGATACTGCCCTTCCTGCTGTCCATTTCCGTTTCCTACGACGCGTACATGCGCTTCCAGGCCGCCAAGTCGGCCCGGGTCGCCCGCTGGGGCGCCATCCTGGGCGGACTGATCGTCATCGCCGTCAGCTTCTGCACCGCCCTCGTCGGCGCCGCCGGACGCATCGCTTTCCCCGGCGTCGCTTCCGGGGCCGTGCTGCCCCATATGGTCCGGACCTCGCTGCCGCCCCTGGCCGCCGGCATCGTGGTCTCGGCCATCCTGGCCGGGACGATGTCCGCGGCCAACTGTCTTCTCCTGTCCCTGGCCGGAACGTGTTCCCGGGATTTCTACAACAAGGTCCTCCATCCCGACGCCCGCCTGGACGATCTGAAACACGCCAAGCTCGTTTCGCGTCTGACCATCGTCGGGGCCCTGGTCGCGGGCGTGGCTGTCGCCTTCGCGGCCAAGGGCATCCTCTACACGATGATCATCTTCAACTATCCCTACATGGGCAGCATGCTGGTGCCCCTGCTGGGCGGGCTGCTCTGGAAGGGAGCGACGCCCAAGGGGGCGATGGCCGCGATCGCCGCCGGCGGAGCGGCCGGCGTTTTCTCTTTCCTGGCCGGGCTCCCGGGCCCGCTCCATGGCGCGATCAACGTGGACCTCGGCCTGCTCGGGGCCCACCTCCTGGCCGCGGCCGTCCTGGTCACGGTCAGTCTGGCGACGAAAGCCGGCCCACAATCGCCGCCCGCGTCCGCCGTCCTCAATTCCCGAGGTGGATCCTGATGAGCGAAAAACCGGTCAAATGGCCCTGGCCTCTCGAATGGGGCCAGACCGAAACGGTCGAAACCGACGTTCTCGTCCTGGGCGGAGGAGCGGCGGGGTGTTTCGCCGCCCTCGGGGCCGCGTCCCGCGGCGCCTCGGTCGCCCTCGTCGAAAAGGGCGCGACGGTTTCCAGCGGGGCCGCCGGATCCGGCTGCGACCATTGGGAATCGGCGGCCTCGAACCCCTGCTCCCGGATCAGCCCCGAGGAGCTGGCCGAAACGATGATCCGGGCCTTTTCCCGCTACAACAACGGCATCTCCCATTACATCGAATGCCGCGAAGGATACGACCGGCTCATCGAGCTGGAAAAGCTCGGGGCCAAGGTCCGGGATACGGAGGACGAATTCGCCGGCGCCGATTTCCGCGACGAGGCCACCAAGCTCCTGTTCGCCTACGATTACCACAACCGGACGACGATCCGGGTCTGGGGCACGACCTTCAAACCGGCCCTGGCCCGGGGGTGCCGCCGGGCCGGCGTCCGCGTGTTCGACCGGGTCATGGCCACCGGCCTTCTGACGGAAGGCGGAAGGATCGGGGGCCGGATCGCGGGGGCGACGGGCGTGCACGGCCGAACCGGGAAATTCCTGGTTTTCAAGGCCCGGGCCGTCGTCATCTGCACCTCCCGGCCGACGCGGCTCTGGCTCTTCGAGCCGGAGCTTCCGGGGATCTCCGAATTCCGGCCGTTTCCCTGCTCGGGCGACGGCCACGCCATGGCCTGGCGGGCCGGGGCCGAATTCACGATGATGGAAAAATCGGTCAAGGGCGAATGGTCCGGCCTGCGCAGCTTCCCGCCCTACAGCACCGGCAACAACCACAATACCTGGTACGCCTGCGACATGGTTGATGCCGACGGGCGGAAGCTGCCCTACGTGGACCGTGACGGCAAGGAGATCGCGGATTTCGCCGGCCGCTTCCGGCCGGCCCCCGGGCAGCGGCTGTACTTGAAAGGCGGCAACGAGCCCAACGGCGCGGTCTACGAGGTCCAGGGCGCCGATACGCTTCCCGTGGACGAGCTGCTGAAGCGCGGCTACCGGCTGCCTTTCTTCGCCGATCTCACGTCGCTTCCGGAAACGGAGCGGAAGGTCATCTGGGGGATGATGGTCGGCGAGGAAGGCAAGACGAAGATCCCCATCCTTCGGGCCTACAGCGAAGCGGGCTTCGATCCCGCCAGGGACCTCATCCAGAGCTACGGCGACGGCTGGAAGTCGGGCGCGTTCCTGCCGCAGGAGCGCCAGCTCTTCGGTCTTCCCGGCGGGCTGTTCAACGACTGGAACCTGATGACCAGCGTCGAGGGGCTGTTCGCCGCGGGCGACGCGCTCTTCGCCTCCAACTGCTTCGGCCACGCCGCGGCGACCGGCCATTATGCCGGGCGCCACGCCGCGGCCTACGCCGCCGGGCGGGATCCGGTCCCGCCGGACGAGCCGCAGATCCGCAGAGAGCGCCGCCGGGTGTACGCTCCCGTCGGCCGCGGGCGCGGACCGGGCTGGCGCGAGCTCAATACCACGGTGGCGCGGATCATGCAGAATTACTGCGGGGCGTTCAAAAGCGGGCCGCTGCTGGATGCGGGGCTGCGGATGCTGGCCGATTTCCGGGAGCGCGACGCGGCCCGGGTGACCGCGGCCAACCCTCATGAGCTCGTCCGGACGCTGGAAGTCCTCTCGATCATGACCAACGCCGAGCTGGTCATGGAATCCTGCCGGGCGCGGAAAGCCAGCTCCCGGGAGCTGGAATTCGTCCGCCTGGATCATCCGGAGATGGACCCGCCGGAATGGAACCGGTTCGTCACCGTGAAGCTCGGCCGCGAGGGCCTGGAGACCGGTTCGGCCGCCCTCGACTATTACGGGCCGCTGGCCGAGGGCTATGAAAAGCACAATCCGGCGGACAAGCAGAAGGGGGGCGAACGATGAAAAAAACGGCCCGCGTCACCCCGCCGGCTCCCGCCTTTTTCCCCGTCGTCATCAATCCCGAGGTCTGCAACGGCTGCAACCGCTGCGTTGAAGCCTGTCAATGCGACGTGTTCGGCCCGAATCCCGAACCGGGCAAGCCGCCGCTCGTCCTGTTTCCGGCGGAATGCTGGCAGGAAGGCTCCTGCGTCGACGCCTGCCCGCGGGCCGGCGCGATGCGCTGGGTCCGGCCTCCCCACCAGCGCGTCCGCTGCCGCCGCAAGTCAACAGGTGAAGACTATTTCATTTAAACCTAGTTCTTGGGCTCGGCCTGAGATCGGCGCAGATCCGCACCGTCCTTCAATGGGCGGGCCGCGAGGCCGGATACGACCTCATTGGGCTCGGTCAGGTTCGGGCGGGGGAGGTGTATCGATGAAAACATTGAGATCCTTGACGGCGCTTCTGGTCGGGCTCCTGTTCTTCACCACCGCCGCGCCGGCCCAAGGGGCCAAACCGGGCTCGGAGCTCCTTCAGAAGATCCAAGCCCTTCCGGGAGTCGTTGAAGTCAAGGCGGCCAGCTTCGACAACAAGGCCTTCCGCGAGGCTTACGAGGTCATGATCGAACAGCCGCTCGACCATGAAAATCCCGCGGGGGCAAAATTCCGCCAGCGTGTCTTCCTGGCCCACGCCGGTTACGACAAGCCCGTCGTCCTGGTGACCGAGGGCTATGGGGCCTACGGCAGCCGGCCCGGCGAGTTGACCCGCCTCCTCGCGGCGAACCAGGTCAACGTCGAGCACCGCTTCTTCGGCCGCTCCGTCCCCGATCCGCTGGATTGGACCCGGCTGACCGTCCGCCAGTCCGCCGACGACCTTCATGCCATCGTCGCCGTCCTGAAAGCGGTCTATCCAGGCAAATGGATCAGCACCGGCGCCAGCAAGAGCGGGCAGACGGCCCTTTTCTATAAAACCTTTTATCCCGATGATGTCGACGCGACCGTGCCGTATTCGGCCCCCATCAATATCGCCCAGGAGGACCCCCGGCTCTACCGTTTCCTCGAGACGGCGGGCGACGAGGCCACCCGGACCCGCATCAAGGAATATCAGAAGGCCATGTTCCGCCGCGAGGCCGAGATCCTGCCCCTCGTCGGGAAATGGGCCGCGGCCAATAAGTGGACGATGAGCCTGGGACTGGCCGGGGCCTACGAGTACGGCATCCTCGAATACCTGTTCAACTTCTGGCAGTCCGGATCGTTCAAGCCCGAGGACATCCCGGCCCCGGACGCTCCCGTCGCGGCCCTCTTCGAGCACTACAAGAAGAGCAACACCTTCTTCTATTACACCGACCAGGGACAGAAGGCCTTCGAGCCGTTCCTGTACCAGGCCTTCACCGAGATCGGCTACTACAATTACGACATCGGCGATATCAAGGGGCTCATGAAGGCCCTGACGGCGCCCACGAACGGGGTGCTCTGCCCCAAAGGCGTCCCGATAGTCTTCGACCCGCGGACGATGGACCGCGTCTACCGTTTCCTGCAATACGAGGCGGAGCGCGTGGCCTACATCTACGGCGAGCTCGACACCTGGGCCGCGACGCAGGTGCCGCTCATCGGTCGGACGGACGCCATCAAGATCGTCGTCAAGGGCGCCCATCACGGCGTCGGCATCCGGGACTTCGCGCCCGACCAGAAGGATCTATTCTTCCACGCGCTCGAGAGGTGGCTCGGCGTGGCCCTGCCGCGGACCTAAGCTGGGGGACACAATACCTGTTTCAGAGTCTGGTCGGCCCGCTCATCCGCCTGAGGTGGCGCTGGGCGGCCGAATCTTGAGTGCTTGACTCTCGATGCCGGCCGCGATATCTTCCTTTTCCTGACAGGAGGTGTCGATCCTGAGTCCGGGACCGGCGCTTTCAGAAAACGAATTTCCCGTAAATTGGAGAAAACCATGTCACTCGCCTTTTTTGTTCTTACGCTGATGACGGCGATCCCGCTCGTCGGCGCGGTTCAGGCCGCCGTGCCGGCCGACGATCCGGAGGCTGAGATCATCGCCATGGAAAAAGCCATGCTCGACCGCTGGGGAACCGGCGATACGTACGCCTTCATTGAATTGGCCGCCCCGGAGATCACCTACTTCGATCCGAGCCTGGAAAAACGCCTGAACGGACGCGAGGCGTTTGAAAAGTTTCTCGCCCCGCTCAAGGGCACGTTCCGGGTTCCCAAGTACGAAATGCTCGATCCAAAGGTCCAGGTTTATGGCCAGGCCGCCGTTCTCTCTTACAATATGATCGATTACGATGAAACGGGGAAAAAGTCCTTCCGCATGAACGTCACGGAGGTCTACGCCCGCCGCGACGGCCGATGGGCCCTCGTCCATTCCCACTTCTCGATCACCAAGCCGCAGGTCAAGTGACCGAAGGTGAAGCGCACTGCGACGACCGGGTCAACTTCCACCCGCACACGCATCTCCTGGCGACCGAGAGGGGGATGGACCGGGCGGGGGTCTTCTTGAAATAGCCTTGACAACTCCCTGTGACCAGGGGTTATCTTATAGACCTCAGGGAGGGAACCATGTGGAAGACTTCTTGCCGGTTCGTTGTCGTCGTCCTTTGTCTCGCTTCATGGCTTGCCGCCGCGGATGAGCCGACCTATGCCGCACTCCGGGCGGCGAGGCCCGACGGCCGTAACCTTGCCCTCGCGAACGTGGCCTTCGACCGCGACGCGTTTCATTTCGTTCTCGACGGCACGCTGCATCTCCTGGCGCCAGTCAACGGCGCCACCTTCGGCGCGGTCTTCGTCGGCACCGGCTCCTACACGCTGACCCCGGCGACCGCCGACGAGAGACATCGGCTGGCGATGTACACGGACGACGCCAAACTGACCGCGCTGACCGACTCGTTCGGCTCGGCCGTGTTCTTCGACACGGCGCTCATCGCGGATCTGCAGAAGACGGCCGGCGAGGCCAAGCCCGGAGCGGTGGACGGCCAAGCCTCGAGCGTCTTCGAAGACTTTCTGAAACACGAGCGGAAAGACTTCACAACGAACTTCCACATCCGGCTCCTCCAGGAGATCCTCGACCCGCTCGGCGAGCCGTTGTTCCTGGCCTTCGTCGACGGTAAAAAGGTACCGCCGGCGATCCTGGCGGTCGATCCCCGGGGCGCCGAGGCCACGCGGCTTTTCGACATCGGCGCCGAGGGCGAGACTTCGCTGCTCTATGCCCAGTCCGATACGAAGGGCGGCCCCTGGTACCTCAGCCGCCCGGTCAAAGGCCAGGCGGCGGACCAGGGCGCGGCGCCCGGGTCCATCGCCGCGGCCGAGCGCTACGAGATCGACACGACGATCGCCGCGAACAACGAGATCAGCGGCACGACGGTCATGACGTTCGCCTGCCGGCTCGGGGGACGCGTGCTGGGGCTTTCGCTCGAGCCCAAGGTGCGGGTCGATTCCGTCGAGGTCTCGCCGGCCGACGGCCCGCCGTCCTGGCGGTCGGTCCCGTTCATCCAGGAGAAGAAGGACGAGGACGCGGATTTCGCCGTCGTCTTTCCCGAACCGCTCCCTGCGGGCGCTAAATACCTCCTGAGGACGAATTACCACGGCACAGGCAAGGAAGTCCTGAACGACGCCGGCGACGGCAACTTCACGGTCGGAGCCCGGACCAGCTGGTACCCGAACGCGGGATCGTTCCGCCAGCCCGCGGACTTCCGGCTGACTTTCCGCTTGCCTCTGAACGGCCGGAACCAGATCGTCGCGGTCGGCGTCGAGAGCGAGAACAAGGTCGAGGACGGCCGGCGGGTCTCGATCTGGACGAGCACCCACCCGCTGCGCGTCGCCGGGTTCAACTACGGCAACTTCATGAAGATGGTCCAGACCGACGACCAGAGCGGGATGACGGTCGAGGTCTATACGAACCCCGGCGAGCCCGACCTGCTCAAGCAGCTCCAGCAGGCCTACGCCGCCTCGGGCGAGCCGGGAGCGTTGAACGTGAGCACGGCGGGACTGGCCCAGGCCGCCTTCGCGGATGGCGCCAACACCGCCAGGACCGGGAACGTCTACTTCGGACCCCTGGAGGACAAGCGGATCGCGATCACGCAGCAGTCGGCCTGGTTCTACGGCCAGTCGTGGCCGACGCTCGTGTACCTCCCGTATCTCGCCTTCATGGACAGCACGACCCGCAACCAATTGGGCTTCGGCGCGGAGGCCACGGCTTTCGTCGACCAGGTCGGGGCCCACGAAGTCGCTCATCAGTGGTGGGGCCATAAGGTCGGCTGGCGGACCTATCATGACGCCTGGCTGTCGGAAGGATTCGCGGAATTCACCTCCGGCCTGGTCCTGCAGATGCGCAAGGGCCTCGACGCCTATAACGCGTTCTACGAGAAAAAGAAAAGGGCCCTTTTCGAGAAACCGCGCGGCGCGGACGTTTCCGCCAACGATGCCGGGCCGATCAGCGCCGGGCCCAGGCTGGCCACCTGGCGCAATCCGCAGGCGTACTCCGTCCTCGTCTATGAAAAGGGCGCCTACGTCCTCCAGATGCTGCGGATGGCGATGATGGACCCGAGGAAGCAGAATTCGGACGAGGGTTTCATAGCCATGATGAAGGATTATGCCGCGACCTACGCGGGGAAGAACCCCTCGACGAAAGACTTCCAGCGCATCGTGGAGAAGCACGCGCCGCAGAAGCTGAGGCTGACCGGCGACGGGACGCTCAATTGGTTCTTCGACCAATGGGTGCGGGGAACGACGATCCCCCGACTCGCGGCGAAGCTCAATGCCGTGCCGGTGGCGGGCGGGAAGTACCACGTTTTCGGGACGATCACGCAATCGGAGGTTACGGACGGCTTCGTGGTCCTCGTACCGGTCTATATCGTCTATGACAAAGGCGCGGTCTCGAGACTGGGCGGCATTCGGCTGGTCGGCAATACGACCGAGAACGTCGACGTCGAGGTGGCGCTGCCCAAGAGGCCAAAGGGCGTCGTGATCAACGCCATGCACGACATCCTGACGCGCTAGGAGACGGGGCGCGCCTGGAGCTCGATTTACCCCTCAGCAAACGCCGCCCGCCTGCAATCGGATCGGCTCAATAGCACGAAAATGACATACGCTTCGGGCCTTGATATCCTACCCTCCGCTTGATGAGGGGTTGTTGCTGGATCGGAGACCGGCGGTTTCCGGTCGAGCGCAAAAGACGAATCCCCATATTTCTATAGATTTATTTCATTTTTTTCCGCCATACGTTTCTATTACCAAAGTCGATGATCTCCACTTTAATGGGGAACTTGCAGGAGTGAAGTCCGGTACATACTTTTTCGACTGCAATGATAGCAATCGATAAGACGGGTCGTATTTAAGTTCAGTAATGGTCGGCGATATTCTTATTGTAACCATTAAAGAAACAGGATTTGCCTACGAGCTTAAAGACATCCGGCCGTACACTTATTCAACCAATCCTTATCCCGGGCCAAAGGCCAAGGCTGCATTTCTCCAGCTGACCAGCGAAGGAGTGATCATTTCCAATCCCTAGCGGCATTTCAATGACGCGGAGAGGAGGTCTCGACAGAAATCCTCTTTTAATGGTTCATCCGTTGGATCTTCGAGTTCAGCCCCTTGGCCACGGCGTTGGTCATCCGGCGCGTGAAGCAAGATCTGCCGGCAGCTCTCCTTGAGCGGGGCGGCCCCGGCCGGTATTGCCCGCATGGGAACATGCTCCGGTTTCTCTCGAAATCGGTACGTGTCCCTTTTAATTATCGGGCCGCGATGCGGATCGGGGAAGGCGTGAAGCCGTGAACGGCCCTTGACATGATCGATAATTATCACTCCAATGTAGACATCATGGATATGCTTAATATCAAGGAAACAATCGTTGCTCTGGAGCGAGCGGCTCTTGACGCCTGGCACAGGGGTGATCCCTCCCCCTACCTCGAGCTCTATTCAAAGGACTTTACCTATTTCGACCCGGCACTGGAAAGGCGGCTCGACGGCTGGGACAAGATAAGAGAGCTCTATGAAAGCCTGCGGGGAAAGGTAAAGATGGATAAATACGAGATGATAAACCCCGTCGTGCAATCTACCGGAACGATGGCGGTCCTGACCTACAATCTGCATTCATACTCGGGCGAAACGCTCTGGAAAGAGAATTGCACGGAAGTGTACAGGCTCGAAGAAGACGACAAGTGGAAGATCATCCACAGTCATTGGTCGTTGACCAAGCCTTCCGTTGATTGATCCCATTTTTCGGCTTGTTGACGGCTTATGAGCGAAATATTGACATTCTCCGATAGAAAAGCCTTTCGGAGCTGGCTCGGCAGATATGGGACGGAAAGCGACGGCGTATGGCTGCTCTTTAATAAAAAAGGAAAAAACCGCACGCTCTCAGCCGGCGATGCCTTGGAAGAAGCTCTTTGTCACGGCTGGATAGACGGGCAAATACGATCCCTTGACGAAAGTACTTATAAAAAATATTTTGCGCGGCGCGGGCCCAACAGTAAATGGTCCGTTAAGAACAAGGATCTGGCGCAAGCTCTTATTGGAAAGGGGTTAATGACCCGACAGGGTCTGGAAGCCATAGAGCGCGCCAGGAAGAACGGTCTATGGGATTCCGCCAAACGCACCATTATTGACGACGGGCAAATACGGCTGTTCGAGGAGATCGTTCGTCCCCATGAGCCGGCCTATGCCAATTTCCTGGCCATGTCGCACTCGGTGCAGCGGACATATGCCGGCTTTTACCTTGATGCCAAGTCCGAGAGAACCCGTCAAGCCCGGCTGGAAAAGATCATCGAAAGACTCAATAAAAAATTGAAGCCGATGTGATGGATGGCCTCGCGGCCTTGTTCGCCCTGGATATCGGCTAATGCAGGGCTGATAGCCGGGATCCAGTTCCGTCCCGCTCCCGCGCTCCAGAATCCCGTCCGTGGATTTCTGATCGGCAGCTTCGCTGCCTTGTTCCATTTTTGTGGCAAATGAGCCCATTCGAGCGCTTCAGGCGTCCGCCGCCGCGAAGCATTCAATCCGGGAAGGAAAAAAATGCAAAAACTGGACCGGGCATGTTTTTTTTGGTTTGCGGCTGTCCTTCTGGTCGCCGGCGGTCTGGCCCTCCTCGCGGCCGGCGTCGGGCAGTTACTGTCTAGTTCGTCCGGCCAGGCGCTGGTCTCCGAACGGGCCGATCCGTTAGGGGTACGAGAGCCTGCCCCGGTCATGGAAAAGGGAAAAGCCGAATACGCCCATCCCATCCCGGCGCGCGGGCCCTACCTCGGGCAGACGCCGCCGGGGGCGAAGGCCGAACGGTTCGCCCCCGGTCTCGTTTCCACTCCGCGCGACGAGCATGGCGTCCCGGCCTTCACGCCCGACGGGTCCGAGTTCTACCTGACCCGCGTCGTCGGCCCGCCATGGGATTTCGAGAACCTCCGCTTCCGTATGGGGCGGAACGGCGCCTGGTCGCAGGAGACGGTGCGGTTCGATCACCGGGAGCGGCATGCCGAGATATTCGTCTCCCGGGACGGGAAACGCCTTTACTGCTGCTCCCTGCGGCCGATATCCGGGGACCCCGACGAGCAGACCTGGAACCTCTGGGTGAAGGACCTGGATGGGAAGGACCGGCCTTCCCGCCCTTTGCCGCCGCCCGTCAACTCCAGTTTTCACGAGTGCCAGCCTTTTGAAGCGGCCGATGGCTCGCTCTTTTTTACGTCCTGGCGCGACGGCTCGCCGGACCTGTTCCGCGCGGTCGAACGGAGCGGGGGATGGGTCCTCGACGAGGGATTCGGCCCCGCCGTCAACAGCCCGCAAGAGGACAAGGGGGCATTCGTCAGCGAAGATGGCGACCGGCTGCTGTTCTGGTCGAACCGCCCGGGGGGTGAGGGGAAGGACGACATCTACCTCTGCCGCGTGCATGCCGACGGACGTTGGGGCGCCCCGGTCAACGCGGGCCCGCTGGTAAATTCTCCTTTCCGGGAATGGTATCCTCGCCTGTCTCCCGACGGCCGCTATCTCTTTTTCCTCAGCGACCGGACAGGCGATTTCGACGTCTATTGGATAGACGCGTCTGTCTTGGGGGCCGAAAAGACGCCCTCGGCCTCTTGCGCCGGGATCGTCCGGACCGAGGCCGCCCAAAAGAGAAGCGGACGATGAGCGGACATGCCTGGGTCAAGGAGTTCCCCGGCATTATTCTGGTCTGCGACGCGCAGGGGACTCTGCTCGAGATGAACGACCGGGCCGAGCGGGCTTTCGCCGCGCAAGGCGGCGCGGCGCTGCTGGGGCGAAGCGTCCTGGACTGCCACTCTCCCGAGGTCGGGGACAGGATCCGGGAGATGCTTGAAAACGGTCGGCGAAACGTTTATTTTTCTGAGAGCGGGGGAGCGCGCAAACTGATCTACCAAGTCCCCTGGACGGAGAACGGCGCCTACCGCGGCATCGTGGAGATCTGCCTGGATATGGAGCCGGTCGAGCGCCATGAGGGAGCCGATGGATCGTGAGGCGGGAATATTGATCCGACCCCTGCGGGAATCCGACCTGGACTCCGCAGCCCGCTGGGCGGCCGAGGCCGGGTGGACCTCGGAGACCCGCGAGGAGTTCGAGATCTTCCTGGCGCGCGACCCCGGGTCCTGCCTCTTCGCCGAGCGGGACGGCCGTCCGGCCGGCATCTGTGTCGCCACGGCCTATGCCGGCCACGGCTTCATCGGCGAGCTCCTGGTCGACCGCGCCTTCCGCGGCGCGAATGTCGGTCCGCGTCTCTTTGACCTGGCCGTCGGTCGGCTCGCCTCGTCGGGCTGCCGGACCATCTCGCTCGACGCGGTGCCGCGGGCGGCCCCGTTCTACGAGACCAGGGGCTTCAGGCCCGTCGACCGATCGCTCCGCCTTCTGGGGAGGATCGAGCCTCGGTTCGCCCCCGGAGTTCGCCCCTTGACCGCGGCCGACATGCCCGCCGTCCGGGACATCGATCTTCGGGAGTTCGGCGCAGACCGCTCGTTCTTCCTGGCGCAGCGCCTCGCCCGCGCCCCGGATCTGGCCTGGCTGAAGGAAGACGGCGGACGGATCGTCGGATACCTGTTCGGCCGCCGCCGCGCGGGCTTCTCCTGGGTCGGCCCCTGGTGGTCGGATCCTGAAGACCGGCATCCGGAGGATCTCCCGGCGGCCTTTTCCGCCGGAGCGGGAGGGGGGCCCATCCAGGCCGGAGTCCTCGAAGCCAACCGCCGGGCGGTCGCCATCTTCGATTCGCTCGGCTTCGCCGTCAAGCCCAACACGCCGCGGCGCATGATGCGGGGGCCCGGGCCGGTCCTGGGCGGGAGGCCGTCGCTGCTCGCCGTCGGGACCGCTTCGAAAGGGTGATAAGGAGAACGCCATGAAAAGACAGGATTTTATCAAGGCCGCGTCGGGCGTCTGCCTGGCCTGCGCCGGCGGCCATTTTCTGGCCGGCCAGGAAGTCCAGCCTGCCGTCGATCCCGCCGAGCGCGAAAAGAGGAGACGGGAGATGGAGGAGCGCTTCAAGCAGGCCTATATCCTGACGCTCATGGAGAACCTGGAAAAGAGCGTCGCCGAGCCCGTCCGCACCAGGATGATGAACGATTGCGGCCGGGCCTGCGCCCGCCGCGGAGGCCTCTTCAAGCTGGCCGAAGAGAATAAGGGCGACCTCAAGGCCTTCCTGGCCAGGATGTCCGGCGTGCTGGGCGAGGGGAACGCCCGCCTCATCGACGAGACGACGGTGCACTGGAGCTATCCGCGCTGCTTCTGCGAGCTCGTGGCCGCCGGGCCCCGGCGTCTGCCCGCGGTCTACTGCCAGTGCTCGGTCGGCTGGGTGATGGAGATATTTCAGACCGTTCTTGGACGCCCGGCCAAGGTCGATATCGTCCAGTCGATCAAGACGGGCGCCCCGGCCTGCGTCTTTCGGGTCGATATCGGCTGAGAACCGCCGGCGGCGCCGGACGCCGGTCCTCCGGCTTCCCTCCGGTCGGTCCCGCTCCCGGGCTCGAAACTCCCGCCGGCGGATTCCGGGCTGACGCATTCCCGGCCTCGCGCCAGGCTATTGTCGCGGAAGGCCCGCAGAGGCATTTCCGCAGGGGAGGGACCTTGACCATGAGGATCGCTCGCTTCACATGGTTAGCGTGCATCGTACCGGTGGTCGCCGCGCTCGCCTTCCAGGCGGCCGGCCCCGTCGACATCGCCGGCGAATGGACGGGCGTGGCCTACATCCCGGACACGGGTTGCGACGAGCTGGAAGCCGTCTTCCGGCCCGGTCCAGACGGCTGGGATGGGATCATCAAGGACGGGCTGCGGTTGATGAAGGACGACACGCATCTTCAGGATGTCCGCCTGGAAGGCTCGATCCTGAGCTTCCGGCTGCCCATCTTCGACGGCCGCTGGGCCGACTGCCGAGTGACTGTCGAGGGAGATCGGATGACGGGCTACTGGCTGCTCGAGGACGGCGACGGGACCCTGAGCTTCCGGCGGCGGGAAAAGCGCTGACCGGCCCGGGGCGCGTCTTGCTTTGGCGCCGGTGTTGGGATACATTTCGGAACGAATACTGAGGGAGCGATGAGCGCGGCGACGTCCAGGCGAGCGAAAGGGCTCCGCTGGCTGGGCTATCTCGGCCTGTATCTTCTCGTCGGCTTGTGGAATCTGTCCGTGGTCGCCGCCCAGCGGCTGATCGAAGGCGACCCCGTCGATCTGGCCGGGAACGCGATCGCCGAGATGACGACCGGCCTCGTGGGCTTCGCGCTGTTGGCCCCGCTGCTGGCGTTTTTCCATGCCGTGCCCATCCGCCGCTCCAACGCCCGCTGGTCCATCCCCCTGCATTTCCTTGTTTCCGCGGCGTATTGCGCCGTCTTTGTCCTGCTCCTCTACGGCTTGCGCTCGGCGCTGTGGCCGCTGCTCCGGGGAGAGCCGTACGAGTACGGGCCGTGGCTTTACCGCTTCCTGATGGAATTCCTCAAGATCTCGCTTCTCTTTTGGGGGGTCTACGGGCTGGTCTGGGCGGCCCGGGTCCGGCGCGAGGGCGAGGCGGCCCGGACGCGCTCCCTGCGCCTCGAAGAGAACCTGGCCCGGGCCCGGTTGCTGGCCCTGCGCAGCCGGCTCCATCCCCATTTCCTTTTCAACACGCTGAACGCCGTCTCGGCGGCCATGTACGAGGACATCCCGACGGCTGACCGCATGATCGCCAGGCTGGCGACGCTGCTCCGCCTGACTCTCGATGAGCCGGGCGACGAACATTCCCTGGGCCGCGAACTCGAGACGATCGGCCTGTACCTCGACCTGATGAAGGCCCGCTTCCAGGACCGGCTGTCCGTGGAGATCGACGTCGCGCCCGGCCTGATGGATGAGCAGGTTCCTTCATTCCTGCTTCAGCCGCTGGTGGAAAACGCCATCAGGCATGGAGCGTCCAGCTCGGGCCGGATCGATATCCGCATCTCGGCCCTCAAAGATCGCAGCCTGGTTCTGCTGGTCGAAGACCGGGGGCCGGGTCTCGCTCCCGGCTCCGCTCCCGGCGGGGGAGTAGGCCTGACCGATACGGCGGCGCGGCTTGAGGCGCTCTACGGCGCGGCCGGCCGGTTGGAGCTGGCCGGGCGAACCGGGGGAGGCCTGACGGCGAGGATCGAGGTCCCCATCGAGGCGGACCTCTGCTAGGAGGAGGCTTGCCGGAGCCCAAGATCTTGATCGTCGATGACGAGCCGCCGGCCCGTCGCAAGGTCCGAACGCTGCTGAGCCGCGAGGCCCCCGCGGCTGAGGTCCGGGAGGCGGGTTCCGTCGAGGAGGCCATACTTGCCATCCGCGATGGCGCGCCCGACCTCGTCTTTTTGGACATCCAGATGCCCGGAGGGACGGGCTTCGATGTCATCGAGGGGATCGGGGCCGCGGCCATGCCGGCCGTCGTCTTTGTCACGGCCTACGACCGGTTCGCCGTCAGGGCCTTCGAGGTCGAAGCCGTCGATTACCTTCTCAAGCCGTTCGACGCCGATCGCTTCCGCGCGGCCTGGAGCCGGGCCCGGTCCCGCCTGGCCCGGTCTCGCGGGGGCGACGCGGAAGCGCTGGCGAGGATCCTGGCTGAGGTCGGGAAGCCGAGGGAATATCTGCGGCGGATTCTCGTCAGCCGCGGTTCCAAGCATTCATTCGTCAGGACGGCGGATATTCGCTACTTCGAAGCCCAGGACAACTACGTCGCCATCCATGCCGGCGGCGAGCCGCATCTGATCCGGGAATCCTTGGCCTCGCTGGAATCGCGGCTGGACCCGGATCGCTTCGTCCGCATCCACCGTTCGATCATCGTCCAGATCGACCAGATCGGGGAGATCCAGCCCTGGGCCCATGGGGACGCGATCGTTATCCTCAGGGACGGCCGGCGCCTGACGCTCAGCCGCCGCTTCCGGGGACGGATCTTTCCCGAACGCTGAAATCTCCCTCTTCGGGACCGCGCGTCAGCCGTTGACACGCGCCGCCGGCCGGCACTATCATGCCCGGGTCATGACGCGGGCTAAGCTGGATCCTGCGGCTTCCGTTCCCGGGAGGGGCCCCTGCGCTGACCGGGAAAATGATAAGCCGATAGAGATCCCGCTCGCCGGCCCGGCGAATGCGCATTAATTCCCGATCCATGTTCTAGGAGGATTCGATGAAGCTCCGATCGTTTCCCATGGTCCTGGCCGCTCTTGGCGCGTTGCTCCCGTCGGCTGCGGCGGTCTATGCCCAGCTGCCGCAGGCAGCGGGTCTGCTCCCGCCGGGATTCCAGGTCGTCCAGCAATTGAATAACGGACCGATGTCCGTCGTTTCGGCCCAGAAGCCCAACGAGGGCCTTCACCAGGCCTGGGCTCAGGTGAAGATCGAGCTGAAGTTATCCCTGACCAAGTGGCTCCCGGACGAGGACGCCGCGGCGGAGGAAATCGAGGGCATGAAGGAGCTCTTCGAGGAAACGATGACCCAGTATCTGGAGGCGCCCCAGGAGGCCGACAAGCGGCAGCCGGGCTCGCCGATGCGCTATGAGCTGTGCGGCAAGGAGCGTTACCGCAACGGGGTGCTCACGTGCCAGCGGTACATCGAACGATACACGGGCGGCATCGGGAACGAAAAAGTCCCCGACCTGCTCACCTATAATCTGAGTTGGATGGGGCCGAGCGAGGCGGGGAGCGTCGGGATCTCGATCTTCCACTGCAGCGGGCCCAAGGAGACCGCCCTCGGCATGATCGACGCCGTCCTCTCCCGGCTGTCCGCGAAAAAGTGACCCGGGGCGTCGTCGCCGCCCCGCCGCGGTCCCGGCGGTCCGGGGCCTCCGTCAGGACAGGCGCTCGAGCACCTTGGCGGCCAGCTTCCTGGCCGGCTCCTTGGGAGAGTCGATCAGGAACATGGCGACGCTAAGCCAGTACCGGCCCTTGACGACGGCGAGCGTGTTCGCCCGGCCCCCGGCCCAGAAGGCCCGGTCGCCGAGGCCGGCGACCGGCTCGGGATCGACGCCGGACGTCGACTTGGACGTGCCCTTGTTCTTGTCGAAGACCGCCTGGGCGGCCGCCGCATCCCGCGACGGCTGGACGAGGACGACGATCGTCGAACCGTCGGACGTGACGTATGTGGCCGAGGAATAGCCGACGCCGTCCCCGCCCGTTTTCACGACCAGGATGGTCGTCCCCAGGATCTCTCCGGCCTCCTCCTTGGTCAGCAGCCGGGAGGCGTCTATCTTGCCTTGCGCCGCGAGCGAACCGGCCAGGGGAAGGCCGACGAGCAGCGCGACGAGCATGAAGGTCCGCAGGATGCGAAAAAGGGATGTGGTTGTCACCGTTCCTCCTTGTCGGGCTTGGCGCGATCGGGCCGGCGTCCGCGACGCCGATGATCCCGGGGATTGTACGCAGACGCGACGCCGGTGTCAATGCGATCGTTCCCGCGCCGAGGCCGCCGGGCCGGCCGGCGGCCCTTGCGGCCCCGCCGCCCGCCTGCTATAGTTAAGCAGTCATTCTCGCCTGAGGGACCCCGGCATGGAATCCATTAAAGAAATCTACCGCATAGGCTACGGCCCGTCGAGCAGCCATACCATGGGGCCGCGCCGAGCGGCCGAGATGTTCCTCGAGCGCTTCCCCGCGGCCGCCGCCTACACGATCACCCTGTTCGGCAGCCTGGCGGCCACGGGCAAGGGCCACCTGACCTATGACGTCCTCGCCGCGGCCTTCGCCGGCCGCAAGCTGGAGATCCTGAGCCGGCCGGACACTTTCCTGCCCAAACATCCGAACGCCCTGACCTTCACGGCCCTGGACGAGCACGGCGGCCCGGCCGGGTCCTGGACGGCCTACAGCGTCGGCGGCGGCAAGGTCATCGACGATTCCTTCGATCGCGAGGAGGCGCGCGTCTATCCCTTCGCGAACATGGAGGACCTGCTCTCCTACTGCGGGAAGAAGAACCGGCAGATGTGGGAGGCGGCCGGGGAATTCGAGGCGCCCGGGGTCCGGGACCACCTCGGCGAGGTCTGGTCCGTGATGAAGAGCGAGATCAAGCGCGGGCTGGCCTGCGAGGGCGATCTGCCGGGCGCCCTCCATCTGCCGCGGAAGGCCCGGGCCTATGCCATGAAGTCCCGTTCGTTCAACCGCTCGGTCCGGCGCCGGGGCATGCTCTACGCCTACGCCCTGGCCGCCGCCGAGGAGAACGCCGCCGGCGGGCGGATCGTCACGGCCCCGACCTGCGGTTCGGCCGGCGTCCTGCCGGCCGTGCTCCTGTACCTGGCCAAGTTCCACAAGTTCTCCGACAACGACGTCATCAATTCCCTGGCCACGGCCGGGCTGATCGGGACGCTGGTCAAGAAGAACGCCTCCATCTCCGGCGCCGAGGTCGGCTGCCAGGGCGAGATCGGCACGGCCTGCGCCATGGCCGGCGGGGCGGCCGCCTTCCTCTTCGGCGGCACGGTGCAGCAGATCGAGTACGCCGCCGAGATGGGCCTGGAACATCATCTGGGCCTGACCTGCGATCCCGTGGCCGGGCTCGTCCAGATCCCCTGCATCGAGCGCAACGCCCTGGCCGCCGCCCGGGCCATGGACCACGGCACCTTCGCCCTGCTCTCGGACGGGAGGCACAGGATCAGCTTCGACGAGGTCGTCGAAGCCATGAAGCGGACCGGCCGGGACCTGGGTCCGGCCTATAAGGAGACCTCCCTGGGCGGGCTGGCCGTGGTCGAGAAGGCAGGAAAGTAGGAGGGCGTCCGATGAAGCGGCTTCCCCTGAAAAAGGCCTTCATGCTGCTGGAGCCGGGCCCGGTCGTCCTGGTGACCACGGCCGCCGGCGGCAGGCCCAACATCATGACGATCTCCTGGCACATGGTCATGGATTTCGCCCCGCGGTTCGCCCTGCTGACCGGGTCCTGGAACTTCTCCTGCGAGGCCCTGATGAAGACCCGGGAATGCGTCATCGCCGTTCCGACGGTCGATCTTTCCCGCAAGGTCGTCGGCATCGGCGCCTGCTCCGGGCGGGACACCGACAAGTTCGCGGAATTCGGGCTGACGCCGCTCAAGGCCCGGTCGGTCCGGGCGCCGCTGGTCAAGGAGTGCCTGGCCAATATCGAATGCCGCGTCGCCGACCACATCGCCCGGCACGACATCTTCGTCCTGGACGCCGTCGAGGCCTGGATCGATCCGGCGCGGAAGGAGCGCCGGACCTTCCACGCCGTCGGGGACGGGACGTTCGTCGTCGACGGGCGGACCTTCAGCCACCGCGAGCTGATGGCCGGGAAGCTGCCGCCCGGCGTCTAGCCTGGCCGTTCAGATCACGTCCCGGCGGACGAACAGCCGGCCGCCGAGAAGGGCCGCCAGCAGCCCGCCGGCGATCCCCAGCGCGACCGCGTACCCCGGCGCCGTCCCGGCCTTGCTGGCGGCGATGGCCGGAAGCGACCAGGGGAAGAACCGGCTCCAGCGATCGGAATTGATCATCAGGACCGAGGTGATCGTGGCCACGATCCCGGCGCTCGCGGCGACCACGAAGCTCTTCCAGCGGAGCCCGATAAAGGCCTGGACGGCGATGACAAACCAGGAGGCCAGGAACGCTTTCCCGGCCGTCAGAGAGACCTGCGCCCAAGGGATCGGCCCGGCGGCCGTTCGCGGGAAAGCGAGATGTAGTACCGCTCCGGCGAGGAAGATGCCGCAGGCCAGGACGAGATGGGCGGCCAGGACGAGGCCGGTCGCGACCAGGATCTTGGCCGCGTAAACCCCGCCGCGGCGGACCGGCTGGGCGAAGAGGGATTTCCATTGGTCCCCGTTGTGCTCCATCTGCCCCAGGAGGGACGTTATCAGCGTGACGAAGAGGGGGAGCATCAGCACGGCCCAGAAGAGGATGGCCGTCGAAACGGCTTCCCAGCTGTTGGCCCCGGGGGCCAGGGACTTCTCCTTCATGTGCAGGACGAGGAAGCACTGAAGGACCACCACGACCAGGGGGGTGACGCCGGCCAGGACGAGCGCCAGGGTCCTGCGCAATTTGAGGATCTCGACGCGCAGGATGCGCAGGAAAGAATTCATGACGAGCTCCTTTCGCCGCCGTTTCCGGTCATCTTCAGAAAGACGTCCTCTAGCGTCGCCCGCCTCAGCGCCAGGTGGGACACGTCGATCCCGGCCTCGATGAGCCTCCGGGCCAGCGCGGCCGCGGCCGCCTCGTCGGCGTCCGCGACCAGGAGGGCGCCGTCATCCCGCTCGACGGACTCGTATCCGGCCTCGGCCAACAGGAGGCGCGCCTTGTCGCGGGGCCGGGCCCTGATCTCCAGGCCCGGCCCTTTCATCTCCGCCAGGTCCGCCATCTTCCCTTGAAAGACCAGCCGGCCGCGGTCGACGATCCCGGCGTGGCTCGCGACCTGCTCGACCTCGCTGAGGAGGTGGCTGGACAGGAAGACCGTCATGCCGAGCTCCCCGGGCAGGGAGCGGATGAGCAGGCGGATCTCCCGGATGCCGGCCGGATCCAGGCCGTTGGTCGGCTCGTCCAGGATGAGCAGCTCGGGGTCTCCCAGGCCGGCGACGGCCAGCCCCAGGCGCTGCCTCATGCCCAGGGAATAGGTCCCGACCAAACGATCGGCCTCCTTCTCCAGGCGGACGACGGCCAGGGCCTTGTCGACGGACTTGCGGGGCCGGCGGCGAAGGATGCGGACGATCTCCAGGTTCTCCCGTCCCGTCAGGTGCGGGTGCAGGGACGGCTGCTCCACGAGAGAGCCCGTCCTGGCCAGGCTTTCCCGGCGGAAGCCCCGGAGGGGCTTTCCGAAGAGCCGGACCTCGCCGGCGTCCGGGCGGATGAGACCCAGCAGCAGCCGGATGGTCGTCGTTTTCCCGGCGCCGTTGGGGCCGAGGAAGCCGTAGATGCAGCCGGCCGGAACGTCGAGATCGATCCTGTCCACGGCGGTCAGCGCCCCGAACCTGCGGACCAGCCCCCGCGTTTCGATGATGTTGACGGACCCGTTCATGCCTCAAGCTCCATTCCCGGGATCGCGCTCCGCCGCCGGGGCGTCTCCGGACCTGTTTCTCAACGGGAATACGCGGACCCCCGGGCGGGCGTTACAGCCGCGCCGTGACGATCCGGCCGGGATCGCGTCCCGGCGGGCCGTCCGGCCCGCCGTTCGTTTGACACGGGGCCCGGACTCTTCTATAGTCCGTCATTCAATCCGGCGCTGCGAATTCGGATGCGCCATAAGGAGGTCATTCTTGCGATCCAAGTGGACATTGTTGATTTGCGCGCTGCTGCTCGTCCCGGCCGCCCACGCCCAGGAGCTGCAGCTTCAAGTGGAATTGATGAACGCCGTGGGCACGGGCACAAGCCATAAGGGCGACCTGGTGTCCAGCCGGGTCATCGCCCCCGCGGCCCTCCAGGGGGATATCCTGGAAGGCAAGGTCGCCGGCGTCGAGCAGGGCGGCGGCAAGGCGGTCCTGAAGCTCAGCTTCGAGACCCTGCGCCACGCCGGCCAGGCCGTCCCGGTCTCCTCCGAGATCCGGTCCATCGCCAACTCCAGGGGCCAGGTCGACGTCGACGAGAACGGCAACGCCATCCGCAAGAGCGCCAGCCCGGTCAAGGCGTCCGGCATCGGCCGGGCCGGCGGGGCCATCGGCGGCCTGCTCGGCGGCCGGAAGGGAGCGGCCGTCGGGGCCGCGTCCCGCGCCGCCGAAGCCATCATGTCGATCGATCTTTCTTCGGACGCGCCGAGCCTGACCCTGGCTCCCGGCTGCAAGATCACGCTGACGGCCAAGTCCCGCGGCGGAGCGGAGCTGGCCGGCCTGGCCCCGAACGCGGCCCCGGCCGCCCAGAACGCCCAGGCCGCGGTCCAGACGGCCGCCCCGGCGGCCGCCGCCGGCCAGCCCAACCTGACGGCCGTGAAAGTCGACTTCGTCCCCGGAGACAAGGTCATTTTCTACGACGATTTCTCCGACATGGGCGCGGACGAGCCGCCGCCGCATTGGAAGGTCCGGGGCGGGACGGCCGAGCTTCGCGTTGGAGGCGGAGTCCGGCAGCTGACCATGACGGCCCGGAACATGACGATGTCGCCCAACCTGACCGGCCTGCCGGCCAATTTCACCGTGGAGGCCGACGTCGCCTACAAGGGGCACGGGGGCAGGGTCTGGTGGAAATTCCACGACAAGGCCGGCGCGGGCCTCCTGGAGATCATCACCTCCGTGAACTATTCGAATCTCTCCCTGGTCATCCGGAAAGGGAGCGAGGAGCTGTCCAGCCAGCAGATCCCGATGGATTGGACCAAGCCCGTCAAGCAGGCCCTGTGGCTGCAGAACGGCCGCTTGCGCTACTACATCAACAGCGAGCGGATCATAGACGTCAATCAGATCGAATTCCCCGAACTGGGCAGGATCGAGGCCTATGTCGACGGCCCCGGCGGCAACGATCCGGCAGGGTATGTCGGCTTCCAGCTCTTCCGCGCCGCGGAATCGTCGCCCGACTTCAGCAAGATCATCATGTCGTCCGGCCGCTACGTCACCCGCGGCATCCTGTTCGACACCGACAGCGACAAGATCAAGCCGGAGTCGGCCCCGGTCCTGAGGATGATCGCCAAGGGGCTGGAGGCCAACCCGGCCTTGAAGCTCCTGATCGAGGGGCACACGGATTCGGTGGGCAGCGCCGATCACAACCTCGATCTCTCGAAGCGGCGGGCCGAGGCGGTCAAGAGCGTCCTGGCGTCGCAGTTCGCGATCGACGCCGGCCGGCTGGCCACGGCCGGGCTGGGGGCCTCCAAGCCGGTCGAATCCAACGACACGCCGCAGGGCCGGGCCCAGAACCGGCGCGTCGAGCTCGTCAAGCAGTAGCCTCGACGAAGATAAAGAGCGCCGGGGGCGGCGGCCGTTGCGGCCCGCCCCCGGCGGCCTTCCGGGAGCTTGCGCCGGGCCCGGCCAAGGCGCCGGTCAAGATCCTGAAGCAGCTTCTCCCGCCGAGTGGTGGGCCGTAAAGCCCTCCGAAAGGCGGTTGACCTCCGCCGGGCGGATGATAAACTCCCGGTCATGTTCTCCAGGAGGTCTCTCATGTCCAGTCCCCGGCCGTGTCGCCTTGCCCTTCTGAGCCTTGGGCTCGCCCTGATCGCGGCGCCCCTGGCTGCCCAGTGGACGCCCGATGAGATGATGAAGATCAAGTCCGTCGGCGCGGCCCAGGTATCGCCCGACGGGAAACGGGTCATCTACCCCGTGACCTCGGCCGTCATGACCGGGGACAAGAGCGAGTTCCTGACCCACCTCTGGCTGGCCGCCGCCGACGGCTCGGCGGGCTTCCAGCTCACCTTCGGCGAAAGGTCGGCGACGAACCCGGCCTGGTCGCCCTGCGGGCGCTGGATCGCGTTCACGTCGAGCCGCTCGGGCCGGGCCAATATCTGGCTCATCCGGGCCGACGGCGGCGAGGCCGAGCAGCTGACCGACGTCAAGTCCGGCGTCGGCGGCTTCGCCTGGTCGCCCGACGGCGCCCTGATCGCCTTCACCATGGCCGAGGCCCCGAGCGACCGGGAGGAGAAGGATCGCCTGGCGAAGGACGACGCCCGGGTCGTCGGGGAGAACGACAGGACGAACCATATCTGGGTCATCCCCGTCGCCGGAGACGGCGGCGGCCGGAGGGAGGCGAAGAGGCTGACCCGGGGGCCGTTCTCCGTCGGCGATTGGGACTGGTCCCCGGACGGCCGGTCCATCGTCTTCGCCCATACGCCCACGACGAGCGCCGATGATTGGGCCAAGTCCGACATCTCGATCGTGGACGTCGCCGCGGCGGAAGTCAGGCCCTTCCTGGCCGGGCCGGCGGCCGAGACCACCCCCCTCTGGTCGCCCGACGGAAAATGGATCGCCTTCAGCTGCAGCATCGTCCCCCCGACCTGGAGGTTCGCGAACCGGATCGCGATCGCTTCCGTTTCAGGCGGGGCGGCCAAGGTCCTGGCGCCTTCCTACGACGAGCGGCCGAACCTCCTTGGCTGGTCGGCGGACGGCCGGGGGATCTATTACACCGAAACGGAGCGCACCTACTCCCGTCTCGGCCTCGTCCCGGTGGACGGCGGAGCGCCCGTGGCGTTGAGCCCCGGGACGGACCGGGTCTTCCAGGCGACCTTCAGCAGGGGAGGAGCTTTCTTCGGGCTGTCGGTCGAGTCCTGGGATTCTCCCCCCGAGGCCTTCGTGACGCCGGTCGGGACATGGGCCCCGGTCCAGGTCAGCCGGGCCAACGCCGGCGCGCCCAGGCATCCGCTGGGCAGGACGGAGATCATCCGCTGGAAGGCCCCGGACGGGCTCGAGATCGAGGGGCTGCTGACTTACCCCGTCGGCTGCCAGCCGGGCCGGCGCTACCCCCTGGCCCTCGTCGTCCACGGCGGGCCGACCGGCGTCTTCGTTCAGAGCTGCATCGCGGCGCGGAACGTCTATCCCATCGCGGCCTTCGCCGCCGAGGGCTGGGCCGTGCTCCGGTGCAACATCCGCGGATCCTCGGGTTACGGCCGGGAGCTCCGGTTCGCGAATCACAAGGACTGGGGCGGCAAGGATTACCGGGACCTCATGGCCGGGGTGGACAAGGTCATCGCCATGGGCCTGGCCGATCCCGGGCGGCTCGGCGTCATGGGCTGGAGCTACGGCGGCTTCATGAGCTCCTGGATCATCTCCCAGACCCGGCGGTTCAAGGCGGCTTCGATCGGCGCCGCCGTGACCAACCTCATGAGCTTCAACGGGACGACGGACATCCCCGGCTTTGTGCCCGATTCCATGGGCGCCGAATTCTGGGACGACCCGGAAGTCTACCGGAAGCACTCGGCCATGTTCAACATCAAGGGGGCGACCACCCCGACCCTGATCCAGCACGGCGAGCAGGATCCCCGGGTTCCAGTCGGGCAGGGCTACGAGCTCTACAACGCCCTGAAGCGGCAGGGGACGACCGTCAAGATGATTGTTTATCCGCGCCAGGGCCACGGGCTCCAGGAGCCGCGCCTCATCATCGACGCCGGAAGGCGGAACCTGGAGTGGTTCCGGACCTATCTCGGCCGGGCGGACTGAGCGCGCCGGCTCGCCGCCGGCGGGAGCGGATCCCCCGGCGGCCGAGGTGAGCCCTAGAAGTCGAAAGCGGCTCCGATCGACAGGGAGTAGGCGTGGGCCGTCACCTCGACGGGCGCTCCCAGGAGCGAGGGGACCGTGGCTTTTTTCCAGAACGTCCCCCCCAGCGCCAGGTTCAAGGTCAAGGCCTTGGCGGCCTTAAAGGCGATCCCGACGCCGTTGTTCCAGTTGTCGCCCTTGGGGGCCTCGAATTCGCCCAGCCGCGTGTAGTAGAGCGGCTTGTCGTCGAACAGGAACTTGGTGAAGACGGTGCCGGCGCTGATCTCGACGCGCTCGGTCAGGGCGCAGGCCAGGCCGACGCCGGCCGCCCAGCAATCGCCGGCGATCTTCGACCAGCCCAGGTCCTCCGCCGCCAGCCCCCAATCGGCGTCCTTCTGGAAATAATAGTTGAAATCGGCCAGCAGGCGCAGCTTGGCCGTCAACTGATAGCCGGCGCCCAGGTAGAGCACGGCCGGCAGGTCGCGCCGGTTTTTGGCCCCGTCCACGGCCAGGCCGAAGTCGTCCCGGACGATCGAGGTCTCGAAGTCGAGCTTGACCCGGCTCTCGTAATGGGCGGCCAGGTCGAGCTTCGGCGTCACGGCATAATGGAGGCCCAGGACGAAGCCCAGGCCCGAGGCCGTGTCCTTGACGTCGTAGGCCAGCGGCAGGTCGGGGAAATCCAGGGGATTGCCGGAAACCAGGGTCAGCCCCAGCTTGGTCTTGTTGACGGCGCTGACATAGCGCACGCCGGCCGACGCCGACAGGGTGTCGGTGAGGGCGTAGGCGCCTCCGATCGTTCCGGTGAGATAGTACGACGAGGCCTTCAGGCGCCAGCCCCCGGCTCCCGGGTAGATGTCCTGGTACAGCAGGCCCGTGGGCTGGCCGTATTCGTCCAGGATCGGGGAACCCCAGACCAGCGCGGTGATCAGGTCCAGGGACAGGGACCCCTCCGGATAGTCGGCCACGGCGCCGCCGCCGGAGATGTAGATCCCGCCGTAGGCCGCCCAGCGGCCCTTGACGTAGGCGGCGTAGAGATTGGGCAGGAAAGCGTCGATGCCGTCCTGGCCGAAGGAGCGCTCGACCTCGCCCAGGCTGTAGGCGTGGCGGGGCTTGCGCATCAGGCTCTGGTTGCCGATGTCCAGGTGGAAGCCGTCGCCCAGGCGGACCAGGCCGGCCGGGTTGTAGACGACGATGTCGGCCGCGTCGGTGGCGGCGTTGCGCGCCGGCATCCTCATCCATTCCACGCTCAGGTTCGTCAGGTTGTCCATTTGCGCTGCCAGGGGCGAGGCCAGGACGAGCAGGGCCAGGGCGCCCACGACGCCCGCGAACGCGTTCAACGGCTTTTTCATGAACTCCTCCTTGGCGGGACATGGCCCGGCGGCGGCCGGGACCCGGCCCATTGTATGCAAGGGGGCGCCCCTTATGCAAATGGCCGGCGAGCGCGCCCCGGCTAGCCTTTGACGCGCCCGAGCTGGCCGCAGGCTGCCATGAGGCCGCGGCCGCGGGGGCTTCGCAGCTTGACGAGGACCCCGGCCGCCAGGAGACGGCGCGTCATATCCTCGATCTCGGCCTCGTTCGGGGCGCGGCCGATGGCGGCGGAGCCGGGATTGTAGGGGATGAGGTTGACGAAGGCCCGGCCGGGCGGCGCCGCGGCCCGGAGGAAAGCGGCCACGCCCTGTTCCGCGCCCCGGCCGTCGTTCCGGCCCGGGATGAGGCAGTAGTTCACCGCCAGGGTGAAATTGCGGCGCTGGGGATAGAGACGAAGCGCGGCGGCCAGGGCCTCGAGCCCCACGGCCCGGTTCGCCGGCATGAGCTCGCTGCGAAGCCCGTCGTCCGGCGCGTTGAGGCTGACCGCGAGATTGAGGCGCTTCAGGCCGAGGCTTTTGAGGCGGGCGATGCCCCGGGGCAGGCCGACGGTACAGACCGTCAGGTTCTCCTGGGCAAAGGCGGGACCGGAGGCGTCGAGGAAGACCGCCAGGGCCCCCGCCAGGCCCTCGAAATTGTCGAGGGGCTCGCCCATGCCCATGAAGACGATCTTGCCGATGTCCCAGCCCAGGCTCAGGCGGGCGGCCGCGTACTGGCCCACGATCTCCTCGGGCCGGAGGTTCCGGGCCAGGCCCCGCCGGCCCGATTCGCAGAAGGCGCAGGCCATGCGGCAGCCGACCTGGGAGGAGACGCACAGGGCGGCGGGCGCGGGTTCGGGGCCGCGATGGGCCGTAGGGATGCGCACGCATTCGACGCGCTCGCCGTCGGCCAGCCGGAGCAGGGCCTTGGCCGTGGTCCCGAGGGGGCCTTCCTCCTCGACGACGCTCTCGACGGCCGGCAGCCTGACCTCGAATCGGGCCGCCAGCCGGGCGGCGGCCTCCTTGGCGATGGCCGCGGACCCCGGCTCGAACCGGCCCTCGGCGAAAACCTGCCTGTAGAGCCGGCCCAGGGCCCGGGAACGTCCTTCGAGATCCGCCGCCTCCTCGTAGGCCCGGCGGCTCAGCCCCAGTATGTTGACGCGCTCATCGAACTTCGCCATAGGGCCACTCTAAAGGAATCCCCGGCCTTGTCAAATCAATAAAACGGCGCGTTGGCGGAAGCGGGAAAATGGGATCCCAGGCATCCGGGGACGGCGCCGGGTTCGACCGCGGTTGCCGGGCTGCCGCCGGGCCCGGGAAGCGATTTGCCGGCGGCGGGAGCTTGTTGTATGATCGCCGGCGCAGGGAACATGACGCTTCGGGAGGGCCCCAACATGAAGATCATCGCGGCTTTTTGCGGATGTCTTTTCCTGGCCGCCGCCGCGGCCGGACAATCGGTTCCGGCGCCGCCGGCCGCGTTCGATCGGCCGGCCCTTCTGGTCATCGATATACAGAATTTCTATTTCGAGGGCGGGCGGATCCCGCTCGTCGGGAGCGTGGCGGCCAGCCTCGAGGCCCGCTCCGCGCTCGAGGCTTTCCGGGCCAGGAAGCTGCCGGTGATCCATGTCCAGCATATGCCCCGGGGGATCGAGCGGTTCGAACCGGGTGTCACGGACCCGCAGCTGGCCATCCAGGCCAATGTCGCGCCCCTGGCGGGCGAGCCCGTCGTGGTCAAGCATTCCTTCAATTCCTTCCTCGGAACGGGGCTCCAGGAGCTCTTGAAGGAACGGGGCGTCAAGACGCTGGTCATCGCCGGGATGCAGACCCACATGTGCGTCGAGGCCGCCGTCAGGGCGGGCGCGGACCTGGGTTATGACATCGTCCTCATCGAGGACGCCTGCGCCACCCGGGATCTGACGCTCCACGGCCGGACCGTCCCGGCCGCCTCGATCCAGGCGGCCGTGCTCGCCGCCTTGAACGGGAGCTACGCCAAGGTCGTTCCGGCCGCCGACATCCCCGGGGCCCTCAAGTAGGGTTCTTCGCCCCTTTCCGGGCTCCCTGGCGCGGCGGCGACGGGGTCAGACGCCCTTGTTCGAGCCGGGCTCCGGCGCGCCGTTGTAGCCCTTCAGGTAGAGCGAATAGAGGGTGCCGCTGGGGCAGAGCGGCAGGCACTCCCGGCAGACGGGGCAGAGGGTGTGGGACAGGTCCGAGAGGAAGACGACGTCCCTTTCGATGCCCCGGCCGACGAAGCACGTGACGTTGTTCTTCTTGACCTCGGCGCAGTAGCGGACGCACAGCCCGCAGAGCAGGCACTTGGGCTGGCCGCCCTTGAACCTCGATTCCTTGAGCCCGTACTTCTGGCCCAGGGCCTGCAGCGGGCCCGTCGCGGAGACGGCCAGGAGCAGCTCGACGATCATCCGGCGGATCCGGACGATCTTCTCGGTCTCGGTCCTGACGACCAGGCCTTCCTCGGCCTGGTAGGCGCAGGAAGCGACCAGCCGCTTCCGCCCGTTCCTGCTGATCTCCACCAGGCACAGCCGGCAGGCGCCGTAGGGAGCCAGCCTGTCGTCATGGCAGAGGGTCGGGATGTCGATCCCCGCTTTGCGGGCGGCCTGGAGCAGGGTCGTCCCCTTGGCCGTTTCGACTTTCTTGCCGTCGATCTCTAGGGTGATCGTTTCCATGGCTGGCTCACTTTCTCTTCTGGACTTTGGTCCCGGCGGCGACGGGCGCGGGCACCGGCCGGCCGGAGATCTTGGTCACGGCGCCGAAGCGCGAGGGGCAGACCTCGAGGCAGACGCCGCACTTGGTGCACTTGGCCTGGTCGATTACGTGGACCAGGCCCTTGTCCCCGGCGATGGCCCCGGCCGGGCAGCTCCTGGCGCAGATCTGGCAGGCCTGGCACTTGTCGGGAACGATGTAATAGCGAATGAGGTCCTTGCAGACGCCGGCCGGGCAGCGCTTCTCCTTGATATGGGCCTCATACTCGCCGCGGAAGTACTTGAGCGTCGAGAGCAGGGGATTGGCGGCCGTGGCGCCGAGGGCGCAGAGGGAGGCCTCGGTCATGACCTCGCCGAGCTCCTCGAGCAGCTCGATGTCGCCGTCCCGGCCCCGGCCGGCGCAGATGTTGTCGAGCAGGCCGAGCATCTGCTTCAGCCCTTCGCGGCAGGGCACGCACTTGCCGCATGATTCCTCGGACAGGAACCTGACGAAGTACCTGGCCGTGTCGACCATGCAGGTGTCCTCGTCCATGACGATCATGCCGCCGGAGCCCATCATCGAGCCGGCCTTGTCCAGCTCCTCGAAATCCACCGGCAGGTCGAGATGCCCGGCCGGGAGGCAGCCGCCGGACGGGCCGCCGGTCTGGACGGCCTTGAATTCCTTGCCGCCGCTGACGCCGCCGCCGATGTCGAAGATGACCTGGCGCAGGGTCATGCCCATGGGCACCTCGACCAGGCCGGTGTTCCGGACCTTGCCGACCAGGGAGAAGATCTTGGTGCCCTTGCTGCCCTCGGTCCCGATGCCGTTGAACCAGGCGGCGCCCTTGGAGACGATGGCCGGCACGTTGGCCCAGGTCTCGACGTTGTTCAGGTTGGTCGGCTTCTCCCAGAGGCCGCTGACGGCCGTCCGGATGTATTTCAGCCTCGGCTCGCCGACCCGGCCCTCGATGGCCGTCATCAGGGCGCTGGACTCGCCGGAGACGAAGGCCCCGGCGCCCCGGTGGATGGTGACGTCGAAGCTGAATTCCGAGCCGAGGATGTGGTCGCCGAGCAGGCCCAGCCCGCGGGCCTGTTCCAGGGCGACGGTCAGGTTAGCCACGGCCAGGGGATATTCCTGGCGGACGTAGATGAAGCCTTCATGGGCGCCGATGGCGTAGGCGCCGATGATCAGGCCCTCGAGGACGCTGTGCGGATTGCCTTCGAGGACGCTCCGGTTCATGTAGGCCCCGGGATCGCCCTCGTCGGCGTTGACGATGACGTATTTCGGCTCGCCGGGGGCGTTGCGCGTCGTCTCCCACTTGGTCCCGGTCGGGAAGCCGGCGCCGCCGCGGCCCCGCAGCCCCGATCTCTTGACCTCGTCGAGGACCTCGACCGGGGTCATGACGAAGAGGGCCTTGGCCAGGGCGGAATAGCCGCCCAGGGCGATGTAGTCCTCGATGCGCGTCGGGTCGATCAGGCGGTTGGGGCCGAGGATGAGCCGGGTCTGATGCTTGTAGAACGGGATGTCGCCCTCGTGGACGATCTTCCGGCCGTCCGGGCCCGCGTAGAGCAGGCGCTCGACGACCTTCCCGCCGACGAGCGTCTCGGCGACGATCTCCGGGACGTCGGCCGGGGTCACCTTGAGATAGCAGATCTCCTTGGGGAAGACGACGACCAGCGGTCCCTGCTCGCAGAAGCCGTGGCAGCCGGTCCGCCGGATGTCGACCCGGTCCTCGAGCCCCCGCCGGCGGATCTCCTCGACGAAGGCGTCATGGACCTTGTCGCCCTTGCAGGCCAGGCAGCCCGTGCCCAGGCAGATGGTCACGCAGAGCTTATCGGCGTCCCGTCCGGCCAGGATGTCCTGCCGGAACTTCTTCAGTTCGGCCGCGGAGTTCAATTTCGACATGATTGCCTCTCTTTTCGGGCCTCAATCGCAGGACGCGGCGATCCGCTCGATGTCCTTGAGACCGGGCTTGCTGTAGTACTGGCCGTCGACCATCATCACCGGTCCCAGGGCGCAGCAGCCCAGGCAGTTGACCGTGGTCAGGGTGAATCTTTGGCCGGCGTCGGTCTGGCCGGGCTGGAGGCCCAGCACGCCGATCACGTTGTCCAGAAGGCGTTTGGCGCCGCGGACCTGGCAGGCCGTGCCCAGGCAGACCTGGACGTTGTGGCGTCCCTGGGGCTCCAGGCTGAAGGCCTTGTAGAACGTGGCGACTTGATAGATCTGGGCCAGGGGCACGTCCAGCCGCTCGGAAACCCAGATCAGGGCCGGCTTGGGAAGCCAGTGGTTCTGGGCCTGGATGTCGAGGAGCACCTGGATCAGGGCGTTCTTACGGCCCTGGTACTTATCCAGGATCCGGTCGACGTCGGCCAGTTCCTGGACCATCTGGCGGACGGCCTGCTTCTTGTCCTGGACCTGCTTCATGGCTTCGGCCAGGTGCATGGCCTCGGATTCGAGGCTGCGCAGGTCGAGGCTCAGCGGCGGCTTGTCCAGGCCCAGGGCGTAGTATTCGCTCAGGAGCTCCAGGCCCCGGAGCAGGACGTCGCTCTTGCTGGCCTTCGAGTCCTTCTGGAGGCGGCTCAAGGCCTGGTTCTGTTCCTCGCTCAGGCGCATCCCGACGAACTTGTTCTTGTTCTTTTCACGCGGCATCTGACACTCCTCTGGGCTAACCCGTTTAACATATTATTGTATCCTGGCATTACCGGAATGTCAACATAATAATGATAAAACAGCTAATTAGCGGGTCTATGGCGAGCCCTGGTTTAACGCTTGTCGGAAGAATTGCCCGGTCCCTGAGACCCTGGCCGCCAACCCCGTTAAATTGTTAATCGTTATCCCGGTGGAGGGGTCGTCCCGCCGGTTTGACAGGCCGGGGAGGCTTGAATATCATGGTCGGCGCGCCGCCCGCGGCCGTCGATCGGCGGCCGGCGGGGAGGCTGGAGAAGCACCCATGAGCACCATCCGCATCCTGGTAACCGGCGGGACGTTCGACAAGGAGTACGACGAGCTCAGCGGCAACCTCTTTTTCCAGGACACCCACGTCGGCGAGATGCTCCGCCTGGGGCGTTCGGGCCTCAAGGTCGAAGTCCGGACCCTGATGATGGTCGATTCGCTCGACATGTCCGACGCCGACCGGACGAGCATCCTCGAGAACTGCCGGACGGCGCCGCACGAGCGCATCCTTATCACCCACGGGACCGACCGGATGGAGGTCACGGCCCGGCTGCTCGGCCAGTCGAACCTGGACAAGACCGTCGTCCTCACCGGGGCCATGATACCCTACAAGTTCGGCTCCTCCGACGGGCTGTTCAATCTCGGCGCGGCCCTGGCCTTCGTCCAGGTCCTGCCGCACGGCGTGTACGTGGCCATGAACGGCCGGGCCCTGCCCTGGGACAAGGTCCGCAAGAACAGGAAGACCGGCATGTTCGAGGAGGTCGAGGCCTGACGGCCGGGCCCGCCGCCGGGAAGATGGATCAGGCCGGGCTGGTCGTCGTGATGAGAAAACGGAAGCGGGTCATCTGGCTGGTCCTGACGCGGGCCGTTCCGGCCGGCCTGGCCCTGGCCGCGATCCTGGTCCTGGGCGCGAACTCCTGGGTCGACGGCCGGACGGGGGGTGCCGTCTACGACAGCTCCGACGCCATCCCGGCGAACCGGGTCGGGCTGGTCCTGGGCACCTCGAAATACCTGAGGTCGCGCCGGCCGAACCCCTATTTCGACAACAGGATCGCGGCGGCCGTCGAGCTGTACGGGAAAGGGAAGGTCCGCAAGCTCGTGATCAGCGGCGACAATCGCCATTCGAGCTACAACGAGCCTCGCGACATGAAGCAGGAGCTGGTCAAGCGGGGCATCCCGGACGCCGATATCTTCCTGGATTACGCCGGCTTCCGGACCTACGACTCCGTCTTCCGGCTCAAGGAGATCTTCGGCCAATCCCGTTTCACGGTCATTTCGCAGGAATTCCACAACCGCCGGGCGATCTTCATCGCCGCGGCGCTGGGCCTGGAGGCGGTCGGCTTCAACGCCCGGGACGTCGGGGGAGCCTCCGGCCTCAAGGTCCATGCCCGGGAGCGGCTGGCCCGGGTCAACGCGGTCCTGAATGTCCTTCTCCGGAAACGGCCGAGGTTCCTGGGCGAAAAGATCGAGATCCGATGACGCCTGGGCCCGGGCGATCCGCGGGTCCCGGGCCGGAGCCCCCCGGGAATAACCTCGGCCCCGCCGGTGTCCAATCGAATGTAGAGAATCCCCAACGGAGAATAGAACCATGAGGCGTACGCTCGCTCTGGCCATGATTTCTTGCCTGCTTTGCCTTTCCTGCAGCAGCGGCGGAGGATCGGCCGACGACCCGGATACCGGAGGGACCACCTCCGAACCGGCGACAACGATCGACGCCGCGCCTTTCGCGGTTTCCGTAGCGGCCGAAGCGGACCCTCCGGCCCATCATTACGATCCGGCGGATATCCTGGCCAACAACGCTTTCGACAATGCCGTCGACATCGATTTCACCGCCAATACCGCCAAATCGCCCGGCGATCCCGCCGACCCGGCGACCCAGACCATCACGCCGGAAGGCGTATCGCCCCTCGCCGGGGTTTCCGTTGCCCAGACGGATTACGGCATAACGATCACTTCCACGGCCGCCGGCGTCAGATACAACCTGGCCGGGTCATTGAGCGGGACGCTCGTCGTCAACAGCTCCAGCCAGTACCAGCTCTATCTCAACGGCGTCGAGATAAATGCCGCCCAGGGCCCGGCGCTCGACCTGGAATCGTCGAAGAAGGCCTTCATCGTCTCCGCGGCCGGGACAACCAGCACGCTGACGGACCAGGCCACCTCCAGCGTCCTGGACAAGAAGGGCGCCCTGTTCTGCAAGGGGACCGTGATCTTCAGCGGCGACGGGACGACGACCGTGACGGGGAACTACAAGCACGGCATCTACGCCAAGGACTATATCCGGATCTGCGGCGGAACGCTCAACGTCACGGTCAATGCCAAGAACGCCGTCCAATCTGTGAACGGCTTCATCTTCGACGACGGGAATCTGACCGTCGCCGCCCGCGGGGAGACGCTCGGCGACGAAAGCAAGGGGATCAGGGTCGAGGGCCTGGAAGGCGCGGCCGGCGCCGGGAAAGGGTACATCGTCGTCAACGGCGGGCGCATCAACGTCACGTCCGTCGGCAAAGCCATCACGGCCGGCTGGGATATCGACGAGGACGAGACGGTGACGCCCGGCGACCCGTCGGACAACCCTGACCCGGACGTCATCATCAACAACGGCGTCATCGACGTCACGACGACGGGGACCCCGGAGCCCGACGACATCAACGGCGACGGCCTGACCCTGAGTCCCGAGGGGATCGAGGCGAAATCGGACCTGGTCATCAACCGCGGCTACATCGTCGTCAACGCGACCGAGGACGGGATCAACGCGGGAGATTCGATCACGATCCGCGGCGGATACGTCTATCTGAAGGCCCAGTCCGGCGACGCGTCGGATTCCAACGGTCCGACCACGATCTCCGGAGGCGTCATCGTGGCCATAGGCCAGTCCAGCGGCGCGGAAGGCTCGTTCGACAGCGAGCCCGGGCATCCCTTCGCCATCACCGGGGGGATCCTGGTCGGGATCGCCGCCAACACCGGACAGCCGACCGCCTCGGCCTGCACCCAGAACGTCGTCGTCATGGGCCGGCTGACGGCCGAAAGGACCATGGCCCTCAAGACCGGCACCGGGACGGTGGTTTTCGCCTTCTTCGTGCCCAGGTCCTTCGAGACGATGATCATATCCTCTCCGATGATCGCGACCGGAACGGCGTACACCGTCTACACGGGCGGGACCGCCACGGGAGACGATGTCTTCGGAGGCCTCTACCTTGGGGATATCGGCTACTCCGGCGGGACGGCCGGGAACGCGTTCACGGCGTCGTCGGGGGTCACCCGGCTCGGCGGAACGTTCTTTTAATCCTGCCCGGACAACTCGCCGCGTTCCCGCCCGGGAAGGGCGCCGGTCCCGACGCCGCCCGGCCTGCCTTTGGCGCCGCGCCTGGGGTCACAAACCTCCGCCCAGGATCTTGTAGAGGGCGACCTGATTGGCCCGGCGGGCCAGCCTGGTCGCGACGAGTCCCCGCTGGGCGTCGTAGAAGGCCCGCTGGGTCACCAGGACGCCGAGATAGCTGTCGATGCCCTCTTTGTAGCGGGCCTCGGAGAGGCGGAAGCTCTCGCCCAGGGCCTCGGCCAGGGATTGCTGGGCGTCCAGCTGCTCGACCAGGGCCGAGCGGAGGGCCAGGGCGTCGCTGACCTCGCGGAAGGCCGTCTGGATGGCCTTCTCGTACTGGGCCACGGCGATGTCGCGGTCGACCTTGGCCGCCTTGAGGCCGGCGACCAGGGAGCCCCCGGCGAAGAGCGGCTGGACGACCTGCGGCGCGTAGCTCCAGTAGCCCGTCCCGGACTCGAACAGCCCGGCCAGGGCGGGCGCCAGGGTGCCGGCGGCGGCGGTCAGCGAGATGCGAGGGAAGAAGGCCGCCCGGGCGGCGCCGATGTTGGCGTTCATGCTCTTGAGCTGGTACTCGGCCGCCAGGATGTCGGGCCGCTCGAGGAGGATGCCGGAATCCAGGCCGGCGGAGACGTCCTTCAGCTCGGCGACCGCCGCCAGCCCGCCCGGCAGAAGGCCGGCCGGGACCTCTCTCCCGGCCAGGAGCGTCAGGGCGTTCGTGTCAGCGGCCACGAGCCCGGTGTAGCGGGCGACGTCGACGCGGGCCGCTTCAACCTGGCTCTGGGACTGGCGCAGGGTCAGGTCCGAGGCGACCCCGGCCTCCCGGCTTTTCCGGATCAGCGCATAAGAGGCTTTCTGGGCTTCGAGCGTCGCCTTGGCCAGATCGAGCGATTCGCGGTCGGCCGCCAGGGACAGGTAGGAGCCGGCGACGGCCGCCACCAGGGAGATCTGGGCCGACTTCCGCCCCTCGACCGTGGCCAGGTACTGGTTCAGGGCCCGGGCCTTGAGGCTGCGAAGGCGGCCGAAGAGGTCCAGCTCCCACGACGCGGAGCCCATGACGCTGTACTGCTCGACCGTATAGGCGCTGCCGGTCGAGGACATCTGCCGCGGGATCCTGTAGTTGTCGGCGCCGCCCGCCGCCGCGGCGCTCGGATACAGGCTGGATCGCTGGATCCGGTAGACGGCCTGCATCTTTTCGACGTTGAGGGCCGCGATCCGCAGGTCGCGGTTATTGGCCAGGGCCAGCTCGATGACGCCGCGCAGGCCGGGATCGGTGAAGAATTCCCGCCAGGCCGGCTCCGGCGCCGCCGGCGCGGCGGGGGAGCCGCCCGTCGCGGCCGGGCCGGCCGGCAGGGCGGCGGGGACCGGCGCCTCGGGCCGGCGGTATTTCGGGATCATGGTGCAGCCGCCCAGGACGAGGACGGCCAGGGCCAGGGACAGGATCTTGGTGCGCATCTTACTCTTCCTTCGATTGCTCGGCGAAGCTCGCTTCGCGCGGCGCTCGGTTCCGGCCGAGCCCGGAAATCTTCTCTATCAGGACGTAGAACAGGGGCGAAAAGACGAGCACCAGCACGGTGGCCGTGATCATGCCGCCGAGGACGCTTGTGCCGATGGCGTTCTGCGACCCCGACCCGGCGCCGGTGCTGACGGCCAGGGGCAGGACGCCGAAGCCGAAGGCCAGCGAGGTCATGAGGATCGGGCGGAGCCGCAGCTTGGCGGCCTCGACGGTGGCCTGGATGAGGTCCATGCCCGCTTCCACGCGGGCCTTGGAGAACTGGACGATGAGGATGGCGTTCTTGGCCGTCAGGCCTAGGGTGGTCAGCAGGCCGATCTGGAAGTAGACCCCGTTGGTCAGGCCGCGGAGGGAGGTGGCGATGACGCCGCCGATCGCGCCGAGGGGCAGGGCCATCAGGACCGAGATGGGGATGGCCCAGCTCTCGTAGAGGGCGGCTAGGCAGAGGAAGACGACGAAGATGGAGAAGGCGTAGAGCAGGAGGGTCTGCGAGCTCGACTGCCGTTCCTGGTAGGACAGGCCGGTCCAGTCGTAGCCGATCCCGGCCGGCAGCTTGGCGATGGCCTCCTCCATGGCCTTCATGGCCTCGCCCGAGCTGACGCCGGGCGCGGTCTGGCCCATGATGTTCATGGCCGGGAAGCCGTTGTAGCGCTCCAGGCGCGGCGAGCCGGAGGTCCAGCGGCCGGACGCGAAGGCGGAGAAGGGGACCATCTTGCCGGCGTTGTTCCGGACGAAGAGGCGTTCCAGGTCACGGGGCAGCATGCGGTAGGGCGCGTCGGCCTGGACGAAGACCCTCTTGATCCGGCCGCCCTGGATGAAGTCGTTGGCGTAGGCGCTGCCGAAGGCGGCCGAGATGGTGCTGTGGATCGAGCTGATGGGCACGCCGAGCGCGCCGGCCTTGTCCCAGTCCACGTCGACCCGGTACTGCGGCACGTCCTCAAGGCCGTTGGGGCGGACGCCGGTCAGCCGCGGGTCACGGGCCGCCAGGCCGAGAAGCTGGTTGCGGGCGGCCGTCAGGGCCTCGTGGCCGAGGCCGCCCATGTCGAGCAGCTCCAGGTCGAACCCGGAGGTCATGCCCAGCTCGGTCACGGCCGCGGGCGCGAGGACATAGATGGCGGCGTTGCGGATCCGGGACAGGGCCGCGTTGGCCCTGTTCACGACGGCCTTGACCCGGAGGGCTTTGGCCTGGCGGAGCTCCCAGTCCTTGAGCTTGACGAAAAGCATGCTGACGTTCTGGCCGCTGCCGGCGAACCCGGCGCCGACGATGCCCATGCACGACTCGACGGCCTCCTTCTCGTTCCGCTCGAAATAGTCCTGGACCTGGCCCATGACGGCCTTGGTCTGTTCGAACGTGCTGCCCCGCGGCAGGGTCACCTGGCAGAGCAAGCCGCCCTGGTCCTCGTCGGGCAGATAGGAAGTCGGCATGCGGAGGTACATGACGCCCAGGAGGGCGACGATCAGGACGAAGGCCGCGACGTACCGCTTCCTCTTGGTCAGCGCGCGGCCGACCAGCCGCGTGTACCAGTCGCGCAGGCGGTAGAAGCCGCGGTTGAACCTTTTGAAGAACGGCCGCAGCAGACGGAAGGTGGACTCGGACGTATCGTGCCCGGCGGCGACCGGCTTGAGGATCGAGGCGCAGAGGACCGGCGTCAGGACCAAGGCCACGACGACCGAGAGCATCATGGCCGTGACGATGGTGATGGAGAACTGGCGGTAGATGACGCCGGTCGAGCCGGCGAAGAAGGCCATGGGCACGAAGACCGCCGAGAGCACGAGGCCGATGCCGATGAGGGCGCTGGTGATCTGGCCCATCGACTTGGCCGTCGCCTCGCGGGGCGAGAGCCCTTCCTCGGACATGATCCGTTCGACGTTCTCGACGACGACGATGGCGTCGTCGACCAGCAAGCCTATGGCCATGACCATGGCGAACATCGTCAGCATGTTGATGCTGTAGCCGAAGAGCGCCAGCAGCGCGAACGTGCCCAGGAGGACGACCGGGACGGCGATGGTCGGGATGAGCGTGGCCCGGAAGTTGCCCAGGAAAAGCCACATGATGAGGAAGACCAGCAGGACGGCCACGATAAGGGTCTTGAAGACCTCGTTGATGGACACCCGGATGAAGGGCGTCATGTCGTTGAGATAGGTGACCTTGACGCCGGCCGGGAAGTAGCGGCTCATCTCTTCCATCTTGGCCTTTACGGCCGCGGCCGTCTTCATGGCGTTGGCCCCGGCGGCCTGACGGACGGCCACGCCGGCGGCCGGCTGGCTGTTGTAGTAGACCTCGGCGTTGTAGAACTGGGTGCCGAGCTCGGTCCGGCCGACGTCGCTGATCCGGACGACCGAGCCGTCCGGGTTCGTGCGCAGGGGAATGCGGGCGAACTCGTCGGGCTTCTGGAGCATGTTCTGGACGATGATCGAGGCGTTCAGCCGCTGGCCGGGCACCGCCGGCATGCCGCCGAACTGGCCGGCCGAGACCTCGACGTTATAGGAGCGCAGGGCGGCGATGACGTCCGCGATGGTCAGGCGGTAGTCCGTGAGCTTGTCCGGGTTGAGCCAGACGCGCAGGGCGTAGTCGGAGCCGAAGGACGACACCTCGCCGACGCCGGGGACGCGGGCGACGACCTTTTCCAGGTTGGACTTGGCGTAGTCCATCAGGTCCTTGCCGTCCATGCTGCCGTCCTCGGAGATCAGGCCGATGACCATCAGGTAGTTCCGGGTGGACTTGGTCACCGTCACGCCCTGGGTCTGGATGACCGAGGGCAGGTTGGCCATGGCCATCTGGAGCCGGTTCTGGACCTGGGCCCAGGCCAGGTCGGGGTCCGTGCCCGGGGCGAAGGTCATCTCCAGGCGGGACGCGCCGGACGAGTCGCTCGTGGCCGACATGTAGAGCAGGTTGTCGAAGCCGGTCATCTTCTGCTCGATGATCTGAGTGACGCTGTTCTCGACCGTCTCCGCAGAGCCGCCGGGGTAATAGGCGGAAATGGCGATGGACGGCGGGGCGATCGGCGGGTATTGGGCGATGGGCAGGATATAGATCGCCAGGGCGCCCGCGGCCATCATGGCGATGGCGATGACCCAGGCGAAAACGGGGCGTTTCAGGAAGAATTTCGATATCATCTCGGATCTCCGTCGAATCGGGTCCGCCGCCGGCTATTTCGCGGCGGCGCTGGCCGCCGCCGGGGCCGCCGCCGGGGCGGCGATCTGAACGGCCATGCCGGGCCGGACCCTCAGCTGGCCTTCGACGATGACCTGGTCGCCGGCAACGAGCCCCTTGCCGACGAGCCACCGGTCCCCGATGGCCCGGTCGAGCTCGAGCGGCCGCTGCTCGACCTGTCCCTGGCCGTTGACGACCAGGGCGTAGGGATTGCCCTTCGTGTCGCGGCTGACCCCCTGCTGGGGAACGAGCAGGGCCCGGTCGTTAATGCCTTCCTCGACGATCGCCCGCACGAACATGCCGGGCAGCAGGAGCTTGTCGGGGTTGGGGAAGACGGCCCGCAGGATCACCGATCCCGTGGTCGGGTCGACGGTGATGTCCCTGAACTGGAGGGCGCCCTCGAGCGGGTAGGGCGTCCCGTCCTCGAGTTTCAGCCGGACCCTGCTCTGGGCTTCCTGGTCCTGCCGCAGCTCGCCGCTTTCCAGATCCCGCCGCAGTCGGAGGACCTCGGCGCTGGACTGGATGACGTCCACGTAGATGGGATCGAGCTGCTGGACGACGGCCAGGGGCGCGCCCTGGTAGGCGTTGACCAGGGCGCCGACCGTGACGCTGGAACGGCCGATGCGGCCGGAGATGGGCGACTTGATGGGCGTATAGCCGAGATTGATCTTGGCGTTCTCCAGGGCCGCCCGGGCGGACTCCGCGCCGGCCTCGGCCGTCTGGAGGGCCGAGACCGCGTCGTCATAGTCCTGCTGGCCGACGGCGTTGATGGCGGCGAGGTTCTTGAACCGTTCGGCGCGCGAGCGGGCCGCCGGGATCCTGGCTTCGGCCACGGCCAGGGCGGCCTTGGCCTGCTCGAAGGCCGCCTGGTAGGGGGCGGGATCGATCTGGTAGAGGACGCTGCCGGCCCGGACGTCCGCGCCTTCCGTGAACAGGCGCTTCTGGAGGATGCCGTTGACCTGGGGCCGGATCTCGGCGACCAGGAAGGCCGACGTGCGGCCGGGCAGCTCGGTGGTCAACGCCAGCCGTTCCGTCCGGAGCGTGGCGACGGCGACCTCGGCGGGCCCGGCGGCCGGCATGGGTTTGGACTTGCAGGCGGCGGCCAGGGCGACCAGGGCGATCAAGGCCAGCGCGGGCAGGCGGCGAAGCTTGGGATTCGAAGACGTGCGGCTCATGGAGGTACTCCTTTCTCTGCCGCGGGGATCTCCCGCGGTCCCGGGACGGTCCGTATAACTATTGATCATGGTTCGTTCTCCAGGGATCGTGATGATTCTGCCGGTCTCGACGGATCGGGGCGGAGGGGCCCAGGCCCCCTTCGGGCCCTCCGGCCGGGGCCCCGGCGGGGGGCCGAAGGATTCGAAGGCTTCCTTGATCAGGTCCTCGCCGGTCAGGCCGAACTCCTCGGCCAGGAACTGCTCCTCGACGCAGGCCATGCGGATCAGGCCGAGGATCATGCCCATCAGGATGAGGGTCGTCTTGACCGGATCGGCGCCGGCCCTGAACGTCCCGTCGGCGATGCCGCTCTTGACCAGGTCGAGGTTGAGGGCGAAGATCTCTTCCTTGTCCCGAACGAGTGTCTTGACCAGGGGATCCGTGCGGTCGATCTCCGGGAAGGGACGGGAAGCGCTCTGATTCTGATAGAACATGGCCTTGAAATGGTTGGGATGGGATCGGTAAAACGTCAGCATGGCCTGACCCAGGGCCCGGAGCTTGTCATGCCCGGTCGCAGCCTTGGCGGAGAACTCGCGGAGCGTCTCGATCAGGAGGCGCATGGCGCGGCGGGCGATAGCGACGTAGATCTCTTCCTTGTTCTTAAAGTAGAGGTAAATCGCGCCCTTGCTCAGTTCCGCGGCCTCGGCGATCTCGTCGATGGTCGTGGCGCCGAACCCCTTGACGAAGAAAAGCTTCTCGGCAGCATCGATGATGCTGTCCTGGCGCATCTTCTTGTCCCGTTCGCGGCGATCGGCGATGCTCATCGGTGAACCCTACCCTCCCGGCGCCGGTATGCCATATCTGGACGCCGGTCAATTTCTGACTCTCGGTCATTTAGTCGGCCATCATAGCACTTATTTGAAAGTTGTCAACAACGCACCGGAAAACTTCTCCCGTTTCCGGGATTTCCTCTCGCGCCGGCCGGCCGGCCCTCCGGGAGGTCCTGAGGGGGAGAGCCCTCGCGGGGTCATTGACACGCCGTCCGCGCGGAGCATATGATTTCGGCGACCCCCGGAGGTGTCGCCCATGATCCAGGCCATCATCAAGATCCTCAAGGTCCTCAACTCCGAGACGCACCCGGCCCAGATCTCGCTGGGGCTCTGCTTCTCGGTCATCGTCGCCTTCACGCCGAAGTTCAGCGTCCACAACGTCGTCATCCTGTTCCTGATCCTTTTCTTCCGCATCAACCTCTCGGCCTTCCTGCTGGGCGGGTTTCTCTTCTCCGGCATCGGCTATTTCCTCGACCCGCTGTTCCACAAGCTGGGCCTGGCCCTGCTGACCGTTCCCGGCCTGGAGACGCTGTGGACGGCCTTCTATAACGCCACGATGTGGCGGGTCGAGCGCTTCAACAACACGGTCGTCATGGGCGCCCTCTTCTCCGGCCTGGCCCTGTTCGTGCCGCTTTACTTCCTTTTCAACGCCTGTGTCCGCTACTACCGCAAGCACGTCTACGCCCGGGTCCAGAAGCTGAGGATCATGAAGCTCATCAAGGGCAACGATCTCTATCAACGATACCAAAGCCTCAAGGAGTGGGGAGGCCTGTCATGACGACTCCGGACAACGCCAGGGTCCAGGAGCCGGAGACGAGCGCCCCGGCGGCGCCCGCCGGGAAAGGCCGGAAGGAGCGGAAGGAGCGGAAGAGATCGGGGCTCGTCCGCTGGCAGGGCATCGCCGTCTTCTTCGCCGTCTGCGCCCTGCTGGCGGCCTTCTGGCTGCTCTTCCTCAACGGCCTGACCGAACGGGCCGTCGAGAAGACCGGCGCGGCCATCGTCGGCGCCGAAGTCGATCTTGACGCGGCCCGCGTCTCGCTCTCGCCGCTGGGCGTCACCCTCTCGCGGCTCCAGGTCACGAATCCGAACGCGCCGGCGACCAACATCTTCGAGGCCGGGCGGATCTCCTTCCATATGGACGGCCCGAACGCCCTCCGCCACAAGATCATCGTCGACGAGATGCGCGTCGAGGGCGTCAAGCTGAACTCGCCGCGCCGGACCCCCGGGTTCGTCGCCAAGTCCGAAGGGCCGAGCGTCGTCCAGCAGCTGATGGAGCTGCCCTCGTTCGTCATCCCCAACGTCAAGGAGGTCTTCGAGGAGGAGAAGGCCGGCCTGCCGTCGCTCCAGCTGATCACCGGGGCCGTCGACCGGAGCGAAAAGGCCAGGGCCAAGTGGGACGGGAAGGTCAAAGAGCTCAAGGCGGCCGCCGACCCGGACAAGTACCAGAAGATGTACGAGGAGCTCAAGGCCCGGAAGGGCAAGGCTTCGCTCGGCAACATCCTCGGCGGGGCCAAGGACGTCGTCGCCCTGCAGAAACAGGTCCGGGCGGACCTCAAAGTCATCGCCTCGGCCAAGGACGAGTTCAGCGCCGACGCCGGCGCCCTCAGGCAGATCGTCACGGACGCGCCCGGGCTGGTCGCGGGCGACGCCCGGAAGCTCATCGAGAAATATTCCCTGACGTCGTCGGGGCTGGCCAACATCAGCCGGCTCCTGTTCGGCGGGAAGATCGCCGGCCAGGTCTCTTCCGCGCTCCGCTGGAACGACCGGCTGGCGCCCCTCATCGACCGGATCAAGACCCAGGTCAAGGGCAAGGACGTCGTCAAGCCGCTCCGGGCCAAGGGGATGGACGTCCGCTTCCGCGAGGACAACCCCCTGCCCGATTTCCTGGCCCGCCTGGTCAGCGTCTCGATCAGCCTGCCGGCCGGGGACTTCGCCGGCCGGATCGAGAACCTGACGCCCGACCAGGATATCCTCGGCCGGCCGCTCAAGTTCCGCTTCTCGGGCGAGAACCTCAAGGGCCTCAAATCGGCCCTGATCGAAGGCGTCTTCGATCGGACCCGACCCGCCACGCGGAAGGACGTCCTGGATATCCGGGTCCGGGGTTTCCGGGCCAGCGGCCTGACGCTCTCGACGAGCCAGGCCCTGCCCGTTACCATGACGGAAGGCCTGGTGGACCTGGACGTCGGCGCGACCCTGGAGAAGGGGACGATCTCCGCCAGGATCGCGGCCGGGCTGCGGGGGATCCGCCTGGCGGTCGAGCAGAAGGCGGCGCGCCAGGGCCTGGCCGGAAGGGTGGACGCGGCCATCCGGACGGCCCTCCTGTCCGTCTCCAACCTGAACGTCTCGGCCGAGGTCACGGGCGCCGAGGACAACTTCGACGTCAAGGTCAGGTCGGACATCGACGACCTTCTCAAGAACGCGGTCGGCGCGGTGGTCCGCGACCAGATGGCGGGGTTGGAGCGAGACCTGAAGGCGGCGATCAGCGACAGGATCTCGGAGCCGCTGGCCAAGCTCGGCGCGGGCGTCAAGGGCCTCGACGCCTGCGGCCTCGAGCTCGACGGCCTGACCAAGCGCCTGAACGACCTCCTGAAGAAGTGGAAATAGCCGGCCGCTGTCCCCGGGCCGAGCATCCCGAGGTGGTGAACCCGGCCGTCATCGGGCTCCTGGACTCGATCTCGCGCCGGGTTCGCCCCTGCGCAGGCTGCCGACGGCAAGCGGGCGCTTGACTCCCGCCCGGCTCCGGGCTATCTTCCGTTCGCGCGCCCGGCTGCCGCCGCCCGCGGGCGGCCCGGCGTCGGGCCCGCAGGAATGACGTCCCGGAGAGCGCCGCCATGAAATGGTACGAAGCCCTGTTCGCCGACTATGCCGAGGGCTATGACAAGGAATCCTTCACCCGGGGCACGGCCGGCGAATGCGACTTCTTCGAATCCGAGATCGACGGCGACCGCTCGGTCCCCATCCTCGACATCGGCTGCGGCACCGGCCGGCATGCCATCGAGATGGCCCGCCGCGGCTACAAGGTGACCGGCGTCGACCTGTCGCCGTCCCAGATCGACCGGGCCCGGGCCAAGGCCGCAGCGGCCGGCGTGGCCCCCGACTTCCGGGTCGCCGACGCCCGGGCCCTGCCCTTCGGACCGGAGTTCGGGCTGGCCGTCATGATCTGCGAAGGGGCCTTCCCGCTCATGGAAACCGACGAGATGAACTTCGAGATCCTGCGCGGCGCGGCCCGGATCCTTCGCCCCCGGGGCACGCTGGTCATGACCACCCTCAACGGCCTCTTTCCCCTGCACCGGTCGGTCGGCCGGTTCGAGAACGAAAGCAAGGGCGAGTCCGAGGCGGCCACCGAGGCCCATGACTTCGACCTGATGACCTTCCGCATGCGCTCCCGGCTCAAGGCCCGCGACGACCACGGCCGCGCGATCGAGATCGACTGCGACGAGCGCTGGTACATCCCCTCCGAGCTGACCTGGCTCCTCAAGCAGGCCGGGTTCGCCTCGGCCGGGATCTTCGGCGCCAGGCTGGGCGCCTTCAGCCGTTCGGACCGGCTGACGCCGGACGACTTCGAGATGCTGGCCGTGGCCCTGAAGCCCTGATCGCGGGCCGGCGGCTGGCCCGGCGCCCGCAGAGTATAATGAGACACGGTCGACCTTTCGGCCGAGCGAGGTGATCATGAACAAGCCGTTCGCTTGGAATTTCGTTCGTCTGACGGCCCTGGTGATGATGCCCTTGTCCCTGGCGGCCGCCTCCGGGCCGGTCGAGCCGGCCGTCGCCTCGAAGGCCCACCCCCTGCCGCTCCGCGACGTGCGCCTGACCGGAGGCCCGCTGAAACAGGCCCAGGACCAGGACGCCGCCTACCTGCTCGCGCTCTCGACGGACCGGATGATGGCCTTCCTCCGCAAGGCGGCCGGGCTCGAGCCCAAGGCCCCCGGATACGGCGGCTGGGACGGGGACGACCGCCAGCTGACCGGCCACATCGCCGGCCATTACCTCTCCGGCGTGAGCCTGATGTACGCGGCCACGGGCGATCCACGGTTCAAGGAACGGGCCGACGCCCTCGTGGCCGATCTGCGGGCCGTCCAGGACAAGCACGGCGACGGCTATATCGGCGCCCAGACCGACCGGGCCGGGACGCCGGGAAAGGTCCTCTACGGCCAGATCGCCGCCGGCGACATCCGCTCGTCCGGCTTCGACCTCAACGGCATGTGGTCGCCCTGGTACGTCGAGCACAAGATCTTCGCCGGCCTGCGCGACGCCTACCGCTTCGCCGGGAGCCGGGCCGCCCTGGCGGTCGAGACGCGGTTCGCGGCCTGGGCCGAAGGGGTGCTGGCCCGGCTCGATGACGCCCAGGTCCAGAAGATGCTGGGGACCGAGTTCGGCGGCATGAACGAGGTCCTGGTGGACCTCTTTACCGACACGGGCGACCGGCGCTGGCTCGCTCTCGCCGACCGCTTCGAGCACCGGGCGATCGTCGAGCCCCTGGCCCGGGGCGAGGACATCCTGCGGGGCAAGCACGGCAATACCCAGGTTCCCAAGCTCCTGGGCGTGCTGGCCCGCTACATCGTCATGGGCCGCCCGTCCGACGGCGCCGCGGCCCGGTTCTTCTGGGACCGCGTGGCCCTGCATCACAGTTTCGCCACCGGCGGCCACGGGCGGAACGAGTACTTCGGCGAGCCGGACAAGCTCGACGACATGATCGAGGGCCGTACGGCCGAGACCTGCAACGTCTACAACATGATCAAGATGGCGCGGACGCTGTTCGCCCTCGATCCCCAGATCCGCTACGCCGATTTCCACGAGCGGGCCCTCTTCAACCACATCCTCGGCTCGATGGACCCCGCCGACGGCGCGACCTGCTACATGGTCCCGGTGGGCCAGGGGGTCGTCCGGGAATACCAGGACATGCAGGAGGACTTCACCTGCTGCGTCGGGTCGGGCATGGAGAGCCATGCCCTGCACGGCTACGGGCTCTATTACGAATCGGGGCGGACGCTCTGGGTGAACCTTTACGCGCCCTCGACGGCGGACTGGCGCGCCGCCGGCGTCCGCCTGGCCATGGCGACGACCTTCCCGGAAGGCGGGGAGGCCCGTTTGACGATACGGTCGCGGCGGCCGCGCCGCTTCACCATCGCCCTCCGACGCCCGTACTGGGCGGGGGAGGGCTTCTCGGTCATGGTCAACGGGGTCCCCGTTCAGGATCCCGGCCCGGCCGGCTCCTATGTCCGCCTGTCCCGGAAATGGCGGACGGGGGACGTTGTGACCGTGGCCCTGCCCAAGGCCCTTTGGCTCGAGCCCCTGCCCGGCGGTCCCGACCGGGCGGCCATCCTCTGGGGCCCGCTCGTCCTGGCCGGCGACCTAGGCCCCATACCGGCGCGGCAGCCCCGGGACGAGTCCGTGGCCACGGCCGCCACGGCGGCCGAGTGGCCGACGACGCCCGTTTTCGTCACCGCCGAGGCTTCTCCGGACGGCTGGATCAAGCCCGCCGCGGGGAAGCCCGGGGACTTCCGGACCGCCGGCGCCGGCCGCGACAGGGACGTCGATCTCGTCCCGTTCTATCGCCTGCACCGGCGCGTCTACGCCGCTTACTGGGACATTCTGACCCCGCGGAAGTGGGAGGAACGGGCGGCGTCCCTGAAGGCCGCCGAGGAGGCCCGGCGCGGGCTCGAAACCGCCACGGTCGCCTTTGCCCAGCCGGGGCAGATGCAGGCCGAACGCGACTTCAACCAGCAGGGAGGGAAGACCTCCCCGGTCCAGCTCCGCGGCCGGTACGGGCGCCGGGCGGCCGACTGGTTCTCTTTCGATCTGGCCGTCGATCCGTCGGCGCCGCTCAAGCTGGTCGTGACCTACAGCCGCGAGGAGCGGGCCGACCGGGCCTTCGCCGTCCTGGTCGACGGCCGGAAGGTCGGGGAGCAGCGCATCGCCCGGCTCGCGCCCCAGGAGAAAGAGGGCTTCTTCGACGTCGCCTATCCTCTTCCCGCCGAGGCCGTCGCCGGCAAGGCGAAGGTCACGGTCCGATTCGAGGGGATCGAGGGCCGCGAGACCGGGATGGTGTTCGGCATCCGGATCGTTCGCGTCGAGTGAGGAGCGCGCCCTAGAACAGGGCGCGGACGAAATAGAAGGTCATGACGCCGGAAACGGCCAGCTTGACCGCCATGACCGCCATCTAGGCTTCGATCGAGCCGGCGAAGACGAATGTCGCCGGGCCCGTCAGCCGGATGTTCGTGACCAGGTCGCCCCGGATGTCGAACTCGACTTTCAGGAGGCCGCCGCGGGCCCGGACCTCGACAGGGCCCGCGCCCCCCTCCTTCAGGGCGAAGGCGATGGCCGCGGCCGTCACGCCCGTGCCGCAGGCCCAGGTCTCCGCTTCGACGCCCCGCTCGTACGTCCGGACCGAGAGGCCGCCGGGCGTCCGCTCGACGAAATCGACGTTCGTGCCGCCCGGCGCGAAGAAGGGCGACAGGCGCCATCTCCGGCCCTCTCCGGCGACGTCGATGCCGTCGATCCCGGAGGCGAAGAGGACATAATGCGGGGATCCGGTGTCCAGGGCATATCCTCCCTCGATGATCCTGTGGCCGCGGACGTCGGCGAGACCGAGACGGACGGTATCGCCCGAGACCTCGGCTTCGTGGAGGCCATCGTAGGCCAGGAACTTCTGCCTCGGGCCGGCGATCTTCCATCTCAGGGCGCAGTGGGCGGCGCAGCGCCCGCCGTTGCCGCACATCGAACCCGGCCGGCCGTCGGCGTTGAAATACCTCATCTCGTAGTCCGCCCCGTCGCAGGCGGCGAGGACGATGAGGCCGTCGGCGCCGATCCCGAGGCGGCGGTCGCACAGCCGCCGGATGAGGTCCGCGTCGCCGGGGCCGGGGGAGGGCCGCCGGCCGTCGACGACGACGAAGTCGTTGCCGGCCCCCTGGTACTTGTCGAAGGAGATCGTCATGCGGGCTCGATCAACTCCGGTAGAAGTCGACGTTCTCCGAAGTGATGATGTCGATCTGCATCGTCACCTTCTTCGGGACCGGCTCCTTGAGGACGACATGGCGGTAGAGGGTGTAGATGCCCTCATAGCCCTGGCGCTCGGGCTGCTGGCTGATGAGGAAGTCGATGACCCCCTCCCGGAGCCAGCGGACGTTCTCGTCGATGAGGTCGTAGCCGATGATGTGGACCTTGCCCCCGCAACCCCCGGACTGAACGCAGGCGGCGGCGCGGTGCGTGCTGGCGTTGGACACGAAAATGCCGACGAGGTCCGGGTGCCGGGCGAAGATCCGGCGGACGATCCGGGCCCCGGCTGCCAGGTTCCCGTTCCGCTCGATCTCGTAGATTTCGCTGGTCAGTCCCGGGCAGCGCCGGCAGTAGGCCTGGAAGCCCCGGACCCGGTCGTCGATGTGGAAGTCCTTGGGCAGGACCTTGATGATGGCCACGTGCCCCGGCGCCGCGACCAGCATCTTCATGAGCCGGGCCGAGAGGACGCCGCTCTGGAAGGAATCCTGGCCGATGGACGTGAGGTGGGGAACGCCGGGGAGGAACGAATCGAAGAAGACGCAGGGGAGCCGGTGCGGCAGGCCCCGCAGGAACTTCTCGAAGGGCTCGGCGGCGGCCGGCGCGACCAGCAGCCCGTCGAGGTCGGCGGCCTGGATCTTCCGGCAGATCCGGGCGAAGAGCGATTCGTTGTGCTTGTCGTAGAAGAACCGCCGGATGCGGATGTTTTGGGAGCGGAGCTCGGCCTCGGCCCGGGCCACGCCCCGGAGGGGCAGGGTCCAATAGGCGCCGTCCTGCTGCGGCCGAGGCATCAGGACGCCGAAGACGAAGGTTTTGCCCAGCTTGAGGTTGCGGGCGAAGATGTTGGGCTTGTAGCCGAGGTCCTTGACCAGGCGCAGGACGCGCTTCTCCGTCGCCGGCGAGACGCGGCCGCGCTTGTGCAGGACGCGGTCGACCGTGCCGATGGATACGCCGGCCTTTTGGGCGATGGATTTGATCGTTCCGATGATCGTTCTCCTTGCCGCCGCGGGGCGCGATTTCGCTTATGATATAAGTGCGTTTCCCGGTTAAAGTCAAGGGAACCGTAAAAAAGGGACTTGACAAAGGAGCGTTTCGGATTATTATCTGTGTGTACGATAACGCAGGCTAGGCCCTGCGCCCCGCGCGATCATATAGATCTCTCGACATCCCACGCAGAAAGGAGAGGCTATGAAATCCCGGAAACTCTTGGCTGTGGTCCTGACGAGCCTGCTGCTCGTCCCGTTCCTGGCCGCTCAGGTGAGCCGGCAGACGGGGGTCATCAGGGGGACATTGACGGACATGGCCGGCGCGCCGCTGCCGGGCGCCAACATCGTGGCCACCAGCCCGGGCCTGATGGGCTCGGTCTCCGCGGTTACCGACGCGACGGGCGTCTACCGATTGGTCAACCTGCCGCCGGGAACGTACACCCTTACGGCCGCCATGCCGAGCTTCAAGACGGTGAAAAAAACCGGCGTCCAGGTCTCGGTCGGCCAGACCTACACGGTCAACCTCCAGACCGAGGAGAGCGCGCTGAGCGAGGAGGTCACGGTCACTGGCGCGGCCCCCGTCGTGGACGTGGAGTCGAACAAGGTCACCAGCGTCATCAGCACCGAGCTGCTCCAGAACCTGCCGCTCAACCGCAGCATCAACAACCTCTTCAATATCACCGCCGGCAGCGCGGGCACCATCGGCTCGTACTCCGGCAGCATCCACGGCGCCAACTCGGGCTCCACGGCCTACGAGATCGACGGCGTCAACGGCGAGAGCCCGACCACGGGCGGCATGCAGATCTCGCCGCAGTACGAGAGCATCGAGGAGATCGAGATCGCCACGGCCGGGCTGCCGGCCCAGGTCGGCGCCTCCGGCGGCTCGTTCATCTCGGTCGTCACCAAGTCGGGCGGCAATACGTTCCACGGCCAGGCCCAGGCCTATTACACGGCCAAGGGCCTCAACCAGATGCTCTTCACCAACGAGGAGCTGGCCTCCCTGGGCCGCTCCAAGCCGGCGTTCGCCAAGTACGACATCGACGGGTCGTTCTCCCTGGGCGGCCCGATCATCAAGGACCGCATCTGGTTCTTCTCGACGCTCGACTACCGCCAGAACGAATACACGCTGAACAACGTCCCCGTCACCCTGGAAGGGACATCCTACGACACCTTCACCAACCCGACCAAGACTTACGCGCCTTTCGTCAAGCTGACGACCCAGCTCAACAAGGACATGCGCCTGTTCTTCATGTTCAACGGCAGCTTCACGAAGAACCTCTATTACCCGAGCTATTACCAGGTCTTCGAATCCACCACCGCGTCCAAGTCGAACAGCATGGCCGTGACGGCCAACCTGAACTGGATGTTCGGCCCGAACACCTATCTCGACGTCCGCGGCGGCTACAACAACCTTGACTGGTCGCTGACCTCCCAGCCGGATTCCCGGCTGAATCCGACCAAGATCGACGATTACACCGGCTACGTCTGGAGCAACAAGGACGGCGAGGAACAGTACACCATCCGCCGTGGCGAGACCGTCAGCGCCCGCCTGACCCATTTCCTGGACAACGTGCTGGGCGGCAACCACGAGCTCGGCGCCGGCGTCGAGTACGTCTACTCTTTCGACCGCCTGACCGTGGCCCGGGGCAATCCGCTGACCATGCACTACTATGACGGCGACTCCTACGCTTACGCCGCTCAGGGCATGGACCGGGCGATCTATGGCGATGGCTACATCCAGCTGTCCAACATGGGGCCGAACGAGGGCGACTCGACCAAGGACCTGCCCGGCAACCGCTTCGGCGCCTACATCCAGGATTCCCTCAGCATCAAGAACCGCCTGACCATCAACATCGGCCTCCGCTACGACAATTACTGGGGCGGCTTCGGCGGCGCGACGTCGACCGGCACGGCCACCGACGGGCTGGCCTACAAGATGGGCGAATTCGTCGCCGAGACCATCGGCTGGAACCCCTACGCGGCGATGACCTGGGACGCGATGCGCAAAACCATGCAGACCTCGGCGCTCTCGCCGCGCATCGGCCTCAGCTACGACCTCTTCGGCAACGGCAAGACGGCCCTCAAGATCTCCTGGGGCCGCTACTATGAAGCCATGCCGGTCATGTGGTTCTCCAACGCCCAGGCCTCCATCCAGCAGAACTACGCCTTCAACTGGTGGGACGACAACGGCAACCACATCCCCGACGACCCCGGCGTCGACACCTATGCGCCGACGGACGGCTACTGGTCGTTCGTCGAACAGGACCTGCCGGCCCTCCGCCAGCTCGTCGCCGGCAAGGGCGAGCAGTACCAGCTGAAGGCCCCCTGGAACAACGAGCTCGTCGTCTCCCTCTCCCACGAGCTGACCAAGAACCTCTCGGTCAAGCTCCAGTACGTCAACAAGCTGGGCCGGCGGGACCATTGGGACACGATGTATGACACCGCGACCCGGACCTATCTGAGCTCGCTGCAGGACGCCCCGGCCGGCTTCTGGGTCCCCTTCACGACCACCGTGCCGGCCGTCGGCGACTGGGACGAGGCCACGGTCACGGTCTACGTCCCGACGAACGATTACAACTGGGACAACGTCGTCTATCGACAGGCCAGCAACCCCTATTCCAAGCGGCTTTACAACGGCATCGAGATGACCTTCGACAAGCGCTACGCCAACGGCTGGGCCCTGGGCGGTTCGATCACCCTGGCCAAGTCGAAGAGCATCACGCCCTACGATCCGAACTACGCGGTCAACGGCTGGGGCGCCGACATCAACGACATCCCGCTGGCCATCAAGCTCTTCGGCTCGTTCCGCATCCCCCTCGGGTTCGTCGGCTCGTTCATCTATCGACACCTCGAAGGCGGCCCGCTCAACTACGGCGGCAGCTTCTGGGACAAGAGCATGGACGTCAGCGTCTACGTGCCCGACTCCTGGCTGGCCGAGCACAACTGCGTGACCTGGTATAACTGGATCGGCGTCCAGCTGGCGCCGAACGGCACGCACCGCCAAGCCTCCTGGGACAATATCGACTTCCGGCTGGAGAAGCAATTCAAGTTCAATTTCGGGACCGTGGCCGTCTTTGCCGACATCTTCAACCTGCTCGGCAACAAGTACGTCTACTCCGGGCTGAACCCGAGCGGCGTCTGGTATCCGGACGACGAGAACACGTCCTCGGGGACCCGCGTCGTCGACAGCTACTATCAGAGGGTCACCAGCGTCTCCGGCGTCAGGATCTTCAAGCTCTCGGCCCGCGTTTCGTTCTGATCTACCGATGATCACGGGGGAGGGGCCCTGCCCCTCCCCCTCTTTTTTTCAATTCATCGCCCGCCTCCGGGGAGCAAGGCCGGGAGTCCGGAGAAGGGCCTTTAGGACCTTCCGGGGCGCCGCCGGCGTATAATGACAGGGAGGGTGAGCCCATGAGAACGAAGCATTCGATCGTCCACCTGGCCGCCGCCGGATGCCTGGCGGCCGCCCTGGCCGTCGGCGCCACGGCCGGCCTGCGGGCCCAGGACAACCTGGGCCGGGGGCGGGTCACCGGCAAGGTCCTCGACGCCCGGAACCAGCCGGTGGAGGGGGCGAAGATCGTCGCCCAAAGCCTGACCTCCCAGACCACGAAGATCGAGGCCCTGAGCGACGCCAAGGGCATCTTCGTCGTCGGCGGCCTGGGCACCGGCCCCTGGCGCTTCACCGCCGGCAAGGCCGGGTTCCTGGACGCCGTCCAGAACGTCGACGTCCATCAGCTCCGGCCGAACACGCCGCTCGTCCTGGTCCTGAACGACCCCTCCGCCGCGGCCGGCGCCGACGAGGCGCGCCAGGAGGCCGCCGGAGAGCTGGCCGACGGCAACCGGCTCCTGGCCGAGGAGAAGTACGCCGCGGCCCGCGACGTGCTGGAGGGGTTCCTGGCCAAGAACCCCGACGCCTATCAGGTCCGGCTGCAGATCGGCCTGTGCTCGCTGAAGTTGGGCGAGCTCGACCGGGCCGAGACGGACCTGAAGGCCCTGCTGGACGCCATCCAGGCGGGATCGGGGTCCTACGACAAGGAAGCCGTCCTGGCCGCCCAGGCCATGTCCGGGCTGGGCGAGGCGGCCATCAAGCGCGGCGACCTCGAAGCCGGGATGACCCATTTCCGCCAGGCCCTGGCCACTTCGCCGACGAGCGAGCTCGTTCCCTACAACGTGGCGGAGATCCTCTTTGCCAACCAGAGGGCCGACGAGGCCATCCAGCATTACCTGATGGCCATCGAGATCAAGAAGGACTGGCCCAAGCCGTACTACAAGCTGGGCATCGCCTACCTGAACAAGGGCGATTACCCCAAGGCCCTGGAAAACCTGCGCCGGTTCGTGGCCATGGATCCGCAGAACCCGGCCGCCGCCGAGGCGCGCAACATCATCGCCGCTGTCGAAAAGATGAAATGACGGCCGCTCGATCTTGCGCCCGGCGCCTCCGCGTCGCGGACTCGTCCCGGGAATAAGGACGCGACGGAGGATCGCCGGCGGACGGCGGGATCCTTGACACTTCGCGGGCGCCGGGCTATCCTTCAGTGTATCCCCCGAACCAAAGGACGGACATCATGAAACACCGCGCCTACAGCTCGATGCCCCCCGATAACGCCGTCGGCCGCCGCGACTTCCTGTTGAAGGCCGGCGGGGCGATCGGCGCCGGCCTGGTCATGACCGGCCGGAGCCTCGTCTTCGCCCAGCAGGCCCAGGACCAGCAACCCGCGGCCAAGCCGGCCGCCCCGCCCGCCAAGCCCAAGACCAACATCGAGGACGCCTTCAGGGTTCCCAAGACCAAATGGAGCCTCCCGGGGCCATTCCCCGGCCGGGTCATCGAGGTCCACGATCCGGCGGCCATGCCCGACGGCAAGGCCGACGGGGCGGCGGTCAAGGCCATGTTCGAGAAGGGCATCCGGGAGCTGACCGGCAAGAGCCCGAAGAAGAGCTTCGGCCTGTTCTTCACCAAGGACGACATCGTCGGGCTCAAGGTCAATCCGGTCGGCCCGGGCCTCATCAGCACACGGCTCGAGGTCGTCGATGCCGTCATCGACTGGCTGACCGCCTGCGGCCTGCCGCGCCGGAATATCGTCATCTGGGACCGCTTCGACTACATGCTCACGGACGCCGGCTTCACGGCCGAGCGCTTTCCGGGCATCGGCATCGAGGGCCTGCAGACGATGGACGAGGCGGCCGCCGAAGGCAAGACCCAGGACAACGGCAAGTGGCTTAAAGCCGACGGCACGCACGTCAGCGCCCCCAATTTCGACCAGGAGGTCTTTTACTGGGCCGACGTCGAGGGCCCCAAGGACCTGCCCTATCTCAACCAGCACGTCTTCAACGGCAAGCACTCCTACTTCGGCACGCTGCTGACCAAAAAGCTGACCAAGATAGTCAACCTGCCGGTGTTCAAGAACACCGGCAACGCCATCTCCATGGCCACCAAGAACATCGGCTACGGCGCCGTCTGCAACACCAACCGCCTCCACAAGCCGCTCTTCCTCGACGTCTGCGTCGAGGTGCCGGCCTTCTGGCCCGTGCGCGACAAGATGGTCCTCAACGTCACCGACGGCCTGCGGTCCCAATACGACGGCGGGCCGGACAAGAACGCCAAGTTCGCCTACATCGACAACCGGCTCTATTTCGCCTCCGACCCGTTCGCCCTGGACATGGTCTGCCACAACAGGATCGTGGCCAAGCGCAAGGAGATGGGGGTCGCGGTCAACGAGAACCCCCGCTTCACGGACTACCTGCGCTATGCCGAGAAGCTCGGGCTGGGGATCGTCGATCCGGCCAAGATCCAGCATGTCCGGGTCTGACGCGCGGCGGCGCATCAAGGGCGCGGCCGGGATCGCCGTCCTGGCGACGCTCGCCGGCTGCCTCTCCGGCGCCTTCGCCGCGCCTCAGGCGGCCGCCGTCCCGGCCGCGATCCCGGATGCGGCATTCGCCCCCGGCTGGGCCAAGTCCGGGCCGCTCCGGACCTTCACCGGCCAGGACCTCTTCAACCAGATCGACGGCGGCGCCGAGCTCTTCCTCGAGTTCGGCTTCGTCCGGCTCCGCCTGCAGGCTTACGCCCGCGGCCGGTCCGAACTGACGCTCAACGCCTACGAGATGGAGGGCGCCGCCTCGGCGCTGGGCATCTACCTGATGAAGATGGGCCGCGAAACGCCCTTCCCCGAGGTCGCCGCCCGCAACTCCAGCGAGGACGTCCAGCTGACCGTCCTCAAGGGCCGCTATTTCATCCAGGTCGACAACCTGGGCGACGCGCCCGCGACGCGGGCCGAGGCGGCCGCCCTGGCCAACGCCTTCCTCGCGGGGGCGGCCGACGAGCCGGCCGCGACCCCGCTCGACGCCTTGCCCGCCGGGGGCCGCCGCCCCGGCTCCGAGCGCCTGATCCGGGGGCCTTACGGCCTCCAGCCCTATTTCACTTTCGGGGAAGGAGACATCCTGTCGCTCGGCGGCCGCGTCTTCGGGGCCCTGGCGGAATACAGGGTCCCCGAGAGCGGTTCATTTACCCGTCTGGTCGTGCCCTACCCGGGCCCCGACGCGGCGACCGCGGCCCTGGCCCATCTCCGAGCCAACCTGGATCCCTATCTGAAGGTCAGCGGCGAACGCCTCGACGGCTTCGACTTCGTCGACCATCAGTCGAAGCGGGGGCAGGTCACGCTCGCCGGCGCCGTCCTCGACATCCGCTTCAACTGCGCCCGCTAGAGACCCGGCTCCTCAACATTTCCTGCTCAGCCCCCATTTGACCGTGCCCCGCGTGGCGACGAACAGGAACAGGAAACAGTAGAGCAGCGCCAGCTCGCCATGGTTCACGATGGGGAAGAGCTGGCTGTCCATCTGCAGCTTCCAGTGGGCCTGGAAATAGGCCACGGCCATCTCGCCGCTCCCGACAAAGGCCGCAACCCGCGTGCCGAAGCCGAGGGCGACGGCCAGGCCGCCGCAGAGCTCGATGCCGCCGGCCAGCCCCATCTGGGACCAGAGGGCCGCCTGATGTCCGCCCAGGACGCCGAAGAGCTTCTGGGCTCCGTGGAACGCGAACAGGATCCCGGCCACGATCCGCAGCAGGGCGTAGGCCTGATCGGAGAACCTAGCGGAGAGTTTCATGATGCCTCCTTCTTCGCGGCGGCGCGCCGCCGGCCGGCGGGCCCGGGCCGGCTTCCGCCGCCCCCCGATGAGGCCAAGATAGGCCGCCGGCCCGCCCCTTGTCAACCGGCGGGCCCGGGGCGCCCCCCCCGGCGGAAAGCGGCGCGCCCCCTTCCCGCCGCCGCCGATTCCGCTATAATCTTTCCATGCCTTCCGACACCCAGGTCATCTTTTCCATGGCCGGCGTCGGCCGGGCCTTCCCGCCGAACCGCCAGGTCCTCAAGGACATCTCGCTCGGCTTCTATTACGGGGCCAAGATCGGGGTCCTCGGCCTCAACGGCGCCGGCAAGTCGACTCTCCTGGCGATCATCGCCGGCCGGGACCAGGGCTACAGCGGCGAAGTGGCCGTCAGCAAGGGCTACAGCATCGGCCTGCTCGAGCAGGATCCCCGGCTCGACCCGGCCAAGACCGTCGTCGAGATCGTTCGGGAGGGCGTCCAGCCCGTCGTCGACCTGCTGGCCCGCTACGACGCGGTCTGCGACAGGATGGGAGATGCCGCCGCGGATATGGACGCCCTGCTGGCCGAGCAGGCGCGTCTGCTCGAGGAGATCGAGAAGCACGACGCCTGGAACCTCGATCACCACCTCGAGGTCGCCATGGAGGCTCTGCGCTGCCCTCCGCCCGAAACCCCCATGACCGTGCTCTCCGGGGGCGAGCGCCGCCGCGTCGCCCTGACCCGGCTGCTGCTCCAGGAGCCGGACATCCTGCTGCTCGACGAGCCGACCAACCACCTCGACGCCGAGTCGGTGGCCTGGCTCGAGCGGCACCTCCAGGAGTACAAGGGCACGGTCATCGCCGTCACCCACGACCGCTACTTTCTCGATAACGTGGCCGGCTGGATCCTGGAGCTCGACCGCGGCCAGGGCATCCCCTGGAAGGGCAACTACTCGTCGTGGCTGGAACAGAAGCAGGCCCGGCTGGCGGTCGAGGAGAAGACCGAGTCGCGGCGCCAGCGGACCCTGGCCCGCGAGCTGGAATGGGTCCGCCTGTCGCCCCAGGCCCGCCAGGCCAAGGGCAAGGCCCGCGTCACGGCCTACGAGAAGCTGCTCGGCCAGGACTACGAGCGCTATCGCGACGAGCAGGAGCTGCCCATCCCGCCCGGGCCGCGCCTCGGCGACGTCGTCATCGAGCTCGAGCACGTGTCCAAGGGCTTCGGCGACCGGGCCCTCCTCGATGATCTTACGATCAGCCTGCCGCCCGGCTCGATCGTCGGGATCATCGGGCCGAACGGCGCCGGCAAGACGACCCTGCTGAAAATGATCACCGGCGCCGAGGCTCCCGACGCCGGGCGCGTCCGCCTGGGGGAGACGGTCAAGATCGCCTATGCCGACCAGGCCCGGGCCCTCGATCCGGACAAGACCGTGTGGCAGGAGATCTCGGGCGGCGAGGACCTGTTCAAGGTCGGCGGCCGCGAGCTCAACACCCGGGCCTACTGCGCCTCGTTCGGCTTCGGCGGCGCCGACCAGCAGAAGAAGTGCGGCACCCTCTCGGGCGGCGAGCGCAACCGCGTCCACCTGGCCAAGGCGGTGTCGGAGGGCGCGAACGTCCTCCTCCTCGACGAGCCGACCAACGACCTCGACGTCAACACCCTGCGTGCCCTCGAGGACGCGTTGGCCGGGTTCGCCGGCTGCGCCGTCGTCGTCAGCCACGACCGCTGGTTCCTCGACCGCGTGGCCACCCACATCCTGGCCTTCGAGGAGGACGGGTCGGCGCACTGGATCTTCGGCAACTTCTCCGAGTATCACGAGGACCTGCGCCGGCGCAAAGGGGCGGCGGCCGACCAGCCCCATCGGCTGAAGCGCCGGACGCTCAAGCGCGCCTGACGAACGACCGCCGGGCCGCGGCGCAAAGGGGCGGAGCGGACGTCCCCCCGACGTCGCCTGCGCCCCCCCCGGCCCTCGGGCGCGGGGCGGCCGGAGCAGGGCCGGAGGCTCCGGAAAGGAAATGAAGACGATGCACGGAAAGATCGGAACCCTCGTGCTTGCCGCCGCATCCGGGGCCCTTGTCCTCGGATGGGCCGGGCCTGCCCGGGCCCCGGTTTCGGGGCAGGATGCCGCCGCCCGGCCTTCGGCGCCCGCCCTTGTCGTCGAGAAGGGCGAGTTCCGCTTCTCCTGCGACGAGCGCGGGATCTCGGCCCTGGCCAATCCCGACGATCCGTACCAAGCGACGCTCATGCCCGCCGCCGGGCCGCGAGGCGCCCTCCCGCCGGTGCTGGGGCTGGCGATCGCCTACCGGACGGATAAGAACGGGGAATGGGCCGAGATCGCGCCGCGCGGCCGGGCGTGGAAGGCCGCGCCCGAAGAAGGAACGGCGACTTATGTGAGCGGCGGTCCTGGCGCGCCTCTCAAGGCCGTCGAGACCTTCCGCACGGACGGCCGCGTCCTCGATTGGATGATCGAGGTCGAGGCGACCGGCGCGGCGCCCGTCGAGATCGGCGACCTGGCGATATCCGTCCCGAACGCCGGGCCCTTCGGCGAGGACCCGGCGCAGATCTTCGAGCGGGGCTTCCTCCGCCACCAGTTCGTTTCGGGGGCGGGCTCGTTCGTCTATTTCGTGCGCGCCTCGGGCGTCCCGCCCTACCTCCTTTTGACCGCGCGGCCGGGGACCAAGCTCGAGTATCGGACCGGCGGGGGACGGGGCGGCGGGCAGTTCTTCGTCCATTCCGCCCGGAGCGGGCCGGCCGAAAAGCGGGGGACATGGCGCCAGCCTCACACGTCGCTCGATCTGGCCCCGGCCGGGCGGCCCGGCCGCCGCGCCTCCTACGGCTTCCGGTTCCAATGGGCGCGGAGCTACGACGAGCTGCGCCGGCTCCTCTACGACGAGGGGCTGTTCGACATCCGGGTCGTCCCCGGCATGACCGTGCCCGGGGACCTCGCCGTCCGTTTCTCCCTCCACACCAGGGCCCGCATCGAGCGGATCGAGGCCGAGTTCCCCGGCCAGACGGGCCTCCGCTCCCTCGGGGAGCCCGTCGCGGGGCACTTCGTCTACGAGGCGGACTTCCGCCGCCTCGGCGAGAACATGCTGACCGTCGTCCACGACGGCGGCCGCCGCACTCACCTCGAGTTCTTCGTCACCGAGCCCCTGGAGACGCTCATCAAGAAGCGGGCCGCCTTCCTCGTCGCGCGCCAGCAGGTCCGCGACCCGTCGAAGTGGTGGGACGGCGTTTACGGTCCCTACGACATGGCGGCCAAGGTCACCCGGACGATCGAGGACCCCGACATCTTCCTCGACCGCATGACCTACGTCCTGACCTGCGACGACCCCGGCCTGTGCAAGGCGCCGTTCCTGGCCGCTAAGAACGTCGTTTACCCGGACCGGCGGGAGATCGCTTCGATCGAGTACTACCTGGAGCGGTTCGTCTGGGGCAAGCTGCAGCGCCGCGACGACGAGACGCCCTATCCTTACGGCGTCTACGGCACGCCCAGCTGGCACGTCAACCGCGACCCGGCCCGCCGCCGGGCCTATGCGGAGTCCCTCCGCGACAAGGCCAAGGCGCTGGCCGACCTGTCCAAGGAGCATGTCTGGCGCTCCTACGACTATCCGCACGTGATCATGCTCTATTTCCACATGTACCAGATCGCCAAGCTCTACCCGGAGATGTCCTCCTACCTCGACGCGGCCGGCTATCTGGAGCGGGCCTGGGGCACGGCCCGGGCGTTCTTCACCTACCCCGGCGCGATCTATCCGGAGTACTACGAGACCTACAAATGGGGCCTCTACAACGAGCTCGTCGTCCCGGAGCTCATGGCCGCGCTCGAACGGGAGGGCTTCCCGGACCGGGCCGCCTGGCTCCGCGCCGAGTGGGAGAAGAAGGTCAAGTACTTCGTTTACGACGACCGCTATCCCTTCCGTTCGGAATACGCCTTCGACCGCACGGCCTTCGAATCGGCCTATGCCTTCGCCAAGTACGGCGCGACGCGGGACATGGCGCCCGACAAGGACCTCTGGTACGACGTCAAGAACCAGCGGTGGTACTCCCACCCGGTCGTCCGGCGCGAGGACGCGCGAGCGTTCATGGACCGCCAGCTCTATGCCGGCCTCGGCGTCCGCGGCTGGCTCAACGCCGCCTACTATGCCCTCGGCTGCGACCCCGGCGTGAGCTACATGACCGCCATGGGCGGCGGGGGCGTCCTCGACTACGCCCTGGCTTTCGCGCCGCGCCCGTTCGACTGGCTCCAGCTCGGCTACGCCTCCTATCTCGGCTCGTGGTGCCTGATGAACACGGGACGGCCGGAGACGGGTTACGGCTTCTGGTATCCCGGTCCGGAGAACGACGGGGCCTCGGGCTGGCAGTTCGAGACGGGCAAGGCGGGCGGCGCCTGGATGGGCTCGAGCGTCCCCAGCGGGGTCGTCGCGCCCCGCGGGCCGTGGCGCTACGACGGCGAGATCGACCTCGGCTATGGCGGGGCCCTGCGCATGGCCGCGACCGTGGCCGCCCGCGACCCCCTCTTCGGCTGGATCGCCTACGGCGGCCCGCTCGCGGAGAAGGGGGGGCAGGTCGTTGTCGAGCCCCGTGACGGCATCCGGCGGCGGTTCGCGGCGGTCGTGCCGGGAGGCGGTCCGGACGGCGTCGGGCGGCTGCGGATCGAGCTCGAGCGCGACGGCTTCGCCTCCGGCCGGCCCATCACGATAGACAAGGACCTCGGGCGGGTGGCCTTCACCGTCGAGAACCGCGTGGCGGGCGCCCATCGGACGGGCGTCCGGCTGGCGGCCTCCGCGGGCGGCGCCTGGACGCTGGCGGCGAACGGGGCCGCCATTCCCTTCGCGGCCACGGGCGATCCCGACTATCCGTGGCGGGCGGAGATCGAGCTCGCGGGACCGGCGGCGAGCGTCGTGATCGTTCGGGCCGCCGCCGGGCCACGCCCCGCGGCCGGGCTTCCCGGCCGGTGAACCCGGGCTATTTCTTCAGCAGCTCCCTGACCGCCGCCTCGATCTGCTGATCCCGGCCGGCCGTCATGACGTCCGGGTCGTTCTTGACCCGGATGTCGGGCTCGAGCTGGTTGTTCTCGCAGAGCTTGCCGTCCGGCGTCCGCCAGCCGCCCTGGGGGATGCCGAAGCGCAAGGTCGGGTCGATCTGCGACTCCCACCATACGAAGGTCCCCGTGCCGGGCACGGGCATGCCCAGGGTCCGGCCGATCTCCCGGACCTTGTACTCGACGGGGAAGAGGTGGGCGTCCGAGTAGTTGCACTCGCCCATGACGACGATCGACGGCTTGATCCACTTGTTGTAGGGCTCGACGCCGACCAGCTGGCCGCGCGGCACGATGTCGAAGACCTTCTTTCCGGCCAGGAAGTCGGCCAGGGTGTCGTGGAGGTTGCCGCCGCCGTTGAAGCGGGTGTCGACGATCAGGGCCTCCTTGTCGGCGCTCAGGCCCATGACCTCTTCGATGACCACGCGGTAGCTGGCGTCGTTCATGCTCCGGACGTGGACGTAGCCGAGGCGCCCGCCGGACAGGCGGTCGACCTCGGCCCGGCGGTTGCGGACCCAGCGCTGGTAGAGCAGGGCCCCCTCTTCGCCCAGTGAGATGGGCTTGACCGCCTCGTCCCAGCGGGCCCCGCTGGCCGGGTCGAGCACCGTCAGGAGCGTCGGCTGGCCGGCCTTGCGGTTGAGAAGCCGGTAATGGTCGACGGTTTTATCCAGGGCCTGGCCGTCGATCTTCTCGACGACGTGTCCGGCCCGGATTTTGAGCCCGGCCTTGTCGAGCGGACCGCCCGTCAGGACCTCGGCGATCTTGAGGCCCGGCCCGGCGAAATCGTAGTCCATGAACAGCCCCAGCGAGGCCGTGGCGTCGGCCGTCGGCGTCCGCTGCGGCGAATAATAGCAGCCGGTGTGCGAGACGTTCATCTCGCCGAGAAGCTCGCTGACCATCTCGGCATAGTCGTAGTTGTTGGTGATGAAGGGCAGGAACTTCTTGTAGACGCCGTAATAGCCGTCCCAGTCGGCCCCGTAGAGGTCGGCGACGAGCATCTTTTGCTTCATCTGCCGCCACATGTGGTCGTACATATAGGTCTTCTCGGCGGTCGGATCGAGGACCATTTCGCCGCCGATCGCCACCGGCTCGGACTTGCCGCTCTCGGGATCGATCTTCAGGACCCGGCCGTCGACAAAGACGAAGAGGGCCTTGCCGTCGGCCGCCAGTTCTATCCCGGTCTGGCCGGCCCCCAGCTTGGCCAGGAGCTTGGTGTCACGGGTCCGGGTCTCGGTCGACCAGAGATCGTAGCCCTTTTCGAAGCGGGCCAGGTAGAAGAGCTTCTCGCCGTCCTTGGACAGGGCCATGTCGGCGATGTCGGCCGAATGGATGGTCAGCCGGACCTTGCGCCGCTCGACGCCGTCGATCTCGAAAACGAGGTCCTTCCTGGCCTCTTCCTGCTTGACGGCCGCCCTATCCTTGGCCTTGTCTTTCTCCTTGTCGGCCTTGTCCTTGGCTTCCTTGGCCTTGTCCTCCTGCTCCTTGAGCAGGGCGAAGTCCTCCTTGGACAGCCGGAAGCGGTCGTAGGCGGCCCGGGTGAAGAAGGCGGCGTAGACGTCGAGCTCGACCGAGCCGCCGTCTGTGTTGACCGCGCCTTCGCGGGTCGAGCCGTAGACCATGGCCGCTCCGTCGAGGGCCCAGCGGGGATTGAAGGCCCCGAAGCCGTTCTTGGTCAGGTCCACGACCCGGCCCCGTCCGTCGCTCGAAACGAGGCCGGCCTGGGGCGTGAACAGGCGGGTGAAGGCGAACTGGACTAGGAACCACTTGCCGTCCGGGCTCCACCTGTAGAACTGGTCCCCATCCGCGTAGGAGTAATTGTATTCGGCGGGCAGTATACGGCGCGTCTCCTTCGTCGCCGGGTTGATGACCTTGAGGACGACGCGGTCCTCGAGGAAAGCGACTTCCTTGCCGTCGGGCGAGAATTCCGGCTGGAACTCCTCCGCCGCAGTGGCCACGACGGGCTCCTCCTTGAGGACGGTTGAGGCGTAAAAATACGGCTCTTCCGCCCGAACGATCGTCGTCCGGTAAACGTTCCAGTTGTTGTTACGCTCGGCGGCGTAGATGATCGACCGGCCGTCGGGGCTGAAGCTGGCGCTGCGCTCCTGGCCAGGCGTGTTGGTGACGCGCTTGGCCAGGCCGCCCGCGACGCTGCCGGCGAAGACCTCGCCGCGGAAGACGTAGACGAGCTCCTTGCCGTTCGGGGACAGCCGCATCTCGGTGATGCCGCCGCTGACTGCCAGGGGCCGGTTGAGGACGGCGCGGCCGTCCCGGGCGATGCGGATGTCGACGCGCCGGGGCTCGGCCGTCCCCGCCTTGGTATATATCTCGCCGTCATACCCGAAGCAAAGGAGGCCGCTGTCGGCCCGGGTTAGGAAGCGGACCGGGTTCTTGGCGAAGGCGGTCACGGCCGTCGACGCGCCGGGGGCCGAGAGGGAGCTCTTGTAAACGTTGAACGAGCCGCCCTGCTCGGACAAGTAGTAGAAGTCGCCGCCGTTCCCGCCGAAGACGGGGTTGCGGTCCTCGCCTTCGAAGGTCGTCAGCCGCGCATTCCTCTTGGACTTCAGGTCGTAGACCCAGATGTCGCGGGCGACGGCCGAGGAGTGGTGCTTGCGCCAGTCGCTCTCGTAGCCTTTCTGGTCGTGATAGAGGATCTTGTCTCCGGCCCGGTTGGCGACGGCCGAAATGGCCGGCTGGGCCAGGATGAGGGAGGCCTCGCCGCCGGCGACCGGGACGCTGTAGAGCTCGGGGAAGGTCCCCGACGGGAACTGGATGTTGGCCGCCGGGTCCAGGCGGGCCGACGAGAAAAGAACGGCCTTGTCGTCGGCGCTGAAGCTGCTGGGGATCTCGGACGACGAGTGGAAGGTCAGGCGCCGGGCCTCGCCGCCGCCGGCGGGCATCAGGTAGACGTCGAAGTTGCCGAACCGGTCCGAGGCGAAGGCGATCCACTTCCCGTCGTGGCTCCAGACGGGGGCGTAATCGTAGGCCTCGCTGATGGTCAGGGGCAAGGCCTGGCCGCCCGCGGCCGGGACCCCGTAGATGTCGCCCTGGTAGCAGAACAGGATGGTCGCGCCGTCGGGGGAGATGGCCGGGTAGCGCAGCCAGAGGGGGCGGTCCTGGGCCGCGAGCGGCGCCGCGGCGGCCAGGAGGGCGGCGAGGATGAGGACGGCCGCCAGGGGCTTCGGAACGGAACGGTGGGATATTTGCATAGAATCCTCCATCGGAATCGACGTTCTCTTCTTAAGACGCGCGACGGCCGGCTTTGGTTTCTTCCGCCGGATCGATATTATGCCCCTATCCTCCCCGTCCAAAATGGGGCCGGCAGGGCCCTTTATCGCCGCGGGGATTCCTGGGACCGCCGCCGGCCGGGGATCGGCCTCGGGGCCGGGGGTTGCCATCGGCGCCTTCCCCGAATAAGATAGCCGCATGGCCAACCCAGAAACATCCGCTCCCGGCACCATCACCCAACCCGGCTCGCCCGCGCCGTCGCTGCGCCGCGCCCTCGGCGTCGGCAGCATCACCGCCATCGTCGTCGGAACGATGATCGGCTCGGGCATCTTCATCGTTCCGGCCACCGTGGCCGCCGAGGTCCGCTCGCCGCTGCTCATGCTGGCCGTCTGGATCGTCGGCGGCCTGATGAGCGTCTTCGGCGCGCTGTCTCTGGCCGAGCTGGCCGCCGCCTTCCCGGAGACCGGCGGCATCTACGTCTACCTGCGCGAGGCTTACGGCCCGGCCGTCGGCTTCCTGTTCGGCTGGGCGCTCCTGCTGATCATCGACTCGGGCACCATCGCCACGCTGTCCCTGGCCTTCGCCACGAAATACCTGCCGCACTTCATCCCCCTCTCCGCGGCCGGCCAGAAGGTCGCGGCCGTGGCCTTCATCATGGCCCTCGTCGGCATCAACTATGTCGGCGTCCGGCAGGGGGCCTTCGTCCAGAACTTCCTGACCATCCTCAAGTTCACTGCCCTGGCCGGCATCGTCGTCTGCATCTTCCTATTCGCCCGCGGCGACTGGGCCAACCTGGCCAACCCGCCCGCCTCCGCTCTCGGCGGGAACCTGGTCGGGCCCTTCGGGCTGGCCCTCGTCTCGGCGCTCTGGGCCTACAAGGGTTTCGAGGTCTCCACCTCGAACGCCGGCGAGACCCGGAACCCGTCCCGGACCATCCCCATCGGGCTCATCGCCGGATGCGGCCTGGTCACCCTTCTCTACATCCTGGCCAACGTCGCCTATCTCTACGCGGTGCCGGCGGCCGAGATGGCCAAGGCCGACCGCATCGCCGCCGCGGCCATGAACGCCGCGGTCGGGCCGGTCGGGGCCTCGATCGTCGCTTTCATCATCCTCTTCTCGATCCTGGGCGCGGCCAACGGCCACATCCTGACCGGCCCCCGGGTCTATTACGCCATGGCCGCGGACGGCCTCTTCTTCCGCAAGATGGCCGACATCCATCCCCGCTTCCGGACGCCCCACAACGCGCTCCTGGCCGTCGGGGCCTGGAGCATCGTCCTCAGCCTCGGCCCCGGGGGGACCTTCGAGCAGCTCCTCAAGTACGCCGTCTTCGGCGCCTGGATCTTCCTCGGGCTGGCCGCGCTCGGCGTCATCGTGCTGCGCCGGAAGCGCCCCGATCTCCCCCGGCCCTACAAGACCCTGGGCTACCCGGTGACGCCGATCCTGTTCGTCCTGTCGGCCCTGTTCGTCATCGTCAATACGCTCATCCAGAGCTTCTGGAACGCCTTCGCCGGGCTGGCCCTGATCGCCCTGGGCGTCCCGGCCTACCTGTACTGGAACCGGAAAAGGAGCCGGGCGGCGGCCTGACCGGAGCGAAAGGCCCGGCGTCGCGAGCCTGGCCATTATTATCGGTTCATCTCCCATCTCCGGGATCCCTTCTGCGCCGGCCCTGAGCCAGGCCGAAGAGAGGGATCCCCCGGAACCGGGAGAAGAGCCTTATTTTTTTCCCCCCTTGATTTTTCGCCGCCCGGTTCCGATATTGAGGAACGGGAGGGGGATGGAGCTTCCGTTTTTTTTCACGAGGGGAGAAGAACGCTTGGCAAGGAGGTCAGCATCATGGCCAAGGTCCTGATGATCCATGCCGACAAGTGCACCGGGTGCCGGAACTGCGAGTTGGCCTGCTCGCAGTTCCATGAAGGCCGGTTCAGGCCCCGTCTGTCGCGGGTCCACGCCTACGCCTGGGAGCGCGAGGGCCTGTCCGTTCCGATGATGTGCCAGCACTGCGAGGACGCGCCCTGCGTCGCCGTCTGCCCGACCGGGGCGATGCGGCGGAACAAGGCCGCCAGCTCGGTCGAATGGAACAAGGACGCCTGCATCCGCTGCCGCATGTGCACGATCGCCTGCCCATTCGGAAACGCCGTGTACGATTCCGATTCGAACGCCATTATCAAGTGCAACCTCTGCTCGGGCGACCCGGAATGCGTCAAGTTCTGCCCCAGCGAGGCCCTGACCTTCCTCGAGGGCACCATCGCCGTCCGGGCCAGGAAGAAGGCCTACGCCGCCAAGTTCAAGGAAGCCTTCAAGGAGGTAAGCTGACATGTTCGGCTGGGCTGGAACCATCCTGAGGGTCGATCTTTCCAGCGGAAAGATCGTCAAGGAAGCGCTCGACCCGAACCTGGCCAGGAAGTATATCGGCGCGCGCGGACTGGGGGCCAGGATGATCGCCGACGAGGTCGATCCGGCGGCCGATCCCCTGGGGCCGGCCAATAAGCTCATATTCGCCGCGGGCCCCCTGACGGGCACGTACGCGCCCTCCTGCGGCCGGTTCGACGTCGTCACCAAGGGGCCTCTCAACGGGACGATCGCCGGCTCGAATTCCGGCGGATCGTTCGGTCCCGAGCTGAAATACGCAGGCTACGATCTCGTCGTCATCGAGGGGAAGGCGGCCAAACCGTCCTATCTCTGGATCGAGGACGCCAAGGTCGAGATCCGGGACGCGGGGCATCTCTGGGGGAAGATCGTCCCCGACGTGACCGACGCGCTCCGGGCCGAAACGGACGAGGAGGCCAAGGTCGCCTGCATCGGGCCGGCGGGGGAGAACCAGGTCCTGTTCGCCTGCGTCATGAACGAGATGCACCGGGCGGCCGGGCGGACCGGAGTGGGCGCGGTCATGGGCTCGAAGAACCTCAAGGCCGTGGTCGTTTCCGGCAGCGGCTCGGTCGCCGCGGCCGATCCCGAGGCCTTCAAGCAGGCCGTGATGAAGGCCCGCAAGAAGATCAAGGAGCACCCGGTCGGCGGCCAGGGGCTCAAGGCCTACGGCACGGACGTCCTGGTCAACATCCTCAACGGCGTCGGCTGCCTGCCCACGAGGAACTTCCATGAAGGGTTCTTCCCGGCGGCCGACAAGGTCGGCGGCGAGACGCTGGCCGCTAAGAACCTCATCCGGCCCAAGGGCTGCTTCTCCTGCATCATCAGCTGCGGCCGGGTGACGCGGGTCGACGACCCGAAATTCCAGGGCCTCGGGGAGGGCCCCGAGTACGAGACGGCCTGGTCGTTCGGGCCCGCCTGCGGCGTCGACAACCTGGACGCCATCATCAAGGCCAACTACCTCTGCAACGAGCTGGGCCTGGACACCATCACTATGGGCTCGACCATCGCCTGCGCCATGGACCTGTTCGAGAACGGGATCGTGACCCTCAAGGACACAGGCGGCCAGCCCCTCCGGTTCGGGGACCCGGAGGCCATCGTGGAGCTGACCCGGCAGACGGCTTACAAGGAGGGCTTCGGGGCCAAGCTGGCCCTGGGCTCCTACCGCCTGGCCGAGAGCTTCGGCCACCCCGAGTACTCGATGACCACCAAGAAGCAGGAGATGCCGGCCTACGACCCGAGGGGCGTCATGGGCATCGGCCTCCACTACGCGACCGGCAACCGGGGCGGAGACCACGTCCGGGGCTATACGATATCGGTCGAGGTCCTGGGTACGCCCTTCAAGGTGGATCAGTACGCCACGAAAGGGAAGGCCGAGGTCGTCAAGACCTTCCAGAACCTGACCGCCGCGCTCGACTCCTCGGGGGCCTGCCTGTTCTCGACGTTCGGCATCGGCGCCGACGAGCTGGCCGAGATGCTGAGCGCCCTGACGGGCGTGCCCTATTCGACCGAGGAGTTCATGAAAACGGGGGAGAGGATCTGGAACATGGAACGCCTCTGGAACCTCAGGTCGGGCCTGTCGGCCAAGGATGACACGCTTCCGGAACGTCTCCTGAAGGATCCCATCCCGGCCGGGCCCTCGAAAGGCAAGGTCAACCAGCTCGGCAAGATGCTCCCCGAGTATTACGAGGTCCGGGGCTGGGACAAGAATGGCGCGCCGACGGCGGCGAAGCTCAAGGAACTAGGTCTCGCTGGCGCCTGATCCCCCGGGAACATGGCCTTGCCGCCGCTCCTCGCGCTGGCCCCCGTGTGCGCCCTGCTCACGGGGGTCCTGGCGCTGGCCCTTTTTTCCCGGTTCCTCGGCGCCAGGGGCCGGGGCTGGCTGGCCTTCTCTTTCGGAGCGGCGGCGCTGGCCGGCGTGCTGGCGCTTCTGGCCGTCACCACCCGGGGCGGGACCCTGGACCTGCGGCTCGTTCCGTGGGACGGGCCCATCTCTATGGCCTACCACATCGACGGCCTGAGCCAGCTCTTCGCCCTGATGGCCGCCGGCATCGGTTCGGCCGTGCTCCTTTTCTCCGTGGGCTACATGGCCCGGGATCGCGCCGCGACCCGCTTCTACATGCTCATGCTGGTGTTCATCGCCGGCCTGATCCACCTGGTCTATTCGGCCGATCTGTTCCTCATGTATCTGAGCTGGGAGATCATCGGCCTCTGCTCGTTCCTGCTGGTCGGGTTCTGGTACCGGGATCCCGAAGCGGCCAGGGGGGCGCGGAAGGTCCTGGTGATGACGCACATCGCCGGCTACGGGTTCCTGGCCGCCGTCCTCGTCCTCCACGCCCGCGCCGGAACGACCCTATGGACCGATCCGGCCTTGGCGCCGGCCTTCACGACCGGCGTCTTCGGGCTGATGCTCGTCGCCGCGGCGGCCAAATCGGTCCAGTTCCCGCTCCACACCTGGATCCCGGACGCCATGGCCGCCCCCACGCCCGTCAGCTCGCTCCTCCACGCGGCCTGCTACGTCAAGGCCGGCGTCTACCTCGTAGCCCGGATGCACAGCATCGTCCCCTGGCCTTCGTCCTGGCAGACGACGGTCGTCTGGATCGGCACGGCCAGCCTGCTCGTCGGGGCCCTCTTCGCCATGGTCCAGTCCGACCTGAAGAGGATGCTGGCCTTCAGCACCATCAGCCAGATCGGCTACATGATGCTCGGCCTGGGACTGGGCACGCCGCTCGGCATCGCCGCCGGCCTGCTGCATTGCCTGAACCATGGCCTGTTCAAAGGCGGGCTCTTCCTCTGTGCCGGGAGCGTCCAGCACGCCACCGGAACGAAAGACATGGACCTGCTCGGCGGCGTCGGGAAACGGATGCCGGGGACGCTGGCCCTGTGGCTGATCGGGGCCGGGGCCATCGGCGGTATCCCCCTGATGAGCGGCTTCGTCAGCAAGTGGCTGATCTACAACGCCGCCCTGGAAGCCGGCCAGGTCGTGCCGGCCCTGGCGGCCTGGATCGGCAGCGTGCTGACCGTTTTCTACTTCCTCAAGGCCACGGCCGGAGTCTTCCTGGGCGATCCTTCGCCCCTGGCCGGCCGGGCCCGGGAAGCGCCCCCGACCATGCTGGCCGGCGGCATCGTCCTGGCGGCGGGAACGATCGTCCTGGGCCTGGCCCCGCAGATCGCCGTCCGGGCCCTCATCAACCCTCTCCTGCCGGCGCTGGGAGTCCGGCCGGTCATCGGCATCTCCTGGCTCGGCCTGACCGCCGGGACCGGGACCTGGTTCTCCACCGCCGGGCTGCTCCTGGTCCTGCTGGCCGCGGCCGTCGGCCTCCTGATCTACGGTCTGACCAGGCCCCTGTCGGCGCGCCGCGGGGGGACGGCGATCTTTCCCGCCGCCGCCTCGACGCCTTTCAGCGGCGGCGAGCCGCCGGCCGCGCCGTCGCGGCTCACCGCCGGCGATTTCTCGCTCATCGTCAAGGGAGCGCTCCGGCCGTTCTATCGCTGGCTGGACATGGACCTCTATTATGACGGCTTCCTGAAGGGCCTGGACGCCGTTTGCCGGGCGATCGGGCGGGCCGGGCGATGGCTCGAAGACCGGGCCGTTCCTGCGCTCGTCATCCTCTCGGCGCTGGTCCTCGTCGCCGTCGCCGCCGCGCTTCCGGGCGGCGACCGGGCCGGCGCGATCACGGCGCCGCTCCCGGCCAGGGCCCTTATCATCGGGGCCGGGGCCGCCCTCGTCGCCCTCCTGGCCGGCGCGGCCTGGACGCCGGGGCCGAAGCGCCGCCTTCCGGTCATGGCCGGCGCGGGGCTGGCCGCCCTGGCCGGACTCCTGCCGTTCGCCGCGATGACGAAGCTGGCTTTGCTGGAGATCGCGGCTTTCGCCGCCCTGTGCCTGGTCTGGCAGGCCGGCCGCTCGACCCCGGCCAGGAAGGCTTACCTGGCAGCCGTCGTCATCTCGGCGGCGGCGACGATCGGCGGGAACCTGGTCAGGGACAGCGCCCCGGCTTCCCTGGTCGTGGCCCTGATACTGACGGGCATCTCGGTCAAGCTGGCGCTCGTCCCCCTCTCGATGTGGCTGCCCCTCGTCGCCGGGGCGGTCCCCGCGGTCGTCGTCGGGCTCGTGGCGGCGGTCGTGGACGTCGCCGCGTTCGGCGAGCTCCTGGCCCTGCGGGCCAGCGCTCCCTGGCTCTTCGCGCCGGCTTTCCCCTGGCTGGCCATGGCCCTGCTCTCGGCCTTCGCCGGGGCGGCGCTGATGCTCGGCCAGAAGGACGTCAAGCGGCTCCTGGCCTTCTCCACGGTCGAGGATATGGGCTACCTTGTCCTCGGCGTGACGATGGGAGGGGTCACGGGGCTGACGGGGGCCGCGGCCGGGGCGGCCGTCCATGCCCTGGCCAAGGCGCTACTTTTCACCAGCCTGGCGAAGATCGAGGCCGACGGCGCGCCCCTGTCCCTCCCGGCCGGGGGGATGGCCTCCCGCTACCCGGCGGCGGGGGCCGCTTTCCTTTTCGGGGCCCTGGCCATGCTCGGCCTGCCTCCGACCGCAGGCTTCTCGGCGCGTTGGAGGATCTACGAGTGCGCCGGCTGGGCCGGCCCCTATGTCCTTGGCGTCCTGCTGGCCGCCTCGGCCCTGGCCGTGCTGGCCTATAGCCGGGTGATCGTCGAATATTGGTGGGGCGGCGAAGCGGCCGCCGGGGGGAAGGAGCCGTTCGCTCTCACGGCCGCGCTGGCCGTCCTCGCGGCCCTGCTGCTCGTTTTCGGGCTCGTCCCGCGGCTCCTGACGGGGTGACGCGGCCGGAAGGGGAGGTGAGGGCATGGGCGTCTTCGACAGACTGGTGGCCCGATCGCGGCGGCGTTCGCCGTGGCTCTTCCGGCTGAATTCAGGGGGATGCAACGGCTGTGACATCGAGTTCTCGGCCTGCCTGGCTCCCCGCTATGACGTGGAGCAGACTGGCGCCCTCGTCGTTGGAAGCGCCAGGCACGCCGACATCCTCTGCGTCACCGGGCCGGTGACCCGGGGCGCCCGGGCGTCGCTGGAGACGATCTTCGCCCAGATCGGCGAGCCGAAGGCGGTCGTGGCCGTCGGGAACTGCCCGGCCAGCGGCGACGTCTTCGCCGGCAGCCCGGAGATCGCCGGTCCGCTCGACCGGATCGTGCCGGTGGACGTGTTCATCCCCGGCTGCCCGCCGCGGCCGGGCGACATCGTCGCGGGCATCGCCAGGGCCGTGGCGGCCCTCCCCGGGAAGGGCGCGGGAAATGGGAAGGGGAACGGGATCAGGAAGAAGATGACGGGAGGCGCGCGGCGGGCATGAACATCGGCAGAGCCCTGGTCGGATTGCTCGTCTTCCCCGGGCTCCTCTATGCCTTGCCGGCCGCCTGGCTGATGCTTTGGATCGAGCGCAAGGCCCGGGCCCGGATGCAGGGGCGTATCGGCCCGCCCTTCTATCAGCCTTTCTTCGATTTCGTCAAGCTCATGGCCAAGCGGACTGTCCCCCTGCCCCTGTTCGACGCGGTCCTGACGGCCGGGCTGCCGATCCTGGCGGGGTCGTCGCTCCTGGTCGCCCTCGGCCTGCTGCCCGTCTTCGCCGGCCAGGGCGGCTTCGCGGGGGACGCCGTCCTGCTTGTCGCCCTGCTCGAGGTCCCCGCCCTGATGGCCGTTCTGGCCGGCTTCGCCTCGCGCTCGATCTTCGGCCAATTGGGGAGCGCCCGGGAAGCCGTTCTGAGCATCGTCTCGAGCCTGCCCTTCATCGCCGCCGTCCTGGCCCTGGCCGTCTCGGCGCACAGTCTCAGGCTCGTCGACATCGCGGCGCGACCCGCGGCGGCGGTCCGGTGGCCCGCCGTCCTGGCCATCGTCCTCTGCCTGCCCCTGAAGCTGAGGATCAATCCCTTTTCCCTGGTCAACGCCGAGCAGGAGATCTACTCGGGGCCGCTGACGGAGTACGCCGGGCCGAGGCTGGCCTTGTGGGACCTTGCCCATGGGCTGGAGTGGGTCGCGCTGACGGGCCTGGCGGCCTGCCTCGTCCTGCCCCTGCGCTCCGGCCGGCCGGCCCGTGACGTCGCCCTGACGATCGCGGGATCGCTCGGACTGGTCGTTCTCCTGGCCGTCACGGCCTCCGGCACGGCGCGGCTGAAGGTCCGGCAGGCCGGCGGCTTTTACTGGAGCTGGGGCCTGGGGCTGGCCGCGGCGGCCCTCGTCCTGGCGATCATCCTGAAATGAGGAGGCGCGGCGGGATGGGCATCTGGAGCGTCATCACCGGGAACCTGGCGAAGCGCCGGCTGACCATCCGGCTCCCGGGCGAGGCGCCCAGGCCCGTCGGGTTCCGCGGCCCGGTCGTTCTCGACGAGGCCAAGTGCGTCTGTTGCGGCATGTGCCGCTACGCCTGCGTTTCCGAGGCCATCGCCGTCGGCTATTTCGCGGACCGGTTCACGTGGGAATACCGGACGGGACGCTGCACGTTCTGCGGGAAATGCGTCGAGGTCTGTCCCTCGCGGGCCCTGTCCCAGAAAGCCGAGAGCCCGGCCGCCTGCGAGCGCCCGGCCGAGCTCGACGCGGCGCGCGAAGTTCCCTTCCCGCCCTGCGCCCGTTGCGGCCGGCCGGCCCTGCCGATCACCGATACGGTCCTGCTCAAGGCCTTCAGGGAGATCGGCGAGGACGTCGCCTCCTGGAGCCGCCTGTGCCTGAGGTGCCGGCGCTCGAGGTACTCCATGGGCGTCGCCGCGGGCCTGAAGCCGGCCCTCGGCCGGGATCTCCGCCGGCCGGAGTGAAAGGAGCGGACATGGACCTGGACGCGATCCCCTCCGCGATCGGCGCGCCGGGCGGCTGGGAGAAAAGGCCGGACGCCTGGTGGCTCGAGGCCCCCCGGGCCGATCCCCCGGCCCTGGCCCGCGTCCTGCTCGAGGCCGGGGCGCGCCTGGTGACCATGACCGCCTCGGCCGGTCCGGACGGGGAGTTCCGCGTCATCTATCATTGGGACGGGGAGGGACGCCTCCTGAACGTCGCCGTCACGACCAGGGGAGCGGCCCTGCCCAGCGTCGCCGCCGTCACGCCGGCGGCCGACTGGATCGAACGGGAGATCCACGATTACTTCGCCGTCCGCTTTGCCGGACGGGACCTGCCGCCGCTCTTCCTCGCCCCCGGGGACGCGCCGGGGGCCCTGGGCCGGGACCTCCGCCCGGACGTGGCGGCGGAAGGGAAAGACGGGAAGGTCGAAGGATGAGCTACACCGTCCCCCTCGGTCCCTATCATCCCGCCCTGGAGGAACCCTGCCGTATCGACCTCGACTGCGAGGGCGAGACCGTCCGGGGGGCCGAGATCCGCCTGAAGTTCAACTTCCGCGGCGTCGAATGGCTGGCGGAGCGGAAGAACTTCATCCAGGCCGTGGCCCTGATCGAGCGCGTCTGCGGTATCTGCTCGAACGTCCATGCCATGACCTTCTGCCGGGCGCTCGAGACGCTGGCCGGGGTCGATGTTCCCGAGCGGGCCCGGCACATCCGCCTGGTCGTCGCCGAGCTCGAACGGGTGACCTCCCATCTGCTCTGGACCGGCCTGGCGGCGGAGATCATGGGTTTCCAGACGCTCTTCATGGCCTGCTTCGCCCTCCGCGAACGGGCTATGGACGTTCTCGAAGGCCTCTCGGGCAACCGCGTGAACTACGGCATGAACCGGGTCGGCGGCGTGACCCGGGACATCGCCGATCCCGGGGCGATCCGGAGCGAAGTGCTGCGGCTCCGGGAGGAGACGCTGAAAAAGATCGCCCCCGTCTTCCTGGACGACCGGACGGTCCGGGCCCGCTGCGCCGGCATCGGCGTCCTGTCCGGGGACCTGGCCCGCGCCTGGGGCGCGGTCGGCCCCACGGCCCGGGCCTCGGGCGTTCCCCAGGACATCCGCAAGGCCGCCCCGTACGAGGCCTACGGCCGGCTCGATTTCCACGTCCCCCTGGAGACCGCGGGCGACGTGAACGCCCGTGTCGTCGTCCGCCTGCTCGAGCTCATCGAGACGTACGGCCTTCTCGAACAGGCGCTGGGGACAATGCCCGGGGGACCGCTGGCTGGCCCCGAGTTCGTGGAGATCCCGGCCGGCGAAGCCACGGCCCGGTCCGAGGCGCCGCGGGGGGAATGCTTTTACTATGTCGCCGCAGGCGGCGCCGAGGCCCCGCTGCGGGTGAAGATCCGGACGCCGAGCTTCGTCAACATGCCGCTGGTCGCGGCCATGGTCCGCGGCGCCAACCTGGCGGACGTGCCGCTCATTAACGCCTCGATCGATCCGTGCTATTCTTGTACCTGCCGCTGAGGTCGGCCCGCGATGATCTCGCCGGAGGAATGCGACCGCTACGAACGGCAGATGCGGCTGTTCGGCCGGGAGGGCCAGGAACGGCTGAAGGCGGCCAAGGTCCTCGTGGCCGGAGCCGGCGGCCTGGGCTCGGCCGCCTGCGTTTACCTGGCCGCGGCCGGGATCGGGACGCTGAGGATCGTGGACGAGGGGGCGGTCGAGAGGAGCAACCTCAACCGCCAGTTCCTATACGGCGATGAGGATATCGGCCGGGCCAAGGTCGAGGCCGCCGCGGCCCGGCTGGAGCGGCTGAACCCAGACGTCAGGATCGAAGGCCTGCGGCGGACGATCGCCGAAGATACCGTCCTCGACCTCGTGGGCGACTGCGGCCTCATCGTGGATGCCATGGACAACTTCGCCGGCCGGCATGTCCTGAACGACGCGGCCTGGGCCAAGGGCATCCCCTTCATCCACGGCGCCGTCGAGGGCTTCTACGGGCAGGTCACGACGTTCGTCCCGGGGCGGACGGCCTGTCTGCGATGCCTCGTCCCGGTCGCGCCGCCCCGGCGGGCCTTTCCCGTCATCGGCCCCCTCTGCGGCATCGTCGGCAGCATCGAGGCCGCCGAGACCGTCAAATATTTTACCGGGGCGAGCCGCCTGCTCGAGAACATGCTCCTGATGCTCGACGGCGTCGACTGCGTCATCGAAGAAGTGCCGCTCCGGCCGGCGCCGGACTGCCGGGTCTGCGGACGGGAAAGGACGCGCCGGTGAAGCTCAAGGTCCGCTTCTTCGCCACGTTCCGGGAGATCTTCCGGGCCCGCGAGACGGACGTCGCCCTGACCGGGGACGCCACGGTCCGCGACCTGCTCGAGCGGATCTGCGCCACGCCGGCCCAGCGGGGCCAGGTGTTCGAGGGCGGGGAGCTGAAGCCCTACATCATCATCCTGAAGAACGGCCGCCATATCCAGCACCTGGACGGCCTGGCCACCAGGCTGGAGGACGGGGACGTCGTCTCGATCTTCCCGCCCCTCGCCGGCGGCTAGAGGGAGAAGGTTGAACAAGATCTTCGTCGTTTCCGACGGGACGGGGCGCACGGCCGAACAGGCCCTGAACGCGGCCCTTGTCCAGTTTCCCGGCGCGCCGGTCGAGATCATCGTCCGGCCCGGCGTCCGGACCCCCCAGAAGGCCCGCCGGGTCGTGGCCGAGGCGGCCAAGGCCCGGGGGTTCATCGTCCACACCATCGTCACCGACGCCGTCCGGGAGGCCGTGGTCAATGCCGGCCGCCAGGGCAACGTGGAGACGATCGATCTCATGGGCCCGCTGATCGCCCGACTGACGGTGACGCTGGCCAAGTCCCCCTCGGAGAAGCCGGGCCTGTTCAGCCAGCTGAACAAGTCCTATTTCCGGCGCATCGAGTCCGTGGAGTTCGCCTTCCGGCATGACGACGGCCAGCGCGCCGAGGACCTGCGCCGGGCCGAGCTGGTCCTGCTCGGGGTCTCCCGGACGTTCAAGACCCCGCTCAGCATCTACCTCGCCTTCAGGGGCTGGTTTGTGGCCAACGTGCCGTTCGTCATGCACCAGGAACCGCCGGCCGTCCTGGACAGGATCGCCCCGGCCAGGATCTTCTGCCTGGACACGAACGCCCGGCAGCTGGCCGAGCTCCGCCGGGCCAGGAACGACTACCTGCAGGGCGCGGCCGGTTCCTACGCCGATCAGGAATTCGTGCGCATCGAATTGATGGAGGCCCGCCGCTTCTACGCCAGGCATCCCGGCTGGGCCGTCGTCAACGTCACCAACAAGCCGATCGAGGAGATCGCCACCGAGATCCTGGCCGTCCGCGGCCGGGCCGGGGGGGCCGGCCGGCACGATCAGCTCTAGCCCCGGCCGATCTCCGCGGCCGCCGGGCCGGCCGGGGTCCGCTCCGTAATATCCAGGCAGCGCCAGGCCAGCGCGGCATAGACGATGATCGGCAGGTATTGCGGTTCGGGGGTGGGGGCGGCCAGCAGGAAGACGAAACAGGCCGTCAGCAGGGCCGGCAAGAGACGCAGCCGCGGCGCGACGAGGACCGCGACGCCCATGGCGGCCACGGCCAGGAACGGGTAGATCATTCCCAGGCCGAGGGCTGCCAGGGGGCCGGAAAGCACGTTGGGATAGAAGGTCGTCAGCGCCTCCCGGTCCTTGAGGACGGCGTTGAAAAGGAGGGTGTTCCTGAGGACGGCCCCGATGCCGAAGGGGGCCATGAGCAGGGCCGAGACCGCCAGCGCGATCGCCCCGCCCGCGGCCAAGGGCCCGAGCGACGCCGGCCGCTTCCGGTCGAAACGGCGCCAGTAATAGGCGGCCATGAGCGGCATGATCAGGAACTTGGTCAGCAGGCCGACGCCGAAAACGGCCGCGATCAGGAGCCGGCGCCCCGGCCGCGGCGCCCGCTGGTCCCGGACCATGAGGCAGAGCAGCGCGGCCGTGACCAGGAAGGTCATGGACGGATTGGTCTTGATCTCGCCGAAAAGGAAGATCGGGAAGAAGGCCGCCAGCTTGGCCGCGGGCAAGGCCGGGAACGTCGCCAGCAGGAGCAGGCAGCCGAGGGCGTTGAGGGCCAGCATGACCGCCGTCAGGACGGCGCTGTCCCAGCGGCCGAGGAGGCGGTAGGCCAGGTAATAGGGACCGATCTCGGCCGGCGGATAGTTGAAATTCCCGTAGACGACCGCCCCGTTCTCGTCCCGGTGATAGATGGTGCCGCACGTGTAGGGGTTCCGGCCGCTGTCGAGTGCCTCGAAAACGGATTGGTAGACGCCGACGATCTCCGCCTGGGGGTCGATCGTCGTGAAGCTCCGGACGCCCCAGGCCAGGCCGATGGCCAGGATCACGGCCAGGGCGCCCGTGCGGAAGATCCGGTCGGCCGGCACGCGGCCGAAGAGCCAGATAAGGAACAGGGCCGCGGCCAGTTCGATGGCCAGGCCGTAGCGATGGCCGTGGGGGACAGGCCGGAAGATCCACATGGCCGCCGAGACCGCGACGCAGAGCGACAGGGCCGCCGGGACGAGCAGTCTCCTGAGAGGCTTCGTGGCGGGTTCCCTTCAAGCGGCCGGGCGAAGGCGATGGTGCCGGCGCCAGACCCCGGCGAGGCCGGCGGCGGCCTGGATCTTGACCTTCAGGCTCATCTTGGACCGGCCCGTCCGCCGCTCGGAGAAATGGATGGGCACCTCGCCGATGGCCAGGCCCAGGCGCTCGCAGACGTATGTCATCTCGACCTGGATGAGATAGCCCCGGGAGCGGACGGTGCCGAGATCGATGGCCTCGAGGGCCGAGCGCCGCCAGGCCTTGAAGCCCGCGGTCGCGTCGCGCGTCCTGAGGCCGAGGAGGGTCCTGGCGTAAGCGTTGGCTGAGCGGCTCAGGGCGGCCCGGCCTGGACCCCACTGGTCGTCGACGCTTCCGCCGGGGACATAACGGGAGCCTACGGCGACGTCGCAGCCGGCCAGCTGGTCGAGCAGGCGCGGCACGTCGGCCGGGGCATGGGAAAAGTCGGCGTCCATCTGCACGACGGCTTCGGCCCCGTCGGCCAGGGCCCGGCGGAAACCGTCTATGTAGGCCAGCCCCAGTCCCCGCTCCCCCCGGCGATGAAGAACGGCCAGCCGGCCGGGCGAAGCGGCCGCCAGGCGGTCGGCCAGATCGCCCGTCCCGTCGGGCGACCCATCGTCGACGACGAGCAGCCGCAGGTTCGGCTGGGCCAGAAGGGCCTCGGCCATGGCCGGCAGATTGTGGGCCTCGTTATAGGTCGGCACGACGACCGTGGCGTCCATCCGGATCTTCCTTTTCCTCTGATTATACTCCCTTGCCCCTGGCCCGGCCACCGGCGGGAAGCGGACAGCGCCGGCCGGAGGCGCGCCGGTCCCTCTTGCTCCGGGGGAAGGACCGGCCCGCCCTAGCGGCCTTCGACGCCGGGCCCTATTGCCGGTGCAGGATCAGGTCGAGGAGGGCCTCTTCGGGGCTGCCGGGCGTGAAGTCGTACAGCATGTGCCCGTCATTGAGCGTCAGGCTGTCGCCGGAGAGCGTGTAGTCGAATTGGGTTTCGCCGCTCGCCCCCGACGTCCAGGTCAAGGTCAGGACGTCGGCCGAGGCCGACCATGTCCCGCCGGCCGCGACCGGGCTCTCGCCGGGATCGGTGATCGTCAGGGTGAACGCCGTGGCGTTGAGGACGAGGACGACCGTCGATCCTCCGGCCACGATGTCGACCTTGGTGCTCGAATTGGCCGCGCTCGTGTACTCGGCCTTGGTCGCGTTCCAGGTCCCGGGGAAGCCCTCGGGGTCCTCCGGGCCCGTGCTGCTCTGGCATCCCGATACGACCAAGATGACGGCGACGACAAAAATGACGGCGACCGCGCTCTTCATGGGACCTCCCTTTTCTGCGAACGGGATCGCGCAGAGGCAGGAGCGGCGACCCCTTTCCTGACTTATGTGGCCACGATATCGCTATTCGGGGCGGTCCGTCAAGGGGTCGGGGGACAGGCTGGAAGGGCGGGCGGGAAAGCGTTTCGGGCTGCCGGAGAGGAATGACCGGCCGGCCCCGCCCGCCCCGGGGCGCCGGGCCCGGCGTCCGGCCGCCGCCGCCCGGTCCCCGGTCCGCGGGGCAGGGTCCATGATCAGGTTCAGCCCTTGATGGTTACGCCGAATTCAGCGGTCGGCCTGGCCGAGGCCATGATCCTGTCCGCCGACAGGGCGTCGATGAGGATCCCGAATCCGGCCAGGGACAGCAGGGCGGCCACCAGGAAGACGGCGACCTTGGTACCGAGTTTCATCATATCCTCCAAATGCTTTGATCTCGATCGTCCGGACATCCAAATAGACGGACGGGGGGGAGAAAAGGTTTCAAGCCCCGTTGACGGAGGCGGCCCGGCTTCTTTCCGGCGGCTCCCTTCGGAGCAGAAGCTTTCATCTTCCCGGCGGGGCCCCAGGCCAAAAGCCGGCTGGACGGCGGCTTGCCTCAGGGATATACTCGGGCCGTTCGCAGCTGGAAAGCCCGATCTCCTGGAGGTCCCCATGCCCGCGTCCGTATCGCCCGTCGCCGCCCTGGAGCGCCTGCCCGTCCCGAAGGTCGACCACATCGACCTGGTCACAGTAAAGCTGCCGTTCGTCGCCCCCTTCGGGACGAGCGTCTACACCTGGACGGACAAGGAGGCGATGCTCATGCGCCTCGAGGCGGACGGCCTCGTCGCCTGGAGCGAATGCGTCTCGGACCCCGACCCCTACTATTCCTATGAGACGAACGGGACGGCCCGGCACATCATCAGGGATTTCCTCCTGCCGCTCGTCGAGCCGGGGATGGAGATGGGCCGGCTGGAGGCCGGGTTCAGCCGCGTCCGGGGCCACGGCATGGCCAAGGCCACGATCGAGAACGGGCTGCTCGTCCTGATCGCCCTCCAGAAGGGGCTGCCGCTCCACGCCCTGCTGGGTCGGCCGGCGGCCAGGATCATGTCCGGCCTGAGCATCGGCCTCAGGGACACGCCCGATGAGCTCCTGGCGGTCGTCGAGAGGGCCGTGGCCAAGGGGTATCACCGCATCAAGATGAAGGTCAAGAAGGGCCAGGACATCGACTGGGTCCGGGCGGTGCGGCGGCGTTTCCCCGGGATCCGGCTGATGGTCGACGCCAACGGCGACTACACGCTGGCCGACACGGACCTCCTGCGGCGGCTCGACGAGTTCGGCCTGATGATGATCGAGCAGCCCCTGTCCTACAGCGACATCTACGAGCACTCGCTCCTGCAGAAGGAGCTGAAGACGGCGATCTGCCTGGACGAATCCATCCTGGGCCTGGCCGACGCGGCCACGGCCCTGGCCTTGGGCGCCTGCCGGGTCATCAATGTCAAGCAGGGCCGGGTCGGCGGCCTGATGGAGTCGATGCGGATCGCGCAGTACTGCGCCGAACGGGGCGTCCCCGTCTGGTCTGGCGGCATGGACGAGACGGGCGTCGGCCGGGCGGTCAACATCCATCTCCAGACGGCCGCGGGCTTCACCCTGCCGGGCGATACCGCCGAGACGGCCAACTACTTCGAACGGGACATCGCCGACCCGCCGGTCGTGCTCGGCCCCGACGGCTTCATCGCCATCCCGGCCGGTCCGGGCCTGGGCGTCCGAGTCGTGGCCGAGCGCGTCCTGGAACGGGCCGTCCGCTGGGAACGGCTGCGTTAGCGCCGCCCATTTTTTTGTACTTCTCCCATCTCCGGGATCCCCTCTCGCTGCGGCGATGGGAATTGCCTCGAAGGTCCCCGTTGCTGGAGAGGGGGGCCGGCAGGAAGCGGAGTCATCGAAGCGACCATCAGAAGCATGGCGGAGCGGCTCGGAGCCATGCTTCTGGGAGATATCGGGAGAAAGAGCTTTCTCCAGATATTTCTCAGAATCCCAGCCTCGAGTGCTCGGCCGTGATTCTGACCTCCGCTCCCCAGAGCCCGCTCCGTGCTGACCCCTGAGCCAAGCCAAAGAGAGGGACTCTCCCGGAATCGGGAGAAGAACCTATTTTTGGCCGTTCTTCTCCAGGTCGTAGTAGTAATCCAGTCCGGTGTGGTGGATAAGCTCCTCGCGCATGAGGTAGCGCAGGGTGTTCATCAGCTTGTCCCGCTGGACGAAGAGGTCGTTCTCGGGATAGAGGCCTTCCCGGGCCATGGGGCTCTTGAAGTAGAAGGACAGCCACTCCTGGATGCCGTACATCCCGGCCCGGGCGGCCAGGTCGCTGAAGAGGATGAGGTCGAGGACGACGGGGGCGGCCAGGATGGAATCGCGGCAGAGGAAGTTGACCTTGATCTGCATCGGGTAGTCCATCCAGCCGAAGATGTCGATGTTGTCCCACGACTCCTTGTTGTCGCCCCGCGGCGGATAGTAGTTGATCCGGATCTTGTGATAGAGGTCGCCGTAGAGCTCGGGATAGAGGTCCGGCCGGATGATGGTATCGAGGACGCCGAGCTTGGAGATCTCCTTGGAGCGGAACGATTCGGGGTCGTCCAGGACCTCGCCGTCACGGTTGCCGAGGATGTTGGTCGAGAACCAGCCGGAGATGCCCAGGCCCCGGGCCGCGAAGCCGGGCGCCAGGATGGTCTTCATCAGCGTCTGGCCGGTCTTGAAGTCCTTGCCGCAGATGGGCACCTTGTTCTCAGCGGCCAGCTCGAGGAAGGCCGGGCAGTCCGTGGTGATGTGCGGCGCGCCGTTGATGTAGGGGATCTTCATCTTCAGCGCGGCGTAGGCATAAATCTGGCTGGGGCTGATCGCCGGGGAGTTCTTCTCCAGGCCGGCCTCGAAGGCCTTGACCGAGGCGTGGCAGGCCTGGGCTTCCCGGTAAGCTTCCGTCGAGGCCGTCCAGCACAGGAGCAGCCGGTCTGTCTTGTGGGCGGTCCGGAAATCTTCGATATCCTTCATCAGCATCTCGGCCAGGGCCCGCTTCGTCGCGGCTTTCTTGACATGCTGGCCGTCGAGGTTGCGGACATAGTTGCGGTCGAAGACGGCCGGCATCGGCCGGACGGCTTCGAGCTCGTCCCGGACAGCCTCGATATGCTCGGGCTTGAGGACCTTGGCCTTGCGGGCGGCTTCGTAGGCGGTATCGGGGAAGCAGTCCCAGCCGCCGAAAACCAGGTCGGCCGGAGCGGCCAGGGGGAGGAAATCCTTGACGTCAACGAACCGCTTTTCGGTGCGCTTGCCCAGGCGGATCTTGCCCATCTGGGTCAGCGAGCCGATGGGCCGGGCCAGGCCCCGGCGGTGGGAGAACAGGCCGGTCAGCAGGGTCGAGGATACGGCCCCGATGCCGGGCATCAGGACGCCGAGCTTGCCGCGGGCCGGAGCGATATCCTTACCTCGCAGGATTTCTGACATGGTGGGTTCCTTTCTAATAGAGCGGTTAGGCGGCGGGCGGATCGCTTTCAGCCGGCCGCTGGATGATCCAGAAGCGTATGAAGCGGTAAATCATGTTTGGGACGGGAACGCAGATCAGGACAGCGATGAGCAGGTCCAGCCGGTTGAGGAGGGCAAAAACCAGGATGCCGAGGTAGACGAGGCCGCGGAAATCGCCGCTGGCGCCCGACCCGGACCGGATCCCCCGATACTCCCTTTCGAGATAATATTGAAGGACCTGGAGCATGTAGGCGCCCAGCCCGAACAGGCTGGCGATATAGAACCCGAGCCGGCCCGATTGGAGGTAATAGCCCGTGGCCATGCCCCCCAGGACGCAGAAATCTGTGATCCGGTCGAGGTAGAGGTCGAGATAGGCGCCGAAGCGCGTGCACATGCCGCTGGAGCGGGCCAGCATGCCGTCCGCGCCGTCAAGCAGGGTGCTGGCGTAGATGAACAGGCCGGCGGCGACGAAGCTGCGGGCGGTCCCGCCCAGGAAGAAGCCGGCGCCGACCAGCCCCAGGACGAACGCGGACACCGTCAGGTGGTTGGGCCGGAGCCTCAGGCGCAAGGCCGCCAGGACGATCAGAGAGGCGATGGGCCGGTTGATGAGCCGGTCGAGCTGGACGATCTTGGGCAGATGGGCGGGCAATCGGGGCTTGAGCGAACCCTCGAAATCGAAGTCCTCGCCGCCGCGGCCAGTCATCCAAAAATTATAGCATCCGTCCCTCCGAATTTCAAACGGCCACGGGGGCCTTGCCGCCCCTCCGAGCCTGCTTTATAATGGACGCTCGATCCGGCCGGCCGCGGCCGGGGCCGACCGATGAAGAACAAAGATATCAACGCTTTAGAGGGTCGCGGCCGGAGCGCCGAGCCGGCCTCCGGCGGGGCCGCGAGCTGCGTCATCATAGCCGCCGGACGCGGCAGCCGCCTGGCCGGCCTGGCGCCGAGCAAGCCGCTGCTCGAGGTCGCCGGCAAGGCCCTGATCGACCGGGCCATCGACGTCGCCCGGGCCGCCGGCATCCGCCGGTTCGTCGTCGTCACCGGCTACGCCGGCGAGGACGTCGAACGCCATCTGCGGGCCAAAGCCGAGGCGGAGGGCGTCTCGATCGCCACCGTCCGCAACGACGAATGGGAGAAAGAGAACGGGCTTTCGGTCCTCAAGGCCAAAGGCCTGGCCGGCGACCGGTTCCTGCTCGTCATGTCCGACCACCTCTTCGATCCGGCCCTGCTCGAGGGGCTGAGACGCCGGCCGATCGCCGGGGACGAGGTCATCCTGGCGGTGGACGGACGGACGGCGGGGAACCCCTATGTCGATCTCGACGACGTCACCCGCGTCCGGGTCGTCGACGGGCGCATCGCCGCCATCGGCAAGCGCATCCCCGAGTACGACGTCTTCGACACGGGCGCCTTTCTCTGCACGCCGGCCCTGTTCGAGGCGCTCGAGGCCAGCCAGGCCCGGGGGGATTATTCCCTGTCCGGCGGCATCCGCATCCTGGCCGCCCGCGGCCGGGCCCTGGCCTGGGACACGGGGGGGCTGTTCTGGCTCGACGTCGACGACGGCCCCGCCCTGGCCAAGGCCGAACAGGCCGTCGCCGCGGGCCTGGTCGGGCCGGCGGCGGCGCCCCGGCCGGCCGGCCGGCTGCGCAAGCGCGCGCGACTGCTCCTCAGCGGGGCCGGGCTGCTCCTGCTCGTCTTCCTGGTGATCAAGATCGGAGCCGTCGCCGTCCTCGATCAGCTCCGTCGCTTCGGCCCGTGGTTCCTGTTCACCACCGGCCTGGCGTTCCTGTGGCTCTTCCTCCAGGCCTGCGCCTGGTCCATCATCCAGGCCGCCCACTTCCGCCGGGTGCCTCTCCTGCGGCTCTTCCGGACCAAGATCATCAGCGACTCCCTGAACACGCTGCTGCCTTCGGCCAATATCGGCGGCGACGCCGCCCGGGCCTTCCTGATCACCTCGCATGCCCCGCTGAAGGAGGGCATCCCCGGGGTCCTGGTGGACAAGACCATCGAAGCCTTCGCCGCGGCCCTTTTCCTGGCCACCGGCTTCCTGCTCAGCCTGACGGTGGTCCGCCTGCCGGCCTGGATGGACGTCGTGGCCGCCGTCTGCCTGGCGGTCACGGCGGCCGGCATAGCGCTGTTCATCGTCCTGCAACTGAAGGGCGCCGCCTGGGCCATCGACCGGCTGGCCCGGATCTTCCCCCGCGTCCGGCGGCTGGCGGCCGGGCGCGAGCATCATATCCGCGAGCTCGACGACAATATCTGCACGATCTATAAGCATCTGGACCTCCGGACCGTGGCCGCGACGGCCCTCCATTTCGCCGCCCGGGTCCTGGGGGCGGTCGAGGTTTATACGATCATGAGGGTCCTGGGCCAGCCCCTGACGGCCGTCCAGGCCCTCTTCACCTCGACCGGCGTGACCATCATCAACACGGCTTTCTTCGTCGTTCCCGGCCAGTACGGCGTCCAGGAAAGCGCCCACATGCTCGTCCTCCGGATCCTGGGCTTCTCCGCGGCCCTGGGCCTGAGCCTGGGCGTCATCCGCCGCATCCGCAAGCTGGCCACGTCGGCCGTCGGAATCGTCCTCTACGCGACGCATCCGTCGGCGCCGCCCCGGGAGGAAGACCGGCGAGGCTGACCTCCGGCCGCCGAGCCCTATCCTCACAACAAGGAGTCTCCGAAACCATGACCGTCAACCGATCGTTTCTGAAGGCCGCGGCCGTCGCCGCGGCATTGGCCTGGCTGGCCCCGGCCGCCGCGCCCTGCACGCTGGCCCTCGCCTCCGGCCGGGCCACGGCCAACGGCCGCGCGCTGATGTGGAAGAACCGGGACGCCTCCGCCACGAACAACAAGCTGGCCTTCTTCAAAGGGCCGAAGTACGCCTTCATCGCCGTCGTCAACGCCGACGACGCCGCTCCGGCGGACGCCGTCTGGGGCGGCCAGAACGCCGCCGGGTTCGCCATCATGAACTCCCAGGCCGACGACCTCGGCGACGCCGTGAAGAAGGCCGACGGCGGGAGGAACGGCGCGTTCATGAAGCTGGCCCTGGGCGAGTGCGCCACCATCGGTGACTTCGAATCCCTGCTCGTCCGGGAGAAGGGGAAGTGGAACGTGGCCGCGAACTTCGGGGTCATCGACGCCGAGGGCGGCGCCTGCTTCTTCGAAACGGGGCGGGATTCGTTCGTCAAGTTCGACACCCGCGACCCCAGGGTCGCCCCCTTCGGGACCATGGTCCGGACGAACTTCGCCTTCACCTCGCCCGATCAGATGCGGGGCGGCGGCTTCGACCGCTTCGAGCGCATCGGCCACCTCGTCGAGGCGGCCCGGGCCCAGGGTCGCCTCGACGCCCGCTTCATCCTGCGCCAGGCCGCGCGCGACCTCAGCCAGGAAAAGCTCCATTCGAACCCCCTGTCCCGGCCGCTGCCGGACGACCCGGCCGCGCCGCTCTATGTCCAGACCAACGACACCATCAGCCGCAACAGCAGCGTTTCGGCCATGGTCTTCGAGGGCGCCCCGTCGCGCGACCGGGCCGACCTGGCGACCATGTGGGTGATCCTGGGCCAGCCCGTGACCGGCGTCGCGGTGCCCGTCTGGCCGGCCTCGGGCGGCGTCCCGTCCGTGACGGCCGGCCCGGGGACGGCGCCGCTGAACGACGCCGCCCTGGCCGTCGCCGCCTACCTCTACCCCGACCGCCGGGGCCGGATGCCCCAGTATCTCGACGTCACCCGGCTGCGGACCTACGGCGGCGAAGGGGTCCTGCCCAAGCTCTTCCGGATCGAGGACCGGGTCCTGGAGCGGACGGCCGCGAAATGGGCCGAATGGGAAGCCAAGAAGCCGGCGCCGGCTGCCGTGGCCGAGTTCCAGGAGAGCGTCGCGGCCGAGGCCTACGGCTCGGTCAGGAGGGAATTCGCCGACCTGCTGTCGCGGTCGAAGTAGCCCGGCGCCGCCGGGGCGTCCCCTCCGGCCGGATCTTCCTTGACACCGTTTCGTCCGCGGGGCTATCATGCGGGACTTGTGCGCCCATCATACGGAGGAAGCCCCATGAACCGACGCCTCTCTCGTTCCATCCTGGCCGCCGCCGCGCTGATCCTGTTCACCGCTTCGATCGCCACGGCCGGCCCGGCGAAAGCCAAGCCGGCCGTCGATCCCGTCGTCCAGAAGATCATCGAGCTCGGCCAGTCCGACAACCGGGTCATGCTCTGGAACGACTATGCCAGCAACCGCTTCGGCGGCCGGGAAACGGGCACGAACGCCTACAACGACGCCGCCGAGTGGGCGGCCTGGCAGCTCCGCCAGTGGGGCCTCCAGGCCGAGCTCGAACCGGCCGGCGAAGTCCCGGTCGGCTTCAACCGCGGTCCCTGGTTCGGCCGGATGATCGCGCCAGTCGAGAAGGGGCTCCGCTTCGGGACCCCCAGCTTCACGGCCGGCACCAGGGGCGTCGAGCGCGGGCCGGTCGTCATCCTGAAGTCCGATCCGTTCTCGATCCCCGGCCGGAACGCCAAGCCCGAGGACGTCGAGAAGAAGAGGGCGGCCGTCGAGGCCGCCGTGGCCGAGGTCAAGGCCGATCCGGGCGCGTTCCGGGGGGCCTGGGTCCTCATCCCCGGCGAGAGCTCGGGCTTCGCCCGCGACGGCCGGCGGGGCACGCCCGAGTACGCCGATTCGCAGCTCATCCCGAAGCTCACGGCGGCGCTCGTCGAGGCCGGCGCCCGGGGCACCATCCAGTCGTCCAAGACGGACCCGTTCCGGATGCTTGACGGCTATGTCGCGTCCTGGGACAAGCTCCCGGAGCTGCCCGACATCAAGCTGGCCGAAGACCAATACAACGAGATCAAGGGCCTGGCCGAGAAGGGCGGGAAGGTCGAGCTCGAGTTCGACATCCGCAACTGGTTCAAAATGGGCCCGGTCAAGTACCACAACGTCGTCGCCACCCTGCGGGGCTCGGAATTCCCCGACGAATACATCGTCCTGGGCGGCCATTTCGATTGCTTCAGCTCCGCGACCGGGGCCGTCGACGACGGCTCGGGCTTCGCCCCCTCCATGGAGGCCCTCCGGCTCATCGCGGCGGCCGGCGGCCGGCCCAGGCGCTCGATCGTCGTCATCCTCTTCGCCGCCGAAGAGCAGGGGCTGGTCGGCTCCCAGGCTTGGCTGAAGAGCCATCCCGGCATCGCTGCCAAGATCCAGCTGATGATCAACCGGGACGGCAGCCCCAGCGCCATCACCGGCGCCTCCGTGCCCGAGACCTGGCTCGCGGGCTTCCAAAAGATCTCGGCCCCGCTCGCCGGGCTCGATCCCGCCTGGCCGTTCAAGCTCGAGCGCGGCGTGCCGCGAGCCCGGGCCACGAGCCCGGGCGGCACCGACTCTTCCGCCTTCGAGATGGAAGGCGTGCCGACGCTCCGTTTCCTGACTCAGTCGGACTACAACTACAACCACGCCTGGCACACCCTGGACGACCTGTACAGCGAGCTGGTGCCCTACGCCGCTTCCCAGCGCCACTCCGCCCTGGTCACCGCCGTCGTCGCCTACGGCGCGGCCAACCTCGAGCGGCCGCTCGCGGCGGCGGGCGTCTACCTGGCCGACGGCCTGTACGCCGAGATCACCATCGGCTCCGCGGACGCGCCCGTCCGCATCATGACCACCCTCGATTACGCCAATGCCCCGCTCCAGACGGCCAATTTCGTCCGCATCGTCGAGGGCCCGGCCGGCACCCAGGGGGGGCCGGGCGGCTTCGGCCCCGGTCCGGGCCCCCGGCCGGGGATGCGTCCCGCCGGACCCGGCGGTCCCGGCCGCCGTCCCGAGCTCCCGCCCATCGGCCGGGTCGAGGTCCGCAACGGGCTTATCGCCGGGCTGGTCGTCTCCGACGTCCAGAAGTCCGCGGCCGTCCCGGCGCTGCCCCTGGCGCCGAATGCCGCCCTCCGGAACGACGTGGCGGGCGTGCTCGACGTCACCGGCCCGAACGAGTTCTGCCTGACGTTAAAGAAGAAGGCCGGGCTGGACCGGACGGCCACGGCCATCGGCCGGACGATCGCCGGTCTCGACCTCCTGAGCTCCATAAAGAAGGGCGACGCCATCCGCAGCATCCGCATCGTCCGGGTCGGTCAGGCCGCCCGCGATTTCAAGACGGACGACGAGGCGTTCCAAAAGCTGCTCGGGGCGTCGCGGTAGGAGGCCCGGCCTCGGTCCCCAGAAGCGTCTGCCGGAAACGGATCAGGACCGCCGAGCCGCCAGGATCGCTTCGAGCTTCCCTCGGAGCAGAGGCAGCAGGCTCCGGAGTTCGTCGCGGAAGATGAGGACATCGATCCGGTCGTGGAACCGGATGTCGCCGAGGTCCCGCAAGGCCGCCCAATCCACCTCGGGATGCGCGGCGACGAGATCGTCCGGCAGCTTGGAGGCGCTCCGTCCCGGCTGCGGCGGCCGCGGTTGCCCCCCGCCGGCGTTCGGGAGTATGATTCCCTGGATCTCAAGGAGGCCCCGCCCATGAAAAAAGCCCGGACCGCTTTATCGATCGCCCTGACCGTCCTCCTCGCCGGCTTGGCCATACATGGCCAGGTCCGGCCGGCCGACGCCCCGGATACGGCCATGCTCAACCGCATCTGGCTCGAGGGAACCAATAACTCCAAGGTCATGGAGCATATGAGCTGGATCACGGACGTCTTCGGTCCCCGCATCCCCGGATCGCCCGCCTACGACCAGGCCGCCGCCTGGGCCAAGAAGAGGTTCGCCGAGCTGGGGCTGGCCAACGCGGCCATCGAGCCCGCCGGCGAGCTCGGGCTGGGCTGGTCTTATGAATACGTTTCCGCCCACATGACGGCCCCGTCGTACATGCCGATCCTGGCCTACCCTCGTCCCTGGACGGGCAGCACCATGGGCCGGATCACGGGACACCCGCTTTTGGCTCCGGTGTCCTCCAAAGCCGATCTGGAAAAGTACAAGGGCCGGCTCAAGGGCGCCATCGTCCTGGTCAAAGAGCCCCGGCCGGTCCAGCCCAGCTTCAGCGCCCCGGCCTCGCGGTTGGACGACAAGGGCCTCAGGGAGATCGAGGCCACGCCCATCCCGGTCCGGCCGGCTAAGCCGGAGGAGAGCGAGGCGGGCCCCGTCAAATGGGAGGAGCTCGAGGAGTTCTATAAGAACGAAGGGGTCGGGTGCCTGGTCGAGCCGTCGAGCGGCAGCCGGTCCGACTTCGGCACGGTCAAGGTCGACGCCTATGGCGGGAACGGCAAGGACCAGGTCACCCGGGGCCAGAGCCCGCGGATCATCGTGGCCGCGGAACAATACGACCGCATCTGCCGGATCCTGGGGCTCGGCGTCCCGGTGACCCTGGAGATCGAGGTCCGGACGACGCTCTACGACAAGGACACGCAGGGCTACAACGTCACGGCCGAGATCCCCGGCACGGACAAGAAGGACGAGCTGGTCATGCTCGGCGGCCACCTCGATTCCTGGACCGGCGGGACCGGGGCGGTCGACGACGCCTCCGGATGCGCCGTGGCCATGGAAGCGATGCGCATCCTCAAGGCCCTGGGCGTCAGGCCCCGCCGGACCATCCGGGCCGCCTTCTGGACCGGCGAAGAAGAAGGCTTCTACGGCTCGCGCGGCTACGTCGTCCGCCATTTCGGCGATACCGACAAGCAGAGCCTGGCCAAAATGGACTTCGAGGCCCTCGAGAAGAGCTGGCGGAACCCCCTGGGCGACTCGACCAAGCTCCTGGCCAAGCCGGACTACGCCAAGATCTCCGGCTACTTCAATTATGACAACGGCTCGGGCCGCATCCGCGGCATCTACCTCCAGGAGAACTTCGCCGCGCGGCCGATCTTCGAGGCCTGGATGAAGCCGCTGGCCGACCTTGGCGTGACGGCCATCGCCCTCCAGAATACCGAGGGCACGGACCACCTGCCGTTCGATTACATCGGCATCCCCGGCTTCCAGTTCATCCAGGACCCCCTCGACTATTTCCCCGGCCTCCACCACACCAACCAGGACGTTTACGATCATGCCGTGGCCGAGGACCTCGTCCAGTCGGCCGTGGTCATGGCCTATTTCGTCTACCAAACCGCCATGCGCGAGGAGATGCTGCCGCGGAAACCCCTGCAGGTCCCTGTCGAGATGCCGGCCAAGGCCAAGTGAGCCCGATGGACAACCCCGTGCTCGAGGTCATGCGGCGCCGCTACTCGTGCCGTTCCTACCTGAAGGCCCCGTTGGACGACCGGACGCGGGACGAGCTGCAGTCCCGGTTGGCGAGCCCGGAGAGCGGTCCTTTCGGCGGCCGGGTCCGCTTCCTCCTGGCCGCCGCCGCGGCCGGCGACGAGGGGGCGCTCAAGGGGCTGGGCACCTACGGCAATATCCGCAACCCCCAGGCCTTCATCATCGGCGCCATCGCCTCGGGAACCGGGGACCTGGAGGATTACGGCTATCTCATGGAGAAGAAGGTCCTGGCGGCCGTCGATCTGGGGCTGGCCACCTGCTGGCTCGGCGGCGGCTTCCGGCAAAGCCGCTTCGCCGCCAAGATCGGGGCGGCCGCGAACGAGTCGATTCCGGCGGTCGTGTCGGTCGGACATCCAGCGGACGGCGGCCGTCCGGGAGGGCTGCAGGGCTTCTTTGCCCGGCGGACGTCCCGGCTGGCGGCCGACCGGCTTTTCTTATCGCCGGATTTCGGCCGGCCCCTCGGACCCGGCGAGAGCGGCCCGCTCGGCCCGGCGCTCGAGGCCGTGCGCTGGGGCCCGTCGGCCTCGAACAAGCAGCCCTGGCGCATCGTCCGCGCCGGCCGGCTGTGGCACTTCTATATCCAGAGGACCAAGGGCTACGGCCAGGGGCTGCTGAACAGGATCATGGGAACGGCCGACCTGCAGAGGATCGATCTGGGGATCGCCATGTGCCACTTCGAGCTGGCCGCCCGCGAGCTCGGCGCGGCCGGGACATGGCTTTGCGCCGATCCCGGCCTGGCGCCGCCCGACGACCTGACCAGCTACACGGCGACGTGGCGGGAAGCCGATTCCGGCACATAGCCAGGGGGAGGACGATGCTCATCCCGGCCCGGCGCGTCCGGAGATGGAAAGGCCTCATCCCGGCCGCCGTCCTCCTGGCGGCCGCGGCGGCCTGCCTGGATGAGGTCCCGCCGTCCCCCGCCCCGTCCTGGACCGTCCAGGAGAGCGGGACCCGGGCCAGCCTGCGCGGCGTCTCGGCCGTGGACGACCGGACGGCCTGGGCCAGCGGCGCCGGCGGCACGGTCCTGCGGACGCTCGACGGAGGCCGGTCCTGGGCCGTCATCCCCGTCCCCGGCGCGGAGAAGACGGATTTCCGCGACATCGAGGCCTTCGGGCCCGACGAGGCGGTGATCATGGGCATCGACCGCCCGGCCCGGATCTTCAGGACGGCCGACGGGGGGAAGACCTGGACCCAAACCTTTTTCGACGATACCCCCGGGATCTTTCTGGACGGCCTGGCCTTTTTCGACGAGCGGAACGGCCTGGCCTTCGGCGATCCCATGGGCGGGCGTTTCTTCTTCCTGACGACGGCCGACGGCGGGGCCTCCTGGGCGCCGCTGCCGGAGCGGTCGCGGCCGGCCGCCCAGCCGGGCGAGGCGGCTTTCGCCGCGTCCGGAACGAGCGCCGCCGTCGACGGCCGCGGCCGGATCTGGCTGGTCACGGGCGGCTCCGTGTCCCGGGTCTGGAGGTCGGAGGACCGGGGCCTTCATTGGCGGGCCGTTCCTTCATGCCTGATGGAAGGGTCGGCCTCGTCCGGCGGCTTCTCGGTCGCTTTCCTCGACGGCCGGTCGGGCCTGGCGGTCGGCGGCGATTACCTGGCCGAGCGAGCCTCGGCCGGAAACGCGGCGGTGTCGTCCGACGGCGGGCTGACCTGGATCCCGGTCGGGGCCGGGCGGCCCGGCGGCTTCCGCGAAGCGGCGGCCTTCGTCCCCGGCTCGACGCCGCCGGCCGCCGTCGCGGTCGGCCCGTCCGGCTCGGACCTGTCGCTCGACCTGGGACGGACCTGGACGCCGATCGCAGGCCCGACGGGTTTTCACTCGGTGTCCTTCGCCAGGAAGGGCCGGGCAGGCTGGGCCGTCGGCCGGAACGGGATCATCGCCAGGCTGGATCTTTGAGCGCCGCCCCCGGCGGTTGACAGGGCCCGGCAGGCGGGGCTATCATCGCCCCGTCAGCCGGAAATCAGTAGGAAGGATGGAGACGATGGCCAAGATACAGGCTTATTGCGGGATCGATTGCGGGGAATGCGAGGCTTATATCGCCACCCGCAAGAACGACCGGGCCGGCCTCGAGGCGGTGGCCGCGGACTGGTCCCGCCGCTACGCCGGTTCGAACCTGGGCGCCGACGCCTGCGTCTGCGACGGCTGCGCGACGGGCGGGCGGGCCAGCGCCGCCCACGCCGCCTCCTGCGGCATCCGCGCCTGCGCTTCGAAGCGCGGCCTGGCGACCTGCGCCCATTGCCCCGACTATGGCTGCGGGATCCTGCAGCAGTTCTTCGCCTTTGCCCCGGCGCTCAAAGACAAGTTGGAGGCGATCCGCCGTGAGATCGGGAAATAGGGGGGCAGCCGCCCCGCGGCGGAAACGGCGGGACCACGAACCTCCCCCGGCCGTGGCCGGCTGGGGCTGGCGCTTCCACCATCTCGGCATCCCGACGGCTGTCCCTCGTCCGGGAGAGGTCTATCTGCCTGATCTCAAGATGCACGTGGCCGGGTTCGCCACGAGCCCGTTCGGCATCGAGTGGATGCGCTTCGATCCGGATTGCCGGATCTCCAAGCTCATCCGCACGGTGCCGCATGTCGCCTTCGAGGTCGACGACCTCGAGGCCGCGCTGGCGGCGATCGGCCGCACGGCCGAGATCACGTCTCCCTCGGCGGGCGTGCGCGTGGCCATGATCGTCGATGACGACGCGCCGGTCGAGCTGATCGAGTTTCGCCGTTCTTGACCCGGCCTCGCGGCCGCGGTTATGATGGCTGCGCTGTTCACGAGGAGGTATCCCATGCGTCATTCCATACACCGCTCCGCCGCCGCCTGGGCGGCCGCGCTCATCCTCCTGGCCCTGTCGCCGGCCGTCTCTCCGCTTCCGGGAGCGCCCCGGGCCGGGGCCGCCCCGGCCGTCGCCGTGCCGCCCGGCCTGGACGCCGCGGTCGCCCGGATCATGAAGGCCTTCGAGGTCCCCGGCCTGGCCCTGGCCGTCGTCAAGGACGGCCGCGTCGTCTGGGCCAAGGGCTATGGCGTCCGCAGGCTCGGCGACCCCGCGCCGGTCGACGCCAGGACGCTCTTCGGCATCGCCTCGAACACCAAGGTCTTCACCGCGACGGCGCTCGGCCTGCTGGTCGAGGAGGGGAAGCTCGCCTGGGACGCGCCCGTCGTCGATTACCTGCCCTGGTTCATGATGTACGACGCGTACGTCACGCGCGAGATCACCGTCCGGGACCTCCTCGTCCACCGCAGCGGCCTGGGGCTCGGGGCGGGCGACCTGCTCTGGTGGCCGGAATCGACCTACGACCGGCGGGATGTGGCCCGGCGCCTGCGCTACATCAAGCCGGCGACGTCCTTCCGCAGCGCCTACGCCTACGACAACGTCCTTTATCTAGTCGCCGGGGAGGTCATCCAGGCCGTGTCCGGGCGGACATGGGAGGATTTCGTGGCCGAGCGCATCCTGAAGAGGATCGGCATGACCGGCAGCAACGTCCGCCATTCGGCCGCCGGCGATGCCGGCAACGTGGCCGCGCCGCATGCCCGGGTCGAGGGCGCCGTCCGGCCCGTCGCGCCGTTCACCAGCGACAACACGAACCCGGCCGGCGGCATCAATTCGGGGGCCGAGGACATGGCCAGGTGGATGCTGGTCCGCCTCAACCGGGGGAAGCTGGCGGACGGAACAGCCCTCTACTCGGAGCGGACCGCCAGGCAGATCGAGACCCCGGTGACCATTGTTCCGAACCCCGCCCCGGCTGCCGAGCTGGCCGCCCTGCGGTCCAATTTTTCCGCCTACGCCCTGGGCCTGGGGGTCCGCGACTACCGCGGCCAGCGCGTCCTGTCCCATACGGGCGGACTGCCCGGCTATGTCTCCCAGGTGACCCTCCTGCCGGAGCGGAACCTGGGCATCGCCGTGCTGACCAATGCCGAGTCGACCGAGGCCTTCGCCGCCTTGACCTGGCAGATCATCGATCACGACCTCGGCGCCCCGCCGACCGACTGGACGGCCGCCTATCTCAAGCTCAAGGCCCGGCAGGACGCGGAGACCGCGGCGGCTCTGGGCAGGTCGTCGTCGGCCCGAAATGCGTCGTCCCGGCCGTCGCTGCCGCTGGCCGGGTACGCCGGGACCTACACGGACGCCTGGTACGGCGACGTCGTCCTGGCCGAGGAGAACGGCCATCTGGTCATGCGCTTCACCAGGACGGCCGCCCTTGTGGGCGACCTCGAGCACTGGCAATACGACACGTTCATCGCCCGCTGGCGGGACCGCGAGCTCCGGGCCGACGCCTACGTCTCCTTCGCCCTCGATCCGGACGGGTCGATCGGGCGTATCAGGATGGAGGCGGTCTCGCCGGAGACGGATTTCAGCTACGATTTCCAGGACCTGGATCTGAGGCCGGCGGGGAAGGCGAGACGCTGAGCCGCCGGCCCGAAGGCCGGCGGCCCCGCGCTTGGGATCTGGATCAGAAGCCGATGCCGACGAGGATGGAGAAGCCCTTGTGCTTGGCGGACGTGATGTCGGTATCTCCCGTGAGATCGGGCTCGGCGACATTGGACAGGCCGAGGTTGTAGCGGCCTTCGAGCGTCAGCACGACCTTGGGCAGCTTGATGTCGACGCCCGCGCCGAAGACGCCGGCGATCGCGGTCTTTTTAAAGTAGTCGGTCACATCATAGTACGAGGAGTAGTCGGGTTCGTCGCCGGTGAGATAATTGACACTGTAACCCTGTTGGCCCTTCAGCAGCATGGCGACGGAGGGGCCGGCGCAGATGAAGGGCTTGGCCGGTCCCGAGAGGAAGCTGTACTTGACCAGGACGGGCAATTCGACGTAGTCGGTCAGCATCCGGCCGGTGACGTCGACGGTCTCGTCGGAATATTCAGCGTAGGACAGGCCGCGGCGCGAGTACAGGAGCTCGGGCTGGATCGAGACGGGTCCCAGCTTGAAATTGACGTAGATGCCGCCGACGAGGCCGGTCTGGTTCTTGAACTCCGGGATGTCGGTGGACGTCGTCTTGATCGTCATGTTGGCGAAATTCAGACCGCCCTTGAGGCCGATGGTCGCGGCCCCGGCTTGCGGCGCGAAGAACGCGAGCGACAGGGCGATGAGCAGGACTGCGGACAGCTTTTTCATTAATTCCTCCATAAAAAAATTCAATAAATCGCATGGCCATTCTATTCTTCCCCATCCCGATGTCCATCCTCGCCGGAGGTGATACGGACGATGATTACGGGCGCGGGCCGAGGGGAGGCCGTTCGCCCGGGGAAGGCGGCGCTTCGCGGCCCGGCCGGGCGGGACGCCGGACGTCCTTGACTCGCCGGCCCGGCCGCCGATATCATCCCGGCGGGACGACATCACTAAGGAGGCCGCGGATGAGCCCTATGAGCCGGAGCCCGCGCCGCTTACCCATGGCAGCGTTACTGTTCGCCCTGGCCGTCCTGACGGTCCAGGGCCGGCCCGGGCCCGCCGGCCTGCGGTCGGTGGCCCTGTCTGGGCCGAGCGGGGCCGAGACGACCGTCTCCGGACTGGCGCTGACGGACGGCCGGACGATCGTCCTGGACCAGCCGCAGCCGCTCTTCTCTTTTCTGGCCGGCGGCCAGCCCGCGACTGCCGCGGACCTGCCGGCCGGGCTGTCTTTCGCCGTCAGACCGGAATCCGGCTTCCCCCCCGGAGCTAAGCTGACGGTCGTTTTCCGCAACGTCGGCAAGTCCAGGATCACCCTGGAGAACCTGGTCCCGCTCGGCCGGGGAGACGACCGGGTCTTTATCACGGCGGGCCTGCCGAACGAGCCGCCCCATACGCTCGATCGCAGCCAGCTCTTCCGGCCGGGATCGTCGCCCGTCGGCGTCCTTCTCCCCGATAACGCCTGGCACCTGGGATTCTGCTCGGTCGACCTCGGGACCGGCCGGACGCTCACGGCCGTCGCCCGCCGGGTCCGGACCGACAAGGCCGAGCGCACCCGCTGGGCCACGATCCTCGAGCCCGGCGGGACGGTCGAATACGCCGTTTATCTCGAAGCCCACGAAGGAGGCTGGCGCCGCGGCCTGGAGATCATGTTCCGCGAGCGCTTCCTCTACGACCTCGACCGGTTCGACAACGCGCTGTTCGAGCGGGCCGACCTGGCCTGGGTCCGGCGGGCCTATCTGATGGTCCTCCGATTCGCCTGGGACAAGGATTATTACGACCGCGACGCCGGGGGATACGCCTTTGACCGGGCGCTCACGGTCTGGGACAAGCTGCTGGGGCCGGTCGACATCTTTACCATCTGGCCGACCTGGCCCCGCCTGGGCCTGGATGCCCGCAACCAATGGGACATGTACAGGGACCTGCCCGGCGGCCTGGCCGAGCTGAGACGCCAGGCCGATCTGGCCCACGGCCAGGGTAAGAAATACTTCCTGTCCTACAATCCCTGGGACGAGAGCACCCGGCCCGAGGACCATCTCGCAGGCCTGGAGGAAATGCTCCGGACGCTCGACGCCGACGGCGTCGTCCTCGACACCCGCGGCGGGTCGAGCCGCGAGTTCCAGGCCGCCGCCGACCGGGTCAAACCCGGCATCATCATGTACAGCGAGGGCATGGCCGTGCCCCGGGACATGCCCGGCATCGTCTCGGGCCGCGTGCATGACGCCCTCTATATGCCGCCCCTCCTCAACCTGAACAAATTCATGAAGCCGGACTTCGCCATCTTCCGCGTCCTCCAGCTGGCCGAGGGACCGCTCCATCGCGAGTCGGCCGTGGCTTTCTTCAACGGCTACGGCTCGGAGATCAACGCCATGCGGCCGGGACGGCCGGGCTGGATCGAAGAGGAGCTCCGCTATCTCGGACGGACGACGAAGATCCTGCGCGAGAACTCGTCGGCCTTCCTCGATCCCGCCTGGGAGCCCCTGGTGACGACCCTCGAAGACGGCCTCTGGGCCAATCGCTGGCGCGACGGGGCCAAGACGGTCTTCACGGTCTTCAGCCTCCGCCCCGGGGGATACCAGGGCCCGCTCGTCGAGGTCGAGCCGCCGGCCGGCTCGCACCTGGTCAGCCTGTGGAACCACGAGGAGCTCGCGCCCGTCGTCCGCGCCGGCCGCTCCTGCGCCCCGGTCGACGTCGAGGCTTTCGCCGCGGCCCGGCTGGGGACGCGCCTGGAAGGCCAGGTCGAATGCGTCGCCGTGCTGCCCGAGCTGCTGGACGTCTCCGCCGACGGCGAGCGCCTGACCCTGAGCGCCCCGGGCGCGCCGGCCGGCAGCCGCATCGCCGTCTCGGCCGGCGATCCGTCCTGGGCCGAAACGCCCGTCCTTTTCGGGACCGGCCGGCGGACGATCGTCCTGCACGAGCACTTCGGCTTCCGCGAGGGCAAGTTCGTCGTCCAGCTCTTCGATCCGCGCGGCGAGATCCTCGACGAGCGCGTCGTCCGCCTGCCGCCGGCCTTCCCGCGTCTCGTCGCCGGGATCGAAAGGACCGCCCCGCTCGGCTCCGCCCCCCGGGGCATGGTCGAGATCCCGGCGGGCCGGTTCGTTTTCAGGGCCGTGAGCGACCCCGACGACGCCAACCCCATCATCCCGTATCCGGATACGACGACGCCGCGGACCCTGGAGATGCGCCGGTTCTACATGGACCTCACGCCCGTGACCAACGCGGCCTTCGCCGAGTTCCTGGCCGCCGCGGGCTACGCGCCCGCCGACCCGTCGAACTTCCTGAAGCACTGGGCCGGCGGAAAGCCTCCGGCCGGCCTGGCCGACCACCCCGTTGTCTGGGTCTCGCTCGACGACGCCCGGGCCTACGCCCGATGGGCGGGCAAGCGCCTGCCCACGGAGGCCGAGTGGCAGTACGCCGCGCAGGGCCGGGACGGCCGAAGCTACCCCTGGGGCCGGAAGCTCGAGCCCGGCCGCTGCAATAACAAGCTCGAACGGACGACCCCGGTCCGCGCCTTCCCCAGGGGAGCCAGCCCGTTCGGCGTCCTGGACCTGGTCGGCAACGTCTGGCAGATCATGAACGACGTCTACGATAACGGCGTCCACCGCTTCGGCATCATCCGCGGCGGCAGCTTCTTCTCGCCCGAGAAGAGCGTCTGGTACGTCAAGAGCGGGCCGCTCCCGGTCGATCGGACCCAGATGCTTCTGCTGGTCGCTCCGGGCCTCGACCGGGCCGCGACCGTCGGCTTCCGCTGCGTCAAGGACGCCGACTGAGCCTGCGGCCGGCGCGGGCGCGGAGGGCCTCGCCGGTGCGGGACGCCCGGCAGGCCATGACGGCCTCCGGCGTCCCCTGGACGACGAGCGCGCCGCCCCCGTCTCCGCCCTCGGGCCCCAGGTCGACGATATGCCCCGCCCGCGAGACGAGGTCCAGGTCGTGCTCCACGGCCGCTATGGTGTGACCGGCCTCGAGGAGCCGGCCGAAGAGGCCGAGCAGGCGGTCGACGTCCGCGGGATGGAGGCCCGTCGTCGGCTCGTCGAAGAGGTAGAGGGCCCGGCCCGGCGGCGGGTCCATCAATTCCGCGGCCAGCTTGAGCCGCTGCCGCTCGCCGCCGGAGAGCGTATCGAGCGGCTGTCCCAGGCGCAGGTAGTCGAGCCCGGTCTCGGCCAGGAGCTTCAGCCCGGCCGCGACCCGGGGCAGGCCGGCGAAGGCCGCCGCGCCCTCGGCCGCCGTGAGATCGAGGACCCCGGCGATCGTCCGGCCGTCGACGCGGACCTCGAGAACGCCGGGGGCGTAGCGCGCCCCGCGGCAGGCCTGGCAGGGCGCCGAGACGTCGGCGAGATAATCCAGGCTGACCGTGGTCCGGCCGGTCCCGCCGCAGGCCGGGCAGCGGCCCTCGGGCGTCAGGAACGAGAAATGGGCCTTCTTGAAGCCGCGGGCCCGGGCCTCGCCGGAGGCGGCGAAGCGGCCGCGGATGGCGTCGAAGAGTCCGAGACGGGTGAGAGGGATGCTGACCGGGCTTTCGGCCGGGGCCTCGATCCCGGCGGCGGCGACGACCTTGGCGAAACGCTCGAGGCCGCGGAGGTCCCGGCAGCCGACCGGCCGTCCGGCTTCGGCCGAGGCCAGGAGGACGTCGAAGACGAGGCTGGTCTTGCCGCTGCCCGAGACGCCGGTCACGGCGGTCAGGACGCCGGAGGGGATCGCGATATCGAGGCCGCGCAGGTTGTGGACCCGGGCCCCGGAGATCTCGATCCCGGGCCCCGGCGAGCCGGGGAGGGAGCCGGGCCGGCCGGCCCGCCCGGCGAGGAAGGGCCCCGTCACCGAGCCGGCCGTCCGCTCGATCGAGGCCGGCGCCCCTTCGGCCACGATCCGGCCGCCGGCCGGGCCCGCGCCCGGGCCGATGTCGATCACGTGGTCGGCCGAGCGGACGACGTCGAGATCGTGCTCCACGGCCACAACGGTGTTGCCCTCGGCCGTGAGCCGGCGGATGAGCCCGATGAGGCGGCCGGTGTCCCGGGGATGGAGGCCGAGCGTCGGCTCGTCGAGGATGAAGGTGACGCCGGTCAGCCGGACGCCGAGGAGGCCGGCCAGGCGGAGCCGCTGGGCTTCTCCTCCCGAGAGCGCGGCCGAGGACCGGTCGAGGCTCAGGTAGCCCAGGCCGACGTCCCGGACGAGCCCGAGTCGCCGGACGATCTCGCCGCGCACGGCGCCGGTCACGGCGGCCGTCCGGTCGTCGGCCGGCGCGCCGCCGTCCTCGAAGAATGCCAGGCTGCGGTCCACGGTCAGGGCTGACAGGTCCGCGATATTCAGGCCCCGGTAGGTCACGGCCAGCGAGGCCGGCTTGAGCCGTTGGCCAGCGCAGGCGGGGCAGGGATCGTCCCGCATCAGCACCCGCATCGCCTCGCCGCGGCGGTCGGCGTGCTTGCGCTCGTATTCCCCGGCGACGAGCGCGGCGAATCCCTGCCAGGTCCCCTGGAACTTGAAGTCCCCGGCCCGCTGGCCGCGCTTATAGGACCAGACGATGTCGTAGACGCGGCCGCCCGTTCCGTAGAGGGCCAGGTCCCTTTCGGCCGGAGTCAGGTCGCGCCAGGCCTTGGCGAAGTCCATCCCGGCCGCCGCGCCGGCGGCCCGCAGCGCGGCGACGTGCTGGCCGTGCGGGTCGCCGTAGAAGCGGCCGGTCGCGGTCCCGTCCATCGCCCCCGCCAGAAGCGACTTGGCCGGGTCGGTGATCAGCCGCTCCGGATCGGTCACGGTGACCGTGCCCAGCCCCTTGCAGGCGGGGCAGGCCCCCTGTTCGTGGTTGAAGGAGAACATCGACGCCGTGAGGGTCCGCCCCCGGAGCTCCGCGGGCGCGGAGCCGGCCCGGGAATAGAGCAGGCGGTAATAATCGTGGATCTCGGTCAGCGTCCCGACGGTCGAACGGGGGTTCGGCGCCGCGGACGACCGGGCCACGGCGATCGGCGGCGTCAGCCCGGCGGCTGCGGCGAAGTCCGCCCGGCCGCCCTTGTCGATGAGGGTCCGGACGTAGGCCGAGAAGCTCTCGATGTAGCGCTGGCGCGCCGCGGCGAACAGGGTGTCGAAGACGAGCGACGACTTTCCGCCGCCCGAGGGGCCGCAGACGGCCGTGAACTTGCGGAAAGGGATGCGGACGTCGATGCCCTTGAGGTTATGGGTCGTGACGCCTTCGAGGACGATGGGCCCCTCGGCCGCGGCCCGGACCGTCTCCGGCGGCCGGACCAGCCCCCCCGCCGCGAGCTCGCCGCGCAGGGCCCGGCCGGTCGCGGACCCGGCGCAGGTCGCGATCTCGTCGGGCCGGCCGCAGGCGACGACCCGGCCGCCGTCTCCGCCGCTGCCGGGGCCGAGGTCTATGACCCGGTCGGCGGCCCGGATGACGTCGGGATGGTGCTCGACGGCCACGATGGTCCGGCCCATATCGACGAGGCCCTGGAAGGCCGCCAGGAGGTTGTCTATGTCGGCCCGGTGCAGGCCGGTCGTCGGCTCCTCGAGGACATAGATAACGGGCCCGGCCGCCGTCCGGCGCATCTCGGCGGCCAGCTTGACCCGCTGGGCCTCGCCGCCCGACAGGGTGGTCGAGCTCTGGCCGAGCTTGAGATAGCCCAGGCCGAGCCGTCTCAGGACCTCGAGATCGGCCGCCAGGCGCGGCGTCCCGGCGTAGAACGCCGCCGCCTCGTCGACGCTCATCTCCAGGACGTCGTGGATGCTTCGGCCGCGGTCGCGCACGGCCAGCGTTTCCTCGTTGAAGCGCCGGCCCTCGCAGGCCGGGCAGACGAGGTCCACGTCGCCGAGGAAGTGCATGCCGATCTGGACCAGGCCGGCGCCCTGGCAGGTCTCGCAGCGGCCGCCGGCCACGTTGAACGAGAACCGGCCCTTGCCGAAGCCCCGGGCCTTCGCTTCGGGCAGGGCGGCGAAGAGATCGCGGATGCGGTCGGAGATGCCCGTGTACGTGGCCGGGTTCGAGCGGGGGGTGCGGCCAATGGGGGACTGGTCGACCTCGACGACCCGGCCGGCGGCGCCTTCGATCTCCAGGCCGGCCGCGTCCGGGCCCGGGCCGCGGCGGCCGGTCCGCAGGCGCTCGGCCAGGATGCGGCGGACCAGGGTGGATTTGCCGGCCCCCGAAACCCCGGTCACGACGTTCAGGGCGCCGAGGAGGAACTCGGCGTCGATCGAGCGGAGGTTGAAGAGGCGGGCGCCGCGGACGATGAGCCGGCCAGTCCCCTCCCGGCGCCGCGAGCCGATCGCCGGGACGCGGTCGCCGGCCAGGAAGTCGCGGGTCGGGCTGGCCCCGGCCGCGAGCCCGGCCAGGCCGGCCGCCGGTCCCTGGTAGAGGACCCGCCCGCCGGCCAGCCCGGGACCGGGGCCGAGGTCGACGATGTAATCGGCCGCCCGCATGACGTCCTCGTCGTGCTCGACGACGAGGACGGTGTTGCCGTTGTCGCGCAGGCCGCGGACGAGCTCGAGGAGGCGGGCCGTGTCGGCCGGATGGAGGCCGGCCGTGGGCTCGTCGAGGACATAGAGGACGCCGCGCAGGCCGCTCGAGGCCTGGGAGGCCAGCCGGATGCGCTGGATCTCGCCGCCGGCCAGGGTGTCGGCGCCGCGGTCGAGGCGCAGATAGCCGAGACCGAGCCGCTCGAGAAGGTCCGTCTTCTTCAGGAGCGAGGCCCGGACGGCCTCGCCGGCCTGCCGCCGCGGGCCCTCGAAGGCCAGGCCGCGCATGTCCGCGGCCAGCTCGCGGATGCCGAGCGCGCCGAAATCGGCGATGGTCCGGCCGGAGACCGTGACGCGCAGCGATTCTGGGCGGAGGCGGCGCCCGCCGCAGGCCCGGCAGGGAAGGGTCCGGGCGAAACGCAGGATGTTGTCGTTCCTTTTGGCCCCGAGGATGGCTTCCATCACCGGCAGGATGCCTTTGTAATAGCCCTCCTCGCGCGGCTTGGCCACGATGCCCTTCCAGCGCAGCCGCGATTCGAGCGGGTGCTTGCCGTAGCGGATGAGGATGCGGTCGCTGCCGTTGAGGACGATGTCGCGCTCGGCGTCGGTCAGGTCGCGCCAGGGGACGTCGACCGAAAAGCCGTGGGCCCGGCAGACCTCGTCCAGGACCTCCATGGTCACCTGGGAGTAGATGATGTAGCCGTTCGGCGTGGTCAGGGCCAGCGCGCCCTGGCGCAGGGTCCTGGCCGGATCGGCGACCAGGAGGTCGGGGTCGATGCGGTCCTCGACCCCCAGGCCGCGGCAGGCCGGGCAGGCGCCCTCGGCCGCATTGAACGAGAACATCCGCCGCGACAGGCGCAGGCCGTCGGGAGACCGGCCCAGCCGGGCGAAGAGCAGACGCAGGTCGTCGTGGATCTCCGTCAGGGTGCCGACGGTCGAGCGCGGCCCCGGGGACGACGCTCTCTGGCGGACGGCCACGGCCGGGGCCAGGCCGGTGATGTGGGCGACGTCCGGCCGCCGCAGCTTGCCCAGGAACTGGCGGGCGTAGGACGAGAAGGTCTCGAGGTAGCGCCGCTGGGCCTCCCGGTACACGACGTCGAAGACGAGCGAGGACTTGCCCGAGCCCGAGACGCCGGTGACGACGGTCAGCCGGCCGTGGGGGATGTCGACGTCGACGTTCCGGAGGTTGTTCTCCGCGGCGTGGCGGACGCTGAGGATGTCCATGGGGGACCTATTATCCCCGCCGGGCGAGGCTCGGTCAAACCGGCCGGGGATCCGCGGGGCGATACCCATCGCCGCCGCGGGACGATCGCCCGAAATGGGGGAAGAAGCTTATTTGAGATACAGCCGGCCGCCAACGTAATGGGATTTGAAGTAGGCGCCGGCGAGGGATTCGCGGCGGACCTGCTTTCCCTGGCCCGGAGCGTGGATGAAGGCGCCCTCGCCGGCGTAGATCCCGACGTGGCTTAGGGCGCCGCCGGGCGAGGCGGAGAAGAAGACGAGGTCGCCCTTCTTCAGGCGGTCGCGGGCGACCGGCGTCCCGGCGCGGAACTGGTCCCGGACGGACCGGGGCATGGCCAGGCCGTTCAGCTGATAGACCGCCAGGACGAGGCCGCTGCAGTCGAAGCCCGAACGGGTGGTCGTTCCGCCCCAGGCGTAGTCCACCCCGATAAAGCTTTCGGCGGTGGCCACGAGCCGGTCCCGGATGTCCGCGCCCGCGGGCAGGGGCTTTCCGGCGGCCGGACCGGACGGGCCGGGCCGGAATACGGCGTAATCGGCCGGGCCGACGACGAAGAACTCGCCGATGCGCCCGGCTTCCTTGAGCTTCCGGGCTTCGGCCAGGGCGGCCTCCCGGGAGGGAAAGTTGCCGAAGCGGACCTTGAAGAGCCCCGATTCCGTTGGAAAATAAAAGGCGTCCAGCCCGTCGGCGGCCAGGGCCGCGGCCAGGGCCCGGGCGTTGTCCAGGACGGCGAAAGCGCCGGCCTGGACGGTGTAGCCCATCCGGGCCAGCGTGGCTTCCGTTTCGGCCGGGAGGGGCGCCGGCTCGGCCTTCGCGGCGGCCGGGCCGGAGGGGGAGGGGGGCGCGGCCGGGACGGTCCGGACGCCCTGGCGGCAGCCGGCGACCAGGGCCGAAACGAGCCCTATAACGATTACGGCGGCCTTCCCGCGGAACGGACCCATGGGCTTATCCTACTTGAATTTGGTCGATCATGGGGGAAAAAATCCGAACGGCGGCGGGGAAGGGAGGCCGGCCCGATGATCCTGCGATCGCAGCCGGCCCGGGTGGCCTATCTGATCTTTTTCAGAATCTCGATCTCCTGGAGGGCCAGGTCGAGCTGGGCCTGGGTGGCTTCCAGATCCATCCGGGCCAGTCGAACATCCTCGCCGGAGACCTGCCCGGCGGCCTCGCGGACCCGAAGGCTCTCGAGACGCTCCCGGAGGAAGTCCACCCCGGACTGGGCGCGCCGTCCGTTTATTTCGGCCGCGGCCAGACGCTCCTGGATTTCCAGCTCTTCGGCCGAAAGGCCCCCGGTCAGAAAGGCCTTGCGCAGCGCCAGCCGCTTCTCGATCCGCTGAAGAGCCGCTTCCTCGGAAGCCAGAGAGGTCCGGGAGCCGCCAAGCTCCTCCCTGGAAACGAGGCCGAGCTCGAACAGGCGTAGGAGCCGGTTTTCTCGGGCCTGGGCTAAATCCCGGTCGAACCCGCGGGCTTCTCTCTCGAGTTCGAGCCGTTCACTGACATAATCGCGGCCGCCCACGACCGGGGCATAAAGCTCGTTGCGCGGGGCCTCTCCCGAGACCTTCGCCTCCTCGAGATCGAGGCCCGCCCTCCGGACTTCGATCGCGGTCCTGTCGGCGGCGCGCTTCGAGGCCAGGCACTCGTCCTCGTCGACCAAGCCCAAGGAGAACCGGTCCTCCGCCTTGGCGGCGGCGTCCCGGGTGAACGCGAGGAACGCCCGCTTGATCTTGACCTCCGTCTCCAGCCGGGCGACCTCGATCTTGCGGCGCCAGGAGTCCTTGATGAGGTCGGCCGCCTTGGTCGCGGCCACGCCAAGGAGCAGGACGCCCGCCGCGAGGCTGAGCCCGACGACGGTGCGCGGCACGGCGATCCGGCCCGGAGCCGGCTTCAGCCGGCTTCCGCGGCGGAACTCCGAGGCCAGCTGCCATTCCAGCTTGTCCACGAACTGGGGGTCGGGCTCGTATCGGTCAGACATGGTTCCCTCCTACGGGCCGCGGCTCGGGGAGCACGGCCCTCAGCGATCCCCGGGCCCGGCGCAAGAGCCCCTCGACTGCGCGCTCGGAAACGGCCATCTCCCCGGCGATCTCGCGGACGCTCAAGCCGTCGAAATAGAACGCCTCGAGGGCCCGGGCTTTCTTCCGCCCGAGCGAGGCGATGGCCAGGAAGAGCTCAAGGGATTCGAATTCGTCGGCCGGCGCGCGAGGGTCGACGCCGGCCGGCCCTGGATCGGCGTCCCATTTTTTCCGTCTCAGGCAGTCGATCAGGACGTTCCGGGCCACCTGCTTCAACCAGGCGAGCGGGGCGTCGGGAGGGGGCCCGTTCTTCCAGCTGTCGAGGGCCCTCAGGTAGGACTCCTGGACGATGTCTTCCGTTAAAGCCCTGTTCCCTCCCGTCCGCTTGGCCATGTAGCCATAGAGGGGATGGATCGTTTCCCGGTAGATCCTCAGCCACTGGTCCTCTAGCACGTCTGCGGGCTCCTTTCCCGGCTCATCCACTTTTATGACGAATGAGGAGGCCGAAATCCCACGCGCAAAAATAAGGATTCCTTCCCTTGAGCCGGGGGACTGCTGCTATTTAAGCCACTTGTCCAGCCAGGCGATGACCGTGTCATGCCAGAGGATCGAGTTGGCCGGCTTGAGCACCCAGTGGTTCTCGTCGGGGAAATAGAGGAACTGGCTGGGGATGCCCCGCCGCTGCAGGACGTTGAAGGAGCCGATGCCCTGGGTCTCGACGACCCGGAAGTCCTGCCCGCCGTGGACGATCATCATGGGCGTCTTCCAGTTCTTGATAAAATTGGCCGGGTTGTGCTTTTCGTAGTTCTGCGGATTGGCCCAGGGCGTACCCAGATGGTCCCACTCGGGGAACCACAGCTCCTCGGTCTCGAAGTAGGCGGCCCGCTCGTCGATGTTGCCGTCATGGGCGACCAGGCACTTGAAACGGTCGGACCAGTTGCCGGCGATCCAATTGATCATGTAGCCTCCGTACGAGGCGCCTAGGGCGCCGACCCGCGTCCCGTCCATCCAGGGATACTTGGCCAGGGCCGCGGCCAGCCCCTTCTTGAGGTCCTCGAGGGGCTTGCCGCCCCAGTCGCCGCGGATGGCGTCGCAGAAAGCCTGGCCGTAGCCGGTCGAGCCGTGGAAGTCCACGGAGACCGTGGCGTAGCCGGCCCCGGCGTAGGCCTGGGGGTTCCAGCGGTAGTGGAAGTCGTTGCCGAACGAGCCCTGCGGCCCGCCGTGGATGAGGAACGCGACCGGGTATTTCCCGGCCGGATCGAAATCGACCGGCTTGACGATGTAGCCGTAGACCGTTTCGTTGTTCCAGCCCTTGAAGCTGAACTGCTCGGGCTGGCCCAGCCGGACGGCCGCCAGCTTGGCCGCGTTGAGCGAGGTCAGGGCCTTCTCGCCGGCGCCGGGGGCGATGTAATAGATCTCGGTCGGCGAGGTCAGCGTGTTCCTCTCGAAGACGACGCCCGGACCCGCGGCGGCGAAGCCGGCCACGGTTCCCTGGCCGACGAGCGTCTCGGCCTGGCCGCTCGCTGCGTCGATGGCGAAGAGCGAGGTCTGGCCCTTGTTGGGGGCCGTGGCCAGGAGCTTCGTCCCGTCCGCGGACCAGCCGAGGGACGAAACCGAATAGTCCCAGGCCTCGGTCAGGGTGCGCGCCTGCCCCTCGGGCCAGGGGAGGAGCATGATGCGGTAACGGTCGGCCTCGTAGCCGGGCCGGGCCATGGCCAGGTAGGCCAGCGTCTTGCCGTCCGGCGAGAAGGCCGGCATGGTATCCATGGCCAGGTTGGCGCCGGTCAGGAGCCGCGGGGCGGCCGAACCGTCGGCCGGCACATAATATAGGTTGGAGTCCGTGGACCAGGCCTCCTCCCGGCCGGCGTCCTTGGCCGCGAAGACGAGGCCTTGGCCGTCGGGCGTGAAGGCGATCTCCTCGGGCCCGCCGAAGGGCTTGCTGGGCGTGTCGGCGTCCATGGCCGCCATGAGGTCCCGGGCTTCGCCGTCGCCGTGCATCGGCTTGACGAAGAGATGGGAGCGGCGGCCGTCGCTCCAGGCGTCCCAATGGCGGACGAAGAGCTTGTCGTAAAGACGGCCGGTGGCCTGGCCCTTTTCCCGGGCCTCGAGCCTGGCCGCCGTCTCCGCGGGGGTCAGCCCGGGGAAGACGTCCATGGTCAGGGCCAGCAGGCCCTTGGCCACGACCAGGCTGCCGACGTCGAGCGGCAGGCGGGTGACCTGCTCGGCTTCGCCGCCGTCGACCCTGATCCGCCAGACCTGCGATGAGCCCGACCGCGTCGACAGGAAGAAAACCCAGCGGCTGCAGGGCGTCCAACGGCCGTTGTAGTCAGCGGCGGGATGGCTCGTCAGGCGGCGCAGTCCCTTCCCGTCGATGCCGACCAGCCAGAGGTCGGTCCGGCCGCGGTTGGCCGCGAGGTCCGTCTCGCGGACGTTGAAGACGATCCATTTGCCGTCCGGAGAGACCTGGGAATCCGAGATCCGGTCCATGGCCAGCATGTCATGGATGGTCAGGGGATGGGTCTTCTCCGCGGCCTGGGCCTGGGCCAGGGCCGGGACCAGGGCGAGGAACGCCAGCGAAAGCACGACGAGCGGGATGCGACGCATGGGACACCTCTTTGCGCGATGCAGGCTCGGGTCCCCCGGCGGGGGCCCAAATCAAGCATATAGCACACCGCTCCCGAGGCCGTCAAACGCCCTCGCCTCCCGGGCGCGGGGCCGCCGGGGAGCGGCCGGACTCCAAGGGCCAAACATTGGTCCGACCTAAACCTTCGAGGTTGCCGGGCCGTTATTATGGTAGAATCCCGCGCGAGGGGAAACTCCATATGCTCGAGATCAAGGATCTTTCCAAGTCCTACGGGGATGTCCTGGCCCTGGACCGCTTCTCTCTGGACCTGAAGAAGGGCGAGGTCCTGGGCCTGCTCGGACCGAACGGCGCGGGCAAGACGACGCTCATCTCCATCCTGGCCGGGACGCTCGGCGACTTCACCGGCAGCGTGACGTTCCTGGGCCGGAACCTTTTCGCCGACCGGGAGCTGAAGAGCCGCCTGGGCATCGTGCCCCAGGACATGGCTTTCTACGAAGAGCTCAGCGCCATGGACAACATGCTCTTCTGGGGCGGGCTCTACGAGACGTCGCGGGCCGGCCTGAAGCGCCGGGCCGCCGAGCTTCTCGATCTCGTCGGGCTCGGCGCCAGGGCCAGGGAGCCGGTCAAGGCCTACTCCGGCGGCATGAAGCGCCGCCTCAACACGGCCATCGGCCTCCTGCACAAGCCCGATCTGCTCCTGCTCGACGAGCCGACTGTCGGCATAGACGTCCAGGCCAAGGTCAGCATCCTCGACCTCATCCGGGACGTCGGCGCGGCCGGCACCGCGGTCATCTTCACGACCCACCAGCTGGCCGAGGTCGAAACGACCTGCTCCCGCATCGCCATCATGGACCACGGCCGTATCCTGGCCCAGGGGAGCCTGGACCAGCTCGTCCGCATCGTCGGCGAGCGGGACATCGTCGAGATCATGGGGGAATTCGCCGCGGCGGCGTTCTCCGAGGCGGTCCAGGATCTGACCGGCGAGCGGGTCGAGCTCCTCTCGGCCGGCGACGGGCTGGCCTCGCTGGCCGTCCGGGACACGGCCGAGATCCCGAAGATCATGGACCGGCTTTTCCGGCGCCGGCTGGCCGTGACCGACATGAAGATCAAGTCGCCCAGCCTGGAAACGGTCTTCCTGAAGCTGACCGGGCGGACCCTGAGGGACTAAGGCGCGGGCATGAGACGGCTGCTCCTGGTCCTTCGGAACGACGTCCGGCGGCACCTCAAGTCGCCCGCGGCCATCCTCATCTACATCGCCATCCCTATGGTCATGACCGCGCTCATCGGCATCATCTTCGCCCCCCGGACCGAGGAGAGCACGCTGCCGCCCATCCGCGTCGTCCTGGTAGACCACGACAAGAACCTCGCCTCCCGGCTCCTACTGGGGGCCTTCGACGCCGACGAGGTCAAGAAGATGCTCGAGGTGACCGTGTCCGACGAGGCCGAGGGCCGCCGGCGCATGGAGAAGGGGCAGGCCTCGGCCATCGTCATCATCCCCGAGAAGTTCACCCTCGACCTGCTCGACGCCAGGACGACGGTCCTGACGGTCGTCAAGAACCCGGCCGAGCAGTTCCTGCCCGACGTCGTCGAGGAGTTCATGAACACGATGGCCGTCATGCTCTCGGGGGCCGTCCAGGCCTTCGCCGCCGAGGCCCGGGGCATCCGGGCGATGCTCGACGCCCCGGTCGAAAGCATCCCCTGGGAGGCGCTCGGGCCGGAGCTGGGCCGGGCCCAAAAAAAGATCGTGGCCGTCCGGAAGTACCTCGACCCGCTGCTTATCGGGATCAAGGCCGAGGAGGCCAAGGCCGCCGGGGCCAAGACGCTGTTCACCCAACGGGACCTCTTTTCGATCATGCTCCCGGGCATGGCCATCATGTTCCTGCTGTTCATCGTCCAGACGCTGATGCGGGACATCATCTCCGAGCGCCAGGACGGCAAGCTGCGGCGCATGATGACGACCCCGCTCCGGCCGCTGGAGCTCGTCGGCGCCCGCCTCGCCGGCGGCTGGGTCATGGGCCTGGCCATCCTCATGGTCATGGTCGCCCTGGGGTCCCTGATCTTCCGCGCCGAGTGGGGGAACCTCGGGTATTTCCTGCTGCTCGCGGCGGCGGCCTCCTTCTGGACGGCCGCTTTCTTCGGCTTCTTCAGCGCCCTGGTCAAGAACCGCAACCAGGCCGGGGCGCTCGGCGCCCCGATCATCCTGGCCTTCAGCCTGTTCGGCGGATCGATGATGAACCCCGAGGCCATGCCGAAGGCGTTCAAGGCCGTCGGCATCCTGACGCCCAACCGCTGGTTCATCGACGGCGCGGCGCTCGTCCGGGACGGGCGTTTCCCGCTCGCGCCCCTCGCCGTCCTGACCGTGAGCGGGATCGTCCTGACGGCCCTGGCCGTGCCGGCCCTGCGCCGCAAGACGCTGGTCTAGCCATGAAAAAGCTGCGACGCATCCTTCATGTGGCCGTGAACGACCTGCGGATCATGGTCGGCGACAAGGCCTTCTTCTTCTGGTCGCTCGTCTTCCCGATGATGTTCATCATCCTCTTCGGCCTGCTCTTCAAGGCCTCCGACAGCGCCCCCGCCGTGGCCGAGCTGACCGTGGTCAACCTGGACGAGGGGCGATGGGGCGCTTATTTCCTGGACAAGATCAAGACCCCGACGATCGAGCTGAAGATCGTCCGGAGCGAGCCGGCCGAATACAGCCGGCTGATCGTCCTGCCGCCCGACTTCTCGGCCGGGATCGAGGCCCGCCGGGCCCAGAAGCTGGCCTTCAAGAAGCGCCGGGACGCCTCGACCAAGGCGGCCGCCCGCGTCGAAACGCGGCTCTACCAGGCCGTCGCCCGGATGCTCAGCGAGCTCGTCCTCTACGGCGACGGCGACCTGGCGAAATTCCTGGACGGCCATGCCGAGTTCCGGGACATCGTCCAGGTGAAGACCCGATTCCCCGAGAAGACCGTCACCGTCGTGCCCAGCGGTTTCGACCACTCCATCCCGGGCACGACCGTCCAGTTCATCATGATGATGGTCATCATCTACGGCGGCATCACCGTCCTGGAGGACCGCAAGAACGGCGTCCTGGCCCGGATGCTCTTCTCGCCGCTCTCGAAGGCCGAGGTCTTCCAGGCCAAGCTGCTGGGCCGGTGGCTGATGGGGATGGTCCAGGCGCTCATCCTCATCGTCGTCGGCAAGATCTTCTTCAAGCTGAACCTGGGGGACTTCGGCCTGTCGCTGCTGGTCCTAGGGGCCTTCGCCCTGGCCATGGCCGCGCTCAGCATCTTCATCGGGTCGCTCTGCACCAAGGAAGACATGATCATCGGCCTGGCCGTCCTCCTGGCCAACCTCTTCGCCGGGCTCGGCGGCTGCTGGTGGCCGAACGAGATCGTGCCGCTCGGCGTCCGCCGGGCCGCCATGATCTCGCCGGCCTATTGGGCCATGGACGCCCTGCACAAGCTGAGGTTCTTCCAGGGGGGCTTTGGCGACATCCTGCCGCACCTCGGCATCCTGCTGGCGCTGGCCGCCATCCTCGGCGCCGTCGCCGCCCGGGCCTTCCGGGTCAGGGAGTAGGGAGCTCCGTCGTCGGCGGCTTCTGGGGCGGGCCGGCCAGGGGCAAACGGACGAGGAAGGTCGTGCCCTCGCCGACCCGGCTTTCGACCTCGATCGAGCCGCCGTGCATCCGGGCGATGGAGGTGGCGATGGCCAGGCCGAGCCCGGTCCCGCCCTCGCCGTTCGTGCGGACCTTGTCCACGCGGTAGAACCGGTCGAAGATGAACGGCAGGTGGTCCTCCGGGATCCCGGCGCCAGTGTCCCTGACGGCCACGACGGCCTGCTCGTCCTGGCGCGAGACGGACAGGGCGACCTCGCCGCCCGCCGGCGTGTAGCGGATGGCGTTGTCCAGGATGTTCATGAAAAGCTGCCGCAGCTTGACCCGGTCGCCGCGCACCGTCGGGCCGTCCAGCGGGCCGAGGCCGAGGCGCAGGCCCTTCTCCTGGGCCAGGGCCTCGAGGTCCTGGCCCAGCTCGGCCAGGAGGCCGGCCAGGTCGACGTCCTGGACGTTGAGCGGCTCGCAGCCGGAGTCGCTGCGGGCCAGGACGAGCAGCTTGCCGACGATCTCGGACATGTAGGCCACTTCCTGGGACACGAGCTCGAGCGATCGCCGGTATTCCTCCGGGTCCCGGGTCTTCTCCAGCGCCAGCGAGGACTCGGCCTGCAGGACGGCCAGGGGAGTGCGCAGCTCGTGCGAGGCGTCGGCCACGAACTGCCGCTGCTTGACGAAGGCCTCCTCGAGGCGGGCGATCATGCCGTTGAGGGTCGAGGCCAGGCGGCCCAGCTCGTCGTCGCCGACGACGTCGATGCGGCGGCTCAGGTCGCTCTCGCCGATGCCCCGGGCGATGTCGGCCATGCGCTCGACCGGCTTGAGCGTCCGGCCGGCCAGGAACCAGCCGCCCACGCCGGCCAGCAGGACGACCAGGATGGACGAGTTCAGCATGACCATGCGGAAGGCGGCCAGGACGCTCAGGATGTCGGTGGTCACCCGGCCGACGACGAGGGCGGCCCGGGTCTGGGAGTCGATGTTGATCGGCGTCGCGTACATCCGGATGTTGGGCCCGTTCTCGGTCTCGGCAGAAACGAAGGACGGCGTCCCGAACAGCGCCTGCTGGACCGTGCCCTGGACGTCGGAGATGGCCAGGTTGGCCGGGCCGAGCCGCTGCCAGAGCCGGCCGTCGGCATCGTAGATGAGCACGATCTCGTCGAGCTTCCGGTCGAAGAGGACCCGTTCGCCCTCGAACTTGATGGTCCCCTTGAGCTCCAGCACCCGGGCCTTCAGCGACTCGTCCAGGTTCCGGTAGAGGGCCCGCGAGAGCAGGTAATAGGCGACCGTGCCGAAGACCACGAGGATGAGGGCGAAGGCGATCAGGTACCAGACCGTCAGCCGGAACTTGATGCTCTTGTGGGCGATCATGGCAGGCGCAGACGGTAGCCGGCGCCCCGGACCGTCTGGATCAGGCTGGCCTCGCCGTCCCGGTCGATCTTCTTGCGGAGGCGGCGGACATAGACGTCGATGATGTTCGAGAGGCCGTCGAACTCGTAATCCCAGACGCTCTCGCCGAGCATGGTCCGGGTGACCACGGCGTTCGGGCGGCGCATGAAATACTCGAGGATGGCGTATTCCTTGGCGGTCAGGTCGAGCTGGGCCCCGTCGTGCCAGACCTCCCGGCTCTGCGGATCGAGGGTCAGGTTCCCGACCTGGACCTTCTGGGCCTTGGGCAGGACCTCCCGCCGCAGCAGGGCCCGCAGCCGGGCCAGGAGCTCGGAGAAGGCGAAGGGCTTGACCAGGTAATCGTCGGCCCCGGTGTCGAGCCCGGTGACCTTGTCCTCGACGCTGTCCTTGGCCGTCAGCATGAGGATCGGCGTATGCACCCCCTTGGCCCGGAGGTCGCGGCAGACGGCCAGGCCGTCCTTCTTGGGCAGCATGATGTCGAGGACGACGAGGTCGAACGGCGTCGTTTCGGCCATGAACTCGGCCTCCTCACCGTCGTAGGCGTTGTCGACGGCGTAGCCCTCCTCGAGGAGGCCGCGCTTGATGATGCCCGCCAAACGCCTAGAATCTTCGACGACCAGGACTCGCATGCTCTTCTTCTTTCCCGAGGATCTCTAAAGTCCCCTCAAGAATACGCCTTTCCAGATGAACAGAACATGAAAATAGAATGAATCTCAACAACCATATTTTAATCTAAAATTAATGTTTTTTTAATAGCGGATTCATCTGCTGCTGATACTTTGGACATCTCGAGGGCATCGCTCCCGGCCTCCCGGCCGATGCCCTCGCGGCCACAACGACTTGGAGGAGCGGCATGAGCGACGTCCTGGCTAAACACAACGCCTTGATGGAGAGGATCATCCGGGATTACGGCGCCCTGATCACCTCGACCGTCAACAAGATCCTCGGCGGCGGGCCCGGAATCGACGACATCATCGCCGAGGTCCATTTCGCGGTCTTCACGACCCTGCGCCGGCTCGGCGAAGGATGGGCGCCGCCGCGCGCCTTCGTCTCGACCATCGTCCAGAACAAGGTCAACGATCTCGTGTGGCAGCACTACTGGGACAGCGACGACCTGGCCGCGCTGAAAAAGCAGCAGGCCGAGCAGATCTGCCGGAAGGAAGGGGTCATGGCCCAGATCCATACCCTGACCCAATCGGAATTCAAGATCTTCCGCCTGCTCGGCTTCGGGCTGTCCAACCAGGAGATCGCCGAGACCCTCTTCATCTCGCCCCTGACGGTCCGGACCCACGTCAAGAGGATCCACGCCAAGTGCGACATCGTCGGCCGGGCCAAGCTGGCCCTGGCCGCCTACCAGACCTGCCACCACGAGGCCCCGGAAGGCCGCGGTCTCGACGCGGGAGCCGCCTCTACCGATCTCGACGGATTCGTGCGCACCGATCTGGCCGCCCAACAGGCCAGCTGAGCGAGCGGATCCCGGGTCCCTCTGCGGGCTGGGGGGCGAATTATCCAACGCGCCCGCGGACCTGCGACCTTTTTCGACCTGCGGATTCGAAGGCCGGCGGCCTAGGTCCAGAGCCCCTGCAGCAGGGGATACTGCGTCTTGAAGCCCAGGATGGCCAGGTACAAGCCGTAGTCGGGATAGTTCCGCCGCAGCTCGCGCAGGTTCTCCATCGGGTCGTACGGCGTTCCCTCGGGGATCTCGTGGCCGACGCACTCCGACAGCAGGTGGAGCTTCTTGGACATCCAGGCGTCGAGGACGACCGGCAGGCCGAAGGGGACGAGGCCGTCCAGCCGGTCGTCGCGGCCGAGGACGGGCTGGGTAATGATGAAGGAAGCGCCGGCGCCGACCTTGCGCTTCATCTTCTCGATCTCGGCATCCTGCGGCTCGTAGGGGTTGAAGGCCACGCCGCAGGTGAAGCGGCCCTTGTGCTCGCGGTCGATGTAGCGGAGAAGCTCGACCGAGGTCACGGTCTGGCAGTCGATCCCGACCTCGGCCGGCTCGAGGCGGTGCAGCCGCTGGCTGCCGTCGCCCGAGACGACCAGGAGATGGCTCCCCCCCGCGGCGGCGAAGGCCTCGAGGATGGCGTCGATCTCGGCCCGGGGATGGAACGTGTTGAGGTGGACCATGAGCTGGCCGGGAGGGACGGGCAGGCCCAGAAGCTCGATCGTTTCCATGGCCCCGTAGCTGAGCAGGCCCATGGGATTGTCGGTGATGCAGACGGTCCAGCCGGCCTCGATGACCTTGCGGTACTTGTCGGCGAAGGTCTGCAGGTCCTTCTCGATGTCCTCGGACGAACGCTTGGGGGTCTGGAGCTCGACGTGAAAGATCTTATCCATAGAATTCCTTCAACCGGATGAGGGTCTCGACGCCTTCGAGTTTGAGGATGTCCTCGAGGCAGCGGAGGGCCGGATGCCCGGCCGGCAGGATCTCGTACTTGCGCACGGTCGAACCGATGATCGTGTCCAGGCCGCGGGGCATGGCCAGGGTCAGGAAGGCGCTCTCGAGCGGCCCCTTGACCGGCGCGCCGTCCTTCGTCTTGGACGGCAGCATGACCGTGAAGTTGCTCAGCCCGACCGACATGTGGACGCCGGCGAAGAACGGATCGTCATGGATGAGGGCCAGGGATTCGAGGACGCGCTTGAGCTGGCCCTCGCAGTCGCCGCCGACCGGGGCGATGCCCGGGTCGATGACGGCCTGGCTGTTGGCGAAGCCGGGGACGCGGCGCCGGGCCTCTTCGAGAAGCCAGCGGGCCGTTTGCCGCGTGTCCTCGGCCGTCCGGTTGGCGCTGGCGCAGCCGGCGCCGGGCTCGAGCCGCTCCGAGGACATGAGGATGGGCAGGAACGGCCTGACGGCGTACAGGTCGAATAGGACCGTGCGCAGGGGCGAGATCGAGTTCAGTATGGGCGGCCGCCCGCCGGCCCGGCCGGGATCATAAGCCCGCAGGCCGGCCTCGGCGATGGCCGGGTCGGGCGTGTCGATCGACAGCGGCTTGGCCGTGACCGACTGGATGCGGCGGACGAGGTCGGCCATGAACTCCGGCGGCCGCGAGCCGACGTTGACGTCGATCCAGGAGGCGCCCTTTTCGTCCTGGGCCCGGGCCAGCTCGAGAAGGCCCGGGATATCGTTCTCGTCGAAGAACTTCCGGGTTGATGGAACGGAGTCGTTGATCGACTCGCCGATGATCGTCAGTCCGGGAATGGCCATGACGGCGAACCTCCTGTTCGACGCACGATAGCGGTTGACGCCGGCCTTGTCAATAGACCGGCCCCGCCCGGAGCCTAGATATCGAGGAACGGGAAGGTCTCGGCGAAGACCAGGCGGCGGACCCGCTTGAGCGGCGGCGCGGCCGCGACGGTCTTCGTCCGGGCCGGCCGCTCGATCGCGTCCGAGACGAAGGTTTCGTACTCCCGGACGGCCACGCGGCAGACCTTGAGCTTAAGGCCGGCCGGCACCTTGATCTTGCCAGCCCAGAGGAAGTTCCCCGGCTCGGCGGCGGCCGCCCGCTGGGCCTTCAGGATGGCCGTGGCCTCGGGCACAGCCGTCCAGCCGATCTCGTCCGGCAGGGCCAGGTTCCGGGTCTCGAGCGAGACCTCGATCTCGCCCGGCCCGCTCCCGGCCGCGGCCTGCACGTACGAGGGGCCGCCGACCGTCACGTTGAGCTCCTTCGGGTTCGAGCGGTTGAAGGCGACCGAGACCGTCCGGTCGGGGGCCAGCTGGATGAAGTCCGCCGTCACCACCTTGGACAGGTGGGCGCCGGGGACGGATATGGGCTGGAAGCGGGCCAGGGCCAGCCTGACGAACGGGAAGTAGGCGTCGTGGGGGTCGATATCGATGTCGCAGAACCAGAGGCCGCGTTCTTCGTCGAACTCGACCTCGTGGCCGACGGCCGTGAAGCTCGGGACGCCCGGCAGGTCTGGCAGGGCCAGGCCGCCGAGGACCTCTCCGGCCAGCCCGAAGTCGGCCGGCAGCGGATACTCCGGCGTGGCGATGGAGCCCGCCCGCCACAGGGGATCCTGGCCCCAGAGCGTGACGTAGGGCCGCAGGGCCTCGGTAACGGCCGGCGCGGCCGTCGCGGCCAGGACCGCCCTCGAGGCCGGCTTCGGCCGGGCCTGGGCCGTTCGCCCGCCTGACGTCCGGACTTCCGCCGTCCGCTCCCGGACCGAAAGGCCGGACGGCACGCCGGGCGTCGGCGGCAGGACGACGCCGAGGAGCTCGCCGTCGCCGCTCGAGAACCAGGGCCGCTCGAGGTAGACCCGCAGGCCGCCGCCCTTGCGGCGGCTGGTGAACTTGCCCGGCTCGCGGTTCCGTTCCCAGCCGAAGGTCGGGACGATATAGACGATGCCCGGCAGGGCGGGCGGCGCGGCGTTGGGCACGTCGATCGTGATCGGCTCGCTCTTGCGGATGAGGAGCTCGGGGCTCGCGGCGATCTCCTCGGGCATCTGCTCCCGGAAGCGCGTCGTCTCGGTCAGCTCGTAGGTGACGCGGCGGTACTTGGTGTCGCGGAACTCGTGGCGATGGTCCGTCGCGGCAGTCATGGCGAAGGAGGTCAGGCCGCGGCCGAGCGGCTGTTCCAGCACGTGGGCCGCGCCGTCGAGCGTCCGCCAGGCTTTTTCCCGGACGTTGTCGACCGGTTCCTTCCAGACGGCCGCCAGGTCGAACTTCTGGCTGCTCGAGCCGTGGACGTCGAGGTTGGCCTCGAACACGGCATGCGTGTCGCCGAGCCCGCGGCGGACCCCGAAGGTCTTGGCCCCGGGCCGGCCGAGGGGCTGCTGGACGGCGTGAACGAGGGTCACGGTCCGGAAGGGGGTCATCATCCAGTGCGAGCCGTCGAGGGCGATCTTCCGCAGCCGGGCCAGATCGATCCTGGGAAGCTGGAACACGGGCCCGAGCTCGACAGGCTTGATCTGGGCCGCCGCGGCCTGGGGGGCGACCTTGGCCGCCTGGACCGGCCGGGCCTGGAGCCGCGCGGCCTGGGGCCTGGCGGCCGCCGCCGGCCGGGACTCGTCACCGGCGCCGGCCGGCCTCAGGCCGGGCGGGGCGACGAGCAGGGGCGCCGTCGCCTGCGGCGCCTGGAGGATCTTGGGCGGCAGGACAAGCTCCGGCTTCTCCAGCCAGCGATAGAGCCCCAGGTGGGGCAGGATCTGGGGCGGGAACCAGCAGCTCAGCTGCAGGGTGACGACGTCGGACTTCTTCAGGGGCACGGTCAGGACGCGCGACGACTCGTCCCACGCGGCCGGCCGGTCGCCTTCCTCGATCCGCAGGCGGAAGGGCCGCTTGGCCGGCCACTCGCCGGAGAAGTCCAGGCGCAGGGGCTTGTCGGCCGGGACGCCGGGCAGGCCGCGGACGACCGCGCCCAGGGCCCAGGGATCGGGGAAGTAGGGCAGCTCGATCTCCTGGCCCGGCTCGACTTCCTGGAGCTGGCCGGGGTCCTTGCGGCAGAGGATCTCGTAGATGTCTTTCCGCAGGCCGCCGCCCGCGGCGTCGAACATGCCGTGGGTCTCGGCCCCGAGCTGGGAGGTCTTGGGCGGCACGATGTGCCGCTCGGCCGACTCGCCGGTCGGGACGGCGTCCTTGTCGATCCCGTCGTTGAAGCTGCGGATGATCACGGCGTCGACGGACTCGCCGCGCTTGGCCGCCTGGCGCGGCACGACGACGGGCGGCGGGACGGGATCGAACCGGGAATAGGCGTAGGGCTCCCTGGGCGGCGCGGGTATGGCCCTGGACGAGTCGGGCGAGTCGGGCCCGACGCCGTTGCCGGCCAGGTCCACGGCCCGGGCCCGCAGGCGGTAGCGCTGCCCGAAGCGCAGCCGCGGCAGCGAGCCGGCCGGGGGCTTGAACCGGGCCTCCAGCCGGAAGGCGGTGGCCGCCCGGCTCTGGATGTCGGCCGCCTTGTCCTCCTCGTCGATCGTCCGGCCAGGCCGCGGCGCGACGAGGCTCCAGCCGTTCCAGGTGAAGATGGATTCGTGGGTGAAGATGTCGTCGGAGGAATCGTCGGCCGCCTGGGTCACGCTCTCGGAGACGAAGCCCTCGTCTTCGAGGGTAACGTCCCGCCCGGAGCGCAGGAAGCGGTAGGTCCCGACGCGCCGGCAGAGGGACCGCCAGGCCCCGCCGGCCTCGTCCCAGACGTCGACGCGATAGCCCTGGACCAGGTCCTCGGCGTAGAAGGTCAGCTCGCGCCGCTTCTCGAAGGACTGGTTGAGCTCCAGGGCGGCCCGGAAGGCCTCGGCCACGAAGACGGCGTTGCCCGTCCGGACGACCGAGATGCCGCTCGAGCGCAGCGCCGGCAGGTCGGCGGTGGCCGAGTCCTCCGCCTGGTCGGCCAGGTCGGCGGCCTTAAGGGCGGCGCCGTCCACGTCGACCTCGACGAGGTCGTAGCGCTCGTCGTCCGAGAGATCGAGGAAGCCGTCGACGACGTCGGGCCGGGACTCCCGCGAGACCGGGGCGAAGGTCCCCTTGGCCTGATCGAGGGCGTATTTCGTCCAGGCCCAGCGGTCGTCGCGGCCGCGCGGCGAGACGCGGACCAGGCCGGTCGCCGGCAGGCGCCCGGCCGGCAGATCGACCTCGAAGTCGAGGGCCAGTCCCAGGAGCCGCATCAGGGCGGGGTAATTGGCCAGGTGGGAGACGGCCTGATGGAAGTCGAGCTCGGGCGGCTTGATGGGCACGCGGGGCACGACCGGCCGCTTCGTCTTGGGGTCGATGACGGCCTTGTTCTTGGGCCGATGGCAGAGGCGGAGCAGGTAGAAATCCTGCGGCGGCGAGGGCTTGGCCGCCGCCGGAAAGGCACGGACCTTCTGCCCTTCGGCCTTGGCCCGAACGCCCTGGGCCAGGACCTGCTCGGTCGTCCGCAGCCGGACGGCCTGGGCGAAGCGCGGCTGGGTCACCGGCTTCAGCCGGACCTGGGCCAGGCCCTCGTTGCGGAACACGGTCTCCATGGCCGGCGGCGCCTCGGGCGATTCGGCGGCCACGTTGATGTACTGCTGCGCCAGGAAGGACCGGACGTGCCGGACCGGGAAGGCGAAGACCGGGCTCTTGGTCAGGTCGGCGAACTTGTAGGGCAGAACGGGCGAGTCCGGCTGGAAGATGGCCTGCCAAAGCTCGGGGTCCGGGTCGGGGCTGGTCCGCACGGCCTGAATGGGCGTCCCCTTCTCGAACTGGAGGTCGAAGGTCAGGTCCTTGACCGTCGCCGCCCAGCTTAAAACCTCGGGGAAGAGCCCGAGGTTCGGATTCGGGCCGGCCGCCTCGGGCAGGCGGATCGACACCGCCGCCGAGAACTTCAGCTTGCCGCCCTTGATGCCGTTCGGCAGGAAGGCCCAGAGGATCTCCGGTTTGGCCATGGCGTCTCTCCCTCTCCGCGGGCCTTAAGCGAAGGCCTCGCAGTAATCGAGCCAGTGGCTCTCGTCCATGATATCGGCGAACAGCGGCGCCGGCGAGTGGCCGAAGGACCGCTCGACCTTGAGCGTCACCTTGGCGCTGAAGAACAGGACCTTGACCTTGACCGTCAGCGAGGCCTGGCCCCAGACCCGGTTGGTGGCCTGTTCGTAGGTCAGGGCCAGGTAGAACTCGGCCGAGATGCTGATGATGCCCAGGACGTCCAGGCAGCCGACGCAGCGGACATAGCCGCTGATGGTGACGTTGTCGTCCTCGTACCTGAAATAGATGCCGGCCATGAGCGTCACGCCGCCGCTGGCCACGCCGATGTTCATGGCGAACGAGCCGCCGAACTCGAGCGAGCCCTCGATGAGCTTGATGCCCTGGGGCTGGAGCTCGATGGCGAAGAAGCCGCCGCCGCCGAACAGGGACACGGTCAGCAGGAACGGGTTGGAGCGCTCGTTGAAGGCGAAGCGGAAGGTCAGCGGGTCGCCGGTGAAGGGCAGGGTCACGGCGGCCGTGAATTTCATGTTCTGCAGGCTGAAGACGCCGAAGGCCAGCGTCGGGATGTTGAACGTGTAGCCGAGGGTGGCCCCGGAGGTCCCGATGTCGATGATCGGCCCGCCCAGCCCGCCGCCGTCGCCCGAGCCGGGCAGCTTGATGGTGTCCAGGAGCTCCTTGACGAAGTCGAGCGGCCCGGCGAACTCGATCTTGGCGATCTTGGGATCGAAATCGGTCTTCTGGCCCTTCCTGGCGGTGAAGACGAAGCGGTCGAACTCGACCCGGATCAGGCTGATGATGGGATTGATGAGGTCGAGGGTGAAATCCTTCAGCTCGCCCTTGAGCTCGTAGTCGGGCTCCCGGCCGTCCAGGTAGACGATGTTCTTGACGTCGAGGGTCAGGCTGGCCTTGTTGCCGTCGCGGCCGGCCACGAAGATGGTGAAGTCCTGGAGGTCGGGCTTCCAGGTCATGTAGGTGCGGACCGCGGACGGCAGGCCGGCGGCGTCCTGCTGGACCTCGTTCTTGATGGTCAGGGCGGCGTCGCCGCCCGACATGAAGTCGGCCACGGCCCGGATGATGTCCTTGAGAAGGATGCCGCCCAGGAGCTTGGCCTGGTCGTTGAAGAACTTGGCCGGGTCGAAGCGGCCGCCGACGGCGTCGGCCAGGGCGCTCTCGGCCGCGGCCAGGGGGTCGCCCGCGCCCTCGGGCAGCAGCCCGCCGACCGGGCCAAGGGCCCGCGACAGGCCGACGATGGGGAAGCTCGGAGAGGCCACGCCGCCGGCCTTGTCGCCCTGGCCGCCGAAGTCGAGGACCGGCGCCGCGGCGATGGCCGCGAAGACCTCGCCCTTGTTCCCCCCGCCCAGGCCGCTCTCGAGGTAGGCCCGGGGGTAGCTGATAGCCGTGCCGCCCAGGCCGACCATGGCCTTCAGGGCCGGGATGGAGACGGCCGCTTCCTCCATGACCGGGAAGAACAGCGGCTGGTCCCGGTCACGCCACTCGGCCGGCGAGAGGCGGCCGGCCGGGGTCCGGACGGCGAAGCTGATGGACTCGACCTCGAGGTCGGTGTCGCCCTTCTTGGCCGCCGCGGCGAAGGCGACCGTCTGGCCGTTGAGGGCCGGCCGCCGGCGTTCCAGCTCGGATTTCTGGCTGTAGACCGGCGCGACCGACTGCATCTTATTGGGATCGAAGGCGTAGATGGCGTCGACGAAGGCCATGGGCATGGCGAACTCGACGCGCTCGCCGGCCCAGTCAGCGGCCTGGCAGTGGAACAGGAAGTCCCTGTTCTGGACGCGCGGCCAGAACGCCGATTGGAGGGCGCCGGGCAGGATCTCGCTGGCCGCCGGATCCTCGAGCGGCGGGGTCATGAGGCTCGTGATGCGGACCGCCCGGAAGGGGATCTCGCGGCCGTCGGCCGGCTGGAACGGCGCCGGGAAGGTCTTCTCGGGATCGCGGACGACGATGTACATGCGCTGGAAGAGGTAGGCGATCTGACGCCCGTCCGCTCCCTTGCGGAACTTCCGCTCGGTGACCTTGATGAGCGAGGCCGCGTGGCCGAAGGGCATCAGGAAGCCCTTGTAGACCACCTTGACGTAGTGGTCCCGGCCGAGGGTCGCCCGGTGGCGCCATTCCTCGACCGAGAGGGGCGTCGGCAGCCAGGCGCCCGAGGAATCGAGCCAGCCGCCGAGGGACGTCAGCATCAGCCGCTCGACCTCGACGGGCTTGGGCTCCCAGGCCTTCGTGCCGAGCTTGAGCGAGAAATTGCTGGTCAGGTGGACGATCTCGTGGCGGTCCTGGCGGTCGAGAGACATCCGGAACGGCGCGTTGGAATGGCCGGGGCCCGGCGCCGGCGCGTCGGCCTTGCAGTCGGGCGACCAGACGGCCCGGACGGCCATCAGCGGTGTCGCCGTGTCGGCGATCGTCCCGTCGGGGCCGGCCGCGGCCAGGCGCGTGTGCCAGAGCTCGGTCCGGCCGCCGCGGGTGACAGGCTGGACCGCGTGGGCCCAGACGTTGAGGGCGTGGGGCGAGAGGAAGAGCCGGTAGGGGAGCTCGAGGGCAGTCTGATGGGCCGCCGGCTCGATGATCTTGAGGAGGGCGGCGCTGACCTGGGCGGGAAGCTTGGACATCCGGGCCTGGTAGACGTTCCTGTCCTGCCGGCCCCCGGGAAGGACGATCGGCGGGACGTAGGTCCTGACGCCGGTGACCAGGCCGGAGGCGGACGCGGCGGCGGCGGGGCGGCGGCCGGCCGCCGGGCTCGCGCCGGGCTTGGCCTGGGCCCTGACCGGGATCTTCGGCGCCAGGGCCACCGGCACAAGGCTGGGCTCGAAGTTCTCCCAGGCCAGGAGCGACTCGAGCGTCAGGGGGATGGACTCGACGGCCTCGGGAACGACGAAGGCCAGCCGGGAAGGGCCGGAGATGCGGGCCTGAACGGGCGGCGGGGCCGGCGTCTCGGCCGTGGTCGGCTCCTTGGGATCGGCGTTGAACTCGGGCGTGGTTTCGAAGAAGGCCTGCTCGGCGATGTGCTGCGGCGGGAAATGGACGATGATATACGCCGGGGCCGAGGCGTTCCGCCGGACGAGCCGGGGCGGCGCCCCGGGCTTGACCGTCAGATTGACGCACTCGAAGTCGAGGGCCAGGAGGTCGTCGGGCCGCAGGACCGGGATGTGAAGGTTCAGCGCAGCCGGCTGAACCCGGGCGGCGGCCTTCGGCCGGAGGGTCTGGGGCCTGGCGACCTGGTCCGGGTCGAGCCCGTCGAGGACCGGGCTGACGCCGGCGATGCCGGCAAGATAGAGGAAGGTGCGCCGGGTCAGCTCGCGGGGCTGGCCCTTATCCTCCGTCCCGCCGGGCGCCGGGCCGTCGTCGCGGACTTTCTCGTCTTGGCTCATGGCAACCCCCGTCAAAGGGAATGGAGTTTCGGTCCCGGGATCGGAGCGAAGGGAGAGCGGCGGTGAACGGTACGGCGGTCCGGGCGGAGACTCGCGCGCATGATGGCTGAGGTCCTTATAGACCAAGAGTCCGGCCGAGTCAACATGGAGAGGCTCGACGGCCTCCCCCCGCCGGCCCGCTCTGTAATTGAAAAAAATATTGATTTTGCGCCGGCGGTGTTTTGTGATACTCTAACGGCTCCCCCGGGGTCGGGGGCGCGGGTCGGATAAAGGCACGGAGGCCTGAGGCCCAAACAGCCGTCGTTCTCCTCTTTATTGCGATCGATTCTTTGAACAGGGCGGCCGGTTTGCCACCGGCTGGACCCTTCGTCGAAGGAGACGAGATGAATATTTACGTCGGCAACCTCTCTTTCAACCTGACCGAGGACGAACTCCGGGCGGCCTTCCAGGCCTTCGGAACGGTCGAGAAGGCGGCCATCATCACCGATAAGATGAGCGGCCAGTCTCGCGGCTTCGGCTTCGTCGAGATGCCGAACAAGGACGAGGCCGTCAAGGCCATCGAAAGCCTGAACGGCAAGGACCTCAAGGGCCGCAACCTCAAGGTCAACGAGGCCCAGCCCCGGCCGGCCGGCGGCGGGAACCGCGGCGGGTTCGGCGGCGGCCGCGGCCGCTACTGAGCTTCACCGCAGCCCGTCCCCGTTGAGGGGACAACCTTCGCGGGAAGGGACCTTCCAGGGACCTTCCCTGTCGGCTGGCGTAGACTGCCTCGGGCGGTCGGCGCCGGCCGGAACGCGCGTATCCGTACGCAAATGCGGGCGGATGCCTTGAAAGAGGCGTCCGCCCTTTTTTTCTTCTCCCATTTCCGGAATTCCCTCTCGAGGCGGCGATGGGCGTTGCCTCGATGATCCCCGTTGCTGGAGAGGGGGGCCGGCAGGGAGCGTAATCGTCGAAGCGACCATCAGAAGCATGGCGGAGCGGCTCGTAGCCATGCTTCTAGGAGATATCGGAGGAAGAGCTTTCTTAAGATATTTCTCAGAATCACGGCCTCGAGTGCTCGGCCATGATTCTGGCCTCCGCTCCCCAGGGTCCGCTCCGCGCCGGCCCGGGCCCTACTTGACCGTCCTCTCCATCGGCGTGACGACCATGAGGAACGTCAGGATGAGGAAGATGAAGGTCAGGAGGGGGAAGATGGCCCAGAAGAGCCGGCTGAGAGGGGAGGGCCGGTCCCTTCGGCCCTCCAGGATCTCCCGGTCCTCGAGCGGCCCGGCCACGGCGGCGAAGCCCAGGAGCGAGAGCGTGGATGCCGAGATGATGAAGGCGCAGGCGGACGATATCTCGGCGATCGACTTGTGGACGAAGCCGAACAAGGCCTGGATGAGGCCCATGAACAGGCCGGCGAGACCCGTCAGGGCGAAGCCGTACGTCCAGGCCTGGGCGCCGGCGCCCAGGAAGAGCGCCAGGGCGACGGTTCCGCCGATGACCGTCAGGATCGCCGCCGGGTGGAATAGGACCCGGCCGATGGGCAGCGGCCCCCCCTGCGGCTGGCCGCCGCCGAGCAGGAGGACGGTCAGGACGATCACGGCCGCGAAGAGAACGTAGCCCGCGATCCGGTCGGGGCTCACGGCCCGGCCGGGGCCGGGGGCGGGGCCGGCCGGGCCGGCGCTTGCGGCCCGGCCGGAAAGCCTGATGGCCGGCACGAGACAGATGACGGCCGCGATCAGGCCGTAGAGCGTGACGATGAAAGACCCGATCATGCGGTTGCCGATGTCGGCGATGCTCTCGCTGCCGATCCCGAGGGCGATGGTGAAATTGAGGGCGCTGCCCATGGCTCCGAGGACCCAGGCGTTGCGGGCGGCCGCTTCCCAGAAGCGGGCGGATTTGGCCAGGTCCGCCGCCGACCCGGCGCGGCCCGCCGCATGGCCGAAAGCCGCAGCGATCTCTCGGCCGGTGAAGGCCATCAGGCAGGCCGCGGCGGCGCCGCAAAGGACGTAGAACAACCCGGCCCCGTTCTTCAGGCTGGCGAAGAGCCCCGAAGCGACGATGGCGACGGCCAGGGCGGCGGCGAAGATCCAGCGCCCGGCGGCCAGGCCCGGGGCGAAACGGCTTCCGGCTTTTGTCATGGTCCTATCTCCTTGTCGTATCGAGGTTGGCGTAAGCCGTCTTGATCGAAGAGATCCGCTCGGCCAGCCGGGTCGACGGCTTCCGTCCCTGGAGAAGGATGCCCGCCAGGAGCATCAGGACGGAAATGGCGGCCCAAAGGGGCTTGCGGGCCCGCCAGGCCGGGGCTGCGGACCTGGACGCGGGCGACCGCTTCCCGGCGAGGAACCGATCGATCCGCCGGAGCATCCCGGCCCGGACCTCGGCCGGCAGATCGTCGGCCAGGGCTCTTCGCACCAGGCCGTCCATGTCGGCGTCTTCGCGTTTGATTTCGATCATGACCTCGACTCCCGGCCGCCTCGATCCGGTCCCCCGGCGCTTTCGTCGGGAGATCGGCGGCCCAGCCGCCGGGCCAGGCCGGCCCGGCCGCGCATGACGTGGACCCGGGCCGTCGATTCGGAGCAGCCCATGGCCCGGGCGATATCCGCATAGGATTGTTCCTCGATGGCGTGCAGGAGAACCGCCGTGGCCTGCCGCCGGGGCAGGCGGCCGATGGCCGAGAGCATGGCTGACCGGAGCTCGCGGTCCTCGATCTCCGCCTCGGCCCCGGCGGAAGCTCCGTCGGCCAGGCCGGCTCCCAGGCCATGGATCTCGCGGCGGAGGATGCGCCGGCTCTTTCGCAGGGCGTCATAGGCCGCCGTGACGGCTATCCTCAGGATCAGGGCCTCGGGCTTGGGATGCCGGACGATCGCGCGTCTCTTTTTCCAGACGATGACCAGGGCGTCCTGGAGGGCGTCCTCTGCGGCTTCCGCCTGCCGGACGATCCGCCAGATCGAGCGCATCATCCGGGGCTCAAGCGGCCTGACCAGAACGTCGTAATCGAAATCCCGGCTCTCCACCTCGTCGGCCCTTTCGGGGACAATGTAATCCAGGGCCTGGGGCGAATCAAATCCGGGACCGGGCACGCGACCGCTCCCGCCGGGTCAGCGGCCGGCTTCGATGGGCGTGACGACGAGCAGGACCAGGCCGATAAGATCGCTCGCGGCCGCCTCGCCGCGGCCGGCCTTGCAGGCGGCCAGGGCCGAATCGAGGAGCCGGTTGCAGATCTTGACGGCCAGCTCGATCCCCTTGCCCGGCTCGCCGGCGGCCTTGAGCTCGGCCGGGACCGTCCAGTCCTTGCCGCCCGAGACCAGCCGATAGGACTTCAGCAGGTCCCGGTAGACCCCGTCCGAAAGCATTTCGCCCCCCTCGACGGCCTGGCGGGCGCCGCCGACTAGCGAACGGAACTCCGCCTCGTAGCCGGCCTTGGGCAGGACCAGGAGCGCCGCGTCCAGGGCGTCGCCCAGGGCCTTGGCGATGCCGTGCTCGGGCGGACGGGGCGTTTGCAGGACGGCGCGGACCCGGCCGATCAGGGCCTCGGGGTTCGCCTGCTCGCTTGCGGCGACGGGGACGGCGGCGGCGAGGAGCGCGATCCCCAGAGAAACGGCGATCAAACTGTTCTTCATGATGGCCTCCTGGATGCGGATCGGACGTTTGTCGACGTCCGCTATATTACCGTCCGGGCGGCCGTCCGCGTTTACTTCCGCCAGGCCTTCGCGGCCTCCCGCCGCGGGTCTGAGAGGGGAGCAGGCCTCATGTCCCCCGTTTCAGGATGGAAACGCTGGTCAGATAGCCGGCCGTCAGCGCCGGCCCGATGGCCAGGGCGCCGACGACCTTCAGACCCAGGACCATCAGGACGAAGACGGCGACCGTCATCGCCAGCTGGGCGCCGACGGCGATGACGATAGGGGCCGTCCGGTGGGCCCGGACGAGGACGCCCCGTTCCAGGGACAGGATGGATTCGAGGAAGGGGAGGAGGGAGAGGAGCGCGCCCGGCAGGACGGCGAAGGCCGCCAGGTCCGGCGACAGGCCCGATACCCGCCGGTACCAAATCATGCTCAAGGGCGAGAGGCTGACCAGGGCCAGGGCGGTCGTGGAGACCGCGCCGAGCCGGATGGTGAAGCGGGACAGGGCGCGCCGGCCCGAGCCGTCATCGCCGAGCAGGGCGATGACGACCTCCTGCATGGAGATGCCGGCCGAGCGGAACAGGAAAACCAACCCGGTGACGACCGGCAGCGCGGCCAGGGACTCGAGCGGCATGCGGCCGCGGGCCAGGAAGAAGGTCGTCAGCGGGTTAATGAAGAAGGTCAGGAACGACGTCAGGGCCAGCGGCCCGTAGAAGCGCACAATGCGGCCGGCCGTCAGGGCGCGGCCGAAGGCGCAGGCCGCGTCGTCCTGGCCGAGGAGGCCCCGGACCGTCCGCCGGGCCATGAACCAGCTGGCCGCGGCCTCGGCGACCACGCCGACCCCGAGCGCGCCGGTGCCGACGCTGGCGCCGGGCAGCCGGAAGGCCAGGGCCAGGAGCAGCCCGGTCGCGGCCATCGCGGCCAGGCGGATGACCGTGCCCCACGTCACCGCCTGCGGCCGGCCGTTGCGGATGAGGATGCCCTGGTAGAAGCGGCGGAAGCCGATGGCCCCCGGCCAGAGGACGAGGAAGATCATCGACCGGCCGGCCAGTCCGGCCAGGCCGGGTTCGAGGCCCATGACGCCGCGGGCGACGAAGGCGAAGACGGGCGGCGTGATCAGGACGATCATGACGGCCGTGACGGCCGCGTTCAGGGCGTTCGAGAAGCGCCTCATCTTGCGGCAGGCCAGGCCGTCCTGCACCAGGGCGTTCGAGGCCGAGAGCATCATGATGATGGGGGATTCGACGATCCAGGCCAGGGCCGAGGCCACGGCGAACGCCGCCAGGTTCTCCTTGGGCGAGGGCAAGCGGGCGATGATGGCGGCCACGAAGGGGCCCTCGAGGGCCATCATCAGCCAGGTGGCCTCGAGCGGCAGCCAGAAACGGGCGATGCGGCGCGGCGTCAGGGCGTTCGGCGGGACGGCGTGGGGGGGCATGTTCGGCGAAATAGGATAGCACTTCGGGGCCGTTCCGACAAACGGCCCGCGGCTAGAAGACGAGGCCCACGCCGAGCCCGAAAACCAGCCTCTTCGAGCCGTAGGTCATTCCGTAGCCGGGATAGGTCGAGCGCCCCGGGACGGCGGAGGCGTACCGCAGGAAAACGTCGAAGGACAGGTCGCTGACCCTCTCGCCGTCGCCCCAGATCGAGAACAGCGGGCCTTCGTAGCCGAAGCCGAGCGAGCAGACGTTGCGGTCGAGGTCGGGATAGATCGGCGCCCGTCCGGCCTCGTCGATCGTGCTCTGGAGGCGGGCGTAGCCGGCCCGCACGGCGATATAACGGAAGGGACGGTACTCCAGGCCGGCCTTGATGTCCCTCGTGTCCCGCAGGGGCAGGGCCTGCCCCTGGACGCCGTAATCGAGGGCCAGGCCGTAGAACTCCTGGTAATCGGGCGTGAAACTGGGATTGATGTCCTGTCCGGTCCTGGTCGAGGTGAAGACCCAGTCGCCGAAGCCGCTCCAGCGATTCCACTGGACGTCGAGATACAAGGAAAGCGGCGGGGCGGGCGTGACCGCGAGGCCGCAGGCGATCTGCTCCGGCAGCTTCAGGCGGCCGGTGACATCCTGCGTGTCGTAATAGAGATAGATGAGGCTGGTGACGGCCCGCGACGGCAGGTAGGGATCGGGCACGCTGGCGCCCTGGGTGTCGAGGATGCGCTCGAAAACGTTCGAGCCGGCGTAGTCGATCGTCACGCTCCCCTGGTACCGGGCCCCGACCTGGAGGACGGGCAGGACCTTCCACAGGAAGCCGGCCGTGAAGCCCAGGCCGCGGCCGCTCAGGGCGTGGCTGCTCTGAACGTCGATATCCTGGGCCTGCGGGTAGGTCTCGAGGTTGAAGGGGATGATGTGCCGGTAGAGCAGGCTCGAGGTGATGACGTCGAGGCCGGCGCTCACCGCCAGCCCCTTGACGACCTCGACGGCCACGGCCGACCGGAAGGAGAGCGTCCGCAGCCGGTTTCGGGTCACGGCGGTCTCGCCGCTCCAGCCCGGCGTCCAGTACGATTCGTAGCTGAACGGCGAGAACAGCCCCGTCGCCACGGTCACCCGCTTGAAAGGCTGCCAGGTCAGGGCGAAATCGCCCAGGAACTCGGTCGGCTCCGAGCGCCAGGTCCGGCCGCCGTCCGGCCAGGCCGCCGAGATCCCGCGATTGTCGAACATGACGTTGGTCTTGATGCGGAAACCGGACAGGAAGGCCAGCCCGGCCGGGTTGTAGAAGAGTCCGGTCGCGTCGTCGGACCGGGCCGTGAACGCGCCGCCCAAAGCCGCGGCCCGGGCGCTGGGCTCGTGGAAGGAGAAGTCTTCGGCGCCGAGCCGGAGAGAAACGAGCGACAGGGCCAGAGCCAGGGACAGGCCCGAAGCGAGACGGCTTACCACGCGAGGCGTGTTCATCGTGCCCTCCGATCCATAAAGACCGGTATCTTACCACGCCGGGCGGAGAATGGAAACATCTATCGGACGGGCGCGGCCGGCGGACCTCTCCGGGTCAGCTGCGGACGTCGAAGGTGACGGTGAAGAACTTGAAGTCCCTGTAGACGACCTCGGTCCGGGAGCGGACGAAGGCCTTGCCGGATCCTTTGAGATAGGTCTCCTCCACGAACAGCCGGCTGGGGAAGCGGATGCCGTTCTTTTCGACGCTGAACTCGGAGCGGATGGTCAGCCGCGGAGTCCGCTTGAACAGCTCTCCCCGCCGGACGAAGACGTCGAAACGGCCGACGCGGCTCTCGCTCCACTCGATCTTGAGGATGTTGCCGCTGGCGGGGTCGATCCAGGCCTGGCCGTAGAGGCTGCGGCTGGGCGGGGCGCCGGGCCTGGGCTTGGCGTCGACGATGAGGACGTCGACGCCTTCGAGGCGGTCCCGCCCGGCGACGGTGAAAATATAATCCGGCTGAAAGCGCTCGCCGAACAGGCCGACCGGGCCCAGGAGGGCCGTGGCGAAGACGACGACGGACGTCTCTAGCTCGGCGTTGGGAACGACCTTGGGCTTGCCGTTCTCCTCGAGCTGGGTCCGCATCTCGCGGATGGTCCGTCCGGCCCGGACGCACTGGTAATCGTAGACGAGGGAGCGCTTCATCTTCTTGACGGTGCTGAGGACCAGCGTCGGGCCGAGGAACTCCGGGGCGCCGAACTGGCCCGAAGAGCCGGGATCGACGGACGGCTTCGGCTGGGCGGCGGCGTCGAGCCTGGGGTTGACGATCTCCAGGATCTCCTCGCGGCAGACGAAATCGAAGGCCGAGCTCTCGAGCTTGCGGCAATACTCGGCGGCCTTGGCCAGCAGGGCTTCGAGCGAGTCGTCCGCGGCGGGCCGGGAGGCCGTCAAGGCGGAGGTCCCGGGCGAAGCCGGCAAGGGGCCGGCCGGGAGCAGCCCGGCCAGCAAGACCGTCATGATGAAGGCCCGGCCCATCCTCGTCTCTCCGGACATGGGACTACCATAGGCCCGCTCGTTCCGGAAATCAAGCGCGGTTTGACCGTTGGCCTCGTTCATAAGATAATCGGCCGGGAGGCCGGGATGACAAAGCGGTACGGCTGCGCCGAAGGCGATCTCGCCCATTACGACTGTTTCCGGACGCCCCGCAGGATCAGGGTCGACGGCCGGCTCGACAAACCGGCCTGGCGCCGGGCCCCGAGATCCGGCCGCTTCGTCGATCTCGTCAGCGGCGTCCCCGGGTTCCTGGAGACCCGCATGGCCTCGCTCTGGGACGACGAGGCGCTCTATGTCGCCTTCTGGGCGAGCGAGCCTGACGTCCGGGCCCGGCTGGCCGAACGCGACTCGCTCGTCTGGACGGAGAACGACGTCGAGGTCTTCATCGGCGGCGAGGACTGTTACTACGAGTTCCAGGTCAACGCCCTGGGCACGGTTTACGAGGTCTTCTACGTCTGGCAGGACGCGCTGAAGAAGGGGAGCCGGTTCGACGTGCCGGAGTTCGACCCGCGCGAGCGGCGGGCCGACGTCATCGGCGGCTTCCAGGACGGCCTGCGCTACGGCCGGCACCCGCGGGGCCGGCGCTGGGCCTTCATGGACTGGGACTTCCCGGGGTTGCGCGCGGCGGTCCAGGTCCGGGGCACTCTCAACGACGCCTCCGACGTGGACGAGGGCTGGACGGCCGAGATCGCCTTTCCCTGGAGCGGCATGAAGCATCTTGCCGGCGGCCGGCCGCTGCCGCCGCGCGACGGCGACGTCTGGCGCCTGGACTTCTCCCGGTTCGAGCTCCTCCGCAGCTGCGGCGTGACGGTGGAGCCGCACCCGGGCTGGGCCCTCAACAAGCACGGCGTCTACGACTCCCACATCCCCGAATGCTTTTCTTTTATCCGGTTCCGGACGGCCTTTCTATAGTACAATCCGCGTCATGAACGCATCACGCCGACCGGGATATATCTGGAAATCCGCCATCTTCGCCCTGGGGCTCATGACCGCGCTGGCCGGATGCGGCGGCCCGGATGCCAAGCCGGGCGCGCCCCGCTCCGCCGCGGCCGCTTCGGTCGAGGGATCCGGCTTGCCCGGCCTCCGGGACCGCTCCGCCCTCTATAACGGCTGGCTCAGGGAACGCTTCGACGCCGTCCTGCCGGCGATCATGCGCCGCGAGGGTATCGACATGTGGATCGTCGTCTGCCGCGAGCATGCCGAGGACCCGGTCTACCCGACGCTCATGCCCCAGCCGCACATGTTCGCATGGAAGCTGACCATGCTCGTTTTCCACGACCCCGGCGCCCCGGCGGGCCTGGAGGCCATCTCGGTCAATCCCTACGGCGGCGGCGACTTCAACCGCGAGCTCGCCGACTACTACCGGCCCGGCTGGACCGACCGGGCCGAGGAGCCCTGGGCCCGCCTGGCCCGTCTCGTCCGCGAACGGGATCCGAAGAGGATCGCCATCGACGAATCGGCGACGTTCGCCTTCGCCGACGGGCTCTCGGCCACGCTCAAGGCGGACCTAGCCGCCGCGCTCGGACCGGGCCTTTCGAGCCGCCTCGTCTCCGCCGAGCGGCTGGTCGTCGGCTGGATGGAGAAACGGACGGCCGGGGAGATCGATCTCTTCGCCCGGCTGGCCGCCCTCAACCGCCGGGTCGCGGCCGAGGCCCTGTCATCGAAAGTCATCAAGCCCGGCGTCACGACGCTGGCCGATCTTTCCTGGTGGACGCGCGAGCGCTTCGCGGCGCTGGGGGTCGAGCCCTGGTTCCAGCCGAGCTACTATATCGTGCGGCGGACCGGCGGGCCGGCGGACGAAACCCTGCGCCGGACCGTCCTTCCCGGCGACCTCGTCCGCTGCGACATCGGCTTCTCCTGCCTGGGGATGACGACCGATATCCAGGAGGCCGCCTATATCCTGCGGGACGGCGAGACCGGGGCCCCGGCCGGCCTGGACCGGGCCATGCGGAGCGGCAACCGCCTCCAGGACATCCTGACGGCCGAGTTCGTCGAGGGCCGGACGGGCAACGAGATCCTGGCCGCGGCCCTGGCCAAGGGAAAGGCCGAAGGTCTCCGGCCGTCGATCTATTCGCATCCGCTCAATCGCTACGGCCACGGCGCCGGCCCGAAGATCGGGCCGGCCGCCGTCCCCGGCGCGGGCGACTACCCCCTCTACGCCGATACCTGCTGGGCCGTCGAGCTCAGCGTCGCGGCGAACGTCCCCGAATGGGGCGGCCAGGAGGTCGGCTTAGCCCTCGAACAGAGCGCCGTCTTCACCAGGGCGGGGGTCGTCTTCCCGGCCGGCCGGCAGACGGAGATACATCTGGTCGGGGCCCCGGCCGGCGCTAAAACGGCGAAGTGAAGGCGCCGCCGCCGCGCCTCCAGCCGCCTATTCCCCGAGACGGTCGAGGAAGACGCGGCGGACGCGGGCGATGAGCTCGTCTGCGGTTTCCTTCGTATAGCCGGCGGTGGGCACGGCCGGCTCGACGGTCACGTCGATCGTGCCGGGGCGGACGATCAGGCTGCCTTTCCGGGCGATCTCGAAGGCCCCCCGCTCGACGATCGGCAGGATGTCGACGCCCGCCTCGATGGCCGTCAGGAACCCTCCCCGCTTGAAGGGCGAGAGCCGGCCGTCGCGGGTCCGCGTCCCTTCGGGCATGATGCCGAACGAGAAGCCCGGACGCTCCCGGATCCAGGCCGCCGCCCGGCGCAGCGTCCCGACCGCCCGGGCCGTGTCCCTGCGGCTCAAGGGGAACATGCCCAGGCGCCGGAGGACCGCGCCGTAGACCGGCCAGCCGAAGTGGCTCTCCTCTTCGGCCCCCCGCAGCGGCGGAGGGAACGAGACCTGGTAGACGAGCGGATCGAAGAAGCTGACGTGATTCATCATGACGACGTACTGCCGTCCGGGAACTATGTTCTCCCGGCCCCGGACGCGCAGGCGCACCCCGGCCGCGGCCAGCACGGCCCGGCAGCCGCCCTTGATCAGGGCCTCGAGCGCCCGCCCGCGGAAGACGAAGGTGCCGATGACGATGCCGAGGCAGGCGGCCAGGAACACCGGCAGGGCCGCCATCCAGATGGCCGCGGAGCGCAGCGTATCGGCGGTCTTGCCCATGGCAGCCCCGTCAGGCCAGCAGGTCGATCTCGCCCGGCAGGACCTTGATCCGCAGCGGCGTCCAGCCGGCGAGCTCGCCGTCGGCCATCAGCCGGAGCGGCGGATCGGCCTCGACCGAGATCGCGGCGGCCTGACGCATATGGACCCGGGGATGGCCGGCGTGCCGGCCGGAAAATACGCCCGAGAAGATGGAGACGATCTGGCGCCGGTTGACGCCGTTGAAGAGGACCAGATCGGCCCGGCCGTCCGACGTGTCGGCCGGCGGGGCGATCTTCATCCCGCCGCCGGTGTATTTCGAGTTGGAGATGACCAGGGCGCTGTCGGGGGCTTCGAGCCGTTTCCCGTCGGCCTCGATGACGATGCGGTTCGACATGCCGCGGGCCAGCCGGATGAGCACGGCGGCGCTGTAGCCAGCCGCCCCCAGGAACTTGAGCCGCTCATTGGTCAGCCGAAGGATGTCGGCGATCAGGCCGACGCCGATGATGTTGAGCGAATAGCGCCGGGCGGTCCGGCCGCGCTCCTGATCCTCGAACTCGACCAGATCGACCTTGCGGCTGCGCCCGGCCAGGATGGCGTCGAGAGCCCGGTCCGGCGTCTCGAGGCCGAAATCGCGGAGGAACGAATTGCCGGTCCCGGCCGGGATCAGGCCGATCTCCGGACGGCGGTCCGGCCGGCCCCCGGCGTAGAGGCCGTTGAGGAATTCGTAGGGCGTGCCGTCGCCGCCGAGACAGAGGACGCGGTCGAAGCCGATAGCGGCGGCCTCCCGGCCGATCTCGACTGCGTGGCCGGCGCGCTCGGAAAAGCGGACCTCGAGGCCGGGGAAAGCGCCGCGGAGGCGCGGCTCGAGGCTCTCGAAGACCTTGCGGCCCCGGCCGTGCCCGGCGGCCGGATTGACGAGAAGAAGCGTTTTCATGGCCTTACCCTATAGCACAAGGTCCGGCAAATGGAAAGCGGGCCGGGGCCGGGCGGGACTCTGCCGCCCGCCGGACGACTAATTACATGATTTGGGCTATAATAAGCAACCCGGGAGGCCCCCTGGCCGAATCCGGCGGGAGGGAATGCGATGAATCGTCTCAAGGCAACGACCTGGATAGGCTTGCTGATCGTCCTCGTCTGGTCCTACGGCTGCTCGTCGTCCGACGCCGGCGGCGGCGGCGGCGATCCCGATCCCCTGACCGACGCGATCCTCATCGACCACGACAGCGTCGATGTGGACGACATCCCGTCATCCTGGATCGATCAGGCCCGGCAGAAGCTCCATATCGCCTACGGGCACACCTCGCACGGCAGCCAGCTGACGACGGGCATGGCCGGGCTCGTGGGCTTCAAGGGGACGCAATACTCCTTCAACTCGGGCGGGACCGGCGGGGCGCTCGATCTACGCGATTATTACAGCGATTTCGGCGGCCTGGGCGTGGCCAACGACCTTGGCAATCCCAACCGGACGGCTTGGGAGAGCGCGACGCGGACCTATCTCGCCGCCCACTCAGAGGTCAACGTCATCATCTGGTCGTGGTGCTGGCAGGTGGACGGGACCCAGGCCGAGATCCAGCAGTACCTCGATCTGATGAGCGGGCTGGAGCACGATTTCCCGAACGTCAAGTTCGTCTACATGACCGGGCACACCGACGGGGCGCGGCTCACGGGGAACGTGCCCGTCAGGAACAAGCAGATACGCGATTACTGCACTGCCAACAAGAAGATCCTCTACGACTTCGCCGATATCGAGAGCTACGACCCGGACGGGAGTTACTTCGGCGACAAGCTAGTCAACGACGCCTGCGACTACGACAGCAACGGGGACGGCACCCGGGACAGGAACTGGGCGGTCGACTGGCAGAACGCCCATCCGGGCGAGTGGTACGACTGCGAGTCGGCCCACTCCCAGCCATTGAACGCCAACCTGAAGGCCTACGCCGCCTGGCATCTCTGGGCCCGCCTGGCCGGCTGGGACGGGCGGTAGCGCCTCGCGGCTCCGCCCCGGCGGGGGAGGCCTTCGGCCCGACAGCCTCGACGATGCACATCACCCTGATCTGCGCGGACGAAGACGGCTGGGCCATCGGGCTGCGAAGCATTTCCGCGTCCCTGCGCCGGGCCGGGCACGCGACGCGGATCGTCCTGGCCGGCGGGCCGGCCGCCGCTCCGGCCCCTAGGACCCTGGCCGAGCTGCGCGGCCTGGCCGCGTCATCCGGGCTGATCGGGGTCAGCTCCATGTCCCGGAGTTCCCGGAGGGCCAAGTCCCTGATCGAAGCACTGCGGCCGCTGGGCCGGCCGATCGTCTGGGGCGGCATGCACCCGACCCTGTATCCCGAAGACTGCGTCGGGCACGCCGACCTGATCTGCCGGGGCGAGGGCGAGGACTTCATGGTCGACCTGGCCGGCCGCCTGTCCCGCGGCGAAGGCTTCCTCGATATCCCCAACGGGGGGTACCGGCGGGACGGCCGGACCGTATTCAACGACGTCCGGCCGCTGCTCGCCGACCTGGATGGCCTGCCCTTCGTCGATTTCTCGTTCGCCGGCGAGTCCCGCATCGACCACCGCGGCCGCGTCCGGCCCAACGGCGCCATGAAGGAGGAGCGCTCGATCCTCTTCACCGGCTCCCGGGGCTGCGCCTTCAGCTGCCATTACTGCTCCAACGACCGCTTGAAAACGATCTACGAGGGCAAGGGGCGCTACGTGCGGAAGATGTCCGTCCGGGCCTTCGTCGCCGCCGCGAAACGATGCCGGGACCTCTTTCCCCGGGCCCGCTACATCTATTTCACCGACGAGGATTTCCTGGCCCGGCCGCTCGGCGAGTTCCGGGAGTTCGCCGCCATCTATCCCGGGGAGGTCGGCCTGCCGTTCGAGTGCATGGCCTCTCCCCAGCAGATCTCCGACGAGAAGATGGCCCTGCTGGTCAAGGCCGGCCTGTGGCGCGTCGACGTGGGGGTCGAGAGCGGCAGCGACCGGATCAAGAAGGAGATCTTCAACCGGCAGGGGTCCAACGACATCGTCCTCCGAGCCGCTTCCGTCATCGGCCGCTACCCCGGCGTCGTGGCCTATTATTTCTTCATCATCGGGAACCCGTACGAGGGACGGGACGACCTCCTGGGGACGGTCGACCTGATCCGGCGGCTGCCCGCCCCGGCGTTCATCCGGACCTATAACCTCGTTTTCATCCCGGGAACGAAGCTTTTCGACCGGGCCTGCCGGGACGGGATCATCTCGGGCCTGGCGGACAGCGGATTCGAGATCGATTTCCTGTCCGGGTTCGACTATCGGGGCCAGGCCTGGAAGAAGAACAACCTCTACCTGAACGGCCTGGTCTCGCTGATGACCGGCAAGGCTACCCGGTGGCGGATCGGTTTCGTGCCCCGCCCGCTCCTGCCGCTTCTCCTGTCTCCGTCCTGGCTCGACTTCAACGATCGGCACGTGCTCCTCAGCAAGGCCCTGATCGGCCTGGGCCGGGGCGGCCTGAAGCTCCGCCGCCGCGGCCTGCTCCTGGTCTCGAAGGTCCTCAAGGATCCCCGCTCGGCTTATAACGTCCGGGCCCTGGCCGGGAAGCCGGCCGGCCCGCCGCCGGCGTCCTCCGGGCCGGAAGCCGGGTCCTGAGAGCGCCCGTCCTTCCCCGCCCGCCTCCCTCGCGGAGCGCGCTCCATGGTTGAGCCCGGGAACCGTTTTGCGCTATTGTGGGCGGGACGACGAGCGCCGGACGGCGGTCCTGTCCGCGCGCCGCCGGAGAGCGCCCGTCCCGGCCGCGTCCTGCCGGACGACCCGAGGGGCCCGGACGGCGGAGGAGGTCTGACGATGAAGCGGGAAACCAAGGGAGCCTTTACCATCCTGGGAGCGGCCTTCCTGGCCTTTGTCGCGGCCGCCGGGCCGTTGGCCGGCTGGGACGCGGCGGCCGCCCGCGACCGGGCCGGCGCCGAGGCCTTTGCCGCGGCCCACGCGACGAAAACGGCGGCCCCGCCGTTCTCGTTCGTCTATGACGGCCGGGCCTCCTCCGGCCTGCTCGGCCGCTGGACCGTCAGCGCCGAGGAGAGGGCCGACGGGTCGAAGCTCGTCCGGACCGTGGTCTATGCCGACCCCTCGACGGGACTGCGCGTCACGGCGGTCTACACCCTGTACCGTGATTTCCCGGCCGTCGAGTGGGTGATCCGGCTCAAGAACGCCGGCCGGGCCGACACGCCCGTCATCGAAAAGGTCCGGGCCTGCGCCGTTTCCCTGCCGGCCTTCGCCGCTTCGGCCGCCGCCCCGGTCACGCTCTACCGGGCCCGCGGCAGCGCCGCTGAACGGTCCGACTTCGGCCCCGTCAACGAGCCGCTGGCGGCCGGGGCGGAGATCCGCTTCGGGCCGACGGCCGGGCGGTCGTCGGACACGAACGCCCTGCCCTTCTTCAATATCGGGACGTCGGGGCACGGCGTCGTCGCGGCCGTCGGCTGGAGCGGCCGCTGGGAGGCCGCGGTCGGGCGCCGGGAGGCCGATCCGCGGGCCCTCGATCTCGCCGCCGGCATGGCCGAGACGCACTTCCGGCTCCGTCCGGGCGAGGAGGTCCGCACGCCGTCCATGGCGCTCCTCTTCTGGAAGGACTCCGACCGGATGGCCGGGCACAACCTCTTCCGCCGCTTCGTCCTGGCCCATCATATGCCGCGGCGGGACGGCCGGCCCGTGCCGCTGCCGATCGCCCACGGCGTCGGGTTCGGCGGGCCCCTGCCGTGCAACGAGTACGTCTGCGCCACCGAGAGCTACGCCATCGGCATGATCGAGCGGCTGCACCAGTTCGGCATCGAGCCGGACGTCTGCTGGATCGACGCCGGCTGGTACGAGAACCCGACCCCCTACTGGTGGTCCGGCGTCGGCACCTGGACGGTCAACGCGAAGAACTTCCCGCGTGGCCTCAAGCCCGTGACCGCCGCGGCCGCAAAATACGGCCAGGGGTTCGTCGTCTGGTTCGAGCCCGAGCGCGTCTACGAGAAGACCTGGCTCGACCGCGAGCACAAGGACTGGCTGACGGCCCTGCCGGGGAACCCGAACCGGCTGCTCGACCTGGGCAACCCGCAGGCCCTGGCCTGGCTCGTCGAACACGTTTCGAGCTTCCTGCGGGACGAGGGCGTGACCATCTACCGGCAGGACTTCAACTTCGATCCCCGGCCCTATTGGCAAGCCATGGACGCGCCGGACCGGATCGGGATCGCCGAGATGAAGCACATCGACGGGCTGTACAAGTTCTGGGACGCCCTCCTCGAACGCCGCCCCGGGCTCCTCATCGACAACTGCGCCTCGGGCGGCCGTCGGATCGACCTCGAGACGACGAGCCGGAGCATCCCGCTCTGGCGGACGGACTACAATTACTGGGAGCCGAACGGCTACCAGTGCCACACCTACGGGCTGCAGTTCTTCCTGCCGGCCAGCGGCACGGGCAACGGTGACCCGCGCAAGTACTGGTTCCGGAGCGCCGCGATCGGCGGGGCCGTGGTCATGGGCTGGGAGCTGACGGCCGGCTTCAACCTCCGCGCCGCCGTCGAGGACGTGGCCGAGTTCCGGGCGCTCCGCGATTACGCCTACGGCGATTACTACCCGCTGACGGGCTACGCCACGGGCGACGATGCCTGGGCGGCCTTCCAGTGGGACCGCCCGGAGGAGGGCGACGGGATCGTCGCCGGCTTCCGCCGGCCGCAGGCGCCGCAGCCGGCCATCGAGGTCAAGCTGGGCGGGCTCGAGCCGGGGGCGGACTACGAGGTCAGCTACGAGGACTACGGGGTCGTTGTCACCCGCAGCGGGCGGGAGCTGGCCGAGGGGCTGACGCTCAAGATCGCCGAGGCGCCGGGCTCGCTGCTGATCCGGTACCGACGGCTCCGTTGAGAGGGGGAGCGGCGTGATCACGCTCGAGAACGTCTCCAAGAGCTATAACCGGGGCCGGGTCAGGGCCGTCGATGACCTGACGCTGACTGTGCGGCCCGGCGAGATCTTCGGCTTCCTGGGACCGAACGGGGCCGGCAAGACGACGACCATCAAGATGATCGTCGGGCTGCTGCGGCCCGACGCGGGACGGATCGCCGTCGAGGGTTTCGACGTGGCGTCGGACGGGCTGAGGGCCAAGCAGGTGACGACCTACGTGCCGGACACGCCGGCCGTCTACGAGCGGCTGACCGGGCTCGAATACCTCAACTTCATCGGCGACGTCTATGGCGTGCCACGGGAGGCGCGGCTCGAGCGGATCGGCGCCTGGCTGGAAGTCTTCGAGCTGGCCCCGGTCATCACGAACCCGATCCAGAGCTATTCGCACGGCATGAAGCAGAAGATCGTCCTGGCGGGGGCGCTGCTGCCCGCTCCCCGGGTCATGGTCCTGGACGAGCCGCTGGTCGGGCTCGACCCGCGGGCGGCCTTCCAGATCAAGGAGATGTTCCGGGCCCACTGCGACGCCGGCCGGACGCTCTTCTTCTCGACCCACATCATGGAGGTGGCCGAGAAGCTGTGCGACCGCATCGGCATCATCCACAAGGGCCGGCTGGTGGCCTGCGGCACGATGCCTGAGCTCAAGGCCCTCGGCCGGACCGAGGGCGGGCCGTCGCTCGAAGAGATCTTCCTGGAGCTGACGGGCCGATGAGCGGCCCGGCCGGGGGCGTGCCGCGCCGGCTCGCGGCGGTCGTCCGGACCGGGTTGCGATCCAACTTCGGCCTGGCCGTCATCAAGTACCGGTTGCTCGTCGAAAAGAAGGACCGCTGGCTGGTCCCGCTTTTCGCGGCGGCGGCGCTCGGCGCCGTGCCGATGTTCTGGAGCCTCGTCCTGTTCATCGAGAACGCCTATCTCGTGCTCAGGCCGATGGGGCAGGAGCGGGCCCTGCTGTCCTGCGGACTCCTGGCCGGGCAGATCCTGGTCTTGATTTTCGGGGTCTACTTCGTCATCGCCGCGTTCTATCTCTCGCGGGACCTCGAGTTCCTCGTCCCGCTGCCGCTCCGCCCCGGCGAGGTCATGGCCGGCAAGTTCGCCGTCATCGTTGTCAACGAATACCTGACGGTCGCGGCCGTCGTGCTGCCCGTCGTGGTCACGGTCGGCGTGCTGGCCCGGGCGGGGATCGGATACTGGGTCAACGCGACGCTGGTCTACCTGGCCCTCCCGGTCATCCCCCTGGCGGTCGTCTCCCTGGCCGTTGTGGCGATGATGCGCTTCGTCGCCGTCAGCCGAAAGAAGGACGCCCTGATCCTCGTCGGCAGCCTGGCCCTCATCGGGCTTTCGTTCCTGGCGCAGATCAGCCTGGGGCGGTCGGCCGGGAGCGTCGGCCCGGGGACGGGCTCCGAGGCGCTGGCCGCCTTCTTCACTTCGCCCGACAACCTGCTCAACCGGATCGGGGCCGTTTTCCCGCCGAGCATCTGGGCGACCAAGGCGATCGCGGCCGGCTTCAGCGCCGAGGGACTGTCCAACCTGGCGCTGCTCCTAGGCGTCTCGATGGCCCTCTTCGCCGGCCTGGTCGCTGCGGCCGAGGCCCTCTTCTACCGCGGCCTCGTCGGGCTCGGAGAGACGGCGGGCAGGAGGCGGCGGCTGAGCCGCGACGAGATGTCCCGGCGCCTGACCTCTGGGCGCCGGGCCCGGGCGGCCATCTTCGGGCGCGAGTGGAAGATCATGAACCGGACGCCCATCTTCCTCCTCAACGGCGTGCTGGTCAGCGTTTTTGTCCCCGCCCTCTTCGTGCTCATGTCCACGGTCGGCCGGAGCCGGACGGGCGGGACGGCCCGGATCGATGTGGCGGCCCTCCTGGCCACGCTCACTGCGGCCAAGCCCCATGTCGCCATCCTGGGCGCGGCGCTGTTCATGACCGTCTGCGGCGTCCTCAACGGCACGGCCGCGTCCGCGTTCTCGAGGGAGGGGGGCCAGTTCTGGATCTCGCGGACGATCCCGGTGGCGCCGCGGGAGCAGGCGGCGGCCAAGTTCCTGCATTCCTGCGTCGTGGCCGCTCTGGGGGTCGTTACGGCGGCGGTCGTGGCGGCGGCCTTCTTCCGGCTGAAACCGGCGCACCTCGGTCCGGCGTTCCTCCTGGCTTTGGCCGCCGGCGCGGGGCTCGCGGCTGTGGGCATGATGATCGACCTGGCCCGGCCGCTCCTCGACTGGACGAACCCGCAGAAGGCCATCAAGCAGAACCTCAACGTCCTCCTGGCGATGCTGGCGGACGTCGGCATCCTGACGGCGGCCTACTTCGCGGCCCGGTCCCTGATCCGGGCGGACCTGCCGCCGGGGATCGTGCTGGGGATCGTGTTCGCCGGACTGGCGGCCTTCGCGGCCGCGGCCTACGCCGCCCTGCTCCGCTTCGCCGACCGGCGCTATCCCGGGATCGAATGAGGGGCCGATCGATCAGGTGAAGATGATCTGTCCGCCGGCCGAGATGGCGTAGAACTTCCCGACGTTGATGATCGAGTCGACCTGCGGGCAGAAGTCCTCTTTCTTCAGCCCGAACATGTCGACGGTGGCCTTGCAGGCGTAAAGCCTGCATCCGGCGTCGGCGACCATGGCGATGAACTCGGGCACGGGCGGGATGTCGATCTTGTCCATGGCCTTCTTCATCATCGCCGTAGCCAGGGCCGAGAAGCCCGGCAGGATGCCGGCGAGCGAGGGCAGGTGCAGGCCCGGGTTGCCGACGGTGGCCACCTTGATCCGGCCCATCCGCTTCGTCGTGATGGCGTCGAGGCCGAAGAAGGTGAAGAACAGGTTCGCCTCGATGCCCTCCATACGGGCCCCGTTGGCCATGATCAGGCCGGGGTAGACGCCGTCCAGCCCGCCCTTGGAGATGACGATCGAAACTTTCTCGATCTTGCCGTCCATGGCGCCCTCCCGGCTTCAGACGCAGCCTTCCGGCTTCTTCAAGCCGGCGATCCTGGCCGCCTTCCTGGCCGGGCCGCCGGGGAAGAGGGCGTAGAGGTCCTTGACGCTGACGACGCTGCCCTTGCTGAGGCGGCGGATGCTCGGCGCCTGGCCCGTCTCCCGGAACTCCTTCTGCATGTGCTCGATGACGTTCCAATGGGCCGGCGTGAGCTCGGCGATCCCCTCCTCCCGGGCGATGGCCGCGGCGATCTCTCGCGTCCATCGCGACGGGTCGGTCATGAAGCCCTCGGCGTCGACGTCGACGACGGCCGTTCCGTACTGTCTCTGCGGCATTGTCGCTCCTCCCTGGGGTTCGATGCGGTCCTCTCTATGCGGTCGCGCCCGCGGCGGGCGGGCGTTTCTTGCCGGCCATCGCCATCCGGTCGGAGATGAAAGGCAGGGGCCGCCCCCGGAGCATCAGGCGCCAGTAGATCGGCCGGAAGGCGAGCTTGGCCCAGTGGTTGAGCCGGCTCGGCTTGAGGAGCGGCAGCGGGCCGACGAGCGGGAAGGGGAAGCGGCCGGGGAGCGGCTCGACCTCGTAGTTGAAGTCGATCAGGATGGCCCGGCCGCGGCCCGTTTCGATGAAGCAGTTGGCGTGCCCGTCGAACTCCGCGGCCAGGGGCCGCCCGGCGGCGGCCCGCTCGACGTTGCCGGCCACCGTCCGGGCCTGGAAGTGGACGACCGAGCCGGCCTTCGACGCGGGCACGTTCGCCGCGTCGCCGATGACGAAGATGTTCTCGTGGCTCTTCGAGCGGAGCGTCTTCGGATCGGTCGGCACGAAGCGCAGCTCGTCGCCCAGGCCGGAGTCCCCGACGACCTGGTCGCCCATGTTGGTCGGCACGGAGACGAGAAGGTCGTAGGCGACCTCGCGGCCGTCGTAGCCCACGAGCTTGCGGGCCGCGGCGTCGACGCGCTCGGCGGCGAAATCGGGGACGACGCGGATCCCCCTCTCACCGAGGAGGGCGCCGAGGGCGGCCGAGGCCGCGGGCTTGGTGAAGGGTCCGGACAGGGGGGTGACGAAAACGATGTCGACCGCTTCCCGCAGGCCGCGCCGGAGGAAGTGCCAATCGGCGAGGAAGGCGAACTCGAGCGGGGCGACCGGGCACTTGATGGGCATCTCGTTGACATGGACGGCCAGCGTCCCGCCCTGGAACGACTCGAGCCGGCGGGCCAGCGCCGCGCTGCCGCCGGGCGTGTAGAAGTCGAAAGCCGTCACGCGCCAGTCGTCGAGCAGGCCGGGCGTCTCCCCGGGCGCGATGTCGCAGCCGGTGGCGATGACGAGGATATCGTAGGGCAGGGCCTCGCCGCCGCCGATCCGGACCTCGTTTGCGGCCGGGTCGATCCCCTCGATCGGGGCGATGACCAGCTCGACGTCTCCGGGCAGGAGCCCGGCCCGCTCCCTGACCAGCCGCCGGGGGGCATACAGGCCGAAGGGGACGAAGAGGAACCCCGGCTGGTAGTAATGGTCCGGGCTGCGGTCCACGACCGTGATGGCCCAGGCGGCCGGGGAGAGGCGCCGGCGGAGGATGTGGGCCAGGGCCGTGCCGCCCGTCCCGGCCCCGAGGATGACAAGTCGCTTCATGGACGGCCCCTTTTTCCCTCCGGCCCTGAAATACTACCATTATTATCGGAATTATTCAAGAGGCCGGCGGCTGGGCGCCGGCGCCGCCGCTGTGCTAAGATGGAGCGGGCGAGGTGATCATGGCCGGACCGGACCGACGGGCGAGGACGCGCTGTTGGGGCGCGCTCGACGACCCGCTGATGCGGGAATACCACGACCGCGAGTGGGGGACGCCGCTCCATGACGACCGCAGGATCTTCGAGTTCCTGATCCTCGAGGGCATGCAGGCCGGCCTGAGCTGGAAGCTCGTCCTCGACAAGCGCGAGAATTTCCGGCGGGCTTTCCGGGATTTCGACCCGGAGAAGGTGGCCCGGTTCACGGCCCGGGACGTGCGGCGGCTGCTGGGAGACGCGGGGATCATCCGCAACCGGCTGAAGATCCTGGGCGCGATCAATAACGCCCGGCGCTTCCTCGAGGTCCGGAAGGAGTTCGGCACCTTCGACCGGTACATCTGGGGGTTCGTCGGCGGCCGGCCGCTGCGCAGCGGCTTGAAGTCGTTCGCCGAGATGCCGGCCCGGTCGCCGCTGTCGGACGCGATCAGCCTGGACCTCAAGGCCAGGGGCTTCAAGTTCGTCGGGTCGACCGTCGTCTACTCGCACATGCAGGCCACCGGCATGGTCAACGACCACCTGGTCACATGCTTCCGCTACCGGGAGCTCGATCACTCAGGATCGTCCCGACGGCCGTGACACGACGCTTTCGACCTATCCGTTCCATCGCCGGCGAGTACGTCCGGGCGTGGCAAGGCCTGCCGCGGCGGGCCTGGATCCTCTTCGCGGTCAACCTGGTCAACTCGTCCGGCTCGATGGTCTTTTTCTTCCTGTCCCTCTACCTGACCCGGAAGCTCGGCCTGACGGCCGCGCGGGCGGGCCAGGTCCTCGGCCTCTACGGCCTCGGCTCGCTGGCCGGGGCCTTCGCCGGGGGCTGGCTGGCCGACCGGGCCGGGTCCATCCGCGTCCAGAAGATGAGCTTGGCCCTCAGCGGCGTCCTGCTCCTTGGGTTGGGCCAGGTCCGGACCCTGGCCGGGATAATCCCCCTGCTTTTCGGCCTGGCCCTTTTCTCGGGCATGCTCTTCCCGGCCAACGCGACGTCGATGTCAGGGATCTGCCCGCCGGAGGTCCGGGTCAAGGGCTTCGCGCTCAACCGGCTGGCCACCAACCTGGGCGCGACCATCGGCCCGGCCGTCGGCGGCGTGCTGGCCGTCCGCAGCTACGACCTCCTGTTCTGGGCCGACGGCCTGACGTCGCTGGCGGCGGCCGCGGTCTTCGTCCTGCTGTGGCGGGGCGCCGCCGCCCCGGACGGCCGGGCGGCGGGGGCGGCGACGGGGCCGTCGGCGGCTACGGCCGGAGCCCGGACCGCGACGTACCCTCCCGGGCCGCCTGCCGCGGCCGTCCCTGGCTCCCGCTCGCCCTGGCGCGATGTGCCCTTCCTGCTGATGATGGGCATCTTCTTCGTCTGGAGCATCGTCTTCATCCAGGTCCTGGCGACCTTCCCCATCTACATCCGGAACGTCTACGGCCTGGCCGAAGACCGCATCGGGCAGCTGTACGCGGTCAATACCGTCCTGATCGTCCTCCTGGAGATGATCCTGATGGAGAGGATCCGGAAATACCCGCTGACCCGGACGATCAACCTGTCGTTCGTTCTGCTGGGCCTCGGCCTGGGCTTGATGCCCCTGGGGCGGGGCTTGGCCTTCGGGGCCCTGACCGTGGCCGTCTGGACCTTCGGTGAGATGCTGAGCATGCCCCTGGTGACGGCCCTGGTCGCGGCCCGGGCCGACGACTCGAACCGGGGCCGCTACATGGGGCTGAACAGCTTCGCCTTCTCCCTGGCCTTCGTCGTCGGGCCGGCGGCCGGCACCGCGGTCTATGACGGGCTGGGCCCCGACGCGGTCTGGTATGGCTGCGCCGCCGTCTGCCTCCTGATCACGATCGCCTTCTCCGCCCTGCGCCCCCATCTCGAAAAACGCTAGCGAAAAGAGGGGGTCAAACCTGCCCTTCACCCAAAAGCGGGTAAAAGGCAGGTTTGACCCCCTCTGTGATCACGCCGGCTAGAGGTTCCAGCGGTAGGAGACCTTGAGCAGGAAGATGTTGTCGCCGGGGGCGGAGAAGAGGTCGCCCAGGTCGCGCCAGAGACGCAGGCGGCCGGGGTTGGCGTAGTCGGCCCGGTTCTGCGTCCAGACCAGGTACAGGAGGGATCCCGGCCGGAACTCCCAGCGCAGGACCACGGTGCCCCGCAGCGATTTGTAGTTGAAATCGGGATCGCCGAAGCTGAACGGCGCGGCCGCGCCGGCGGCCCCGTCCGGATCGACCGTGTAGGCCCCCGTCGCGCCGTCATAGGAGATCGTCGACGGGCCGCCGTCCGCCCCGTAGACGCTGTAATCGAACGTTTTCGGCGCGGCCAGCTCCTTGAACAGGTCATAATGCCCGACCGCCAGGAAGGGCTGGATGTAGGCCTGGAGCGTCAGCCGCGGGGTGAAGGTCCAGTCCACCCGGACATCGCTCCCCAGGACCTTCTCGTCGATCCGCCCGAAGACGTAGCGGCGGCCGTAGGTCGCCGTCATCAGCGCGTCGTCGACGCGCGTCACCCACTGGATGTCGTTCTTCGAGAGACCGAGGGTCGGTCCGACCGACAGGCTCAGGTTCGACATCGGCTTCCAGCGGGCCGAGAGCTGGCCGCTCCACTCCGTCCCGGCCCGCGGCCGCTGGTACGTCGTGCCGTAGAACTCGAAAACGACCGGCTTGCGGTTGTCGGTGTAGAGGCTCAGGTCCGCTTCCCAGCCCGAAGGAATGAGGGCCAGCGGCCCGCCCCGGGTCAGGTTCTTGCTCATGGTCTCGGGATTGTAGGCGAACACGGCGTCGAATACCCAGAAGTTCCGCAGCTCCCCCTGGAACTCGATCAGCCCGCCGTCCCAGATCTTGTTGCCGCCGAAATCGTAGTTCCGGAACAGGCCGCCGACGACCAGGGCCGAGCGGAAGACCTTGCCCGGCTTCGTCCACTGGTAGCCCGGGAGGACCTGGAGATTGACGATATCGGAGGCGCCGTACTGGAATCCGATGTCGTTCGGGTCGAAGCCCGGCGAGATGGCTCCGGCGTTGGCCAGGAAAAGGAAGCGGCCGCTCTGCTTGGCCAGGCTGATCCGGCCCGCCCAGCCGCTCAGGCTCGTCGCCGCGGGGTCGACCTCGATGTGGGTGGCGTCGGGCCTCTGGAAGTAATGCACGGACGAGTTCTGGAGCCGCAGGATGTCCGCGGCCGTGCCCTCGACGCGCGTCGCTCCGGCCCAGCCGCCGATGACCCAGCTCTTCTTCGGGTCGAGGGAGAGCCAGCCGTCCGCGGCCACAGAGAAGGCGTTCCGGCCGAGCAGGCCGGCCAGCGCCTCGTCGTCCGCCCCGGCGCCGTCAAGGTCGCGTGCCACCCCCGTGGCCAGGAAGCCGAGGCCGTTCCGCCCTCCGGCGAATTCCTTCTGGATGCGCAGCGCGCCGTAGTACGAGAGCGGTTCGACCTTCTGGCGCAGGCGCGTCCCGAGCAGGTCGATCTCGGCGAACTCGCTGCCGGTGATCGCGTTGAGCCAGCCGACGTTCCAGCTGCCGCCCAGCTTGCCGGTCAGCTTGGCCGCGCCCAGGATGGTCGTCCGGTCGGGGACGCGGGAATAGCCGTCCCCGGTGACGGCGCCCTGCGGCTCGCGCCCGATCCGCCGGCTGTAGAAGAACCTCGGCTGCGGCCAGTTGATGCTGGCGTTGAGGAACACGCCGCCGCGCCCGAAATTGTTGAACAGGGCCGCGCCCTCGATGAAGAACGGCCGCTTTTCCTCGTAGTAGGTCTCGTAGGCGGACAGGTTGAGAACGGCCGGATCGACCTCGACCTGGCCGAAGTCCGGATTGACCGTCGCGTCGAGCGTCAGGTTGCTCTTCAGGCCGAGCTTGAGGTCGAACCCGGCGTTGCCGGTCGCCCGGTGTCCGGTCTCGAACGGATTTCCTTCCTGGGCCGGGCGGAACTGGGCCTGGGCCACGGCGTAGGGCATGAACTCGATCCGCCCGCCCGGGCTGATGCCGCGCAGGCCCTCGAGCCGGGCGAAGCGCGAGACATTGGCCGTTTCGTTCTTCGGCACCCAGCTGAAGCTGGTCGTCTCGTTCTTGCGCCGGACCATGCGTTTGAAGTTGACGCCCCAGACGTATTCGTCCTTCTTCGGGAAGCGGATCTGGTTGAAGGGGATGCGGATCTCGATCGTCCAGCCTCCGCCGTTGACGGCAGCCTTGTTCTCCCAGACGCCGTCCCAGGAATCGTCCTCGCTGATGTCGTTGGAGAGAGCGCCGTCGGTGATGGAGCCGGCCGGGTTGGCGACAAAGTAATAGCCGGAGCACTTGTCGAAATAGGGATCGACGAGGACGGCGAACCAGTCGGAGTCGGTCTGGGAATCGCGGCGGCCGAGGCGCTTGCGGATCTTGGCCGGTTGGGAGTCGTGGCAGAAGGCGGCGACGTACAGGGCGTGGTCGTCGTAGGCCACCCAGACCTCGGTCGGCTCGGTGGCCGAAGCGCCGTCCTGGGGGTCGTTTTGGGTGAAGCCCGAGGCCGCCGGCGCGCTTTTCCAGACGGCTTCGTCGAGACGCCCGTCCAGGGCGACGGGCCCGGGCGTCCGGACGGCCCGGACGGTCTTGACGGGCGGAGCGGCCTGCTGGACAACGCCGGCCGCCTTCCGGGCCTCGCGAAGGCCCGGGGCCGGAAAGGGACCGGCGGAGGCCTCGGGGGCCAGGGCCGCGCCGGCCAGGACGCAACCGAACGCCAGGACCCGGAGGATGGCTTTGTTCATGCTTGACTCCTCGACGGCGGACGGGCAACGCCCCTCAGGCCCAAGACCGCCCGCCAGAGATCTCCGGAACCCTTCCGCCCATAAAAGGATACGGCGGGACGGGCCGGAACGTTGCCAGGCGGGCGGAGAAAGATCGGACCCCCGGGGTTCGTTCGAAAAGGCGGGTTTGACCCCTCCGGGGGGGTTGAGCTAAGATGATCGGCGAAATGGACACTCGCTTCGCGAAATTCGTCAGGGACTTTCCGGGACGGCTGGCCATGCCTCTTTGCGCCTACTCCGGGCTGGCCATCACCGGGGAATCGGTAGAGGATATCGTCAGCGTTCCCGGCTCCCAGTTCAAGGCGGTCATGGCCCTCCAGGACCGCTACCGGACGCCCGTCCTCGTCACGGCCATCGACACGACCGTCGAGGCGGAGGCCTACGGCGCGGAGGTCCGGTTCTCCGCCCGCGAGCGGCCGTCGCTTGTCGACCGGATCGTCTCCGGCCCCGCCGACCTGGCCTCGCTGGCCGACCCCGTTCCCGGCGACGCCCGGACCCGCGTGCCGCTCGAGACGGCCTGGCGACTGACCGCCGAGGTCGGCGAATCCGTCCCCGTCCTCGGGGCCATGCTGGGGCCGTTCACGCTGGCCACGCATCTCGCCGGGCTCAAGGAGACCCTGGCCGCCACGGCCGCCGACCCGGACATGGTCGAGAGCCTGCTGGACACGGTCACGGGCTTCCTCTGCCGCTATGCCCTGGAATTCCGCGAGACGGGGGCCTGGGGCATCATCGTGGCCGAGGGCGCGGCCGGCCGCCTGTCTCCCGAGGACCTGGCCCGCTTCTCGACGCCCTTCGTCAAGCGCATCATCAAGGCCATCGAGGCCCCTGAATTCGCGGTCGTCCTCCACAACTGCCGGGCCTCGAACGCCCACCTGGACGCCATCCTGGAGTCGGGAGCCGGGGTCTATCATCTCGGCGCCCACGTGGACCTGGCCGCGGCCCTGGGACGGCTGACCCCCGAGACGGTCCTGATCGGCAACCTCGACGCGATCAAGCTTTTCCAGAAGGGCACGCCGCAGTCGGTCGGGGAGGCCGCCCGGGCCCTGCTCGAGGCCACCCGGCCCTACCCGAATTTCGCCGTCTCTTCCGGCTGCGAGATCCCGCCGGGTGCGCCGCTGGCCAACCTGAACGGCTTCTTCCGCGCCGTCGCGGAATTCAACAAGGCGGCCTGAGCCCCGGGCCGGAGGCTACTTCCCGGCCTGGAAGAGCGTCCAGGGAGAGGCCTTGAGGTCTTTCAGGTAGGGTTCCTGCCAGGCGTACTCGGGGTGGGCGGCCAGGAAGCCCGCGGCGCTGAAGTCCCGGCCGCAGGGATGCCCCATGCGGGCCCAGATCTTCATCTCCTTGGCCAGGGCGGTCGACGTCACCTTGCCCTGGACCGAACCGGCCGGCGCGAACGGGGCCCAGCCGAGCTCCGGCGCGCCCTTGGGGTCCTCGTCGACGTGGCCGCAGAGGACGTTGCTGTTGAAGCCCGTCCGGCCGGAAGCCAGGTCGAGGTGGTCCGCCTCGAAGAGCTTGGCGTCCTCGACCTCGATGTAGCCCTTGTACTCCGCCATCAGCTGCTCCCAGCGAGCCTTCCTCACCAGGACGGACTGGCCCTGGTCCGACGGGTCGAAGGTCGTCTCTTCGGCGATGACCTTCTCGTCGCCGGGGAAGTTCGAGCCGACGAAGCAGCCGTCCCGGGTCCGCCAGAGCCGCTGGTTCAGCAGCCCCAGCTCGTACTTGGCGATCTCTCCGGTCTTCGTATCGCCGACGAGCCAGTCGTTGGCGTAGGCGCCGTTGTTGTCGGCGGTCATGATACGCACGAAATCGTCGATCGAGGCCGCGTACTGGGCCGCCTTCCGGGCCCGTTGGAACTCCGGCGTGCCCGCCTCGCGGAAGCCCCTGAACGTGCCCATGGTCGTCTCGGTGTAGACGAGCCCGGCGCCGTTGACGACGAAATCGTCGCCGCTGTGGATGGCCCCGGGCAGGCAGTCCATGAGGATGCGCTGGCCGGCCGCCGGCACGATGTCGGCGACGACGTTCCAGCGTGCGCCGATGACGTAATCGACCCAGTTGTTGTGGCCCATGACGATCCCGCCGCCCTCGGTCCAGCTCCCGGTGGCGATGAAGGCGCTGCAGTAGCCGGGGGCTTTGTTGTCGCCGGCGCCCGGCCGGGCCTGGGCGTCGAGGTAGGGGACGTAGTACCAGGCCAGTTCGATCCAGCCGTTGAGGGCGGTGATGTCGATCCGGTCGCGGACCGAGTCCGGCCTGCGGGCCCGCAGCCCGGCGGCGATGCCCTCGATCTCCTCCCGGTATTCCGGATCGAGCTTGGGCCAGAACAGGCGCTCGGCCGCGGCCCGGAAGAAGGCCCAGTCGCGCTTCGTCGAGCCCTCGAGAAAGTGGGCCAGCGCCCGGAGCAGGTCGTCGATCTCCGGCGCCAGCAGCCAGCCGTGCTGGAACCCGATCTCCCGCGGCGTGCCCTCGAGGTGGACGTTGATCCAGCCGTTGATGTCGACGCGGCTGGCCTTGGCCAGCTCGGCCGGCAGGGGAGGGGCGGTCTTCCTGGCGCAGGCCGGCGCGAGGACGAGGACGCCGAGAAAAGCGATCAGGACGGCCGGCGCTCCGGCCCGGACGCGGGTGCGTGGTCTCATGGGGGCTCCTTTCGGGCGGTTCCGCTGTCACGGCAGAGGATACAATGGCCCCGCCGGCGATTCAAGCCGGAGCCCGGGTCCCGGCGGCGAGGGGGCGGGCCTTGCCAAGGGCGGCCGCGCTCGTCTACAATGACCGGGCGCAAGGGTCAGGGAGGAACGCCGATGAAAAGAAGGTCTCCGGATCTCCGGCCCGGGGATCGCGTCACCGTCCGCGGCCTGCCGGAGATCCTCGCGACCCTCGACGACGACGGCGCGCTCGAGGGCCTGCCTTTCCTTCCCGAGATGGCCGGGTACTGCGGCCGGACGCTCACGGTCCGCCGCCGCGTCGAGAAGCTCATCCAGGAAGGCGTCGGATCGAGCATGCGGCGCCTCCGGGACGTCGTGCTGCTCGAGGAGGCGATCTGCGACGGCCGGGCCCACGGCGATTGCCGGAGGGCCTGCTTCCCCTTGTGGAAGACCGCCTGGCTAGCGGGCCCCGGACTGCCGGCCCCCGGCCGGCCCGCGGCGTCCCCGGGGCCGGCCTCGCTCCCTTCACGCGGCGGCTGCCAGGTGACGGAGCTGATGAGGGCGACGACGCCGCTCCCTCTCTGGAACCCCGTCCGCCATCTCTTGGACATCCGGGCCCGGACCTATTCGCCCCGGGAACTCGCCGCCTATGTCCTGGGCGCCTGGCAGCGCAAGATCCAGGCCCGGCTGTCGGGGCGCGGACGGGCGGTCGCCGCGCCGGCCGGGGCGCCGCTTCTCCCCGACCTCGGCCTCCGGCCGGGCGACATCGTCGAGGTCAGGTCCGCCGCCGAGATCTGGGCCACGCTCGACGCCGAAGGCCGGTTCCGGGGCCTCTATTTCATGCCCGGCATGTGGGCCCACTGCGGCCGCCGACTCCGCGTCCTCCACCCCGTCGACCGGATGATGAGCGAAAAGACGGGCGAGCTGCGGACCCTGACCCGGACGGTCATCCTCGAAGGCGTGACCTGCGACGGCAAGGCCCATGGCGGCTGCCAGCGGGGGTGCCTGGTCTTCTGGAAGGACGCCTGGCTGCGCCGGGCCTCCGGCGGCTGACGACCTTCCGGCCCGCTTCCCCGGCTCGGGCGGCCCCGGACCCTCAGCCCCGGTTCTCGAGGATGTGCCGGGCGACGTCGCGGAGCGGGGCGACCCAGAACCCTCCCCGGGCCAGGTGATCAAGGAGCTCCCGGTGGACGGATCGCCTGGTCCGGATCCGCCAGCCTCCGATGCTGTGGAACATCAGGACCGTCCATCCGCCCCCCGGCCGGGCGGCGTCGCAATAGCCCGCGAGCTCCCGGAACGACGGATGGACGCAGGGAAAGCTCCGGACCCGCAGGAGATCGACCGATCCCGGGTCGTTGGGCCCTCCGCCCCCGACGCGGGCCGCGAAATGGTGCCGGCGCACGGCTTCGTCATAGGGCCCTTCGTCCGGCGGGCTGCCGATGGACGTCGCGCAGCAGGGATAGGCATAGGTCCGCCAGGGATCGTCGCCGATCTCCTCTTTCAGCCAGAGCGCCGCTTCGCCGACCTCCCGGGAGATCCTGTCCGGCGGCCAGCCCTCGAGGCGGAGGTCCCTGGCGAGCCAGCGGGGCGGCCGGGCGTAGGCGTCGGCGCGGCAAGGATGACTGGCCGAATGGCTGCCGATCTCGTGGCCCCGCTCGAAGGCCCGGCGCCAGTCCAGCCGCCGCCGGCGCACGCATCGCTTCCCCGTGGTCAGGTAGAAGGTGGCCCGGAAGCCAAGGTCCTCCAGATCCGGGATGGCCCGGTCGAGGTTGTCGGGAAGACCGTCGTCATAGGTCAGGCTGACCGCCGCCGGCGCCTGAAAGGGCCATCGCATGGCAATAAAAATAGGCCGGCGGGCCCGAGATGTCAACGGCCGCGGCCGGCTCCGCCCGGCCCCGGGCCGAAAGGGCCATTGAAGAATCGGCCGTCTTGCATATAATGGACCCGTCTGATCGGAAGTGCGGGAACGATGAAGAACATCCTGAGAGCCTGTGGCCGCGTCCTCCTGGCCCTGGCCGGGCTCTGCCTGGGCGCCCCGGCCGCCGACGTCGTCTACATCGACCTGGCCGGATCGCCCTCCCCGTCGTACCAGGTCCTGAAGCGGGGCTGCCTGTTCTACGGCCTCGACCTGGCCCCGCGGATCGGCCTTGAGAATGCTTCGGCCGGGCTTTTGCGGGCCGCCCTGCTCGAACAGGCGCCGGCGGCGATCGTCGTGACCGCCGCCTCGCTGGCCGACGGGACCGTGGCCCGGGTGCTCGACGAGCTGACGCGGAGCGCGGGCTTTCGCCCCCGCGTCCTGGTCACGGACGTCCGGGCCGGCACGGAGGCCGCGGCCCTGCGGGCCTTTTCCGCCGGGGCTCTGTCGTCCTGCCAGACCCTGCGCCCGGCCGGAGATCTCCGCCGTTTCGTCGTCGCCGACGCCGGCGACGTGACCGGACAGCTCGCGGGCCAGTCCTTCGACGTCGAGCTCCTTTCGGCCGACGCCCTGCAGGCCGGCCCCGGCGGCCGCCTGCTCCCCCTGATCGCCCTCTCGGACCCGTCCGGGTCCCGGAAGGAAGCGGTCTTCGCCTCCGGCGACGTCGGGGGGCGGCCGACCTACTTCCTTTCGGCGTTCGCGATCGGGGGTTCGCCCTATCTGCTCCGGCCCGGGATCGGGAGGGGCGATCTGCTCGGGCTCCTGCCCTACCTGTTCTTCCTCCGGGCCGCCTGCGGCGACCGTTGCTGGGAGAGCTCCGGCCATTTCGCCAACCTGGTCATCGACGATCCCTGGCTGAGAGAGCCCTACGGACATCTGCGCTACGACCGGGTCCTGGCGGAGATGAAGGCGGCGAACTTCCACACGACGATAGCCTTCGTCCCCTGGAACTACGATCGCAGCCAGCCCGGCGTGGTCTCCCTGTTCGCCCGGAACCCCGACCGCTTCTCGGTCTGCGTCCACGGCGACAACCACGATCACCGCGAGTTCTCGACAACCGTCGCCCTGCGGGAACAGGAACGGGACATGGTCCAGGGCCTGGCGCGCATGGAGGAGTTCCGGCGTCGTACCGGACTGCCCTATGACCGGGTCATGGTCTTTCCCCACTCCATCGGGACCGAGGCCTCCCTGCGGCTGCTGAAAAAGCTGGGCTTTCTGGCGACGGTGAACGGCGATCCCGTTCCCGCCGGGTCCCCCCGGCCGGCCGACCTGCTTTTCTATCTCCGGAACCCGACGCTCGATTACGGGACGATCGCCAGCTTCGACCGGGCCGACGCCGGGCGCGTCTCCGAGCCGGCCGTCGCCCTGGACCTCTTCCTCGGGAACCCCATCCTCCTGTATTCGCATCATGACCTGTTCGAGCCCGGGCCGGACGCCTTCAATCCCCAGGCCCGGCTCGTCAACCGCCTCGAGCCGTCCGTCATCTGGGCGAGCCTGGGGACGATCGCCCGGCGGTTCTATCTGCGGAGGCGGCTGGCCGGCGGGTCCGTCGAAGTCCTGGCGTTCGGCCCCGAGATCGAGATCCGCAATCCCTCCCCGGTCCCCGTGACGTTCAGGGTCCGGAAGCCCGAGGACCCGTCGGCCCGCGTCCGGGCCGTCCGCCTGGACGGTCGCCCGGCCGGCTGGGGCCGAAGCGGGGACGGCCTGACCGTCGAGCTCGAGATGCCGCCGGCCTCGACCGGCCTCGTCGAGATCGTCTATGAGGAGGCCCCGGACCTGGCCGCCGTCGATATCTCCAAAAGAAGCCTGCGCGTCAGGATCCTGAGGGAGTTCTCGGATTTCCGGGACAACGCCCTGGCCGCGAGCCCGGCCGGACGCCTGATCATCGGGGCCTATTATGATCTCGGCGGACGGGCGCGCCTGGCTCTTCTCGGGGCGGTCCTGCTGGCCGGAGCGCTCGTCGTCAGGCGCGTCATCAGGCGCCGGCGCCTGCGCCGCCGCCAAGCCGGCGGCCGGGGATGCGGGGTTTAGGCGGCCCGTTCAGGGTTGACCGGGCCGGCGCTCATTCCGGATCGGCGTACTTGTAGTACTGCCGGGCGTAGTAGCCGTCCTGTTCGACCAGGTCGATGCCGTTGAGGACCACGCCGAGGCATTTCAACTTGTGGGCGTCGAGCTTCTGCTTGGCCTGGCGCATGGCCTGCTTGGGCGTATGCCCGCCGCGGGCGACGAGGATGATCGCGTCGACCATCGGGCCCAGGGCCAGGGCGTCGGAGACGGCCAGGACGGGGGGCGCGTCGAACAGGAGATAATCGTACCGCCGCTTGAGGTTGGCGACGAGATTGTCCATGGCGTCCGAGGCGATGAGCTCGATCGGGTTGGCCGGCAGGGGGCCGCTGGAGATCAGGTCGAGGTTGGCGTGCCCCGTCGGCTGGATCATCGCGTCGATCTCGATCCGGTCGCTGAGGTAATTCGACAGCCCGGGGCGATGGTTGTTCCTGATCCCGAAGATCCGGGCCTGCCGGGGCTTGCGCAGGTCGGAATCGATGATGAGGACCTTCTTGTTCGCTTCCGCCAGGGTGATCCCGAGATTGGAGACGGTCGTCGACTTGCCTTCCCGGGCCAGGGGGCTGGTCATCAGGATCGACTTGACCCGGCCGGGAGGGGACGAGACCAGCAGTGTCGTCCGCAGCGACCGGTAGCTCTCGGCCTGGATCGACTGGGGCTCCCGGGAGGCGATCAGCTCCATCCTCCCGCCGTCGCGCCGCGACTCCGGCGGGTCGCCCGCCAGCACGCTCGATTCCGGCAGCCCCGAGTCCGGGCGGCGCCGGGCCCGGCGCCGCGGCCGCTCGTCGCGCTGCTCCCGGATGAGCAGGATCGAGAAGAGCCTCTTGAATTCGGCCTTGGGCCCCTTGGGCCGGAGCTCGTCCTCGAAGGCCGGGATGCTGCCCAAGGTGGGCAGGCCGACGGTCGCGGCGATGTCCTTGGAGGTCTTGACGGAGTGGTTCAGATACTCGATGCCGAGCGCGATCCCGATCCCCCCGCCAAGGCCTATGAGGATGCCGATCAGGATGTTGCGCCTCTTGTTGGGGAAGGCCGGCTTCAGGGGGAAATCCGCCTTATCGACGATCCAGACGTTCAGGGCCTCGAGGCCCTTGAGCCTCGAGGAGACGTCGGTCTCGCTCTGGCGGCGGGACAGGGTCTCGAGCAGGGTCTTCTTGTTCTCGAGCTCGATCCTCAGGCTGTTGTAGACGACGGCGTTGCCGCTGACCTTGTAGGCCTCGTTCTTCTGCTCGTTGAGCAGGCGCTGGAGGGACTGCTCCTTGGCCAGGGCCGTCTGGTAGTCGGCCAGGGCGTTCCTGATGAGGTTCTGGGTCTCGACCTGGAGAGATTCCGTGGCCAGGTCCAGCTCCGACTTGAGGCGCTGCATCTCGGGATATTCGGGCCGGACGAAGGCCAGCCTGTTGGCGTACTGGCGCTTCAGGGCCAGGTATTGCTCCCGCAGGGTCTGGATCATGCTGCCAGCCGGGGCGTCGGGCACCTCCCCCAGGGGGGCGGCCTTGAGCTGATTGTAGTAGTTCAGCTTGTTGATCTTGTCGAGGGTGGCGGCCGTCAGGGCGCTGTTAACCTCGCTGATCCGGCTGACCGTCGGGGCCTCGGCGGCCGTCAGGGGCAGGATGTCCTTCTCGGAGCCGTAGCGGTTGAGCTCCTTCTCCCGCGTCTCGATCTCGGTCCGCAGCTCGATGATCTGGGCGTTGAGGAACTCCGTGGCCTTCTCGGAGGCCGAATATCTCTTGCGGACGATCATGTCGATGTAGGCGTCGAACAGGGCGTTCAGGATATCGGCTGCCAGCCGGGGGTTCCGGCTGCTGAAGCTGACGTCCACGAGGCTCGTCCGCTCGTTGGAAGAGACGCTGACGTTCTTCAGGAAGTCCTGGACCAGGCGCTCCTTGACGGCCGGATCGGCGGGATCGGGCGCCTTCCGCTCGCCGGGCGGCAGCCCGCCCATGTAGTCCGGGTTCTCGTAGAGCTTCAGCCGGTCGATGACGTCCGCCGCCAGGGTCCGGCTTCTCAGGAGCCTGGCGTGGCTCTGCAGGTTCGTCCCGGCGTTGAACGACTGGACGTCCTCGAAGGGGAGGATCTTGGAGTCGCCCTCGATCCAGATGCTGCCGTGGGCCATGTAAACGGAGGGGATGAGGAAGCTCAGCCCGGCCGCCACCAGGACGACGGCGGCGAAGAACGAGGCCGCGACCCATTTCCATCTCAGGACCGTCAGCCCGTACTGCCGGACCTGGGCCAGCAGGCCTTCCTTGTGGTCGATCGCGGGTTCGGGCATGGCGGCTATCCTTCGGGATCCCCCCCGGGCGGTCAGGGGATGATCACGACATCACCCTCCTCGAGGGCCAGGTCGGCGATGGCGTTGTTGATCATCCGCTTGAGGTTGACCTTGATCTTGATCTCTTTTCCGGTCTTCCTGTCTTTCCTCTTGATCGTCACCCCGGATTTCTTGGCCCACTCGGTCGTCCCCCCGGCCTGGGCGATGGCCTGGAGCAGGGTGATGCCCTTTGATTTCAGGTAGGGGACGACGCCGGGCGTCCGGACCTCGCCGTAGACGAAGACGTTGAATGTCTGGTCGATGGGCACGGTGACCACGTCCTTGGGCTTCAGCTCGATGTTGACAGACGGGTCGCCCGTCGAGACAAGGTCCTCGATCCTGATCGTCAGGCGCGTCTGGGTCCCGTCCGCGGCCGGGCGGTAGACGTAGAGCTCGTTCATCGCCTGGCTGGTCAGGCCCCCGGCCTGGGCGATGGCCATGAGGAGCGTCGTCGGGCCGACGATCTCGTACATGCCCGGCCGGCCGACGGCGCCGAGGATGGCGATCTTCTGGAATTCGCGGATAAAGACCGTCACCCGGGCCTCTTTCGTGTACTGCTTGTCCAGGAGGTCGGCGATCTTCCGCTCCAGCTCCTGGGCCGTCAGCCCGGCGACCTCGACCCGCCCCAGGAGGGAGTGCGTCACCGAGCCGTCCTCGGCCACGCGGACGGTCTGGTTCAGCTCCGGCAGGCCGCGGACGGTGATCTCGATCAGGTCCCTGGCCCCGATCCGGTATTCCGTGACCTGCAGGCCGGCCGTCTGGTCCTGGCGGGCGGAGGACGCCGGCGGCGGGACCGCCAGGCTCAGCGCGGCCAGAAGGGCCGCCGCGCCGGCCCTGGCGATCCGGGAGGACCGGACCGGACGGACGGACTCGCCGCTCATAGGGGCCATGAATCGTTCCCTCGTTCCATTGGCGGATTCGGACGTTTCCCGTTCATTATATATCGGCTCACTCGGAGAATCCAGGGCCGGCGGGCCCGCCCTAGCGGGACAATCCGCCGACCGGGACCGCCACGCTCCCCGCGCGGCGCCCGTAGAACAGGTTCAGGCCGAAGAAATTCCGGCTCCGGGAGACTTCCTCGCCGCCGATCGTCCGCCGGCCCAGGGAGCCGACGAGGGACAGCCAGAGGTCCCGGCGCAGGCGGAAATCCAGGCTGATGTCATGAAGGAGATAACGGTAATTGATGTCGTCGGCCAGCCCCGGCTCGGGGTCCGTCACCGGGTACGAGCCCCGGACGACGGAGACGTCGTAGGAGATCGACGCCCGCCTCGAGAAATGGCGGGTGATCCCGCCGCCGAAGCGGGTCGAAAGGTAATAGGTCGAACCGGAAAAGGCTGAGAACTGGAAGCTCCGCGCCAGGAGCAGCCTCAGGGTCGTCCGCCTTATCAGGCGGGCCGAGACGAGCGCGTCCCCGACGAAATTTGATTCGTCGGCCATCGCGGCGTCCCGCAGGTCGAAGCGCATGAAGCCCAGCCGGACGCTTCCCGTGACGCCGCGGGAGTCCTCGGCCTCGCCCTCCCGGGGCAGGAATTCGAAGCCGCCGAGCAGGCCGTAGCTGCGGGCATCCCGGTTGCGGGAGGCGGGGTTGGCGAAGCCGTAGGTGCCGTACTGGCCGTCGAGATGGAGGCGCAGCCGGGGCGTCGGCTGGAAGAACGTCAGGGCGTCGAGGTACTGCTCGTCGCGGTCGAGCACGGCCGCGACGTCCAGCAGGCCGAGGTCGGACGAGCCGTATTCGAAGCGCGACAGGCCGTAGAGGAAGGCGAACGACGTCTTCCGGCTCGCCTGCCAGAGAGCGATCCCGTCGACAACGCTCTGCTTCTGCCGGACGTTGAGGTTGAGCTCGGGGCTCAACCGCCGCCGGATATCGTCCAGGCCGCCCTCGAACCGGAAATAGAACCGGTCCAGCGCCAGGTGGAGCCGAGCCCGCAGCAAGTTGTTCCAGGCCCGTTCCCGTTCGGTCTGGAGATAGAAGACGTACTGGGGGGTTTCGGTGACGTCCAGGACGGCCTTGCGGCTTATCGGCAGGATGATCTGGAGCGGCAGGGCGGCCGTGAGCGTGGCATCCGGCTCGGCGCCGTCGCCATAGCCGTAGTAGATATCCGTGTCGTAGCCCGCGTTGGTGAGCTGGAAACCGGCGTTGACCCGCAGCAGGCCGAGCTTCCATTGGGCCTGGTCGACCATCAGGGCCAGGCTCTCTCCGGACCAGGTGTTCTCCTGGGCCAGGGCGGTCCCGGCGCCGCCGACGGCGGCCGCCAGGAATAGAAGGGCGGCCGCGAAGGCCGTCTTGCTCTTGGTGGCGATCATCCCGGCTCCGCCAGCTTCCCCGGACCGGCCGCGCCCCTAGTACGCCCCGATGCCGAACAGGACGACCGGCACCGTCTTCATCAGGATCTTGGCGTCCAGCCAGAGCGACCAGTTGTCGAGATACTCGAGATCGAGCTTCATCCAGTCCTCGAAGGCGATGTTGTTCCGGCCGTTGACCTGCCAGAGGCAGGTGATGCCGGGCTTCATCGAGAACCGCCGCCTCTGCCAATCCTTGTACTTCTCGACCTCGTCGGGGACCGTCGGCCGCGGGCCGACGATGCTCATGTGGCCGATGAAGACGTTGAAGAGCTGGGGCAGCTCGTCGATGCTGAATTTCCTCATGAACCGCCCGATGGGCGTGATCCACTGGGTCTTCTTCTCCCGGAACTCCGGCGTGGTCATGGCCTGCAGGTCGGCGACGTCGGACAGGACGGCCTGGGCGCCCTGCTTCATGGTCCGGAACTTGTAGAGCGTGAACCGCCGGCCGGCCAGCCCCAGCCGGTTCTGCTTGAAGAACACTGGGCCCTTCGACGTCACCTTGATGAGGACCGACATCAGCAGGAACAGGGGCAGAAGGGCGACGATGCCCAGGCCGGACGAGGCGAAGTCGAATATCCTCTTGACCAGCAGCTCCCACTCCTTGGCGTGGGTCGTCTTGAAGTGCAGGAGCGGCTGGCCGTCGAGCTCGGCGACGGAGGCCCGTGCCAGCTTGGTGTCGAAGAGGTCGACGGCGATGGTCACCACGACCCCCTCGGTCTCGCAATCGTCGATGGCGCCCTGCAGGGCGTTCAGGCGCGAGCGGGGGACGACGAAGATGACCTCGTCGACGGCGTCGCGGTGGAAGATCCCGGGGATGTCGTCGAGAACGCCGATGACGTCGAGCCGGCCGACGCGGTGGACGCCGCGGCCGGGCTCGTCGTCGATGGCCCCGAGGAGCTCGAAGCCCCACTCGGGGTGCTGATCGACCTTCTTGATGAACTCGCGGGCCCGGTTGCCCGTCCCGACGATGAGCAGCCGCCGGGTGTTGAGCCCCTGGCGGCGGACGTAGTGGGAGCTCATGAAGATGGCGGTCTTTTCGAGCCAGATGAACAGGAAGCTGAAGCCCATGAACAGGATGAAGAACAGCCGGCTCATGAAGGTCAGCTTGAGCAGGAAGATGAAGGTCCCCATGAGCAGGAAGGTCAGCGCCGCGGCCTTGACCACGGCCCAGAGGATCTCCAGGTAGGTCCGCGTCCTCATGGACTGGTACATGCCGTTCGCGTAGAGGGCCAGGCACCAGTAGGGGACGGCGAAGACGAGCGCCAGCCAGAACCGCAGGAGCGGGATGGAAGAGTCGCCGATGAGGCGGTTCAGAAGATAGGCGGAGAGGTAGGCCAGGACGAGGACGCAGGTGTCGACGAAGATCAGGAACCTGCGGACGACCGTCTCCTTCTCCTTGAGCATTGACCCGAGCCCCTCTTCGAAAAGCCCTCCGATTATCTATTTTTTCTCGATGGCGCGCAAGACCCTGGCCGGGTTGCCCGCGACGATCGTCCAGGGGGCGACGTCCCTTGTGACGACGGACCCGGCCCCGACGATGGCCCCCTCGCCGACCGTCACGCCGGCCAGGATCGTGGCGCTCGAGCCGACGGATGCCCCCCTGCGGATGAAGGTCGGCACGACCTTCCAGTCGGCCTCCGTTTGGAGCCCGCCGCCCTCGGCGGTCGAGCGGGGGTAGAGGTCGTTGATGAAGGTGACGTTGTGCCCGATGAAGACGTCGTCCTCGATGGTCACGCCCTCGCAGATGAAAGTGTGCGACGAGATCTTGCAGTTCTTCCCGACGACGGCGTTCTTCTGGATCTCGACGAACGTGCCGACCTTGGTGTTGTCGCCGATCGTGCAGCCGTAGAGGTTGACGAAGGCGAAGACCTTGACGTCCCGTCCCAGCTTGACGTCGGGCGCTATCCGGCAGAATTCCATGGAAGCTCCTTTACAGGACGATCCGCTTTCCGCCCTGCTTGAGGGACTCGTCCGCGGCTTCCAGGAGGCGGACGACCTGGAGCCCGGCCTGGCCGCCGTTGGCCGGCGGCAGGTTCTTCTCGACGCATTCGACGAAGTACTGGGCCTCGGCCTTGAGGGCCTCCATGGCCTCGAGCTTGGGGATGTGGACGTCGCCCGACCGGTAGCTGACCAGGAGCTCGTGGATGCCGTCCTTGCCCCCGTTGGAGCTCTTGACTTCGACGCCCCGGTCGTAGATCTTGACCTTCTCGTCGGCGCTCAGGTCGTCCCAAACGAGCATCTTCTTGTCGCCGCTGATCAGGGTCTGGCGGATCTTGACCGGGCTGAGCCAGTTGACGTGGAAATGGGCCAGGAAGCCGTTGCCCTCGAACTCGACGGCGACATAGGCGATGTCCTCGAACCCGCCCTGGAAATGGATGGAGCCGTGGGCCGCGATGGCCAGCGGCTTCTTGTCGATGACGTGGGCCATGATGGACAGGTCGTGGGGGGCCAGGTCCCAGATGACGTTGACGTCGTGCTGGAAGAGCCCCAGGTTGACCCGGACGGAGTCGTAGAAAAGGAGCTTCCCCAGCTCGCCCGAATCGATGACCTGCTTGATCTTCCGGACCGCCCCGGTGAAGAGGAAGGTGTGGTCGACCATGATCCGAAGGTTCTTCCGTTCCGCCAGGTCTATTAGCTCCCGGGCCTGGGCGCTCGTCGCCGTGAAGGGCTTCTCGACGAAGATGTGCTTGCCGGCCAGCAGGGCCGCCTTGGCCAGCTCGTAATGGGAAAAGACGGGCGTGACGATGGCCACGGCGTCGATCCCCGTCGAGCGGATGAGCTCATAGGGGTCCTTGATCCCCTGGATGAACGGGTAGTTGTTCTGGGCCAGGGCCAGGCGCTTGTCCGAGAAGTCGCAGATGGCGACTAGCTTCGCCCCGGCCGCGGCGTGGAAGTTGCGGGCCACGTTGGGCCCCCAATAGCCGAAACCGATAACTCCGATATTAAGCATGGTTGGCGCTCGCTCCTCTTTCCTCAGCTCCGTCCCTGGCCCTGATAGAACTCCCGGATGCCGGCCGCGACGTAGGCGATCTGCTCGTCCGCGAGCTCCGGATACATGGGCAGGGACAGGATCTGGCCCTGGCACTCGGCGGCGACCGGGAAATCCGAGGCCGCAAGCCTCAGATGGCGATAGGCCGGCAGCAGCGGCAGGGCGGTGGGATAGTGGATGCCCGTGGCCACGCCCCTGGTCTTGAGGAAGGCGGCCAGGTCGTCCCGGCGCTCCGCCCTGATGACGTAGAGATGGAAGATATGGAACGTCCCCGGCCGGAGCTTGGGGCAGCGGACCTGGTCCACCCCGGCCAGGAGCTCGCTATATCTCAGGGCGTGGGCGTTCCGGGCCTTGTTCCAGTCCTCGATATGCCCGAGCTTGGCCCGGAGGACGACGGCCTGGATGCCGTCGAGGCGGCTGTTGATGCCCTCGATCTCGTGGACGTACTTCTGCAGCGAACCGTGGCAGGCGAACAGGCGGGCCTGCCGGGCGAAGGCGTCGTCATCCGTGACGATGGCCCCGCCGTCGCCGTACGCCCCCAGGTTCTTGCCAGGGTAGAAGCTGAACGTGCCGGCGATGCCGAACGTCCCAGTCCTGCGCCCCTGGAAGGTGGCGAAGTGCGACTGGGCGCAATCCTCGACGAGATGAAGATGGTGTTTCTCGCAGATCGCCCGGACGGCCGGGATGTCGGCCGGCTGGCCGAAAAGGTGGACCGGGATGACGGCCTTGGTCTTCGGGGTGATCTTGGCCTCGATCTTAGCCGGATCGATGTGGAAGAAGCCGTCGATATCCACGAAGACGGGACGGGCCCCGGTCTGGCTGATGGCTTCGGAGGTGGCGATGAAGCTGTTGGCCGCCGTGATGACCTCGTCCCCCGGCCCGATGCCCAGGGCCTTGAGGCTGATGTAGATGGCGTCGGTGCCGTTGGCGCAGCTGATGCAGTGCTTGACGCCGTACTTCTCGGCGTAGGCCTTCTCGAAGCCCTCGACGTGCTTGCCGCCGATGAAAGCCGTTTCGTCGAGGACCGACTGGATGGCGGGATCGATCTCGGGCTTGAGGGCGAGATACTGCGTCTTGAGGTCGACAAAGGGAACGTTCATTGTATCATTCTCTCCTGTGCTATTGTCCACTTCCCGGACACAATCCTATGCCCGTCTGTTCCGGAACAAGCATCGGGCAGATGCCACCCCTCTGTATATCACCCCCCGCGGCTAATACAAGGGTGATAAAACAGGCTCTCTTCTCACCCCTAAAGAGGAGTCCCTGTCAGGTCCCCGGCGCGGAGCGCCGGCCGGAAGGCCCGCCGCTCCTCACCCGGCAGCCCGGTAGATCTTCTCGATGATCTCGACGGTCTTCTTCCCCTCTTCGGCGGTCGTGGCGATCCGGGCCCGTCCTCCCAGGACATCGATGACGTTCTGATAGACCTTGTCGTGGTTGGACATCGATCCCTGGTAGAACCCGTATTCGTTCGCCGGCCGCGATTCCGGGAGGTCCTTGATCTCATAGCCGTCGATGGCCTGGTATTCGAGGACGTTCAGGTACTGGCCCCCGACCTTGACCGTGCCCTTCTCTCCGAAGACCGTGACCGAGCCCTCCATGTTCTTCTTGAAGCTGTTGACCGTATAGTTGATCGTCCCCAGGGCGCCGTTGGCGAATTCCAGGGCGACGGCCCCGGTGTCCTCGAACTCGATGATGCCCTGATGGAGCAGGTTGCGCGTCAGAGGCAGGACGGTCACGACGTCCCCGGCCAGCCAGTAGATGAGATCGATGAAATGGCTGAACTGCGTGTAGAGAGTGCCGCCGTCCGCGAGCCGCTTGCCCTTCCAGTCGGAGCTCAGGTAGTAGTCGTTGTTCCGGTTCCAGAAGCAGTTGAGCTGGACATTGACGATCCGCCCCAGCCGGCCCTCCTCGATGACCTTCTTGAGGGCGACGATCGGCGGGTTGTACCTGTTCTGCTTGACGATGAAGAGGTTCTTGCCGGAGGCCCGGGCGGCGGCGATCATCCGGTCGCAGTCCCCGGTGGTCAAGGCCATCGGCTTTTCGCAGATGGCGTGCCGGCCCGACTCGAGGGCCAGGATGGTGTGGCGGGCGTGCAGCCAGTTGGGGGTGCAGACCGAGACCACGTCCAGGCCGGGCTGGGCGGCGAGCATGTCCTCGATCCGCTCGTAGGCGACGCCGCCGCGGGCGGCGGCCAGGGCCCGGGCCCTCTCGGGGATGATGTCGCATACGGCGCCCAGCCGGCCGCACTTCGAGATGTGCTCGGCGTGCCGCTGGGCGATCCGCCCGCATCCGACGATGCCAAACGTGACCGCCGCCATCAGCGTCCTCCTTCGGCCAAGTCTCCGAGGACCTCGAGGTACTTCCGGCGCTCGGCGTCCCAGAGGTACTTGTCCCGGTTCCTCAGGATCGTTCGTCTCTTTTCCGCCAGGACGGCGGGACGGTCCAGGATGCCTTCCACGACCTCGGTCAGAGACCCGATCCGGGCGTTATCATACAGAAAAAAGCTTCCCTCTTCAAAGTAGTGCCGGATGGGGACGTTGGCCACCGTGATGGCCGGGATGCCCATGGCCGTCAGCTCCAGCAGCTTGACCGGCAGCATGTACCTCGTGGCCGGGCTCGGCCTGTAGGGGACCAGTCCCAGATGATGAGCCCCGGCCAGGGCCGGTATCCGGCCGAGCGGATAGGACCGGTTGTCGAAGTCGACGATCCCTTCCAGGCCGAGATCGCGGATCTCCCTTTTCAGGGACCCGGCCAGGTCCCCGTCGCCGACGATCCGCAGGCGCAGGCGGTCCCGGCCGCGGACCCGGGCGATGGCCTCCAGGACCTCCGTCAAGCCGAACCTGGCCGAGACGGTCCCGTAATAGATCATCCGGACCGGCCCGTCGAGGACGGGGGGGTCGACGACGCGGAAGACGTCCCCGTCGGGAAAGTTGGCCACGACGGTGATCTTCTCCGCCGGTATGCCGTCCGGGACCAGGATGTCGGTCTTGACGGGCTCGTGGACGGTCAGGACTCGATGGGCGAAGGCGGCGCACATCCTTTCCAGGCCCAGCAGCAGCCTGTAAAAGACGCCCCGCCGGGCCCCTTCGAACTTGGCCACGTATGTTTCCGGCACCGGGTCATGGATATCAAGGATGATCCCGGCGCCCCGGAGCCTGGGCCCGAGGGCGGCGAAGACCAGGATATCCGGCATGTTGTTGACATGGACGACGCGGTAGCGCCGCCGGACGTCGAGAACGGCGGTCCGGGCGAGGCAGCCCAGCAGGAAGAGGCCGTAGGACATCAGGTAGCGGACAGGCGCGGCGCCCTTGTAGGGCCTCGGCCAGATGCGGCGGACGTTGACGGCGTTGATCGTCTCCCGGGCCCGCTCGCCCTTCCGCCGCGGCGTGATCAGGTCGACGCGATAGCCGTTCCGGGCGGCCGCCTCCGCCTCGCGGATGACGCGGGCGTCCCTTTCGTAGGTCGTGTAGGCGATCATGCAGACGGCCGGACCTCCCCCTCCGCGCCGGGCGCCGGCCCGGCCTGCCTTCGGGATCGGCCCCGACGTCGTCACGCGGTCACTCCGCCCCGGAAGAAGGGCTCTGTTCGGGCCCGGAGGCAGCGGCCCGCCGGGCATAGACCAGGGACGAGAGCATCGCCAGCAGCCAGAGGAGCGAGTTGGCCTTGCCCAGCGAGGATTCGGCGAAGTTGTGGAAGAGGATCATGACGAAGAAGCACAGCTTCAGCCGGGCGAAACCGGCTTCCGTGTCGTAGGAGGCCAGGATCGTCCTGTAGGTACGGATGAGGAAGAAGAGCATGATGAGCAGGCCGGCGATCCCCAGGTCCAGGAAGGTGTCGATGTACCCGTTGTGGCCGGTCGTCGGCGTCCAGCCGACGCGCTGCCAGACGTCGCGGACCGCGTCGCCGCTCCAGAAACCGGCGTACCCGGCGCCGAAGAACGGCCGGCGGCTGCCGGTGATCAGGAGCTCGCGCCAGAGAGGCACCCGGCCCGTCAGGGAGGTGTCCCGGTCGGCGGCCGTGAAGAACATGTCCGAAAGGGACCGCCCGACGAAGGCGATCAGGACGGCCTGGAGGACGAAGACGGCGATCAGCACGAAGATGAGGATCCTGGTGATCTTCCTCGGATCGGTCTTGGCCAGGCGCTGGAGCAGGAGGATGCCCGCCCCGAGGATCAGGACGACCATGGACGCCTGGCTGTCGGCCTTCACCAGCAGGTACATCGTGATGCCCAGCAGGGCCGCGTCCACGTAGTCCAGGACCGGCCATTTTTTCAGCATCCGCCAGATCAGGAAGATGCCGAGGAAGGCGCAGAGGAGCCCCAGCTGGTTTTTGTGGCCCGTCACGCCGACCCACATCTGCCGGCCGAAGACCGTATAGATCCGGCCCATCCGGGGATAGAACTTGGCGAGGAGGATGGACAGGGGGATGAGGAGGATGGCGCAGCGCCGCAGGACCGTGTCCAGGGCTTCCTCGGGATCGACCTCGGAGACGATCACCAGGACCATGACCAGGTCGCCGATCCCCCGGATCCACCTCTTGAGGGCCACCCCCTGGTAGTCCGCCCAGCCGATGCTGATGAAGCTGTACAGGAAAAAGACGAACAGCCAGGCGTTGTCGCGGACCCTGAGGACGAAGGCCGACTTCCTCTTGACCAGCACCAGAAGGCCGAGGCAGAGGAGGGCCGTCAGCAGGATCCTCTCGTGGGGATTGTTCTGGACGATCTCGAACCGCTGCTGCTGGAAGGCCAGCCGCTGGCTGAAGGCCACGAACTGGCCGGGATAGAGCCAGTAGGTGATGGGCTTGGCGACCGACAGGGCGAACCAGACGAACGGGAGCCACAGGGCCTTGGAGGCGTTCGGGCGCTCCCGGAGGTCCTTGCGGAAGGCTAACAGGATGAAGCCCGCGCAGAGGAGGGTCGCCAGCTGTGCCACGGCTGCCGCCTCACCGCTCCGGACGGCCGGGCCCGCGGCCCCCGCCGGTCCTCATCCGCGCCCTTTCCGGCCGGGGATGGGGAGCTTCGAGCGGAGCCGCTGCATCTGCTCCCGGCGGATGAAGGCCGCCAGGTCCTTCGGCACGGGGGATTTGACCCTGGCCAAAGCCGCCAGACAATAGCCGCTGAACAGGGTCAGGCCGCCGACGACGGCGGGGCGGAAACGCATCTGATAAAACATCCGCAGGAATTCCCAGAGGGGATGGTTCCCCAGGTAATAATCCTGCCGGCCCTGCCGGAATAGGGCGGTGATCCGGTTGCCCTTGCCCGTCCCCATCTTGCGATGGTGGACCAGGACCTTGTCCGTGAAAGTCCGGGTCTGCCAGCCCTTCATGCGGGCCGAGGTGACGGCCACCCAATCGATGCCGCCACCTTCGATCGGCCGGTAGCCGCCGATGTCCTCGAAGCACTTGCGCCGGAACAGCTGGCAGGCCCCCGAGACATGCTCGATGTTCGTGAAGCGGTAGTCGTAGCTGCTGCCCTCCTCCACGAACGGCGTCCCGGCCACCCCCAGCCGGGGGTTGCGGGCGAACTGCTCCAGCAGGTACTCGAGGTAGCCGGGCTCGAAGGTCAGGTCGGCGTCGAGGTTGCCGACGATGTCGAAGCTCGAGTCCGCGATCCGCCGGAACCCGGCTTCGAAGCAGTGGACCTTGGCCGCGAACTGCCGGTCGGCATGGTCCGGCATGCGGAGGAACTCGATGAAATCGTGCGCGGCGGCGTGGGCCGCGGCGATCTCGTCGGTCCGGTCCGTCGAGCCGTCGCTGACGATGATCCAGCGGTCGGGACGGACCGTCTGGGCCAGGACCGACCGGATGGTCCCCTCGAGAAAGGCCTCTTCGTTCCGGGCCGGGGTGATGAGGACGCAGCGCAGCCGTTCGGGGCTCATGGCTCTTGCCTCCCCGCCGGGGGAGCGTCCCCGTCCCCGACCAGGCTCCTCAGGGTCGAGATGGCCAGCGTGTTGTCGAAGTCGAACCCGACGGCCAGCCGCGGCAGGTTCCCGACGGCGGCCCTCATCTCCTCGACGTTGCGGACGACGGAGGTGAAGCCGAGCTCCTCGAGGCGGACATGCAGGTCCTCGTTCATGTCGCTCTTGGCCGGCAGCTCGCCATGGGCGTAGTCCCGGGGCATGACGATGAACCGCGTGCCGAATTTCAGGCATTTGGTGACGATGCCGGCGCTCTCCTGGGTGATGACGTAGCGGGCGTTCAGGATGAGGTCGTCGATCGCCTGGGGCGGCCGGAAATCGAAGGTCTCCATGAGGGCGGACCGGTAGGCCGTGCCGCCGACCTGGGCCACGACCGGGCCCTGGATGACCCCGTCCCGGATCAGGCTCTCGACCGCCTCGAAGAGCCGGGGGAAGGGCTCGGACCTCGTGCCGGCCGTCACGAAGACGTGCGTTCCGTCGGCCGTCCGCCGCGGCGCCGGGCTCTTCTTGAAGATCGGCCCGATATAGATGGCTCTCTCCTTCTGCGGGGACCGCCATTGGGTCAGGATCGGGCTTTTCGTCCGGGACAGGAAGCGGGCCATCTTGGTGAAGCCCTGGACGTGCGAGAAGGTGTCGACGTGGATGAACTTGACCCGGAAGGGGACCGACAGCAGATACGGCACGAAGACGATCCGGCCGGAGCCCGTCGAGAGGATATGGGTCGGTCTTTCCTTCAGGAAGATCCGGAAGACCTCGGGGAATTGGAGAAGGTAGGTCCAGGGCTTCTTGAAATGCGCCATCTGGATGTAATAGACCGCCGCGTCGCCGGACGGATTCGCGGTCTGGGTGGTCCGCGAGGTGATCCAGAAATGGCGGTAATCCCCGTAAAAGTCAGAGAGATTGAGCATCTGCTCGTAATGGCCCCCCGGCGTGCAGGTCAGCGCGAGCTTGACGGGCCTGTTCATGCGTGTTCCTTTCTCATCCCATGTGGCGGTAACAGAAGGCCGCCAGGGCCTTGTGGAAGGGGCTGAGCGCCCGGACCGCGAAGACCCTCTTCGCCAGCCTGTAGGCCCGGCTTTCCTCCCTGCGGCCGCTGTCCTGGGCGGCGTCCTTCGGGCAATAGAATTGGACCAGGTCCCTGGTCTCCGTCCCCCAACGGCCCTTGAAGTCCATCAGGCCCGTGTTGAGGGGCGACGTCCGGCCGAAATCGATGACCCGGCAGCCCCGTTCGTAGGCGAAGTTGATGGCTTTCCAGAAGACGAAATGGACCGGGCTGAGGTGATGGGCCCGCTCGTCAGAGGCCGCGTATTCCACGGAGGCGCGGCCCTTATAGAGGAGGAGCAGGACCGCCGCGAGCGGCCGGCCGTCCTTGCAGGCCAGCAGGATCTCCGCCCGGCCGGAGGGGGCGTAGCCGTTCCAGAGGGACCTGATAAAGCGGTAGGGCGGGGTCGGCAGGGCGCGCCTCCTCCGGGTCCTCTCGAGCAGCCGGTAGAAGACCGCCAGGTCGGATTCCCCCCGGCCGATCCGCAGCTCGACCTGGCTCTTCTCGGCCCGGGCGATGCGCTGCCGGACGCAGGTCCTGTGGAAGCCCTGCCTGAGGACGTCGGGAGGGGAGTCCAGGCGGAGGAAATGGTGCTTGTAGAAGCGGGATTCCCCGAGATCGTCGCGCTTGACGAACCGCTCGGCTTGGAACGTCCGGATCTCCAGGAAATCGAAGGGTCCGTCCTGCCGCAGGCGGAGGAGCTCCCTCAGCAGGAGGTCGAACTGGTCCGGGCTCGACACCAGGGGGTCATAGAGGGTCGTGAAAGGCGCGCTGACCAGCCTGTTCCCCGTCAGCCGGCTGTTCACCCGGAAAACCGGGCAGCCCGCCTCGATGCGCGTGCCGGTCTCGTCCAGAAGGGCGTAACAGGATCCCCGGATGTGCTTGAAGCTGTCCTCGAGGATCCTCGTCCAGGCGGACAGGTGGTAGACCTGGCCGAAGGGGTGGCCGTCGACGAACGCGTCCCAGCGGGGGTCCGTCAGGGGATCGAGGACGGCGATCCGCTTCATGCCCGTCCCGATCCCCGGGGCCCCGTCTCGTCCCCCGGCGTCCCCGCCGGGCCGGCGCCCGGGGTGACCATCTCGGCCCGCCAGAACCGGGCGACCTCGCGGCACAGCGCGTTCCAGTACTGCCCGGCGTACCTGGTCCGGACATGCTCGAGGAACGACAGGTATTGCCCGACCGGGTATTCCTCGAAGCCGCGCCGGGCCCCGTCGAAGAGCATATAGTCCGGATGGGTGTTGACCAGGGCCATGCCGCCGTTCGCGGCGATCCATTCGAGCTTTTCCGCCCAGACGCGGATGTCCTTTTCGCCGAGGATGATGAAGAGGTTGTGATCCTGGGGCAGCGTATAGGGGATCTCGACGTAACCGCGCCCGGATGCAGCGTCGTTGACGAAGAAGGGGAAGATCCGGCCGACGCCTTCGTTCTGGGGCTCGAACGGGTCCGTGTCGAAGGTCGAGATGTCGTATTCGATGTCCAGGTCCAGGACCCAGTCCAGGTTCCGATGCATGGACGGGGAGCTGAACCCGACGACCCGCCATTCCTTCAGGATCTTGTTGATGCGCCGGGCCCGTTCGTCGAAGATCCTGCGGGACTTGAACATCTTGCCGTCATGCCGGAGCCCATGGACGCCGACCTCGAATCCGGCCTGTTCGATCGACCGGCGCTGGTCCGCGGAGACGCGGTAGCCTTCCGGGACGAAATAGAACGAGGACCTGAACCCCAGGCGCGTCTCCAGCTCCATCAGGCTGCCGCAGCGATCATGGCCCCTCTGGGTGTCCACGTCGTGGTTGAGGATCAGGGCGAACTTCTTCCCCTCGGGCCAGCCCCGCCAGCCCCGCGGCGCGGCGGCCGCTTTAGGGTCGATCGGCCAGACGCCGCCGACCGACCTCCGTTTCCGGGCCGCCAGCAGCTGGCGGGCGACGATCTGGAGCCTTCGCGGGATAAAAGGCTTGAGGAGGTAGTAGAGGTCAAGAACGCTCGTCGGCATGGTCCTTTCCCTCGGACGACGGTTCGGAACGGAGCTCATCCCACATATCTGTAGGCCAGACGGCCGATGACCCGGAGGATACCGTCCGGGAGCCTGGAGAACAGCTTCGTCTGCCAGCCTCTCTTTCTCGAGATCGGCCCCCTGGCGAGGAAGGCCCTCTTCCTGAGGTCGTACTTATAGTACCGCAAAACCCGTTCCCGCGCGCCCCAGCCGCGCTTGAAGCGCAGCAACCCGGGGTTGTCCGGCTCGGTCCGGCCCAGGCTCAAAGACCGCAGGCCCATGTCCCGGCACCGCCGCATGGCCTCCCAGATGATCAGGTTGTTCGGCCGGAACGGGAACGAGGCCGGGTCCGAAGCGCCGAACTTGAACAGGGCCTGCCCGCCGAAATGGAAGAAGACCGCGGCGGCCAGCAGCCGGCCGGACCGGCGGGCCGAGACCACGAAGCCGAGATCCCGGCAGAGGGCGTGTTCGTAGATGCCGGCGAAGAACGCGAACGGCTGAGGCGGCAGGCCGTGCCGTTTTCGCGTCCGGCCGTTCAGGCGGCAGAAGCCCCGGAGCGCCTCGAGCGACCCGCTGAATTCGATGGAGACGCCTTCGCGCTCCGCCCGCCGGATGTTCCTCCGGTGGCCCTCGTGGAGCCGGCCCAGCAGCTCCTCGTCCGTTCCCCGGAGATCGATGTCATGACCGTAATAGGTCTCCGAGGCCGGCGTCCCGGCGTCAAAGCCGGCGGCGTCGCGCCATTCGATGGAGCGCCAGCCGGCCCGGCCGCCGTGATCGATGGCGAAACGGACCGCTTCCCCGGCGAGCGCCTGGTCGCCCAGGGGAGGGCAATAGTCGGTGAACGGCAGCGAGACGCCGCGCCGGGCCCCGAAGAGGCCTGGAACCTCCATCAGCGGCAGGACCATCTCCAGCCGGTCCCGGTCGAGGGCGGCGACATAGGACGGCTTGAAGCCGTAGCTAGCCTGGAGGATCCTGGCCCAGGCCGCGCTGTGGAAGAAGCCCGGATCGCCGGCCCTCAGGACCAGCGAGTCCCACCCGGGATGTTCGAGAGGGTTCAATATTTGAGGCATCATCCCGGGTTCAGCTCCTGACCGGGACGCAACACGGGGCCCCAACGGGAATCCCGATGTCCCCAGCGCTCATCCTCCTTCGTCGGCCGCCGGCAGGCGCGCCAAATATTTAGCTTTTATGACCCCGGAAGTCAAGCGGCCCGCGAGGCGCCCGGCCGCCCCCGTCGCCTCCCCCCCGGCGAGGAGACGCCCGGCCGCATATTCACCCGTCCGTTCATCCCCGCCGGGCATGCCGTCGCCGACCCATCCCCGTTATGATGCCGCGGTACGGGCCATCCGGCCCGCCGGGTTGATTGTCGCCGGGCGTCCGTATATAATGCGGCGTCCCCCGCCCTCCCGTCGGATCGCCGGGGCGTTACGGCAAAGGAGTCAGAGATGGATACGGTCGGACACGCGGAAGACGGCATCAGGACCTCCGTGAGGGGATTCCTCACCACGTCCGCCTTGCCCCTCTCGGGCCTGGCCTCGTTCGAGGACGAGGACTCGTTCCTGGAAAAGGGCATCCTGGATTCCACGGGCGTTTTGGAGCTCGTCGGATACGTGGAAAAGGAATTCGGCATCCGCGTCGAGGCCGATGAGATCGTCCCGGACAACCTGGATTCGGTCGCCAAGCTGGTGAAGTTCATCCGGGCGAAGACGGTGAAAGCCGGTTCGTGATGCCTCCGGAACCCGGGGAGGGAGCCGCGGCGCCCGCCATTCCGGGGGAGGCCCTGGTCATCGGCGGCCGGCGTCTCCGCGTCGCCAGGCTGGCGGATGAGCTCGACAGGGATATCTGCGATCCGCGCCCTCTCATCGAAAGGCTGAGGTCAGGCCGGCCGGGCCGGGCGGACCTGTTCACCTTCATCCAGAGGATCCCGGATGTCGCGCCGAAATATCCCTACCGGATGGAATGGGACAACTGCGCGGCCCTGGCCTACGGGACGTTCGCCAACTGGTTCGACAAGATCATCGATCATCAGTGCCGGAAGAAGGTCCGCAAGGCCGCGAAAGCGGGCCTGGTCGTGCGGACGGCCGAATTCGACGACGCCTTCGTCAACGGCATCGTCGCCATATACAACGAATCGCCGGTCCGCCAGGGCAAGCCTTTCTGGCACTACCAGAAGCCGTTCGCCGAGGTGAAGAGGGCCAACGCCACGCGCCTCGACCGGAGCGAGTTCATCGGCGCCTATTTCCAGGATGAGCTCATCGGCTTCATCAAGCTGGTTTACGGGGACCGGATCGCCAGGACGGAACAGGTCATCGCCATGATCTCCCATCGGGACAAGGCTCCGACCAACGCCCTCCTGGCCAAGGCCGTGGAGCTCTGCGAGGCCAAAGGACTCCCTTATCTGACCTACGGCGCCTGGTCGACGGGCTCCCTGGGGGAGTTCAAGAAGGCCAACGGCTTCGTCCGCTTCGATTTCCCCCGTTATTACGTCCCTTTGAGCGGCCGGGGCCGGGTCTGCCTGGCGCTGGGCCTCCAGAAGGGGCTGAAGAACGCCCTTCCCGAGCGCCTGCGGGAGCGGCTGGCCGCCCTGAGACGGCGCTGGCACGGGTCGCGTCCGGAACCGCGCTGACGCGGGAGAAGGGGCCCTCTTTTCCCTTCCGGGGGCTCCGCCGTCGTGCTTGGCGGCGGGGAATATGCTAGAATGACGCCCGGGTTCCCTCCCGGGAACCCGTTCGCCGTCCGGCGAACTCCCATCGAGGGTGTGCCAATGAAGGGATTCGCAAAAAGAACGATCGTCGGCTTGACGCCGGCCCGGGCCTTCCTCCTCCTGGCGGTCTGCCTCCTGGCCCAGGACTCCTGTTCGAGCGAGGGGTCCCTGGCCGACCGGGAGCTCCTCCCGGCCGAGCGGATCGCGGATTGGGGAGTCGCCGGCGTCTGGGAGAACGGGATCAAGGGCATCCCCGTCCGGAACGTCGTGTTCTGCGACGTCCGGACCTCCATCCCCGGCAGCGCCCTGGTGGCCGCGGGGGACGGGGCCCGGGACGACACGGCCGCCCTGCAAGCGGCCCTGGACCTGTGCCCGGCCGGCCAGGTCGTCTACCTGCCGCAGGGCGTTTATCGGATCAGCGGAACTCTGGCCGTCCGGGACGGGATCGTCGTCCGGGGCGACGGCCCGGAGCGGACCAGGATCGTCCAGTATTCGGCCGAGCACATTATCCTCATCGAGGGTCTCGGCGCCTCGGGCGACGATACGGCCACGCGGGTCGTCTCGGGATTCAAGCGCGGCTCCGACACGGTCGAGGTGGACGATGCGGGCGGATTCGAGGTTGGCGACGCCGTGACCATCGACGAGTTCAACGATCCCGAACTCGTCACCCCGAAGGGCGAGGGGGGGACGTGCGACTGGTGCGGCCGGCAGGGGGGATCGCGGGCCATGGCCGAGACCCTGCTGGTCAAGGCCAAGAACGGCCGCAGCCTGACGTTCAACCGGGCCCTCTATTTCGACTACAAATCCGTCTTCCTGCCCCAGCTCTACAAGGCCTCCGAGGCCCCCGTCCGGCACGCCGGCATCGAGGACCTGGCCATCGAGATGGCCGCCGGCTCCGGGGAAGGGGGCGGGATCGTCATGTCGTACTGCGTCCATTGCTGGGTCCGGAACGTCGAGACCGTCAATATCCCCTACAAGCACATCGAGATGGAGTGGGGGGCCTACGGCAACGAGGTGCGCGATTCGTATATCCACGGCACGCCCCGCTACGACGGCGACCACGGCTACGGCATCAACATACACTGCTACGCCTCGGACAACCTGGTCGAGAACAATATCCTCTACTCCCTGCACACCGGCGTCGTGATCGGCGGCGCGGGCGGGGCGGGGAACGTCGTGGGCTACAACTACCTGGAGCGGACCGAGCATCACCAGCCCAATTGGTTCCAGTACAATATCGGCTCGCACGGCGCGCACACCTGCATGAACCTCTGGGAGGGGAACGTCGCCGGCAAGGTCCAGTTCGACGCCTATTGGGGCTCGGGCAGCCACCACATGGTCTTCCGCAACCATCTGACGCGGCTGAACCCGGGCCAGCCGGTCACCAGCGATATCGCCGCGGCGATCATAGACGCGCACAACTACGACGCGACCTTCGTCGGGAACATCCTGGGAACGCCGGGCTGCCCGGGCCCGGCCGAGCAGACGCCCCTGACGACCCGGGAGGAGAACCCCGTCCTCTGGATCATCGGCTACGCCGAAGGATCGGGCACGGGCCAGCCCGACGATCCCGAGGTGGATCGGACCTTGATCCGGTCCGGCAACTGGGAATGCGCGACCAACCGCGTGGAATGGCGGAGCCGGCAGGAGGCCATTCCCGATTCGCTTTATCTCTCCGGCAAACCGGCCTGGTTCGGCATCCTCGACTGGCCGCCCTTCACCCCCGAAAGGTCGGGCTTCGATCCCGCCCTGATCCCTAAGATCCCGGCCCAGATCCGGTTCGAGAGCGGGCTCGCCCCGGGCTCGCCGGCAACGGCGACGGAGGGGGACTCCCGGCGATGAGCTCTCAAGGCAGCGGGCCGCGGCCCGGCGACGCGCCTCTCGCCCGAGCGCCACTGGGCCGGCCGGGCCACGAGATCTCCGTCTGCATCTGCACCTTCCGGCGGCCCGAGCTGCTCCTGAGGCTGCTGCGGAAGCTGGAGGGCCAGCGCCGGGACCCGGCCTTCCCGTTCCGGGCGATCATCGTGGACAACGACGACTCGCCTTCGGCCCGGCCGGTGGTCGAGCGGGCCCGGCAGGAGCTGAGCTTCCCCGTCGATTACCTCCATGAGCCGCAGCGCAGCATCGCCCGGGCCCGCAACCGGGCCGTGGCCGCCGCCAGGGGCGATCTCGTCGCCTTCATCGACGACGACGAGTTCCCGGCGGAGGATTGGCTCCCGGCGCTCGTTCGCTGCCGCGACCGGTTCCGAGTGGACGGCGTCCTGGGACCCGTGCTGCCGCATTTCGAGGAGCCGCCGCCCTCCTGGGTGGTCAGGAGCCGCCTCTGCGAGCGCCCGACGCATCCGACGGGCACGGACGTCGGCCCGAAGGACCTGCGGACGGGGAACGCGCTCCTCCGCCGCAGCCTCTTCCTGGAGGACGAGACCCCCTTCGATCTGACCTTCGGCACGGTCGGCGGAAGCGACGTCGTCTTCTTCGAGCGCCTGATCGCCCGTGGCCGGACCTTCAAGTGGTGCAACGAGGCCGTCGTTTACGAGACCGTGACCCGGGAGCGCCTGAAAGGGGCTTACTATGTCCGCCGCGCCCTGGCCCGCGGCCAGGGCAACGCCAAACGGGCCCCGCTTTTCAGCCTGGCGACGCTCAAATCCCTGGCCGCCTTCCTGATCTACACGCCGCTCCTGCCCTTCGCCCTCATCCCGGGGAAGCACGTCTTCATGAGGCTTCTCATCAGCGATTGCGACCACGCCGGGCGGCTCCTGGGCCTCCTGGGCATCAATCCGGTCAAGGCCCGGCCCTATGAAAGCCTGCAGAAGGCCAAGCCATGAGCGTCCCGTCGATCGGATCGAACGCCGGGCCGGCCGCCGGCCGGGCCTGAGGAGAGCGCCGATGCCCGGATTAGCCGCCATCATCGGAACCGAGCCCGGCGAGGCCCGCCGGGAGCTCGAAACGATGCTGGCCAGCCTGCAGGGCCCCGATCCCCAACCCGTGCGCCGGCTGGCCCTCGACCGCCTGGGCCTCTTCGCCGGCTGCGTGGGCCAGGTTGAACCGGAGGCCGGCGGGACCGGCGCCGGCCGCGCCGCCGACGTCGCCGTCATTTTCCATGGCCAGGATTTTTCCGCGCTCCGCCCGGACGAGCTCTATCAACGGCTCGGGGAAGACTTCCCCGCGGCCCTCAACGGGTTCTTTCACGGCCTCCTCGTCGATGCCCGGGCCGGCCGGGCGATCCTGTTCAACGACCGCTTCGGCCTGCGCCGGCTCTATTGGCACGAAGGGCCCGGTGGTCTCTATGTCGCCACGGAGGCCAAGGCCATCCTGGCCGTCCGGCCCGAGCTCCGCCGCTTCGATCCCCCGGGGCTGGGCGAATGGCTGAGCTGCGGCGCGGTGCTGGAAGACCGGACGCTCTTCGCCGGCATCCGGGCCCTGCCGGCCGGCTCCGTCTGGACCTTCGGGCCCGACGGCTCCCGGACCCGCCGCTCCTATTTCTCTCCCGCCGCCTGGGAGTCGGCGGACAAGCTGGACCAGGCGGAATTTTTCGACAGGCTGGGCCGCGTCTTCCCGGAGGTCCTGGCGAGGTATCTCGATCCGCACGGGCCGACCGGCCTGTCCGTGACGGGCGGCATAGATACGCGCCTGATCCTGGCCCATCTGGGGGACCGGCGGAGCGACGTCCGCTGCTACTCGTTCTGCGGCCCCCGTCGCGAAAGCCTGGACGTGACCATCGGACGGAAGGCGGCCCGCATCGCCGGCTGTCCGCACACGACGCTGCGGATCGGCCCCGACTTCTTCGAGCGCTTCGAGGACCTGGCCAGGGCCGTCGTCGAGCGCACGGACGGCAACCTGGACCTGACCGGCGCGCCCAATCTCTACATGTGCCGGCTGGCCCGGGACATTTCGCCCGTTCGCCTGACCGGCAACTACGGCAGCGAGGTCCTGCGGCGGACCCGGACCTTCGGACCGAACCCGTCGATCTCGGGCGTGTTGAGCCCCGGCGGCCGCGCCCTCGTGGAGGAGGCCGGCCGGCGCTGGCCCGGGGTCATGGGCGGACCGGCCCTGACTTCCATCGTCTTCCGGCAGATCCCGTGGTACAGCTATAACCGGCTGCAGCTCGAGGAAAGCGCGACGATCATGAGATCGCCGTTCCTGGACAACGATCTCCTCGAGCTCATTTACCGGGCCCCCGCGGCGATTGAGGACTGGACCGGCCTGTCCCTGCGCCTGATCGCGGCCGGCGATCCCCGGCTGGGCGCGCTGCCGACGGACCGGGGCCTGACCTGGCCCAGGCGCCCGGGAGGCGGCCTGGTCCACGCCTATTACGAGCTGATGTTCAGGCTGGAATACCTGGCCAGCCACGGCATGCCCAAACGCCTGGCCGGACTGGACCGCCGCCTGGGCCCCTTCGGCCTGGAAGGGCTGTTCCTGGGACGGAACAAGTATTATCACCTGCGCCAGTGGTTCCGGGACGAGCTGGCCGGATTCGTCCGCCGGATCGCCCTGGACCCGCGGACGCTGCGCCGGGATTACCTCGACGGGCCGGCCGTGAGGGCGGCCGTGGAGAAACACCTGGCCGGCGTGGAGAACCATACGCAGGCCATCAACAAGATCATCACCCTGGAGCTCGCCAACGAGATCATCCTCAAAGGCGCGTCCTGAACCGGCCCCCGCCGGGGTCGCCTTGAGCCGGGCGCGGCCTCTGGGCTATAATCCGGGCTCCCATGGAGAATCCGCAGCCGTCCGGGAATAAGCGGCGTCCGGCCGTCCGGCCCTATTCGTTCGCCACCGGGCACCTGGACAAGGACATCAAGAGGAAGGCCGTCCGGGGCTCCGCCGCGACCATCCTCTCCCAGCTGCTGTCCTTCATCTTCCAGGCGGGCGGGACGATGGTCCTGGCCCGCATGCTGACGCCGTCGGATTTCGGCCTGGTGGCCATGGTGACGACCTTCAGCCTGGTCTTCCAGAACTTCGGCCTGAGCGGCTTCACCGAGGCGATCATCCATGCCGCCGATCTCGACCAGGACCGGATCAACGTCCTCTTCTGGATCAACGTGGCCCTCTGCGCCGCCATCACGGTCTTCTTCGCCGGGCTTTCCCCCGCCCTGGCCTGGTTCTACCGGGAGCCCCGGCTGGTCGGCATCACGGCGGCTATATCCCTCTCGATCATCGCTTCCGGCTTCTCGACGTTCCCCCTGGCCCTCCTCAAGAGGAACATGCAGTTCGGCCGTTCCTCGTCCATCCTGGCCTGGGCGAAGCTGGCCAGCGTGGTCCTGACGATCGTCCTGGCCTGGGGCGGCGCCGGATACTGGGCCCTGGTCTTCAACGTCGTCTCCCTGCCCCTCATCACGGCCGTCCTGGCCTGGCTTTCCTGTTCCTGGCGGCCGTCCGGGCCCGCCTTCCGCGGCGCCGACCGGTCCCTGACGAGATACGCCCTGCACACCTATGGGAACTTCGTGCTGCATTACGGTTCCCGGAACATGGACAACCTCCTGGTGGGCAAGGTCCTGGGCGTTCAACCGCTGGGCTTCTACAAGAAGGCCCACGACCTCTTCGCCCTGCCCATGAGCCAGCTGATATCCCCCCTGGCCAACGTCGCCCTGGCGGCCCTGGGCCGGTACAAGGAAGACCGGGACAAGCTGTTGCGTTATTTCTTCGACGCCCTGTCGACCATCGCCTTCATCAGCATGGGCCTGAGCCTGGTCCTGACCGTCGCCGCGGAAGACATCATCCTTCTCCTGCTGGGCCCCGCCTGGGGGCGGACGGCGGAGGTCTTCCTCTATTTCGGGCCGGGGATCGGGTTCATGCTGGTCTATGGGACCCACGGCTGGCTGCACCTGTCGCTGGGCCGGGCCGATCGCTGGCTGCGCTGGGGGATCTTCGAATTCGTCGTCACCGCCGCGCTCATCGCGGTCGGGATCAACTTCGGCTTGAACATGGTCGCCCTGGCCTGGACGGGCTCCTTCGTCATCCTCGCCGGACCGGGAATCTGGTACGCCGGCCGGCCCGTCGGATTGAAGTTCGGGACGTTCTACGCCCAGATCTGGCGCTATGCCCTGGCGGCCCTGGGGGCGGGCGTCGCCTGCCGGCTCGTCCTTTTTTCCGGAGGAGCCGCGGCGGCCGCTTTCGCCCGGCTGAGCATCTTCCTCAGGATCCCGGTCTCGTTCGTCGCCTGCCTGGCCCTGTATGCCGGGCTCGTGGCCGCCCTCTTCGGGAATCTCCGGCCCTTCACGAAGGTCATCGATCTCGGCCGGGCGATGCTGTCCCGCGGGGCGGCCCCGGAGCGCTAGGCGCCGTCCCCGGGCGTTCCCTCACGGGTCCTTGAAGAGATCGGCGACGTCTCCCGAGCGGCCGTAGGCTTCCCAGCGGGCCTGGGCCGGGATCGGGCCGGCGAGCCCCTCGACGTCGGGCCCGATCGGGGGCCAGGGCAGGGACCCGAAATACCCGGGCTTCGAGGCGTAGAGCAGGCTGGCCGGCAGGGTCTTCGAAGCGAGGCCTTCGTCCCAGATGACCCGGCGGTTGAAATAGTCGTAATTTCCGTGGCGGAGCAGCGTCTCCCGGACCCGGGCGTCCGGCAGAGGAGCACGGAAGCCCTCGAATTCCGTCTCCGGCGCGAACGACGTGTTGTCGGCGTTGGGATAGCCGAGCTGATAGATGCAGGACGCGGCGTGCCCCGGCTGGCCGGACATCTCGTAGGCGTCGGGGGTCCAGGAGGCGTCCCCCAGGACGTTCCCGAGAAGGCTGTGATAATAGCTTCCCCGGCAGAGATCGACGACCTGCCTCTCGAACGTGAACTTCGGGTGGAGGCCGTGGATCCGGTTCCTCAGCAGGAGCCCATGGGAGGTGCTGCCATGGTAGCCGTCGTTCTGGAAACGGGCGATGACGTTGCCCTCGAACAGGTTCATGATGCCGTGCGGGCCGTGGTTGCAGTTGATCGACGGCAGGACCCACTCCAGGCCGGCGCGCCCGCCTTCCCGATCGAAGTTGTAGGCCACGGCGTTCGCGGAGGCTCCGTTCATGAGCACCAGGCAGCCCAGGCGGCAGCCGATATTATCCTCGACGCGGGCGTAGCCCGTTCCGTAGAAGAGGAAGATGCCGTAGCCGTCGCTCTGCCTGGGGAAGCCTTGGGCGTCGTGGAGATAGCAGCCGCGGACTTCGCACTGGGACGAGCCCCGGAGCTCGATGGCGCTGTTCCCCGTCCCCGAGGTCTCCACGCCCCTGACCCAGCACCGGTCGGCCCCCCCGAAGGCGACGGCCAGCCGGCCGTTGGCCCTGACAGTCAGGGCCTCGATGCCGGCCAGCCTGGCGTTGGCGGGCTGGACCAGGGCCTGCGGCCGGCGGGCCCGATCGTAGGAGAAGGGGATGGGAGTGGCGAACGTGACGACCTTCCCCTCGATCCCCGTGATGCGGGAGGTGTGGCGCAGGTTCCGGCTTCCCGCCCAGTTCCCGCGGCGATGGAAGACCAGGACCTGGTCGTCGTCCTGGACGATCTGGATCAGGCGGCCGGCCCGGAAAGCCCGTCCCGGGGAGGCGGCCAGGGTGATACGGGTCGATCCCCGCTCGTATCCGGAGGCGATGTCCGCGCCGCCCGCCGCGGCCGCGTCGATGTAGCTCCGCGGGCTCGAGACGATGGCCGCCGGGCCCGGCGGATCCGCGTCGATGATCGTCTTGCCGGCGCCGGCCCCGCGGAGGGTCACCTCGGCCGCGTTGGCGATATCGATGGGGGCGCTCAGGCGGTACGTCCCGGCCTCGAGATAGACGGTCTTACCGGAGCCGGAGGCGGCCTTGATCGCCGCGTTGATATCGGCTGCCGTGGCCCCCGGCCGGAGGGTCCGGAAGATCTCCGGCCGGTCGGGGATCCCGCCCGGAACGCCGGTGCTGGTCCAATCGGCGAGCCTGTCGGGCGGGATGACCGTCTCCGGACCTCGGGAAAGAGGGCGGGCGGGGCCGGAGGCCAGGCATAACACCAAGAAAAACAAAGGAATCGAGGTTCCGGCCCGGTCTCTCAAGCTGTTTCGATTATACACCATCCGGCGCCGCCCTTGAAGCGGCCGCCGGCCCGGGCTCACTGCTTTGTCAGCCGATGGTAGAGGGACTTCCAGCGGCCTTTCTTCTCGCGGAACCTGGCCAGCTTCCGCCAGTCCTGCGCCAGGCCGCGGAATTCCTCGACGGTCAGGCCCAGCTCTTCGCAGAACGGAGCGAGCGCCCCGGGAGCGGTCCGGCCCTCCAGCCCCCGGGCCTCTTCGGCCAGGGCCGCCTCCCGTTCCAGCTTGCCCATCCGGACGAGGCCCGCCCGGTGGATGGTCTCGGGGGTCAGATCGGGGAATTTCAGCTGTTGGACGTATCCGGCGACGTCATGGATCCGGCAGTCCAGGTGTTCGGTCTTCGCTCCGCCTTCGCTCGACCAGCCCATCTCGGTCCGGATCAGCCGGAGGATGGTCTCGTAATCCGGATCGAAATGATCGTAGAGCCGGACATAGTGCCGGGAGGACAGGCGGGGGATGCGGAGCAGCCGCGACAGGATCTTCCCGACCCGGGCGACGCTCCAGGCCGGTTCGGCCTGGACGAGCGCCCCGGCGTCGCGCTCGACGGGCTCCCCCCGGACGACGTTCCGGAAATAGCCGACCGTCCCCTCCTGATACAGCTCGGGGAGCCCGGCCAGGTAGCTGACCTGCCAGCCTGTGCCCGCGACCGTGAGGGGGATGTCGAAGCGCTCGGCGACGCCCGCCGCCAGGCCGATCCCGCGCAGACAGGCCGGGCAGAACGATCCCGTCTTGGCCAGGAAGAGCTTGTAGAGGTCGCGCATGACGCCGGGGTTGACCTGATACATGATATGGTCGGCCCGCGTCGACCGGACGGCGTTCCGGACATTGGCCAGCGCCCCCTCGGAGAGGTAGCCGTTGTCGAACGTCACGGCCAGGCACTTGAGCTTGTAGACCCGGTCGCACAGATAGAGGGCGTAGGTGCTGTCCTTGCCGCCGCTCAAGGGGACCAGGCAGTCGTAGGCCCGCCCCAGCCGACGGGCGTGCTCCACCAGCGCCTCGAATTCCCGCTTCCTGCCGAGGCGCGGCTCCTGCTGCCGCGCCCGATAGCCGCGGCACAGGCCGCAAACCCCCGTTCCGTCGAGATCGGCGCCCGGCAGGCCGGCCGGCAAGACGCAGCAGCGGCATCTTTCGACGGTTCCCATGGTGCTCCCCCTCGGGGCGCCCCGTCAGCGCCCTTAGAAATTCACATAGACGAATTGGGGGACCTGGCTTCCCGAGCGGTTCCCCAGCATGTCGAGAAGGAAGAAAAGGATCCAGAAGATCTCGAACGTCAGCGTGATCAGCTTCCGGTGTTCCAGCAGCGCTGCGGCGATCCTCTTCATGGCCTTTCCTCCGGCGCCCCGCTCAGAAGCGGGAGGCGAGATTCCTCAGCAAGATCCCCAGACGGCCCCAATCGAGGACGAAAAAGGCCAGTCCCAGGGCGAAGAAATTGAAGGTCACGATCACGCCGACGACCGCGCTGGCCCGGGAGCGGAAGTAGCGCTGCAGGCCGGGGCTCCGGAGGCTCCTCTTGGCCCGCTGATAGACGGTCGCGACGGAGATCCCGAGGCCGTGATAGGCCCCCCAGACGATGAAGTTCAGCCCCTCGCCGTGCCACATGCCGCAGACGATGAAGGTGATGATCATGCCGGCGTTCGACAGGGCGATCGGATGGCTGCGGAAGACGTCGATGTTCCTCATCCTGCGGACGATCGGCCAGTAGATGTAATCGACCAGCCACGAGGTCAGCGACATGTGCCAGTTCGTCCAGAGCTCGCGGATGTTCTTCTTCAGGAAGGGATGATTGAAGTTCTCCGGCAGGTCGATCCCCAGGAGCCTGGCGCAGCCGATGGCCAGGTCGGTGTATCCCGAGAAATCGAAATAGAAGTAGAAGGCGTAGGCGTACAGGCCGCCGATCGTCCCCAGGACCGAGAGATCCTTCAGGGAGGCGGCGTTGGTCAGGATATGGGGATAGAGGAGCTGGACCAGGACGAACTTCTTGAAGAGCCCGTGGACGATCCTTTCGGCGCCCGCCCCGAGATCGGCCCCGGCGGACCGGCCGCCGCCGCTCCGGAGGGACGCGGCGAAGGGATTGTAGCGGTTGATCGGCCCGCTGATGAAGGCCGGGAAGAAGACGACGTAGTTCGCGTAGGTCAGGAGGTCCAGGCCCTCGATCTTCGACCGGTAAGACTCGACGATGAAATGGATGATCTTGAAGGTGAAATACGAAACGCCGACCATCCGGACGACGTGCCCGGTCCCCAGCCCGGCCAGGGGCGGCAGGCCCAGGACCAGGCGCTGGAAGAAGCCGTACTTGTAAAAGCACAGGACCAGGAGCGTGGCGGCGATCAGGCCCGCGCTCAGGGCCAGCCGGCGGCCCGGCCGGGGCGGGTCGGACGGACGCCCCAGAAGGGACCCGGCGGCGAAGGACAGGAGGATCAGGACGGCCAGGATAGCCAGGTGGACGGGCGTGAATCCCGGCAGGGCCAGCAGCATCAGGCCCGAAGCGGCGAGCAGGACGCCCTGGCGGACGCGCCGGCCCGACCCCAGCAGGCGGACGGCGGCCAGGACAGCCAGGAAGGCCAGCCAGTAGGGGAGGCTGCTGTAGAACTCGAATTGCGGCATCAGACGGCGAGGCTACCTGGATGCGGATCCGTCGCCGGACGGAAGGCCGCCGGGCCGGCCGGCAAGCGCCTGGTAGAGCGCCCGCCCGATGATCTCGTTGGCGTGGGGATTGTAATGGGCGTCCAGCATGAAATTGAGGCTGTCTCCGGCATCGTATCTCTCTTTCAGGATGGGCCTGAGGTCGATCAGGGGAATGCCGCGGGCCCGGCAGTGGGCCTCGAGGGGACGATAGAGCAGCTCGAAGTCGTAGCGGCCCGGGTCCTCTCCGGTCTGGGCCAGGAAATCCTTGATCTTGAGGTCGGGGGAGGCGGGGAGATAGACATAGACCGGGGCCGTCCCGAGGCCCCGCAGGTAATCGTCGAAGGCCGCGAGCTCGGCGTCGAACCGGGCCACCGTGGCCGCGTCCGCCAGGGCGCTGTCCCGGCGATAGTAGGCCAGATGGACCTGGGCGTAGAGGAGCCTGTTGTTCGAGAGGCCGGCCTGGATCTTCCGGATGTTGTCCCGCACGTAGCAATAGAACGACGAGGAATCTCCCATCAAAACCCGGAGATAGGCCAGGCGCCAGCCGCGCCGCGGGAAGAGGTAACCCCTCTTGACGAGGACGTCGGAGAAGGACGCGTCGAAGCCGTGGATGGAGATGGGGGAGAAGCAGATGACGACCCTGGCCGGCGGCCGGCCCGCCGTCTCCACGAATTCGCGAAAGACGTCCCGCTGCTCCTGGAGGTGATGCCCGCCCACGGCCATGTTCAGGACGCTCGTGCCGTCCCCGGCCGCCAGGGAGGCGAAGACGCCGACGAATGATTGACCGTAATCGACCCCGTTGGCGAAGGTCATGGAATCGCCCAGGAAGACGACGTAGGGGTCCGGCCCTATCTCGCGGGGGCCGGTCTTTTCGTCCCGGAAGCCGTAGCCGTTCGTATAGAGGGTGAAGGAGTAGGACGGGATCTTGACGATCTTGGTCAGGTTCTTCTTCAGCCGGTAGGACCGGCCGTGCTGGTCGAAGAAGCCCTCGGTCGTGTTCGAGGGCAGCCGTCCCGCCGCCCGCAGGCCCAACTCGGCGACCAGCCCGCAGGCCGCGACCGTCGCCAGGGCGATCAGGAGGCGCGTCCCGGCCTTGCGGCGCGGCTTCGATGGCTCCCTAAACCCTTGATGTTCCATGGCGATAGCCGGACGATGGTAGCATCAACCGCTCCGGGTGTCAAACCCGGGCCCGCCCCCGCGAGGTCATTCGACCGGGCGGATCTGGTCCTGGTCATGGTCGGCGAAGGTGATGTACCAGTCCCCGGTTTGGCCTTTCAGCGTCTCCCGCAGCGCCGGATCGGCGCAGACGAAGTGGGGTTCGTAGGTCTTGATGGTCCAGAAGCCGGACCGCTTCAGGACCGGGGCCAGGCGGCCGGAGGGGACCAGGGTCTGGATGACCCGGACGCCCCGGCCGAAAAAGGCGACGGCGTGGGCCAGCAGGGCCTCCAGGGATCCCGTGTCGCCGGGGGCCGTGAAGATGTCGGCGATGATGCCGATGCCCAGCTCCGCCTGATGGGGCCGGCGCAGCGCGATATAGCCTTTGACCGCGCCCTCACGCCGCAGGACGAACAGATGATAGGGCACGACCGGGTTGCCGACGTACTTCCAGGCCAGGAACCGCGGCTCCCGCTTGACCAGGGCGCCGTACCCGGCGCCGGCCTCGTCGATGAACGACGAGAACGCGGCGTCGAACGCCGTCTCCTCCGTGATCGTCGCGCCCGGACCGGCCGGGGCCGGCCGCCGGACGGCGTTCCGGACCAGGGCGTAGCCGTTGAGCCCGAAGGCCAGAACATGATGGAGAGCGAAGAACCGGCATAGGGTCCTGAACAGCCGGTTGAGCCGCGGGCGCGTCCGGGTCTTGGCGTTGAGGTAGCGAAAGACGAACGAACCGTTCAGCCGGACGATCCTCCACATGATGGACACGGGGGAGACGGCGACCATGCCCCAGCGCTCCCACATCTTAGCGGTGGCCCGGGCCTGGGTGACGTGCACGACGACCTGGAAATGCCGGCAATAGGCCTCGTTCAGCCGCCAGCCCACGCCGCGGCCCCGGAACTTCTTGAGGACGATGAAATCGCATCCCCAGCCGCCGTCGTAGGTCCGGCCGCCGATCGTGATCCGCATCGGCAGGGCGCACATCTGGCCGGCGATCTCGTCGCCGACGAGGGCGATCCAGATCGGCAGGAGATCGTCCCCTTCCTTGTCCCGGACGAAGGGATTGTCGGCGAACTGCCAGTTCCAGCGCCGCGGGACCTTGTACTGGACGGTCCCGGGCGCGTCCTCCTCATAGGCGGCCTTCATGAATTCCCAGAGCGCCTCCCGGTCCCGGCGCGTGGCCTGGCGGATGCGGACCTCCGGCGGCCCGGCCTTCTCCGCCGCCGCCCCCGGCAGTTCAATGGAAGGAGAGGACATTCTTGAAGCTCTTCTTCAGGGCCGAGACCGGCGCCATCCAGGCGTAGTCCCCGGCCGCCTTCAATTTGAATTCTATCATCCAATCGGAAGGATTGACGCCGATGCGTCCCTTGGCGAACCGGTCGGGTGGCGAGAACGCCGGCTCGTAGCCGCTGGTCAGGACCTGCCGGTAACCGGCCTCGCGGCAGAGGTCGAGATCCCGCGGCGAGAAGTCCCCGAACGGGAAGGACAGGTAGAGGATGTCCCGCCCCAGCAGGGCCTCCAATTGGCGCCTTGATCCCTGGATCTCGCGCCGGGCCTCGTCCTTGGCCAGCCGGGGAAGGTGCGGGTGGCTGATGGTGTGGGAGCCGAAGACGACGGACTCCGGCGGGATCGCCCGGAGGGCCTCGGCCGTGGCCACGCTGTCGGAGGCCTCGCGGCGGCCCGGATCTTCCAGCCACCCCGGGGGCTGGCCCAGGCCGCCGGCCGGCACGAAGACGGCAAAGGGGATCCGCCGCTTCAGGAGCTCGGGGACCGCCCGTTCGACGGCGCTGCGGAAGGCGTCATCTATGGTCACGATCACGTAGCGGACCTTGGGGACAAAGGGCCCCCCGAAGCCGAGCGGCACGGGGGTGGCGGCCTTGACGAGATAGTCCAGCTGCCTGGCCAGGCCGGCCTCCGTGCCCGGGGGGACGGCATGGTAATACAAAAGGATGCAGGACCTGTCCCGGCACCTCGAGAGATGGCGGTAGAGCGGCTGGACGGCGAGAGCGTAGGCCGCGCTGATGAGAAGCTTGACGATCCGCAGCACCATCCTCGATATGCCCCGGCCAAGATAGCACGCCGGGGCCCGTCTTTCAAGCCGAAGGCCCGTTTCCGCCGCGGCTAGCCAGATTCCGGCCGATATCGTCTGGGGAATCCCCCCTTGTGGTGATTCGGCCTTGCCGTCCGGCCGACATAATGGCAAAGGGTTCGAAAGCCCCGGTGAAAGAGAATGAGAATGATTGGAGAGTCTTCGATGTCGAGAGTCAATAAACCATTCCGGCGGGCCTTCACGGGCCTGTCCGTGGTCCTGCTTTTCGCCCTGGTCTTCCAGGCGAGCCCCCTGCCGCTGGCCTCCCAGAGCCGGCTGGTCAGGCTGGCCACGAGCACGACGAAATCCGCCGTCAAGGCATCCTTCAGCTATAGCCCGGCGATACCCACCGTCGGCGCGGCCGTTCAGTTCACGGATACTTCGAGCGGGAACGTGACCTCCTGGCGGTGGGATTTCGGCGACGGGACGACGAGCGCCGCCCAGCATCCCAGCCACGCCTACGCCGCCTCGGGATTCAAGAAGGTCATCCTGATCGTCGGCAGCGGCAGCGCCACGAAGAAGACCAGCCGGACGATCTCCGTCCTGCCGGCGACGGAAGCCGCGACCTTCGTCTTCAACCCCACGACGCCGGGCCCGGGCCAAACCGTCCAGTTCACGGACACGTCGTCGGGGAATCCGACCTCCTGGAGATGGAGCTTCGGCGACGGGGGTTCGAGCACTTCCAAGAACCCCTCTCACGCCTATCATAGCGTCGGGTCCTACACCGTGACGCTGGTCTCGACCGGCAACAACGGCTCGAAGCAGGGCAGCCGGTCGCTCAGCGTGGCCTCCGTTTCCACGCTGGCGTCGTCATTCACGTTCTCGCCTTCGCTCCCGGCCGCGGGCCAGGCGGTGCAGTTCACGGACGCCTCGACCGGCACGCCGACCGCCTGGTCGTGGAGCTTCGGCGACGGGACGACCTCGACCGCTCAGAACCCGAGCCACACCTATGCCACGGCCGGCACTAAGACGGTCACCCTGACCGTCAGCAACGGCACGAGCAGCAACAGCGCCAGCCGGACGGTGACGGTAGCCGTCGCGCTGGCGGCCTCCTTCTCGTTCAGCCCGGCCTCGCCGGCGGCCGGCCAGGCGGTGCAGTTCACGGACGCCTCGACCGGCACGCCGACCGCCTGGTCGTGGAGCTTCGGCGACGGGACGACCTCGACCGCTCAGAACCCGAGCCACACCTATGCCACGGCCGGCGCGAAGACGGTCACCCTGACCGTCAGCAACGGCACGGGCAGCAACAGCGCCAGCCGGACGGTGACGGTAGCCGTCGCGCTGGTGGCCTCCTTCTCGTTCAGCCCGGCCTCGCCGGCGGCCGGCCAGGCTGTGCAGTTCACGGACGCCTCGACCGGCACGCCGACGGCCTGGTCGTGGAGCTTCGGCGACGGGACGACCTCGACCGCCCAGAACCCGAGCCACACCTACGCCGCGGCCGGGTCCTATAGCGTCGGCCTGACGGTGACGAACGCGTCCAGCCAGGCCAGCGGCACGCGAACGGTCACCGTGACCGCGGCCGCCGCCCTGAGCGCCGGCTTCTCGTTCACGCCGTCGTCCCCGGCCCCCGGCCGGGCGGTGCAGTTCACGGACGCCTCGACCGGCACGCCGACGGCCTGGTCGTGGAGCTTCGGCGACGGGACGACCTCGACCGCCCAGAACCCCAGCCACACCTACACCGTGGAGGGGGCGTATACGGTGGCCCTGGTCGCCAGCAACTCCTCCTCCTCGGATACGGAGACCCGGACGATCTCGGTGGCCGCGTCGGATCTCCTGACCGACGACCGGGTCATCGATTGGACCTATGCCGGAGTCCCGGGCGGCATCCCCGAGCGGACGACCATCGTGGCCACGCTCGGGCCGGGGGCCACGGCGGCCCAGATCAGCGCGGCGGTCGCCGCGGCTTCGGGCTCCGAGGGGGTCGTCCTGCTCACCGCGGGAACGTACTCCCTCGACGCGACCGTGAGCCTCGGCGCGGCCTCCGGCGTGACGCTGCGCGGGGCCGGGGCCGGGAAGACCATCATCCGCTCGACGTCCTCCGGGACCGAGGCCATCTCCTCGAATCCCCGGACCTATATCGATCCCGCCATCTCGGGCGGCACCTCCGTCGCCTCGGGGTACGGCAAGGGCTCGACGAGCATCACCCTGGCCTCGACGCCTCCCTCGACGTTCCGGGCCGGCAACATGATCCAGATCGTCCAGAACGACGATTACATCCTCGTCTTCCACCGGACCGGCAACTGGGCCGGGACCCGGAACCTGCGGCACACCTCGCGGATCACCGGCGTCAGCGGCAACGTCGTCACGTTCGCGACGCCGATTCCCTACGGCTTCAGCGCGGCCTATCAGCCGCAGGCCAACGCCATGGCCCCCGGGGCCGTGCGGGTCGGCATCGAGGACCTGACCGTCGTCGCCAACAGCAGCGGCGCCATCACCTTCGGCGGCGCCGACCGGTGCTGGGTCAAGGGCGTGGAAACCTCGAACACGGGCAACGGGGCGATCGAGTTCCGGGCCAGCTCGCAGTGCGAGATCCGGCGCTGCTACGTCCACGACGCCAGCGGCTATCCGTCCCAGTCGGACGGTTACGGCATCTTCCTGTTCTACGGGACCTGCTACTGCCGGATCGAGGACAACGTCGGCCGCCGCATGGCCAACCTGGTCATGATGAACGGGGCCTCGGGCAACGCCATCCTCTACAACTACGTCCGCTCCGGGGCCAGGGACGGATTGAGCTGGATCACGCCGTCGTTCCACAGCAACCACGGGCCGCACGGCCTCATGAACCTCTTCGAGGGCAACGTCATCGCCTCCTTCCAGAACGACGGCTACCACGGCAGCACGTCGCACGGCCTGCTCGTCCGGAACCAGATCAGCGGCATCGACGCCGATTCCGGGTGGACGATGGAGCGGCGGCTGGTCGACCTCTGCCGGGGGAGCTACTATCACACGGTCATCGGCAACGTCATCGGCGACGCGTCCTGGACCCCGAACTATTATGAGCTCTCCGGCAGCCCCGGCCATTCGGCCAACGCCTGCATCTACATCCTGGGCTACCCGAACATGGGGAACACCAGCCTGACGGCCGAGACGGCCTGGGAGAACTTCACGGCCACCTATCCCGACCGCAAGGTCAGCGACACGCTCGTCCGCCACGGCAACTACGACTACTACAACAAGGGCGTGGTCTGGGACGACAACATCTCTTCCCGCGTCATTCCGGACAGCCTGATCTACGCCTCCAAGCCGGCCTACTTCGGCGCGCTCTCGTGGCCGGCGATCGGCCCCGACGTGAACGGGCTGGTCGGCGGCATCCCGGCCAAGCTCCGCTTCGACGCCTACGCCCTGTCCGGGAACCTGGACGACCTGCTCCAGGACTGAGAACGGCCGGGACCGGTTCGCGGCTTCCCCCTTGCCGCAAGGAGGGGGGAGGCCGCGAGCCGGTTATCTCAGCTTCAGCTTCTGGATCTTGCCGGCGTCGTTCTTGGGCAGGGCCGGGCGGACCTCGTAGAGCTTGGGGACCTTGTAGGGAGCCAGGCGCTTCTGCAGGAACGCGGGCAGCCCCCCGACGACGTCATCCGGTGACCCCGGCCTGACCGCGATGAAGGCCTTGGGGGCCTCGCCCAGGACTTCGTCCGGGACCCCGATGACCGCGGCTTCGAGGACGGCCGGGTGCTCGTAGAGGGCCTCCTCGATCTCCTTGGCGCTGACCCTGTTTCCCCCGATCTTGATCATGTCCTTGGTGCGCCCCACGACGTACAGAAAGCCCTCCTCGTCCATCCGGCCGATGTCGCCGGTGTAATAGAGGCCGTTCCTCAGGACCGCGGCGGTCTCCTCGGGATGGTTCCAGTACCCGGACATGATGTTCGAGCCCCGGGCGACGATCTCGCCCTCCCGGCCGGGTCCGAGGGGGGTCCCGGCCTCGTCGGCGACGAAGAGGTCGACGTTGGGGATGGCCTTCCCGATGGAGCCCCATTTCCGGGGCAGGTCGCTGGGGTCGAGGTAAGACAGCCGTGCCGAGGCCTCGGTGGCGCCGTACATGACGAACAGCCGGGCCGGGGCGAAAGCCTCGGCCACCTGTTTTTGGACGGCCGGGGCCATGGCCCCGCCGGCCTGGGTGACGTACCGCAGGCTGGGGAACGTCGAGGACTTGAGGGTCGAGCGGCTGAGCAGGATGGTGAAGGTCGAGGGGACGCCGGCGAAGCCGGTGGCTTCCTGCTCCCGCAGGGTCTGCAGGACGACGTTGGGATAGAGGAAGCGGTTGTCGATCACGACCGATCCGCCGACGGCGACGTGGGTGTTGAGCAGCGACTTGCCGTAGATGTAATAGAAGGGCAGGACGACCAGGATCCGGTCCGCCGGCGTGAGCCCGAGGTACTCCACGATGGACCTGGTGTTCGAGACGATGTTCAGGTGCGACAGCGTGGCGCCGCGGGGCCTGCCCGTGCTTCCCGACGTGTAGACGATCGAGGCGACGTCGAGGTCGACGAGCCGCGCCGGGGGAGGGGCGGCCGTCTCTCCCGCATACGCCTCGGGCAGGAGGACCGGCCCCGACCGGGCCAAAGCCGTTCTCTCCGCCGCCCGGCCGGACCAGAGGAAGAGGGCCTCGAGGAGCGGCTCCCGGGCCGCGGGAGCGCCCGGCTCCGGAGCCCGCGGGGGCGGGCAGGCCCGGGCCAGGAGCCGCGGGCCGGTCACGAGGAACCGGACGCCGCAATCCCGGACGATGTACTCGACGTCGTCGGCCGTGCTTTCGGTGTTCAGCGCGACGGTGATGCCGCCGGCCTTGAGGACGGCGTAATAGGTGATGACGTATTCCGCGGAATTCTCGAGAAGCAGAGCGACCCGGTCGCCCCGGCGCAGCCCCGACCGAAGGAGGAGAGCGGCGAACCGGTTGGCCTGCTCCTCCAGCCAGCCGTAGGCGTGCCAGCGGCCCTGGGCGAAGAGGGCCTTCTTGCCGGGGTCGCGGTCGGCCGCGCCGGCCAGGAAGTCATGGACGAGCCGCGTGCGGGTCATGTCGGGTCTGCGCTCCGGCCCCGGTCGGCCCCGGTCAGCCGAGGTGCTGGGGCTCGGCCCGAAGGTAGTCCGTGGCCCGGATCTTGCGCCGGATGTCGTTCTGGATGTGGGCCACCTGCTCTTCCCCTATCCCCAGCTCCCGGGCGACCTCGCCGACGGGGACCCCCTTTTCCATGGCGTACCAGACGACGTCGCCCACTTCGAAGGGGACCCGGAAAAAGAACTCCTCCTGGGTGCATTCGGCGCTGTAGGTGTCGGTCGTGGGCGTGCGCCTGCGGATCTCCTCGGGGACGCCCAGGAAGGCGGCCAGCTGGTAGACCTGCGTCTTGAAGAGGTGGGCGATGGGCTTGATGTCGGCCCCTCCGTCGCCGTACTTGACGAAGAAGCCCTGCTCGTGCTCGTTCTTGTTCCCCGTGCCGATGACGGCGTAGTTGAGCCGGTCGGCGTGGTAGTAGAGCATGGACATGCGGCTGCGCTGCTTGAAGTTGGAGGCGGCCACGATCTGGAGGTACTCCGCGAGCGGCAGCCGCTCCGTTTTCTCCTCGCCTTCCGGGGAGATGATCGTCAGCCGGAAGACGTTCAGCTGGTCCTTCTCTCCCAGGGCCGAGGGCAGGACGATCTTGGCCCGGTAGGTGGCGTCATACTCGGGGAAGACGTTCTTGATGGCCTCGTCGCGCCGGCGGTAGGTGTTGAAGCCGGCCAGGGCCGCGGTCATGTCCTCGACCAGGTAGGCGACGCCGAACGTCCGGGCCAGCTTCCTGGCCAGGAGGGCGCTCTCCGGGTTGGAGTCGGACTCGGGCATGGTCAGGCCCAGGACCCGCTCCGGGCCGAAGGCCCGGACGCTCAAGGCCAGGCAGACGCTCGAATCGATCCCCCCGCTGATGCCGACGACGGCGCCGCGCTTGCGCAGCTTCGCGCCGACGACGCGGCGCATCTCTCCGACCAGGCGCTCGGTTTCGCGACCGGGATCGATCTGGATGTCCTTCTTCGAAAATGCCATGGGTTCTCCCGCTTCTCCGTCCCGGCGATCTTATGCGTCCCCCGGGACGGCCGTAATATACCTAGGGGGGAAAGCGCCTGTCAAGGCGGCCCAGCGCGGACCTAGCGGAGGTCGAGCGAGGCCAGGTGGAGAAGGAGGTCGATGGCGACGACCTGCCTCCCGACCGCGTTCAAATGCCCGCCGTCCGTCGTGAAGGCCGGGTTCAGGAGGGCCAGGCTTTCCCCCTCGCCGTCGGACGCGGCCTCCGGCCCCGCCCCGGCGCCGGCCTCGGCGCCGGCCAGGTCCCAGACCGCGGCCCCGTAGCGCTCCCGGATGCGGCGGTTGAGGGCGTTCCTCCTGGCGTTGTCGGCCCGGACCGCGGGCCCGCGGCCGAGCAATCTCTTGATCCTGGCCTTGATCCCCCGGGCCTGATTGGTCAGGGGCACGGTGACCGGGATGATCCGCAGGCCGGGGTATCTCGCGCCCAGCCCGGCCAGCGTCCGGTCATAATGATCCAGGATGGCGTCGATGTCCGAGGCCCGGCCGACGTCGACGAAGCAGAGCTTGAAGAAGGCGATGTCGGCGGCCTGGCCCAGGCCGCCGTCCAGGAGCCGCCGGAACTCGTCGATCTTCCCGGCGGGATCGCCGTTCCGGCCGACCGTGGCATGGGCGAAGACCGGGCCCCCGAAGTCCCGCGGATCGGACGTTTCCCGCAGGACCAGCCGCACCGACGGCTCGGCCCGCATGACGTCCTCGAGGCCGCTGAGGATGTTCCGGCCGACCGAATGGTGCCCGAAAAAGATCTTCTTTCCGGCCAGCCGGTCCCACCGTTCCCGGGGGACGGACCGGAGGGCGCGATAGGATTCCTGAAGGGGGTCCACGGCTTTTCCTTTGCAGCCGAACAGGACCGGCAGGATCAGCAACGCGGCCAGCCGCCGGTCCAGCATCGTTCGGGCTCCTTTGGGATGGGACACCATTCTACACGACCGGCGCGGGAAAGGAAACGCCGGGGCGAGGCCGCGGGGGCTTGTGCCCGGGCGCCGGAATATGGACAATGATCGGCGGGAGTCAAGCCGTGAAAGCCGCGTCGAACAGCCTCTGCGGGCCCGGTCCGCGGCTCCTTTCGCTCGATTTCTTCCGGGGCGCCGTGATGTTCCTGCTGATCGGCGAAACGACGGGATTCGCCGACATCCTGGCCTCGTCGGCGAAGGGCGGCCCCGTCCTCCGGGCCATCGGCCTGCAGTTCCAGCACCATCCCTGGCACGGGCTCCGGCTCTGGGACCTGGGTTTGCCGTTCTTCCTGTTCATCAGCGGAGCGGCGATGGTCTTCGCCTATCGGCGGCGATGGGAGGCGGGAGAGACCTGGATGGCGACGCTCGGCCGCGCGGCCCGGCGCGCCGGCCTGCTCTTTGCCCTGGGCTGGGCGCTCTCCCTGATCAGCCCGGTCGAGAGCGGCGGGCGGGGCGAATTCCTTCTGGACGTCCTGCCGCAGCTGGCCCTGGCGGGCTTTATCGGCTTCCTGCTCCTTAAGGCCCCGGCCCGGCTCCAGGCGGGCTTCGCCCTGGGTCTGCTCCTGGCGACGGAGCTCCTCTACCGGCTCTGGGCCGTGCCGGGCTTCGATCAGCCGTTCACCGCCGGCCGCAACTTCGGGTCTTACGTGGACCTGCGGCTCTTCGGCCGCCTCTCCGAAGGCGGCTGGGTCACGTTCGACGTCGTCCCCGCGGCGGTCTTCGTGCTGGCCGGCGTCCTGGCCGCGGGCCCGCTCCGTCGCGGCGGGGCGACGCCCCGGGCGGTCAGAACCCTGGCCCTGGCCGGCGTCCTGGCGGCCGTCGCCGGCCTGGCTTTGGACCCGGTCACGCCTGTCATCAGGCGCCTCTGCACGAGCTCGTTCGTCCTCGTGGGCGTGGGACTCGCCCTCCTGGCCCTGGCCCTGGCCTGTCGGCTGTTCGACGGGCCGCGGCCCGTTCCCGGGGCCGCCCTCCTGGCCTGCGTCGGCGCCAATCCGATCTTCATCTACCTTTTTGCCTATTCGGGCGGGGGCGAGTGGCTGCGGCGGATCGTCGAGCCATTCGGGCTGGCGACCGCCGGCTGGCTGGGAGGCCTCACGGCCCGGCTGCTGGTCGATCTGGGGGTCTGGGGGCTGATGTGGGGCCTGTGCTTCTGGCTCTATGAGCGGAAGATCCTCATCAGGATCTGAGCGGAGCCCGGGTCACGCCCGGGGCGTATCATTGACAGGCGCCGCGATTCGGGATAAAAGCGGATTCCCGGAGCCCGTCCGCCGGGACCGGACCGGGGAGAGCGAGGTCCACGTGAACGATCTGGATTTCAAGGCCAAGTTGGCCGGCAGCGTCGATCGCCTGGAGAAATGGGTCGAAGCCCATGAATACAAGGGATACGAGCCGTTCGACGGGCTGGCTTCCTATCTCCGGCCCCTGACTTTCCACAACCTCTTCCTGGAGCGGCTGCTGCAGCAGCTCGTGCGCCAGAGCCCCTTGAACCTCCGGCCCCTCCTGGGCGTCCGGCCGCAGGAATCGACCAAGGGACGCGGCTACATGGCCTGGGGCTATCTGCAGAGGTTCAAAGCCACGGGCGACCAGGACTACCGGCGGAAAGCGGCCGCCTGCCTGGACTGGCTCGACGTCCACAAGGAGCCCGGCTTCTCGACCCACAGCTGGGGCAATGCCTTCGACTTCTCGAGCCGGACGGGAAAGCTCCCGAAGCATGCCCCGATCATCGTCTGGACGGCCCTGATCGGCCAGGCCTACCTCGACGCCTATGAGATCGGCGGCGAGTCACGCTTCCTGGACGTCGCCAGGAGCGTTTGCCGCTGGATCCTCGACCTGCCCCGGGAAAAGACCGAGCAGGGGACCTGCCTGAGCTACGTGGCCTTCCTGCAGAAATCCATCCACAACTCGAACATGCTCGGCGCCTCGATGCTGGCCCGGGCGGCGAAGCTCACCGGGGACCGGACGTATGTCGATGTCGCCAGGGAGGCCATGATCTACAGCTGTTCCCGGCAGCTCCCCGACGGGGCCTGGTTCTACGGCCAGGCCGAGGACACCCGCTGGATCGACAATTTCCACACCGGCTATAACCTGGATTCGCTGAAGTGCTACATCGAATCGACCGGGGACCGGTCCTTCGACGACAACCTGCGGCGGGGCTTCGCCTTCTTCAAGGACCACTTCATCGAGGCCAATGGCCGGCCCAAGTACTATCACAACCGGGCCTATCCCATCGACAGCCAATGCGCCTCCCAGGCGATCGAGACCCTGGCGAATTTCTCGGATCTCGACGGGGCCTCGCTGGACCTGGCGGTCAAAACGGCGAACTGGACCATCGATCACATGCAGGACCCGCGGGGGTTCTTCTACTACCGGCAGTACCCCTTCGTCAAAGCCAGGACCCCGATGCTCCATTGGGCCCAGGCGACCACCTACCGGGCCCTCTGCCTGCTCCTGAACAAGATCGGCTGAGCCGGGGGGGGCGGCCCCGCCCGGCGCCCGGATCAGGCCTGCAGCCGGCCGAGGCCTTCGTAGATCAGCCCGGAGCCGGCGACCTCGTCTGGCTCGTAGAGGTTCCGGAGATCGAAAAAGCGCCGGCCGCGCATGGCCCGGGCGATCCGGGCCAGGTCGAGATGCCGGAACTGGTTCCACTCGGTCAGGATGACGAGCGCGTCGGCGCCCGCGGCCGCGTCATACTCGTCCGCGCAGTATGTCAGGGCGTCGAGGCCGGCCAGGGCCAGCTTCCGGGCGTTGTCCATGGCCTGGGGATCGTAGACCCGGACGGCCGCCCCGCCGGCCGCGAGCTCCCGGATGATGGGGATGGACGACGACTCGCGGACGTCGTCCGTGCCCTGTTTGAAGGCCAGGCCGAGGACGCCGACGACCTTGCCCTCGAGGCCGGCCAGCCCGGCTTCGATCTTCATGACCATGCGATGCCGCTGGAACTCGTTGGCCCTGACCACGGAGTCGACGATGCTCATGCTGACGCCGTGCTCCTGGCCGATCTTGACCAGGGCCTTCGTGTCCTTGGGGAAGCAGCTGCCGCCGAAGCCGGGCCCCGGGTGCAGGAAATACTTGCCGATCCGGCCGTCCATGCCCATGGCCCTGGCGATGTCGCGGACGTCGGCCCGGACGGCGTCGCAGAGGTTGGCCACCTCGTTGATGAAGGCGATCTTCGTGGCCAGGAAGGCGTTGGATGCGTACTTGACCAGCTCGGCCGTCTCCAGCGAGGTGAAGATGAAGGGCGTGTCGATGAGGTAGAGGACGTTGTAGATCTCGCGGAGGATCTCCCGGCTCTTGGCGTTGTCGCTGCCGATGACGATGCGGTCCGGGTGCATGAAGTCGCGGATGGCCGAGCCCTCCCGCAGGAACTCGGGATTCGAGACGACGTCGAAATCGAGTCCGGCGCCCCGCCGGTCGAGGCCGGCCCGGACGACCTCCCGGACCCGGCGCCCCGTCCCTATGGGGACCGTGCTCTTGTTGACGATGACCTTGTACTCCGTCATGTGGCGGGCGATCGCGTCCGCGGCGGCCAGGACGTGCTGGAGGTCGGCCGATCCGTCCTCCCCGGGGGGGGTGGGCACGGCCAGGAAGATCACCGGCGCGGCCGAGACGGCCGCGGCCATGTCGGTCGTGAACCGCAGGCGTCCGGCGGCGACGTTCTTGGCGATGAGCGCCGGCAGGCCGGGCTCGAAGATGGGGACCCGGCCCTGCTCGAGATCGCGGATCTTCGCGGCGTCCGTATCCATGCAGACGACATTCAGGCCGAACTCGGACAGGCACGTGCCCGTGACCAGGCCGACGTAGCCGGTCCCGATGACGGAGATGGTGTTCATGGCAGCCTTTCTCTCTGAGTATTCACGGCAGGCAGGGGGGGAGGCGCCTCAGGTGCTCGGTCGTCCGGTGCTTGCTGGCGAAATCCCGGAAGGCCCTCCCGACCTGGTCCTCCCGGAGCTTCATGACCCGGCAGACCTCGGGGATGCCGATCTTGTTCTCCCAGGCGAAGAGGAGGAGATCGAGGGTCTTGAAGGGCATCCGGAAGAACCACTCCTCGTCCGTGACCGGGGCGCTGTAGGTGTCCGGGCAGGGGGCGCGATCGAGGATCTCGGGGATGACCCCCAGGAACTCGGCCAGCTGGAAGACCTGGTTCTTGTAGAGGTGGGCGATGGGCTCGATATCCACCCCGCCGTCGCCGTACTTGACGAACAGCCCCTGGAGGGACTCGCTCCGATTGGTCGTCCCGCAGACCAGGTAATTGGCTTTCTCGGCGTAATAATACTGGACCATCATGCGGATCCGGTGCTTGGTGCAGGTGGCCGCGATGATGCCCTGGGCCTGGTCGTTGCTCAGGCGGTCGGCCCTCGAGCGGCCCTGCGGGTCGATCGTCGTCAGAGTGAAAAAGTTGTAACCGTCCCTGTCCAGGACGTCGGCGGGCAGCGTGATCTTGAGCTTCCAGTCCGGGCCGAATTCCGGCCGGACGGCCCGGGCCACGGCGTCCCGCTTTTCGTAGGTCCCGAAGGCCTCCAGCATGGGGGTGATATCGACCGTCAGCGCTTCGATCCCGAGCCGGGCCGCTTCCCGGGCGGCGAACTCGGCACTCTGCGGGCTCGATTCCTTGTCCGGCAGGAGGAGGGCCAGGACCCTGTCCCGGCCGAAGACCTTGACCGACAGCGAAGCGGACAGCGCGGAATCCACCCCGCCGCTCAGGCCGATGACCGCTCCCCGGCGTCGCATGGCCCGGGCCTGCTCGCCGATGAACGCGGCGATCCGCCCGGCCTCCACGCCGCAGTCGATCTTGAGGGCATCCCTGGTGAAGTCCATCTGCCGCCTCCGCTCGTTCTTTCGCCCGGCTCGAAGATTTCAAAGAGATAGCATTGACCCGGGGGCAAGTCAAGCGCCAGGCATTGACACGGGGCGGGCGCTGGCCTAAGATGCCCGCGAACCGCCTTGAACCGGCCCAACCGATCCGCGCTGCCGCATCCCTGGAAAGTGAGGGCCTTCCTGGTCTGCGCCGCCGTCGCCCTGGCTTTGATGGCCCGCCCCCTGGCCTTCCTGGTCCTGCAGGGGCGCCCGCCCGAATTTTACAGCCACATCCCCCTGGTCCCGGTCATAAGCGCGGCCATACTGTACGGCCGGCGGAAGGTCCTTTTTCGCGGCGGGCCGGGATCCCCGGCGGGAGGCGGCGCCTGCCTGGCCGCCGGGCTCCTGGCGTTGGCCGTCGACGCCGTCCGCGGGCCCGGTCCGGTCGAACACGCCGGGCTCGTCGCCCTGGCCGGCCTTCTCGTCATGGCCGGCGGCTTCCTGCTTCTGTTCGGCCGGAAGGCCTTCGTCCGGGCGCTCTTCCCCTTCCTGTTCCTCGGGTTCATGATCCCTCTGCCTCTCGCCTGGATGTCCGGGATCGTCGCCGCCCTGGTCGCGGGGTCCACGGGCGTGACCGCGCTCCTGCTCCGGGCCTTCCGGGTGCCGTTCGTCCAGGAGGGGGCGGTTTTCCTCCTGCCCGGCTTCGACCTGCAGGTGGCTTTCCAGTGCAGCGGCATCCGCTCCACCCTGGCCCTGCTGATCACGGCGGTCCTGGCCGGGCAGATGTTCCTGCGCGGCCGGTCGCGCAAATCGATCCTGGCCCTGGCCGTGTTCCCCGTCTCCATCCTCAAGAACGGGGCCCGCATCGTCATCCTCTACCTGCTCTCGTATTTCGTGGACATGCGGATCATCGACGGCGGGTTCCTGCACAAGTCGGGCGGCTTCATCTTTTTCGGCCTGGGGCTCGTGCTCCTGGGCCTGGCGCTATGGGCCCTCAGGGGTCCCGGCGAGGAGGGCGGGGGGATTGACAAACGCTCCGGGCTCGGCGATAATAAATCAGCGAAGGAAAAGGGATAAGGGAGGCCATCTGTGAAAAAAGCGGTTCAGATTATCTTAATCCTGCTGGCTGTCGCGTCGTTCGCGTCGGCCGCCGATCTCGGCCCGCGCCGCAGGCACGGCGACCGGGGCCCGGTCCGTTCCGTCGCCGAACCGACGGCCATCGCGCTCCTAGGAGCCGGGCTGGTTTCGCTCGGCATTTACGCCAGGAAGAAACGCGGCAAGAAGCCCTGACCGCGGCCCCGATCGATCCCGCCGTAGTGCCGGCCCGCCCCGCCGTGGCCTGAGGGCCTTCCCTTCCGTACTCCCTTTTTTTGTTCTTCTCCCATTTCCGGGAGGATCCCTCTCTTCGGCCGGCGCGGAGCGGACTCTGGGGAGCGGAGGTCAGAATCACGGCCGAGCACTCGAGGCCGGGATTCTGAGAAATATCTTCGGAAAGCGCTTTCTTCCGATATTTCCCAGAAGCATGGCTACGAGTCGCTCCGCCATGCTTCTGATGGTCGCTTCGACGACTACGCTCCCTGCCGGTCCCCCTCTCCAGCAACGGGGATCATCGAGGCAACGCACCTCGCCGCCGCGAGAGGGGATCCCGGAGATGGGAGAAGAACCTTTCTTTGAAATCCGGGAAAGTCTTTTCCGCCCCGGATTTGGTATGATAGCCCTGCCCATGGAGACGATCGACCGGATCCCCGTGACCCTCGATCCCGCGGAAACCGCGGCGCGACTGCGGCTCGATCCGGCGCGGGCGGCCGCCGCGTCCCTGGACGAGCTGATCGGCCTGGCCCGCGGGCTCCTCGCGCCCCGGGCGGCGGCCGCGACCGCCTGTGTCGGAACGACGGGGGAGGGGACGGTCGAGCTCGACGGCGTCGTCTTCCGGAGCGCCATCCTGCGGAAAAACCTGGACCGGGTCCACAAGGTTTTCCCCTACATCATCACGGTCGGCCCGGAGCTCGAGCTGGCGGCCGCGGCCCAGGGAGATCTTCTCAGGCAGTATTGCCTCGAGGAGATGGCCAACGCGGTGCTGGACCAGGCCGCGGCCTGGCTGGCCCGCCATCTCGAAGACCGACACGGGGTCCGGGGCCTGGCCAGCCTCAGCCCGGGGTCGCTCGCCGACTGGCCCATCACCGAGCAGCCGAAGCTCTTCTCCCTCTTCGGCGATACGGAAAGGATCGTCGGCGTGCGGCTGACCGAGAGCCTGCTGATGGTGCCGCGCAAGTCCGTTTCCGGGATCTTCTTCCCTTCGGAGGAAGGCTTCACGGCCTGCCGGTTCTGCGACCGCGAGCGTTGCCCGGGGCGGAAGGCGCCCCGGCCGGGCCCGCCGGCCGGCGGGCGGACAAGCGCCGTCTCCGGACCTCCCCAGCGATCCCAGCATCCAACCGGAACGCATTCCACCTGCTATAAGGAGTCAACATGAAACCGACCTGGCTCGTTCTCTTCGCTCTCGCTTCCCTGGCGGCCGGCCTGGCTTTCGCGCCCCCCTCCGGCGCCCAGACGAAGCCCGCGCCCAAGCCGCCGCTCAAGATCTTCATCTCGGTGGACATGGAGGGCATCTGGGGGGTCGTCAACTCCGAGCAGACCTCGGCCGGCAATCCGGAGTACGCCAACGCCCGGAAATGGATGGCCCAGGACGTCAACGCGGCCGTCCAGGCGGCGTTCCTGGCCGGCGCCACCGAGGTCGTGGTCAACGATTCCCACGGCTCGATGCGGAATATCGTCGCCGGCGATCTCGATCCCCGGGCGACGCTGATCACCGGCACGCCGAAGCCGCTGTCGATGATGCAGGGGATCGATGCCTCCTTCCAGGCCTGCTTCCTCCTCGGCTACCACGCCAAGGCCGGGACCGAGAACGCCATCCTCGACCACACCATCTCGGGGAGCGTCGTCCGGAGCATCAAGGTCAACGGCCTCGAGCTGCCGGAGCTGGGCCTGAACGCGGCCATCGCCGGGTATTACGGAGTGCCGGTGGTCCTGGTCACCGGCGACACGGCCGTCTGCCGGCAGACCGGGGAGGTCCTGGGGCCGGACGTCGTGACGGTCGCGGTCAAGGAGGCCTATGGACGGCTGGCGGCCAAGCTCCTGCCGATGGACGAGGTCCGCCAGAAGATCGAGGCCGGCGCCCGGGAGGCCCTGAAAAAGCTCTCCGGCGCCAAGCCCTTCAAGCTCGCGGCGCCCTGTCGTTTCGAGCTGGCCTATCACGTCTCCGCCCAGGCCGACATGGGGGCCATGATCCCGGGCGCCCAAAGGCTTGACGCCCGGACCCTGGCCTTCACGGCGGACGATTACATCCAGGGCTTCCGGGCGCTGCGGGCGATGATCTCCATCGCCCCGGCGAGATAGAGAGACGGCAGTGAGGGGCCGGACCCGCCCAGACCCGCCTGGGGCCGGAGGCGGGCCCGGCCCTTCCTTCACTTCATAAGGTTAAAGGCGCTCTTCTCCCGCATCAGCTTCTCGATCGCGGCGATCTCCTTGGGCACACGGTCCGACAGGATCTCGTTGCCGGTCGCGGTGATCAGGACGTCGTCTTCGATGCGGACGCCCAGGCCGGCGTACTTCTTGTAGACCGGCCCGACCTTGTCCCGGAAGGCGGCGATCTCGGCCTCGGGGGCCTTGCCCTTGAGGGTCTCGAGGCGGCCTTCGGGGAAATAGAGCCCCGGCTCCATGGTCATGATCATTCCCGGGGCCATGACGACCTGGTCGAGGCGCGGGCTGTGCCAGCTCCAGACGTCATGGACGTCCAGCCCGATGCCGTGGCCGAAGCCGTGCTGGATGTAGAAACGCCGCTGCCAGGGGGACTTGACGTCCGTGACCAGGCCGAGCTTCTCCAATCCGGCCATCAGGATGTCCTCGACCGCGGTCTGGACGGCCTTGAAAGTGACGCCCGGGACGAGCCCGGCGCAGCCGGCCTTTTCGGCCTCGAGAACGAGGGCATAGATGTCCTGCTGCGCCGCCGTGAAGCGGCCGCCGGCCGGGATGGTCCGGCTGATGTCCGAGGTGTAGCCGCGGAGCCAGACCCCGACGTCGAAGACGACGAGATCGCCGGCCGTCAGGGGGCGGGACGTCGCCCCGAAGTGGATGTTCGTCGAGTTCGGGCCGGACGCGGCCTGGAGGAAAGAGTCCTCGGTCTCGCGCCGGTCGAAAGCGTAGCGGAGGATGGCGGCCAGGTCGACCTCGCTCATCTTGGGCTCGGCGGCCCGGAAGGTTTCGTTCAGGGCTTCCGCCGTGAGGTCGATGGCCTGGCGCAGGACGGCGATCTCGTCGGCGTCCTTGGTCAGGCGCAGCTCCGAGATCGCCGGGTCGATGTTGACCAGGTCCTCCGCCTGCGACAGGGGATTGGGCAGGCCGGTCTCGCCGAAGGCCCGGGCCAGGAAGTCGAGATCGGCCAGGGGAAGATAGACGCGCTTCAGGCGGCCGGACATGGCCAGGCGGATAAGCTCCATGGAAAGCTGCGTTGCCGGTTTCTCGACCAGGCCTTGGTCGGGCCCGGCGGCGTTCGGCGCCGTGACCTGGCCGCCCGGGCCGCCGGGTCTGGCCGTGCCGGCCGGCTCGCCGGCCATGATCCGCGCCCCGGGCCCGCCGCCGGCGCGGCGGAAGATGGTCTCGCGCGGGTTCCCCGCGGGATCGAGGAGAAGGACCGCGTCGGCTTCCTTGAGCCCGGTGAGGTAGACGAAATTGAGGTTTTCGCGGGACTTGACCTGCGACGGGATGAGGATGATCCCGTCCTTGACGGCGGCCATCAGATGGGCCCGGCGCGCGGCGATCGCCGGCGCCTTGGCCGTGTCGAGCGAAGCGGGCCGGCCGGGCATCTCCTGGCCGAACCCCGCAACGGCTCCCAGAACGAGCGCAAAGGCGAGAAGGCCCGGAAGCCAGAGGCCGGAAGCGGATTTCCTGCGAGCGGGCGTTGTGTTCATCATGGTCGTTCCCTCTTCTTTCGGCATTTCCGCCAAATCATAATTCCAAGATGGCGTCAGGTCCATCTTTATTTATGCTTGAGCCGCTTCTTCTTCCGGCGGCGCCGCGCCGCCCGGTCCGGCCCTCGGCCTTCCCGGCCGCGCACCCGTCCTGGCCCGCGGCCGCGATCATCCCGAAGCCGGTGCGATCAGACCCGTTCCGAGCATTGTCAGGTTCGCCATGTCAGGCTTCTATCTCAGGCCTTGGGCGCTTCGAGAGATCACGATAATCGGCTTGTATGGCGCCCTAAAACACCGGCGCTTCGCGAAAAAAAGTTCCTCAGGCCGGATTGTCCAAATATTATACAGATTAGCCGTTTGAGGTGGCCTTCGCCGCTTGACAGGATGAGGTTAATACGCTATGGATTATTAGGGTTTCAAAGGAATATGAGGGACCAGTGTTTCCAAATGCTCGAAAGGGCTGGTTTCCGGCGTCAGCGGGGAGGTGGGAATCACAGTTTAGCACCTTTTTGGGGAACACCGTGTCAAAAAACGTCAATCATCCAAGAAGGAGGAATGTCATGCATAAAGGGTTCAAAAGGGTCCTGAAACTGGTTGCTTTCCCGTTCGCGGCGGCCTGCCTGCTGACCCTGACGGCCGCGCCTGTCGCGGCCCAGGTGACCATCCCGCAAGGCTCGATCGTCAACAGCGCCGAGTTCGCGATCTTCGTCCAGCACCACACGACGACGGAGACGGTGACCTTGTACCGGATCACGCAGGGCTGGGACGAGCTGGGCGTAAACTGGCAGAATTTCGGCAGCGCCTGGGACGGGGTGGTCGGCTCGTTCGTCAACGACGTCTATGGCTGGCGGACGGTCGACCTGACAGCCCTCGTTCAGGCCTGGGTCAACGGCACCTATCCCAACTACGGCTTCCTGATGATGCAGAACGCCACCTCGCCGTATACGGCGTACTACAGCAGCGAGTATGCGACGATCGCCCAGAGGCCGAGGCTGACGATCACGTACACCACCCCCGCCGGGGCCGTTCAGACCGTCGTCATCCAGCGTCCGGGCGCGGAACAGGGCGGCGTCGCGGACACCATCATCTCGGAACAGCTGCCGACGTATTACACCTGGGGGAACCATCCCTCGCTCGATACCGGCCTGATCAACGGCTACGTCAAGATCAGCCTGCTCCGGTTCGACTTCTCGGTCATCCCCAACTCTTCCCCGGGAACGGGGACGCCGGGGTACTGGATGAACCATCCCGAAGCCTGGCCTGTCTCGAGCATTATGATCGGCGGTCGGACCTACACGATGGAAGAGGCCATCGCCCTGATGAAGGCGCCGGTCGGCGGGGACAAGACCTACACCATGTTCGCCGCGCTGGTCGCCGCCAAGCTGAACGTCATGATCGGCAATGACGCCGGCTGCGTCTCGGCCGCGATCACGGCCGCGGATGCCTGGATGGCGACGTACTATGTCGGCAGCGGCGTCGCCGCCGGCGGACCGCTGTCGCCCTGGCGCGTCGGCGAGCCCCTCTGCTCCGTCCTGGACAACTACAACAACGGGTTGCTCTGCGCCCCGCACCGGGACTGACCTGAACCGATATCGAGCGCGCCGGGGGGCGCCCGCGGCGTTCCCCGGCGCGCATCATTCTCCGGGGGTCGGCAGGCCCGCCCTCGGATCCGGACGGGAACGGGGGCTGGCTACGGGCCCCCCGTTCTTATATAATGGCCGGCGATGAAGACGCCGCCCGACCGGAAAAAAATCCTGGCCTGGGGCTTGACGGCGGTCGTGCTCCTCTTCGCCGTCTGGCTGGTCTCGCCCCTCTTCCACATCGACGCCCGGGACGAGGCCCACGGCCGCGTCTACGGCTATCGGCTGTTCCTCGGCCTGATGATCATGATAGGTTTCGTCGGCAAGTCCCTCTGGGACGTCCTCGCCCCGCAGGGCCTGGCCCGGAAGGTCTCCGGCACACAGGCCGTCCTTTTGATCCTCGTGGCCGTCATCGTGCTGGTGTTCGTCGTCTTCACCGTGGCCAAGGCCCTCGATCTCTATTTGGGCACGGCCATCGCCACGGACGCCCAGCAATTCCTGCCCTGAGCCGGGCGTCGGGATTGTCAGCCGGCCAGGCGCTCCTTGACGATCTCCTCGAGCACGCGGCCCTGGCGCCTCCAGATTTCCAGGAGCCCGGTCCGAAGGGCCCGGCCCTCCGGCGTGATGCCGTAGAACTTGCGCGGCCTGCCCCCGGCGAGCTCCCACTTCGAGGCGATCCGGCCGTTCTTTTCAAGCCGCCGGAGCAGGGGATAGAGGGTATTCTCCTCGACCTTGTAGCCCAGGGACCCGATGTGTTTGACCATGGAATAGCCGTACATGTTCTTTTCTAGCAGCGCCAGGACGAGGATGTGGAGGAAGCCCCGGTTCATCTCCGTTTCCAGCCTGCCGATGTCTGGTTCCGTCATCTAGCCTCCGGCCTTTTTCGAAACGCATGGAGCGTTTCCCATTAGGACGTGTATAAACCAATAGTGTATATAACACGGTATGTCAAGCGGCTGAAGAAGAACCTACGAACGACGCAAGCGGCAATCCCGCTGATCGCCCTGTTTTCGCGGCCCGCGGAGGCCTTTTGTCTTCGGCAAAGCGAGGTTTTCCTCGAAATATGCCGAAAAGGGGCGGGTCCTCGATGGTCCCCCGGCCGGCTTTCAGGCGGGGCGGCCGGCGACCGGCTGACCGACTTCTCCCGAAACCTGCTAAAGGGGCTGGATTTCGGACCTTTTCGTGGAAAAACCCTGTTCCGAACAGGAAAAATCCGGCGCTTCGGGAATTAGCGTCCCGGCCCGGCGTGCCGGATGCGCTCCAGAGTCGGCTGCCCTCCGGTCCGCGGCGCGTTGACACTCCTCTGGCGGTATGTCAAGATGTGGCGGGGAAACCGGAAGATGGGCCGGGGAACCGCTCCGCTTATCCTGGCGCTCATGGCGCTCTTCATGCCTGGACCCGCGCCCGCCGCCCCGGGTCAGACCGGGCTGCTGCCACCGGACCGCTCGTCCAGCCCGGCCCGGCCCGCCTGCCTTCAGGCCGCCGCGCCGGCCGAGGCCAAGTGGTACGACCTGATCAACCTCTCCGGCTACCTGGCCGGAGAGGGCCGCTGGCGGAAAGCCGAAGGGCCGGCCGCCGCGACGGACCTCTATCTGCGGGCTTTCGAGCTCGGCGTCGAGGCCGATGTCGCCGGCTGGCTCGCGGCCACCATCGTCCTCAATTCCGAATGGATCGGCGACCCGCTCAACGGCGGCGATGCCGTCCTTGCCGTGGACGAGGCCCATCTCGACATCACCGTGCCGCGCACGCCGCTCTACCTGGTCCTGGGCAAGCGGATCCAGCCCTTCGGCCTGTTCGAGACGTACCTGGCGACCGACCTCATGGCTCAAGACGCCTACGAAGCCAAGGCCGTCGGACTGACGGCGGGGATCAGGATCCCCGGCTCGACCGACCTCTCGGCCACGGTCTACAAGGGGCGCGTCTGGTCGGCCCATCTGGCCGGCTCGGGGCTCCTGGGTCCGGCCGTGCCGGACTTCCCAGCGTTCGACGTCCCGCGCCTGAACTCCTGGATCCTGGCCGGCGTTTCCAGCCCGGCCGGCGACGATTGGCGGATCTCCGCCGCCCTGGCCAGCGAGCCCGGTCTGGCCCGTCGCCTGACTACGCTCAACGTCGGCTCGTACCTGAGCTTCCCCTGGTTCGAGCACCTCGAGTTCAGCGCCGAATACATGAAGGCCCTGCGCCGCGACGACGCGCCCGGCCTCGGCCGTAGCTTCCGCGAATCGGTCCTCTCGGTCACGGCGGCGTGGCTGCTGGTCACGGAGGAGATGAAGGAGACGGCCGGACGCAACTACCGGGCCCGCCGGAGCCGGCGTCTGGCTCATCCGGCCGTGGCCGCCGTCCGCTTCGAGGCCCTCGACGACGGCTCCCGGGCCGCCGCGCTGGGCGCCTGGTCGGTCCGCCGCCGCGTCTCCGCCGGCGGCCGCTACACCTTCTACGAACGGGGCGGGATCGAAGCCGCGCTGACCCTTGAGTTCCGCCGCCAGACCGTCCGGCGCTCGCCCCTCTTCACCGGGCCGGCGCCGGCCAGCAGCGAGGTCTTCGCCAGGTTCAGCCTGGATTTCTGAGCGTCGTCCGGCCGGAGAGAGGGGCCTCCCCGGGATCGGGAGAAGGGCTATTTCTTCCGGCGCGAGGGTTCGACCCAGTTCTCGATGAACTTCTTCGGTCCGCCCTCGCGCTCCTCGACCAGCGCCTGGCAGATGGCCTTGAGGTGCTCGTAGGGGAGCGTGCCGATGATCATCCGGTTGTTGATGATCACCGTCGGCGTCGAGCGGATGCCGTGCGAGAACTTGTCCGATGTCTTCTCGTACTCGGCGCCAGTGTCGATGATTCTCTTGACCAGGTCGCGGACGGCCGGATCGCCGGCCGCGCCCGCCGCGCCGTACTTTTCGGCCAGGGCCCGGCGCCAGGCCGGATCCTTGCGCCGTTCGAAGTTGGCCCAGATCTCGTCGTGGATCTCGGCGAAGCGGCCGGCCGCCCCCGCGGCGATGTAGGTCAGCTCGCAGGCCCCGGGGTGGAGGTTGCCCTTCTCGGGCACGACGGCGTTGCAGGCGTCGAGCGGGAAGAACTGGATGGCCACGTTGATCTTGCCGGCGAAGTCCTTCTTCAGCTTCTCCATCTGTTGGCTCAGGTAGAGGCAGTCCGGGCACATGAAGTCCGTGTATTCGACGATCTGGATGGCGGCGTCCTCGAACCTGTCGGTCGACTTGACCGACCAGTACGGCGACAGGAATGAGGGCCCGGCCACCCTGGGCAGCTCGTAGAACTGCTTGACGATGTTGACCGACGTGCCCGTCTGGGCGGCCTTGCGGGCGTCGTGGTACTGGATCATCGCGTAGCCGCCGGCCGCAGCGGCCAGGGCGAAGACGACCAGCAGCTTGAACGACGGCTGGACCCAGCGCTTGATCAGGTTCCTGGTCCCGCGGTCGATGCCGTAGACGGCGAAGAGGATGAAATTGAAGATCGAGAACAGGTAGAAGCCCGAGCAGAGCAGGCACAGGCTGCCGAGCTTGAAGACCGAGTAGAGGAAGAGCGTGACGACGCCGGCCACGTTCAGGAGCGAGAGCGACTTGTTCGTTCGCTCGAAGGCCGCCGACGGGAAGACCGCGCCCAGGACGATGAGCAGGCCCATGAACGCGCCGAAGAAGCCGAGCGGCACGCCCAGGATCTGCGAGATCTCGGAGAAGGCCGAGCTGTCGCAGTTGAAGAAGGCGCTGACGTCGCAGAAGGAGCCGGTGAAGATGGTCTTGGGGTAGTTGGCCTTGAAGAAGTGGTCGATGGTCATGATCGAGGCCGTGATCATGCCCGCGCCGGCCAGGAAGCTCAAAACGCGGGGCCAGCGCAGGCCGTTCAGGGTCAGCGTCCGTTCGTGGGGGAAGCTCATGAGCGTCTCCTTCGGGGTGTCGTGTCAGTCCGCCGGGGGCGGCGGCGGAACCGATTTTCTGCGGCGGCGGTGCCGGTGCGGCTTCGATCTCGGCCGGGCGCCGAAGCGATTGCGGTAGATGACCGAGAACGGGTCTTCGCAGGTCCCGAAGGCCCCCTCGACGAGGAGGGACGCGATCCGCGAGGCCTCGGGGTAATGCGGGCGTTCCTTGAGCGCCCAGCGCATCTGGCCGTCGGCCAGGGCGCGGAGCATCTGGTCGACGATGGCCAGGGTATGGACCGTCTCGAGGAGCAGCGCCTTCGGCACCGTGGCCGCCGCCCCGACGCCGCGGAAGGCGTCGTAAAGGACCTTGGGCTTGTCGCCGCGGATGGCCGCCAGCAGGGGCTCGGCCCACGGCCAGAGGAGCAGCCCGTAGGCCACCTCGGGCGGGGGCGCCCCGCCGGAGCCGATGGAGGCGTCGAGGGCGCCGAGAAGGAAGGTCAGGCGCTCGAAGGCGTTGTCGGAGGCCTGATAGATCTCGCCGATATTCCCCAGGACATGCGGCAGGACGCCGTGGGCCCGGCAGGCCTGGATGAACGGCCGGATGCTGCCGGATTTCATGTCCTTGTTGAGCTCCTCGTAGAGCCGGGCCCCCGAGCAGGAGTCGAGCCGATGGACGTGCCGGGCGATGGCCTCGGCCGTACGTTCCTCGATGCCGAAGCCGAGGCGCGAGGCGTGGCGGAGGACGCGCCAGATGCGGACCGGGTCCTCGGCGTAGCTCACGTCCGGATCGCCGATGATGCGGATGCGGCCGGCGGCCAGGTCCTCCAGGCCGCCGACATAGTCGATGACCGAGAACGTGGCGATGTCGTAGAACAGGGCGTTGATCGTCAGGTCGCGGCGGAAGGCGTCCTCGCGCGGCGTGCCGTAGGCGATGGGCTTGAGCGGCAGCCGGCCGGGCCGCGGGCCGGCCGTCCCGCCCCCGGCTTCTTCGGGGGCCGCTTCGCCCTCGCTCCCGGCCGTCTGATCGGGCCGGCCGTCGGTCTCGCCGGCCCCGTCCGGCGGGGCGGCTTCGGCCGGTTCGACGGCCCGGGCCGCCGCCTCCTCGCGCTCGGCGGCCAGCTCTTCCTCGTCGGGCTTGCGGCGGAAGGTCGACACCTCGATGACCTTGCCGCCCTGGAACCGGACGTGGGCCAGCCGGAAGCGGCGGCCGATGAGGAAGGCGTTGCGGAAGAGCTTCTTGATCTGGTTGGGATGGGCGTTGGTGCCGACGTCGAAATCGGCCGGCCGGCGGCCGAGCATGAGGTCCCGGACGGCCCCGCCGACGAGGTAGGCGATGAAGCCGTGGCCGTTCAGACGGTACAGGACCTTGAGGCAGTCGGGGTCGATGTCCCGGCGCGAAATGCGGTGCCTGGAGCGGTCCAGGATGTCGGGAGCCTCGAGCTCCGTCTCGGCGGCCGGGCCCGGTCCGACCGGGATCTCGGGAACATCAGTCATGGGCACTCAGGATCATAAGATACTAGTTTATCGATTTCGCCGCCAAAAACAACAGTTTTCGGCGCGGTCCCGGAGGGGAGCGGCCGCCTCCGGGGGGGGGCGCGCCGGCGGATCGAACGGCCGCCCTACCTGCCTTTAGCCTGGTCGACGGCCTGGAAGACGCGCAGGAAGTTCCCTCCGAGGATCTTGCGTATATCGGCCGGCTTGTAGCCCCGGCGGACGAGTTCCCTGGTGATGTTGGGCAACAGCCCGATCGTCTCCAGGCCGGCGGGCGTGTCGCTCGTGCCGTCGTAGTCCGAGCCCAAACCGACGTGGTCGCAGTCGCCGGTGACCTTGACGACGTGATCTATGTGGTCGACGACCGTGCCGACGTCCACCCGGGGCAAGGCCTTCTTGGCTTCGGCCCAGCGCTTGTTGAACGCCGCGTAGAAGGCCTCCCTCTTGGCCGGCTCGGCCTTGTCCAGGGCCTCATAGTCCCCGGGCAGGCCCATCTCGGCCGCCACCCTGGCGAAGACCTCGTCCTGTTTGCCCTCCAGGGCGCTGTTCAGGAACTCGGGCAGCACGGTGACGCCGATGAGACCGTTCTTCTCGGCCAGGGCCTTGAGCATCTCGTCGGTCAGGTTGCGATGATGAAGCGAAAGGGCCCGGCAGGCGGAATGGGAGGCTACAATGGGCGCCTTGGAGACCCGCAGCAGGTCCCAGAAGGTTTCGTCGCCGGCGTGGGAAACGTCGACGATCATGCCCAGCCGGTTCATCTCGGCCACGACCTTTTCGCCGAACTCGGTCAGTCCGCCGTGGACGGGCTTCGGGTCGCCCGAGGCGTCGGCCCAATCGGTGGCCGTCCAATGGGTCAGGGTCATCAGCCGCGCCCCGGCCCGGTGGAACTCGCGCAGCAGGACGAGATCGTTCTCGATGGCGTAGCCGCCCTCGATGCCGATGAGGACCCCGGTCTTGCCGTCATTGCGGGCCAGGCCGGCGTCCCGGGGCGCCAGGACCAGGGCCAGCTTGTCCGGGTTCCTGCCGACGAGCTCGTGGACGGCCTCGATCTGGGCGAAGACCCCATGGGAAGCGCCGAGCTTCTCGGCTTCGGTCCCGGGCGGAGGGGAGAAGCAGGCGAAGACCTCCAGGTCGACGCCGCCGCGCCCGAGCTTGGGGATGTCGACGTGGCCGGAGGGCAGGTCCTTGGCCAGGTCCTCGCCGGCCATGGCCCGGGAGATCGTATCGCAGTGCATGTCGACGACCAGGGCGTCGCGATGGAGGAACATCGTCCGGTGGATGGGATCGAGGAGGTCCTCCCGGCTGGCCGCCAGATGCCGGAGGACGTCGCAATGGTACTGGGCGGCCAGCCGCAGCAGCTCGGGGTCGACCCGGGCCGGGCCGTCGCCGGGGCGGTGATATTCGGGGTGCTCGTCGTCGAGCTTCTCGGTCAGGACCTCGCCGGTGCGCAGGCTGACGGCCGGCACGTTCTTGTTCCAGAACGAGGTGTGGTCCGAGCCGCGGTAGTTGGGCCGCGGCTTGAGACGCTTGAGCGTTTCGGCGTCGAGGCCTTTCTTGACGATCTCGTAGAGCTCGGTGAACTCGGGCAGGCCGCCGATGAGGAAGTCGCCGTCGCCCGCGCCGACCATGTCGATGTTGAGATAGAGGACGGTCTTGTCGAGCGGCCTCGCGGGATGCTCGGCGTACCAGCGCGAGCCCTGGAGGCCCAGTTCCTCGCCGGCCCAGGCGCAGAAAACGATCGTCCGGGGCGGCTTGAAGCCCGCGGCCCTGAGGGCCCGGGCCGTCTCGAGGATGACCGCGGCCGAGGAGGCGTCGTCGTCGGCGCCGGGATAGACAAAGCCGTCGAGGCCGACGCCGAGGTGGTCGAGGTGGCCGCCAACGACCAGGGCCTCGCTCCGGAGCTTGGGGTCCGCGCCGGGCATGATGCCGACGACGTTCGGGGCCGTCCGCTCGCCGGAAACGAAGTGGGCTTCCATCTCGACCTCGGTGCCGAGGGCCGCCGGGAACGGCTTCTTGAGACGCAGCGTCCGGCTGACGAGATCGCGCCAGCTGCCGCCGTCGGCGTAGAAGGCGTCGTCGAGGAAGTCGCGGCCGGCCCGCATGACGACGAAGCCGTCCGGGGCCGAGCCGGGGGTCAGGAACCCGGGCCTCTGGCGCGGGCCCGCCGGCCGGGGCTCGTCGGGGACCGAGAGGTCCATCTCGATCAGGCCGACGGCGCCCCGCGCGGCCGCGGCCTTGACCTTTCCGGCGAGGGTCCAGCCGGCCTTGGCCTTGTCGCCGAGCGCTTCGGGCAGCCCGGGCATGACGACGACGATCCGGCCCTTGGCCTCGAGCCCGGCGTAATCGTCCCAGGCGTCCTTTTCGGCGACGCCGTAGCCGGCGAAGGCCAGGCGGCCGCGGACCAGGCCCGAGCCCGTGCCGTTGACGGGCGCGAAATCGCGGGACCGGCCGGCGAAGTAGGCCCGGCGGGCCGGGGCGACGATCTCGAGCCGGGTGGGCGGATCGAAATTCGACCAGGGCTTGAAAACGACTTCCTGGAACCAGCCGCCGTTGTCGCCGCCCGGTTCGAGACCGGCCTTCTTCATCTCGGCGGCCACGTATTCGGCGGCCCGGCGGTATTCCGGCGTGCCGGCCTTGCGGCCTTTCATCTCGCCGGAGGCGAGAAAGGCGATGTCGGCGAAGGCCCTGGCGCCGTCGGCGGCCGGCCGGACGGCGGCCCGGCGGGGCGCGGCGCTGGCGCCGGACGGCGGCAGCGCGAGGTAACAGGCCAGGACGGCGAGAAAGACGATCAGGGCGAAGGCGAAGGCGGACGGCCGGCCGGCCCGGGCGGGCTGTCCGGTGCGAGCGGGGTTCCGGGTCATGAAGGGATCCTTTTTTGGGTTTTTGGCGGGGCGCCGGCCGCGCTGCCGGGGACGAAGAGGCCCGCCGCGCCCGGGCGGGTCATGCGCCGGTCCTGGACGCGGCCCGGGACCGCCGCAGCCCGGCGACGACCGTCTCGAAGGACGGGGGCGGCGGGGCTTCGACGGCGACGCGCTCGCCGGACGGCAGGCCGAACTCCAGGGACAGGGCGTGGAGCATGAGCCGGGGGAAGCGCTCCTGGCGGGCGCGGTCGCCATAGCGGAGATCGCCGATGATGGGGTGGCCTATATGATAGAGATGGACGCGGATCTGGTGCCGGCGTCCCGTCGTCGGAGAGACGCGAAGGAGCGTCGCGCCGTCGAGCCGCTCGGCCACCTTCCATTCCGTGGCCGAAGGCTTGCCCCGCCGCGGATCTACGCCCATGCGGCCGGAGCCGAACTCGCGGAGCGGAGCGTTGATCTGGCCGCGGCTGACGGCCACGGCGCCGTCGACGACGGCCAGGTAGGTCTTGCGGACCTGGCGCTGGTCGAACTCGCCGTTGAGGTGGCGATGGGCCGCGGCGTTCTTGGCGAAGACGATGACACCCGAGGCGCCCCGGTCGAGGCGGTGGACGGGAAAGAGCCTGCCGCCGAACACGTCCGCGACGAGCTCCGGCAGCCCGCCGCGGCCGGCGGAGGCGACGGAGACGACGCCCTCGGGCTTGTCGACCGCCAGGTAATCGTCCGTTTCATAGAGGACCTTCACCGGGATGCGGCCGGGGGCCTCCGGTCCGCCGGGGACGTGTTGTCGATCCATTTCGAGGCCGGTCATCGGATCCAGAATGGCTTCCTGTCGAGCTCCTCGCACGCGTCGTCGAGGGAGATTTATAGCACAATCGGCGGCCGCGGACAAAGCCCGGGCCGGAGGGCCGGAAGGTCAGCCGCGATCGGCGACCGCGATCTCGTAGGCCTCGCGGTAGAGGCTATGATGGAAGAGGCCCAGGAATTTCGTCAGCTGGGTCTGGAAGAAGCGGTTCTCCTCCGTGGCTAGCATGGCCTCCTCGGAGTCCCAGAGGGTGATCGGGACGCATTCGCCCATCTTGCGGTCGACCAGGAAATAGGCGCCCCGGTAGCCCAGCTGGCTGCGGCAGCCGGGAACGACATCCTCGGAGAATAGCCGGGCGGCCTCGTCGATCCGCTCGGGCTTGACCTGCATCCTGAGCATGCGCGCGTGCATGGCCGTCCCCCTTCCTCGGGATTCAGTCCCTCTGCACCGACAGTCTAGGACCGCTGGGCCGGCGAGTCAACCGGGACTTCCGGCCGGCCGGCTAACGCGGCCAGGCCCGCCCCGGCCCGGAAGCCCAGGGGCACGGCCAGGGCCGAGAGGGCCGCGGCGAGCGGCGCGTGGTAGAGCGAGAGGGGAAGGCCCGCGCCGGTGACGCAGGCCGCGACGCCGGTGGCGTATTTGACCAGGGGGAAAAGGCCGGCGGCGAGGAGGGCGGCCAGGCCGCCGGCCAGGCCCTGCCCGGCCGCCGTGCCCGCCGCGGACTCGCTGATCAGCCCGAGGATCAGGACGAAGGCCGCCGCTTCCATGACGATGGCGAAGACGGGGTTGCCGAGGGCTCCGGGAAAAGCGGGCGGGCCCGGGAGCAGGGCGTCGAAGAGCTTGAAGCTGGCGGCTACGCCGGCCATGGCGGCGGCCGCCTGCCAGCGGGACGAGACGGCCCGGGCCGCGGCCAGGAAGAAGAGGGCCGCGCCGGTCAGGAGCGGGCCGGCCGCGGTCGAAGCGCACTGGCGGAGGGACAGGCCCGGGGCGGCCTCGGACAGCCCCCACAGGCTGCCCAGGGCGAGGATCAGGCCCCAGTCAGTTCGCGGCCGAGTCCGAGCCATCATTTCCTCAGGGTATCGGATCCTGCAACATCTCTCATCACGCTGCGGCAGCCGCGCCCCCGGCCAGCTAGGCCTTGGCCGGGGCCTTGCCGCCCGACCAGAGCCGGTTGATGACCCGGATCAGGACGAGTCCGGCCCCGATGAACACGGCGAAGAGCAGGCCCGCGTAGAGCCAGCGGCCGTAGAGGACGTTGCCGACCGTGAAGAGCGCCGACCAGATGGTCAGCGAGCCGGAGACCCAGCCGACGAGGGCTAGGGGAAAGCTGTCGCCGGCGGCCTTGGCCTCGGCCTCGGAGAGGCCCGCCCGCTCGCGGATCTTCCTCCAGCCCGGCCCCATCGGCCGGACCTTCCGGTAGAACCTGATCAGCGTCTCCCCGTCGGTCTGCGGCCCGAGGAAAGCCGTCAGGACCCAGGTGATCGTGGTCACCACGACCGTCAGGATGAGGGCGTAGTGCGTCGGGACGAAGAGGCCGAACTTGCGCAGGACAAGGAGCAGGACCGAGAAGACGAAGGACGAGATCATGGCGTTGACCTCGCACCAGGCGTTGACCCGCCACCAGTACCAGCGGACGAGGTAGAGCAGGCCCGTTCCGGCCCCGACCTGAAGGATGATATCGAACGAGTCCTTGGCCGTGTCCAGGATGAACACCAGCCCGCCGGCGCAGAAGAAGAGGGCGATCGTGGCCAGCCGTCCGACCAGGACGTAGTGCTTCTCCGTGGCCGTCTTGTTGATGAAGCGGCGGTAGAAATCGTGAACGAGGTACGATGCGCCCCAGTTGAGGTGGGTCAGGTTGGTCGAGGAGTTGGCGGCGATGAGGCCGCCGACCATCAGGCCGATAAAGCCGACCGGCAGGAACTTGAGCATGGCCGGGTAGGCGATGTCGTGGCCGATGAGGCTCGGATCGAGATGGGGAAAGGCCTTCTGGATATCGCTGAGCTGCGGAAAGACGATCAGGGAGCAGAGGCCGACGAGGATCCACGGCCAGGGCCGGAGGACATAGTGGGCGACGTTGAAGAACAGCACGGCGCCGAGCGAATCCTTCTCCGACTTGGAGGCCAGCATGCGCTGGGCGATGTAGCTGCCGCCGCCCGGCTCGGCCCCGGGGTACCAGACGGCCCACCATTGGACGGCCAGGGGCATGATGAAGATGGCGATGGCCAGGTCCCAGTTGCTCTTGAAATCCGGCAGCATGCTCAGGAAGTTGAGGCCGCCGGGGCCGGGCGTCGCCGCAAGCTTGGAGATGAGGACCGGCATGCCGCCGACGGCGCGGACGGCGAAGTAGGCCGCGGCGATGACGGCCGTCATCTTGACGAAGAACTGGACCATGTCGATGACCAGGACGCCCCAGAGGCCCGTCATCGCGGCGAAGACGACGTTGAGCAGGCCGACGAAGAGGAGCGTCTGCCAGCGCTCGAAGCCGAACAGGACGGCGGCGATCTTGCAGGCCGCCAGGTTGACCGTGGCCATGATGATGCAGTTGAAGAAGAAGCCGAGGTAGACCGAACGGAAGCCCCGGACGAAGCCGGCCGCCTTGCCCGAATAGCGGATCTCGTAGAATTCGAGGTCGGTCAGGACCTCGGAGCGGCGCCACATCCGGGCGTAGAAGAAGACCGTGGCCACGCCGGTCAGGGTGAAGGCCCACCAGACCCAGTTGCCGGCGACGCCGTTGCGCCGGACTATGTCCGTGACCAGGTTCGGCGTGTCGCTGCTGAAGGTCGTGGCCACCATGGACAGGCCGGCCAGCCACCAGGGCACGGCCCGGCCGGAGCCGAAGAATTCCGACGTGCTCTTGCCCGAGCGTTTGCGGAAGAAAAGGGCGGGGCCGAAGCAGATGAGCATGATGACGGCGACGATGATCCAGTCGACGACCTGAAGGCGCATGGGCTATCGTCCTTTCGCGGGGCTCGCCGGGCGGCGCATGGCCTCCCATTATACGGATATCGGGAAACCGGGACAAGGCGCGGCGCCAGGGGCCCGTCCGTCCGTCCGACCCCTTCCCGGGGCGGCCCGGGAGGCCCCGCCGGCCCCTTTTGACGGGATATCGGCCGTTCTGGTATAAGCAGGAATGATCCCGAAGCTCCTGGAGGCGCGGATGAACCGGAAGTATTCCCTGAGGGTCGCGATCGCGGCCGTCCTGATCGGCCTGGCGCTGCCGGCCCTGGCGGCCGACCTGCCGCGGGCCCGGCCGGAGATCGTCGGCCTGTCGAGCGAGCGGCTAGCCCGCATCGGCGCGGTCATGCAGCAGTACGTGGACGAAGGCCGGCTCGGCGGCGTCGTGACGCTCGTCGCCCGCGGCGGCAAGGTGGCCTACCTCCAGGCCTGCGGCCGGCTCGACCCGGCGACGGGCGCGCCCATGACGACCGACGCCATCTTCCGCATCGCCTCGCAGACCAAGGCCCTGACCGGCGTCGCGGTCATGATCCTGTTCGAGGAGGGCAGGCTCCTGCTCGGCGACCCGGTGGGCAAGTACATCCCCGAGTTCAAGGCCACGACCGTGGCCGTCCCGGACAAGGCCAAAAAGGGGCCGGGCTACAGGGTCGTCCCGGCCAAGCGGCAGATCACCATCCGCGACCTGCTGACCCACACGGCCGGCATCTCCTACGGCAACGGCCCGGCCGGGGACCTCTACAAGGCGGCCGGGCTCCAGGGCTGGTTCCTGGCCGACCGGCCCCAGCCCGTCGGAACGTACGTGAAAAAATTGGCCGCGCTGCCCTTCGACGCCCAGCCCGGCGAGAAGTGGGTCTACGGCTACAACTACGAGATCCTCGGCTACCTGGTCGAGGTCGTCTCGGGGATGAGCCTGGCCGATTTTATCCGCGCCCGGATCACCGAGCCGCTGGCCATGGCCGACACCTCGTTCTTCCTGCCCGGGGAGAAGGCCGGGCGCCTCAGCGCCGTTTACGGCATCGGTCCGGACGGCAAGGCCGAGGCCGTCGCCGATCCGAAAGAACGGGCCTATGCCCAGGGACCGCGGCTCTGCTATGCCGGCGGCGCCGGGCTCCTGTCCACGGCCGAGGATTACGCCCGCTTCCTGCTCATGCTCCAGAGCGGCGGGGAATGGGGCGGCGTCCACATCCTCAGCCCGAAATCGGTCGAGCTCATGACCGTCGACCACTGCGGGCCGCTCTACGGCGGCTCGGGCAACGGCTTCGGCCTGGGCTTCTGGGTCACCCGGGAGCTCGGCCGCAGCGGCGAGCCCGGGACCGTCGGGGCCTACGGCTGGAGCGGCGCCTATCATACGTCCTACTGGGTCGACCCGGTCGAGAAGCTGGTGGCCGTCTTCATGACCCAGTTGCTGCCGGCCACCGGGAGCGACGCCCAGGCGAAGTTCAAGGCCCTCGTTTACCAGTCGATCGTCGAATCCTACGGGACGCGATAGGCCGCGGGGCGGACCGGCGTGAGACCCGCGGCCATGACGCTCCGGACCGGCCCCTGGAGGAAGCGGCCGGCCATCCTCCTGGCCGCCGCCGTGGGCCTGTTCGTCCCCGGGGTCCTACCCGCGCCGGTTTTGGCCCAGGACCGGCCGGCCGCGGAGGCCGCCGGGCCCGGCGGCCCGCTCGAGGCGGTGGAGCGGGCCCTTTTCGAGTCGATCAACCGCGAGCGGGCCGCTTCCAACCTGGCTCCCTTGCGTCTCTCCGGGGCCCTGACCGGCCTGGCCCGCGGGCAGAGCGCCGGCATGGCGGCGGCCGGCTCGCTGTCCCATGACTCTGTCACGGGCGCCTCCCTGACGGCCCGCCTGGGAGCCGCCGGCGTGTTCTTCGCGCTCGAGGGCGAGAACGTCATCCGCAGCAGCGTCGCCGACCCGGCCCCGATCCACGCCGCGCTGATGAAGAGCGGCGGGCACCGGGAGAATATCCTCCGGCCGGAGTTCGACGAGGCCGGGGTCGGCCTGGCCCGCGGCCTCGACGGGACCTGGTATGTGACCCAGGACTTCATCCGGAGCGTCCGCGTGCGTGACGCGGCCGAGGTCCGGGCCCTGGCGCTGGCCGCCCTGGGCGAGGCCCGGGCCGCCCGGGGCTGGCCGCCGGTCGCCGTCGTGGCCGAGGTCGAGCGGACGGCCCAGGCTTTCGCCGCCCTCAGGAGCGAAGGGGCGGAGCTGCCGCCCGTGCCCGACGCTTTCGGCCCGGCCCGGATCCACTTCTACGCCGGCCCCGATCTCGACGCCCTGGTCGCCTCGGCCTGCGGCGACATCAGCCCGGCCGATGCCGGGACCGGCCTCGGCGTCGCCTTCGCCCGGACCGCCGGATTCCCGGGCGGGGCCTACTTCCTGTGCGTCTTCTACGTCGCCGGCCCGCCCGGAGGCCCCCGGCCGTGAAGAAAAGGATCCTGCTCTCGGCCTCTCTCTTCCACCCCCTGACCGACGCGGCCACGGTCATCACCCCGATGGTCTTTCCGCTGCTCCTGGCCCGGAAGTTCCTGATCACCAACTACGCCCAGATCGGCCTCTTGTCCAATCTCGGCCTGCTGACCTCGCTCCTCGTCCAGTTCATGGTCGTCCGGGTCTCGTTCCGGCGGGAATACCGCACGCTCATGGTCTTCAGCGGGCTGGGACTGTGCGCTTCGCTGGCCCTCATCCCCCTGGCCCGGACCTACGCGGCGCTGCTCCTGCTTTTCCTGGGGCTGCGGATCTGCGCCAGCTTCTATCACCCCATCGTCATCGCCTGGGTCTCCAAGTCCCAGGCCGGGTCGGGCCGGGAGCTTGACGACGCCATGGGCATCCAGAGCGGCTCGGGCAACCTCGGGGTGGGCCTGGCCTACCTGACCGTCGGCTTCCTGGCCCAGCGCTGGGGCTGGCGCACGCCCCATTTCGTCTGGGCCGTTTTCGGCCTGGTCCTGGCCGGGCTCGGGGCCTGGATCCTGCGCGGCGTCTCGTCGCGGAGCGGGGAGCGGCCGTCGCTCCGGCCCGCGGACTGGTGGCGCTCGCTGCGCTCCATCCGGCGGTTCGTGCCGGGGTTCTTCTTCGGCGGGGCCGGCTGGTCGGTGGCCGTCTATTATGCGCCTTCGCTTCTCAACCAGAAGTACGGCATCCCCATGGGCCAGACGGGGCTCTTCCTGGCTCTCTGGATCGGACTGGGGACCGTCACCGGCTACGGCTATGGGATTTGGAGCCGCCGCTTCGGCCGCAAACCGGTCTTCATGGCCAGCCTGGTCGGGGCCGCCGCGGCCCTCTTTCTGCTCGGCTTCGCCCCGACCCGGGGGCTGGCCGTGGTCGGCCTGCTGGCCTTCGGCGGCTTTCTGCTGATGACCTACCCTTCGCTCCACACCTTCGTCGGCTCGACCGTTCCCGCGGCCGGCCAGACCATGGCCTTCAGCTGGGTCAGCAACATCCAGCTCGTCTCCGGGGCGCTCGTCAGCCTGGTCTCCGGCGTCCTGTCCGACCTCCTGGGCATCGCTTTCCCCTTCGTCTTCACCGGCGTTTTGACCCTGGCCGTGCTGGCCTTCTACGCCCCTCGCGGGCCGGCGTTCTTCGGCGGGGAAGGGCGGGGGCCGGACGGATCGCCCCTGTCCCGCGAAGGAGCGATCTGACCGGCCGGGCCGGGGGGCTGTCGGGTCCCGGATCGGCCCGGAGCGGCCGGGGATCGGCCGCTAGGCGGAGCGGACCTGGCGTTCGAGCTTCTCGTACTGCTCGCGGATCTCGGCTGGCAGGCGGCCTTTATAGGGCTTGATGAAGTCCCGGATGCCGTCGATCTCGGACTTCCAGTCCTTGATCCTGACCTCGAAGAGCTTCTCCATCCGGTCCTTGGGTATGTCGAGGCCGGTCATGTCCAGGTCCTCGGTCCGGGGCACCAGCCCGGCCGGGGTCTCCCGGGCCGGGACCTTGCCGTTCACCCGGTCGATGATCCACTTGAGGACGCGCATGTTGTCGCCGAAGCCGGGCCAGATGAACTTGCCCCGCTCGTCGACCCGGAACCAGTTGACGGAGAAGATGCGGGGCGGCCGCGGCATGCGATTGCCCATGTTGAGGTAATGGCGCCAGTAGTCGGCCATGTTGTAGCCGCAGAACGGCAGCATGGCCATGGGATCGCGCCGGACGACGCCGACCTGGCCCGTGGCCGCGGCCGTCGTCTCCGAGCCCATGCGGGCGCCCATGAAGACGCCGTGGGCCCAGTTGAAGCTCTCGGTGACGAGAGGGATGAGGCTCGTCCGGCGGCCGCCGAAGATGATGGCCGAGATGGGCACGCCCCGGGGGTTGGCCGCCTCGGCGTCGAGCATGGGCGAGTTGATGATCGAGGCCGTGAAGCGCGAGTTCGGGTGGGCGGCCTTGGTGCCCAGGGCCGGCGTCCAGGGACGGCCCTGCCAGTCGAGCAGGTGCTCCGGCACGGGCCCGTCGATGCCCTCCCACCAGGGCTCGTTGGTGTCGGTGTTCAGGGCGACGTTGGTGAACAGCGTCGGATTGAAGGCCCCGCGCCTGACGGTCTTCATCATGTTCGGGTTCGTCTTCATGGACGTCCCCGGCGCGACGCCGAAGTAGCCGGCCTCGGGGTTGATGGCCCACAGCCGGCCGTCCGGCCCGATGTTGAGCCAGGCGATGTCGTCGCCCAGGGTCCAGACCCGGTAGCCGGGGAGGGCCGACTCCATCATGGCCAGGTTGGTCTTGCCGCAGGCGCTCGGCAGGGCGGCCGTGATGTAGGTCTTCCGGCCGTGCAGGTCCTCGATGCCCATGATGACCATGTGCTCGGCCAGCCAGCCCTGCTTGTAGCCGAGAAAGGAGCCGATGCGCAGGGAGACGCACTTCTTGCCGAGCAGGGCGTTGCCGCCGTAGCCCGAGCCGACGGCCCAGACCAGGCCCTCCTCGGGGAAGTGCATGACGAAGCGGCGGTCTGGATCGAGGTCGCCGATCGAGTGGAAACCCTTGATAAAGTCCTCGCGGTTGCGGAGCTTCTCGAGGATGGGCGTTCCGATCCGGGTCATGACCCGCATACTGATCGCCACGTAGCACGAGTCGGTGACCATCAGGCAGGCCTTGGCGTAGGGCGAGTCGGGGTGGCCCATCATGTAGGGGATGACGTACATCGTCCGCCCGGCCATGCAGCCGTCCGAGAGGCCGGTCATGAGCTTCTTGGCCTGGCCGATGTCCATCCAGTTGTTGTTGGGGCCGGAGGCGTCCCTGGTGGGGTGGCAGACGAAGGTCACTTTCTCGGTCCGGGCGACGTCGTTCGAGGCGGAACGGTGGAGGTAGGCCGTCGGCCAGGTCTTCTGGTTGAGCGGCTGGAAGACGGGCCCGTTGAGGCGCTCCTCGTTCAGGCCGATCTCGAGCAGGCGCCAGGCCTCGCCGTCCGACCCGTCGCACCAGTAGACCCGGGCCGGCTTGGCCAGTCGTTCCTGGTCGGCGACCCAGCGTTCGGCGGCGGATTCCATCTCAGGCCTCAGCCCATCTTATTATCAGGTCGATCGCGGGCTGTCAAACGCCGCCCTAGCGGATATTCTTGAGCGAGCCGCTGGCCGTGCCGTGCTTGTCCTTCAGGATGTTGCTGATCAGGGAGAACTGCCGGTTCTCGCGGGCGATCCTGTTCTGAAGCTGCAGGTACTGGATGCTGAAGCTCATCTGCATCTCCTGCATCTCTTCCGCGGCCCGGTCGAGGCGCTTGGCGGCCTCTTTGCCCGCTCCCCGCTTCCGGGCGGCCGCGGCCAGCTTCGAGACCTCTCCGGCCTTGCCGGCCAGCCTGGTGTAGAGGCCTTCGAGCTCTCCGACGGATTGCATCAGGTTGCCATGGCTCTCCTCGAGCCTGGCCAGCTCGGGGCCCATCTCGTCGAGGGCCTTCACGGCCGCGGGATCCGGCGGCTTCGGCCGCGCCTTCCTGGACTGGCCCGGTTCGGCGGAGACGGCGGCCAGCGCCGCGGCCAGGACGAGGACCGTAATTGAAAGACCTCTCGACAGGTTCATGGGGCCTCCTTCGCCGGCAATGGGCCCAGTCTTCACGAACAGGGGCGGATTGTCAAGGCGGCCGCCGGCCGGGCCCGCCCGGCCCCTTCTCACGGGGTTCAGGATGTTGTAAAATAAGAGACTGTTTTTCAATCAAAAGGAGTTCATCATCATGAAGAAATCCGCAATCCTGCGCCAGGCCATCATGGAACGCCGGGCCGTGGCCGTCCCCGGCTGCCACGACGCCCTGAGCGCCAAGGCCATCGAAAAGGCCGGCTTCGAGGCCATCCAGGTCTCGGGCTACGGGCTGGCCGGTTCTTTCCTCTGCAAGCCCGACGTCGGCCTTATCCGCATGAAGGACGTCATGGACATCACCTGGAACATCGCCCAGGCGGTGAACATCCCGGTCATGGCCGACATGGACACCGGCGGCGGCAACGCCGTCAACGCCGCCTGGCTGACCGAGCGGCTGATCGCCATGGGCGTCGCCGGCATGAATCTCGAGGACCAGATCTTCCCCAAGCGCTGCGGCCACATGGCCGGCAAGGAAGTCATCAGCGCCGAGGAGATGGCCGGCAAGATCAGGGCCTGCGCCCAGGTCCGCGACCGGCTGGACAAGGACTTCATCATCAACGCCCGGACCGATTCCTTCGCCGTCATGGGCATCGACGAGGCCGTCCGGCGCTGCAACATGTACCTCGAGGCCGGGGCCGACCTGGCCTTCATCGACGGCATCAGGACCAGGGCCGACATCGAGAAGGCGGTCAAGTCCATCAAGGGGCCCCTGTCGGTCAACCTCATGGACGCCATCAGCGGCATGAAGACCGAGCTCATCCCTATTCCTGATCTGGCCAAGATGGGCGTCGGCCGCGTCTCCATCCCCGTGGCCTCGATCATGGTCGCCCAGAAGGCCCTGATGAACTTCTTCACGGCCCTCAAGGCTTCGCCGACCGGCACCCTGCCCGGGCAGACGCAGTGGGTGGCCTCCTTCGAGGAATACACCGACTTCGTTGGCCTCAAGGACTACCGGGCCATGGAGAACGAGTTCCTGCCCAAGCAGAGGATCGAGGATAAGTACAAGGGCACGGCCAAGATCGTCGGCTGACGTCCCTTTCGCCCGGATTAGAACCGATACGGGGGCCTGGACCCGGGTCCAGGTCCCCGTTTTTTTTACCCAATTTCCGTGGATCGGATCAGCGCAGGGCCAGGCGGGTGAAAGGATAAACGTAGGCCTGGAGGAGGACGAAGAGGCCCATGAGGGCGGCCAGGGCCAGGCTGTGGAAGAAGACGAAGCGGAGGATGCGGCCCTCGTGGCCGTACCAGCCGGTGGCCGTCGAGGCGACGACGATCGACTGGGCGTCGATCATCTTGCCCATGACGCCGCCGGCGCTGTTGGCCGAGGCCATGAGCACCGGGCTCAGCCCGAGCTGCTGGGCCGAGATCTTCTGGAGGCTGCCGAAAAGGACGTTGGACGACGTGTCCGACCCGGTCAGGGCGACGCCCAGCCAGCCTAGCAGGGTCCCGAAGAAGGGATAGAGGACGCCCGTCCGGGCGAAGGCCAGCCCGAGCGTCGCGTCGAGCCCGGCGTAACGGGTGACATAGCCGAGGGCCAGCATCGCGGCCACGGTCAGCAGCGAGTAGCGCACCCGCTTGAGGGTCCGGCCGTAGGCGCGGAGGAGCCTGGCCGGCGAGAATCCCATCAGCAGCCCCGAGACGAGGGCCGCGGCCAGGATGCTTGTCCCGGTGAAAGAAAGCCAGTTGAACGCGAAGACCGCCGGTTCCGCGGTCTCCGCCGGCACGACCGGCGGCATCCGGAAGACGAGCCGGTCCAGGCCGGGGACCGGAATGCGGACGGCCGACAGGCCGTCGAGAAAGGCCTTGACCTGGGGGATGCCCCAGAAGAAGACGAACAGGCTCAGGATGATCCACGGCAGCCAAGCGCGGAAGAGCTCGCCCGCCGCCAGGCTGCGCTTGGCTGGCTCCCGCCCCGGTTCGGGGAGGCGGGCCGAAGGTCCAGGCCCCCCTTCCGGGGCGCCCGCCGCGGCGGTCCCTTCTTTCTCGAGTACCGAGCGGGGCTTCCATTTCAGCAGGAAGAGGACCAGGACGGCCATGGAGATGACGGCCGCGCCGACCCCGGCCAGCCACGGGCCGTGGAGGTTGGATATGAGGAACTGGGGCGCGGCGAACGAGACGCCGGCTACGAGCAAGGCCGGCCAGACCTCGATCATCTTCCTGAACCCGCAATAGGCCCAGACCAGCCAGAAGGGGATGAGCATGGAAAAGAACGGCAGCTGGCGCCCGACCATGGCGCTGAGCTGCCGCAGGTCGAGGCCGGTGACGCCGGCCAGCGCCACGATGGGCGTTCCCAGGGCGCCGAAGGCCACGGGAGCCGTGTTGGCGATGAGGGACAGCCCCGAGGCCGTGAGCGGGGAGAAGCCGAGCCCGATGAGGATGGCCGCCGTGACGGCCACGGGCGTCCCGAAGCCCGCGGCGCCTTCGAAGAACGCGCCGAAGGAGAAGGCGATGAGCAGGAGCTGGAGCCGCCGGTCGCGGGTGATGCCGGTCAGGCTCTCCTGCATGACCTTGAAGTGGCCCCGCTCGCAGGTCAGGTCGTAGAGGAAGATGACGTTGAGGATGATCCAGCCGATGGGAAAGAGGCCGTAGGCCGCTCCCAGCCCGGCCGTCCGCGCCGCCAGGCCGGCGGGCATGCCGAAGGCCAGGACGGCGACGAGGAGCGCCGCGCCCAGGCCCGCCAGGGCGGCGATGTGGGCCCGCAGCCGCAGGACGGCCAGCCCGCCGAGGAGCAGCGCGATGGGCAGGGCGGCGATGAGCGTCGACAGCAGGGCGCTGCCCAAAGGGTCGTAGACCTGGCGCCAGGCCATGTCAGAGCGTCCCCTCGGTCTCCTTGTTCAGCCGGGCGAAGAACGCGGCCATGAAGCGGTGACGGCCGGCGGCCAGGCGGCGCCCCTCCCGCGTCGTCATGCGGTCGCGGACGCGGCTGAGCTTGACCAAGTACTCCCGGTAGGCCGTGTCTTCCCGGGTGTACGGCTTGGTCTTGCGGACGTCGATGTCCTTGTCGTGGAGGCGGGCCCCGACCTCCCCGGCGAACTGGAAGGCCCGGCCGACGCCCACGGCGCCGATCGAGTCGAGCTTGTCGGCGTCGAAGAGGACCCGGGCCTCGAGGGTCCGCGGCTCACCTCCCCGGCGGAAGCGGTGGGTCCGGATGCCGTCGACGACGGCCCGGACGGCGGCCTTGTCGCAGCCCAGGCGTTCGAGGATGGCCCGGGCCGCGGCGGCGCCGCTCCGGGCATGGCAGATCCGGCCGCGCGAGCGGTCCTCGGCCCGGCGGCCGATGTCGTGGAGCAGCGCGGCCAGCGTCAGGACCCCCAGGTCGGCCTTCTCCTTCCGGCCGATCTTCAGGCAGAGCCGGAGGACGCGCTCGGTGTGGTCCCAGTCGTGGCTGCCTCCGGCGCCGCGGAAGCACGCCCGGGCTTCGGCCCGGACGCGGGCCAGGAGCTCGGGCGTGACCGCGAGGCTCATTCGTCGATCATGTGGACGACCAGGCCGTCCTTGAGCTTGGGCTCGAACCAGGTCGATTTCGGGGGCATGATCCGGCCGGCGTCGGCCACGGCGAAGAGCTGCTCGATGGTCGTCGGGGCCAGCGAGAAGGCGGCGGCGAACTGGCCAGAGCGGACCTTCTTCTCGAGCTCGCCGGTGCCGCGGATGCCGCCGACGAAATCGATGCGCTTATCCGTGCGGGGATCGGCGATCCCGAGGACGGGACCGAGGAGGTTCGTCTGGAGGACCGAGACGTCGAGCGAGCCGATGGGATCGGCCGGATCGTACGAGCCGGGCTTGGCGGCCAGGCCGTACCAGCGCCCGCCCAGGAACATGGCATAGGTGCGGCCGGCGGCCGGGACCGGGGCGGCGTCTGGCGTCACCGTGAACTTCTCGGCCAGCCGGGCCAGGAAGGCTTCGGGCGCCAGGCCGTTGAGGTCGCGGACGACCCGGTTGTAGGGCAGGATCTTCATCTGGCTGTGGGGGAAGATGACGGCCAGGAAGAAGTTGTCCTCCTCCTCGCCGGTCCGGGACGGCCGCTCGCGGTCCCGCCGGACCTTGATCCGGGTCGCGGCCGCGGAGCGGTGATGGCCGTCGGCGACGTAGAGGAAGGGCAGCGCCGCGAAGGCGGCCTGGATGCGGGCCACGAGGCCGGGGTCGTCGACGACGTAGAAGATGTGCCGGACCTGGTCGTAGGTCGTGATATCGACCTCGGGTCCCCTGGCCATGGCCTCAGCCACCAGGGCGTCGACGGCGCCGTTCTGGCGGTAGGTCAGGAAGACCGGGCCGGTCTGCGCCCCGAGGGTCTCGATGTGGCGCATCCGGTCGTTCTCCTTGTCGACGCGCGTCAGCTCGTGCTTCTTGATGACGTCGTCGAGGTAGTCCCGGCACGAGGCCGCGGCCACCAGGCCGATCTGGACGTGATCGCCCCAGACCTGCTTATAAACGTAGAAGTCGCGGGTCGGGTCCTGGACGATCGTCCCCTCGCGCCGGAAGCGCTCGAAGTTCTCCTTGCCTTTGGCGTAGACGGCGTCGGAGTAGAGGTCCGTGCCCGGCGGCAGGTCGATCTCCGGCTTGCCGACGTGCAGGAACGAGTAGGGATTGCCGGCCGCCAGCTGCCGAGCTTCTTCCGACGTCAGGACGTCGTAGGGCGGAGCGGCGACCAGATGGGCGATGTCCTTGCGGGGACGGACTCCCCGGAAGGGTCGGATGTGGGCCATGATGTACCTCCGGAAAAGGGGCCATTATATCACACCGGCCGGCCCTCCGGGAAAGGTCAGCCGCGGACCGTGTTGCGGCCGGCGGCCTTGGCTTGGTACATGGCCCGGTCGGCCCGGGCGATCAGGTCTTCCAGGCTCTCGTCCTCGTTGCGGCGCAGGGCGGCGACGCCCAGGCTGACCGTCAGGGACAGCGTGCCCCCGGCCGTGACGACGGTCATCCGGGAGATCTCCAGGCGCAGCCGCTCGGCCATGGCCAGGGCCTCGTCCCGGTCGGCCTCCGGCATCAGGACGATGAATTCCTCGCCGCCGTAGCGGCAGACGATGTCGGTGGCCCGGGTCGTCCGGGTGACCAGCTCGGTCAGGACGCGCAGGACGTGATCGCCGATGAGGTGGCCGTGGCTGTCGTTGACGTTCTTGAAATGGTCGATGTCGAAGAAGATCAGGGCCAGCGGGCGCCCATAGCGGCGGGCCCGGCTGACCTCCTTGTCGCCGGCCAGGGCGAAGGCCCGCCGGTTGTAGAGCCCGGTCAGCTCGTCGGTGATGGCCTGACGCTCCATCAGCTCGACCCGGCGGGAATTGTCCATGGCGATGGCCACCTGGCCGGCGAAGGCCTCGGCCACGGCGGCGTTCTCCTCGTTGAAGGGCCGCCGGCCGGTGTTGTAGAGGGCGATCAGACCGATGACCTGGTCGCGGATGACGACCGGCACGCCCAGGAAGGAGTGCGCCTCCGCGTCCGGGCCGAGCGGCAGGAGGATGTCATCGGGCCCGTTGATGACGCCGATCAGCGGCCGCAGGCGCTGGGCCGCCATGTTGCAGAGCCGCGAGCCGGACAGGGGATAGGTCTCGCCGATGAGGTTGCGATGGTCGGCCGGCCGCCTGATGGCCGCCAGCTTCAGGGCGCTGTCCTCGACGGTCATGAAGGCGCCGATGTCGTAGGGGATGACCCGTTTGAGCAGCTCCAGGATGAGCGCCGAGATCTGGTTGAAGTCGAGCTTCGAGCTCAAGGTCGCCCCGGCCTCCCGCAGCGCCTCGGCCACGGCCCGGGCCTCGACGGCCGCCTTCTCCGCGCTCTTGACCCGGGAGATATCGTACAGGACGGCCACCCAGCCGGTGACGAGCGTTCCCTGGCCGAAGATGGGGGACAGCCGCAGGCTGTAGGTCTGTTCCGGGCCGTCGCCGGGGAAGGCCAGCTCGCGCTCCTCCGCCGCCGGCGCGGCCAGCGAGGCGGCCAGCGCCGGCCAGCGCGGGACCAGCCCGGCGGCCGGATTTCCCAGGAGCCGGCGCTCGGGCACGTTCTCGGCCGGGCCGCCGGCCGCGGCGATCAGCCGGCGCGCCGCCGGGTTGGTGGCGGCCAGCCGGCCGGCGTCGTCCAGGATGAAGAGCGATTCGCCCATGCTCTCGATGACCCGGTCCCGGGCTACGGGCACGAGGTCGACCAGACGGAGCCGGAACATGGCCCAGAGCAGAAGCAGACCGGAGGCGGCGAAGCCGACCGGCGTGAAATCATGGCCGGTCGGAGCGGCGGCCCGGCCGGCGAGATAGAGGAAGTTGGCCAGGCTTGGCGGCAGGATGGACACCAGCACGGCCAGGGCCTGCAGGCGATAGAGGCCCTTGAGGCGGACCGCCGAGGAGAGCAGCGACAGGGCCGCGATGGTCAGGAGCAGGTAGGCGTAGACGGCGAAAACCCAGAAGAGCGGCCCGTGGCCGTAGATCAAGAGACGCTCGGCCCCCTCGGTGACCGGCGTGAAGGAGGTCCAGAGGAAGTGGTGATGCCCATTGGTGAAGGCCGCCAGGACGGTCAGAAAGGGGATGAGCCAGAGGGCCGCCAGCCAGCCCCGGCGCGGCCTCCGGCCGCCGCGCACGAACCAGAGGGAGGACATGAACATCAGCACCGGGACGCTGGTGATGCCCAGGTACTCGAACTTCGACAGCAGGATCTTGACGGCCGGATCGAGGGCCGCCGCTTCGAGGCCGGCGGTCAGGGACCAGACGAACACGGCGGCCATCAGCAGGGCCAGGAGCCGGCCGGCCCGGTTCGAGGCGCCCCGCCAGCCGACGAAGCCGACGGCGGCGGAGACGAAGGCGCCGGCCAGCAGGCTCACGGCGTAAAGACCGAACTGCATGGCTCTCCTCCCGGCCTGTCGCTCCCTCCCGACGGTCCCGGGTCAGTTCCCGTTCGAGAGCGGTTCCTTGTCCCGGTCCTTGTCCTGGACGAAGGTGCCGGCGATCTCCAGGAAGTTCTCGACCACCTCGGGATCGAACTGCGATCCCGAGCAGTTGATGATCTCCTTGACGGCGTAGCGGTGGGAGGCGGCCTTGCGGTAGGGGCGCTCCGAGGTGATGGAATCGTAGGTGTCGGCGATGGCCATGATCCGGGCGCCCAGGGGGATCTCGCGCCCCTTCAGCCGGTCGGGGTAGCCCGTCCCGTCGTAACGCTCGTGATGGGCCCGGACGATCCGGCCGATCTCCTTGAGCTCGATGACCGGGCTGAGAATGGCCTCGCCGCGGACCGGGTGCTCCTTGATCTGCTTGAACTCCTCTTCGGTCAGCCGGCCCGGCTTGTTCAGGATGCTCTCCGGCACGGCGATCTTGCCGACGTCGTGCAGGACGGCGGCCAGCTCGAGCTCCTCGAGCTCCTTCTCGCTGAAGCCCATCTTGGCGGCGATCTTGAGAGTGAAGTCCGTGACCCGGGTCGAGTGGTGGCGGGTGTATTCGTCCTTGGCGTCGATGGCCGAGGCCAGGGACTTGACCGTCGAGAGGAAGAGCGACTTCTGCTGCTCGACGAGATCGGAGGTCCTCATCTTGAGGTTGCGGTTGACCAGGGCCAGCTCCGACTCCATCTCGCGGATGCGCAGCAGGGCCCGGATGCGGGCCTTGAGCTCGGTCGAATCGAAGGGCTTGGAGATGTAGTCGTCGGCCCCGGCCTGGAGGCCCTCGTTGAGCATCTCGGCGCCCGACCGGGCGGTCACCAGGATGATGGGGATGTGCTTCAGCGCCTCGTCGGACTTGACCGCCCGGCAGAAGGCGTGGCCGTCCATGCCCGGCATCATGACGTCGCAGAGGACGAGGTCCGGGTTCTTCTCGCGAAGGAACCTGAGGCCCTGCTCGGCCGCGGTCATGAGCTCGAGGTCGAACTCGTCGGCCAGGAGCATCTTCATGAGCTTGAGGACCTCGGGATTGTCGTCGATGCACAGGACCAGGGCGTCGTGGATCTTGGCCTGGTCCACCCGCCCCCCGGTGATGTCCACTTTCTCGAGGTCGACCAGCTGGAGGCGGTGATAGTCCGTGACGATGTCCTGGACGCGCGGCTCCTCGGTGTCGGTCAGGCGCCGGCGCAGGCCGATCGGCAGGTCCTCCGACCGCCGGTCCAGGACCTCCTCGTCGAAATGGGCCTCGCCTTTGCGCAGCTCGACGACGAAGCGGGAGCCCCGGCCGAGCTCGCTTTCGGCGTGGATCGTCCCCTGGTGGACGAGGACGATCTCCCGGGCCAGGGCCAGCCCGATGCCCGTGCCCTCCTGGGCCCGGGACTTGGAGCCGTCGACCTGGGAGAAGCGGTCGAAGATGGTCTCGAGCATGTCGGCCGGGATGCCGATGCCCGTGTCCTCGACGGTCATGGTCGCCGTGCGGTCCCGGTCCTCCACGTAGATCGTGATCTTGCCGCCCTTGGGCGTGAACTTCAGGGCGTTGGACAGGAGGTTGAGGACGACCTTCTCGAACTGGTCGGGATCCAGGGTCAGCGGGACGGGATGGGGCGGATGCTGGTAATAGAGGCGGAGCTGCTTCTGGTCGGCCAGCGGCTTGACCGAGGACAAAAGCGGCGGGATGAACTCGACCAGATCCAGCGTCTTGACCTTGAGCCGCATCTTGCCTTCCTCGAGCTTGCTCAGGTCGAGGAGGTTGTTGATCAGCTTGAGCAGCTTGTAGCCGTTGCGCTGCATGGTTTCGAGCGTGTCCTGGAGGACCGGCGTGATCTTGCCCATGCGGCCCTCGAGGATGGCCTTGAGGGGCGCCAGCATCAGCGTCAGCGGCGTCCGGAGCTCATGGTTGACGTTGGCGAAGAACTGGGTCTTGAGCTCGTCGAGGCTCTTGAGCTTGATGTTGGATTCCTTGAGCTGGGCCGTCATCTCCTCGAGCTGCAGGCGGCTGCGGAGCTCGCGGCGGCGGATGTTCTCCATGACCCTGGAGCCGATGGCCCCGACGACGATGATGGAGGTCAGGAAGATCATGTTGTTGATGACGAAGCGCCAGGTGGCGATGGGCACGCCGTCGACGACCGTCTCCCGCTGGCCCAGGGCGTACTTGGCGACGCTGGGCAAGGTGTACATGAACCAGATGGAGGCGTAGATATAGATCGTGTAGCGGAAGGCCAGGGGGATGAGGACGATCATGCCCATGACGATGATGTTCAGGCCCTGGTAGTAGCTGGTCAGGAAGCCGCCGAGCATGTAGATCATGACGGCGATGCCGGCCGCGTCCACGAGGGCCAGGGCCAGGGCCAGATTCATGACCGCCAGGCTGGTTTTGGCCCGGGGCAGCAGGAACAGGATGATCCCGACGATGGCCATGACGGCCAGGCGGAGGAAAAGGAAGGTCCAGAAGAACTGTGGCGTATAGACGGCGTCCAAACCGATGAACACGGTGTAGAGGACGAGGCTCAGGTAGGCGGCCGTCCGCGTCCTGCCCCGCAGGTCGTATTCCTGGTTCAGACGGTCTTCGAAGACGGGATCATGGTCAATGCTTGCCATTGGCTTCTCTCGCTCTCGTCACGACAACATACCCCTGCGGCGGCGTCCCGTAGGTGGGGATGACCCGGAGGATGTCCCAACCGGTCTCCTCGAGGAGGCCTTCGAGCTTCTCCGGATCGAAAAAGTCGAAGGTCCCGGCCTCCTCGAGATCGACGAGCTCCTGGGCGTCATTCAGGAAGCTGCGCAGCGATTCGATGAGCAGGCCCTTGGGCCGGTCGGCCGGAAGATCGCCCTCCGGCATGGACTCGATCTTCTCGAGCAGGCGGGTGAACGGGCCCGAGGCGTCCGTGTCGGGGCGCATGCTCGACAGGACGAGCAGGCCGCCGGGCATGACGATCCGGCGGATTTCGCGGAGGGTCTCGGCCGGGTTGAAGATGTACGACAGGACCAGGCTCATGAGGACCTTGTTGTACCAGCCCGGCTTGATCGGCAGGTGGAAGGTCCCTTCGAGCGTTCCGGGCATGATCAGGCGCCGCAGGTCCGGAGGGGCCGGCTGGAGGCCGCGGACATAGCGGGCGGCCCGGTTGAAATCGGTGATGATCCGGCACTCGTGCAGGTCGAAGCGGGTCTTCAGCCAGTCGTCATGGGCCGGCGTGATGCGCTCGCCCCGCAGGATCCGGTGCAGCCGGGGGGAATAATCCTCCTGGATCTTGATGGCGCTCTCGAGGGTCAGGTTCTCGACCTTGTCGGCCATCTCCTCGAAGGTACCGATCTCGCCGTCGAGGAAGCGGCGGACGGCCAGGTAGCGGCTCATCTCCAGGTCGAGGGCCAGGAAGTCGAACCTCCCCGGCTCGCCCAGGACCGGCCAGCGGGAGACGAGCTTCCGGGCCGCCTTCTTCATGGCCTCGGGGATGAGGTCGGCGACGGTGATCTGCGACGGCAGCGGCCCGCCCGCGGTCATCAGGTGCTCGACGAAGTTGCCCGTCCCGCCGCCGAGGTCCAGGAGCCGGTCGCCGGGCCGGAGCTCCAGGGCGGCGTGCTGTTCCCGCATGAGCTGCTGGTAGTCGTCCGAGAGGGCCATGACGTCGAACCCGATGAGCTTGTCGTCGCCGATGAGGTAGCGCTGCCAGTAGTTGATGCGGTTCTTGAGCCGGCGGGGCGGCAGCCGGTCCTTTTCGGCCCGGCGCATCATCTCCATGTCCTTGCGGCCCGGCATGACCGGCTGTAGGAGCTGCTTGTGGAGGAAGCGGTAGATCAGGGAGGTGATCGTGCCGAACAGCCGCAGCCCCTCCTTGGAGGTCCGGGCGTTGTGGCCGATGGGCACGGCGATGACCTCGCGGGGGGCGTTGACCTGGACGCTCATGACGTCGCGGATGAACTCGGCCTTGACCCAGCTGTCGAACTGACCGTAGATCCAGGTGATCGGCAGGTCGAGGTGGCGCATGTCCTCGCGGGCCTGCTCCAGGGTGGCCACGCCGTTGAGGACGCCGTCGGCGACGTAGGTGTCGACGTTGACCAGGTTGCCCAGGACGGGCATGACGCCGAGCTTGATGCCGAGCTGGTAATGCTCGAGGAAATCGAGCCCGCAGTTGACCCGCACCATGAGGTCGCGGAACTCCGGCGTGCCCATGCAGGCCAGCCAGTAGTCGATCCGCCGCCGCCGGGCCTCGTCCCGCAGGACGACGCGGGCCTCGAGGGCGGAGAACGAGAAGGTCAGGAGGATGACCGACGAGGCCTTGAGCTTGGGATTGCCGTCCAGCCAGTCGAGCACGGCCACGATGTCGTCGGCGCCCTGGCTGAAATTCGTGTTCAACATCTCGTACGGCGGATCTTCGGCCTCGGGATCGTTGTGGCTCTCGCCCTTCTTGCGGATGCCGTCGTAGCGGATGACGGCCAGGGGCCGGCCGAGGAGGCGGAAGTTCTCGCAGAGCGTCAGGGCCAGGCCGAAGAGCGTCTCCTTGGTCTTGCCGAAGGCCGGCGGGACGATGACCACGGGCACTGGCGCGCCGTCGAGCGGCAGGGCCGTGTTGATCAGGCCGACGATCTCCTCGCCCCGGCGGCTCTCCAGCCGGATGACGTGAGGCTCCATGAGGGACGTCCGGACGAAATCGGCCGGGACCGCCGCGCCGCCGGGCCCGGCGATCCGGTCCCGCCCGTCCTCGCCGCGCCGGGCGAAGTCGGCGTCGGGGGCCTGGACGGATTGGATGCTCATGCGGCTGATGCCGAACTGGACGCCGTACTTCAATCCCGGGCCCTCGCCCCGGCCGGCCCGGGCCACGTGGCGGACCTCGCCGGTCTCCCGCCAGAGGACCTGTTCGCCGTCGAGGATGGACAGGGACTCGAGCGGCGTTCCCTTGAGGAGAACCGGCGTGTCCCCGTTGGCGACGAAGCTCATGCCGTTCGGGCTGATGTTCGTGATGCGGCCCCGGACCTTGCGGTCATAGGGGGGCGGCAGTGGGATCTCGACCCGCAGGTCGCCGGCCGGCGTGATCCGGCGCTCGGCCCGCTTCTCCGAGTAGAACATGACCCGGGGGTAGAGGCAAACCATGGTCCGGCCGTCGGCGGCGATGCGGGCGATCATGGTCTCGAAATTGTACGTGGCGTAGCCGATCTGGTAGGAGACGAAGAGCAGGTCGGAGGTCTTGAACTTGATATCGAGCTTCTCGCCGGCCAGAAGGCACGTCGCCGGCGGATCGATCGCGGCGAACGACAGGATCTCCGGGGATCCCGCCGCCCGGGCCGGCACGGCGGCCACCTCGACCTCGCGGGCCAGGGCCTCGCGCATCAGGGACTCGATCTTGAGCGAGTCGGTGAACAGGACCATGTCGTCCGTCTTGAGGAACGGGTAGCGGATCTTGAGCTCGTCGAGGTCGCGGATGGCGACGTAGTCGGCCATGAACTGGAGGAGCGAGATACGATCGGCGTCGGCCAGGGACAGGAACTCGACGGCCACCCCGCCCTGGTCGGCATCCTGGCGGACGATGCGGGAGTCGAGCGTGTACCGCCGTCCGTCCGGCAGGGAGATGGTCAGGGGGACGGCCGAGCCTTCGGGCGTGGGCGAGAGGGTCCGCAGGAACATGCCGTTCTCGCTGAGGTTGACCGGCGTGGCTTCGCCCAGGGCCTCGGTCTCGATGCGGATGTCCTTCGAGTCGTCCAGGGTCACCCGCATGGAGGAGCGCTTCTCGCGCGACCTCTGGGCGATGAGGAAGCTGACCTTACGGCGGATGACGGCCGGGTCGGAAGGCTTAGCCAGGCAGCAGTCGATGCGGCCGTAGCTGGTCAGGTCGATGATCGTCCCGTTCGCCTCCCCGTCGGTCATCAGGATCTTGATGATGGCGTCGGAGTTCTTGAAGATCTCGTTGAGGAACCGCAGCAGCTCCGTGCCCTTCATCCGGGGCAGGTCCTCGTTGATCACGAGGACGTTGACCTCCGCCAGCGACTTGATCAGGTGGATGGCTTCGACGCCGCTGGTCGTGGTGTGGACCGTGTAGTGATCGCGCAGGGCCCGCTGGAGCTTGTCGAGGTAAGCCAGGTCGTCGTCGACGACCAGGACGACGGGCTGAACGCTCGCCTGGCTCTTGTCCATATGCTCACGGGCCATCTTAAGGTCCGGCCTCCCAAGATCCTAAAAACGATTTTAGTCGGGCGAGCCGCCTCGCCGGGCGGCGGGTCCCGGGCCGGCACGGAATCGCAGGGCCCCAAGCGTAGTTGCCACCCATCGTAATCCACACAAAATCTAGTATATATCCCGCTGACTGTCAAGAATTTCTTGGCCGGCGGAGCGGCCCGGACCGGCGGTTCCTACCGGCGGAAGCCTTGGCCGATGAACTTCAGCCCCTCGACGATGCCGCTGCGCCAGTAGGCCCAGGCGTGGCCGCCGTCGCGGACCCGGAACTCGTGAGGGATCTTCCGGTCCGTCAGGAGGAGATGCAGGGCGCAGTTGCCCCCGATGAGGAAATCGTCGTCGCCGCAGTCTATGTAATAGCGGACCTGCTTCAGCGAATCCTCCGGCAGGGATCTGGCCAGGTCGAGGGGGCTCGTCTCGCGGAAGCGCGCCGTCAGGCGGTCCCGGCCGGCCTTGCCGACCGCGCCGAACAGGGGCCCCAGAAGATCGTCCCAATTCTTCTGCTTCATGCCCAGGATGTCCTCGTCGGACCAGACCGCGGCGCTGAAGGCGGCGCCGGCGGAGAACAGGTCGGGATGCCGGAGCGCATAAACAAGCGTGCCCCAGCCGCCCATCGACAGGCCGGCAACCCCTCGGAAGCGGCGGTCCGGCCTAGTGCGGTACGTCCGGTCGATGAAGGGGATGAGCTCCTGGGTGAACATGTCCTCGTAGCGGACCCGGCCGGCGGCGTCGTTGATGTAGAATGTCACCCCGCCGTCGGGCATGACGATGATCATAGGCGGGATCTCGCGGTCGGCGATGGCCCGGTCGGCGGCCAGTTGCACTTCGCCGAACTGGATCCAGCCGGACTCGTTGTCGGTGTAGCCGTGCAGGAGATAAACGACGGGGAAGCGCTGGGTCGAGCTTTCGTAGCCGGGCGGCAGGTAGACGGCGTAGGCGACATCCCGGCCGAGGACGGCGCTCGAGAGCTTGAGGCCCTCGAGAACCTGGGCTGGCGCGGCGTCGGCGGCGAGGCCGAGCCGGGGGGCTAAGGCCGGGGCGGTCAGGATGGCGGCCAGGAGGAGAACGGCGGGGATCCGGGAAGGCTTCATTGATGGCTCCTTTCGCACGGGCTCCAGGGAATTTTTAGGCCCTTCTCCCGATTCCGGGAGGATTCCTCTCTCCGGCTTGGCTCAGTGCCGGCGCGGAGCGGACTCTGGAGAGCGGAGGTCAGGATCATGGCCGAGCACTCGAGGCCGGGATTCTGAGAAATATCTGAAGATAGCGCTTTCTTCCGATATTTCCCAGAAGCATGGCTCCGAGTCGCTCCGCCATGCTTCTGATGGTCGCTTCGGCGACTCTGCTCCCTGCCGGTCCCCCTCTCCAGCAACGGGGATCATCGAGGCAACGCCCATCGCCGCCGCGAGAGGGAATCCCGGATACGGGAGAAGCATCAATTTTAAAAGGGGAGGGGACCGCGGTCATGCCGGGATCTTCCGGCGGAAGCTCAGGGACATGCCGCCGCTCGCGGAGCGGTCGATCGTCGTGTCCATGAAGCTGAGGCCGCGGACCTTCTCCAGGAAGTCGCGGATGCCCTTCATGTAGCCCAGGCTGGAGACGTTGTGGACGGCGAAGCAGCCGCCCGGGGCGAGCTTGGGCAGCAGGGCCTCGAAATAATTCAGGGTCCAGTTCTTGTCGGCGTCGATGAAGATGAGATCGAACGGCCCGGCCAGGTCGGCCACGATCCGGCGGGCGTCGCCCAGGCGGGCGTCGATGAGGCCGTCGAGGCCGGCGGTTCTGAAGTTGCGGAGCGCCGCCAGGTGGCGGAACTCCTCGATCTCGATGGTGACCAGCGCGCCGCCCGTCTTGCTCAGGGCCCAGGCCTGCCAGATGCCCGAATGGCCCGTCGAGGTGCCGATCTCGAGGGCCCGGGTGTAGCGCTTCTTGAGGATGAGGTCGAAGAGCAGCCGGCCGTCGGCCTCGGTGACGTTCTCCTCGCGCCACTGGCCCTTCTGGGAATCGAGGAAACCCCGAACGCGGTCGTCCAGCGATTGCGGCGGACCGCCGGCCGAGGCGGCGGCGAGGAGCGCCAGGACGAAGGCGGCCGGCAGCAAAGGTCCGACAGCTTTTTTCATCGTGGACCGCCCGCCTGCATCATAGGGGAGGGTCGAGGTGAAGTCAAACGGAACGGGGCTGGATCGGATAGTGACGAGGAGGACATGGACCGCGCCGGCCCATGTCCCCCTCGGGCGTTACTTCTTGGCCAGGGCTTCCCGTATCTGCTTGACGAGGCTCTCGTACTGCTGGGTGGGGAAGCCTTCGTATTTCGCGGCCATCGGCTTGACCAGCTCGACGGCCTTCTCCGCGGCCTTGAGGGCCTCGGGGTAGTCCTTCAGCTTGAACAGGAGCTGGGCCAGGATGAAGTTGTTGGAATAATCGGAGGTCAGCTCGACCGACCGCCTGGCCGCGGCCAGGGCGCTCTCCAGGTTCGTCCCCTGGCGGTTCCAGAAGCCGGCATAGCTTGCCAGGGCCCCCTGATCGTCCCAGTTCTTCTTGGCGATCTCCGGGCCGTAGACGGCCAGGGCCTTGTCGTCCTTCTTGAGCTTGGCGTAGATCCCGGCCACCTGGGACCGGTAGTAGGACGGGGCTTCCTCCCTGGACGTCGAGATGAGAGCCGCGGCGAGATCAGCCGCTTCCTCCGCGCCGGCGAGGTTCCGGCCCTGGTCGATCCAGAAGCCGGCATAGCCCGTCAGGGCGGAATACACGCTCGAGACGTAGCTGTCGGCGAAATCCCGGCCGTATTCCTCGTCGGCCTTGGCGGCGTCCTCTTTCAGCGCATAGAGCTGTGCCAGGTTCTGCTGATACTCAGGGTTCTGGGGATAGCCGGCCATCTCCTGGAGCCTGAGGGCCAGCCCGATGCCCTTGTCGAGCGGCTCCTTGTCCTTGATGATGCGCTCGACGTAGGAACTGAGGGCGGACTTGTCGTCGGGGAATTTCCCCGTGTACTCGTCGAAGAACTTGTCCGCATCTTCCCTGGGAGCCATGTAGCCGTAGTAATAAGTCAGGCTGGCGTAGGCGTTCTTGAGGAACGGGCTGGCCGGGCGCTTTTGGATGAAGGTCCGCAGAGGCGCCGGGTCGGGCTTTTGGCCGTAGGCGACCGCCTGGCCGAGGGCGAATTCGGCGGCCTCGACGTAGGGCACGGTGGCCTTGAGGTTCTCGTCATAGAAGGACGCCGTCCGGCCGCCTAGGTCCATGGCCAGGATCTTTTTATAGAGATCCTGGGACCGGGCCGTCAGCGCGTCCGAGTAGCGCTCGGCGCACTTCCTGGCCAGCTTGTAGACGACCTCGACGTCGGCCGGGTCCTTGGCGTAGAGGGCGTCGAGGGAGGCGTACGTCTCGACGCCGGCCAGCGACTTCTTGATCCGCTCCAGGAACTTGTCGGCGGGCGGGCCGTAGCCGAGGATCCAGTCGACCTCCCGGCCGTTCTTGTCGATGAAGAGCTCGGTCGGGGTGGCGTTGACGCCGAACCGTTCGTAGATCGCGTCCCCGATCTTGTCGCCCCGGCTGGCCCGGTAGAGGATGACGTTGGAGTTGAGGAAATCGGCGTACTTGGGATTGTTGTAGAACTGCTGAACCAGCAGTCTGCAGCTCCCTCAGCCACTCGAGTAGAAATCGAGCAGGATGAGCTTGTTCTCTTTCCTGGCCTTGGCCAGGGCCTCGTCGAAAGGCCCCGAAAGGACCGTCGCCGTCTGGGCGGCGGCGAACGCGGCGAGGAGGAGGAGGCTTGAGAACGCGGCGGCTTTCTTCATGTCGACCTCCTGCGGGATCTGTCTTCCGCGGCGAAGGATACAGGATGCGGCGGAAAAAGGCAATCCGCCCCCCTGGCCCTCCGGAGGGCGTTGCGTCGGCCCGGCCCGCGTGATAACATGAAGCGCTGTCTTCGGAGGACCGTCCCATGTTGAGTGATGCTTCGCTGGCTGTCGACGCAGACCGGAAAGAGAAGCGGGGGGCCGCCTGGAGCTCGGTGGTTGCCGCCCTCTTTCTGACCGGGATGAAGCTCGTCGTCGGGCTCCTGACCGGATCCCTGGGCATCCTGGCCGAGGCGGCGCATTCCGGTCTCGACCTGGTGGCGGCCGCCGTCACCCTGATCGCCGTCAGCATCTCGGACCGGCCGGCCGACGACATGCATCCCTACGGCCACGGCAAGATCGAGAACTTCTCGGCCCTCATCGAAACGGTCCTGCTGTTCATCACCTGCGCCTGGATCATCTACGAGGCCGTCGAGCGGATCTTCTTCCGCTCGGTCGAGGTCGACCCGAGCTTCTGGGCCTTCCTCGTCGTCGTCGTTTCGATCGCCATCGACGTCACCCGCTCGCGCATGCTGCTGCGGGCCGCCCGGAAGCACCGCAGCCAGGCCCTCGAGGCCGACGCCCTCCACTTCTCGACCGACGTCTGGAGCTCGACCGTCGTCATCGTCGGGCTGACCTTCGTCTGGCTCGGGCGGCATGTCTTTCCGCGGCAGGCGGCCTGGCTCGACAAAGCCGACGCCGTGGCCGCCCTGGGGGTCGCCGTCCTGGTGCTCTTCGTCAGCTACAAGCTGGGCAAGCGGACCGTCGACGTCCTGCTCGACAGCGCCCCCGATGGGCTCAGGGACAAGATCGTGGCCGCCGCCGGCGCGGTCGAAGGCGTCATCAAGGCCGGCCAGGTCCGGCTCCGCCGCTCCGGCCCTCAGGTCTTCATCGACATGACCATCGAGGTCGACCGCAACCTGACGGTCGAGCGGACCGACTCCATCGCCAGCGGCGTCGAGGCCCGCATCCAGGGCCTTGTCCCCGGCGCCGATGTCGTCGTTCATACCGATCCCGGCGAGGTCGAACGGGAGAACCTGGCCCGGCGCATCCGCGGCATCGCCGAGCGGAACCAGATCCCGGCCCATAACATCAGCGTCCACGAGGACAACGGCGAGATCCACGTCGACCTCCACATCGAGGTTGACGATCATCTCCTGCTCCACCAGGCCCACGATCTGGCCAGCCACGTCGAGCAGGACCTCCGGGCCGAGATCCCGACCCTGGCCCGCGTCACGACCCACATCGAATCGCGCGGCACGGGCGTCTCGACCGGCCGGGACGTCACGGCCGAGGAGGGGCCGCTCGTCGAGCGGATAAGAACCGTCACGGACGGCGTGGCCGGGCGGGCCTGCTGCCATAGCATCGTCGTCCGAAGGCTGGGCGACCGGCTGGCGGTCTCCCTCCATTGCGGCTTCGACCGGAACCTGCCGGTCAGGGAAGCTCACCGGACGTCGACCCGGATCGAGGAAGCCCTGAAGGCCGCCGTCCCCGAGATCGAACAGGTCGTCGTCCATACCGAGCCGGAGCAGCGGCCCGATGGGACCCGATAAGACACCGATGACGCCGGCCGTCAGGGCCCTTCGGCAGGCCGGGGTCGAGTTTAAAGGGCATCCCTACGCCTATGTCGAGCACGGCGGCACCGCCGCGTTCGCGGCCCAGAGCGGCATCGACGAGCACGGCGTCATCAAGACGCTGATCATGGAGGACGAGGCCAAACGGCCGTTCGTCATCCTCATGCATGGCGACCGCGAGGTCTCGACCAGGGAGATGGCCCGGATCCTGGCGGTCAAGTCCGTGCATCCCTGCGCCCCGGAGACGGCCGAGCGGCACTCCGGCTACCAGGTCGGCGGCACGTCCCCTTTCGGCCTGCGCAAACCCCTGCCAGTCTACGTCGAGTCGTCCATCCTCGATCTGCCGAAGATCTTCATCAACGGCGGTAAACGGGGCTTTTTGGTCGAGATGGATCCCCGCGACCTCGTCCGCGTCCTCAAGCCCACTCCCGTCCGCGTCGCCGTATCCTAGCCGAATCCGCCGGCCGGAGGCGCCGCAGGATTCCCATTCTCCGGGGATTTGATTAAAATGGACGCGTTCTCATCCGAAGGCGGTTGCAGGGGGCGCTATGAAACTTAAGAAGAAAATGAGCCTGGGGCTGGGGTTCTTGTTCTTCATGATCTTCGTCCTGGTGATCTTCAGCGCCTACCAGATCGGCAGGCTCTCGCAGGACGCGGCGAACATCCTCAAGGATAACTACGATTCCCTGGCCTTCTCCAGGAACATGACCTCGGCGCTCGAGGACATGCGGACGGCCGTCGGCAACATCGCGCTCAATCCGGCCGCGGCCGGGAAGGCTTCGGACTACCAGGTCAAGCTCTTCGAGGCCGCCCGGACCGAATTCGAGAGCAACCTCAACTCCGAGCGCCGCAACATCACCGAGATCCACGAGCGGGAATACGTGAACTCGGTCGAACAGGGCTATGGGCTGTACGCCGCCCTCTGCCTTCGGATCCTCAAGGGAGAGGGCGGCCGTCCCCTGTACTTCGACGAGTACCTGCCCGCTTTTGAGGGGCTCCGGCGCACGATCTCCAGCATCACCGACCTCAACATGCAGGCGGTTGAGCGGAAGAGCCTGGCGGCGAAGCGCGATTCGGAGAGGATCATCAGGCTCATGGCCGGGGTCGGGGTCTTCGGCGTGATCCTGGCGTTCGGCTATTTCTGGTATTTCCCGTTCTACGTCTCCAACTCGATCGCCTATCTCGCGGACAGGATGAGGGCGCTCCTGAACAAGTCCGGTCTTCGGGCCGAGATCAAGACCGACGACGAGGCCTTCGTCATCCTTCAGGGGATCAATCTTCTGGAGAACATGCTGGAGGGCAAAGACAAGGCCGCCGGAACGGGCGCCGCCGGCTGAGGCCGCGGGATCACTCCCGGCTTTCCCAATCGCGGATCGCCTGGACGGCCTCCTCCGGCGTCCGGACGGACCTCAGGACCTGCATCAGGCGACGGCTCTGCGCCGCGCGGCTGGCCAGGCCCAGGAGCCGAACCTGGGCTTCGGGGACCTCGGCGGGGGACAGGAGGAGGAAGACGATCTCGATGGGCTTGTCCGCGGCCACGCCGATGACCCCTTCCTTCGTGAGTCCGAGCGCGACGACGGGCTCGGCCAGCCCCTCGACGCGAACGTGAGGGAAGGCGACGCCCTCGTTGAAGAATGTCGATCCCTCGCTCTCCCGCTTCATGATGGATTGGAACAGGGTTTCCGCATCCCCGTCCCCGGTTACCGGTCCGATGGTCGAGGCCAGGGCCCTCAGGACCTCCTCCTTGTCCGCGGCCGCTTCCCGGATCACGATCCGTCGGGGGGACATCCACCGGCTCAGCCGCCGGCTGTCGGCCTCCTCAGCGTCCGAAAAACCGGCCGTCGCGGTCCCGGCCGTCGCCTCCTCGGCGACTTCGGGCCGGGGCCGGACGCTTCCCGGCAGCTCCGCGCCGGTGTCGAGGACGACGACAGTGATTCCCCGGGCGTTCCGGATGAGAATCTCGACGATGTTCGTGTTCCGTCCGAACCGTTTCCAGAACGGCTTGGGCTGGGCCCGGCCGACGATGATGTGGCCGACCCGGTACTCCCGGGCGAACCGGAGCAGGGTGTCGGCGATGTCCTCGCCCTGGTACGTGAAGACCATGGCCCCGAGCGCTTTGGCCAGGGTCAGGGATTCGGAGAGATGGCGCTGGACCGCAGCGTCGATGACCGTGGCTTCCTCCGACGGAGTCTGGACATAGACGGCGTACCAGTTGCGGTTGAGCCGGCCGGCCAGGCGCGATCCGTAGCGCAGGAGCCGTTCGCTGTTCGGCCCGTGCGAGCTCAGGCAGACCATGACCTGGTCGGACGAGGCGCCGGCTTCCGCCCCCTGGGCCTCCCGCCGCCGCAGATCGATCTGCGAAGCGAGCTCGCGCAGCGTCATCTCGCGGAGCTTCTCCAGGTTGGACGGGGTGAAGAAGTTGGCCAGCGCGGCCTCGACCCGTTCGGCCGGGTAGATCTTTCCCTCTTCCAGGCGCTGCCTCAGGTCCGCGGTCGCCAGGTCGACGTCGACGATCTCGTCGGCCTCGGCCAGGATCGCGTCCGGGATGCGCTCGCGGACCTTGACCCCGACCGCGCTCTCGACCACATTGTAGAGGCTCTCGAGGTGCTGGACGTTGAGGGTGCTGATGACGTGGATGCCGGCGGCCAGGATGTCCTGGACATCCTCGTACCGCTTGGCGTTCCGGCTGCCGGGAATGTTCGTGTGAGCGAGCTCGTCGATGAGCGAGACCTGGGGCTTGCGGGCCAGGACGGCGTCGACATCCATCTCCTCGACGGCGATGCCATGGTATTCTTGGGTCCGGCGGGGGACCGCCTCCAGGCCCTGGGCCAGCTTGGCGATGTCGGCCCGGCCGTGCGTCTCGAGAAGCCCGATGACGACGTCGATGCCCTCGGCCTTGAGCCGGTGGCCCTCCTCGAGCATCCGGTACGTCTTGCCGACGCCGGCCGAATAGCCGAGATAGACCTTCAGGCGCCCCCGCTGGGCGCTGCGGATCAGGCGCAGGAAAGCGTCGGCCCTATCGTCCGCCACGGGAGACTCCGTCGAGCGCGAGGTTCAGTTCGAGAACGTTGACGCGGGGTTCGCCGAGGACGCCGAGCGTCCGGCCCTCGGTCGATGCCCCGATCAGGGCGATAACGCTGGCCTCGGCCAGGCCGCGAGCCCGGGCGACGCGGCCGGCCTGGAGCCGGGCGTTCTCAGGCGAGATGTGGGGATCGAGCCCGCTCCCCGAGGCGGTCACCGCGTCGGCCGGCAGGGGCGTACCCGCGCCGAGCCCGTTCTCCGCCCGGTAATCGGCGGCGCGACGGGCCACGGCCTCGACCAGCCCGCGCGAGAGCGGCCCGAGGTTCGAGCCGCCGGATCGCCCGGCGTCGCGGCCGTCGCCGGCAGCCGACGGACGCGGATGGAAATAGGCTGGACCCAGGAACCTCGGGGCGATGAGGTCCGAGCCGACGACGATCCCGTTCGTGGTCCGGAGGGACCCATTGGCCCGGCCGGGGAAGAGCACCTGGGCCGCAACCCACGCGGCCAGCGGATAGAGGCCGCAGAGGATGACAGCGAGGGCGGCCACGGCCAGGACCGACCGCCGCAGTTCCGCGAGCCCGTTAGTCATGTCCGTGCTCCTTTACCCATGCTAGACAAGATGCAGGGCGTTGACAATGAGGTCGATGATCTTGATCCCCGGGAACGGCGCGACGAGGCCGCCCAGGCCGTAGATGAACAGGTTGCGGCGGAGGAGGGCCGCCGCTCCCAGCGGCCGGAAGCGGACGCCGCGCAGGGCCAGGGGGATGAGGGCGATGATGATCAGGGCATTGAAGATTACCGCGCTGAGGACGGCGCTCGCGGGCGAGCGGAGGCCCATGACGTTGAGCGGGGCGATAACCGGAAAGACGCCGACGAGCATGGCCGGGATGATGGCGAAGTACTTGGCGACGTCGTTGCAGATGCTGAAGGCCGTCAGTGCGCCCCGGGTGATGAGCATCTGCTTGCCGATCTCGACGACCTCGATGAGCTTGGTCGGATTGGAATCGAGGTCGACCATGTTGCCGGCCTCTTTGGCCGCCTGCGTTCCCGTGTTCATCGCCACGCCGACATCGGCCTGGGCCAGGGCCGGGGCGTCGTTCGTGCCGTCTCCGGTCATGGCGACGAGATGGCCGGCCGCCTGCTCCCGGCGGATGCGGGCCAGCTTGTCCTCGGGCTTGGCCTCGGCGATGAAGTCGTCGACGCCGGCTTCGCGGGCGATGGCCGCCGCGGTCAGGGGATTGTCGCCGGTGATCATGACCGTCTTGATGCCCATCGCCCGGAACCGCTCGAACCGGTCGCGCAGGCCGCCCTTGACAATGTCCTTGAGCTCGATGGCGCCCAGGACCCGGCCGGCTTCGGCCACGAGTAGCGGCGTGCCGCCGTGGAGGGCGATATCGCTGACCGCGTCGTGGACCCGGAGGGGGACGTCCGCCCGGACGAAGGCCTGGATGGCGTCCGGCGCCCCCTTGCGGATGGACCGCCCCTCGAGGTCGACTCCGCTCATCCGGGTCCAGGCCGAAAAGGCGATGAAGGCCGCTCCCGGCAGGTCGGCGATGGACCTGCCCCGGAGGCCGTATTTCTTGGCCAGGACGACGATGCTCCGGCCTTCCGGCGTCTCGTCGGCCAAAGACGCGAGCTGGGCGGCGTCGGCCAGCTCCTCGGCGGCCACCCCCGGGGCGGGGAGGAAGGCCGTCGCCTGCCGGTCGCCAAGCGTGATCGTCCCCGTCTTGTCGAGAAGGAGAACGTCGACGTCGCCGGCCGCCTCGACGGCGCGGCCGCTCATGGCCAGGACTTTCTTCTGGACCATCCGGTCGATGCCGGCGATGCCGATGGCGTTGAGCAGGCCGCCGATCGTCGTCGGGATGAGGCAGACGAGGAGGGCGACCAGGACCGTCACCGTGAAGGGGACTCCGGAATAGCGGCCGAAGGGGCTGAGGGTCATGACGACGACGAGGAAGATGATCGTCAGCGCCGAAAGGAGGATGGTCAGGGCGATCTCGTTCGGCGTCTTCTGCCGCTCGGCCCCTTCGACGAGGCCGATCATCCGGTCGAGGAAGCCCTGGCCGGGGTCGGCCGTGATGCGGACCTTAACCCGGTCGGACAGGACCCGCGTGCCTCCCGTGACCGCGCTCCGGTCGCCGCCCGCCTCGCGGATGACGGGGGCGGACTCGCCGGTGATGGCGGATTCGTCGACCGTGGCCGCGCCTTCGATGACCTCGCCGTCGGCCGGGATCGTCTCGCCGGCGGAAACGATGACGAGGTCCCCCTTCCGGAGCCGCTCGGCCGGGACAGGCTCCGGCACGCCGTCCTCCCTGATGCGGTTGGCCACGGTCCGGATCCGCGTTTTCCGGAGCTCGTCGGCCTGGGCCTTCCCCCGGCCCTCGGCCATGGCCTCGGCGAAATTGGCGAAGAGGACCGTGAACCAGAGCCAGAGGGAAATCTGGACGGTGAAGCCGGCCGGCTCGCTTCCCCTCCTCAAGACGATCCCGGCGGTCGTCAACAGGGCCCCCATTTCGGTGACGAAGATGACGGGATTCTTCAGGAGATGGACCGGGTGGAGCTTGCGGACTGCGTCGCGGGCCGCGCGGCTGACGATGGCCTTGTCGAAGAGAGAGCGTTTCAGAACGGGCATCTCTCAACCCTCCTAGAACAGGACGCCCGATCCGGTCATCAGGAAGTGTTCGACGATCGGGCCGAGGGCCAGCGCGGGCAGAAACGTCAGGGCGCCGACGATGACGACCGTCCCGACGAGGATGCCGATGAACATCGCCCCGCTCACCGGGAAGCTAGCCTCGTCGGCCGGGACGAGCTTCTTCCGCGCCAGGCTGCCGGCCAGGGCCATGACGGGCACGATCATGACGAAGCGGCCACAAAGCATGGCCAGGGCCAGGGCGACGTTGTACGCCGGCGTGTTCCCGTCGAGGCCGGCGAAGGCGCTGCCGTTGTTGCCCGCAGCCGAAGAGAAGGCATAGATGATCTCGCTCAGGCCGTGGGGGCCGGCGTTGCCGAGGCCGGCCAGGCCCCACCGGCCGACCGAGGCCGCGGCGGAGAAGCCAAGGATGGCGAAGATGGGGACCAGGATGGTCAGGACGGAGACCTTGACGTCATAGGCCTCGATCTTCTTGCCCAGGTACTCGGGGGTCCGCCCGACCATCAGGCCGGTCAGGAAGACGGCCAGGACGATGAAGACGATCATCCCGTAGAGGCCCGAGCCGACGCCACCGAAGACGACCTCGCCGAGCTCGATGTTGACGAGCGGGACGAGCCCGCCGAGCGGCGTGAAGGAGTCGTGCATGGCGTTGACCGCGCCGCACGAGGCGTCCGTCGTGACGGTGGCGAAGAGAGCCGAGGCCGGAACGCCGAAGCGGACCTCCTTGCCTTCCATGCTGCCGCCGCGCGGATCGAGGCCGAGGGTACGGAGGCGGGGATTGCCGGCGCTCTCAGCCTTCCAGCAGACGAGGGCCGCGACGAGGAAGAGGAGGGCCATGGACGTCCAGACGGCCCAGCCGTGCTTCCGGTCCTTGACCTTGCGGCCCAGGTAATAGGTCAGGCCGGCCGGGATGAGGAAGATCGCGAGCATCTGGACGAAGTTCGAAAGGGGCGTCGGATTCTCGTAGGGGTGGGCGGCGTTGGCGTTGAAGAACCCGCCGCCGTTCGTGCCGAGCATCTTGATAGCGACCTGGGAGGCCGCCGGGCCCTGCGGCAGGACCTGCGCCGCGATCGCGTTGCCGGCCCCGGCGCCGGTCGCTCCCGCTCCGGCCGCCGTCTTAACGTACGGCCGGAAGTTCTGGACGACCCCCTGGGAGGCGAGGAAGAGCGAGAGGACGAGAGACATAGGGAGGAGCAGATAGAGGTTGACGCGGACCAGATCGACCCAGAAGTTCCCCACCGTCCGGGATGCGTGCCTGGCGAGGCCGCGAACCAGGGCCGCGGCGACGGCGATGCCGGCGGCGGCGGAGACGAAGTTGTGGAAAACGAGCCCGACCATCTGGGAGAAATACGACAGCGTCGTCTCGCCGGCGTAATTCTGCCAATTCGTGTTGGTCGTGAAGCTGGCCGCCGTGTTGAAGGCGAGATCGGGCGCCAGAGGCCCGAATCGCTGGGGATTTAACGGCAGGAGGTGCTGGAGCCGGAGGACAGCGTAGGTGAAGAGAAGCCCGGCCAGGCTGAAGAGGAGAAGGGAGCGGGTGTAGGAGCGCCAATCCTGCTCTTTTGCCGGGTCGACGCCGAGAAACCGGTAAAGGAGGCGTTCGACCGGCTTCAGCGGCCGGTCCAGCCAGGTCCGGCCGCCGGGGTCCAGGACCCTGACCAGGCAGAGACCGACCGGCTTGGTCAGGAGGAAGAGACACCCGAGGAAGAGCGCCAATTGGAGTCCGCCGTAAACGGTCATGCCTTTTGGCCTTTCAGAACTTTTCAGGCCGGAGGACGCTCAGCAGGAGGTAGCCGATGAGCAGGAGGCCGAGGGCGAGCCCGACGACGTCGATCATGGTCAGAGCCTCTCACAGGCCCGGGCATACCGGTCGCAGAGTCCGAAGAAGGCGCAGGCGATGAGCACGAACAGGAGGTCACTCATGATGGGGCTCCTCCGCGCCGGTCCCGCCGGCCTTCTTCAGCGTGAAAAAGAACGTCGCGCCCTGGCCCTCGCGGCTTTCGACGCCGACTTGGCCGCCGTGGGCCTCGACGATCTCCTTGGCGATGGCCAGGCCGAGTCCCGCCCCCTGGCTTTCCTTCCGGCCCGGGACGCGGAAGAACGGCTCGAAAACCTTGGGCAGGAAGGCTTCCGGGATGCCGCCGCCGGTATCCGAGATCGAGATGCGGACCTCGCCGCCCTCTTCTTCGGCGCTGACCGTGATCTTCCCCCCGGGCGGCGTATGCTGGAGGGCGTTCGTGATGATGTTGCCGAAAACGAAGCCGAGGCGGGAGCGATCGACCCGGACGCCGGCCAGGTCGCCGGGGATGTCGGCAGCCAAGGTGACTCCTTGGTCCTGGGCGGCCCGGCGGAATGGCTCGAGGGAGTCCAGGATGAGCGCCCGGGGCGAGACCGTCTCGAGATCGAGGCGGGCTTGGCCCGCTTCCAGGCGGCTGATGTCGAGCAGGTTGTTCAGGATGATGTGGAGCCGTTCGCTGTCCTCCCGGGCCGCGATCAGGAGTTCGGCCTGCTTTTCGTTGAGGGGCCCGATCTTCTCTTCGAGCAGGAGATGGATGGCCAGGCGCACCGACGTCAGGGGCGTTTTCAGCTGATGCGAAACGGTCCGGATGACGTTTCGCTTGATCTCGTCCTGCTGGCGGAGCTGGGTCACGTCCTGAAGGACGAGTATGACCCCCGTCGGCTGCCGCCCGGCGTCCAGGATCGGGACGGCCTCGGGCCTGTAAAAGCGCTCCTCGCCGCCGACGAACTGTTGGATGAGTTTCTGCTGGGCGCGCGGCGGCACCGGCCGGCCTTCGGCCAGGGCCCGGCCGAACAGGCCGTCAATATCGGGTGGAAGATCGCGGACCGAAGCCCCCGGCCGCAGGCCGAAGACCTCGCGGGCCGACTCCGTGGAGACCTCGACCCGGCCATCGAGGTCGAGGACGGCGATCGGGTCGGCCAGACGGTCGAACGCCTGCTCGGTCGCACGTCGGACCCGGGCAAGCCTGGCCTGGTCGGACCGACGAAGTTCGCGGAGGCTGGCCGCCATGGCGTTGAAAGACTCGGCAAGGTGGCCGATCTCGTCGCGCGAGCCGACCGGGACGACTAGATCGAGGTTGCCGCGGCGGATCTCGTCGGCGGACTTGATCAGGCTCCGGACAGGCCGGAGGATCCAGCGCCGCGAGAAGACGACGAGCGCCAGGGCGATGAGCGTTCCCAGGCCGAGGAGCAGGTACATCTGTCGCCGGGCCGCCCGGGCGTCCTGCCGGGCTCGATTATTGGCGTCGTTCATGTTCTGCTGATTCATCTGGAGGATGGCGTCGGCCGTGGCCTTGATCCGACCGAAGAGCGGCAGCAGGGTCCGGAAGTAGGCGTCCCGGCGGACCTCCGGCGGCGCCGTCGCGTCCTTTACCCTGTCGAGGGCCGCCGCATAACGGCCGTAATCGTCCCTGAGGAGCCGGGCCTTCTCGCCCTCACCGGCGAGCGTGATCGTATTCAGCTCGACCTGGAGTCCCGCTTCGAAGGCGCCCTTGTTCTTCAGGATGAGAGCTTCTCCCTGCGGGGAGTCTCCGAGGAGCGTGAACAGCACGCCGCTATCGATGCGCTCCAGGGCCTCCTTCATCTCCTGGCAGGCGATGACGCTTCGGTAGTTTTCCCGCAGGATGACGTCGATGGATTGGCCGAGCCGCGACAGGGCCGCAATGCTCTGGGCCCCGACGATGACGAGGATGACAAGAAGTCCTCCGAAGCCAAGCGTTAGTTTTTGCCGGAGTCCGAGCATCATATGTTTTCCTTCGATTGGCATATTAGCAAGACCCGTGCCAAGGTCTTATCCTATTAAAATATTTAGATTTAATAAGATACGATGTTGAGCCGAGATGATGCCGTGCATTTCGCAAGGATCGGACGGTTTTTATGATTGAAAAATGCAATATGTTCGCCGGAAATGCTTTTAAAAAAGGACAGACCGCTTCGTCAGATGCCGTACTTCTTGCGTCTGCGCCAGAGCGTTGCCTGATCGACGTCCAGGATGGATGCCGCTTCCTGAAGCGACCGGGTGGCGGCCAGAACGCGCCGGATGTGCCGTTCTTCGATCTTGTCCAGACTGACGCGATCCCCGATCCTGATCTCGGCGTCACCTGCCGCGATCCCCGGCGGCAGGCACTCGGCGCCGATGCGGTCCTCCCGGCAGATGATCGCGGCCCGTTCGATGGTATTGCTCAGTTCGCGAACGTTCCCCGGCCAGCCGTAGCCGGCCAGGGCGCGGACGGCTTCGTCGGCGAAGCCCAGGAACGTGCGATGATTGACGCGGGCGTGGAAGGCCAGCAGCCGCTCGGCCAGCCCGGGGATGTCGCCGGGCCGGTCCCGCAGCGGTGGGATCTCGATGGGGATGACGCTGAGGCGATAGAACAGATCCTCCCGGAAACGGCCGTCCCGTACAGCCTCTCCGAGCCGCCGATTCGTGGCCGCGATCAGTCGCACGTCCGCCCTCCGGGTGACCGTATCGCCAACGCGCTCATATTCCCGTTCCTGGATGAACCGCAGGAGCTTCGGCTGCAGCGCCAGAGGCAGATCGCCGATCTCGTCCAGGAAGAGCGTCCCGCCTTCGCCCGCGGAGATCCGGCCCGGGTTGTCCCGGATGGCACCGGTGAAGGCGCCGCGCACGTGGCCAAAGAGCTCGCTGTCCAGGAGTTCCGGCGCGAAGGACGGACAGGAGACGGCGATGAACGGCTTCCCGGCCCGGCGGCTCCAGCCGTGGATGGCCCGGGCCAGGACGGTCTTCCCCGTCCCGCTCTCGCCGAGCAGCAGGATCGTCGCCTCGGAGGACGCGGCCTGACGGGCCAGGGCCACGGCCTGCTGCATGGCCGGGCTCGTGCTCGCGAGGTCGATCTCGGGATGCTGGCGGCCCAAGTCCTCCTGGAGGGCCGCGACCTTCTGTTCGAGCGAACGGACCTCGAAAACCTTGCGGACGGCCAAGTCGATCTGGGCCGGGGTGAACGGCTTGGGGATGTAATCGGAAGCGCCGCGGCGGATGGCTTCGACGGCTGTTTCGATGGACGCGTAGGCCGTGATGACGATGATCTTGAGCCCGGGCGTCGCGGCGGGAAGGGCCGGGATGAGATCGAGACCGTCATCGACGCCGAGCCGCAGGTCGACGAAGGCCAGATCGAACGAGCGGCGGGAGGCCTCGGCCAGGGCATCCTTGACGTTGCTGACTGCGGTCACCGCGTGGCCCGAGGTTTCGAGGCAGAGCGCGAGTGTCTTGCGTATGTTGAGCTCGTCGTCGACGACGAGGATCTGGAGCTGCAAATCCGCCTTGGCCGGGCCTGTGTCGGGATCCATTTTGCCCCCTGCAACCCCACGATAGCCGACAATCTTGCGATTTGCAAGGCTGGCCGGGGGGCCGGCGGCGGTCAGACGAGGATCTCGCCCCGGATGACGGTCACGGCCCGGCCGGCGATCTTGACCCGTTCGCCGTCGAGGCGGAGGTGGAGGACGCCGCCGCGGGCCGAGAGCTGGCGGGCCGTGAACGACGTCTTCCCCAGCTTGGCCGCCCAATAAGGGACGAGAACCGTGTGGGACGAGCCCGTCACCGGGTCCTCGTCTATGCCTACCGCGGGCGCGAAGAAGCGCGAAACGAAGTCGCAGCCCTTTCCGGCCGCCCGGCTGGTGACGATGACGCCGCGGGCCGGGAGCGTGCGCAGGACGGCGAAGTCCGGCTCGACGGCCCGCACGGCCTCCTCGTCGGCGGCCTCGAACAGGACGTCCTCGGCGCTCATCACCACGGCGGCCGGCTTGAGACCCAGGGCGCCGGCGACCGCATCGATCCATTCGGGGGCCCGGGGCAGGGGGGGCCGGGCCGGGAAGTCGAGCTCGACGAGATCGCCGTCGCGGCGGGCGGTGAGGAGCCCGCTCAGGGTCTGGAAGCGGGCCTCCCGGCCGGGCGCGAGGACGCCGCTCTCCCAGAGGATATGGGCCGCGGCCAGCGTGGCGTGGCCGCAGAGCCGGACCTCGGTCTTGGGCGTGAACCAGCGCAGGCGGAAGCCGTCGCCCTCGGCCAGGGGGAAGGCCGTCTCGGCCACGTTCATCTCGGCGGCGACGCCCTGCATCCAGGCCGGGTCCGCCGGCTCCCGCAGCAGGCAGACGCCGGCCGGATTCCCCTTGAAGGGTTCCTCCGTGAACGAATCGACTTGGTAGATCGGAACGGCCATGGTCTTCCTCCGCGCGGGTCTCGGACGGCCCCAGGATATCACACTTGCGCGAACGGGCCCATCTTCGTTATCATGGCCGGAAGGAATTCCCCATGGAAAACGCTCCCCGCCTCTCTCCCTACGACGCCCCCGAGGTCTACGACCTGCTGTACGGCGACCTGGATTTCGACATCCCCTATTGGACCGAGGTGGCCGGCTCCGCCGGCGGACCCGTCCTGGAGATGGCCTGCGGCTCCGGCCGGGTGCTGCTGGCCCTGCGCCGGGCCGGGCTCGACGTCGAGGGCCTGGACGCCAGCCCGGCCATGATCGGCCGGCTCCGGGACAAGGCCGCCGCGGCGGGCCTCGCGGTCCGGGCCGAGGTGGCCGACATGCGGTCTTTCGATCTGGGCCGGCGCTACGCCCGCATCTTCTGCGCCTTCAACGGCTTCGCCCACTGCGAGACGATCGCCGACCAGATCGCCTGCCTGCGGGCGGCCCTGGCCCACCTCGAGCCGGGCGGGGCGCTCGTCCTCCATATGTCCTATCCCGGTCCGGCCTACTGGCTGGAGCCGGAGGGCCGCCCGGTCTTCGAGCACGAGACGGTGCTTCCGGACGGCGGCAAGGTCCAGATGTGGGACAACCGCCGCAAGGACATCGTCGGCCAGCGGCAGGACTCGGAGCTCGAGATCTGGGAGCTCGACGCCGCCGAGCGCCCGAAGGCGGTCCACAAGTTCGCCATGTCCCAACGCTGGGTCTACCCCTTCGAGCTGGAGCTGCTCCTGGCCGCGGCCGGCTTCGCCCGCTCGGAGATCTTCGGCGGCTTCGACCGCCGGCCGCTCCGCCAGCCCGACGACCAGATGATCGCCTGGGCCTACCGGGCCGAGGCCGGCGCGTAGCGGACTCTTGGGAGCGAAGGTCAGGGTCACGGCCGAGCACTCGAGGCCGGGATCCTGAGAAAAATCCTGGGAAAGCGCTTACTCCCGGTATCTCCCATCGCCGCCGCGAGAGGGAATCCCGGAATTGGGAGAAGGGCCTATTTCCTCGGCTCGCCGCCGCCCTTCCCGGCCGGCTCGAACAGGGCGTCGATATCGCGCTTCCCCCGCTCGAGATAGGGGACCCCTTTCTCCATCCAGTCAGGCCTGGGCTTGCCGAGCAGGAAGTGGTCGAAGAACTCGTCCTGGTGGACGGTCCAGTATTTTTGGTTCTCCCGCTCGCGGAGGCCGTGCTTCTCGCCGTTGAAGTTGAACATGTAGGCTTCCTTGTCCAGGCGGCGGAGAGCCGAGAAGAACTCGATCCCCTGGTACCACGGCACGGCGTCATCCTCGTCGTTGTGGATAGAGAGATAGGGCGTCCGGACGCGCTCGGCCCAGAAGAGGGGCGAGTTCTCCAGGAACTGCAGGGCCCGGGACCAGAGCGGCGCGCCGATGCGGCTCTGGGTCTTCTCGTACTGGAAGGCCCGGGACATGCCCGTGCCCCAGCGGATGCCGCCGTAGGCGCTGGTCATGTTGGTGACCGAAGCGCCGGCCTGGGCGGCCGCGAACAGGTCGGTCTGGGTGACAAGATAGCTGATCTGGTAGCCGCCCCAGCTGTGGCCCTGGATGCCGACGCGCCGGGGATCGACGAAGCCCATGTCCAGGACCCTGGCCACGGCCGGGAGGACGCACTTGAGGGCGCTCCGGCCCGGATAGCCGACCTCGTAGACGATGTCGGGGCTGAGGATGACGTAGCCGTTGCTGGCGTAACGGGTGAAGTTGACGCTCGTGCCGGGCGCGGGCGCGTAGTAGCGGTGCAGGCCCACGGCCTGGGTCTCGTAGATGTAGACCAGGAGCGGGTACTTCCTGGCCGGATCGAAGTCCTCGGGCTTGATCAGGACGGCCGGCAGGCGCTTGCCGTCGGCGTTGGTGTACTCGATGCGCTCGGCCCGGCCCCAATTGTATTCCGCCTGCTGGGGATTGGCCCGGCTGGCCCGGCGGGCGGCGGCTAGGTCCGGCCCGCTCGTCCAGAGGTCGGGGAACTCGTCGAAGCGCTGCTCGGTGTGGATGTAGACTTCGGCGTCCCTGGCCTTCTGCAGCCCGCCGAGCTGCTTGTCGAGCATGACGATCCTGGCCGGGTCGGCCGTCGGGGCGGAGAGATCGACGCGGTAGGCTCCCGTGGCCAGGGTCTTCTCGTTGGTCGTCAGGAGGACCAGGGGGCCGCGGGCCGGGATGGCCGGCTTCTCCGGGTCGAGACGGGCGTAGCGGAAGACGAGCTTCTCCCGGCGGCCCAGGCCGTTGGTGATCATGCGGCGCCTGGCGCCGTCGGGCGAGATCTCCCAGATGTCGTAGCGGTCGTAGAGGAGCACGGCCGCGTCGCCGTCCGTCCACCCGGCCGGGCCGTAGAAGCGGGGGTTGTCCGGCGTGTCCCACTCCTCGTCGACGAAGCTGACGCCCAGCCCGGCCGTCAGGTTGAAGGTTTTGCCGTCGGCGACACGGTAAGCGTAGAAGCTGCGGTCCTCGTCGAGGAAGTACAGCAGGTACTTGCCGCCCGTCGAGATCATCGCCCCGTAGGGGTTCTTCTCCAGGATCTTCTTTTTCGATCCGTCGGCCAGGCTGACGAGGTAGTCGTCCTCGTAGGCCCGGTCCCAGGAAACCAGCCGGCGATAGGCGAGATCGGACTTGCCCAGGGCCAGCCGGGCGTCCTCGGAGAGCTCGATCTCCGGCATGTCGGGCGCGGCCAGCTGGACGAACTTCTTCTCCTTGGGCAGGAAGTGAACGACGCAGAGCAGCGTTTTCTTCTTGTCCTCTTCGGCCTGGGCTTTCTGCATGGGCTGGAGGTAGGGGTCCTTCCAGCTCCAGATATCGACCTTGACCGGCTCCGGGGCGTCCTTGGGCTCCGGCTTGGGGGCCGCGGCGATGCCGAAGAACAGGCATCCGCCGTCCTTGGAGAACCGGGGCCGGCCGTTCTCGCTGACGGCCATCCCGGCCGGGAAGCCCTTGGCCAGGGCCGGGGCGAGCTCGACGGCCGCGCCGGCTGCGGTCGTCCAATAGTAGAGTTTGGAGGCGGACTTGTCCGCCTTGTAGTCGTCGCGGTCGCTGGTGAAAGCCAGCTGGCCGCCCTTCTCGTCGAAGGCCAAGTTCTTGTAATTGCCCAGGCCCTTGAGCAGGGCGACGGTCTTGCCGCTGGCCGGCTCGAGAGCGAAGGCGCCGTCGTTCTCGGGCGTCTTGGAGGACACTGCGTAGGCCAGCCAGGAGCCGGGCTTGTTCCAGGCGTATTCGGCGACTTCGACGATCTTCGTTTCCCTGCCGCCGGCCAGCTCGCGGACGACCAGATCGGTGCCCGGCTCCTTCTTCTTCTCTTCTTTCTTGGCCTCGTCCTTCTTTTCCTCGCCGGGCTTGGCCTGCGTCTTCTCCTCCGGCTTGGCCGCCGGATCCTTTTTAGCTTCGTCCTTCTTCTCGTCGGCCTTCTTGAGCGGCGGCTCGAGCAGATAGGCGACGTAAGCGCCGGAATCCTCGGCCACCTTGAAGCTCTTGACCCGTTCGACCGTCGTCACCTGGCCGGAGGCCAGGTCCATGATGCCCAGGCCGCTCTTGGGCTGCTCCTCGGGCTTCTTCTTGTCTTTTTTCGCTTTGTCGACGTCGGCCTTGAGAGGTGCGACGGCGAAGACGACGTGCCTGCCGTCGGCCGTCAGGACGGGCTGCCTGCCCCGGGGGGAGCGGTATTCCTTGTTCGTCTGCAGGTCGAGGGCGACGAGCTCGCCGTCGCCGTCCTGCGGCGCCAGGGCGTAAACGAGCCACCGGCCGTCGCGCGCCAGCTGGGTCGATTGGATCGAACGCCAGCCGTTGTAGGCGTCGTAGCCCAAGGGCTTTTTGACGGATTGGGCCTGGCCGGCCGCGGCGGCCAGGGCCAGGACCAGCGCGAGGACGATGACGACGGACTTCGAGGGCGCAAGGTATCGCTTCATGTTCTTCCCCTGACGGATGGATTGGGACGGCGGCGGGCCATGAGGCCGCGAGTATACCAAGCCCCTTCGGAAGCCGTCAACCCGCCGCGGCCGCCGCCGGCCGCGCTCACCCGGTGAAGTAGATGTAGGCGGCGGCGATCAGGGCCAGGACGATGATGGAGCTGATCACGTCGGCCTTGGTCCAGCTGGCTCGGTTCTCCTTGCGGTGGTCGGCCGTGACCGTGCCGTAGGTCAGGCCGCTGATCTTATCGTAGGACGGCGCCTCGGTGGCGTAGCTGACGACGATCATGACCACGACGCTGACCAGGAAGATGATCAGGCTGAAGTACTGGAAGAAGATATGGTTGACGATCCACAGGAACGAGCCCTGGGGATAGGAGAACCCCGGGATGAGCTTGACCGGCGTGTCGACGGCCAGGCGGAAGAGTCCGAGGGCGAAGCCGGTGCCGAGGGCGGCCAGGCAGCCCTTGGCGTTAAGCCGCTTCATGAAGATGCCGAAGAAGAAGACGACGAAGATGGGCGGGGCCAGGTAGGACTGGACGCCCTGGAGGTAATCGTAGAGCCCCTTGCCGCCGCGGATGACCGGGATCCAGAGCAGCCCGATCAGGACCATGACCCCGGTGGCCACGCGGCCGACCCAGACGAGCTTTTCCTGGGTGACATTGGGCCTGAGGCGCTGGTAGAAGTCCATGGTGAAGAGGGTCGAGGCGGCGTTGAAGGCCCCGGCCAGCGAGCTCATGAGCGCCGCCAGCAGCCCGGCGACGACGAGGCCCCGGACGCCGACCGGCAGGACCGTGGCCACCAGCATGGGGAAGGCCTTCTGGGCGTTGGCCCGGACAAGCTCCGTCCCGCCCTGGAACAGCTCCTGGCTGAGAGGCTGGTTCAGCCCGCTCTTGGCCAGGGCGAAGGCGATCATGCCGGGGATGATGAAGATGAAGACCGGCAGAAGCTTAAGGAAGGCCGCCGAGATGGCGCCGCGCCGGGCCTGGCGCGTGTTGGGGGCCCCGAGGACGCGCTGGACGATGTACTGGTCGGTGCACCAGTACCACAGGCCGACGATCGGGGCGCAGAAGAGCATGCCGATCCAGGGGTAGTTGTCGTTGAAGTACCAGGCCATCCGGCCGGCTTCCTGGACCGGGGCCCAGGTGCCCTGGATGCCGTGGGGGACGAGGGGCTTCCAGAGGTTGAACATCTCCGAGCCGGCGATGCGGCGCAGCTCGCCCCAGCCGCCGAGGGCTTTCAGGCCGAAATACGTCACCAGGGCCGAGCCGATGATGAAGATGAAGGTCTGGATGGCCTCGGTGTAGGCCACGGCCTTGAGCCCGCCCAGGACCGTATAAAGCCCGGTGATCAGGATGACCAGGATCGAGCCGACCCAGAAGCTGTCGAGCCCGAACCAGTTGAGGTCGGGCAGGAGGACGCTGAAAACGATGCCGCCGGCGAAGATCCCCACGGCCATCTTGGTCAGGACGTAAGCCACCAGGGAGATGAGCGACAGGACCGTCCGGGCCGTCGGGGAGAAGCGCTTCTCCAGGAACTCGGGCATGGTGAAGACCTTGGAGCGCATGTAGAACGGCACCATGACCCAGGCCAGGACGAGCAGGCACCAGGCGTGGAGCTCGTAATGGGCCATGGCCACGCCGTCCGTCGCGCCCGAGCCGGCCAACCCGACCAGGTGCTCGGCGCCGATGTTGGAGGCGAAGATGGACGCGCCGATGATCAGCCAGCCGAGGTTCCGACCGGCCAGGAAGTAGTCGGTCGAGGTCCGCTGCTTCTCGCGCATGATCTTCCAGGCGATGCCGAGGACGATGGCGAAATAGCCGAGGACGATGAGCCAATCGACGGGTTTGAGCACGCCCATGGGACGCTCCTTGGGTCCGGATTATGAGCCGCGATCATTTTACATCATGTTCGTTACCGCAGAAAAGCGGTTTTTCACCGCCGCTGAGAGGGGATCCCGGAGATGGGAGTAGAACCGCCTTTTCGCCGGCTCCGCGGCCCGGCCTGGCCCGGCGGGCCGTCCCGGCCTAGTCGTCGTCTTCTTCGACCAGGGTCACGGCCCAGGCCGGGTAGGGCGCCGAGGGCCCCTTGACGGCGTGCCAGAGGATGCGGTTGAGGATGTCCTCGGGGCAGGCGTCCACCTGCCGGAAGTTCAGCCGTCCGGACTGGACGGCCTGGCGGCGGAGGAGGGCGTCGGCGATCCGGCTCTTGGGCGGGTTCATCGTGTCGAGCGGGATGTTGGCCGGCACCGGCTCGAACGGCGCGAAGTCGGGCGTCTCGGCGAAACAGTCGAACATCGGCGTGGCCGTGGCGTCGAACTGGTTCATGGGCGGCAGGCCCAAGATTTGCTCGATCGTCCGCAGCAGGCTGGTCGTGTTGTACCGGGTGCTGATCACGGCGCCCCGCTTGGTGTAGGGGCTGGCGCAGTAGGCCGTCGTCCGGTAGCCGCTGACGTGGTCCCAGCCGTTCTGGGGGTCGTCCTCGATGCCGAATATAACCGTCTCCTTCCAGAAGGAGCTGCGGCTGAAGGCCTCGACGATGCGGCCGAAGGCCAGGTCGTTGTCGGCGGCGCAGGCCTCCGGGGTCGGGGAGCCCTCGCTCGTCCCGCTGGTGTGGTCGTCGGGCAGGCAGACGAGGATGAGCTGGGGCATGCGGCCCTCCCTGTCCCAGGCGGCGACCTGATCGACGATGTAGCGGGCCCGCCACTGGTCGGGTACGGCCATGTTCCAGCCGAGCGTATCCGTCGGGGAGAAGGGGGCGACCGACGGGATGGCCGGCCGGCTCCCGATCCGGACCAGGCCGCGGCCGTTGAGGTATTCGTCCCAGTAATCCGCCCATTTCGGCTCGTCCCGGCGCGCCGGGTCCTTCCAGCCGCAGTCCTGCATGGTGAATTCGCCGAAGTTCCAGAGGGACACGCCGTGCTTCAGGGCGTTGTCCCAGATGAAACCGCTCGGGGCGTAGGCCAGGGCGTCGATCTCGTCCGGCCCCATGCCGTCGGGGTAGCTGCGGGGCCAGCCGGCGAAGGACCGCTCCAGGTAATCCGTGCCGAAGGCGGTCGTCGACCACTGGTGGCCGTCGGCGCTGAGGATGCCGCTGCAGTAGGTGTTGTCGAGGAGGACGAACTCGCGAACGAGCTTGTGCTGGTTGGGCGTCGTCTTCTCGCCGAAGATGCACAGGTCCGGATCGCCGTTGCCCGCCCGGACGTCGCCCAGGACCTGGTCGTAGGTCCGGTTCTCCTTGATGACGTAGACGACGTGCTTGAAGACGCTCGGCTCGCCGATCCGCTCGGGAACGGGCCGGGCCGGCTGGCCGGGCCGGGGCTGGAGGAAAGCCTGGGCCAGGCGTTCGCGCTGGTAGTTGGCGTAGACGACCCGGGTCAGGTCCCGGAGGGTCCCGGCGTTCGGTATGGGGAACATGGAGACCGAGCCGTTATGCTGGTGGGAGTTGAAGCCCGGGGCGCCCGTCTGCTTGTAGGGGATCCGCTCGAGGGCCTGGCCCTTGACATTGGCGACGCAGAGCACGCCGCGGCGGGCGTTCAGGGCCAGCGCGCCGGGGAACCAGCCGACGGGGATGAGCCCCTTCAGCCAGGACTTCCGCTTGGCCGGGCTGAATTTGATCACGGCCACGGCGTTCTGGGTGCCGTTGGCGGCGTATAAGGTCTTGCCCTTGGCGGCGAAGGCCAGGGCGTTGGGCGAGGCGCCGAAAAGGTCGGCCGGCGAGGCCTTGACCCAGATCGTCTCGGCCACGGCGTCCGTCGCCGTGTCGATGACGCTGAGGTTGTCCGAGGCGGCGTTGGCGCAGACGACCCAGCGGCCGTCGGGCGAGACGGCCAGGGCCGAGGCGTGGAGCTGGACCAGGACCTCCCGGACGACCGACCCTGCGGCCAGGTCGATGACGCTGACCGAGCCCTCGCTGGCGATGTGCCGGACCGGATCGACCCGGACCTCGGTCCCCTGGCCGGCCGGCCCGGTCAGGTCGCCCGGCCCGGGACGCCGGCCGCCCCAGTTGCTGACGTAGGCCTTGCCGCGGGCCAGGACGACCGCGAAGGGGGCCACGCCGACATCGAAGGTCCGCGTCACCTTGGCCGATCCGGCGTCGATCTCCAGGAGCCGGTTGGACAGGTTGCCGCAGACATAGAGCGTCCGGCCGTCGGGCGTCAGGGCCAGCCCGGACGGGATCTCCTCGGCCCGCCCCGGCGCGCCGGCCGGCGGCAGGGGGATGGCATGCGACGGCTGGACCGCGCCGTCTCGGCCGACGGCAAAGACCTTGATGCTGCCGTTGACGTTGCTCATGTAGATGAGGCGGCCGTCGGGGGAGAAGACCAGGCCGGTGTAGCTCAGTTGGCCCTTCTCGTCGGGATCGAGGATCATCGGCGAGACCGTCTCGGGGGGATAGTCCTGCTGCTCCTCGGACGGCAGGGCGACCCGCTGCTTGAACCGCCCGGTGCGGGCGTCGAGGATGATCAGCTCGGGCGTCTTGCCGGCCGCGGCCAGGAGCCTGCCGTCGGGCGACAGGGCCAGCGCCAGGGGCCGCAGTCCCGGCAGGGAGGTCTGGACGCCGTACGGCGTCACGACCTGGTTGACCGGCAGGACCGTCCGGCCGGGGCCCTGGGGCCCGACGGTCTCCCGGTCCTGGGCCGCCGGGACGTCGCTCCGGGCCGACGCGGCCAGGAGGAGTCCGAGGATCGCGGCGGCGGCGGGAACGGCGCGGCGGGGACGATATGACATGAGGCGCTCCTGGTCCGTAAGTTTATTTGATCAGCCGCTTGCGCATCATCCGGATGGAGACGAGGAAAGCCGCCGCGGTTATGGCCACGACCAGGGCCAGGCTCCAGCCCAGGCCGGGGGCGGTCGCGCCGGTGAACACGGCCCGCGAGATCCGGACGGCATGCGTCAGCGGGAGGAACTCGGCCAGGACCTTCATCCAGGCCGGGAAGTTGTCGAGGGGGAAGAAGACCCCGGAGAAGAAGAGCATCGGGGTGATGACGAGCTCCGTGTAGTAGTTGAAGAAGTCGAAGCTCGGCGAGACCGAGGTGACGATCATGGCCAGGGAGCCGAAGAGGACTCCGACCAGGACCATGAAGACGACCAGGACGGCGGCCCGCCAGGCCGCGGCCGGGACGACGCCCATGATCAGGGCCACGATCATCATCAGGCCGCCGCTGACCAGCCCCCGGAACGAGCCCCAGGCGATGTCACCGGCCACGGCGTCGTCGGCCGAGACCGGCGTGGCCACCAGCGAATCGTAGACCCTTTCGTGGACGATCTTGACGAAGGTGCCGTAGAGGCACTCGAACGAGGCCGACATCATGGCCGTGGACGCCAGGACGCCGGGCACCAGGAAGTCGAGATAGGGCTTGCCGCCGAAGGCGCCCATGTAGGCGCCCATGCCGATGCCGAAGGTGACCAGGTAGAACACCGGCTCGACCAGGCTGACCAGGAAGGTCGGCAGGACGAAGCGCTTGTAGGAGTAGAGGTTCCTCAGGAAGACGTAGGCGATGCGGTAGGACAGGCTCATTCGTGGAGGCTCCGCCCGGTCAGCTTGAGGAAGACGTCCTCGAGGGTCGCGGGCCGGTTCAGGGTGTTGGGCAGATCGAGCTCGAGCAGCTTCTTCATCAGGCCGTGGCCGTCGCGGCAGTAGATGTAGAGGGTGTCGCCGACGCGCTCGTGGGCGCAGCCGAAGCCGGCCAGGTGCTCGAGGATCCGGCCGTCGCCCTCCGGCGGCGTCCGGATCTCGATGACCTCGCGGCCGATCTCGTCCTCGACCAGCCGCGACGGCGTGCCCTCCTTGAGGATCCGGCCCTGATGCATGACCACGAGCCGGTCGCAGAGCTGCTGGGCCTCCTCCATGTACTGGGTCGTCAGGACGAGCGTCGCGCCCTGGGTCTTGAGCTGGCGGAGCCGCTGCCAGATGAGATGGCGGGCCTGGGGGTCGAGGCCGGTCGTCGGCTCGTCGGCGACGATCAGCCGCGGCCGGTTGATCAGCGCCCGGGCGATGAGCAGGCGCCGCTTCATGCCCGTCGACAGGTCGGAGATCTTGCACGAGGCCTTGGCCTCGAGCTCGACGAAGCGGAGGAGCTCGGCGATGCGGGCCCGGGCCTCCCGGCGGCCGATGTCGAAGAAGCGGGCGAAGATGATCAGGTTCTCCTCGACGGTCAGGTCGTTGTCGAGGTTGATCTCCTGGGGGATGACGCCGGTGATCATCTTCAAGGCCCGGTTGTCGACGCCGGAGGGCAGGCCGCCGACCGTGAGCGTCCCGGCGGTCACCGGCGAGACGCAGTGGATCATGCGCACCGTCGTCGTCTTGCCCGCCCCGTTCGGGCCCAGGAAGCCGAAGCACTCGCCTTCGGCGATCTCGAAATCGATGCCGGCCACGGCGACGAGGTCGCCGTACTTCTTGGTCAGGCCGGCGGCTTTGACGAGCGTGGCCATGGCGGCTCCTTCACATCCTCTCGAGCAGGGCCTGGAAGCGCGGATGGCCGCGCAGGGGGTCGAGGTCGCCGTCATGCTCGTACCAGCCCTTCTGGAGGAGGCCGCCGGCCGCGGCCCGCTCCAGGCAGTCGACGGCTTCTTCGAGATCCCCGGCCAGGGCGTGGATGCAGCCGAGGTTGTAGAGGAGCATGGGGTCGTCGGGGTCGATGCGCCGGGCCCGCCGGGCCCACTCCAGACCCCTGGCCTTTTCGCCCAGGGCGACGAGGCCGTTGGCCCCCATGTACAGCGCCCGGGCGTCGTCGGGGTGGAGATCGACGTGCTTCTCGACGCTGGCCACGCCTCGCAGGCGGGCGGCCCGGGCGTCCTCGGGCCGGCCGAGCTCCTGGTAGACCTGGGCGACGAGAAGGGGGGCGTAGAAATCCTCGGGCCGGACGCGCATGGCCTCCTCGTAGAGCGCGGCCGCCTTGGGCAGGTCGCCGCCGGCGAAGGCCTGCCGGGCGTAGAAATACCAGGCTTCGTAGAGGGTCGGGTCGAGGCGGACGGCCTTTTCGAAGGCGGCCTCGGCCTCCTCCTTGCGGTCGCCGAGCGACAGGGCCGCAGCCAGGGAGGCCTGGGCCTGGGCCGACTCGGGCGCCAGCTCGACGGCCCGCCGGCCGGCGGCCTCGGCCTGGAGGCGGACGGAATCGGTCCGCTCCGCATAGAGATAGATGTAGGACCAGCAGTCGGCCTGGCCGGCCTGGGCCAGGGCGTAGCCGGGATCGAGCTCGGTCGCCCGGGAGAAGAGCTGCAGGGCGAATTCGATGTCGTGGCGCCCGTAGCGGTAATAGAAGCTCCGGCCGCGCAGGTAGTAATCGTAGGCCTGGACATGGCTGGTCGGGACCTCGGCCAGGGCGCCCTTCTCCTGCGGGCTGAGGGTGACGCTGAGGGAGCGGACGACGTGGCCGGCGATCTCCTGCTGGATGGCGAAGACGTCGCTCAGCTCCCGGTCGTAGGACTCCGACCAGAGATGGAAGCCGCGGGCCGCCTCGACGAGCTGGACCGTGATCCGCAGACGCTGGCCGGACTTCCGGACGCTGCCTTCGAGGACGTTGTCGACGCGGAGGACGTTGCCGATCTCGCGGAGATCGGCCGACCGGTCCTTGAACTGGAACGAGCCGGTCCGGGAGGCCACCCGGAGCCCTTGGACGCGGCAGAGGGCGTTGATGATCTCCTCGGCGATGCCGTCGCAGAGGTAGCCCTGGTCCCTGTCCGGGCTCATGTCGGCAAAGGGCAGGACGGCGATGGACGGCAGGGCCGCGGCCGGGCCGTTCGCCCCGGGCTGGCGCAGCGCGGCCAGCTCCTCGCGCAGGTCCCGGGCCGAGGCCATGCGGTAGCGGGGCTCCTTCTCCAGGCAGTGGCGGAAGATGCGGTCTATCTGCCGGGGCAGGCGGGGGTTGATCTCGCGGGCCGAGCGGGGTTCGTCCTTGAGCGCGGCCGCGATCCTCTCCGGACCGGTCCGGCCGGCGAACGGCAGGGCGCCGGTGGCCCACTCGAAAAGGACGACGCCCAGGGAGAAGAGGTCGGTGCGATGGTCGAGGGGCTGGCTCCGCAGCTGTTCGGGCGACATGTAGGCGATCGTCCCGGCGAAGTCGGCGTCCAGCGTGGCCGTCGTGCCTTCGTCGCGGCCGATGACGCGCGCGAGCGGCGGGAGGATGCGGGCCAGTCCGAAGTCGAGGATCTTGACCGTGCCCTCGGCGTCGATCAGGATGTTCTGTGGCTTGAGGTCGCGGTGGATGATGCCTCGGGCGTGGGCGGCGGCCACGGCGCCGGTGAGGGGCAGGGCCAGCTCGAGGAAGCGGTCGAGCGGGACGCCGCCGGGCTCGACCAGCTTCGACAGCGGCTGGCCGTCGACGAGCTCCATGGTGAAGAAGGTCGCCCCCTCGGCCTCGGCGATGGCGTAGATGGTGACGATGTTGGGGTGGCGCAGGGCGGCGACGGCCTTGGCCTCGCGCTCGAAGAAGGTTCGCCGTTCGGGATCGTCGACCGTGCCCTCGGGCAGGAACTTGACGGCCACGTCGCGGTCGAGCTTGAGGTCGCGCGCCTTCCAGACGACGCCCATGCCGCCTTGGCCGAGCTTCTCGACGAGGCGGTAGTTGCCGAGGACGAGGTCTTTCTGCGGAATCATCGCGGTCCCGTTCCCTAAGACCTTACAGGAACCCCCTCCCGCCTGTCAACCGGGCCTTCGGCCCGGGCCGGGACCGGCGGCTTGAGGCGGCTTGGACCGGATGCTAGAATGGAGGGGCAACGAGTCGACGAAGGGGAGGACGGTCATGTCCAGCTTGGTTTACGCCTGCGCGGTCTGCGGCCATCGGGTCACGGTCGGCAAGGGGGAACCCATCCCGCTCTGCTGCCGGAAGGAGATGGAGCCGCTGCCGTTCTGCACCACGGCCCCCCATCCCGAGATGGCCCGGAACGCCGACGAGGACGAGCCCTGCGACAACGGCACCCTGGCCAGGCCGGGGACCGGGCCCGCGGGCCCGAAGAAGTAGCCCGGCCCGGCTCAGGCCTGCCGGGGCCGCCTGACGACCACCCGGTCGTAGATCCACAGCCCGGCGACGGACAGCGCGCCGATGGCGACGATGATGAGCCACATGGTCACCGTGTCGACGGGCCGGCCCTCCTGGAGCGGCGTGTTGACGTAGCGCTCGAACAGCCGTCCGCCGATCGGTCCGCCGACGATGCTGGCCAGGGCGATCGGCAGGTTCGAATAGCCCAGGTACAGCCCCTCCTGCCCCTTGGGCGCGATGGCCCCGATATACTCGTAGATGCGCGGCGAGGCCATCATCTCGCCGACGGCCATCGAGGCGATGGAAATGATCATGAAGATCCCGGCGACCGGCAGGCTCAGCCCGGCCAGGCTGGTCTTGGCGTGGGCGTCGGCGGAGAGAAGCGGCGGCAGCACGTTGACCAGCATGCCCAGGGTCACGACGATCGCCCCGATCATGATCGACTTGACCGGCAGCCAGCGCCTAGCCAGCCGGGTGATCAGGAGCTGGAAACAGACGATCATGACCGGGTTGGCCAGGGTGTAGAGCTCCATCGGCGCGTCCGGGTCGACGAAGCGCATGAACAGGGGCATGAGGTTGTAGAGCTGGATGTAGAGGAACCAGAACAGGCCCAGGACCAGGATCAGGAAGACGAACTTGAGGTTGCCCAGGACGACGAAGATGCCGCCGAGGGCCTGGCCCAGGGTCCTCTTCTTGACCTCCTGGCCGTCCTTGAGGCCGTCGCGGACGTATTCCGGCTCCCGGTAGATGAACAGGGTGACGACGAGCCCGATCAGGGCGAAGGCCGTCGCGGCGTAGGTGAAGATGGCCGGGATGCCGAGGCTCGTCCGGATGAAGTAGGAAACGCTGCGGCCGGTGATCGAGCCGATGTTGATGACCATGTAGAAGACGCCGAAGGCCAGGGTGGCCCGGGTCCCGGCCGTCTTCTGGACCGTTCCGGCGATGCAGGGCTTGACGATCGAGCCGCCGAGGCCGATGAGGACGATCCCCAGGACGACCGGCACCGTGAAGTCGACGGCCTCGGCCGCGCCCCGGCCGACGAGACCCGGCCAGAGGCGCTGGACGTTGCCCATGATGAAGTAGCCGATCGAGATGAGGACGAAGGCCACCGAGAGCGAGCGCTTGAACCCGAACTTGTCGGCCAGGGTCCCGGACAGGATGGGCATGAAGTAGATGATGCCCCAGAGGAGGGAGCCGTTGAGGAAGGTGGCGAAGCTCGGGGACATGCCCAGGGATTCCTTCAGGTAGATGACCATGAAGGAGGCCATGGAGTAATAGGCGGCCCGCTCGAAGAGCTCGATGGTGTTGGCCGTCCAGAACGTGGCCGGGAATTTCGGCTTGGCGGTCGCGGCGTCGGTCATGCGGGATCCTCCTTCGGCCGGAGCGGCGCTCCGGGTCAACTGGTTGGGATGGCGGGGGCCCTGGCTTCGGCGCGGAGAAGCAGGCCGTCGCAGGACGGCCGGTCCGGCGCCTCGAGGACGACGATCAGGACCCGGCCGCGGCGGGCGGCCCCGGCCCAGTCGCCCGATTCGACGGCTTCGACGACCCGCGGCCGGGCCGGGTCGAACGATCCGGAGAAGAAGTCCCGGCCGAACCGACCGTAAACGTGGCTGGCCTCGCCTGACGACGGATAGACGGCGACGAGCAGTAGCGCTTCCCCGGCCTCGGTCCGGTAGCGGGCCAAGACCGCGTCGGTCTTCCGGCCGAGCCCGAGCACGGCCTCGTCGGCCAGGTAATAATGGGCGTCGAGGTCCTTCGGCCCCCGGAGGACGGCCAGGCTCCCGGCGACGAGGCCCTCGTCCGGCAGCACGTCCCGGGCCCGCAAAGCGGCCTCGGCTCCCGCGGCCGCCGCGGCCAGGGCGGCCCAGCCGGCGGCCAGGAACGCGGCCAGGCGGATCGCTTGTCGCACGACCGTCGCGTCTCCTAGAAGATATGCTTATCGACGAGGTTGATCAGGAAATAGAAAAGCCCCCCGGCCAGGGCGGCGCCGGGGATGGTGAAGAGCCAGGCCCAGACGATCCTCAGGGTCACGCCCCAGCGGACAGCGGTCAGGCGCTTGGCCGCGCCGACGCCCGAGATGGCCCCGGTGATGACGTGGGTCGTGCTGACCGGGACGCCGGCGTGGGTGGCAAAAAAGATGCTGATGGCGCTGGCCGTCTCGGCGCAGAAGCCGTCGATCGGCCGGAGCTTGGTGATCTTCTGGCCCATGGTCTTGACGATGCGCCAGCCGCCGGAGAGGGTCCCCAGCGCGATCGCCGCCTGGGCCGAGAGGACGATCCAGAGCGGGATGTGGAAGGTCTTGATCCAGCCGGCGGCGTAGATCAAGCTGGCGATGATGCCCATGGTCTTCTGGGCGTCGTTGCCGCCGTGGCCGAGGCTGTACAGGGCGGCCGACAGGAGCTGGAGCCTGCGGGCGGCCTTATTGATCCGGGTCGGGTTCCTCCCCCGGACGACCCAGGTCGTGACGGTGATGAAGAGGACGCCGAGGAGCAGGCCGATCAGGGGGGCGATGAAGATGAACAGGACCGTCTTGACCCAGCCTGCGGCGATGATGACCTGCGGGCCGGCCTTGACGATGGCCGCGCCGGCGTAGCCGCCGATCAGGGCGTGGGAGGAGCTCGTCGGCAGGCCCATGTACCAGGTGAACAGGTTCCAGCCGATGGCCCCGAGCAGGGCGGCGAAGATGACCGTCGGGGTGACGACCGAGAGGTTGATCATGCCCGCGCCGATCGTGTGGGCGACGCGCGTGCCGAAGATGAGGAAGGCGATGAAGTTGAAGAAGGCCGCCCAGATGACGGCCTGGCGCGGCGTCAGGACCCGCGTCGACACGACCGTGGCGATAGAGTTGGCCGCGTCGTGCATGCCGTTGGTGAAGTCGAAGGCCAACGCGACCAGGATGATGAAGACGACGAAGAGGGTGGCGGCGGCCATGGAGATCAGGTCGATTTGACGATGATCTCTTCGATGACGTTAGCCACGTCCTCGCAGCGGTCGGCGGCGATCTCGAGCCGGGAGTAGATCTCCTTGAGCATGATCAGGTTCTTGAGCTCGGCGGGCGTTTCCGCCTTGGCGAAGAGATCAGCGATGGCCTCGCGGCAGATGACGTCGGCCTCGTATTCGAGGAGGTTGATCTGCTGGCAAAAATCGTGGACGCGGCCCAGCGATTCGAGGTGGTCGACGGCCTCGAAGATCTGGTCGACGGCCTTGACGATGATGTCGACGAGCCGCTTGATGTCGGGCGTCGGCTTCTCCAGCTTGTAGGTCCACATCCGGCTGGCCACGCCCTCGATGCAATCGAGGACGTCGTCCAGGCCGCTGGACAGGTCGTGGATGTCCTCCCGCTCGAGCGGCGTGACGAAGGTGTCCCGCAGCCGGGTGAAGAGCAGGTGGGTGAGGTTGTCGCCCTGGTGCTCGATGGCCTTGATGCGCTGGTACTTGCCTTCGACGTCCTCGTAGTGGTCGACGAGGTCCTGCAGGGCCAGGGCGCCTTCGCGCAGGTTGGCGGCGTCCTCCCGGAAGAGGTCGAAGAACTTGTGATCCTTGGGAAAGAGATGGACTTTCATGGCGGCTTTTTCTATCCGAGTCGCCCAGTTTATCGGAGCTTCGGGGGGATGTCAATCCGAGGGCGCGGCATCCGGCGCCCCGGCCGGGACCTTGATCTCGAAGATCTGCCGGAGCTTGCCGCCCCGCTCGCCCTGGCCCATGACGATGACGTCGACGGTGTTCGGGCCGGGCTCCAAAGGCTGGGCGAACCGGAGCTCGACGGTCTTGCGGGCTCCGAGCTCGGCGCCCGTCAGCGCGACCCGGCGGGCCTCGGAGAAGGTCCGCTTGGCCGTTCCACCGCCGGGGTAGATATAGATGAGGAAGCGGAGGTCGACCTCCTGGAGGCCGTCCTCGTTCTCCCGGAACATCAGGCTCGCGGCCGGAAAGCGGACCACGATCTCCCGGGCGCCGGGGTCGTAGACCGTCTCGAACTTGACGAACGGACTGGCGAAGGCGTCGTCGGGCCCGGCCCGGCGGCCGAGCTTCATCAGGTCCATGGCCCCGAAGAAGTCGCCCTCCGTCTTGACGATGCGGAACCTGCCGTCGCCCCGCTCGTCGGCGAAGACCACGGCCATCTGGCGGCCGTAATAGACCCAGATGTCGGTGAAGCCGCGGATGGAGGTGCTGTAATCCGGGTTGTACTCATCGATCTTGTCCGGCGGGCCCATGAAGATATAGACGCGGCCGCGGTCGGTGTTGTAGCCGGGGCCGCCTTCCTTGTTGAACCGCTTGTTGACATAGGCGACGCGGGCCTCGAACTCCTTGCGGAACTCGTTCTCCGGCGTGGCCGGGTCGGGATCGCGCTTGAGCCAGAAGTCGGCGACGAACTCACGGCGGCTCGCCGCGTCCGGCAGCCGCGCCCAGATCCTGGATTCTTCCTTGGTCATGATGAGATGGGCGGTGGCATAGAACTTCCGGCTCTCGGGATCGAGCTTGGGCTTGGCCCCGGGCAGGGCCGCCGCGGCGAGCGCCGTCAGGCCGAGGGCCGCGGACAGGACGCGGATGGGAAGGTTCGCCTTCATCGTCTCCTCCTGACCCTTTCCGCCGCCATTGTACCACCCGGGGTCCGGGCGGGGAAGCCCGGGCCTCAGAGCTTCAGGGCGGCCGCGGCCCCGCGGACATAGCCGACGGACTCGGCCAGGCCGGGGAGCGGGTCCCGGCCGTCCTTCTCGTGCTCGAAGGCCAGCGTTCCGGCGTAGCCGATCTCCGCCAGGGCGCGGAGCAGGCCGGGGATGTTGATGACGCCACGGCCGACTTCGACCGCGCCGCCCTCGGTCGTGGCCGCGGAAACGTCCTTCATATGGACGTCGAGGAGGCGCGGACCGCAGCGGACGGCCTCGGCCGAAGGGTCGAGCCCGGCCCGGGCGCAGTGGCCGGCATCGAAGCAGACGCCGATCCGCGGGTCCCGGGCGGCGATACGCTCCAGGACCGATCCCGGCGTCGGGTAGCGGAGGTCGCCCGGGCCGTGGTTGTGGATGGCTAGCCGGATGCCCGTTTCGCGGACCCGCCGCTCGACCCGGTCGAGGAGGGCGTGCTCCGGCACGCCGATGATGATCTCGAAGCCGCCCGTCCGGGCGTAGGCGAAGGCCCGGTCGACCTCGGCCTCGCTGGCCATGTAGACGACGCCGCAGCCGTAGGGGACGAGGCCCGCGGCCCGGGTTTTGGCGATAACCGTCCGGATGGCTTCGTCCGGGCTGTCGAGCGGCAGGTGCATGTCCTTCAAGGCGATGCGGCCGAGGCCCACACGGCGGGCCATCGCCAGTGTCGCGTCGAGGTCGAATTCGCGGCAGGTGTAGGAGGCCAGGCCGAGCTCGAACCGCGGCCCCGGCGCCGGCCCGCCCGGCCGCCCTCCGCCCCTTTCCGCCGCCGCTCCGCCGAGCGCGGCCGCCGCGGCCAGCGAGCTCCCGAGAAATCCCCGTCTGGTCAGGCTGCTCATGGAGGCACTATAACGGCTTTTTCCCGGCCCGGTCAATTCTCCCGTTGACAACCCCGCGGACCCTGATTTAGCATCGGCCCGGCGCCCGCGGCCGGCCCGATCGCCCCACGAACGAAGGAGGCCCGATGAACACGAAACACCGCGGGACCGGCTGCCCCGGCTGCCCCTTGAGCCGGCGGCGCTTCCTGACGACGGCCGCCTCGGCCGGAGCCTTGGGCGTCCTCGCGCCGGCCGGCCTCTTCCAGGCCTGCTCGAAGACGGAGAAGCTCCGGATCAGGATCGTCTACGCTCTCCATGCAGTCGTCCAGCCCGGCCCCGACTGGCCCAACGTCGGCTTCGACTTCCGGCCGGTCATGGACCGGACCGCGGCGGCCCTGCGCCGAGCCTTCCCGGGCTGGGAGTTCCTGACGTCCATGGCCAAGGGCGAGGAGGAGGCTCGGAAGATCCTGGCCGGCGACGCCGCCGCGCCGCCGGACGGCTACGTCGTCGTCCAGCTCAACTGCTGGAACCGGGTCGTCCAGACGGTCGCCGCTTCCGGCCGGCCCACGCTTTACGTCGACTTCCAATACGGCGGCAGCGGCGGCTTCCTCGTCTATACGGCGGAGTTCCTGCGCCAGAACGCGCCCAATCTCGGCTTTGTCGCCTCCTCGCGGCCGGAAGACCTCGCGGCCGCCTGCCGGGCCTTCGCCGAGGTCAAAAGGAGCGGCCGGCCGGCCGAGTTCGCCGGGCTGGTCGCGGCGGCCAGGCGGGCGGCGACGCCGGGACCCGGCGACCCGGCCGTCGCCTCTGACGCCGTCGCCTTCCTCGCGGCCGGCGATTGCCTGAAGAAGATGAAGGAATCGCGCATCCTGGCCGTCGGCGGGGGCTGGCCCGGCATCGCCCCGGCCGTCAAGGAAGGCCTGGGCATCGACGTCGTCAACGTGCCCTTCGCCAAGGTCAACGAGGCCTGGGCCGCGGCCGACAAGGACGAGGCCAGGGCCGTAGCCGACCGCTGGGCCGCGACGGCGGCCAAGGTCGAGGGGGTGACGCCCGAGACGCTGCTGACCTCGGCGGCCATGTACCTCGGCCAGAAGGCCGTCCTCAAGGAGCACGGGGCCAACGCCATCACCATCAACTGCCTAGGCGGGTTCTACGGCGGCCACATCCACGCCTATCCCTGCCTCGGCTTCCACGAGCTTCTGAACGAGGGCCTGGTCGGAGCCTGCGAGTGCGACGTCCGCTCGACGGCCACGATGGTGGCCCTGACCACCCTGACGAACGGCCGGCCGGGCTACATCTCCGACCCGGTCATCGACACGTCCCGGCGGGAGATCATCTACGCCCACTGCGTCGCCTCCAACCGGCCCTTCGGCCCCGGCGGCCCGGCCAACCCGTTCGAGATCCTGACCCACTCGGAGGACCGCCAGGGCGCCTCGGTCCGCTCGATCCTGCCGGCCGGCTACATGACCACCACGGTCGAGGCCTCGCCGGAGCGGCGGCTCTTCCTCTTCCACCAGGCCAGGACCGTCGGCAACTCGCCCGACGACCGGGCCTGCCGGACCAAGCTGGCGGCCGAGCCGGTCGGCGACATCGAGAAGCTCTTCGCCGAGTGGGACCAGTGGGGCTGGCACCGGGTGACCGTCTACGGCGACCTACGGAAGCCGGTCTTCGAGCTGGCCGGCGCCCTGGGCTGGAAGGTGCTCGAGGAGGCCTGAGATCCCGGCGCGCCGCGACCGGGCGGTTTGAACGCGCCCTCCGATTAGGATAAAATAAGCCGGGACTCGATCGGATAAGAAAGGAACATCCCTTATGGCCGAGCCGTTCATCGAAGAAAAAACCAGAAAGATCGCCCTGCTCATCGACGGCGACAACGCCCAGCCCTCGCTCATCGGCCAGATCCTGACCGAGGCGGGGAAGTACGGCCTGGTGACCATCCGCCGCATCTACGGCGACTGGACGACCGTCAACATGTCGGGCTGGAAGAACGCCCTCAACGACAACGCCATCCAGCCGATCCAGCAGTTCCGCTACACCATCGGCAAGAACGCCACCGACAGCGCCATGATCATCGACGCCATGGACATCCTCCACGGCCACCTGGTCGACGGCTTCTGCCTGGTCTCGAGCGACAGCGACTACACGCGCCTGGCCACCCGGGTCCGGGAGATGGGCTTCTTCGTCATGGGCGTCGGCAAGCGCTCCACGCCCAAGGCTTTCGTCAACGGCTGCAACCTCTTCATCTACACCGAGAACCTGACGCCCAAGCGGGGCGAGCGCGAGACCCGGCGGCGCGATCGCGGCGGCGCGGGACGCAAAGGCGGCGGCAAGGAAACGAGGGAGCCGAAGGAGGAGCGCGAGGAGCCCGAAGAGCGCGCCGAAGCGGCCGGCAAGTTCGACCCGGTTCCCCTGCTCAAGGGCGCCTTCGACATGGCCGTCCACGAGGACGGCTGGGCCAACCTCGGCGAGATCGGCTTCTACCTGCGCCAGCTCGACCCCGGCTTCGATCCCCGGACCTACGGCTTCAAACAGCTGTCCCAGCTCATCAACAGCCAGAAGTCCCTCTTCGACATCCACTCGCGCGACGACGAGAGCGGCGGCGGATCGGCGATCTACATCCGCCTGCGGGAAAAGCCCGAGTAGCGGCCGGGCGTCAGGCGCGCTTCTTCCGGTCCTTCTTGACGAAGGCGGCCAGGAGGAAGGCGCCGCCGAGGACCAGCATCAGGACGCCCCAGATGAGGTTGAGGTTGATCCCCAGGGAGATCTCGTACATCTCTTTTTTCGTCAGCAGGCCGTAGACCGCCAGCAGGACGCCGTAGGCGCTGAGCAGCCAGCCGATCGGGAGCTTGAGGTCGAGGACGTGGCCCTGGCTCATGCCCGGGCCGGCCTCCGGCGCTGCCGCGGCTTCCTGCCTCTTGGTTTCGGGGGTGTCGCTCATGATTCGCTCCTAGGGTGCGGTCACGATCACCAGAAGAGGATATTGAGGGCCAGGGCCGCGGCGATGGCCAGGGCTCCCCAGACGGCCGGCCGGGCATACCAGCGGGCCTCGGTCTTGGGCTTCGGCGTCAGGCCGAAGACCAGGCCGGCCAGCTCCTTCGGGTCCCGCTTGACGGTGAACAGGCTGACGACGATGGTCACGATGAAGTCGGCCAGCCAGGCCCACCAGGCCTGGTAGAAATTGGCGGCCATGTCGCTATGGTAGCTCAGGACGCCGGCCTTGTAGAGGATGTAGTGGCCGGCCGCGGTCAGGATGCCGACGAGCAGGCCCCAGAATCCGCCCCAGCCCGTGGCTCCCTTCCAGAACATCCCCAGGAGGAACGTGGCGAAGAGCGGGGCGTTGAAGAAGGAGAAGATGAGCTGCATGTAGTCCATGAGGTTGGGGAACGACTGGACGATGTAGGCCGTCCCGACGCTGACGGCGATGCCGAAGACGGTGGCGTAGCGGCCCATCCTCAGGTAGTGGGCGTCGGACTGGCCCTTCCTGATGTAGCTGCCGTAGATGTCGTAGGTCCAGATGGTGTTGAAGGCGGTGACGTTGCCGGCCATGCCCGACATGAAGCTGGCCAGCAGGGCGGTGATGGCCAGCCCCAGCACGCCGTTCGGCAGGTAGTGCTTCATCAGCAGGATGAGGGCCGAGTTGTAGTCGGCCGTGCCCGCCGCGGCCTGGCCGATCTCGGGCAGGACGAGGAGGGCGACGAGGCCGGGGATGACGACGATGATGGGGACGAGCATCTTCGGGAAGGCGGCCACGATCGGCGTCAGGCGGGCGGCGTTGAGGCTCCGCGAAGCCAGGGCCCGCTGGACGACGAGGAAATCGGTCGTCCAGTAGCCGAACGACAGGACGAAGCCCAGGCCCATGACCACGCCGAACCAGTCTACCCCGAGCGGGTTGTTGCTCGTGCCCAGGAACTTGATGGAGTGGAGGAGGGGCTCCTGGAGCCTGGCCGCCAGCCCGGCGAAGCCGCCGACCTGCTTGAGGCCGAGCAGGACGACCGGCAGCAGGCCGAGCCAGATGAGGAAGAACTGGATGACCTCGTTGTAGATCGACGAGGACAGGCCGCCCCAGAAGACGTAGAGAAGGACGACCACGGCGGCGAAGAGGATGCTCGTGGTCAGGGACCAGCCGAGCATGATCTTGAAGAGCAGGGCCATGGCGTAGAGGCTGATGCCGCTCATCAGGACGGTCATGATGGCGAAGGAGACGGCGTTGAGCCCGCGGGTGGCCTCGTTGTAGCGGAGCTTGAGATATTCGGGCACCGTCCGGACCCGGCTGCCGTAGTAGAAGGGCATCATGAAGAGGCCCAGGAAGACCATGGCCGGGATGGCCCCGATCCAGTAGAAGTGGACAGTCGAGATGCCGTACTTGGCCGAGTTGGCCACCATGCCGATGACCTCGAGGGCGCCGAGGTTGGCCGAGAGGAAGGCCAGGCTGGTGATCCAGCCCGGCAGCGACCGGCCGGAGAGGAAGAAATCCTCGCCGGTCTTCATGTACTTCTTGAGGGAGTAGCCGACCAGGACCATGACCAGGATATAGGCGGCGATGATGACGTAATCGACGGCGTTCAGCGTGATGATGGGGTTCATCGCGTTCTCCTTGGCTTGGCGGCGCCGGGGGGGCCTCAAGGGCCTCGGGGGAGCATAATGCACCTCCGGCGGGATGTCAACGGAACCGCGGTTGACAGGCCGCGGAGCCGTGGCTTATGCTCGGATGACGAAGATGTTCCAGGGACAAAACGAAGGAGGGCGGGATGGGGATCCTGGGCCGGCTTTTCCGAACGGGCCGAACGAGGACAAGCTCGGGACAATCCGATCTCGTCGCCATGATGAAGCGGTCGCGCCGGCCGGGGCGGACATGAGGGCTTGCAGGCCGGGGAAGGCCGGCCGGCTGGCCCTGCTGGCGGCCGGGTTGGGCCTTCTCAGCGCCTGCGGCTTGTTCGCGTCCCTGGACCCGGCCCCCGGGCCCGTCGCCATCGGGCCGGCCGATAGCCTCGCCGGGCTCGAGGCCAAAGCCGCCCGGGTCGTGCCGTCGGAACGGCAGCTCCGCTGGCAGGCGCTCGAGTTCCAGGCCTTCATCCACTTCGGCATGAACACCTTCACGGACCGGGAGTGGGGCGAAGGGACGGAAGATCCGGAGCTCTTCAATCCCACCGACTTCAGCGCCGATCAGTGGGTCGAGGCGGTCAAAGCGGCCGGCATCCGGGGCCTGATCGTCACGGCCAAGCACCACGACGGCTTCTGCCTGTGGCCGAGCCGGTTCACCAAGCATTCGGTCAAGAGCTCGCCGTGGCGAGGAGGGAAGGGGGATGTGGTCGGGGAGGTGGCGGCGGCCTGCCGGAAGGGCGGCCTGGCCTTCGGCGTCTATCTCTCGCCCTGGGACCGGCACGAGCCGACCTACGGCGATTCGCCGAAGTACAACGAGCATTTCAAGTCCCAGCTCCGCGAGCTCCTGACCCAGTACGGGGAGATCTCGGAGGTCTGGTTCGACGGCGCCTGCGGCGAGGGGCCGAACGGCAAGAAGCAGGTCTATGACTGGCCCGGGTACTTCGCCCTCATCCGCGAGCTCCAGCCGGACGCCGTCATCTCGATCATGGGGCCCGACGCCCGCTGGATCGGCAACGAGGCCGGGGTCACGCGGGAGAGCGAGTGGAGCGTCATCCCGGTCGTGGGGCAGGACGATGCGCCATCGGAAACGAATCCCGGCGGCATCGCCGGCCTCGACGCCCAGGCGCCCGATCTGGGCTCGATGGCCCGGATCGCCGAGGTGGCCAAGCGGGGCGGGCGGTTGCTCTGGTACCCCGGCCAGGTCGATGTCTCCATCCGGCCGGGCTGGTTCTACCACGCGGCCGAGGACGACCGGGTCAAGCCGCTCGATCAGCTGCTCGACATCTATTACACCTCGGTCGGCGGCAACGCCCAGCTGCTGCTCAACATCCCGCCGGACAAGCGTGGCCGCATCCACGAGAACGACGTCCGCCGGCTCAAGGAGTTGGGCGACCGGCTCCGGGCGACCTTCGCCGTGAACCTGGCGGCCGACGGTTCCAGCGAATGGTCCGGTAAGGGCGCGAAGGACGCGGGCCCCGACCCCGCCGGGCCCGGTTCCGGTGATGACCGCGAGATCGCGGGGACTTACGGCTTCGACCGCCCGAAGCTCTTCAATGTCGCCATGATCAGGGAGAACATCCGCTTCGGCCAGCGGGTCGAGGCCTTCGCCCTGGACGCCTGGGACGGGAAGGATTGGCGGGAGATCGCCCGCGGGACGACAGTCGGCTATCAGAAGCTCCTGCGCTTTCCGACCGTCGAGACCGACAGGGTCCGCCTGCGCATCCTGAAGGCCCGGGGACAGGTTTCTCCCATCCTGCCGCCGGCGGGCTTCGGTCTCTTCATGGATCCGAGCCGTCTTTCTCTTCCGGCACGATAGGGGACACGACCGAATCTGCGAACATCAGTTGACACGGCCAATGAGCCCGTTCCCACGCCCCCTAGACCTCGTAAAAGTATGCGCCGAGCTACCTCGTAAAACTACACGCCGATTGACACCCCAAAGAGGATTAAGGCCGCCCCAAAGCTAATATAACTCTTAAAGCTTCCGTTCAGGGCTCATCTTTTAGCCCTCTTTCTGGAGGACTTTTGAAGCCCCTAAATCAACGTTTTTAGCCTAATCGAAAGGTTCATCTGGTCCCCAATTATTGTCAACGTTGTATATCCTTTTATGTGCTCCCAGTTCAGAACCAAGAGGTATCTGCTATATGGAGGGAAGCCGGATAGGGTCCACTTTGCCAGGCATGCTTTAGCCGCGTCATCATTATCCAGCTGCTTTTTTCCGAGAATGAGATCGATATCAGTAGGGTGGCAATCCTCGCCAAGATAGAATTGATAAATAATGCTAAAGGCCGTATTGCCTTGGACAAAGATGTTACGGAGTTTGAATCCGTCCAGCGCAAGATCAATTCTGATTTTGCCGACATTCTCGAGATAAGACTTCCATTCCTGTTCGGTCTGATTGGATCTGGGATTGGCTTCACCAGCAGAATTGATATCTTCTCTTTCAATCTCTTGAACCGCCGAGCCTGAGTCCGTGATCGGCAAGATTCCCTCTGCGCCGGCTGCGACGCAATGGATAGGCGGGCAGGATTCTAATAAAAGCAGAACGGGATCCTGGTTTCCGGCCGGCTGCTGACGATAAGTCACAAATTGTGCTGCCGTCCGTTCTGGGCGCGTGCTGGAGACGAGGGCTGAATAATTATTTTGAGCCTGCATTAGAGTCGTAATGAGGATCAACAAAATATTGCCGCAATTCATTTAGTCCTTCCTCCTCACGATCTCATCTATACACCGGCCTTCATCGCGATGTGCCAGCGCAGAGAAATACAGGGAAAATTCGATTTGTCTTCCCATGGCTGTTAGGCCCCATTTGGAATATGGGCATAATTCTAACAGATCCTTCATATCGGAAACCAGGCTGCGATGACGAAGTCTTCCCAGCCTTCCAGGGTGTGGGGCGTTGGCGTTCTTTGCCTGCGGGTAACATCGCTAACGAACATGGAACCTGAGGGCCTGAACCGTCCCGGCCGTTTGTCGTATAATACGGCGGGGCGCGGTCCCGCGCCCCGCAGCGACAGCGTTCTTCGACAAGGAGGCCGGCATGCTCCGCGACATCATCCGCAAAGAGATCCTCGACAACATCACCAGCCCGAAGTTCGTCTTCACCTTTCTCCTCTGCACCATCCTCATCCTGCTCTCGGTCTACACCGGGGTGACGAACTACCGGGCCGAAAAGAAGGAGTACACGGCCTCCCTGGCCCTCAACAAGAAGAACATGGAGGCCCAGCCGAACTACAACTCGCTGGCCGGCATCGGCATCAAGGTCAGCAAGCCGCCGCAGGTGCTGGGGACCGTGGTCACGGGCATCGAGGAGGCGGTCGGCCGGGTCGCCCCGGTCAACATCGCCGCCGACCCCGACCTGATCGAATCGAAGTACGGCAGCAACCCGGTCTTCGCCGTGTTCGGCGCCCTGGACCTCATGTTCATCGTCAAGATCGTCCTCAGCCTCTTCGCCATCCTCTTCACCTACGACGCCATCGTCGGCGAGAAGGAGAAGGGCACGCTCAAGCTGGCCCTGTCGAACGACCTGCCCCGGGACCGCCTCATCCTGGGCAAAGCCATCGGCGGCTACATCAGCCTGCTCCTGCCCCTGCTCATCCCGCTCCTCCTGAGCTTGATCTTCCTCATCGTCATGCCCGACATCTCGCTCGGCGGGCAGGACTGGGGCCGGCTGCTGCTGATCTTCCTGATGTTCTTCCTCTACCTCTCGGTCTTTTTCAGCCTGGGCCTGTTCGTCTCGGCCCGGACCTCGCGCTCGTCGACGAGCTTCCTCGTCCTCCTCTTCGCCTGGGTGGTCATCGTCATGGTCATCCCCAAGGCCGCGGTCATCACCGCCGCCCAGGCCAGGCCCATCCCTTCGGTCCACGAGATCACGGCCAAGAAGGACGCCTACCTGCAGCAGATCCAGGTCGAGGGCCAGAAGTCCGTCCGCGACTGGGTGACCAAGAACCAGGCCGATGCGGCCAAAGACCCAAAGGCCTGGCAGGATAAGTTCAGGCAGTACCTCCAGGACTACCAGCAGGAGCTGACGAACAAGATCGACCAGAACAACGCCGCGCTGGAGCGCGATTACCAGCAGAAGAAGCGGGCCCAGCAGAACCTGGCCGTCAACCTGTCCCGTATCTCGCCTGCCTCGGCCCTGACCTTCGGCTCGATGACCCTGGCCCGGACGGGCGTCGACGAGTACGACCGCTTCCTGGCCTCGGTCCGGGCCTACAAGCCGATCTACACGAAGTGGATCAACTCCAAGCTCGGCCAGAGCATCAACTTCCAGACGGGCGAGCAGGCCAAGATCAGCCTCGACGACATGCCCCAGCACGTCTACGAGCAGGAGTGGCTGAGCCGCTCCTTCGTCCGGGCCGTCCCCGACTTCGTCCTGCTGGCCGTCCTGATCATCGCCTTTTTCGTCGGCGCGTACGTGTCCTTCCTGCGCTACGACGTCCGCTAAGGAGAACCCCATGCTCGAAGCCATCAACCTGACCAAACGCTACGAGGACGGCGAGCTGGCCCTCGACGGCCTGACCTTCAAGGTCGAGCCGGGCGAGATCTTCTGCATGTTCGGGGCCAACGGCGCCGGCAAGACGACGACCATCAACCTGCTCCTCGGCTTCATCCCGCCGACGTCCGGCTCGGCCCTGATCGAGGGCGTCGACGTGGCCAAGGACCCGCTCGGGGCCAAGCGCCACGTCTCGTTCGTCTCCGAGAACGTCATGCTCTACGGCAATTTCACGGCCATCCAGAACCTCGACTACTTCAGCAAGCTGGCCGGCAAGCGGAACCTGGCCAAGAAGGATTACGCCGAGGTCCTTGACCGGGTCGGCCTGCAGAAGGAGGCCTTCGACCGCCGGGTCAAGAACTTCTCCAAGGGCATGCGCCAGAAGCTCGGCATCGCCATCGCCGTGGTCAAGGACGCCCCGAACGTCCTGCTCGACGAGCCGACCTCGGGCCTCGACCCCCAGTCGGGCCGCGAGTTCCTGGAGATCCTGGTCCAGATGCGGGACAAGGGCAAGTCGGTCTTCATGTCGACCCACGACATCTTCCGGGCCAAGCTCATCGCCGACCGTATCGGCTTCATGCGCAAGGGCAAGCTGGTCATGATGAAGACGGTCCAGGACCTGGCCCACGAGGACCTGACCGACCTCTATATCCAGTACATGGAGGAGCAGCCGGCCCAGGCCGCCGCCCCGTCCGGGATATAGCCCGCCGGGTCATCGCCCTCACGGATATCGGGGGGTATCGACCTGAAGTGGGATCTCGAGAAGCGCCGGCGCGTGCCCGGGATCAGGGCTTTTCGAGCAGGCCCATCTTCTTGAGGGCCGCATCGCCGCGGCTCATCTCCGGGCCCTCGCCGGGCAGGTAGATCATGACCCCGCCCCGGACCGGCCGCAGGACGATCTTGCCCAGCCGGGCCAGGTCGCCGGTGGCGTCGACGGGATTGGCGCCGTCGAAATAGCTCTTGAAGGCGTCATTGAAGCCGCTGTAGACCGAGTGGATGCCCTTGTAGTTCTCCAGGCGCAGGCGGCCGACGGCCAGCCGGACGAATTCCTCGGGGCTCATCTTGCTTTTCATGGGACCTCCCTTCATGTCGCGTCATGAGAGAGGACGACCGGCGGTCGGGTTTCTTCTCAGGGGATGGGCGAGGGGACGGGCCGCGGCGCCTGGCGCTCTTTGATCCCGGTCTCGACGAGCTCCCGGTCGAGGTCGAGCGCCCCCTTGGCCCGGAAATACTCGCTGGCCTCCCACAGGCTCAGCGCCCGGGTCCCGGTCCGGCCGTAGCGCCCCTTGGAGAAGGCGTAGCGCGAGACGATGGACATGTCCCCGCCCTGCCTCCAGTAGGTTTCGAGCCGGGCGTAGCCGCCGTCGGTCTCGCGGCCGACGAAGATGATGGCCCCGACGACGAGGCCGAGGCCTTCGCCGCCGGCCGGGTCGAAGACAAGCCACTGGTAGCCGCCCGACTGGGCCGGGACGCCGCAGAGAACGACCTTCTCGGGCCGGCCGTCGCCGTTGAGGTCGATGACCACGGACCTGAGGGGGCTGCCGTCGTCCTTCTCGAACTGCTCCCGGACGGCGTCGGGGATCGAAGCGTCGGGCTCGGCCGAGCGGACGGTGAAGAACGTCCGCATGGGGAACTCGGAGACCGGGGCGCCGATCTGGGCCGGGGCCGGCGGGCCGGCCAGGACCAGGGCGGCGAGGAGGAGCCCGGCGGGGCGAAGGACGGGGATAACGCGCTTCATGGCCGCAACGAAGTATAGTCCCGGGGAGGGAAATGTCAAACGACGGAGGCAGCGCCGGCCGGCTTTTGACATTCGGGCTTCCTCCGTTACAATGGAAGCCTGTGACGCGGGGTCGACCCGATCGAGAACAATCCGGCCGGAGGAGAAGAGGATGAGCGACAAGACGAACGGATTCGGCAGGAGGAGCTTCCTCAAACAGGGGCTGACCGGGCTGGCCGCGATCGGGGCCGCGCCGGGCGTTGTCAAGGCCGCCGCCCTGGGCGGGGAGGGGACGGCTCCTTCCGCCGGGCAGGCCGGGGGACGGCCCATCGTCCGGACCCTGGGCCGGACCGGGCTCAAGATGCCGATCGTCAGCATGGGCGTCATGAACGCCGACAATCCCGCCGTCGTCCAGGCCGCCCTGGACACGGGGATCACGCTCCTCGACACCGCCTGGGGCTATCAGCGCGGCCGGAACGAGCAGATGATCGGCGAGGTGGTCAAGGGCCGGCCCCGGGACTCGTACCTGGTCGCGACCAAGATCCACGGCCCCTTCCGGGACAAGGCCCTCGTGGGCCTGAAGGGCGAGGCCTTCGAAAAGCCCTTCCTGGCCAAGCTCGACGTCTGCCTGGGGCGCTTGGGCCTCGATTATGTCGATATCCTCTACCTCCACAACAACACGGAGGCGGAGCACGTCCAGGACGAGGGCGTCATCGCCGCCTTCGAGAAGGCCAAGAAGTCGGGCAAGGCCCGGTTCGTCGGCATCACCACCCACGCCAACGAGCCGGCCGTCATCCGCTACACGATCGCCGCCAAGGCCTACGACGTCATCCTGACCGGCTACAACTTCATGATGGATTACCGCGAGGACCTGCGCCGGGCGGTGGCCGAGGCGGCCGCGGCCGGGCTGGGCGTCATCGCCATGAAGACCCAGGCCGGCGTCTATTGGGACAAGGCCAAGACGCAGAAAATCAACATGAGGGCCGCCCTCAAGTGGGTCCTCAACGATCCCAACGTCACCACGGCCGTCCCGGGCTTCACGACCTTCGACCAGCTCAAAGAGGACTGGTCGGTCGTCTCCGACATCAGTCTCAGCCCGGAGGAGATCAAGGACCTCCGGCTGGGCGAATCGGTGGCCGGCCTCTACTGCCAGCAGTGCGGCCGCTGCGTCGCCGGCTGTTCCCGGGCCCTGCCCATCCCCGACCTCATGAGGGGCTACATGTACGCCTACGGCTACCGCAACCTCCAGGCCGCCCATGAGCTCGTCGGGTCCCTCGAGATCGACGGCAACCCCTGCGGAGATTGCGCCGGCTGCACGGCCGCCTGCGTCAAGGGCTTCGACGTCGCCGACCGGGTCCGGGATATCAGCCGGCTGAAGAACATTCCCGGCGACTTTTTCGCCTAGCCCCCCATTTTCGCCCCCGTCTCCCCGCCGGGCGCCCGAGGCCGGCGAACGGCCCGGGCCCGGCATCCGGAGGATCTTTCTTGCCCCGGAAAACCCCCTTGACATTAATATCGTAATGATATTATAGTGATATTAATCAAGGAGGTCTCCATGAAAGATATCCGGGAAAAGAAAGTCTTCGTCGTCAACGGCCTGGTCATGGCCGCCATCGACCTCGTCGTCTTCATCTTCAGCGCCCGGCACCTCGTCACCCATGTCGACCGCGCCGGCACGACGGGCGGGATGATCCTCGCCGTGGCGGGCTGTATGCTCGTCTTCCTGACCTTCGGCGGATTCTTTCTCATCCACCCGAACGAGTCCAAGGTCTTCACCTTCCTCGGCAAGTATATCGGCAGCGCCCAGAACGCCGGCTTCTACTGGACCAACCCCTTCGTCGTCAAGAAAAAGGTGACCTTGCGCATCTTCAACTTCAACAGCGAGACGATCAAGGTTAACGACGCCCTGGGCAATCCCATCGAGATCGCCGCCGTCATCGTCTGGCACGTCGTTGATTCGGCCAAGGCCCTGTTCAACGTCGAGAGCTACCAGAACTTCGTGGCCATCCAGGGCGAGACGGCCATCCGCCAGCTAGCCACCCACTATCCCTACGACGCCCACGACAAGGACACGGAGTCCCTGCGGGCCAATCCCGACGAGATCGCGGGCAAGCTCAAGGAGCATGTCCAGAACCGCCTCGAGGTGGCCGGCATCCACGTCGTCGAGGCCCGGCTGTCGCACCTGGCCTACGCCCCCGAGATCGCCCAGGCCATGCTCCGCCGCCAGCAGGCCGAGGCCATCATCGCCGCCCGGGCCAAGATCGTCGACGGCGCCGTGGGCATGGTCGAGATGGCCCTGCGCAGCCTCGAGGTCCAGGGCGTCATCAAGCTCGACGAGGACAAGAAGGCGGCCATGGTCAACAACCTCCTGGTGGCCCTCGTCTCGGAGACCGAGATGCACCCGATCGTCAATACGGGGACGCTCTACGCCTGAGAGATCGTGAGCCTTGACCGATAAGAAGAAGTTCCTTCTGCGGCTCGACGCCGAGCTCTACGACGCCCTCGAAAAGTGGGCGGCCGACGAGATGCGAAGCATCAACGCCCAGATGGAATATGTCCTCAAGGAGGCGGTCCGGAAGGCCGGCCGCCTGGCCCGGGGACAGGAGAAGCCGAAATGAGAACCGTCGTCCGGGTCCTTGTCTGGACCACCCTGGCGTTAGTGGCCGTGCTCCTGGTGCTGTTCTGACGGCCGGGAGCGGCCGGCCGTCCTGCCCGCCGGGACATTGACATCCCGGCGGCCGTATTCTACCTTTGAAGCGACGGTCACCGGGAACGGGCAAGGACAAAGATCTTGAAGCGCATCATCCAGGCGGTCTTGGCCGCCGCCTTCATCATCCTGGCCGCGCTGGCCTTCTTCGTCGGCCGGCCGGGGCGCCAGCCGGAGAACCGCCTCGACCTGACGGCCGGGCCGCCGTCGCCGGCTTCGTTCCGGGAAGAGGCCACCCTCCGGAACGTGACCAAAAAGCCCATCACCTACAAGATCGTCCCGGGCCGTCCCGGCGCCCCGCCCCGCACCCGGACCCTGGGCGTCGGCGCCGTGGACCGGATCGCCACGGCCGTGCCGGTCGAGATCACGTTCGACAGCGGCCGGCGCACGACGAGCTACCTCGTGCATCCCGGCAGGCCCTACTCCTTCCGCTACGACGAGGCCGGCGTCGTCCGGGTCTATCCCGGCGCCCACGGCCTGGAGGACGCGGCCGACCTGGCGCCCTACGTTCCGACGCCGCCCGAGGTCGCGGACCGGATGATCGCGCTGGCCGAGGTCGGCCCCAAGGATGTCGTCTATGATCTCGGCTGCGGCGACGGCCGGCTGGTCATCGCCGCGGCCCGGACCCGCGGCTGCCGCGGCGTCGGCATCGAGCTCGACCCCGCCCTCCTCGAGCAGTGCCGGGCCTCGGCCGAACGGGAAGGCGTCGAGCATCTCGTCCGCTTCCTCCAGCTGGACGCCACCAAGGCCGGCCTGACCGAGGCCACGGTCCTGCTCCTCTACCTGCTGCCGGAGTCGCTCGAGACCCTCATCCCGGCCTTCGAGCGCGACCTGCGGCCGGGCGCCCGCATCGTCTCCCACGACTACAAGATCCCCGGCTGGGATGACCGCATCGTCCGGACCGAGGTCCTGCCCGGCGGCGGCGGCCGCGACCATCGCGTCATCCTCTACCGGATGCCGGGGAAGCGATGAGCGCCCTGGTCCGTTTCCTGGCGGGCTTCTGCCGCGGCCACCCGCTCGACGAGAAGATCCTGATCGTCCCCGCCTTCGGCGCCGGCCGCGAGATCGGCGAGGCCCTGGCCCGCCAAGCCGGCGCCTGGGTCAACCTGCGCTTCGTCACGACGGCGGCCCTGGCGGCCGAGGTCCTGGGGCGGAGCGGGGGAGAGGGCGCGGCCCGCCCGCTGACGCCGTCGGCCGAGCTGGCCCTGACGGACCGCCTGTTCCGCGAGCTCCTGGCCGCGGGCGAGCTCGGGTATTTCGGCCGGGCCGGTTCTTCGCCGGGCCTGGCCCGGGCTCTCCACGGGGCCGTCCGGGAGCTGCGCCTGGACGGCCGGACGAGCGCCGACCTCCGGCCCGAGCTCTTCCTCGTGCCGCAGAAGGGCCGCGAGCTGGCCCTGCTCCTCGGCCGTTACGAGCGGGCGCTCGACGAGGAGGGACGGCTCGACCTGGCCGGTCTGCTGGCCGCCGCCGCCAAGCTTGGGCCCATGGCCGATCCGGCCTGGATCCTGTGCCCGGCCGACCTGCAGCTCGGCCGCCTCGAAGCCGCGCTGATCCGGTCGGCCGCCGGCGACCGCCTCGTCCTGGTCCCCGGCGAGCCCGTCTTCGGCCTGGAACGGCCGCCCGCGCCCTGGCCGGCGCCGCCGGTCGCGGACGCCGCGGCGGCCGGCCGCCTGTCCTGGCTCTTCGACCCGGGCCGGGCCGTTCCCGAGGCGCGGGCGAAGGAGACGGAGATCGAGATCTTCCGGGCCCTCGGTCCGGCCAACGAGTGCCGCGAGATCCTGCGCCGGATCTACGCCGCCAGGATCCCCTTCGACCAGGTCGAGGTCCTGACGCCGCCGGGAACGGGCCATCAGACGATCTTCCATCTGCTGGCCGCCCGCACCAATCTGCCGGTCACGTTCGGGGACGGCCTGCCCGTGTCCTTCACCTCGCCCGGGCGGCTGTTCTTCGGGCTGGCGGCGTGGCTGGCCGACAACTTCTCCGCCGACGGCCTCTGCCGGCTGCTCGAGAACGGCGACCTGGTCCTGCCGCCCGGTCCCTCGGGGCCGCCGCTCCCGGCCCGCACGGCCTGCCGCCATCTTCGGAGCGCCATGATCGGCTGGGGCCGCGAACGCTACGCCGATCGCCTGGCCGCCCTCCGGGACGCCCGGCAGGCCGACCTGGAGGTCCTGAAGGCGCGCCGCGGCGGCGACGACGACGGGGACGGGGACGGCGAGGGGCGGCGGGCCGCGCTCCTGGATTCCATCGCCGAGATCGAGTCGCTGGCGGCCGCCGTCGGCCGGATCCTGGCCCTCGTCCCCGAGCCCGATGCCGCCGGCGCCTGCGACCTTCCGGGGCTCTGCCGGGCCTTCGCCCGGCTCCTCCGGGACCACGGGCAAAGCGGCGACGAGATCGACCGGCGGGCCGCCGAGGCGCTCCTCGAGCGGCTGGAGGAGTTCGCGGCCGAGGGCCGGTTCCCGCGCCTGCCCCTGAAGGAAGCCCTCGACCTCGTCAGGACGGCCGGCGCCTCGCTCCGGGTGGGGGCCTCGCCGTCACTGCCGGGCCATCTTCACGTCGCCGGCCTGGCGACGGGCGGCCGGTCGGGCCGTCCGGTCACGTTCGTGGCCGGGCTCGACGAGGCCGCTTTCCCCGGCCGAGGCCTCCAGGACCCGGTCCTCCTCGACGAGGAGCGGGCCGGCCTGTCGGAGGGGCTGCCGTCCTCGGCCGACGTCCTGCGGTCGCGCCTGTTCGGATTGGCCGCCGTCCTGGCTTCCCTGCGCGGCCGGGTGACCCTGAGCTATTCCTCCTTCGATCTCGTCGACGGCCGGGCCTCGTTCCCCTCTTCGGTCGTGCTCCAGGCTTTCCGGCTGAACCGCGGCGACGCCAAGCTCGATTACGGCGCCCTCGAGGCCGGGCTGCCCGAAGCCGCCGGCTTCCGGCCTGGCGGGCCGGAGCGGGCCTTCGACGAGCCCGACTGGTGGCTGGACCGGCTGGCGGCCGACCCCCGCCCGGACGGCGCCCTGACTATCGCGGCCAACTTTCCGGGCCTGGCCGCCGGCCTGGCCGCGGCCGAGGCCAGGGCCGGCGCCGGGCTCACGGCCTACGACGGCATCGTCGACATCGGGCCGCTCCGGGCCGAGGTCGACCCCCTGGCCGGCCGGACGGCGGTCATGTCGCCGACCCGGCTGGAACAGCTGGCCAAGTGCCCCTTCGCCTATTTCCTGCGGCATGTCCTCGGCGTCCAGGCGCCGGAGGAGGTCGCCTACGACCGGTCGCGCTGGCTCGACCCGCTCCAGCGGGGCAACCTCGTCCACGCGGTCCTCTGCGCCTTCATGACCGAGGTGGCCGCCGGCGGCGAGGGCGTCGAGGCCGCCCGGCACGCGCCGCTCATGCGGCGCATCGCCGAACGGGAGATCGCCGCGACCCGCCGGCGCATCCCGCCGCCGTCCGACGAGATCTTCGAGGCCGAGCGGAAAGACGTCGACAGGGCGCTCCGGATCTTCCTCGATTTCGAGCAGAAGCGCGAGACCAAGGGCCGGCCGCTGGCCTTCGAAAAGCCCATCGAGAGGGAGGAGATGGCCCTGCCGGACGGCCGATCGTTCCTCTTCCGGGGCGTCATCGACCGCGTCGACCGCCTCGGCCCCGACGAGTACCGGATCATCGACTACAAGACGGGCAGCCCCGCGCCCTACGAGGACGCCGTCCAGTTCGGCCGCGGCCGGAACCTGCAGCCGGCCCTCTACGCCGTGGCCCTCGAACGGATGCTGGCCCGGGAGCGGCCGGGTTCGGCGCCCCGCGTCGTCGAGAGCGGCTACCTCTTCACGTCCCTCAGCGGCGAGGGCCACGAGATCATGATCCGGGACTTCGACCGGGCCCGGCTGCGGCACCTCCTCGGCGACCTCCTGGCCCTTCTCGAAAAGGGCTATTTCCTCGCCGGGCCGGAGGCCAAGTGCGGCTTCTGCGATTATCGCCGCGTCTGCGTCTCCGGCGGGGCGGAGGGGACCAAGAACAAGATGAAGGGCCTGGCCGAAGCCGATATCGCGATCTTCGAGGCCTACAAGAAGCTGGACGAATATAAATGATCGCCGCCAGGAACGTTCCTCCGCCCGACCAGGCCGCCCGCGACCGCATCCGCGGCGACCTCGGCACGACCTTTCTGGTCGAGGCCGGGGCCGGCTCGGGCAAGACCCGGAGCCTGGTCGAGCGGATGGTCGCCCTGCTGGCCTCCGGCCGCGCCTCCATCGAGACCCTGGCCGCGGTGACCTTCACCCGCAAGGCCGCGGCCGAGCTGCGCGGCCGCTTCCAGGTGGCCCTCGAGCGGGCCCGGCTCGAGGAGAAGGACGAGGAGGCCCGGGCCCGGCTGGACGCCGCCCTGACCGGCCTCGAGCGGTCCTTCATCGGGACCATCCACTCTTTCTGCGCCCGGCTCCTCCGCGAGCGCCCGATCGAGGCCGGGATCGATCCCGACTTCCGCGAGATCGAGGAGCACGAGGACAGGGTCCTGCTGGAGAGGAGCTGGGACGAGTACCAGGCCAAGGCCCGGCTGCGGAACGAGGCGGCCCTGGCCGGCCTCGACGAGGCCGGCCTCCAGCCCTCCGACCTGGAGGAGGCCTTCAAGACCGTGGCCCAATTCCCCGACGTCGAGCCGGCCCCGGGGCGCCTGGAGCCTCCGCGCCTGGAACCGGTCCGCGGGGCCCTGGAGAAGCTCATCGACCTGGCCTCGGCCCTCGTCCCCCGCGACAGGCCGGAGAACGGCCGCGACGATCTGCAGAAGCTGTTCGTCCGCCTCTTCCGCCGCCGCCGCAACCTCGGCTTCGACGACCCGCGGCTGCTCATGGAATCGGTCGAGCTCTTCGACAAGAAGCTGGGCGTGACCAAGAACCGCTGGGCGGCGAAGGACGACGCCGAACGGCTCCTGGCCGCGGCCCTGGAGTTCCAGGAGACGGTCGCCGCGCCCGCCCTCCGCGACTGGCGCGAGTTCCGCCACTCCCGGGCCCTGGCCTTCCTCGGCCCGGCCGTCCGTTACTACGCCGAGCGGCGGCGGGCCGAAGGCCGGCTGAACTTCCAGGACCAGCTGATGCTGGCGGCCGGGCTCCTGCGCGACAATCCCGAGGTCCGCCGCTATTTCCGCAAGCGCTTCCACCCCATCCTCGTCGACGAGTTCCAGGACACCGATCCCATCCAGGCCGAGATCCTGTTCCTGCTCACGGGGACCCGGGACGAGGAGAAGGACTGGACCCGGCTGGCTCCCGCCCCCGGCTCGCTCTTCCTCGTCGGCGACCCGAAGCAGTCCATCTACCGTTTCCGCCGGGCCGACATCGACATCTACAATCTCGTCAAGGACCGCATCACGGACTCGGGAGGCGAGGTCCTGGCCCTGAGCGCCAACTTCCGCTCCCTGGCCCCCATCGCCGAATGGGTCAATCCGCTCTTCGACCCCGCCGCCGGCGGCGCGCTCCCCGAACGGGCCGACGCCTACCAGGCCGGGTTCATGCCTCTCCGGGCCCGGCGCGGCCGCGGGGCTGGGCCGCTGGCCGGCGTTTTCAAGGCCTCGGTCCCCGCCGTCAGCCGGAACGCCAAGAAGGAGATCACCGCGATCGACGCCTCCCGCCTGGCCGGCTTCGTCGCTTGGGCCCTGGACGGGCATCTCCTGATCGACGACGGCGGCGTCCCCCGGCCGGCCGGGCCGGGCGATTTCCTGGTCCTTTTCCGCTATAAGGACCGCATGGACGCCTACGCCCGCCGGCTCGAGGAGCTGGGCGTCCCCTTCGAGATCGCCGGCAGCGACGCCTTCGCCGAGAGCTCCGAGATCGCCGAGATCATGAACCTGATGCGGGCCCTGGACGATCCCGACGACCCGGTGGCCGCGGTGGCCGTCCTTCGCGGCCTGTTCTTCGGCCTGAGCGACCAGGAGCTGCTGGAGCACCGGGCCGGCGGCGGCGGGTTCTGCTGCCTGGGCGCCCGCGGCGACGAGGCCGGCGCGGCCGGCGCGCGGCAGGCGCTGGCGGTCCTCCGGGGCTGGCGCGAGCTCGTCCTCCGCGTGCCGCCGTCCGTGGCCCTGGAGACCATCCTCCAACAGTCGGGCCTCCTCAACCATCTGGCCTCGGCCCCCATGGGCGAAAGCCGGGCCGGCAACGTCCTCAAGCTGCTCGAGGTGCTGCGAAGCCGCGAGAGCGAGGACATGACCTCGTTCGCCGCCGCCGTGGCCTTCATGGACGAGTGGGTCGGGGCCCAGCCGATCGAGGAGATGAGCCTGTCTCCCGGCCGGCGCGACGCCGTCCGGCTGATGAACCTGCACAAGGCCAAGGGCCTCGAAGCGCCGGTCGTCTGGCTGGCCAACCCGGCCGGCTGTCCCGATTTCGAGCCCGACCGCCACGTCCGCCGGACGGGCGGGAAGCCGCTCGGCCATTTCCGCTTCACCAGGCCGGCCGGCGAATACCGGACGAAAACCGTCTGCCAATCCGCCGGCTGGGAGCGGAGCGCCGCCGAGGAGACGAAGTACGGTGACGCCGAAGAAGACCGGCTGATGTACGTGGCCGCGACAAGGGCCAGGGATCTTCTGGTCATCAGCGCCTACTGCGGCGACCTGGGGGCGCGGGCCGCCTGGAGCACCCTGGAGCGGGGCCTGGCGGACCTCGAGGAGCTGCCGGCCGCGGCGCCGGGAGCGGGAGCCGGCCGCGAGCCCCGAGCCGCCGCGGCGGCCGGCCGGCGCAAGGCCGTGAAGCCCGGCGAGGTGATCAAGGCCCGCCAGGAGCTGCGCCGCAGGATGACCGGCGCGTCGCTGGCCTCATCCCTCCGCGACACCGTGACCGCCCTGGCCCGGCGCGAGGCCGAGCCGCCGGCTTGGGCCAAGGGCGGGCTCGGCCTCTGGGGCTCCGAGGTCCACGTCATGTTGAAGATCCTGGCCGCGTCGCGCCCGGGACCGGGCCGGCCGCCGTCCGCGGCTGGCGCCGGGAAGGAGGAGGCGCTCGTCCGGCTGGCCCGGAACGTCCTGGCCGCCTCCGGCCGCGGCCCCGCCGAGGCCGGCGAGCTGGCCGCCCATGTCCGGGGCATCCTGGGCTCGCCGTTCTGGGCCCGGGTCCTGGAGGCCGGGCGGCGCTTCTACGAGACGCCCTTCTCGATCGTCGTCCGCCCCGGCGAGCCCGGCTACGAGGAGCTGGCCGCGGCCGTCGGTCCCGTCCCCGCCGCCGGCGGCCGGCCGGTCACGCCCGTCCCCGGCGCGCCCGTCTCGCTCGCCGGCGCCATAGACCTCGTCTTCGAGGAGCCGGACGGCTGGGTCATCGCCGATTACAAGACCGACCGTCTGCCCCGGGCGGTCGAGGAGGCGGCCGGGGAGGATCGGGAGGCGGCCCTGGCCGTCCTGGTCGACCATTACCGGCCGCAGGTCCGGCTATACACGAGGTTCTGGGGCCGGATCACCGGCGAAAAGGTCAAGGAATCCGGGCTTTATTTCACCGCCCTCGACCGCTGGGTCAGGATCGGGAGCGATTGAGGCCCGGCGCCGGGGCCTCGACGTTGAGCAGGACGACTTCGGCGAAGGCCGAGAACGAGAAAGGGAAGCTGGCCAGGCGGTCCTGTCCCTTCTTCATGACGAACGCGGCGTCGGTCTTGAAGTCGATCCGGTATTCGGAGAAATAGCCCCGGTCGGCGTGGACCTGGAGCGATCCCGCGCCGACGCCTTCGCCCTCGAACACCCCCAGGGTCCCGTTGAGGTCCTTGGAGCCGGATATCGTGACCTTGTAGAGCGCCGAAACGATGGCCAGCCGGCCGTCGTCGGCCGGCAGGATGTCGTCAAGCGTATAGGTGATGGCCAGGTTGACCTGGAGGTCGAGGCCCTGGAAAGGGATGGTCAGGCGCCGGTTTTCGAGCCAGCTCTCGCCGCGGACGACGGGCTGGGCCGGAAATGCCGGGAAATAGTCGCGCAGGATCTGGGGCACGGAGATGTTGAAGGGATTGCCGCCGCCGAGGGCCTCGGGGTTGCGGATGGACTCGACCTTGCCGGTCCGGTTGAAAACGACCTCGAGGGGCTCGCCCGCGGTCGTGCCGATCTTCCTGGAGATGACCTTGTCCGGCAGCCGGATGTTGACGTCGAGGCCCGGGCTGGTCATGTCGGTCCGGACGGTCTCGCGCGACGACGGCTTGGCCAGGAGCCGGATCTCGCCCCGCGTATCGGCGTTGAGGGCCAGGTCCGTTCCCAGGAAGTTCTTGCCGTCGACGTTGACGACGCTCGAGACGGTATAGGTCAGGCGGCTGCCCTCGGCCGGGCCGAAGCGCAGGGAGATGCTCTCCGGCCGGGCCGGCTCCTGGGCCGGCAGACGGGCCGGCGCCGCCGCCAGGGCGACGGCCGCCAGGGCCGCCGCGACGGTCTTTCTCGGCAACATGATTGACGTCCTCCTCCGCCCCTTTCCCTCGCGGACTAGAAACCGGCGTCGCCGATTTTCTTCTCCTGCCAGTCGCCGTACTTGGCCAGGAGAGGCCGGATCTCGGCCGCCTTGCCGACGACGACCAGCACGTAATCGTTCCGGGGCAGAAGCCTGGCGGCCGCCGCCTTCAGGGCCGCCGGGTCGAGCCGGGCGATCTCGGCCAGGTACTTGTCGTATTCGTCGAAGCCGCGGCGGTAAAAGGCCAGCCGCACGTAGGCCGCGGCCTTGCGGCCGTTGGTCTCCAGGGTCGGCGGGAACTGGCCGAGGATGTAGTTGCGGGCGCTCTCGGTCTCCTCCGCCCCGAACCCGCCCGCGGCCTTCTTGAGCAGGTCGAAGACGATGTCCAGCATCTCGCCGATCTTGTCGTTCTTGGTGTAGGAGCTGATGGTCGTGATGCCGCCCGCGGCCCAGTTGCTGGCCGAGCTCCGCGCGCCATACGTCAGGCCCCTCTTGATCCGCAGCTCGGTGTTGAGCCAGGACGTGAAGCGGCCGCCGAAGAGCGTGTTCATGGCCGAGGCCGCGGCCGTGATCCCGTCGCCCATGGCGTAGCCGGGCCCGCCGAGCACGAAGTAGGCCTGGGTGGCGTCGGGCTTGTCGATCAAAACGAGCTTCCGGCCCGAGGGCCGGGGCAGGGCGGGGATGGCCGCGGCCGGGGCCGGCCCGGCCGGCCGGGCCAGGCGGCCGAGCGTTCTCTCGAGCAGCGGCTTGAGGGCGGCGGCGTCGATGTCGCCGACGACGGCGGCGATGGCCCGGTCGGGGCGGTAGCGTGCCCGGTAGAAATCCTTGACCGTCTGCACGGTCATCTTTGCCAGGGTCGCCTCCGTTCCCGACGCCAGGCGGCCCATGGGATGGGCCCCGAAATAGGCTTTCTGGAAATACAGGCGGACGGCCGACCCGGGGTCGTCCTTGGCCGCCTTCAGCCCGTCGATCCGCAGGGCCCGCTCCTTCTCGAATTCCTCCCCGGAGAAGGCCGGGTCGGTGAGCGCGGCCGCGGCGATCTCGAGCAGGCGCGGGAAGTGCAGGGCCAGGCTGTCGCCGTAGACCTGGGCGTATTCCTCGGCCGCGCCGACGCCGAACGAGGCCCCCATGAAGTCCAGGGCCTCGGCGACGGCGTTGGCGTCCATCTTCGAGGTGCCCTTGGTCAGCAGGGCGGCCGTGAGGTCGGCCACGCCTTCGGCGGCGGCCGGCTCGGCGGCGGACCCGGCGCCGCCGATGAACATCTGGAAGCTCACCAGAGGAACGGCGGCGTTCCGCAGGTGATAGACGGTCAGGCCGTTCCCTAGGACGATCTTGGCCGGGACCGGCAGCTGCGGGGCGGCCGGCAGGGGCAGGGCCGCGGCCGCGAGGAGCGCGACGGCCAGGAGCATGGCGGGAGCCGGGCGTCGAACGCGTCTCATTTCGCACCTCCCTCGGGGACGAGCCGGCCGACGGTTCGGTTGGCCTCGACCAGGTATTTCGCCGCCGCCTCCCGGACCCGGTCGATCTTGACTGCGGCGTAGTCGTCCATGATGGTGAAGAGCCGGGCGTAGTCGCCGTAGAGGATCTCGGCCGCGCCGAGCTGGTTGGCCCGGCCGGCGACCGTCTGCAGGCCCTGGTAGAATCGCGTCCGGATGATGTTCAGGGCCTTGTCGAATTCCGGCGGCGTGATGCCCGCGGTCCGGACCTTGGCCAGCTCCTCCTCGAGGACCTTCTCGATCCGGTCCAGGTCGGCCCCGGGCCGGGGCTTGACGTAGATGGTGAACAGCTGGGGATCGATGGTCTCCTGGATGCCGCCGAAGACGGATATGGCCAGCTCCTCGTCCCGGACGAGCCGGCGGTAGAGGCGGCTGCTCTCGCCCTCGAGCAGGGGCTTGGCCAGGACGGCCAGGGGCAGGTAATCGGGGTCTTTGACCGACGGCCCGTGCCAGACGGCGATGAAGGAAGGGGCCTGGGCTTCCTTGCGCATGAGGACGGCCTTGGGCCCGATCTGGGGCGGTTCGACCGTCGTCACCGGCGGCGGGGGAGGGGAGGACTTGACCGGCCCGTAGTACTTCTCGATCAAGGCCATGGTCGCGGCCGGATCGATGTCGCCGGCGACGACCAGGACGGCGTTGTTCGGGGCGTAGTAGGTCCGGTAATAGGCCATGACCTCGTCCCGGCGCCAGCTCAGGATGTCGCTCATCCAGCCGATGACGTCCCAGTGATAGGGATGGGCCATGATGGCCGTGGCCCGGACAGTTTCGGACAGGAGGGCGTCGTTGTCGTTGTCGACGCCGAGGCGCCGCTCGGAGGCGATGACCCCCCGCTCGGATTCGAAGACCTCCGGCACGAAGGCCAGCCCCTGGATCCGGTCGGCCTCCATGGCGATCATCGCTTCCAGGGCGGCCGGCGGGAACCAGTCGGTGTAGGCGGTGAAGTCGTCGCCCGTGTAGGCGTTGTTGCTGCCGCCCCGGAACTCCATGCGCCGGTCGAACTCGCCGGGCCCGGCGGCCGGCGTCCCGTTGAACATCATGTGCTCGATGAAGTGGGAGACCCCGGTCAGGCCGGGCCTCTCGTTGCGCGACCCGACGCGGAAGAACGTGTACAGGGCGACGCTGGGGATGTTGTGGTCCTCGACGAGCAGGACCTTGAGCCCGTTCGCCAGCGAATGGACCTTGATGTCCTCTTTCGTCAAGGCGGCCCCCAGGGACAGGGCCAGGAGCGGCAGGGCCGCGGCCACGAGTCCGGCGCGTTTTCTCATGCGGTCACCTCCGGCGAGCGATGGACACCCATTATACCCGAACTTGACGGGGTTGGCCGAGTGGATTATAACTTCGGGCTAGGACCGACCTATGAGCACGCCCGAGACCGGCTACGATTTCGAGAAATCGATGAAGAAGGTCTCGTCCTATCCCTTCCTCCAGAAATACCTGCCGGCCGACCGCTTCCTCATCCGGCCGCCGGCCTCCCTCGTCGTCAAGGCCGTCTTCCGGACCGGCGTCACGCCGAACCAGCTGACGATGGCCTCGTTCGTCTTCGCCGTGCTGGCCGGCCTGGCCTATGCCGGCGGCCGGGCGGCTTTCTTCGCCCTGGGCGGCTGTCTGGCCCTGATCTCGACCATCCTGGACGCCGCCGACGGCATGCTGGCCCGGGCCAAGGGCCTGACCAGCCGCTACGGCGCCTATCTCGACCTCTTCCTCGACCGCCTGGCCGATTTCGCCGTCCTGGCGGGGGCCTCGGTCGGCGTCTTCCGGCACGGCGGCAGCGTCCTGCTCCTCGTCCTCTCGCTGCTGACGATAGGCCTCTACTTCCTGCAGCTGGCCCTCTACTACATCAACGTGCTTTACACGCGGACGGAGAAGAACGGCGAAGGGGCCGAGGCCAAGAGCCTGGCCGTCGTCATCATCTTCCTGGTCTCCGTCGCCGGGCACCCGGAGCTCATCCTGGCCGGCGTCTTCGCCATGGCCTGCCCGGGCGTCTTCATCAAGCTGGTCCGGTTCCTGCGGAAGGGCAGGGATCCGGAGGCGGCGGCGAGCCGCTGACGCCGCCCCGCGTTCTCTTGCGCACCAGGGGAAGCAACCCGAACCCCGCCCAGATCATGCCGACCAGGCGCCGGATCAGGATGACCGCCATGCCCGAGGACATCTCGATGTGGAGCAGGGCGAAGAGGGAGACGTAGGTCAGCTCGTAGATCCCGACCGACCCGGGGACGGGAATGAAGGTGTAGAACGACCCCAGGGTGACGATCAGGAAACAGAGGAGCAGGCTCGGCCGGGCCCCGCCTAGGAAAAGGAAAGTGGCGTAGATCTCGAAGGCCCAGAGCCAGGCCTGGCCGAAATAGGACGCGTACAGGATCAGGAAGAGCTTCCGGTTCCGGTTGTAGAACTCGGAGATATGGGCGTCCGTCTCCATGATCCTGTCCCGGCGGTTTTCCAGGAAGGGGACGCGGATCTTGATCCTTTTCAGGGCGTCCAGGGCCCAGGTGAAGAGCCCCTGTTTCTGCTTGAGGATTAAGAAGATCAGGCCGAACATCAGGGCGGCGATGGCCGCGAAGAGCTCGATCTTCTGGCGCCGGGGCAAAGCGAACTCGGTGATCACAAAGACGACCGACAGGGCGACCGTCGACAGGCCGGCCAGGAACTCGACGGTCTTGTCGACCACGACGGAGGCCAGGATCTTGTTGCGATCGGCGCCGTCGAGGCAGAGGACCCGGACGGTCTCGCCGCCGATGTTGCCGGCCGGCGTCAGGTAGCTTACCGCGTAGCCGGCGACCCGGGAGCCGAAGATCTCCCCGAAGGGAATGCGCTCGCCCGAGGCGACGAGCAGGGCCCGCCAATTGAGGGAACGGATGAGCCAGTAGAGGACGCGCAGGCCGAAAAGCGCCGCGATCTCGAGCAGGCTGAGCCGCCCGAGCGCCCGCAGGATCTCCTTCGGGCCGGTCCGGGCGATCAGGTAGATGAACAGGCCGACGCCGGCGTAGCCGATGAGGCGGAAGACGAGCGTCCGGACCCGGGACTTCCGGTCGGGAAGCCGTCCGGCCTTCGGGCCGGTCCGAGTGAGCCTGAGCATCGCTTGACTCTCCTCCGTTAATGGCCTATTTTATTCTTTATTTTCGTGAAAACAAAGAAGGAACCTATGGATTGCCGGCCTTTAGGACGCGCGGCGACATCCCTGCTGGCCGTTTTCCTGGCCGGGACGGTGGTTCCAGCGGCCCCGGCGGCCGAGCGCCCCGTCTTTTCCCTGGCCGCGGCCGCCGCGGCGGGGGACGGTGAATCCGGCCCGGCGCCCGTCGCCTTCTCCCTGGCGGAGGGGACCGCGCCGGAGGCGTCCGGTCCGGCGGCGGAGGCCGCGGGCCCGGCCGCGCCCATGCCCAAGAAGTGGCGCCGCTTTCTCGTCCAGGAAGGCATCATGGCAGTCTATTCCACGATCAAGTACTGGAGCGAATACCACACCTGGATCGAGGACTGGCAGTTCGAGCTGACCTTTGCCGACCAGTACAAGCGGTTCCTGACCACCCAGGCCATCACCTTCGACTCGAACGCCTATGCCACCAACTGGACCCATGTTCTCGGCGGAGCCCTGTATTATCAGATGGCCCGGACCAATTACCTGACCTGGGCCGAGTCGGTCCTGGCCTCCTTCGCCTGCTCCGCGATCTACGAGTATGTCTCGGAGTGGCGCGAGGTCATCTCGATCAACGATATGGCGCTGACGACCTTCGGCGGCTATTCGCTGGGCGAGACCTGGTTCCAGGTCGGGGATTACCTCCACCACCGGCGCTCGCCCGTCCTCAGGGCCCTGGGCTTCGTCAACCCGGTCAACGAGCTCAACCAGTGGCTGGACCGGAAGAACCCGGCCTCCCAGGCCTACCCGGAGCCGGGCTGGGCCGCCATGGCCATCTCCGTCGCCGGCTGGCACTCCGCGGAGGCAGGCCGCCCGTCCTACGGCGCCGCCAGGGTCGAGATCGAGACCGAGCTCGTCCGCATCCCCGAATACGGCCGGACCGGCACGTTCAAGAAGCTCCTCCGGGACACGTCGCTGAGCGAGCTGGCCGCCGGCGTGACCTTGAAAGAGCGCCGGCCCGAGGACGGGAACGTCGTCGGGGGCCCGGCCGAGGAGATCGACGTCACGGCCCGGGTCGTCGGGTTGAGCTGGTACAGCCAGTCGATCGACGAGCTCGGCCGCGGTTCCGCCTTCTCCATCGGGCTCGGGTCGGCCCTGTCCTACGTGCGCAAGAGGCCGATCATCTACGACGCCCGGGGAGCCCGGGTCCATATCGAGCCGCCGCCGGCGACGCCGACCGATTTCCGGGACAAGATGACGGTGGCCCACATGTTCGGCCCGGTCGTCGACTGGACCCTTTTCGGCCGGGGCGTCAGGGTCCGGGCCGTGGCCGACGCCTATGCCGACTTCGCCCTGATGAACGCCTTCGCCTTCAACGCCTATTCCCAGGGCAGCGACATCGAGGGCATGAAGACGACGCTCTGCTATTACGGCTATTATTACGCCTACGGCGGGACCGCTTCGGCCCGCGTCGACGTCGATTGGGGCAACCTCGGGGTCCGCGCCCTGGTCAGCGGCCACGCCTGGGGGTCCTGGCAGGGGCGCGACCGGTTCCAGGACTCCATCACCAACAACGCCCGGGCCTCCGACACCCGCACCCGCTTCCTGGTCCGGGCCGGCTGGCGCTTCGGCGCCGTCCCCCTGAGGGTCTTCGCCGGGATCGAAGGCATCCATCGCTGGGGCAAGGTCGGCGACGTCCGCGCCGCCGGCAGCGAAACCCGGACCTTCGCCGGCTTGAGCTATCTTTTCTGAGCGCGGCCGGAGGGCCGGCCTCTCCACGGGCCGGATCCCGCGCTAACGCTTGCCGATGATCTCCCACCCCCGCCTGCGGGCCAGCCGCCGCAGCTTGCGGTCGCCGTGGACGGCCACCGGGTGGCCGACGAGCTCGAAGACCGGCAGGTCGGAGATGCGGTCGGCCAGGGCCCAGGAGCCCGGCCAGTCGATCCCCGCCGGGTCGATCCGGGCGAACAGGGCGTCGATCTTCCTCGGGCCGTAGGCGAAGATGCCCGTCTTGCGCCCGGTCAGCTTCCCCCCGGCCGTTTCGAGGCCGGTCCCGATGAGGACCTCGGCTTCGAGGCGCTCCCGGAGCTGGTCGACGATCAGCTGCAGCGAGCCCGAGAGGAGGACGACGCGGCAGCCCATGGCCCGGAGGCTGAGGATCTTGGCCCGCAGGCCTTCCGGCACCGCCCCCCGCAGGAAGCCGTGACCGAAGGCCACCGCCCAGGTCCGGACCTCTTCGGGGTCCCGGCCCCTGAGGACGAGCGCGTTGGAGCCGATAGCGTTCCGGAAGCCCAGGCGCAGCGTATCGCGGAGGAGGGACAGCAGGAATCCGGACATCTTGCGCAGGCCGATCCGGCCGTGGACGAAAAGGCTGAGGTAGAAGATCCGCTCGGCGTTCAGGCCCTTGAGGAGCGTGCCGTCGAGGTCTATGACGGCCAGGCGCGTGCCCGGCGGGAAAGAGATCCTGTCCATGGTCCTTGACGGCCCCGCGGCGCGCGCCGGGGATTCGTATCCGCCAGATATAGCACAGCCGTCCGGGCGAGTCAAAAGGCTAGAGGGCGCGGCCGCGCGGCTCCTTGGCGATGAGCAGGGTCGTCGGATCGAGCTTGAGGCGGAGGTCCTTGGGGGCCAGCCGGCCGTGGTCCTGGACCAGGTTGAAGTGGACGTGGTCGCCGTGGTGCTGCAGCGAGATCAGGACGTCGATCGTGCCCAGGAAATCCTTGAGCTCGTAGGGGCTGCCCTGCTCGTCGAACAGGGGCTCGTCCTTCTTGAGCGAGGCGCTGAGCCAGACCTCGAGGCCCAGGCGCCCGGCGAATTCCCGGAACTTCCGCAGGTCCTCCGGCCCGGCCTGGTCGAAGTCGAGCCCATCGACGATGACCGTTTCGGCCCGGAAGTTGCCGTGGACGATCATGGCCTCGAGGCTGCGCAGGACCTGCTCCGTCCGGCTGCCGTCCTGCTTGAAGTTCATGATGACCCGGCGCCGGATGAGGTCGTCGAACTCATCTAGGGCCGAGCGCATCTTCGGCGCCTTGGCGATCTCCTTGAAGATGTCCTCGTACCAGGTGACGATGTGGTCGACCCGGCTGGCATAGGAAACGTGGATGACGTACTGGCCCTGGAGAAGCTTGTCCGCGGCGATGTGGACGAGGCAGGCCGTTTTGCCGACGCCCTTGCGGCTGGCCAGGACTCCGACGTGGCCCTTGCCCAGCCCGCCGGATATGGACTTCTCGAGCACCCGCAGGGGGCTGCGCCGGATGATCTCTTCCTTGACCGTGATCGTCATGATCGTCTCCTCGCTATCTCTGGGACTTCTGCCGCTCGGCCTCGAGGTGCTGCTCGGCGAGCATCTCGGCGATCTGGGCCGGGACGCGTCCGTATTTCTGGAATTCCATGGTGAACTCGGCCTTGCCCTGGGTCAGGGAGCGCAGGACGGTGGCGTAGCCGAACATCTCGGCCAGCGGCACCTCGGCGTCGACCCGGGAGAACGTGCCGTCCTCGACGGAGCTGACGATGACGCCCCGCCGCTGGCTGATGGTGGCGAAGACGTTGCCGGCGAATTCCGACGGCCCCTCGACCGAGACCTTCATGATCGGCTCGAGGATCTGGGGCTTGGCCTTCATGTAAACCTGCCTGAAGGCGCCCTGGGCGGCCGTCTGGAAGGCGTTGTCGGACGAATCCACCGGGTGGTACTGGCCGTCGTTGACGATGACCTTGACCCCGATGACGGGAAAGCCGATGAGCTGGCCCTTCTTGAGGACCGCCCGGAAGCCCTTCTCGCAGGAGGGGATGAACTCGCGCGGGATGCGGCCGCCCTTGACCTCGTTCGAGAACTCGAAACCGCCCTTGGCCAGGGGCTCGAGCCGGCCGATGATCCGGGCGTACTGGCCGGCGCCGCCGGTCTGCTTCTTGTGGGTGTAGTCGAAGTCGACGGCCTGGCTGATGGCCTCGCGGTAGGCGACCTGGGGCGCGCCCGTCCGGACCTCGGCCCGGTACTCGCGCTTCATGCGCTCGACATAGACGTCCAGGTGCAGCTCGCCCATGCCCTGGATGATGGTCTCGTTCGACTCCGGGTCGACGTAGGTCCGGAAGGTCGGGTCCTCCTTGGTGAAGCGGTTGAGGGCCTTGGCCATGCGGTCGGCGGCGGCCTTGTCGACGGGCTCGATGGCCAGCGAGACGACCGGCTCGGGGACGTAGATGGCGGTCATGGCCAGCTCGAGGCCGGGGCTGCAGAACGTGTCGCCCGAGGCGCATTCGACGCCGAAGAGGGCGACGATGTCGCCCGGGCCGGCTTCGGCGATCTCGACCATCGTGTCGGCGTGCATGCGGACCAGGCGGCCGACCTTGATCTTCTGGCCCGAGCGGCTGTTGACGAGCTCGTCGCCCTTGCGGAGCGAGCCCTGGTAGACTCGGATGTATGTCAGCTGGCCGTAGGGCCCGTCCTCGAGCTTGAAGGCCAGGGCCACGGTCTTGGCCCCGGCGTCGGAGGACAGGACGCGCTCGGCCCCGCCGGCGGCGAGGTCCACGGCCCGGTTCTCGACCTCGGCCGGGTCCGGCAGGTAATGGACGACGGCGTCGAGGAGGGGCTGGATGCCCTTGTTCCGGTAGGCCGAGCCGATGAAGACCGGGACCAGCTCCCGGGCCAGGACGCCCTTGCGGACGGCCGCCCGGATCATGTCCTCGGTCGCTCGCCCCTCGAGCGCCGCCTCCATGAGCTCGTCGGAGAAGAGCGAGGCGGCGTCGATCAGCTCCTCGCGGCGCCGGGCGGCTTCGGCCGCCAGGTCCCCGGGGACGGGCTCGACCCGGATGATCTCGCCCTCCAGGCCGTCGAAGTAGAGGGCCTTCATGGCCACCAGGTCGACCAGGCCGTTGAAGGCGCCCTCGAGGCCGATCGGCAGCTGCATCAGGACGGCCCGGTGGCCGAGCTTGTCGGAGATCTGGTCGCGGACCTTGATGGGGTTGGCCCCGACCCGGTCGGCCTTGTTGACGAAGGCGATGAAGGGGACCTTGTAGCGGCGCAGCTGGCGGTCGACGGTGATGGTCTGGGACTGGACGCCGCCGACCGAGCAGAGGACGAGGATGGCCGAGTCGAGCACCCGCAGGGACCGCTCGACCTCGATGGTGAAATCGACATGGCCGGGCGTGTCGATGATGTTGACCGAGTGCCCGGCCCACTCGACGTTGGTCGTGGCCGAGGCGATGGTGATGCCGCGCTCCCGCTCCAGCTCCATGGAGTCCATGGTGGCCCCGACGCCGTCCTTGCCCTTGACCTCATGGATCTTGTGGATCTTTTTACAGTAAAAGAGGATCCGCTCCGTCAGCGTCGTCTTGCCGGAGTCGATGTGGGCGCTGATGCCGATGTTGCGCATCCGGGCGATGTCGGTGGTCATAGCCAGCTCACTTTTTCCAGAATGAATGCTTACGCCTGTTGTGACGTTCGGGGTTCTGCCGTTGAGGGTCTACGGATGTTCCGAAATCGAACAGTCGATGCCGTATTATAGCCGAAAGCCGGGATTTCCTCAAGGGGAAGGCCGGAGGGCGGGTTGTGTCCGGCCGCCGGCCGGCCTATAATCCCGGGGAAGACCGGAGGACCCCATGAGAACGAAACTCCTGGCCTGGGCCGCGGCCCTGGCCCTGGCGGCGGCCGCCCAGGCCGCCCCCCAGCCCCAGCCGCCGTTCGACGAATTCTTCTTCGACAAGGCCTGGCGCATCGACTTCTACCATATGGGCGACGCCAAGTCCGAGAGCTTCGTCCTGCGCCGGATCGCCGAGGAGGGCGCCTGGCCCGAGCCGAAGGCCGCGCTCCTGCCGCCTTTCGATTACGGGCGCTACGTCTGCCGCGTCTACGACGCCGCCTCCAACCGGCTCATCTTCTCCCGCGGCTTCGACACCATGTTCGGCGAATACAAGACGACCTCGCCGGCCCTGGCCGGCTCGGTCCGGGTCTTCGAGCGGTCCCTCCGCGTCCCCGCGCCCAGGCGCCCGGTCCTCTTCGTCATCGAGCAGCGCGACAAGCGCAACCTGCTGCACCCCGTCTTCAACCAGTCGATCGACCCCGCCGATTACCACATCCTCCGCGAGCCCCCGGCCCAGGGGGACTGGATCTACGAGGCCCGCGTCGCCGGCGATCCCCACGACGCCGTCGACCTCGTCTTCCTGGCCGAGGGGTACGCCGCGGCCGACCGGGACAAGTTCAGGGCCGACGTCGACCGGATGGCCGCCTTCCTCTTCTCGGTCGAGCCCTACAAGGCCCTCAAGGCGCGCTTCAGCGTCCGGGGCGTCTTCCGGGACTCGCCGGAGAGGGGCATGGACGAGCCCCGCCAGAGGTCCTACAGGAAGACCGTCCTCGACGCCTCCTTCAACGCCTTCGACCTCGACCGCTACATGCTCGTCGAAGCCGATCACCGCATGCACGAGATGGCCGGCCAGGTCCCCTACGACATCCTGGCGGTGCTGGTCAACAGCCCGCGCTACGGCGGCGGCAGCATCGGCCTCGATTACTGCGTCAGCACCGTCGACCACGCCGCCAGCCCCCAGGTCTTCGTCCACGAGCTCGGCCACTCCTTCGCCTACCTGGCCGACGAGTACTACGATTCCGAGGTTTCCTACAACGACTTCTATCCCAAGGGCATCGAGCCGCTGGAGCCCAACATCACCGCCCTTCTCGACCCGGCCCGGGTCAAATGGCAGGACCTGCTCTCGCCCGGGATCGGGATCCCCACGGAGTACGGCAAAGCCCGGATGGAGGCCCTCCGGGCCGAGCTCCGGGCGGGCCAGGAGGCGAAGGCCCGGGCCCTCGAGGCGGCCCGCGGGAAGAACGCCCCGGCCGGGGAGATCCAGGCGATCGAAGCCCGGGCCAAGGCCGCCGAGGATGAGCTGGGCAAGAAGATGGCCGAGCTGAAGGCGGCCGTCATGGACCCCCTGGCCGACAAGGTCGGCGTCTTCGAGGGGGCCGGCTACGCCTCGAAAGGCCTGTACCGGCCGATGATCCACTGCATCATGATCAGCAGCCCGAAGAACGAGTTCTGCCGGGTCTGCCAGCGGGCCATCGCCCGGATGATCGACTTCCTCAGCGGCCGGGGCTGATCCCCGGCCGCGCCGGCGGGCCTACTTCTGCGGGTTCGTCAGGCCCTTGAAGTCGATGACCGGGATGACCTTGTCCGGCATGATGCCCCACTGGACGTTGGGGGCCAGCTTCTGGACGAACTCCCACTGGATGATGGTCGGGTTCTTGGTCAGGGCCGCCTGCCGGATCTCGATGCTCTTGGCGTCGCCCTCGGCCTCGACGATCTTCTGCTCCTTGCGGATCTTCTCCTGCTCCAGCTTGTTCTTCTCGGTGGTGATGTTCTCCAGGGCGATCTGCTTCTCCTCGAGCGTCTTGGCGTACTCGGGCGTGAAGATGATGTTGCGGATGACGATCTCGTCGAGGACCAGGCCGTTCTTCTCGAACTTGGGCGAGATCTCGTCGAAGAGGGCCTGCTGGGCCTCGTAGCTCTTCTTGGTGTAGAGGTCGTAGGCGGCGAAGCGCGTCGGGACGCGGCGGCCGGAGCCGCGGATCTCGGTCTTGACGACCTTCTCCACGTACTCGCGCTCGGTGCCCAGGTTCTGAACGATCCAGGCGGCTTTGCCCGGCGCGATCATGAACCGGGCCGTCATGCCGACGCGGATCTGCTGGCCGTCCGAGGTCAGGGCGGTGATGATGATGTCGGGATAATCGGCCTCGCTCGATTGAGGCGTTTCGGAGGCCTCGTAGGTTTTCTTCAGGGTCGGGAAGATGACGACGCTGTCGATGAACGGCACGATGAGGTGCAGCCCGGGGCTCAATTCCTGGCGCACCGCGCCGAGCCGCTTGACGACGCCGACCGTCCCGGCCTGGACCGTGACCAGGGACTGGACGACCAGCACGAGGGCGATGACCGCGACGGCCGCCCAGACGACCAGGCCCTTCTTGCTCCTGAACCAAGCGCCGAAGCCGCCGCCGAGGCGCTCGCGCTGGGCCACGAGGGCGGCCATGAGGACGATGCCGAGGACGAAGGCGATGATGATACCGGACATGGAAGCTCCTCCTGCGGGACGGGATGGGAATCGGACCGATTATAACCCGGATTGAAGGCCGGGCGGAAGCGTCTTCAGGCGGCGGACTCGATGACGCCGCCGCCGGCGACCGTCTCGCCGTCGTAAAAGACGGCCGACTGGCCGGGCGCGACGGCGGCCACGGGCTCGTCGAAGTCGACGCGGCAGCGCCCGCCGTCGAGCGGGGCGACGAGGGCCGGGACCGGCCGTCCGCCCGACCGGACCTTGGCCCGGACCCGGAACGGGGCGGCCGGGGACTCGAACGGCCCCCAGACGCAGTCCCGCACGGCAGCAGCGCGGCGGAGCGTCTCGCTCTCCGGGCCGACGACCAGGCGGTTGGCGGCGGCATCGATGGCCAGGACGTAGAGGGGGACGGGGGAGGAGATGCCAAGGCCCTTGCGCTGGCCGACCGTGTAGTAACCGACGCCCCGGTGGCGGCCGAGGATCCGGCCGTCGCGGTCGACGATCTCGCCGTCGCCCGGACCGGGGCCGACCAGGTCGCCGATATCGCCGGCGTAAAAGTCCTGGCTTTCGCGCCGGTCGTGGACCGGCAGGCCGGCCTCGCGGGCCAGGGCGCGGACCCGGGCCTTGGTCAGCCCGCCCAGGGGGAAGAGGGCCTCGGCCAGCTGGGCCTGGCTCAGCCGGTAGAGGAAATACGACTGGTCCTTGGCCGGATCGGCCGCCCGCATCAGGACGCGGCGGCCGGTCGCGGCGTCGAGGCCGAGGCGGGCGTAGTGCCCGGTGGCGAAGCGGTCGAAGACGAGGCCGGCGGCCCGGGCGGCGGCGGGCAGGATGCCGAACTTGACCCGCTCGTTGCAGCGGACGCAGGGATTGGGAGTGGTGCCGGCCGCGTAGGCCTCGCGGAAGTAGCGCAGGACCTGGCCCTCGTAGTCGGCGGCGCAGTCGACCGTCCGGAAGGGGATGCCGAGCCTGGCCGCGACCTCGGCGGCGGCCCGGATGTCCGCGGCCTCGTCCGGGCCGTAGCAGGCGCTCCTGACCGGGGCCGGCCCTTCCGCCCCGGGCCACAGCGTCATCAGGACGCCGGAGACCTCGTGGCCTTCACGTTGGAGGAGCAGGGCGGCGACGGCGGAATCGACCCCGCCGCTCAGCCCGACGGCGATCTTCATGCCCGGGCCCGGGCCTTCCCGCGGGCCGGAGCGACGGCCCGGTTGAGGCTGCCCATGCGGTAGCCCTCGACGTCGACGGAGGTCCAGAGGTAGCCCAGGCGCCGCAGCCGGCCCGCGATCCGGCGGGCCATGGCCGGCCGCACCAGGCGGGCCAGATCGGCGGCCGGGACCTCGAGGCGGGCCAGGTTCCCGTGGTGGCGGAGCCGGACGACGGGAAAACCCAGCTCCCGGAGGAACTTCTCGCCGGCCCGGATCCGGTCCAGGACCTCGGGCGTGATCGGCGTGCCGTAGGGGACGCGGCTGGCCAGGCAGGGATTGGCCGGCTTGTCCCAGGTCGCCAGGCCGAGCTTCTTCGACAGCGCCCGGACGTCGTTCTTCGTCAACCCGGCCTCGAGGAGGGGGCTGACGACGCCGAGCTCCTCGGTGGCCCGGCGGCCGGGGCGGTAATCGGCGAGGTCGTCGACGTTGGAGGCGTCATAGACGGCGCCGACGCCGAGGGTCCCGGCCAGGTCCGCGATCCTGGCGAAGAGCTCGCGCTTGCAGTGGTAGCAGCGGTCGGCCGGATTGGCGGCGAAGGCGGCGCAGGCGAGCTCGTTCGTTTCGAGGAGGACATGCCGGACGCCGAGCTCGCGGGCGGCCCGCCGGGCGGTCCGCTTCTCCTCGGGCGTATAGGTTTGGGACACCCCGGTCACGGCGATGACGTTGGCCGGGCCGAGGACGTCGGCGCAGACCTTCAGGAGCAGGGTCGAGTCCACGCCGCCGGAGAAGGCCACCAGGGCCTTGGAGCGGGAACGGAGAACGGCCTTCAGGCGGTCGACCTTGGCGCGCGGCACGCTCATGGGAGATTCACTATACCACAGCCGGCCGGGGGCCGCCTCAACCCTGCTTCAGGGCCCAGGCCTTGAGGTCTTCGTAGGGCATCTCCCCGCAGACCGCGTCCCGGGCGCCGGGGTTGAGGAAGGTCGGGACCCTCAGCTGGCCGCCGCACTTCGGGGCGATGATCTCCAGGTATGAGCGCATGAGGTCGGCGTTCTCTTCATCGTGCCAGACCTCGCGCCGGTCGAAACGGACGGGCGTTTCCCGTTCGAGCCGCTCGACGAGCGGCATCATCCTCTTGCAGTGCGGGCATTCCCGCCCGTGGAACATGATGAGATTCGGCATCAGGTCCTCCTGACGAACAGCCCGCACCAGCATTCCCCGTTCGGGACCCCCCTGTAGGTCTCGTGGACGGTGAAGTTGCAGGGGCAGACGAGCTTGAGATCCTCTTCCCGGTTCTTGGTCCGCAGCCGGCAGGGGCAGAACTTGAAGCCGTGGCTCTTCTCGTTCTCGAAGATGCCGGAGAGGAGCAGGTCGACTTTTTCGCGGTCGGGGTTGACCCGGAACTCGTTCCCGGCGGCGAACCGCTCAATGGCCCCGCGGAAGTCCTCCGGGGCCAGGGCCACGTCCTGCCCGCTGCCGAGGAACTTCCGGGCCTCCTCGGCCGAGATCTCGACGTAGGCCTGAAGGACCTTGCAGGTGGGGCAGAGCTCGGGCGGGGCGATGCCGAAGTGGATGTCGTTGCAGACGAAACATCGCCAGTAACGCTTCTTCATCGACACCCTCCGCCGCGGATTCCTTATCATATTACTAGGAAATGAAGCCGGGGTCAAACCTCGGCGCGGGGCCCTCCGGAAGGGGTCAAACCTTTAATTCTTTAATTTTCGGCTGGACCTCCACAAAGAGAGTCTGGAAAATTAAATAATTAAAGGTTTGACCCCATCTTATCGCGGCGCCCCGCCGCGAGGGTTGACCCCTTCCGTCGGAATAACCCGCTAGAAGTTGATGACGATCGAGGTCGTCAGGAAGGTGTCGAGTTTTTTCAACGGATAGGGCACCGTCAGCCCCGTCGGCTCGCCGAGCGTGTCTAGGAGCGTCAGGTTCTGCAGCGCCGGGATGTGGGTGTAGAGCGTCCGCAGGCTCATTTTGAGGGCTATCGACTTGGAGATCGAGGCCGTGACCGAGTTGGCCCAGTCGAGCCGCCAGTCGGGGGCGTTCTTGAGGTTGTCGTCGAAGACGAGTTGGCTCGTCAGCTTCGAGCTGTCGAGGACCTTCTGGTCGGCGCCGAAGGTGAAGCGGAACCCGGCGAAGGATTCCGAATCCTGGCCGACATATTGCCGCAGGGTGTAGGTCATGCCGGCCGACGACTTGACCTGGGTCCGGGCCTTCTCGACCCAGGAGAAGCCGAAGCCGGTCGTGGCGATGACGCGGTTTTCGACGCCGGCGAAACGGTTCCGGTCCCAGCTCAGGCCGGCCTGGCCGGTCAGCTTCTTCGAGACGCGGCGGTCGTACTGGCCGGCCAGGACGTAGTTTTCCGAAACCTTGCGCGTGACCTTTTCTTCCAGGATGTCGAAATCGTCGACCGTCCCCTGGGCCGTCCGCGTCGTCGTCGTCGCGTTGCTCTTCAGGATGTAGGTCTTGAAAAGGAGGGCGTCGTTGGCCCATTTCCTGGAGAACGACGTGCCCAGGCTCAGCGCCGAGGTGGAGGTGTTGCCGCCCGTGACCACGTAGCTGACCTCGGCCGTGGCCGTCCAGGGGCCCAGGAGCCCGTTTTTTTTCTCCTGGGCCGAAACGGCCGGAGCCGCGAGGGCCAGGCCGGCCAGAAGAGCGGCCGCGGCCGCGAAGGCGGGGGATCTCGCGAGTGAGGCTCTCTTGATCATGAGCAGTCTCCTTTAGCGTCGGCCTTGTCCTTGTCATTAAAGCGGTCGGGAAAAATCCTGTCAAGCGGTTTCCCGCTCCGCAGTGAGGGCCCGTCCCGCGCCCCGGGGGATCAGGCCCCGGCGGCGTCGAAATAGAGGGCGGCCGCGCCGAGGATGGCGATGTTCTCGGTCTCCGAGACCTCGATCCTCAGCCGCTCCCTGGCGATCGAATAGGCGTAGGTCCGGAAGGCTTCCCGGAGCGCCTCCCGGAAAAAGGCGTAGGAGCGGCTGACCGAGCCGCCGAGAACGATGATCTCGGGGTCGACGGCGTAGCAAACCGCCTTGACCGCCTGGCCCAGGTGGCGGCCGAACTCGGCGAAGATCTCGAGGGCCCGGGGATCGCCGCGGCCGGCCCGCTCGGCGACGGCCCGGCCGGTCGTGCCGTGGACGCGCCGGAAGAATTGGCCGCTGGCGTAGGCCTCGAAGTTCCGGTCGAGGTAGGGAAGCATGCCGAACTCGCCGGCGCCGCAGTTGGCGCCCGAGTAGAGGCGCCCGTTGGCGATGACGCCGGAGCCGAGCCCCGTCCCGACGATCAGCCCGACCCCGCTGTCGTACGGCTTGATCTTGCCGAAATATTTTTCTCCGGCGGCGAAGCAGTTGGCGTCGTTGTTGACATAGACCGGCAGGCCGTAACGTTCCGCGAGCAGGGCCCGGAGGGGGACCTCCCGCCAGGAGGGGATGTTCTGGACGTCATAGACCGTGCCGGTCCCGATGTCGATGATCGAGGGCACGCCGGCCCCGAGGCCGGCCACCCCCGGGCGCAGGACGGCGTCGACGGCGCCGAAGAGGTCCTCCAGGACCTCCTCCGCCGCGCCCTGGCCGCGCACCGGGACCGAGCGGACGTCGGCCAGCCGGCCGTCGACGACCAGGCCGGCCCGGACGTTGGTCCCGCCGAGATCGATGCCGATGACCGCCGGGCCGCTCATGCCGCCGCCTTCCTCTCCCTCTTCCGCAGCGCGATCGTCCGGTTGGCGATGAGGGGCCGGGCCCAGAGGCCGATCGACAGGATATAGCCCAGGGTCAGGTAAAGGACGAAGAGGCCCTGCCGCAGGCCGAAGGCGTCCCCGACGCGGCCGATGATCAGGGGCCAGATGGCCCCGCCGACGATGCCGGTGCAGAGGATGCCGGAGAAGGCGCCGTGCCGGCCGGCCACCGAGTTGAGGGCCAGCGAGAAGATGATCGGCCACATGACCGAGGCGGCGAAACCCAGGAGGGGGAACATGACCAGGGCCAGCGGCCCGGGCCCGAACAGGGCCAGGGTCAGGAAGACGAGGGCGGCCGCCGTGAAGGCGACGAGGACCCTGCGGCTGTCGAAGAGCTTCAGCAGGCCCAGGCCGAGGATGCCGCCCAGGGTCATCAGCAGCCAGAACAGGGCCACCCGCTGGGCGCCGACCGTCTGCTGATCGTAGCCGTGATAGGTCTGGAGGAACTTGGAGATCCAGAAGGATACGCCCTGCTCGGTGCCGACGTAGGCGAAGATGCCGAGGAAGTACAGGACGACCGTCCGGTCCCGGAACAGGGCCCGGTGGACGGCCCAGGCCCCGGCCCGCTCGTCCTCCCGGCGCTCGACGACCGGGAAGCGGACGGCCGCCAGGACCGCGATCATGGCCAGCAGGATGGCGGCGAAGACCCAATAGACCGAGACCCAGGCCAGGCCGGGCCGGACGAGCCGGGTCATCAGCCCGACGAGCGGCTTGCCCTCGGCCCCGGGCCGGCCGATGTTCCGGACGAAATAGGAATAGATGAAGGGGCTCAGGAACGACGCTCCGCCGAAGATGAGCTGGGCCAGGACGGAATTGAAGGCGTAGTGCTCCTCGCCGCCGGCGACACGGAGCAGGGGGTTGATGACCACTTGGAGGGCGGCGAAGCCGGCCCCGATGAGAAAGAGCGACGCCAGGAACACGGGGTAGCTCGGCCAGAGAGAGATGAGCAGGGCCCCGGCCAGGGCCAGGCCGAAGGCCGCGACCATGACCGGCTTCTCCCGGCAGCGCTCGACCAGGAGGCCGGCCGGGATGGACATGACGCCGTAGGCGACGAAGAAGGCGAAGGCCAGGAGGCCGACGAAGGTCAGGCTCAGGCCGAAGCTCCGGCCGACGTCGGCGTTGATGGCCCCGATGACGTTGGTGACGAGCGAGATGACGAAGAACGTCAGCATCGTCAGGACGACCAGGCCCGGCGAGCGCCGGGGCCCGGCCGGCGAAGGAGGGAAGCCGTTCCCCATGAGATGCCTTTCGCTGTCCGTTCGATCCTCCTTCCGGGCGGGCGGCGCGTCAGCGCGGCTTCGGACCGCCCGTCTGCTCCTTCTCGCGCTGGAGCTCGATGAGGTCGACCGTCTGGGAGAAGTCGCCCAGGAGCCAGCGGCAGAAATAATCGGCCCGGAACCAGAACCAGTAGTCGCCCATGTCGCCGTAGCCGTGGCGCTGGCCGGGGAAGACGAAGAAGTCGAAGCGCTTGCCGGCCTTGATCAGGGCCGCGGCCAGGCGCAGGGTGTTGGCCGGATGGACGTTGTCGTCGATATCGCCGGTCGTGATCAGGAGATGGCCCTTGAGGTTCCGGGCGATCTCGGAGTTCTTCTCGATCGAGTACTCGAACTTGACCTGGCCGTCCTTGTCCGTGATCTCCTTGACGCCGTGGTGCTTCTCGCTCCACCAGCGGTTGTAGACGTTGTTCTCGTGGTTGCCCGAGGAGGAGACGGCGACCTTGAAGAAATCCGGGTAGACGAGCAAGGCCGCCGTGGACATGAAGCCGCCGCCGGAGTGGCCGTAGATGCCGACCCGGTCCATGTCGATGTAGGGATGCCGGGCGGCCAGCTGCTCGATGGCCCGCTTCTTGTCGGCCAGCCCGTAGTCGCGGAGGTCGCCGTAGCCGTAGTTGTGGTACCACTTCGACCGCGTGGGGTGGCCGCCGCGGTTGCCGACCTCGATGACGACGAAGCCGAGTTGGGCCAGGGCGACGTTGGCGTTGCGGGGCACGAAGGTCTTGGCCACGCTCTCGGTCTGCGGCCCGGGGTAGACGTAGGCGATGACGGGGTAACGGGCCTCCGGATTGAAGTCGAAAGGCTTGTACATGACGCCGTAGAGGTCGGTGACGCCGTCGTCGGCCTTGACCTTGAAGGGCTCGGGGAACTTGAAGCCGGCCGCCAGCAGGGCCGTGACGTCGGTCGCCTCGAGCTCGAGGACGAGGCCGCCGGAGGCGTCGCGGAGCTCCGCCCGGGGGGCCTGGTCGACCCGGGAGGCGTTGTCGACGAACCAGCGGCAGGCGTCGTTCATGTCGGCGTCGTGGGAGGCGTCGCCCTTGTCCAGCTGCTTCAGCCCCGATCCGTCCAGGTTGACCCGGTAGAGGTGGGTGTAGTAGGGATCCTCGCCCGGCTCCCGGCCGCAGGCCGCGAAATAGAGGACGCGGGCCTTCTCGTCGACCCTCTCGATGGCCTGGCCGACGAACTCGCCGGACGTCAGCTGGGCCTTGAGCCGGCCGCCGCCGTCGTAGAGGTAGTAATGGCCCCAGCCGTCCCGCTCGGACCACCAGATCATCTCCCGGCCGCCGTCGATCAGGCGCAGGCCCTGGGCCTCGACATAGGTGTTCAGGCGCTCCTCGATGAGGACCTTGACCTCGCCGGTGGCCGTGTCGGCGACGCAGACGTCCAGGCCGTGGAGGTCGCGCGACTGGCGGCCGAAGTAGAGCTTGTCGGCCGTGTCGGCCAGCCACTGGGCCGGCGGCGGGTAGTCCTTCTCCCGGTCGAGGGCCAGGCGCGGGGCCATGAAGATGTTGACGGACTGGTCCTTGAACCTGTCGGCCTTGACCTTGACCTTGGTCCCGGCGGCCAGGTCGACGACCAGGATCTCGGGCTGGGGCTGGTTCTCCTCGCCCGGCATCTCGTAGCGGTAGGTCTGCAGGGTCGGCCGCGGCTCGGCCAGGGAGTTGATGACCCAGAGGTCGGCCACCTTGCGCTCGTCGCTGCGGACGAGGGCGATCCTCTTCGAGTCCTTCGACCAGAGGATCATGACGGCCGGGCGGCGGAAGTCCTTGCGCTCCTTCTCGTCCTTCTGGAGCTCCTTCTTCTCCTCCTCCTCGAGATCCCGGGCGTAGGAATAGTGCTCCTCGCCGTCCGTGGTCAGCTGGGTTTCCTTGATGGCCTTGTCGTCGGCCTTCTTCAGGGCCCGCTCGAAGCTCTCGGCGTCCATCAGGAACAGGTTCTCGCCGCGGGCGAAGACGACGGCCTTCCCGTCCGGCGAGACCGAGGCCCAGCGGGGCCGCTTGGCGGGCGCTTTGTAGTCCTCGACCAGGGCCAGCTGCCCGGTCGCCAAGGCGTAGGTGAAGGCCAGGACCTTGGTCTTCTTCTCCGGTTCCTTGGCCTTGTCGGCTTCCTTGTTCTTCCGGGTGTCCTGTTCCTTTTCTTTCTCCTTCTCCTTGTCCTGCTCCTGGACCTTCTCCTCCTCCTTGGCGATCTCGGAGGCCTTGACGATCTTGCCGTTGAGGAGGATGTCGTTGTCCTTGGGCACCTCGACCTCGAACTGGATGGCCGTGTCCTTGCGGATGAACTTGATCGCCTTGATGGGCAGGTGCTGGGCGTCGTAGGGGGAGAGGAGGATGCGGGTCAGGGCGGCGGCCATCCGGGCGTTGTCGAAGAGAGGCTTCTTCGTCCGGGCGGCCGGGTCAACGATCATCCAGCGCCGGCCCTGGCTCGTTTCGTAGCTGTACCAGAAGCGGTCCCCGGTTTCCAGCCAGTGCGGCGTCACGGACGTGTCGAAGACCAGTTTGCCGACCTTGGCCGGCATCCAGCGCGCGGCCAGCTCGTAATTGGCCTTCCGTCCCTCGGGCCCGGCGGCCCGGGCGGGGGCGGGAACGAGGATGGAGAGGACGAGGACGAAGGCCGCGGCGACGGCGGCCAAGCGGGATGAGGCTCGGAACGACATGGGCGGGTCCTCCTTGCAGGATGATCGCTGCCCGAGAGGCGCAGGACGGGGATTATAGCATGCCCGGCCTAAAAGAGGGCGAGCGAGTATTCACGCAGCCGGGCCTGGCGCCGGCGGGCATCGGGCATCAGGCGCCCGAGCTCGCTCCAGAAGTCCCGGCCGTGGCCGCGGACCCGGGTGTGGACGAGTTCGTGGAGGATGACGTAATCGGCCAGATCGGGAGGGACGGCGGCCAGGAGGACGTTGAGCTGGATCCGGCCGGAGCGGGAGGCGCTGCCCCAGAGCGTGGCCTGCCGCCGGACGCTGAGCCGGCCGGCCCGGAAGCCGTGCTGGCCGGCCAGGGCCTCCAGGCGCCCGGCCAACAAAGCCCGGGCCGGCCGCCGGTCGAGACCTTCGGCCGCAGCGACGGCGTCGCGGCAGCGCTCGCGGGCCCGTTCGATCCGGGCCAGGCTGCGCCGGATCCAGGCCAGCCGGGACAGGGCCAGGCGGCGGGCCTCCTCGAACGGGACCCGCAGGGGGACGGAGACGCGGACGCCGCGCGAGGCGCGGACGGCGATGGAAACGCGCCGGGCCCGCCGGCTTTTGGCGAAGACGACGGGCCCGACGCCGTCGAGCTCATAGACCCGGAACGGCGCCGCCGGATTCCGCGGGGACCCCTCCCGCCGGGGCCGGTCCCCGCCGCCGCCGGCCGGGCCGCTCGAGCCTTCAATCCTCGAAATAGAACCGCCTCCGGCTCGGCTTGGCGTTGACCTTGTCGGCGTCCAGGGCCCACATGCCGCGGCCGTGGGTGGCGATGACGATGATGTTGTCCCGGGGGTGGACGATCAGGTCATGGACGTAAACGGTCGGCAGGCCGCTGCCGAGGGCGGTCCAGGTCTGGCCGCCGTCGAGGCTGGCGTAGACGCCCATGTCGGTCCCGACGTAGAGGATCTTGGCGTCGACCGGGTCCTCGCGGATGACGTTGACCGGCCCGACGGGGATGCCCTTGGCCAGGCTGGTCCAGGTCCGGCCGAAGTCCGCCGATCTCCAGACGTAGGGCGTGAAGTCGTCGTCGCGCTTGCCGTTCTGGGTCAGGTAGACCGTGCCCAGGTCGTAGGCCGAGGCCACGACCCGCGACATCCACTTGCCGTGGGCCAGGCCGGCCGTGATCTCGGCCCAGGCCCGGCCGCCATCCCTGGTCACCCAGAGCCGGCCGTCGTCGGTGCCGGCGTAGAGAAGGCCGTACCGCAGAGGCGACTCGGAGAGGGTGGAGAGCGTCTGGTAACGGATGTCGCCGCGGGTGGCCGGATCGTTGGTGGTCAGGTCGGGGCTGATGCGCTCCCAGGTGTCGCCGCGGTCGAGCGACCGGAAGACGCATTGCATGCCGTGGTAGAGGATGTTCGGGTTGTGGGGCGAGAGGAGGAAGGGGGCCAGCCACTGGCCGCGCAGGGGCGGCTCGTTCGGGTAAAGGACGGGCAGGATCGATTTGGTCAGCGGATAGCCGGGGAAGGGGCCGGGCCGGCCGTATTCGCTCCGCTGGATCGTCCCGTAGAACTCGGCGGAATAGACGATGGCCGGGTCGGTCGGATCGACGGCGTGGTTCGAGCCCTCGCCGCCGGGCGCCGTCTCGAACTCTTGCGCCGGGATCTTGTCGCGGCCGGCGGCCAGGTCGACCTTGCCGCGGAAGCTGCCGTGATCCTGCATGGAGCCGTAGACCTTGAACGGCGTGGCCATGTCGTAGTTGAGGTTGAAGAACTGGCAGACGTTGATCTCCTTCTGGAAGTAGCGCCAGTTCCGGCCCTTGTCGTAGGACACGGCCAGCCCCTGGTCGAAGCCGAGGAGGAGATAGTTCGGGTTGTCCGGGTCGATCCACAGGGCGTGGTGATCGACGCCGGGAACGCGCAGGGTCTTGTACGTCTTGCCGCCGTCGGCCGAGACGCTGAAGCGCACGCCCAGGACGTAGGACGTCTCCGGGTCCGTGGGATCGACCCGGATCTGGCCGAAGACCCAGCCGTAGGTGCCGGAGTGCTGCTGCATCAGGGTCTTCTGCTGGGGGGTCAGTCCGCTCACCTGTGTCCAGGCGGCTCCGCCGTCGTCGGACCGGTAGACCGTGGCCCCCTTGATGAAGCCCGACGAGGGGACGCCGTAGGAGTCGGCCGTCTCCCGGGGCGACGGCTCCCGGGCGATCTCGTAGTTGTCGACCAGGGCGTAGAGCGTGTCGGGCTTGGCCAGGCAGAGGTCGAGGCCGATGCGGCCGCGCCAGCGGGCCTCCGGCAGGCCCTTGTTGACGGGCGTCCAGGTCCGGCCGCCGTCGGTCGTCTTGAAGATCCCGCTGCCGGTCGAGGAAGCGTCGTTTCGCGGGTCGTTCCATTTCTTGCGGGTCCGCTGCCACATGGCGGCGTAGAGCGTGTCGCTCGAGCGCGGATCCATGACCAGGTCGTAGGCCCCGGTCTCGTCGTTGACGAACAGGATCCTGCTCCATGTCCGGCCGCCGTCGACCGTCTTGTAGACGCCGCGGTCGGGGTTCTTCGTCCACTCGTGGCCGCCGGCTGCGACATAGACGACGTCGGGGTTGGCGGGGTGGACGACGATGCGGGCGATGGTGTTCGTGTCGGCCAGGCCCATGTGCGTCCAGCTCTGGCCGCCGTCGGCGGATTTGTAGACGCCCAGGCCGGCCTGGGAGCTGCGGAAGATGTTGTGCTCGCCGGTGCCGACCCAGAGGATCTTCGGGTCGGACGGGGCCAGGGCGATGTCGCCGATGGCCGCCGTGGCCTGGGCTTCGAAGACCGGCGTCCAGGTCACGCCCTCGTTGTCCGTCTTCCAGACGCCGCCGGAGGCCGAGGCGGCGTAGAACGTGTAGTTCCGGCCCTTGGGGGCGACGACGGCGACGTCGGTCATCCGGCCGCTGACGTTGGTCGGGCCGAGGAACTGCCACTTCAGGTCCTTGAGCTTCGAGGCGGCTTCCAGGGCCTGGAACTCCCCGAAGCCCTTGAGCCGCAGCTCGGGAGCGGTGGACTGCAGGACCGCGGGTTTCCGGGCCTGCTGGGCGGCCAGCCCGGCGGCCGCGGCCAGCCCGACGGCCAGGACGATCAGGATCTTTCTCACAGGATCATGCCGGCAGAGAGTCATCGAGTCCCTCCTGAGGATGTTTGAACGGCTCACGGCCGTTTTTTGCCCGCCGCGGCCAGGGCCCGCCCCTTGGCTGCGCATTCGCTCGAGCGGGCCGCGTCGCCGACCCGTCCGTAGAGCTCGGCCAGGAGAAGATAGCCCGAGGCCAGGTCGGCCGGCTCGGGCCCGAGAGCCATCCCCCGGCGCACCAGGGCGATGGCCTCCGGATAGCGTTCGCCGACGGTCAGATGGAGGCGGGCCAGGTAGAAGTAGGTCAGAGCGAAGCCGGGATTGGCCGTTACGGCTTTTTCCAGGGCCTCCCGCTCCCGGCCGTAGTCCTTGGCCGCGTCGTAGATGCGGGCCAGGTTGTAGAGGGCTTGAAAGTGCTGCGGCGAGATCCGCAGCTCGGCCCGGTATTCGGCTTCGGCCTCGTCCGTCCGGCCCTGCTTTTCGGCGATCCAGCCGATCCGGTAGCGGAGGTTCGGCCTGTCCGGCTCGAGCGCGGCGGCCCGCCGCAGATAGCCCTCGGCCCGGGCCAAGTCCCCCCCGGCCATGGCGATCGCGCCCAGCCCCTCCAGGGAGCCGGCCGGCTCCGCGTCCAGCTCGATCGCCCGCTCGAAATAGGGGGCGGCCTGGTCGTATTCTTTCCGGCCGAGCTTCATCGCCCCGAGCCAGGCATAGAGGTGGGGCTCCTCGATACCTCGGCCGAGGTAGTCCAGGGCGAACCGCTCGGCCTCGTCCTTCCGCCCCAGCCGCTCGTAGCACGTCACGACGTTGAGGGCGGCGAAGCCCTCGTCGGGCTTGATCTCGAGGACCCGCTTGAAGGCGGCGATGGCTTCCTCGAGCTTGCCCTGCTCGACGAGCAGGCTGCCGAGCGTGAAATGGGCGTCCGGGATCTGCGGGTCGTCGGCCACGATCCGGCGGATCGCCCCGGCCGCCTCGTCCGGGCGTCCGTCCCGGGCCGTCTCGCGGGCCTCGGCCAGGGCGTTGTAGACGGAGATCTTCTCTTTCGGGTCGGCCAGGGCTTTGCCGGCGAGCTTGGCCGGGTCTGTGAACGAGCCGACATAGCCGAGGGCGGCCAGCCGCTCGCGGGTGGCCGCGTCGACCTTGGCCGCGTCCATCTCGTAGGCGTTCCGGCCGGCCCGGTCCATGAAGGCCTCGGCCCGGGCCTTCAGGCCGCGGAAGACGGAGGTCTCGCGGCCGGCCAGGTTCGTCTCCTCGCGCGGATCGGCGGCCAGGTCGTAGAGCTCGGGCTCGGGAGCGAGGATGAGTTTCCAGCGCCCGTCCTGGACGCTCTCGAGCTCGGACCAGCCGAAATGGAACCGGGGATAGAACGTCTCGCTGTAGACCAGCGGCGGTTTTCCGCCGCGGCCGGAGAACGCCGGGGTCAGGCTCCGGCCCTGAACCTCGTCGGGGACCCGAAGGCCGGCCATCCGGCAGACCGTCGGCAGGACGTCGACCAGGCCTGCCGGCTCGGCCGCGACGCGGCCCCGGAACCGCGCGAAGGGGGTGACGACGATGAGGGGTACGCGGAGGGCCGCCTGATAAAGGAAGAAGCCGTGGGTCGTCTCGCCGTGCTCGCCGAGCATCTCGCCGTGATCGCCGGCGACGACGATGAAAGTCCTGTCGATGAGCCCGGCCGTTTCGAGGAAGCGGCGGAGCCGGCCGAGCTGGGCGTCGACGAAGGCGATGGCGCCGAGGTAGGGACGGTCGGCGTACCGGGCGTCATAGGGCGGCGGCGGCAGGTACGGCGCGTGCGGGTCGTAGAGATGGATCCAGGCGAAGAAGGGCCCGTCCTGGCGGCCCTCCAGCCAGGGCAGGGCCGCGTCCAGGACCTCGTCGGCGGGCCGCCGGACCGTCTCGAGCGAGACCCGCCGGTATTTTTTCAGATCGAACTTGTCGTGATAGACGTCGAATCCCTGGCCCAGGCCCCACCGGGAGTCCAGGACGTAGGCGCCGACGAACGCGCCGGTGGAATACCCCTTCTCCTTGAAGAGCTCGGCCAGGGTGGACATTTTGGCCGGCACGACGAAGGCGCCGTTGTCCCGGACGCGATGGAAAAGGGGCTGGGTGCCCGTGAGCAGGGTGGCGTGGGAGGCGAGCGTCAGCGGCGTCTGGGCGTAACAGCGGTCGAAGCGGACGCCGGCGGCGGCCCAGGCGTCCAGGACCGGCGTTTCGACGTCCCGGCGGCCGTAGCAGCCCAGGGCGTCGGCCCGAACGGTGTCCAGGGTAACGAGGACGACGTTGAAGTCGCGGCCTCGGGTCAGCCGCCCGAACCCGGACCGGGCCGGTCCGAGCAACCCGACGGCCGCGACGCCCGCCAGGACGATCCCGGCCGCCGCCACCAGCAGGACCTTCGGCGACTTCATCGGCAGACCGGGATTCTACCACAAAACGGCGCCGGCCGGCGCGCTCCCGGACTAGGCCAGGAGCGACCCGAGGGCGATCGAATAGAACTTGGTGTTCTCCGAATCGCCGCGCGAGGTCAGGACGCAGGGGCAGCGGGCCCCGGCCACGACGGCCCCCAGCTCGCCCTTGGCCAGGTAAGTCGAGGCCTTGAAGAAGACGTTGCCGACCTCGATGCTGGGGAAGACCAGGATGTCGGCGTCGCCGGCCACCGGGGACTCGAGGCCCTTGATCCGGGCGCTCTCCTTGCTGAAGGCCGCGTCCAGCGCCAGGGGTCCGTCCACGATGGCCCCCTTGATCTGGCCCCGGTCGGCCATCTTGGCGATGATGGCCGCTTCCGTGGTCGAGGGCATCTTGGGGTTGATCTTCTCGACGGCCGAGACAAGGGCGGCCTTGGGCCGCTCGATGCCGAGCTTGTGGGCGACCTCGATGGCGTAGTTCAGGATGGCCACCTTGGCCTCGAGGTCCGGGGCCGGGATGACGGCGACGTCGCCGCAGATGATGAGCTTTTTCCAGGCCGGGACCTGGATGACCGAGACGTGGGACAGGAGCCGGCCGGGCGGCAGCAGGCCCTGCTCCTTGTCGATGATGCCGCGGATGTAGACGGAGGAATCGAGCAGGCCTTTCATCAGGAAATCGGCCTTCCCGCCGCGGACCAGGCCGACGGCCAGGGCCAGGGCCTTGGCCTTGTCCGGCTCGTGGAGGATCTCGAACCCGCCGGCGTCGACCTTGTTCTCGGCGGCCACCTTCCGGATGGCCTTCTCGTCGCCGGTCAGGACGGCCCGGACGAGCTTCTCCTTGACCGCGCGGCCCACGGCCTCGATGGTATGGGGATCTTCGGCCGCGGCCACGGCCAGGCGCTTGGCCGGCCGGGCCTTGACCAGTTCGACGATCTGGTCGAGAGTGGTGATCATGGGAACTCCTTCTATCGATCGGGGCGATCAGGCCGGGTAGGCGCGGGCCGTGTCCTCCCCGCGGAGGACGCGCAGCCCGGACTCGGCCAGCGCCACCATCTCGTTCTCGCCCGGGAAGACGAAGACCGGCCCGAGGAAGGCGACATGGTCCCGGATCAGGTCGGTGAAGCCCCCGGCATGGGCCAGTCCGCCGGTCAGGACGATGCCGTCCACCCGGCCCCGGAGGACGGCGGCGCAGGCGCCGATCTGCTTGGCCACGGTCAGGGCCATGGCCGTGAAGACGAGCTTGGCCTGGCCGTCGCCGGCGGCGATACGCCTGAGCGTCTCCCGCATGTCGTTCGTTTGGAGGTGGGCGACCATGCCGCCCCGGCCCGTCAGCCGCTTCTTGAGGTCGGCCTGGGCGAACTTGCCGGAGAAGGCCAGGTCGACCAGGTCGCCGGCCGGCACCGTGCCGGCCCGCTCGGGGGCGATCGGCCCCTCGCCGTTCAGGCCGTTATTGACGTCGACGACGCGGCCGTGATCGTGGACGCCGACCGTGATGCCGCCGCCGAGATGACAGACGACGAGGTTCAGCTCCTCGTAGGGCCGGCCGAGCTCGCGGGCCGCCCGCCGGGCCGTGTACTTGTGGTTCAGGGCGTGGAAGATGCTGCGGCGCCGGATCTCCGGCACGCCGGAGAGGCGGGCCCAGTCATCGAGCTCGTCCACGACCACGGGGTCGACGATGAAGGCGGAGATGCCCAGGGGCCGGGCGATCTCGTCGGCGATCAGCCCGCCCAGGTTGGAGGCGTGCTCGCCCTGAACGCCGCTGTAGAGGTCGGCCAGCATCCGCTCCCCGACCTCGTAGACGCCGCTGGGGATGGGCCGGAGCAGCCCGCCCCGGCCGACGACCGCGGCCAGCGAGGCCGGATCGATCGCCCGGGCCTTGAGCGTCTCGAGGATGATGTCCTTGCGGAAGTCCTTCTGGTCCACGATCCGGGCGAAGGGGGCCAGCTCTTCGGCGCTGTGCGAGATGTTGACCGACAGGACCTCGCGCTCGTCCTCATAGACGGCGATCTTCGTCGACGTCGAACCGGGATTGATGATCAACAGGCGCATGGGACACCAGGGTTCAGGGATCGGGACTTCCGGCCGCGAGCGGGGAGCGCTGGCTGCGCCCGATTCCTTCCGCCCGCCGACACGAATGGCATCTTACCGCCCGGCCGCCGGGCTGTCAAGGCGGCGGGCGGCTCCCGGCCGGGGCGGGGCCGCGGCCGTGGTATAATATAAGGAAAATGCGCATCCGCCGGGCCCTGCCGCAGGACATCCCGCCGGCCGTCGGGCTGGCCCGGACTCTCGGGCTGGACTTTCCCGGCCTGGAGGGCGAAACGCTCTGGGTGGCCGAGGACGGCGGCCGGATCGTCGGCTTGGTGGCCCTCAAGAACAACGGCGACTGCCGGGAGCTTTGCGCCCTGGGGATCGACCCGGATTTCCGGGGCCGGGGCGCGGCCAAGGCCCTGGTCGGGGCGTTGATGGCCGAGGCGCAGGGCGACGTCCACCTGGCGACGGTCATCCCCGGATTCTTCGAGGCTTGCGGCTTCACCCGGGCCCGCGAAATCCCGGCCACTTTCCCGGCCCGGCGCGAGACTTTCTGGTGCGAAGGTTGCCCCCAGGAGCGCTGCACGGTCATGGTGAGACGGAAACCGTGACCCGGCCCGCGTTCCCCGATCTCAAGCCCGTCGGTCTCGAAGACCGGGCCGTCTTCGACGAGTACCTCGGGGCCCGGCCCTTCGAAACCTGCGAGATGTCCTTCGCCAACATCTTCATCTGGAAGGATTCGGAGCATCCCCGCTGGACCATCCTCAACGGCAGCCTCTGCGTCCTGGTCGAGCCCGATTTCGAGGATCCCTACTTCCTGCCGCCCGTCGGCGGGGAGCGCGTGCCCGAAACCGTCGCCGCCTGCCTGGCCCTGGCGCCGCGGCTGTCGCGCGTGCCGGAGGATTTCGTGGCCCGGCACGGGGCGGGCTTCAAGGCCGAGGAGGACCCGGGCAACTTCGACTATGTCTATCTCCGCCGGGACCTGGCCGAGCTCAAGGGCAAGAGGTACGACGGCAAGCGCAACCGCATCCGGAAATTCGAGGCCGCCTTCGCCCACGAATACCGGGCCCTGACCCGGGTCGACGTTTCCGGCTGCTTCCGGCTGCTCGAGGACTGGTTCGAGGAGAAGGCGAACGGCGACCTTTATATGCGGGCCGAGCGGACGGCCATCCTCCAGGCCCTGGCCTCGTTCGAGCGGCTCGACCTGCGGGGCGCCGTGGTCAAGGTCGGCGGCCGGGTCGAGGCCTTCACCATGGGCGGGCTTCTCGCCCCGGACATGGCCGTTATCCCCATCGAGATCGCCAATCCCGGCCTGGTCGGCCTGGCCCAGTGGATCAACCGCGAGTTCGTCAGCCGGGAGTGGGCGGACGTCGCCTACGTCAACCGGGAACAGGACATGAACGTCGAAGGCCTGCGCAAGGCCAAGCTGTCCTACCAACCCGCCCGGCTGGTCAAGAAGTACAACCTGACATCGGCCTGAGATTGATCGGCACTTCCTCCCGGGGGATTGCGCTGATTCGAGGTTCTGGCTTGAAAATCCGCATCCACAGTCATATGCTTAACCCAATTACCTCTTGAGGGACAGTTATGGGCATACGCGCCTCCGGCAAAAGAAAGAGATATCCGCTAATCAAGGAAACACCGGAGGATTATCGGGCGAAAACTCCGCACGAATCTTTTCATGACGCTCTCGCGGATTTCGCCGATTCCGTTAAAGCCAGGTTCGAGATCGCCGGCTCCGGAGAGCCGGAGGATAAACTCCGGGCTCCACTCGAGGCCCTTTTTGAAGCTTATGGCCGGATCATCGGCCGCGACATTCTGCTGACCGGAGAGCATCATCTCAAGGACCGCGTTGGCAAGCCGGATTTTGCGGCTCACGACACAAGACAAACGATCGGTTTCGTTGAAGCCAAAGCGCCGGGCAAGGGGGCGAATCCAGACCTTTACAGGGGCCATGATCATGACCAATGGCAGCGATTCAAGGCTGTCCCCAATATTCTGTATACCGATGGCAATGAGTGGGCGCTTTTCCGAAGCGGTGAACGCGAAGGACATCTTCTGCGGTCGTCCGCGGATATAACGACCCGAGGACATGAGGCGATTTCCAGTGAGCTGGCTTCGGCTCTCTTCGAGCTTTTCGCGGCGTTCAGTTCCTGGACGCCGGTTGTCCCTCTCAAGCCTAAGGACTTGGCCGAATTCCTGGCCCCTTATTGCCGCCTGATCCGCGGCGAAGTGGAAGAGGCCTTGGAGAATTCGAAATCGCCGTTGCAGAGTCTCAAGAAAGAGATCAAGAATCTTCTCTTCCCGGAAGCAACCGACCGGCAATTTGCCGACGCCTACGCCCAGACAGTCATATTTGCGTTGCTTCTTGCCAAGCTAGAGGGGGCCAACGCCATCGATCTGAATGACGCCTATCGGGTCCTGGAATCCCACCATCTCCTCCTGTCCAGATCTCTGCAATTCCTGACGGATCCCCAGGCCCGCGCGGAGATATCTTCGTCCCTCGGTCTGACCCAGCGGGTCATCGAGGCAATCCTGCCCAAGACGCTGAAAATGGATGCCGGCGGCCGGGATCCCTGGCTGTACTTTTATGAATTCTTCCTGGCTAAATATGATCCAAAGCTCCGGAAGGAATGGGGCGTCTATTATACGCCGGTCGAAGTGGTCCGTTGCCAGGTCTCCCTGATTGATGAGATCCTCTCCAAGGAGCTTGGGCAGAGCATGGGATTCGTCGAGCCGGGTGTGATCACCCTGGATCCTGCCGTTGGAACCGGGACATATCTTCTTGGTATCATCGACCACGCCTTGGGGCGGGTCGAGGCAGAGGAGGGCCCCGGCGCTGTCCGGGGTGGGGCGCGGTCTTTAGCCAGGAACCTTCATGGCTTCGAATGGATGGTTGGGCCTTATGCTGTCGCGCAGCTCAGATTCGCTCGCGCCATCATGGCCCACGGCGCTGCTCTTCCGCCAGCCGGAGTCGGTATTTATTTGACGAATACGCTGGAGTCGCCTCATACGCGGCCTCCCGCGCCGCCGCTCTTTCACAAGCCGATCGCCGAAGAGCACAAGAGAGCGCTCAAGATCAAGGACTCCGAACACGTCCTGGTCTGTCTCGGCAATCCTCCTTATGGCCGTCATGAGGCTGCTCAGGAAGCGAATCACTCGGTTACAGGCGGGTGGGTGCGGTATGGCGAGAAAGGCCAGGAGGCAATTCTCGAGGATTTTATTGAGCCCGCCCGCAAGGCCGGCTTTGGCATCCACCTCAAGAACCTCTATAACCAGTATGTCTATTTCATCCGATGGGCGCTATGGAAGGTCTTCGAACACGAATCCGCGGTCGGGCCGGGAATCGTATCGTTCATAACGGCTTCCAGCTACCTGGACGGCGATGCCTTCGCCGGGATTCGCGAGCACATGCGCAGAATCTGCGACCATATCGACATCATCGACCTGGGCGGAGAAGGGCGGGGGACCAGGAAAGACGAGAATGTATTTGCCATCCAGACGCCGGTTGCTATATTCGTGGCGTGGCGCAAGGCAAGGAAAGATGATGGGAAGCCGGCGGTGGTTCGATATGCCCGTATCGAAGGAACTCGAGAGGAGAAACTAGAGATACTCGCCGAAATATCCCGGGGCGCTGATTTAGCCTGGAAGACAGCTCCGATGGAATGGCAGGCGCCATTCAAACCTCAAACTGCTTCGAAATATTCTTCGTGGCCGCTGCTAACCGACTTGTTCCCCTGGCAGCAATCCGGGGTGCAACTTAAGCGAACGTGGCCTATTGCTCCTGACGTCGATATACTTAAAGAGCGCTGGAAGCATTTCGTTACCGGAGCGGAAAAGGAACTGCTTTTTAAAGAAACACGCGATAGAAAAATCGGGGATCCATATACGTCCTTATTTCCAGACGATCTTCAATTGCCTCCCTTAGCGTCCGCGAGAGAAGATGATTTGATTCATCCGGTACGTTATGGATACCGTTCCTTCGACCGGCAATATGTAATCCCCGATAGCAGGCTGGGCGATTATTTCCGGCCCGTTCTTTGGCGAATCAGCACCGAAAGGCACCAGTTATTCCTTGCGTCCCTTAGCACAAAAACCCTCGGAGTAGGACCTGCCCTTACTATAAGCACGTATGTTCCTGACCTAGACTTCTTTTCTAATCGGGGAGGCAAGGACATTATCCCCTTATACCGTGACTCTGATGCGCAACAACCCAATATCGGGCCCGGCCTTCTAAGTCTACTCTCGAACGGCTATAAGAAACAGGTTTCTGCTGAAGATCTCATCGGCTACGTCTATGCTGTTCTCGCGCAGCAAGAATACACATCAAGGTTCAGCCGTGAGCTTGGGAGCCGAGAGATCCGGGTCCCCTTGACGAGGACTCCTGCTCTTTTTTTTCGCGTGGCGGATTTCGGAAGGTCGCTCATTTGGCTTCATACATACGGCGAGCGATTCGTGGGAAAGGGCCGCGAACAGGGCCGAATCCCTGCCGGGCGCGCGAAGTGCATCCGAGCCGTCCCCGAGGAAGAAGATCGTTACCCGAATGATTTCCGATATGATGAGGATTTAAAAACTCTTCATGTCGGAGATGGCGCATTCGGACCCGTCGAACGAGATGTCTATGAATTCGAAGTCTCAGGCCTCCGAGTGGTGAAGTCCTGGCTTGGATATAGAATGAGGGAGAGATCCGGCCGCAAATCCAGTCCTTTGGATGACATCCGACCCCGCTCTTGGACCAGGGAATTCACCAGGGAGCTCCTTGAGCTGCTTTGGGTCCTCGAGAAGACCGTCGAGGGTTATCCGAAACAGAAAATGCTCCTTGAAGAGATCCTCGCCGGACCGCTATTCTCTGCCAATGAGCTCCCCCCAGTATCCAAAGAGGCTCGTGAAGCGCCCCGCCAAGCTCGAAAGAGATCGAATAGACAAGGGGAGTTCTCTTTCGGGCCAGATACTCCCGATGAAGATGCTTGACATATAAGGCCCAGGCCTTATAATCTGATATTATAAGGCTTGGAGGTTATAATGCCGCCGGTAAATTTCGTGGGGGTCTTATCGGGAGACTTGGTCAAGTCCTCTCATCGAAATGCCAAGCGTTCCGCGATCATGAGCGGGCTCTCCCGCGCCGTAGAGGCCTCGGGCAACTACCTGAAAGACCATCATTGTCAACTTTATTTTTCCGATTTCTACCGCGGCGACGCTTTTCAATGCGCCCTGACCGATCCCCGATACCTGCTCTGGACGGCGATTTTCATCAGGACCGAGCTCATTAAGCTGCGGGCCGACAAGGTCGATGCCGACGTCCGGCTGGGGATGGGCTTCGGATCCGCATCGGCCTGGAACCCGCGCAATATCACGTCGAGCGACGGGGAGGCTTTCCGGCTCAGCGGGAAAGCCCTGGATACCATGAAATCGGGGAAGGAGAAATATCGGCGTCTGCGCATTCTGTCCCCCCGGCCGGAGGAAGACTCGCGTTTCTCGATTTTGGCCGTATTCATCGACGCGCTCATGCAGAGATGGACGCCCGAACAAGCGGCCGCGATGTCTCTCTTTTTGCGGGATAAGAGCCAAGGGGAGATCTCGAAGCGCTTCGACGTCAAGCAGCCTGCCGTCCAGGGCCGGCTCCAAAAGGCCGGGCATTTTGCGATCAAAGAAGGATTGGAGCTGTTCATGCAGATGGTGGCCGGCCGGCATATAAGCCCCCAAGCCAATAATCCTGGATTATAAGCCCCCATGGTTATAAACGAACCGGTGCTGCTTATCCGCCTGCTGATCGGGCATGTGGCATCCGATTTCCTTCTCCAGTCGCGAAGGATGGTGGGCCAAAAAGAAGAGAGGGTCTGGAAGTCCCCTCTCCTGTATATCCACTCAGGCATTTATGCAGCCGTTCTTTTCATTGCCTCTGCCCAATGGGCGCAGTGGGCCTGGCTCATCCCCCTGTTCTTCGTGACACACACCCTGATCGATGCCTGGAAAGCCGCGAAGGGGAACAGGACGTTGACTTTCCTGTCCGATCAACTGGCTCACCTGGCGGTGCTGATCGTTGCCTTATTCCTGCTCTCGGGTTGGACGGATAGCTCTCTCGTCGGCGGCGTGGCCCAAGCGTGGACTTCGCCTCGATTCCTCATCAGCGTCCTCGGATATATCGTCGTCCTCTGGCCTGTCGGCCGGCTGATGAGCGTCCTGACCGAGCCGTTCCGGCGGCAGCTCGCTGAGGAGAAATCGCGCGGACTAGAAACGGCCGGGCTCTGGATCGGATGCCTCGAGCGACTCTTCCTCCTGTCGTTTGTCTTGGTCGATTATCTCCCGGGGATTGCGCTTCTGCTCGGGTTGAAGTCCCTCTTCAGGTTCGGCGAGATCAAGGACCCGACGAATCGAAAGGAAACCGAGTACATCCTGATCGGCACTCTGTTGAGCTTTGGCTTCGCCCTCGCCACGGGAATGGCGGTCAAGGCGGTTTTAAATACGCTGCCCTGATCCCGACTGGCGGGATTCAAACCCCGACTCCTGTCCGCTCATACAGAGGAGGAATCCTCCGTTAAAACTGAACGGACCGCCCCGCGGCGGGGCGGTCCCGGGATCTGTCGATCGCGATGAGACTCAGGCCATGAGGCTGCAGATGGCGGCGACGTTGACCATGTCGTCGGCCGAACAGCCGCGGCTGAGGTCGCAGTAGGGCTTGTTGAGCCCCTGGACGATCGGCCCGACGGCCTCGGCCCCGGCCAGCCGCTCGGTCAGCTTGTAGCCGATGTTGCCGGCGTCGAGGTCGGGGAAGACGAGGACGTTGGCCTTGCCGGCGACCGGGCTGCCCTTGCACTTGCGCTCGCCGATCGAGGCGACGAGGGCGGCGTCGGCCTGCATCTCGCCGTCGAGCAGGAGGTTGGGGGCCTTCTCCCTGGCGATCTTCACGGCGCTGACGACCTTGTCGACGTCGGCGTGCTGGGCCGAGCCCTTTGTCGAGAAGGACAGCATGGCCACCCGCGGCTCCTCGCCGGTCACGGCCTGGAAGTTCCTGGCCGAGGTGATGGCGATGTCGGCCAGCTGGGCGTCGGTCGGGTTGGGGACGACGGCGCAGTCGGCGTAGCAGAGGAGCTTCTCGGGCAGGACCATGATGAAGTAGCTGGAGACGGTCGAGATGCCGGGCGCCGTGCCGACGGTGTGGATGGCGGCCCGGATGACGTCGCCGGTCGAGGAGACGTTGCCGCCGACGACGGCCCCGACCTTGCCGGTGGCCAGGAGCAGCCCGGCGTAGTAGAGGGGGCTCTTGGCGGCCTCGGACGACTGCTCGACGGTCCAGCCCTTGGCCTTGCGCTTGTCGAAAAGGACGCCGACGAGCTCGTCGCGGGCGGCGTCGGTGGCCGGGTCGATGACGGGGATGCCTCCGATGTCCAGCCCGTTGTCCTTGGCCACCTTCTGGATGGCGGCGGCCGGCCCGACCAGCCGGGGCTCGGCGATCCTCTTCTCCCGGAGGATAAGGGCGGCCTTCAGCGTCCGGACGTCCTCGGCGTCGGGGAAGGCGACCTTGAGGAACTTATTGGCGGCCTTGTCGCGGATGTCTTGGATGAACGTGTTGCCCATGGGGAACTCCTTATATGATCGATGACGGCAAGGTGCGGTTATACCGCAGGCCCCCGGGCCTGTCAACCCTGCCGGCGGCCGCGGACGTCCGCGCCGGCGCCGGCTTTCCGGCCTTCCGGACGCCTTGACATTTCGCCTGCCCGGGGGGAAAATGGGCCTTCGTTCATTCCGCCCCTAAGGAGTCTTCCATGATCGTCTTGTCCCTCAATTGCGGCAGCTCCTCCGTCAAATACCGTCTCTACGATTACGACAAGAAGGAAACGCTGGCCACCGGCATCGTTGAGCGGGTCGGCATCGGCAAGAGCTATATCCAGCAGTCCGGCCTGGGCCGCGAGCCTATCAAGTTCGACCATGACTGCGCCAACCACAAGGACGCCATCAAGCTCATCATCGACACCCTCCTCGATCCCAAGATCGGCGTCGTGGACGACCTGGCGAAGATCTCGGCCGTCGGCCACCGCGTCGTCCACGGCGGCGAGAAGTTCACCAAGTCGGTCCGCATAACCCCGGAGACGATCGAGACCTTCAAGAGCCTCTTCAGCCTGGCCCCGCTCCACAACCCGCCGAACGTCCTGGGCATCGAAGCGGCCATGGACGTCCTGCCGACGATCCCGCACGTGGCCATCATGGACACGGCCTGGCACCAGACCATGCCGGCCGGCTCCTACATGTACGCCCTGCCCTACGAGTGGTACGAGAAGTACGGCGTCCGCCGCTACGGCTTCCACGGCACGTCGTTCCTCTACGTGGCCAAGCGGGCCGCGCTCCTGCTCGGCAAGGACCCCTTCCAGTGCAACCTGGTCTGCCTGCACATCGGCAACGGCGTCTCGGCCAACGCCATCAAGAACGGCGTCTCCTTCGACACCAGCATGGGCCTGACGCCCCTCGAGGGCCTGGTCATGGGCACGCGGGCGGGCGACCACGACGCGGCCATCGATCTCATGATGATGGAGAAGGAGGGGATCGCGCCGGCCAAAATGAGCGACGTCCTCAACAAGAAGTCGGGCCTGCTCGGCATCACCGGCAAGTACACCGACCGGCGCGACGTCCAGCAGGCGGCCGAGGCCGGCGACGCCCGGGCCAAGCTGGCCATCGAGGTCGAGGCCTACCGCATCAAGAAGTACATCGGGGCCTATATCGCGGCCATCGGCGGCGCGGACGCCATCGTCTTCACGGCCGGGGTCGGCGAGATGTCCGATCTCATCCGCGAGAAGTCGTGCCAGGGCCTGGAGTTCATGGGCATCAAGCTGGACAAGGCCAAGAACAAGCTGGCCAGGACCCGCAACGCCGAGACCGAGATATCGGCCGACGACTCCAAGGTCAAGATCTTCGTCATCCCGACCGACGAGGAGCGCGTCAACATCGAGGACGTCATCGCCATCCTCGAGGGCAAGTACGACGAGCACACCCGGTTCACCTACCGCTTCCAGTCGCCCGAGTACGTCAATTCGCAGCGGGAGCAGGACTTCGTCAAGGAGTGCGAGAAGAAGCCGGGGCTCAAGGCCATCCAGGTCAAGCCCAAGAAGCGCTAAGCCGTAAGGCCGGCGGCCTTCGGGCCTCCGGATATCCTCGCTGCCCGCCCCGGGGACGCCAGCGGCCTCCGCGCGGAGGCCCCTTTCCCTTTGAGGGCGATTCCGTTATCATGAGCGGGGAACGAACATGGACAAGGCCAGGTGGGTCCGCATCGGCGTCGCGGCGCTGGCCTTCTTCGTCGCCGGCGTCTTCCTGAAGCTGGCCCAGCCGATCCTGGCCCCCTTCGCCCTGGCGCTCCTCTTCGCCTTCGCCGTCTCGCCCGCGCTCGACTTCCTGGTCGGGCGCAAGGCGCCGAAGACGCTGGCCCTGACCCTCATCCTGATCGGCTCGTTCGTCGTCCTCTACCTCATCGGCATGGTCTTCTACACGAGCGGCAAGTCGCTGGCTTCGGAGCTGCCGTCCTACACGGAGATGGTCCGGGACCTGCTGGCCCGGATCGACCGGCTGGTGCCCGACCCGCGCCTCAAGGTCGGGCTGACGGACTGGATCCAGGGCTTCAACATCGGCAAGGTCGGGACCTTCCTGCTGGGCGCGATCGGCCCGTTCGCCTCGTTCATGTCGGACCTGCTCCTCGTCTTCGTCTTCATGATCTTCATCCTGGCCGGCCGGGGCCGGCTGATCCGCAAGTTCGGCCAGGCGTTCCCCCCGGCCCAGGCCGAGACCCTGACCCGGACCGCCTACCGCGTCGACCGCGAGGTCCAGAGGTACCTGGCCGTCAAGACCCTGGACAACCTGGTCATCGGCGTCCTGGTCGCGGCCGTCCTGGCCGTCCTGGGCGTGCGCTTCGCGGTGCTCTTCGGGGTGCTGGCCGTGTTGTTCAACTACATCCCCGCCCTCGGCCCGGCGGCCTCGGTCGCCGCGCCGACGCTGCTGGCCGTTTTCCTCGAGGGCGGCCTGACGATCAAGGTCCTGGCCGTCCTGGTCCTGCTCGCGGGGATCCACGTCGCCGTCAGCCGGCTCCTGGAACGGCGGCTGATGGCCAAGGAGATCAGCCTGTCGCCGCTGCTGGTGCTCTTTTCCCTGTTCTTCGGAGGCTGGCTGTGGGGCCTGACCGGAATGATCGTGGCCGTGCCGTCGCTGACGGCGGCGAGAATCGTCTTCGACAACGTGCCGGCCCTGCGCCCCCTCGGGGCGATGATGGACCGTTGAGGCGGAACGGGCCTCAGGGCTCGAGGCCGACCGCGGCCAGGAACTGCCCCAGCCGCCGCTCGATCGCGAGCGCCGCTTCCCTGTAGGCCTGGTAGCCCGAGCCGAGCGGGTCCTCGATGTCCCAGCCGTAGAGGACCTCCTCCGGCACCTGCCAGTAATCGCGGAGCTGGTGGTAGATGGACGGGTCCAGGGCGACGATGTAATCGAAGGTCCCGAGGTCGTAGGCGCCGACCGGGCGGGCCACGTGGGACGAGATGTCGGTCTTGTAGACGTGCTTCATGACCAGCACGGCCTCTTCGGAGGCCGGCCCGCCGGTCGCGCCGATGCCGGCGCTGGCCACCTCGACGGCCGCCCCGAGCCGCCGCCGGGCGATCCCCTCGGCCATCGGGCTGCGGCAGATGTTGCCGTAGCAGACGAAGAGCAGCCGCTTCGCCGCCCTGGCCGTCTTGGCTTCGGCCGTCATCCCCGCGGTCCGGCCTGGGCGCTCTCGACGGCGACTTCCTTGGCCTTCTCGTAGAGGAACGCGGCCAGGATGTATTGTTCGGCCGCCTGGGGGACGAGGCCGTCGCGGACCATCTGGCCGGCGCTTTCTTCCTGGGACACGGCCCGCTCGTAGAGCCAGGCCTGCTTGGCCGGGGCCCGGGCGGCTTCGGCGTCCTGGCGCTTGCCGACGGCCAGATCGCGGAGCGCCGTCAGGCCCTCGTCCTCGCCCTCGATCCGGGGGCTCAGGGCGTGGACCTGGGCCAGGATGCCGCAGAGGATGCGGGCGCCCGAGAAATCGTTCTTGGAGAAGGCGTCCGAGGCGTCCTTTTCCTTTTCCAGGGCGATCCAGGTCAGGAGGTTCATCCGGCCCGAGGATGCCGGACCGGCGGCCCTGCGCTTGGCCTCCTGGAGTTCCCGGAAAGCGGTCTCGGCCCGCTCTCGCTCGCTGACCTGGGCCAGGAGCTTGCGCATCTCCGACTCGCCCCGGTCGTAGCTCCGCTTCGAGGCGGCCAGGTTCCCTTCCGCTTTCTGCTTCCGGCCTTCGGCGATCCTGTCCCGGATGCTGTCGATCCAGCGGGACAGCGCGGCGGCTTCCTCCGGGTATTTTTCCTTGATCGTCCCCAAAGCCTTTTCGAACTCCAGGGCGTCCTTCTCGCTCATGAGCTTCTGCGGGTCCTTCAGGAACGGCGCCAGGTAGCCCATGATGGCCGCGCCCGCGCTCTGGGAGGAAAAGCCGGGAAGCGGACCGCCCGCGGGCGCTTCGGGGACGGCCAGCCCCTGGCCGCTCTCCCGGGACGAGACGATGAGCCCGCGCCGGCCGGAGGGGCCGGCCTGGCCGCGCTTATTCGTGGCGATGACGATCCCGAGGACGACCAGGGCGATGACGACGAGGGCCTCGATCAGGATCTTCTTGAGGTTGAGCTTGACGGTGATCTCGCGACCGGTCAGGGGCCTGGTCCTGGCCGTGGCCGGACTGGCCCGGCGCGTCACCGGGCCCGTTACCGGCAGACCTTGCTCGACGGCCGTCAGGTCCTCGAGGACCCCGGCGGCCGACGGGTAACGGTCGTCCCGCGACTTGGCCAGGCACTTCAGGATGATCCGGCTCAGGCCGGCCGAGATCTGGGCGTTGATCGTCGAGGGGTCGGCCGGCGGCTCGCTGCGATGCTTGAGGACGATGCTCAACGGCGTCGCGCCCTCGAAAGGCGCCCGGCCGGTGACCATCTCGAAGAGGATGGCTCCGAGGGCGTAGATGTCGACGCGCTGGTCGACCTCCCGGCCTTCGGCCTGCTCCGGAGCCATGTATTCCGGCGTGCCGATGATGACCCCGGTCCCGGTGGCGCCCTTGGTGTGGAGGGAGCGGGCGATGCCGAAGTCCATGATCTTGGCGTTGCCGTCCTTGTCGATCATGACGTTCTGGGGCTTGAGGTCGCGGTGGACGACGCCGAGGCGGTGGGCCTCGGCCAGGCCTTCGGCGATCTGCCTGGCCAGCCAAACGGCCTTGGCCTCGGTCAGGTGGCCGGAGCGGCGGATGAAGCTCTTGAGGTCCTCGCCGGGGACGTACTCCATCGAGATGTAGATGGTCAGCCATTCCTCGCCGATGTCGTACATCCGGCAGACGTGGCGGTGGGCGACCTGGCGGGCCAGCTTGATCTCGTTGCGGAAGCGCTCGATGACCTCGAGGTCGGAGGCGATCTCGGGCTTGAGGAGTTTGAGGGCCACGACCTCGCGGATCTTGCTGTCGTAGGCCTTGTAGACCGTGCCCATGCCGCCCTGGCCGATCTCCTCGATGATCTCGAAGCGGCGGGCGAAGGTCGTGCCGCGCTCCAGGCCCTTCGTCGGCGTCTGGAAGGTCGCGGTCGCCGCGGCCGCGGTCTCGTTGGGATCGGCGAGCGCCCGGCCGCAGTGGCCGCAGAAACGGGTCCCCTCGGGATTGTCGTTCTGGCAGCGCGGGCATTTCATGGGCGGCGGCAGGCTCTCCAATATATAAGGATGACAGCCGGTCCGATTATATCAAAACCCATAAGAAAATACGCCCGGCGCTCCCGTTTGGTTTCCGCGGCCGGGGGGGCCTACCGGACCGGGCCGGCCGACGGATCCTCGCCGGGATCGAGCGGCCGGAGGACAAGCCGGAAAACGCGATCGCCGGCCGGCAGCCTGTACTGGGGATGCACCTCAGCCCCCCAGGAATCGTCGCCGCCGACGCCCATCTGGGCCCCGTCGAGTGTCAGGCAGGTCAGGTCGCGCCGGGGGACGTCCGGCGGATGCCTGGAGCCGCGGCTGGGCTGGGTCAGATCCTCCGGCCAGTACGGGTGGGCCGAGAACTCGAACACGGGATCGCCGGCAATGAGCAGGCCCCGGCCCCGGCTGTCGCGGACGGCCAGCCAGCGCGTGTCTGTCCGGTTGCCGTGCTCCTGCGGGCTGACATAGGGCAGGGGCTCGGCCGGCGTGGTTTCGTAGAGGCCGACGAAGGCCGCCGTCCTGCGGTCCCGGTAGTTCTCGAAGGGGCCGCGGCCGTACCAGGCCACCCGGTCGAAGGCGCCGGGCAGGGCCAGCCTGAGCCCGACGCGCGGGAGCTCCGGCAACTTGGCCCCGGCCTTGAGGGCCAGGGCCGCGCGGAGGACGATCGTGCCGTCGCCTCCGACCGCGTATTCGAGGGTCTGGACGGCCCGGCCCCCGGCCAGGGCATAAACGACGGTGACCGTGACCTCGCCGTTCCCGGACGGCCGGGCCCCGAGGCCGGTCAGGTCCCGCTCGATGCTGGCGTCGCGCCAGACGGCCAGGCGCCGCGGCATCTGGTTGCCGAAGTCGTTGTCGGTGGGAGCGCGCCAGTAGTTGGGGACGATCCCGGCGCCGATGAGCTCGGTCCCGTCGTGGCCGAACGAATCGAGCGCGCCGGTCAGGCGGTCGAAGCGGACGGCGAAATCGGCGCCGGCGACCCGGAGGAAGCGGGGGCCGTCGTCGATCACCGGGGCCGGCGGGACGCCCCGGGCCGCCGGGGCGGCGGCCGCTGCGGCGGCGACGGTCGGAGCGAACGGGATCTGTTCGGTGGCGACGACGTGCCCCTTGGGCACTCCGGCCCAGGCGTCGCGGGCCGAGACCGAGAGGTTGAGGAAGTACTCCGTGCCCGGCCGGGCTTCGACGCGGGGGAGAGGCAGGCGGATCGTCGCGCCGGCGCCGGGCGCCGCGGCCGGGCAGCGGAGCGATCCCGCGGCCACGGTCCGGCCGGAGGCGACGAGCTCCCAGCCGAGGTCGAAGCGCTCGAGGCCGATGAAGGCGTAGCGGTTCTTGATCTCGACGCGGCCCGCCTCCGGGCCGGCGGCGGCCAGCTTGACGTACTGGTAGACCTTCTTGACCTCGAACAGGGCGGGGTGCGGCGTCCGGTCGGGCGCGACCAGGCCGTTGCAGCAGAAGTTCTGGTCGGAGGGCACGTCCGGCGGCCCGAAATCGCCGCCGAAGGCCCAGAACGGCGCGCCCCCTGCGGTTCTGGCCGCGAAACCCTCGTCGACCCAGTCCCAGATGAAGCCGCCCTGGAGCCTGTCGTGGCTCTCGATGGCGTCCCAGTAGTCCTGCAGGTTGCCCGTGGAGTTGCCCATGGAATGGGCGTACTCGCACTGGATGAGCGGCCGGTCAGACTTCGTGGCGGCGTACTCGAGCATCTCCTCGATCGAGGCGTACATCGGGCAGAAGATGTCGGTGTGCGGCCGCCGGCCGGCCCGCTCGTACTGGACCGGGCGGGTCGGATCGGCCTTCTTCAGCCAGGCGTAGGCCCGCTCGAAGTTGACGCCGTCGCCGGCTTCGTTGCCGAGCGACCAGATGATGACCGAGGGATGGTTCTTGTCCCGGGCGGCCATGCGCTCGACGCGGTCGAGATGGGCCGGGCCCCAGGCCGGGTCCTTGGCCAGGCTCTTCGGGCCGTACCCCAGGCCGTGGCTTTCGATATTGGCTTCGTCGACGAGGTAGAGGCCGTATTCGTCGCAGAGGTCGTACCAGAGGGGATCGTTCGGGTAATGGCAGGTCCGGACGGCGTTGATGTTCGACCGCTTCATGAGCTCGATGTCCCGGCGCATGAAGGCTTCGGAGATGACGTGGCCGGAGTAGGCGTCGTGCTCGTGGCGGTTGACGCCCTTGAGCAGGACGGCGGCGCCGTTGACGAGGAGGAGCCCGTCCCTGACCTCGCTCGTCCGGAAGCCGATCCTCGAAGCGACGGCCTCGAGCGTTCGGCCGCCCGCGTCCTTCAGCTCCAGGACCAGGCGGTACAGGGCGGGCGTCTCGGCGCTCCAGCGGGCGACGCGGGGCACCGTCCGGCTGAACCGGGCCGCCGCCCGGCCGCCTGCGGCGCCGGCGGCCGCGGCGGACGCGGACAGGACCTTCCGTCCCGCCGGGTCGAGGAGCGTCAGGGCCACGGCCGGGGCGGCCGCGGGCGCCGCTCCGGCGACGTCGACGCTGACCTCCAGGCGGCCGTCCCGATAGGCGGCGTCGAGGCCGGCCCGGACCTCGAAGTCGCGGATATGGACCTTCGGGGCGGCGCGGAGGAAGACATCGCGCTCGATGCCGGCCAGCCGCCAGAAATCCTGGCACTCGAGATACGAGCCGTCCGACCAGCGGTAGACCTCGACGGCCAGTGTGTTCTCGCCCGGCCTGACGAGCCGGGTGACATCGAACTCGGCCGGCGTCTTGGAGTCCTTGCTGAAGCCTAGCTTCTCGCCGTTGAGCCAGGCGTAGAAGAAGGACTTGACGGCGCCGAAATGCAGGACCACGTTCATCCCCTGCCAGCCGGCGGGCAGGGTGAAGATGCGGCGATAGGAGCCGACGGGGTTATGGTCGTGCGGCACGAACGGCGGCCTGGGATTGGCGGCGAACTCGTAGCCCGAGTTGACGTAGATCGGGATGTCGTAGCCCTGGAACATCCAGTTCGAGGGGACGGGCGTCTCCGGCCAGCCGCCGATGTCGGCCGACGGCTTCCAGAAATCGAGCGGCCGGTCGGCCGGCCGCGGCGACCAATGGAACTTCCAGGCGCCGTTCAGGGACAGCTGCCGGGGCGATCCCCCGGGCCCGGGCCGGAGGGCCGCCGCGGCGTCGGGGAAAGGGACGAAAGTGGCATGCGGCGGCAGGGTGCCCTCGTGGAGCGCGGCCGGATTCTCCCAATCCTCGGGCTTCGGCTCCGGGCTCGCGGCCGCCAGGGCCAGCAGGGAGATGCAGGCGACGAGAACGGCTGTCCTCTTCATGGTCGGACCTCGCTATCGGGTCTTGGTTCCCCCGGGGACCCGGGAGGCCGGGCGCCCGCTCCAGAGATCGCGCGGATAGGCTCCCGCCTCGACGAGCTCCAGGATGGCCGCCTTGAACAGGGGCCGGTCTTCCGGATAGGTCATGCCGAACCAGCGCTCGCGGGTCGGCAGGACGCGGACCCGGGCCCGCTTCTCCCGGATGAGCCGGCCGACGACCTCGGGGATGAGGAATTCGGCCTTGAGGATATCGGCCTCGTTGCGGCGGAGGAACTCCGGGAAGAGGCGCTCGAGCTCGGCGAAGAGCGCGGGCGTGAAGCCCCAGAAGTTCATGGATGTCCAGCTGGCCGCGTCGAGCGGCTGCCAGTCGGAGCCGTTCAGGGTGTGTTTGACGCCGTCCGGGAAGCGTCGGATCTTCAGCAGCTCGCGGATGCCGACGAGCTCGAGATCGGCCGTGGCCTCGCAGACGCCCCGGGCCACGGTGCCGTGCTCGGACAGCGTGTTCTCGAGCCGGTAGCCGACCATGGCGTAACCGGGGTCCGGGCCGCCGGGCCCCCGGCCGAGATAGCCGGCCATCGCCTCAAAAGCGCTCCGGCCGTAATAGTCGTCGGCGTTCACGGCCAGGAACGGCGTCGTGACGGCGTCCCGGCAGGCCAGGATGGCCTGGGCCGTGCCCCAGGGCTTGGTCCGCCCGGCGGGCGCGGCGAAACCCGGCGGCAGCCGGTCCAGCGACTGGAGAACGTAGGCCGTGTCGGCCGCGCCCTCGATCCGCCGGCCGATCCTCTCCCGGAAGGCCGTCTCGATATCCTCGCGGATGATGAAGACGACGCGGTCGAACCCGGCCCGCAGGGCATCGTAGACGGAGTAATCGAGCACGACCTCGCCGCTCGGGCCGACGGGATCGATCTGCTTCAGTCCGCCGTAGCGGCTGCCCAGGCCGGCGGCCATCACCACCAGGGTTAACGACGCCATGGCATCTCCTCTCTCTTGGGGCCTCGGCCCGGCGGTATCTTAATAGAACGCTTCGGGCCGGGTCAATCCCGCCGGCCCCGAGGCCGGCTCCTCGGCGCCGGAGGGCCCCGGTTCCTTTACTTCACCCCTTCTATCCGATATCATTGGAGCATCTCAAAAAGGTGAATCGATGATCCGTTCGACGACCGTCATCTGCGTCCGCCATAAGGGGAAAACGGCCATGGCCGCCGACGGCCAGGTGACCATGGGGCAGACCGTCCTCAAGAAGACCGCCACCAAGATCCGTCGCTTGGGCAAAGGGGACGTCCTGGCCGGCTTCGCCGGGGCCACCTCCGACGCCTTCGCCCTGTTCGCACGTTTCGAAACCAAGCTCGAGGAGCACCGCGGCAACCTGGCCCGGGCGGCCATCGAGCTGGCCAAGGACTGGCGCATGGAGAAGGCCCTGCGCCAGCTCGACGCCCTGCTCATCGTGGCCTCCAAGGACTCCTCGCTTCTGATCTCGGGCACCGGCGATGTCATCGAGTCCGACGACGGCATCCTGGCCATCGGCTCGGGCGGCTCCTACGCCCTGGCCGCGGCCCGGGCCCTGATCAAACACACGGACCTCGACGCCCGGGCCATCGCCGAGGAGGCCCTGCGCATCGCCGCCGACATCTGCGTCTACACCAACGCCGAGATCACGGTCGAGGAGCTCTGATGCCCATCCACCTGCCCGAATCGCTCGAAGCGCCCCCGGTCGAGCCTCCCGACGCCGAACTGACGCCGCAGGAGATCGTGGCCGAGCTCGACAAGTACATCATCGGCCAGAAGGCGGCCAAGAAGGCCGTGGCCATCGCCCTGCGCAACCGCTTCCGGCGCCGCAAGCTGCCGCCCGCCCTGGCCGACGAGATCGCGCCCAAGAACATCCTCATGATCGGCCCGACCGGCGTCGGCAAGACCGAGATCTCCCGCCGCCTGGCCAAGCTGACCTCATCCCCCTTCCTCAAGATTGAAGCCAGCAAGTTCACCGAGGTCGGCTACGTCGGCCGCGACGTCGAGTCCATGATCCGCGATCTCGTCCGCATCTCCGTCGACATGGTCAAGCAGGAGGAGATCGCGGCCATCGAGGGCAAGGCCCGGGCCGCCGTCGAGGAGCGGCTTCTCGACATCCTCCTGCCGCCGGCCCGGAAGCGCGAGGACGCCGGCGACGGGGCGGCCGAGGCCGGCCCCGCCCCGGTCGAGACGCGGGAAAAGCTCCGGGCCCAGCTCCGCCAGGGCCTCCTCGAGGAGCGCTGGGTCGAGATGGAGGTCAAGGAAAAGACGACGCCGCCCCTCGAGGTCGTCTCGAACCAGGGGATCGAGGAGATCGGCTTCCAGATCCAGGAGTTCCTGCCCGGCTTCCTCGGCGGCCGGACCAAGCGCCGCCGGGTCAAGGTCAAGGAAGCCCGCGAGCTGCTGCTCGAGGAGGAGGAGAAGCGCCTGGTGGACATGGACCAGGTCTCGCGCCTGGCCATCGAGCGGGTCGAGCAGTCGGGCATCATCTTCCTCGACGAGGTCGACAAGATCGCCGGCCGCGAGTCCGGCCGCGGCCCCGACGTCAGCCGGGAGGGCGTCCAGCGCGACCTCCTGCCGATCATCGAGGGCACGACCGTCAACACCCGCTTCGGCCTCGTCCGGACCGACCACATCCTGTTCATCGGGGCCGGGGCCTTCCACGTCGCCAAGCCCTCCGACCTCATCCCCGAGCTCCAGGGCCGTTTCCCCATCCGGGTCGAGCTCACGCCCCTCACCAAGGACGACTTCGTCCGCATCCTGACCGAGCCCGAGAACGCCCTCATCCGCCAATACGAGGCGCTCATGGGCACGGAGGGCGTCAAGGTCTCGTTCACGCCGGACGCCGTCGAGGAGATCGCCGACATCGCCGAGAAGGTCAACGCCGACGCCGAGAACATCGGCGCCCGCCGCCTCCACACGGTCGTCGAAAAGGTGATGGAGGACATCTCCTTCGCCGCCCCGAACATCGCCCCGAAGGCCATCAAGATCGACCGGACCTACGTCCAGGAGCACCTGAAGGACATCCTCGTCAGCCAGGACCTGCGGCGCTTCATCCTCTGATGGATAAACGGATCGCGATGCTCCTGGCCGGGCTGTGCCTGGCCGTGATCCCCGCCTGCGGCCGCAAGGGCCCGCTCATCCTGCCGCCGGGCCGGGCGCCCCTGCCGGTCGCGGAGCTGTCCGCCGCCGCCGGCCGGGGCGCGGTCGTCCTGCGCTGGATCGATCCCGTCAAGACGGTCTCCGGCCGGCCCGTCGGCCCCCTGGCCGCCGTCGAGATCTGGGTCTTCGACAAGGGCCTGCCGGCCGCCGGCGTTCCGCTCACGGCCGGGGCCGTCGAGAAGACGGCCCGCCTGGCCGGCCGTATCCCGGCGGCCGAGTTCGCGGCCCATCGCGGCGCGGCGGGGGAGGGGAGCGGGGTCATGACCTTCACCTACGATCTGCCGCCCGGAACGGCCGTCCCGGCCAAGCTCGCTTTCACCGTCCGGGTGGTCGACCGCAAGGGACGATTCTCGGACTTCGCCGCCCCGGCGGTCGTCGAGGCCCCCGGCCGGGCCCCGGGGGTCGACCGGCCGGCCGCCCCGGGTGTATGCTGAGAGAAGGAGCAGGCCGTTGAAGATCTACCGCTTCCGCTACCGCCGCAGGGTCCTCACCGGCGTCCTCAAGGAGGAGTTCCTCTTCCCGGTCGTCGGCTCGATCTTCGGCGACTTCAGCCTGGCGTCGAGCCCGGTGCCCATCGGCGACGTGCGCGTCCTGCCGCCCGTCCTGCCGACCAAGATCGTCGGCATCGGCCGCAACTACCGCGAGCACGCCCGGGAGCTGGGCAACCCGCTGCCGGAGGAACCGCTCATCTTCCTCAAGCCCCCGACGGCCGTCGCCGGCCACCTCGACGCCGTGGTCCAGCCGCCGGCCTCGCGGCGCGTCGATTACGAAGGCGAGGTCGGCGTCGTCATCCGCCGCCGGGCCCGCCAGCTCGGCGACGGCGATCCCGTCGACGACGTCATCCTCGGCTACACCTGCTTCAACGACGTCACCGCCCGGGACCTGCAGGCCAAGGACGTCCAGTTCACCCGGGCCAAGGGCTTCGACACGTTCGCCGCGGTCGGGCCCTGCGTCGCGACCGGGCTCGACCCGGCCGCGATCCGGCTGAAGACCTTCCTCAACGGCAAGCTCGTCCAGTCCGGGACGACGGCCGACCTGATCTTTTCCATTCCTTTCCTCGTCCGCTACGTCTCGCGGATCATGACCCTCAACCCCGGCGACATCATCGCCACCGGCACGCCGGCCGGGGTCGGGCCCGCGGCCCCTGGCGACCGGGTCGACGTCCAGATCGAAGGCATCGGCGTGCTCTCCAACACGTTCAGCCGCCCGGGCGGCAAGGAGTTCGCATGAAACTGTTCCTGGATTCCGCCAACATCGAAGAGATCCGCGAGGTCGCCGGCTGGGGCGTTCTCGACGGCGTGACGACCAATCCCTCGCTCTGCTCCAAGGAGAGCGCCGGCTTCGAGGAGAACATCCGGGCCATCTGCGCCCTGACCCCGGGACCGGTCAGCGCCGAGTGCGTCTCGCTCCAGGCCGATGCGATCGTGCCCGAAGCCCGGGCCCTGGCCAAGCTGGCCCCCAACATCGCCGTCAAGATCCCGGTCGGCGTCGAAGGGCTCAAGGCCGCCAAGCGGCTGGCCGCCGAGGGCATCGCCGTCAATATGACCCTGATCTTCTCGGCCGGCCAGGCCCTGCTCGCGGCCAAGGCCGGGGCCCGCTTCGTCAGCCCGTTCATCGGCCGCCTCGACGACGTCTCCGAGGACGGCATGGCCCTGATCGACGAGATCGTCCAGATCTTCGACAACTACGACATCAAGACCGAGGTCATCGTGGCCAGCGTCCGCCACCCCCGCCACGTCATCGAGGCGGCCCGGCTGGGCGCCGACATCGCCACCGTCCCCTTCGGGGTCATGGAGAAGCTCGTCCGCCATCCCCTGACCGACATCGGCGTCGAGCGCTTCCTGGCCGACTGGAGAAAAGTCAAGAAGTGAGGATCCAGGCCATCCTCCGGCTGGGCGAGCGGGCCCGGACGCTCGCCCGGCGGATCCGCCGGGCGGCCGTGTTCCTCCTCGTCCTGGCCGTCCTGGCGACGAGCGTCATCGTCGCCAAGAACGCCCTGGTCCGGGAGATCGGCAGCCAGGTCCACAAGAAGTTCGCCTACGACCGTCTCCGCGTATCCTACTTCCCTCCGGCCCTGGTCATCGAGAACTTCCGCTCCCTCGGTCCGGCGCCGCTCCTGCGGGCCCGCCGGATCCGGATCGAGATCCCCTACCTCTCGCTCCTGCGGAACCGCCGCATCCTGTCCGTCGTCATCCAGTCGCCGGAGATCCGCGTCCGCCCGTCACCGGCCGCGGCCGGGACGCCCCGCCGCAAGGCCCGGCCGCCGCTGTCCCTGCTGGAGCTGCCGTTCATCGTCTCGCGCGGCGTCGTCGAGGACGGCGTGTTCGTCTACGAGGGCCAGGGCGTCACCATCGAGGCCCGCGGCCTCCGGGCCCTCGTCACCCAGAGCGGCGAGGCCTACGCCGTCCGGGCCACCGCCGAATCGAGCCGCTACACCAAGCCGCAGCACGGCCCCATCCCGCTCGGCGCCCTGACCGTCATCCTGAACGGCAGGGGCGAGGACGCGACCGTCAGCCGGCTCTCGTTCGAGGGTCCGGGCCTCTCGGTCACGGCCACGGGCCGGGTCCGGACGATCCTCGATCCGGCCTTCGAGATGGACGCCCGCTTCGACGTCGGCGCGGACATCCTCGACGACCTGCTGCGCATGCCGTTCGGCTGGGGGGGGCGGATCAACGGCGAAGCCCGCGTCGAGCGCCGGGACCGCCGCCTGGCAATCACGACGAGCGTCGCCTCCGACACCCTGGCCGTGAACGAGGTGCCCATGGGCCGGATCCGCGGCCGGTTCGAGCTGGCGCCGGAAACGGGAGGCCGGCTCGAGCTCGGCCTGAGCAAGCCGGACCGGCCGGCCGAGAGCCTGATCCTGACCTTCGCCGGGGGGCGGGTCGAGGGCCGGGCCGCCCCGATGATCGTCGATCCCGTCTTCCGCGACATCTCCATCCCCTGGCCGGTCCGATCCGCGGCCTGGGGCACTTTCACCCTGGCCCACAAGCAGCTGTCGGTCGAGGCCGAGTTCCGCGACGACGCGCTCGAGCGCCGGAACGGCATCTACGCCTTCCGCGGCGCCGTCAAGGTCGGCGTCGATTTCCCCGGCCACATCGTGACCGTCGAGACGCCCGGGCTGGAATCGGATTTCGGCCGCCTCGAAGCGACGGCCAGGATCGACCTCAAGGGCGACCTGGACGCCCGCATCCGGGGCCCGATCGCCGATGTCCGCGAAACGCGGGAATTCGTCCAGGCCATGCTCGATCAGACCTTCGGTTTCGGGGAGGTCCGGGGCCGGGGCTACGCCGACGCCCATCTCACCGGCCGCTCGGCCTCGCCGGCGCTGGACCTCCGGGCCACCCTGGCCCCGGGCGGCTTCGGCCTGTTCGACGCCGCCTCCGTCGAGGCCGGCCTGACCTTCGCCGGGAACGTGTTCGAAGGGCGCTTCGATATCGACGACCCGGAGCTCATGGGGCAGGTCGAGGTCAGGGCCGCGGCGGGCGATCTGGCCGTCGACGTCGGGAAAAGCGAGGGCGAGCTGGCCCGCATCCTGCCCGCCCTCGAGATCCCCGTGTCGCTGTCCGGCCGGGTGGCGGGCGACTTCCGGATGACCTGGAAGAACGGCGGCGACCAGGAATTCGAGGGGACGTTCACCAGCCCCGAGGTCAAGTTCTTCGGCCAGACGGGCTCGAACGTCAGCGGCCGCCTCGCCTGGAAGGCCGGCCGGCTGTCTTTCCCCGAGTTGGCCATGGACTTCGACGGCGGCCGCCTCGAAGGACGGTTCCTCATCGCGCCGTCCGCCGGCGATTTTGATTTCGACCTTCGCGGCGAGGAGCTCGACTTCTCCCGGATCGTTCCCTCCGCGTCGGGGCAGCTGTCGCTGTCGCTCGCCGGCCGCGGCGTCTTCGGCCGGGACCGACTGTCCGGCCTCTTCGACGTCAAGGACATGCTGCTTGCGCCGATCGACCGGACGGAAGCCCGGGGCGAGCTGGCGGTGGGCGTGGCCGGCGGCAGGATCTCGCTCGGCCTCAAGGGCGGCCTCGTCCCCGGCGACAACCCCTTCGACGGCGTCTTCGAGTTCCCCGTATCCGGCGAGCCGTGGAGCGGGACCGTCACGGGCCGGGTCACGGACCTCGACCTCGTCGTCCCCTGGGACGGGGCCCAGGGCCGGATCGATTATGCCGCCCGCATCGTTTCGACCCCGGCCGGGGCCGGCCTGGCCGTGTCCCTGGACGTCGACGCGCCGGTCATGCCGCTGCCGGGTTTCCCTTACGCCGTGACGAGCTTCGTCTCGCCCATGGCCTACGCCGACGGCGTCCTGACCATCAAGTCCTTCGCCGGCAGGCTCGGCGGCGGCACGCTCACCGGCTCGGGCACGGTCGGCCTCGGCCAGGAGGGCATCGCCGCCATGGACCTCCGCCTCGAGGGCAAGGACATGGTCCTCTCGCCCATGGAGCGGATGAGGGCCCAGGTGGACGGCTCCCTGCGCCTGCTCAAGGGCCCCCGCCGCTTCGTCACCGAGGGCGAGCTGCTGTTCAACCGGCTGACCTGGCGCCGCGAGATCTACGAAGGTTTCAGCTTCTCGTCGCAGACGCCGGCCGAGACGCCGGGGCCGTCCTTCTTCGACGGCATGACCCTCAACATCCGCCTGCGCGGCGACGAGAACGCGGCGATCGAGAACTCGCTGGGCCGCTTCGGCGCCCGCTTCAACCTGACCGTCGTCGGCGACTTCGACGAGCCCGCGCTTCTCGGAGACATCGACCTCCTCAACGGCGATTTCTACTTCCAGGACCGCAGCTTCCGCGTCATCCACGGCCGGCTGGGCTTCGCCGACCCGGTCAACGCCGAGCCCTTCCTGGATTTCCGCGGCGAGACCTACGTCAAGGACTACCGGGTGACGCTGAACATGAGCGGCCCGGTCAGCCGGCTCAAGCCGGAGTTCAGCTCCTCGCCGCCGCTGCCGCCGGAGGAGATCCTGTCGCTCCTGGCCCTGGGCGACTCCTTCCGGCGAATGTACTATTCCTACTCGGGCGACCGCAGCACGGCCCTGAACACGGCCTCGCTGCTGACCTACCAGATCGCCGACCTGGCCAAGCGGCGCACGGGCGGGCTCTTCTCCCTGGACCGCTTCCGCATCGACCCCTACGTCCCGGAGAGCGGCCCGGGCGGCATCGGGGCCCGCATCACGGTCGGCAAGAAGATCTCCAACAACCTCCTGGTCCTGTATTCGACCATCCTGGCCAATTCGAGCGTCAGGAGCATGATCGACGAATCCCCCATTTTCCGGATGGAATGGGATATCAGCCGGCGCTTCTCGCTCGTGGGCGGGCGTGACGACCGGGGAAGGCTGGGTTTCGATGTCAAGTTCCGCAGGCGCTTCTAGGATGCGGCGGGCGGCCGCGCGGGCCGGGGCCGGGCTGGTCCTGACCCTGGCCGTCCTCCTGGCCGCGTTTGCGCCCGCCGTCCTGGCCCAGGACGACGCCGTGGTCGAGCGGATCGTCGTCCGCGTCGACGGCCGGCCCGGCGAAGCCGGCCTGCTCGGGCTCATCCCCATCAAGCCGGGGGACGCCTTCTCCGCCCGCCTGGTCGATCAGGCCGTCAAGCAGATCTTCAAGACCGGCCTGTTCGCCGATGTCCGCGCCTCCCGGACGGGCGCCGGGCGGATCGACCTCGTTTTCGACCTGGTCCGCAAGGTCTTCATCGACGCCGTCCGGTTCCGCGGCGCCGCGGTGCCGGCGGCGCGGCTGCGCGAGGCCCTGACGTCCCAGCGGCCCGGCGCCTTCCTGCAGGAGGACCGCCTGGGGCAGGCCGTCGAGGAAGTGCGGCGGGGGCTGCGGCAGGCGGGCTATTTCGACGCCGTCGTGACCTGCGAGGTCGTGAAGAACGACCAGGCCTCGACGGCCGTCCTGGTCTTCCGGACGCACGACTGGAAGAGCTACCGGGTCGGCGGGCTCGAGGTCGAGTGGAAGGCCGAGATCCCCGAGCGGGACCTGCTCGAGAAGATGAGAACGGACGTCGGCGACGTCTATGTCCCCCAGGTCCTGGGGGACGACCTGCAAGCCCTTCTGGACCGCCTGGCCCGGGCCGGCTACCGGCGGGCCGAGGTCCGGCTGGCCGGGGAGAGCTTCGACGATCAGAACCGCCGCGTCGATCTCCGCGTCGAGATCGTGCCCCAGGAGAAGATCGCCATCCAGGTCCTGGGCGCCAAGGTCCCGGTCCGCCTTCTCGAGCCGATCTGGGCGGAGCGCGTCTTCGAGCAGTGGGGCCTGGCCGAGGGCGAGGCCAGGATCCTCAACTATGTCCGCCGCAAGGGGTACCTTTTCGCCACGGTCCGGAGCCGCGTCGAGCGGGGCCCGAACGAGACGCGCATCGTCCACGAGGTCGTGCCCGGCAAGAAGTCCAAGATCATGGGCGTGGACTTCCGCGGCAACACGGCCTTCTCCAGCTTCGACCTGAAAACCCGGCTGGCCGTTCGCGCGGGCGTGCCGCTGTTCTCGTTCCTCAGCTACGACCGCGTCTTCGGCATCCCCCGCCAGGTCGAGGAGTTCTACAAGGAGAATGGGTTCGCCGACGTCCAGGTCCGGCTCGACCTGGCGCCCGGGCGCGAGGGCGTCCAGGCGGTCATGGACGTCCAGGAGGGGCCGCGGACGACCGTCGAGGCCATCCGCATCCTGGGCGCCGGGATCATCCCCGCGGCGGCGCTCCTCCGCGAGCTGGTCAGCCGCGAGGGCGGGGCCTACTTCCCGCCCGACGTTCAGAGGGACGTCAGCCAGATCGAGACCTCCTACCTCAACCGCGGCGTCCGCGGCACCGAGGTCACGGCCCGGATCGAGCGCTCGCCGGAGCACCGGGTCACCCTTGTCTACGAGATCGACGAAGGCGCGCCGGTGGCCATCCGGGACGTCTTCCTCGCCGGCAACCGCGTCACCCGCCCGGGCGTCGTCCGCCGGGAGCTGCGCGTCGGCAAGGGCGACCCGGCCGACTACTCCAGGATCCAGGCCTCGAAACGGAGGCTGGAGGCCCTGGGCATCTTCTCCGAGGTCCAGGTCGACGAGGTCCAGACCGAGCCCAGCGGCGAGGTCGTCGTCGTCAAGGTCCGGGAAGGCGAGAAGAACTACGCCGGCGTCGGCCTGGGCGTCGAATCGAAGGACCCGGTGATCGGCTCTCTGGCCGGCATCGGGCCGGAGGACTTCCGGCTGCGCGGCACGGCCGAATACATCCGCAGCAACGTCTTCGGCCTGGGCGCCCAGGCGGGGCTGGTCGGCCAGACGAGCGTCGTCGAGAGCCGGGCCGTCCTCTCCTGGACCCAGCCTTACTTCTTCGGCCTGTCCCTGCCGATGACGGTCCTGGCCTGGGTGGAGCGCGAGGACCGGACGGCCTTCGTCCTCGACCGCCGCGGCGTCAGCTTGAGCGCGGTCAAGGCCCTGAGCCGGTCGCGCCTGATCCTGGGATCGCTGAGCCTGACCCGGACGTCCCTGCCCAAGACGCCCGACCTGGCCACGCTGCCGGAGGACGTCGACCGCCAGTTCCTGCCGTACTCGGCCGCGCTGGCCTCCGTCAGCATGAGCTGGGAGCGGCGCGACGATACCCTGAACCCGACCCGGGGCTGGTTCCTGAGCGCCGTCGGGGAAGTGGGCCTGCGGCTGTTCGGGACGGAGTCCGACTATCAGAAGATCTTCCTCAAGGGCCAGTACTTCCGACCCCTGACCTCGACCTTCAACCTCGGCCTGACCGCCCGGCTCGGGCTGGCCAACGGCCTGAGCCACCTGCCGGAGCGGTTCTTTGCCGGCGGCAGCAACACCTTCCGGGGCGAGGAGTTCGAGATGCTCGGGCCCATCTCGGCCTCGACGACCACGCCGATCACGTACAAGCCCTACGGCGGGGAGGCCCTGCTGCTGATCAACACCGAGCTGACCTTCCCCGTTTTCCGCGCCTGGCGGACCCTGCGCCTGGCCGCTTTCTTCGACCTCGGCAACGTCTATGCCGCCCTCAAGGACTTCCGCCCGTTCACGCTCCAGGGCGCCGTCGGCGGCGGCATCCGCTACAAGACGGCCCTCGGCCCCATCCGGCTGGAGATGGCCTGGAAGCTCTGGGACTTCGACCTCCAGGACAAGCGCCGCCGGCCGCTCATCTTCCTGACGATCGGCAACATCTTCTAGCGAGGGACGACGAGGATGATCAAACGGATCCCGCTTTTCCTGGCCCTGGCGCTCGCCTCGGCCGCCGCGCCGGCCCAGACGGTCAACTGCGTGGCGGCCGTCGTCAACGGCCAGATCATCACCCGGCTCGACGTCGAGATCGCCGTCTATTTCGGCCTGGCCGGCGGGCCGGGCGCCGAGCCGGGCGCGGACCCGCGCCGGGCCGCCCTGGACGCGCTGATCGACCGCAAGATCGTCCTGGACCTGTCCCACGAGGCCCGGGGCGTGAGCGGCGAGGAGCTTGACGCCGCGCTGGCCGAGCTGCGGCGGGACGTCGGCGAGGCGGCCTTCGCCGCCGGGCTCCGCAAGTTCGGCCTGACCGCGGCCGACCTCGAGCCCTATCTCGAGGAGCGCCTCCTTTTCCGCCGGGCCCTCGACGTGCGCTTCAGCCAGTCCCTGCCCGTCTCGATGACGGAGATCGAGAGGTACTACCGCGATATCTACGCGCCCGAGCAGGCCCAGCGGGGCGTCGCGGCCGAGCCGCTCGACCGGGTCGACGGGGCCATCGAGACCCGGATCCGCGGCGAGCGCCTGGCCCAGCAGACGTCCGCCTTCCTCCGCGACCTGCGGAACAGGGCCGATATCCAGATCAGGAAGGATTGCCTGCAATGACCATCGCCTACCTCTTCCCCGGCCAGGGCTCGCAGGCCGTCGGCATGGGCCGCGACCTCTACGACGGCTCGGCCGAGGCCAGGGACCTCTTCGAGAGGGCCGATGAGGCCCTCGGGTTCTCCCTCTCCAAGCTCTGTTTCGAGGGCCCGGAGGAGGAGCTGCGGCTGACCCGGAACACGCAGCCGGCCCTGCTCGTCGTCAGCACCGCCGCCTGCCGGCTCCTGGGCCGCGACCCGGCCGTGGCCGCCGGCCACAGCCTGGGCGAGTACTCGGCCCTGGTGGCCGCCGGCAGCCTGGGCTTCGAGGACGCCGTCCGGCTGGTCCACAGGCGCGGCCGCTACATGCAGGAAGCCGTGCCCGTGGGGGCCGGGGCCATGGCCGCCGTGCTGGGCGTGCCGGGCCAGGAGATCGAGCGGCGCCTGGCCGAGGTGCGCTCGGGCGTCGTCCAGATCGCCAACTGGAACAGCGACGATCAGACCGTCATCTCCGGCGAGAAAGCCGCAGTCGAGGAGGCGCTGGCCCTGATCAAGGCGCCGCGCTCGGTTGTGCTGCCGGTCAGCGCCCCTTTCCATTCCCGGCTGATGAAGCCGGCCGAGGAGCGCCTGGCCGCCGACCTCAAGGCCACGGCCTTCGGCCCGCTGCGCTTCCCCGTCGTCAGCAACGTCGACGCCGCCGTGGTCCGGACGGGGGAGGAGGCTCGGGAGGCCCTCAAGCGCCAGGTCAGCCGGGCGGTCCTGTGGACGCGGTCTATGGCCGTGCTGAAGGACATGGGGGTCGGGGCCTGCGTCGAGTGCGGGCCGGGCCGGGTCCTGTCCGGCCTCCTCAAGAGGCTGGCCCGGGGCTGGCCCCAGGCGCCGGCGATCCACAACGTCGAGGACCGGGAGGGAGCGGAGAAGGTCCGGGCGGCCCTATTCGGCGGGCTGTGAGATGACCCGCGGCCCGAAACGGACGAAATACTCGACGGCCGAGAGGACGGCCAGGGCGAAGACGAGCCACAGCCCGATCTTGGCCGCGATATAGAATTTCCCCAGGTAGAGCGGGCCCAGGACCAGGGCCCCGATGATCCACGACTCGCTGCCCATCTTGGCCTTGCCGAAGGCCGAAGCCGGGATGTTGATGCCCTTGGACGAAGCCATGGCCCGGAAGCCGGTCACGGCGATCTCCCGGCCGACAATGACGATGGCCGCCCAGGCCGGCACCCGGCCGAGCTCGACCAGGCAGATGAGGGCCGAGGCGATGAGGAGCTTGTCGGCCGTGGGATCGAGGAGCTGCCCCAGGACGGTGACCAGCCCCTTGCGGCGGGCCAGCCAGCCGTCCAGCCAATCCGTCAGCGAGGCGAAGACGAAGATGGCGCAGGCGGCCAGGTCGTGCCCTTCGAAGGGGATCAGCATGGCGGCGACCATGACCGGGATGGCCACGATCCTCGCCAGGCTGAGGGCGTTGGGGACATTCACGCCCCGAGATTACACCAGCGCCCCTCGGGTGTCAAACCTCCGCCAGGGCCCGCGAAGCCGGGAACGTCCCCATTTTACGGGAAAATAGAAACGTCCTCATTTTTCGGGTATAGTGAGGGTTCGCCGATGGCCAACGACACCTCCCTGACCCCGATGATGGAGCAGTATTTCCGCATCAAGGAGCTCCATCCCGGGGCGCTGCTGTTCTTCCGCCTGGGCGATTTCTACGAGATGTTCTACGACGACGCCCGGACGGCCGCGCCGGTCCTGGACATCGCCCTGACCTCGCGGCAGAAGGTGCCCATGTGCGGCGTGCCCTATCACGCCGTCAACGCCTACGTGCCCAAGCTGCTCAAGCAGGGCTTCAAGGTGGCCATCTGCGAGCAGGTCGAGGACCCCAAGGCGGCCAAGGGCGTCGTCCGGCGGGAAGTCATCAAGGTCCTGACGCCCGGCACGGCCGTCGAGGTCGAGGCCGAGGAGGCCAAGGAGAGCACCTTCATCGCCTCGCTGGCCCTCGAGGACGGCGGCTGGGGCCTGGCCCTGCTCGACCTGGCGGCGGGGGAGGTGCGGACCCTCGAGGGCGGCTGGCCCGAAGCCAAGCTGCTGGCCGACGAGATCTTCAAGGCCGGGCCGCGGGAGATCGTCTATCCCGAGGGCGCCGAGGACGCCCTGCGGCGCGTCCTGCCGGCCGAGGCCTCCAACGGCGCCGCGCTGAGCCCGGCCGAGGGCTGGCTTTTCGACCCGCCCCAGGCGGCCCGGGCCGTCCTGGAACACTTCGGCGCCCGGTCCCTGGCCGGCTTCGGGCTCGAGGACAAGCCCCGGGCCGCGGCTGCCGCCGGGGCCCTCCTGGCCTACGTCAAGCGCGTCCGCAAGGATTCCCTGGAGCTCGTCCGGCGCCTGTCCTACCTCAACGCGGCCGGCTATCTCGTCCTCGACGCCGCGACCGTCCGCAACCTCGAGCTCGTCCGCAACCTCCGCGACGGCAAGGTCAAGGGCACGCTGCTCGACGTCATCGACTTCACGGTCACGTCGCCGGGCGGCCGCCTGCTCCGGGCCTGGCTCCTCCGGCCGCTCTGCGACGCGGCGGCCATCGCCGGCCGCCAGGACGCCGTGGCCGAGGCCCTGGCCGCGACCATCGCCCGCCGCGAGATCCGGGAGACGCTCAAGAGCGTCCACGACCTGGAGCGCCTCGTCGGCAAGATCGGCCTGTCCGCCGCCCAGCCGCGGGACCTGGTCGCCCTCAAGGCCTCGCTCGTCCCGCTGCCGTCGATCGAGCGCGAGCTGCGGGGCTTTGCCTGCGGCCTGTTCCGGGACATGGCCGGGCGCTGGGACAACGCCGCCGACGTCGCCGGCCTCGTCGACCGGGCCATCCTCGACGAGCCGGCCTTCCTGCTGACCGAGGGCGGCCTGATCAAGGACGGCTGGAACGCCGAGCTCGACGAGCTGCGCGCGGTCAGCCGCTCGGGCAAGGGCTTCATCGCCGAGCTGGAGAGCCGCGAGCGGGCCCGTACCGGCATCGGCTCGCTCAAGGTCCGCTACAACAAGATCTTCGGCTACTTCATCGAAGTGACCAAGCCCAACCTGCCCCAGGTCCCGGCCGACTATATGCGCAAGCAGACGCTGGTCAACTCGGAGCGCTTCCTGACGCCCGAGCTCAAGGAGTACGAGGACAAGGTTCTTCACGCCGAGGAGCGCATCGGCCAGCTCGAGCACCGCCTTTTTCTCGAGGTCCGCGAGACCCTGGCTCGGGAAACGGCGCGCCTCCAGCGCATCGCCGCCGACGTCGCCGCCCTGGACGTCCTCCTGGCCCTGGCCGAGTGCGCCGCCCGCCGCGGCTACGTCCGCCCGGTCGTCGACGAGGGTGACGTCCTGCGCATCGAGGCCGGCCGGCACCCGGTCATCGAGACGAGCCAGGCCGAGCCGTTCATCCCCAACGACCTCGAGCTCGACGCCGCCGAGAACCAGGTCCTGATCATCACCGGCCCGAACATGGGCGGCAAGTCGACCTTCCTGCGCCAGGCCGCGCTCATCGTCCTGCTGACCCAGATGGGGGCCTTTGTCCCGGCCAAGTCGGCCCGGGTCGGCCTGGCCGACCGGATCTTCACCCGCATCGGGGCCATGGACTTCCTCAGCGTCGGGCAGTCGACCTTCATGGTCGAAATGCTGGAGACGGCGGCCATCCTCCACAACGCCACCTCGCGCAGCCTCATCCTTCTCGACGAGGTCGGCCGGGGCACCAGCACTTTCGACGGCCTGAGCATCGCCTGGGCCGTGGCCGAGCGGCTCCACGAGCGGCCGGACATCCGGCCGCGGACGCTGTTCGCCACCCATTACCACGAGCTGACCGAGCTGGCCCTGACCCTGCCGCGGATCAAGAATTTCCACGTCTCGGTCAAGGAATGGCGGGACGAGGTCGTCTTCCTGCGCAAGATCGTCGCCGGCCCGTCCGACCGGAGCTACGGCATCCACGTGGCCAAGCTGGCCGGGCTGCCCCGGGATGTCATCGAACGGGCCCGGGAGATCCTGTTCAACCTGGAGAAGCAGGAGCTCGACGAGGCGGGGCTGCCGCGCCTGGCCCGGCGGGCCCGGCCGTCCGGTGACCGGAACCAGCTCCTGCTCTTCGCCGAGGACCGGGAATCCGCCCTGCTGCGCGAGCTGCGGGATGAGATCGAAGGATTGGACCCGGCCTCCCTGACGCCCATCGAAGCGCTGAATATCCTGGCCGGGCTCAAGGGCCGGCTCGGTTCTCCCGAAGGGTAAGAACGCCCTCTCAAAGAGAAGGGGGAAAGCGGGGCGTTCTCAGGAATCGGCCGGGTCAATAGGATTCGGACTCGTCCTCGACGGAGAAGCCGTCCTCGAGGTCCTCGTCGTCCTCTTCGTCCTCGTCCTTGTCGTAGTCCTGGTCGCCGTTGTCCGAGAAGTTCTCCTCGCCGTTCTCGGAGCGTCGCTCCTCGACGGCCTCGTCGAGCTCGTCGCGGTCGTCGAAGCGGCGGACGGTGTTGGAGGCGGCGTCGCTGTATACGAGCTCCAGGTAGTCGTCTTCGATGACGACGAATACGGACTTCGTGTGCCCGGTCTGCAGGTTGCCGACGGTTTCCACGACCTCGGCGCCCTTCGTCTTCCGGATCGCGTCGAGCGTCAGCCAGCTTCTGATTTCCATTTCTTCCATGAGCGCCTCTTCGACAATAGATAGATAATCTTTTTTCGACGCTTGTCAAGGGGGGAACGCGGCCCGCCGCGCGGCCGGTTCCGGACGGCTTGACAGCCCGCGGCCGGACGCCTTTAATAAGGACTATCGAGCGAGAGGAGGCCCCCCGATGCGATGGGATCAGTTCACCGTGATGTCGCAGGACGCCATTCAGAAGGCCCAGGCCCTGGCCGAGGAAAAAGGCCACTCGGAGATCCGGCCGGAGCACCTCCTGTCGAGCTTCCTGGCCCAGGACGAGAACATCGTCAACGCCCTCCTGGCCAAGATCGGCGCGCCGGCCGCCCGGATCAAGGCCGACGTCGAGGCCGCCTTGGAGCGGCTGCCCAAGGTCCGCGGAGGCGGCGGGGAGCCGGCCCTTTCGACGGCCCTGCGCCAAGTCCTCGAGGAAGCCCGCAAGTCCGCGGACGCGCTCAAGGACGAGTACATCTCGACCGAGCATCTCTTCCTGGCCATCCTCAGGGAAGGCGGCGAAGCCTCGCGGCTCCTGCGCGCCGCCGGCGTCGACGAGGACGCCGTGCTCAAGGCCCTGGCCGCGGTCCGGGGCGCGCAGCGCGTGACCGACCCCGAGCCCGAAGGCAAGTATCAGGTCCTGGAGAAGTACACCCGCGACCTGACCGCCCTGGCCCGCCAGGGCAAGCTCGACCCGGTCATCGGCCGCGAGGACGAGATCCGGCGCGTCGTCCAGGTCCTGTCGCGGCGGACCAAGAACAATCCCGTCCTCATCGGCGAGGCCGGCGTCGGCAAGACGGCCGTCGTCGAAGGCCTGGCCCAGCGCATCGCCGGCGGCGACGTGCCCCAATCGCTCAAGAACAAGCGCCTGCTGGCCCTGGACATGGGCTCGCTCATCGCCGGGACCAAGTTCCGCGGCGAGTTCGAGGACCGCCTCAAGGCCGTGCTCAAGGAGATCGGCGAATCCGGCGGCGAGGTCGTCCTCTTCATCGACGAGCTGCACACGATCATGGGCGCCGGCGCGGCCGAGGGGGCCATGGACGCCTCCAACATGCTCAAGCCGGCCCTGGCCCGCGGCGAGCTGCGCTGCATCGGGGCCACGACGCTCAACGAGTACAAGAAGCACATCGAGAAGGACGCCGCCCTGGAACGGCGCTTCCAGCAGGTCTACGTCGGCGAGCCGTCGGTCGAGGAGACCATCTCCATCCTGCGCGGCCTCAAGGAGAAGTACGAGATCCACCACGGGGTCAGGATCAAGGACTCGGCCCTGGTCGCAGCGGCCACGCTGTCGGCCCGCTACATCACCAGCCGGTTCCTGCCGGACAAGGCCATCGACCTCGTCGACGAGGCGGCCTCGCGCATCCGCATCCAGATCGACAGCCTGCCCGAGGAGCTCGATGAGCTCGATCGCCGGACCCTCCAGCTCGAGATCGAGCGCCAGGCCCTGCGGAAGGAGTCGGACCCGGCCTCGAAGGAACGGCTGGGGGGCATCGAGGAGGAGCTGGCCAACCTCAAGGAGCGGTCGTCGGCCCTGCGGGCCCGCTGGCAGAAGGAGAAAGAGACGATCGAGGCCTCCGGCAAGCTCAAGGAGCGGCTGGACGCGCTCAAGATCGAGGCCCAGGGCGCCGAGCGCCGGGGCGACCTGGAGAAGGCGGCCGAGATCCGCTACGGCCGGATCCCCGAGCTCCAGCGGCAGATGGACAAGGCCGCGGCCGACCTGGCCGCCCTGCAGGCCAAGGGCCGGATGCTCAAGGAGGAGGTCGACGAGGAGGACATCGCCCAGGTCGTCTCCAAATGGACCGGCATCCCGGTGGCCAAGATGCTCGAGGGCGAGGTCGACCGGCTCATCCGCATGGAGGACATCCTGGGGAAGCGCGTCGTCGGCCAGGAGGCGGCCATCGAAGCGGTGGCGGCCACCGTGCGCAGGTCCCGGGCCGGCATCCAGGAGGCCGGGCGGCCCATCGGCTCGTTCATCTTCCTCGGCCCGACCGGCGTCGGCAAGACCGAGCTGGCCCGGGCCCTGGCCGAGTTCCTCTTCGACGACGAGAAAGCCATGGTCCGGCTGGACATGTCCGAGTACATGGAAAAGCACACCGTCAGCCGGCTCATCGGCGCCCCGCCCGGCTACGTCGGCTACGAGGAGGGCGGCCAGCTGACCGAGGCGGTCAAGCGCCGGCCCTACGCCATCATCCTGCTCGACGAGATCGAGAAGGCCCATCCCGACGTCTTCAACATCCTGCTCCAGATCCTCGAGGACGGCCGGCTGACGGACGGCCAGGGGCGGACGGTCGACTTCAAGAACACCCTGGTCATCATGACCTCGAACCTCGGCAGCCAGGCCATCAAGGACCTCGGCCGCGACTACGCCGCCATGGAAAAGGAGGTCCGCCAGGTCCTGGAGGCCCACTTCAAGCCCGAGTTCCTGAACCGCATCGACGAGGTCATCATCTTCAAGCCCCTGCCGAAGAGCGCCATCCTGAAGATCGTCGGGCTCCAGCTCGACCTGCTGGCCAAGCGGCTGGCCGACCGCAAGGTCGGGCTGGACGTCTCGAAGGAGGCCCGGGAGCTGCTGGCCGAGCGGGGGTTCGATCCGGTCTACGGCGCCCGGCCGCTCAAGCGGACGATCCAGCGCGACGTCCAGAACCCGCTGGCGATGAAGATCCTGGCCGGCGAATACGGGGAAGGGGACACGGCCGTGATCGGCGTCGACAAGAAGGGCGGGCTGGCCTTCGGCAAGACCTGAGCGGACGGTTCCTTCCTTCTTGTTTTTCTTTTGCCCGGTTCGTATATAATAGGGCGCGCCTTCGCGCACTGGAGACACTGACGATGATCAAGAAGATCCTCATCGCGGGCCTGGCGGCCCTTATCCTTCTGCCCTCGCTGGCCCCGGCCAACGGGCTCAACCTGAACGGCCTGGGCTCGCGGTCCCAGGGCATGGGCGGCGCGTTCGTCGCCGTCGCCGACGACTTCAGCGCCGTGTTCTGGAATCCCGCCGGCGCGGCCGGGTTCAAGCGGACGATCTTCGGCTTCTACACGACGGACCTCATGCCGAAGACGAGCTACAACCTGTCCATCCCGCCGGACCTCGTGTATATCCCCGAGTACCCGCCGCCCACCGTCGCGGCCGAGACCAAGAAGGCCCATTACCTGGGCTTCCTGGGCGCCTACTATAAGCCGATCAGCTCCAAGGTCGTGGTCGGCCTGGGCATCGGCACGCCTTCGGGCCTGGGAACGAAATGGAACGGGGCGGATTTCACCGATCTGTCCGGCGGAACGGCCTACGACTGGTCGAGCAAGATCGAGGTCTTCACCGCCTCGCCGCTCGTCGCCGTCCGGCTCAACGATTGGCTTTCCGTCGGGGCCACGGTCGACGTCCAGTACGGGAATTTCCGGCTCAAGATGCCGGCCGGTTCCGCCGACCTGGGCGGGGGGACGGTGGACCTGGGCCAGTACGAGGAGAACATGCACGGCTGGGGGATCGGGGCGACCTTCGGCGTCCTGGCCAAGCCCATCGACAAGCTCAGCCTCGGCCTGACCGTGCGGACGCCGTCGACCCTGGCCTACAAGGGCTCCGCCCTGCTGCCCAATCTTTCTCCCTACGGCCTGCCCGGCTCCTCCGACCTCGAACGCAAGATCACCTGGCCGCTCTGGATCGCCGGCGGCGTCGCCTTCCGGCCCTTCGAGCGCCTTCTCCTCAGCGCCGACGTCCAGTGGACCCAATGGTCGAAGCTCGACCGGATCACGACCGACTATCTGGATGCCGTCTGGGCGATCCTCATGGGCGCGAGCGGCAACGACGTCCGCGGCATGGGCTGGTCCGACAAGGCCCAGTTCCGGTTCGGCGCGGAATTCCGGGTGAACGCGACGACGGCCCTGCGGGCCGGCTACTACCATGACCCGGCGCCGGGGCCGGACGCGACCCTCAACGCCCTCCTGCCCAACTTCGCCTACAACACGATCTGCGCCGGCGTGGGCAAGAGCTTCGACGGCCTGCAGATCGATCTCGGCCTGGAGTATTATACGGGTCGCGAGAGGACCTGCGCGGGGGCGTCGGCGGGCTCCATGCCGGGGACGTACGGCATGAACATCGTCGTCCCCTCGATCGCGGTCAGCTACAAGTTCTAGCCCGCGGCCCCCGGCCGGGGCCGGCGCGCCTCACTCGTGCAGGTGCCGGTCGATGTGCCCGCAGCAGGGGCAGGGGACGAAGCCGCGCTTCTTGGCCTCGCCGGCCGTGTCCGGCGCGAAGATCCGGATCTCTTCCGCGGGGATCCGGTCGATGCCGCAGCCGCCCGACGCCCGCACCGGCGCCTCGTAGACGGAATCATGGAAGATCTTCAGCCGGTTGTCCCCGATGAACCTTCTTCCGTCGAAGGGGGAGTGAAAGCGCAGCATCCTGTCCTCTCTGATCGGCCTTGTCTTCCTCAGGCCTCGCGGCATTCCTTGGCTCCCGCCGTTCGACGGCAGGGCCTCTTGAAGATCCGTCCGACGCCGTGACCTCCCCCCGGCATATCCAGATAATGGAAGAACTCGTCCCGCCAGTGGAATATCTTCCGGGTCCGGCCCTCCCGGCCGTTCTCGTCGACTTCATAGAGCGTGACGCCGCACTCCGACGGGTGCTCGAGCAGGAACGCCTCGCCGGCGGCGGTCGCTTCCTCCATCGCCGGATATCGCGTCTCGACCCCTCCGGGCCGGACGAGGATGACGCGGCTTGGCTTGCTCAATGTCCTGTTCTCCTTCTCCCTTCCGGCCCTTCTTTCCTTCCTTCCGGCTGCGGGCAAAACGGCCATCATATATAAAAGACCGTTCGGGGTGGCGAAAATTACCGGCGGGGAAAAATAAACAGAGCCTCTCCCATCGCCGGGATCCCCTCTTGCGGCGGCGATGGGCGTTCTCTGCTCTTATCGACTTTCCCTAGAATAGCCCGATCTTCAAGCCGATCCTGAGCGTGAAGCCGCTTAAGTCAAGGAAGGCTTGCCTGATACCATAGGGACCGTCAGTCCCAACCTGCCAGATCTCTTCATTGACGATCAGCTTTTCGTGCCATCCCCCATAATCAAGATCTTCCCCAATATAATGAAAGAGGGGCCCCTCATTTGTGTGGGTAACCGTCTCTGTAAGTGTACCTTCCGGATTGTAGAATCTGATATTCTGCTGCGCTTCTCCGCTTAGGGTTTCGATCTTAGCCTGAATCCATCGGGCTTCTGCGAGCAACGACATTCTCTTGTTCATCCGATATTCAAGCCCGATCCCGTAGTGATAGCCGCGGCACTTCCCCTTGACGTCCCAGTAGTTCTCAATGACCTGAATAGCGCTGGACGGAAATCGGTTATACCAATCCTGGTCTTGCCTCATGCGGGCTCGATAGAAGCCGATGCCCCCGTTCGCATAGAGATGGAAACCGGCGAGGATATGGCGCGAATAGTAGAGATGAAACCGAATAGGAGAGGAGATGTCGATATCGGAGGTCAGGGTTTGGTTCATGGTCTGCGTGCCGGGGTAATCAACGATTGTGTAGAGTAAAGAGCTCTGTCCGCTGAAATGCGTCTTTTCTTCTATCGAAATGCCAAGACTGAATCCACCCCAGATATAGGACCGGATCTCCGCTTCCCAATGAGTGAACCGATCCTTTATAGGGAGGAATTCGCCAATACAACGATCTGGATAATATTGACGAGTGTCTTCTAAGGCAGGGTTATTATTATAGGACTCCAGAGTGGTATTTAGATCACCGATCTTCATGGATCCAAAACCTTCCCGGAGTGCCAAGCTGAACCTTGTTTGCGCCGTACTAGCGTCGTTGACGATTATAAAAAGCAGGCTGATTAGAAATAACGCTACATTAACCAGCTTTTTTAGCACGATGTCTCCTTTGTGATGAATATAAGGGAGCCGTAGCAGGCTTTCTGCCCGAAATCGACGTCCCAATTTTATGCTTCGCCAGGACCTCATAAGGAACAAAAAGAAGCGGTATCTTCTACCTGAATGACCGATGTTTGCCGTTTCGCCTCGGAAGCATGGCTCCCGCTTATGGTGTCGTGCATATTCCCCCTTGGACGTAGCTTGCCTTTTTCCCCGGATACGCGCCTCCCTAAGGACAAAGACATGTCGGGACCGCAAAAATCGTCGTCCACCCAAAAAATATTTAAAAATTCGAATTTACCCGAGGAGATAATACTAAAAGGAGGCCTAATAGGAATTTATGGCTTCTTAGATACTGGGAGGGGCCGTCGTGATGCTCTTCAGCCCGCCGGCCGAGCCGTCAGGAAGCTCCGGTTGTTCTCCGGGGCCCCCAGGGAGTATTCCAGTTTGATGCAGCTCCGGCCGCTTTCCCAGTCCTCCGAGCCGTCGATCAGGGAACGGGTCTCGAGCCCGACCCAGGACGACCGAGGGGGAAGCGCCGTCACGCGGCTTGGGAAGGGAAAAGGAAAATGGCTAGGGACGGAATTGAACCGCCGACGCAAGGATTTTCACTCCGGAGGATGAAAGCAATAACAGATTTAATATCATCCCCATAAAGAAAACATCCCTGCGTCTGCGTCCAGAATCGTGCCCTGCTGGTTCCGACTCTTTACTTCCTTAAGGCAGATCTTACCTTGGTAATAAATTCGTTAGCGAGTGCATGACCGAACGCACCTGGCTTTTCAGCTTTTGCTTTTTCTGCCTTATGCCGAGAGTACTCTGGAAAGTAGGTCCGCTCGAACTCCTCGATTCTCTCAAACTTCCGGGATTCTTTGGTCTGAACTTTTTGCATTTTTCTAATGTCTCCGGTAATTTGAAAAGAAATTTTGGTTTAAATCAGGCTTAAAATAGTGTTTTCTCTTGATCCAAATGAACCCATCCCCCCTGGAGATGACAGCAACGTCTATTGGACCTCCTACGGTTTCTTCTTCAATAGTGACTTTTTTTCTGAAGGATGTCAAGTTCACGAGGGTTTCGGCCATCGTGGCCAGTTCGTCTTTGGGAAGGACTGAAACAACGTTTATTACAGGATCGACGAAATGCTCGGTTCTGTATGTATCCAGCCGCTTTTTGTAATTCTTTAGCCATTCCTCGCTGAGCTGGCCAAGGTTCTCTTTAATTCGGTTTCTTTCTTCCTCTGCTAGAGAGACAATACTGTCCAAGATGGCCTTGGGATATTCATGGCATATATCGTTTAGGTACCTCTCAATTTCTTTTTCATAGCCTGGAACAACTCCTTCCATGAACGAACAGACCATTTCATCTTGGGCGAAGGGCATTATCGCTGATGCCGAATCGTGACTAATTACTTGCTCTCCCGATTTAAAATATTTAACCCGCTTTCTGACTATCCCTTCGGCGTAATATGCATACAGGCGTGGAAAAATGTCGTCATGGCCAAAGCCAGCGATAACCACCCCGGATATCCCCGAATGGAAGACATCTTGACCCATCCTGCAAAAGATTTCCACCGCGATATCTTTAAGCTTCAGAGAATCCGTTTCAGACAAAGGAAGCTGTTCAAAAACCTTTCCTCTGATTTCTTCGATCTTCAGCCTATATTTCGTTGCCAGACTCGCCTCGAATTTTGCATCCATTTTCGGAAGGTAAGTGTATTTGCCCAGCTTCTCATGAAGAGCAGATATCCTCTCTGATACCAAAAGGCGTACTTGTTCTTCGTCTATAGATCCTGCTTGTTCTTGACGGCTTTGAACCTTCTTAATTATCTGAGTTCTCAGGTGGGTAAAATAGCTCTCTAGAGTATTGGAGAAATATTTATCCTGCTGAGAAGCTGGGAAAAGACGGCTCGCTTTTGTTAAATATGAAAAGAAGTCCTTTGCGTAATCTTCGCAATCATCAAATCCCTTTTCTCCAAGCGAACTGCGATACTTCTTTATGATCGTCTCCCAAGGAACGTCCATGAAGTTTGCATTGCCAAACACCATGATGCCTACTGGATAGCGCTTGGATAAGGCAAATATTTTATTTGCCGACTGAAAGATCTTCCGGCCCGACGGTCCTGACATAGTTACCGCGCTATCCGCAGCCAAGGCGATGGCTTCCTTGTTGAGAACCGCGATTTCGGCTGTCATGAAACCTCCTTATAAATTAGTCGGCGGTAAAAAGGAAGTACTGGCATTCAACGATCAGCTCGCTCCTGGGAGGATTTTCTTCATCCGGCGGGATTCCTGGTCGGCCGAGGCCGGCTTCGTGACCCAGGCCCAGTTCAGGTACTTTAAGAGAAAAGTCCCTGATATCGACACCAGGAGCCTTCGGTTCCCGGAGCTCGCGCTCGATCTCGCGGGCACGCTCAAGGGCCATGCCCTGCGCGCCGGTCTTAAGGGAGCGCCGGACGCGCTTCCCGTCGACACGGATATCAAGCCGGTAGAGGGGGCCGTGCTTCCTAATCAACGGCTACCCCGGCAGGATTTCAGGAGAACGAATGTCGAGGAAGGCGTGGCAGCCAACGATGTCACATATCCTATTCAAATAGTGTTGGCCGATATTCAGAGGAGGAGCCTTTAGCACCTTTCCAATCTTGAACTACAGATTGCTTTAGGCTCTCATCATAGATTGCGGACGTGCCCCTCTTAATGTGCACATCGATTTTTTGCTTTTTACAAAAGTCCGTCACTAAACACGTGCACATTTCATAAAATGCCTGCCAATCCCGGTAGCGAAGAACCTGCGGATTGTAATTCATCCTGCCAAATACAATTTTATCAACGAAAGAAATTTTCTGGAGGATCGCTGAAAGGTCTTGCTCACCGATATTGGGAGTAGGGAAGGGCTCGATACTCACCCACGTTTTTAGGCCTCGTTGATGTAATTGCCTCAGCGAACTGATTCTTTCCGAATATGGGGCAGAATAAGGTTCATAGGCGGCGCGGAAGTTCTCGTCTAATGAGACTAAGGTAATGCCAAATTCATTCTTTTTTTGCCGGCCGATGGTCGCCAGGGTCGCAGGCAAGACACCTTTCGTTAGTACAATCGACCTAATGTCGCTATTGTTCAATTCCTCTATGATCCGCGTGCTAAGATCAGACACCTCTGGATAGCCAAACATAAAAGGGTCAGTCGAAAAACAAAGATGAACACGATTAATCCTATTCCCGTATCTTGGCAGTTCAGCTTGAAGGAGATCTAGAGCGTTCGAAACGATCTTCGGCTTAATCCATTCTTGATAATCTCTTATTATGCCGCACCGTCTCTTGAGGAGCATCGCGTAGCATGGGAACTTGCATCCATGAGCGCATCCCTCAACGTGGTTTATACAGAAGTCACCGTATTCGACTTGGCTTTTATATAGCAGAGATTTTCTGACTATCTTGTCCATGTCGCTCTCCGTTTTTATTACTCATGCTAACATAACGGACTATGGAAATTCTATGATACAGTCTTCAGGGAATGATCCCTTTCTTCTATCTCGCCTCGGGCAACGAACACGGATTTCCTCTGTCTGCTCCATTGGCTTGAGGACTTGTCTCTTATAATGCGTCTCCCTGAATGGTGTTTCGGTCAGTACGTACTCTTCTAACTCGCCTACAGTCGGCGCAGAACCTCTGAAGCGGGCAAGCAATAAATGCTTAAGAAGTCCGAAGTCAGGTTCTTGTTGAAAGAGCACGGGTTGAGAAGGATTGTGCGTATTATCGGAAAATAGGAAAGAGCCAGATTCATCAACGTTCCACATAGCCTCCTTCATCTTCTTAAGTCCGAGGATATGGTTAGTGCCAAAGAAAAGAAAATAATCAGTCGTGTTCGACCTGTTCTTCATCTTAAAAGACAAAACGTGACGGATCCCGGCAGCCGCTCGCAGCTGGGTTTGATAGATTCCATGAAGAGTAGATTCTCGGAGCCTGGATTCAGTTACGTTCATTACTCTCCGCCATTCATCGTTGCCAAATAGGGCAGTGGCGGCAGGCCAAAGGCTCTCCAGGCTAATAAACCTGTTGAGTTCCTCGTATATAAACGTGATAAGAACCTCGCAGTGAGGATTGTTCATAATGCGCCTAATAAGTGACATGGGGACACCAGAGAAGCCGAATGGATCAATGAAGACAAATGCAGGGGCGATTACATTGCCTTCTCCTTCAAGCCTGTCGAGCTCAGCTGTCATTATTGTTTCAAACCGGTCGCAGTAGCAGCCGGCTCTGACGTTATTCGGTAGCGTGATTCCTGCGATCTTCTGTGCTAAATATTCATAGCGTGACCTGTCGGCCTCTATGAAAGTTAGAGTGCATTTCGCCGCCAGGGGAGTAGCCCGCTCCACAATAGCCCTTATAGCAATGAGCGGAGAGCCTTCTTCGCCTCCCGTATACTCGCCGGGGCCAGAAAAACCATCAACATAATTGATAGAGCCCCCTCTGCTTGACATGATTGGCAGCCAGGCATGGAGGTATTTCTTAAGAATTGCATGTTTAGCTGCCGTATGCGGCTCAATAGGCCATCTCGTTGAGGTTATCCTTGACAACTGGCAGACCCTCCTTGTCAAAGCCTAGCCCGCGGCCGCCGGCCCGGGCCCTGGCGCCTCAGACTATGGTGATCATCAACCATTATCATCATTGCTTCCCTCATAGGTCGGCCAGGCAGAGTCCTCTTCGTCCGCCATAGATTCAATTAGCGAACGATATGCTCGATAATCCTTTGCTATAGGATGTTGTCTGCATGCAAGGCTTTCGTGATAGGCGATTATCTGGCTATTTAGGTCCAAGCCGGTGATTTTTTTCATTCTTTTAATCATGAAAAAAGAGAATACGTTTCCTAATAGCCATCCCGTAAACATAGCCAACGGCAGCGCATACCACTTCCATTTGATAGAGCCGATAATTCCAATCCCTAAGAAGACCGGAAACGACATGAATCCTATGGCTCGCACCCTAAGCTTATTGAAGCCAATTACCTCAACCGCCTTCTTGTACTGCATCTTACTGGCTCCCTGAGAACAATCCTTTAGCAGCTATCCTTTACCCGCGGCCGCCTGCCTGGGGCCTGGCGCCTTATCCAGCTTCTGTTTTGGCCTGTAGCTCCGCTAGCATAAGCCGGCAATTCCCGGCCATAACACAGAGCGCTTCAAAATAGGTAACAAGGACATTGTTGAAAGCGAAGCCAACTATGTTTGTCGCAATTGGATTCGCTGCCCACTCTTTGTACTGTTTATATAAGGGCTGGCTGATCTTCAAATGGCCACGATAACCATAGAGAATGGTCTCCAGGAGTTCATTGTTATTAATCGCCCTGCCGTCAATCATAATCATGCTAGGTTCTTCAAGGAATTTATCTAGGAAGTTTTGCTGTCTGAAAAACCGATCTTTAGCCTCCTGGCTGACGTTCAGGGCTTCAATCATGTCGGCCGTCTTAACGATAGAAATAGAATCCTTCTTCTGCATGAAGAGCCGGAGCGTGAAAAGAAATGCATCAAGATACTCTGAGTTTGGGGCGGAATTAGTAAACCGTATGGTCCTGTCGACGAAGCTCGCTTTAATACTAAGCTTCAGATGGTTTTCGCGGATTGTCTTGATATATGAAGAACCATCTAGCTTTTCGACACGCTCAACAAATAGCTTCAGGAGTTCAATGCTGTCCTCCGGGCTCGAGTTCATGATTCTTCCTTAATTTCCAGTTGCTCCCCGTCCTTCGGGCGATGCCTCTCCATGTTTTTAAACGGCTGGCTGATCTGGCGGATCATGATTAAGCTAGATGCTTTCAGGGAACTTAGCCGTTGCTGGCGGGGGAACTGGTTCGGCATTACTCACCGATACCTTTTCTCTCATCGCCAAGGTCTCCCGGTACTCTCTTGCTTCTGCAACCTTAGTGAGCTCGATGTCGGCCTTGAATTCATGGATTATATTCTCAAGTTCAACCATATTGATCTTGAAGAACTCTCTTCGGTTGTTCAGGAGGTTGATCTTCTTGCCCTCGATTCGCTTGTGAATCTGGCCCTCCAGTTCGGGCGCGTTGTCAGAATGGATCATCGCATGGATATCGAACTCGAAGGGCACGGAGGCATCGCCAAGCTCTTTGATTCGTTCTTCTGGCTCGAGGCGTCGGGTCATCCCGATCTTGAAGACATCCTCTCCAAAGGCGCCTATGTTGGAAATGACATAGATGTGGCCGGATTTGGTGAGTTGTGCTTGGGATAGGGCCCTTTCTTTTTCCTGAGCTCCCTTCAGCTGAGTCTCAAGGGTAGCGATCTTTAAATTCAAATCATCAAGCTTGGCGCCTTGAGCAGTTCCTAGTTCAGACCGTGCCTGTTCAAGGGCCTTGTTATAACGCTTTTCCTCTTCTTCAGTTTCCTTCAGCGCCTTCTCATATTCCCGCTGTGCCTTTTCTTCTTCGCGGATTTGTTCTTGGATGCGGCGCTGCTCTTCCTTTTCTTGATGACGCTTTTCCTCATACTCGTAAGTAAGCCTGAGTTCCTCGAGCTTGAGATCGTAGTACTTCTTTGTGATCTCTATGTGATGAGTTGTACCGAGTTTATTTATCACTTCAAACGATTTCTCAAGTCGTTCTTCAGACTTCGCAATATTATTCCAGCGGACATTGGAAATCAGAGCATCGCTCTCTCCGTTGAACGCCCTGAGCATCAGCTTCCCGTACTGCTTGGTCTGCCGCTTCCCTTCGGTCCTACTATTGTTGACCGTCCATTGAGTACCACAATAGTAGGCGCCTTCATCCGTTATAAGCAGCTTCTCTTTTTTCTTGATCTCTTCGAGCATTTCTTTATATTGCTCTGAGGTCTGGAAATCAAAATGAGGCTTATAAAGTCCATACGAGCTTATTTCGACCTCTTCCTCATATAACGCGAGCTCCTTAATGAGCGAATCATAGATTTCCTTTTTGTTGCGGTAATCCTCCTTCAGCGTCGAGATCTCTACCTCGGTGGCTGCTGCTTCGTCTTTGAGCTTATCCTTGTGAGCCTCGAGATCGGTGATTGGAGAATACTTTTCTTGGAGAGACGCATACCCCTTTTTGGCCTTCAGAAGCTGCGTTATGGCCCAAATGAGCAGTCCAATCAAGGCAAGGATCACCAGGATCTTAATATCCATTAAGCTCTCCTTAGTTGGGGCTCTTTGAGATCTTGTCCGAATGCTCAGCCGTCATATCAGGGGGCCCGCTATGCTTAGCCTTTTATGGATTCTCGGGGTTTATGATCGCCGGAACGGGATCTGGCTCGAGGTAGGGGAAGGATTCGTCCTTGAGGGTCTTAGGATCGATGGCGACGACGAATTTCAATTCTCCCGCCTTCACCGGTATTCGGCGAACACTCGCCGTAATATTCCTATCTGAGCAAAGACTGTGATATCTCGGACCCTGAAGTGAGAAGGGAGTAAATCCCGTAAATCGAGACAAGGATTGTTAGCACACAAAAAAGCATGGTGACGGTATTAATCTCTTTAGATTTATCAATGAGCATGTGGAGCATCCTCGTAATGATATAGAACGCGATCATTAGTCCAATAACTTGAATCATTGTTCTGTACCTCCTCAGCCGGACGAAATATGCTCAACCCCTGGTTCCTAGGGGTGTCGCTAATCGAGCCTATTCCAGGTCCAGACTACCTTCCCGCAGATCGGGTTGTAGTTCAGTTCCTTCAGGCACAGAGCTCGCGGATATCCCGGGAAATCCCGGTTGTCCGTAAATAAGAGCAGATGGTCGTTATGCTGAAGAACCCGCTTGATCTTGACCTCAGGCTTTATATGGGGAGGGAAAAGGAAAATGGCTAGGGACGGAATTGAACCGCCGACGCAAGGATTTTCAGTCCTTCGCTCTACCAACTGAGCTACCTAGCCATTGGACCGCCGAACGAGCGCCCGACGGCGGGACAAGTATAGATATTCCACCCGATAAAGTCAATATTCCGAGCCGGATGCCCCGAAGCCCCCGAAAGCCGTTCCCGGCAAATTGAAACGGCCCGGTCGATATGCTATCCTGACCGGCGGAGGGACCGACCGGATGGATGAACAGGCGCTCAAAGCGATTCTCCTCAAGGAGAACGCGGAATTCCGCCGGGTCCATGAGGACCACCAGGCCTGCGACAAGGCCCTCGAGGCGCTCCGGGCCAAGTCCCATCCCTCGCCGGCCGACGCCGACCGGGAGCGGGAGCTCAAGAAAAAGAAGCTCGCGCTCAAGGACAGGATGTACCGCCTGATGGCCGATTACCTCCGGACCCGGTAAGAACAGAGGAATCCGATGACCCCGCCCCGCACCCGCAAGCCCCGTCTCGCCGTCGTCGGCTCCGATTCGCTCCGCGGCAAGGAGATCCTCGAGGTCCTGACGGTCCGGAAGTTCCCCCTGGCCTCGCTCGAGCTCTTCGACCCCGACGTCGAGGAGGAGTACAGCAAGCTCGGCCAGTTCCGCGGCCAGGCCCAGGTCGTCCACGCCCTGACGCCGGCGGCGCTCGAGGGCCTGGACCTCGTCTTCCTGGCCGCCGACGAAAAGACCAACCTGCGCTACGGCCGCCTGGCCGGCAGGAAGGATTACCTGGCCCTCGACCTGTCCGGGACCTTCAACGCCGACCCGAAGGTGCCGCTCGTCGTGGCCGGCGTCAACGACGCCGCGCTGCGGCGGACGCGGACCTCGCTCGTGGCCAACCCCCATCCCGCGACCATCATCCTGGCGCACCTGCTGGCCGGCCTCCGGACCGGCTTCGGCGTCGAACAGGCCGTCGCCTTCGTCCTCGAGCCCGTTTCGGCCTACGCCGAGGAAGCCATCCAGGAGCTGGCCGAACAGAGCTACGCCCTGCTCGGCAGCACGGCCATGTCGAAGAAGGTCTTCGGCGAACAGGTGGCCTTCAACCTGACCCGCCCGGCCAAGCCGGACAAGAACGGCTTCGCGGCCCTCGAGAACCGGGTGGCCGCCGAGGTCGGCCGGGTCCTCGGGCCCGAGCCGGTCCCGCTGGCCCTGTCCATCGTCCTGGCCCCCGTTTTCCACACGTATTCGATCATGGTCCACGCCGAGCTCGGCCGCGACGCTTCGGCCGAAGAGGTCGAGGCCGTCCTCGGGAAGGACCCCCTCCTGTGCCTGCCGGCGGCCGGCGATGCGGCGGCCTCGCCCGCGGCCGTCGCCGGCCAGGACCGCATCCACCTGGGACCGGTCAGGAAGGACCCGTTCCTGGCCCGCGGCTTCTGGTTCTGGGCCGTGGCCGATAACCTGACCGTCGGTTCGAGCCTGAACGCCTACGGCATCGCCCGGGCCCTGTTCGGGGGCGATTGAGCGGAGCGGGCCCCCGGGGCGGAACGATCGAGGAGAGCGCATCATGATCCTGGGCATGACCGGATTCGCCGAGAGGAGCTTCGCCTCGCCCTCGCTGCGGCTGAAGATCAGCGTCAAAACGCTGAACCATCGCTTCTTCGACTGGTCCTACAAGGGCGCCCCCCTGGGCGAGGCCGAAGGCCGCCTGCGGAGCCTCTGCGAAAAAATGATCCGGCGCGGCCGGGTCGAGGTCTTCGTCGACCTGACGCCGCTCGGCGCCGCGGGCTGGGACTTCTCGTTGAACGAGGGCCTGCTCGAGAAAGTCCTCCGCTCCCTCGACCGGGCCAGCCGGCGGACCGGGCTGCGGCTCGAGATCTCGCTCGACAGCCTCTTCCGTGTCCCCCAGCTGATCGAGGTCGGGCGCAAGGCCCTCGGCCCGGCCGACGTGGCCTTCGTCGTGCGCTCGTTCCAGCGGATCCTCGAGGACGTCCTCCTGCTGCGGCGCCGCGAGGGCCGCGAGACCGCCCGGCTGCTGCGGAAGCACATCGCCGCCGTGCGGCGCTCCGTCGCCCGGGCCGAAGCGCATTTCAGGCGCCAGCCGGCCCGGTTCAAGGCCCGGATCGAGAAGCGCTTGGCCGACCTCAACGGCGGCGCGGCCGTCTCCGAGGGCAAGCTGGCCGAGGAGGCTTCGATCCTGGCCCAGCGCTACGACCTGGCCGAGGAGATCGGCCGGCTCAAGACCCACCTCGACTCGTTCGAGGCCTTCCTCTCGCCCAAGGTCGTCGAACCCGTCGGGCGGCAGCTCGATTTCCTGGCCCAGGAGCTCAACCGCGAGGCCAACACGCTGGCCTCCAAGTCCCAGGATATCCGCATCACCCGCGAGAGCCTGGCCATCAAGAACGAGCTGGAGAGCATCCGCCAGCACGTCCAGAACATCGAATAGGGGAGTCGAGCGATGGTCTTCGTCATCACCGGCCCGTCCGGCTGCGGCAAATCGACCCTCATCAAGCGGGTCCGCCGGGCCGTCGGCGGCCTGGAGTTCTCCGTATCCCACACCACTCGGCCGCCGCGGCCGTCGGAGAAGGACGGCGTGGACTACCATTTCGTCTCCGAGCGCGTCTTCGAGCGCCTGGCCCGGGAGAAGCGCTTCCTCGAGCACGCCCGGGTCCACGGCAACCTTTACGGGACGTCGCGGGCCGAGGTCGAGACCAAGGGCCGCCGCGGGGACGTCATCCTCGACATCGACGTCCAGGGCGCCCGGCAGGTCCGGGCCCGCGTCGAGGGGGCCGTCCTCATCTTCATCATGCCGCCGGTCGCGGCCGAGCTGCGGCGCCGCCTCAGGGCCCGCGGCGAAGACAGCCGCGAGGCCGTCGCCCGCCGGCTGCGGAACGCCCGGGCCGAGGTCCGGGCCTACGCCGAGTTCGACTACGTCGTCGTCAACGACGACCTCGCCCGGGCCGCGGCCGAGCTCCGGACGGTCATCGCGGCGGCCCGGCACCGCCCCGAGGCCATGGCCGCCGGGCTGAAGCCCATCCTGCGCAGCTTCGCCAAGGGCCGGCCATGACCAGGACCAAGGTCGCCCTGGGCGTGTCCTCGTCCATCGGCCTCTACAAGGCCTGCGAGATCGTCCGCGGCTTCCAGAAGGCCGGCGTCGAGGTCCAGGTGGTCATGACCCCGAACGCGGCCCGGCTCATCTCGCCCCTGCTCTTCAGCTCGCTGGCCGGCACGAAGACCATCGTCGAGATGTTCGAGGAGCCGGCCGGGCGGTCGATCCGGCACGTGGCCCTGGCCAGGGAGATCGCGCTCCTCTGCGTCGCCCCGGCCACGGCCAACGTCATCGGCAAGTTCGCCGGCGGCGTCGCCGACGACTTCCTGTCGACCCTGTTCCTGGCCACGACGGCCCCCGTGCTCATCGCCCCGGCCATGAACGAGGCCATGTATCTCGACCGGACGACCCAGGCCAACATGGACCGCCTCAAGGCTTTGGGCGCGGAGTTCGTCGAGGCGGAGAAGGGCTATCTCGCCTGCGGCGACGCCGGCTGGGGGCGGCTGGCCGAGCCCGAAGCCATCGTCCGGGAAGGCTTGCGCATCCTGGCCCGGACCTCGAGCCTGGCCGGCCGGACCGTCCTGGTCACGGCCGGGCCGACGCGGGAACACCTCGACCCCGTCCGCTTCCTCTCCAACCCGTCGTCGGGCAAGATGGGCTACGAGCTGGCCCGCGAAGCGGTCGCCCGCGGCGCCCGGACGATCCTCGTCTCCGGCCCGACGGGGCTCGTCCCGCCGGCGGGGGCGATGACGGAGAGTGTCGTCTCCGCGGCCGAGATGGAAAAGGCCTGTTTGAAGGCTTTCCCCAAGGCTGGCATCGTGGTCATGGCCGCCGCGGTGTCCGATTTCCGGTTCAAGGAGCCGCGCGGCCGCAAATCGGCCAAGGAGGAGATCGGCCTTTCCCTGGCCGTCGAACGGACCCCCGACATCCTGGCCCGGCTGGGCCGGGCCAAGAAGCCCGGCCAGGTCCTGGTCGGATTCGCCGCCGAGACCCACGACGTCGCCGCCCACGCCCGGCGGAAGATGGCGGCCAAGAAAGCCGACCTGATGGTCGCCAACGCCGTCGGCGCCGGCCGGGGCTTCGGGACCGAGACCAACGAGGTCCTGATCATCGCCCCGTCCGGACCCGTTCAGGCCGCCGGCCCGCTCAGCAAGCGCGAGATCGCCCGGCTCATCTTCGACCGCATCGAGGCCCTCCTTGAAAAAAAGCGCCGCTGAGCTCCGCCAAGACCTCAAGGCCCACCTCGACTTCCTGGAGGAGGCCGGGGCCGGCTTCGTGCTGAGCCGACCGGGGGAGGAGGCCCGCCGCGAGCCGGCCAAGCCGCCGGTCCGGCCGGCGGCCCGGGCCTCGGCCCGGCCCGCCGCGACGCCGGGGCCCTCGTCCCGCGGCGAGACGCGGGGCCGGCCCGCTCCGGCCGCGGCCGCGTCAGCGCCCCCGTCCGTCCTGCCCTCCCTGGCCGAACGGCTGCCGCAGACGGACGCCGAGCGGGCCGCCCTCGAGGAGGTCGCCCGCCAGGTCCGGGCCTGCACGCGCTGCGCCCTGCACAGGTTCCGGACGAAGGCCGTGCCCGGCGAGGGGAATCCCGCGGCCGAGCTGATGTTCATCGGCGAGGGGCCGGGGCGCGACGAAGACCTCCAGGGCCGGCCGTTCGTCGGCCGGGCCGGCCAGCTGCTGCGCAAGATCATCGCCGCCATGACCTTCCGCGAGGACGAAGTCTACATCGCCAACATGGTCAAATGCCGGCCGCCGGAGAACCGCGTGCCGCACCTCGATGAGATCGAGGCCTGCTCGCCCTACCTCACCCGCCAGATCGAGCTCATCCGGCCGAGGGTCATCGTCACCCTGGGCAAGACGCCGACGGACTGCTTCGCGCCCGGGCGCGAGGGCATGACGGCCCGCCGCGGCCGCTTCGGCGACTATCGCGGCATCCCGGTCATGCCGACGTTCCACCCGTCCTACCTCGTCCGGAACGAAGGCAACCGCGAGCTCCGGCGGATGGTCTGGGAGGACATGCAGAAGGTCATGGCCCTGCTCGGCAGAAAATGACCGTTTTCGCCCGGGTCGTCTTCCCCCTGCCCCTCGAGCAGGCCTTTCTCTACGCCGTTCCCGAGGCCTTCCGGGAGGCCGCCCGGCCGGGGGCGCGGGTGGTCGCGCCGCTCGGGGCTCGCCGGCAGAACGGCTTCATCGTCGCCGTCACGGACGAGCCGCCCGCGGCCGGGATCAAGGTCAAGAACCTCCTCCAGGTCCTTGACGACCGGCCCTTCCGGGACGAGCGCTTCCTCGAATTCACCGGCCGCCTGAGCGCCGAGTTCCGTTCCTCCTGGGGCGAGATCCTCCAGACGGCCCTGCCGCCTTCGCTTTCCGGCAAGACCCGGATGGCCGTCGTCCTGACCGAGGCGGGCCGCGAGGCGCTGGAGAAGGGGGGCCTCGGCCCGAAGGCCCGGCTCCTGGCCCGGGCCCTGGTCGTCGCGCCCAAGGGCTTGAGCCCCCTGGCCCTGCGGCGGCGCCTGGGCGGCGGCGACATCTCGGGCCTCGTTTCGCGGATGGAGAAGACCGGCCTGGTCGCGGTGGAGCACAAGGCCGGCCCGGGGCCGAGGCCGGACCGGGACGTGGAAGGCGCGGCCGGAGCGGTCCAGCTCGGCCTGGCCTTCCCTGAGTCGCTGCGCCAGGCGGGCGTCCTGGACCCGGTCGAGAGGGCCATCGTCGACGGCCGGGCCGGCGCCTGGTACGTCTTCGGCTCGGACCGGCCGCGCCGGGCGGCCTTCCAGGCCCTGGTGAGGCGGGCCGTCGCCGCGGGAGGCCGGGTCCTCTTCCTCCAGCCCGAGGTGGCTCCCTCGGAGTCCCTGGCTGCGGGCTTCAAGGCCGATTACGGGCGGCAGGCCGTGGTCTTTCACGGCCGGATGACCGGCCGGCAGCGGGAAGACGCCTGGCGGACGCTCCAGAGCGGCCGGGCCGCCCTGGCCGCCGGGACGCGCTCGGCCCTCTTCCTCGAGACCGGGCCGCTGCGCCTGGTAGCCGTCGACGGCGAACAGGAAGAGTCCTATCTCCAGGCCGAGAGCCCGGCCTACGACGCCCGCCGCGGAGCCGTGCTGCGGGCCGAGGCGGAAGGCGCCGTGGCCGTTCTCGGCTCGTCGCGGCCGACGGTCGAGGCCATGGCCGAGGCCCGCCGGCGCGGCCTGCTCGTCGACGTGGGGACGGAGCCGCGGCGGGCGGCCGTGACCGTGGTCGATCATGCCGGCGACGCCCCGATCATCTCCCGCGAGCTCGAGCGCCGCCTCCGGGCCCGGCTCGAGAAGGGCGACCCCGCCATCCTCTTTCTCAACCGCCGGGGCTATGCCGCCCAGGTCGTTTGCCGAACCTGCGGCCGGACGCCGCGCTGCCCCCGCTGCGACATCGCCCTGGTCTACCACAAGACCGGGGACCGCCTGATCTGCCATTACTGCAATCACGCGGTGGACGCGGGCCGGGCCTGCGACAAGTGCGGCGGCGAGCTGGTCGTCCGCCGGGGCGCGGGAACGCAGGCCGTCGAGGAGGAGCTGGCCCGGCTCTTCCCCAAGGTTCCGGTGGCCCGCTTCGACGCCGACGCGGCCTCCAGTCCCGGCGAGCGGGAGCGCCTCCTGGCCGGGTTCGCCAAGGGTCAGGCGCCGATCCTCGTCGGCACCCAGCTCCTGGTCCACCAGCCCGGCGTGCCCAAGGCCGGCCTGGTCGGCATCCTCCGGCCCGAATACCTCCTGGGCTTTTCCGATTACCGGGCGGCGCAGAAGACGTTCGAGGCCGTCTCGGCCATGCTCGGGTTCGTCCGCGACGCCGCCGACGCCGAGGCCGTCATCCAGACGGCCGGCCCGGCCCACTTCGCCGTGGCGGCGGCGGCGGCCGGCGACTACGAGGCCTTCTACGGCCGGGAGATCGAGTTCCGCCGGGTCCTGGGCTACCCGCCCTTCGCCGCCCTGGCGGAAGTGGTCCTGCAGGGACGCGATGTCCGGGCGCTGGGCGCCAAGTCGCGCGAGCTGCGGGCTTTGCTCCAGAAGGCCGGGCCGGGCATCGAGGTCCTCGGGCCGGCCTTCGCCCCGGTGGCCCGGGTCCGGGACGTTTCCCGGGTCCAGTTCATCCTCAAGGCCGCCGGCCGGCCGGAGCTCGACCGGGCTCTCGACGGGACCCTGCCGAAGATCCGCCTGAAGAAGACCGTGACTTTTTCCTACTCGCCCTTCGGGGACCCTCCCTCAAACGCCGCCTGACCGCCGCCCTGACCGGCAAATGGGGGCGTTCCTACAAAAAAAAGGCCCGTCCCGAAGGACGGGCCGTGGTCTGACGCAGGCGGTAAAAAGCTACTTCTTGACCGGCGCCGTGGTCTGGTAATCGGCGAAATAGATCGTCAGGTAGCCGGTCGCCGAGACCTGGCGGTCGCTGAGGTCGTGGCCGAAGATCTCGATCTTGGCCCGCCGTTCCAGGACCGTGGACGTGCCGATCAGGCCGACCAGGGGCGCGGCCTGTTTGGCCGACTCGAGGACGACCACGAACGGGACGGTGGTCGTATCGTCGACCGGGCAGAGAATCGTCGAGAAATTGCCGTCGAAGGGCATGGGGACGTCGGTGCCCGGCGTGCCGGGGCCGGTCGGCAGCTCGTAGGTCACCCGGTACGTGGTCAGGACGACGTCGTTGAACTGCGAGGGAGCCGAGGCGTTGGGGCTGATCAGCCGGACGACGAGGTTGGCCGTGGCGTTGTTGAGCCGGACGAGGCCGTCGGCGTCGAGGACGTCGGACTGGAGATAGGCCGCGTCCTCGCCATCGACGGTGGTGCCGGTCAGGCTCTCGATGATGATGACGCTGCTGGATTCGGCGTCGCGCGAGATCTTGTTGCAGCCGGCCAGCGCCAGGAAGGCGGCCGCGACCGCCAGAACCTTGAGAGTCATTGTCGTCTTGTTCATGGCTCGTTTGCTCCTGTTACTTGATGATCCGGGGCGTGATGAAGATGAGCAGCTCCCGGCTGGTCTTGTTCCGGGCGTAATTCTTGAAGAGGCTGCCCAGGATCGGGATCTGGTTCAGGAACGGCGTGCGCTCCCGCGTCACCGAATCCTCGGTCCGGTAGATGCCGCCGATGACCGTCGTGCCGCCGTCGGGGACCATGACCGTGGTCTTGGCGCTCTGCATGGTGATCGGCGGGATGCCGTTGACCAGGTTGGCGAAGTCGGCCGCGTTGTTCTGGATCTCGATGTTCATGATGATCGTCCCCTCGGCCGTGATCTGCGGCGTGGCCCGCAGCTCGAGGGCGGCGTTGACGTACCGGGTGGTCACGGTGAAGTTGGCCACGGTCTGGACGGGGATCTGGCGGCCCTGCAGGATCTCGGCCTGCTGGTTGTTCTGGGTGACGACCGAGGGCCGGGAGATGATCTTGCCGTCGCCGGCCGTCTCCAGGGCCGAAAGGGCGACGTCGACGCGGAAGGAGTCGAGGACGTTGGCGAACGACAGGCCGAGGGCCGAGTTGAAGGACGGGGCGGGCAGGTTGACGGCGTAGCCGCCGAGGGGCCCGCCGATGCCCTTGGTCACGGTGCCCTGGGGGATCATGGCGCCGTCGACCTGGATGCTGTTGGGAAACTGGAGGTTGGTGGCGTTGCCGTAGGCCTGGCTGGCCTCGGCGTTGAGGCCCCACTGGATGCCCAGGTTGCGGATGAAGGTGGTCGAGGCCTCGACGACGCGGGCCTCGATGGAGACCTGGGGCGTCGGCGTGTCGACGACACCGATCAGCTTCTCCAGGAGCTCGAGCTTGTCGCGGACCTCGGAGATGAGCAGGGTGTTGGTCCGCTCGTCGACGATGATCTCGCCCCGGGTTGAGATCTTGGAGCGCAGCAGTGTGGCGACGTCCTTGGCCTTGGAATAGGACAAGGTGATGGTCTTGACCGTGACCGGCCCGGAAAGCTCCTTGCTCTCCTTGAGCCGGCGCTGCTCCTCTTCCTCGCGCGTCAGGATGGAGACGGGGGCGACGCGCAGGATGTTGCCCTCGATCGTCTTGCCCATCTTGTTCTGCTTGAGGATGATGTCCAGGGCCTGGTCCCAGGGGACGAGCTGGAGGTTGACGGTGACCGTGCCGCGAACGTCGGGATCGAAGACGACGTTCAGGCCGGCGAACTCGGCCAGGTAGAGGACGACGTCGCGGAGGTCGGAGTCCTTGAGCTTCAGGCTCAGGACCTCGCCGGAGTACTTATCCTCGTCGGCGGCGATCGTCTTCGGCTGGAACTTGACCGACTTGTCGTCGACGACGACGGCCTTCTCCTGGGCCTTCGGGGCGGCGGCGGGGGCGGCTTCCGGGGCCGGGGCCGGCGACGGAGGGCAGATCGTCGTCACCGGGACCTCCCTGGCCGCGGCCTTGGTCGGAGCCTTGGCTTCCGCCTTGGGCTCGGCCTTCGGGGCGGTTTCGACCCGGGCCGGCTCGACGCGGACGGGCGCGGGCAGCGGGGCCGGGGCGGAGGCCGGGGCCGGTTGCACCAGCGCGGCCGGAGCGGCGGCCGGGAAGAAGGATACGATCAGGCCGTCGCTGCGGGAATCCAGGGCGTAGAGCCCGGGCTCCTTCAGGTCGAAGACCATGCGGGTGATGGGCCGCGGGCCGGCGGTCTGGAATTGGGCCACCCGGACGCGCTGGACCGTCGACCGCGGATCGTCGATCGGCCAAACGTCGGACTTGGCGGCCAGGAGCGTGTCGAAGAGGTCGACGACCAGGCGGGGCGGGTTCTCCAGGGCGAAGACCTGGGTGATGACCGCGCCGTTCAAGGCGGCCGTGACCGACAGGGATTCGGCGCCGGCGGCGGTCTCGACCCGGCTGAGGCGGATGTCGCTCTTGGCCGTGCGGTCGAGGGCGGCCTGGGTGGCGGCGTCGATGACGTAGCCGCCCTGGCCCCTCTGGATGCCGTTGAGCTCGACGACCGCCCGCCCGGCCTCATGGACGATGCGGGCCGGGACGCGCTCGGCCAGCCGGACGAGGATGCGGAGCGAGCCGGACCCGGCCTTCTCGACCTGGACGTCGCGGACCAGCCCCGTTCCGGAGGAGGGGAGGGCCGGCACGGCGGCCGTCGAGGCGCCGGAGATGTCGAGGACGAGCGTCCGCGGCGTCTCAGCCGCGTAGTAGGCCCGGTCGACGGCCAGCGGCCCGTCGGTCTCGAGGACCAGCCTGGTCGCCAGGGCGCCCGGCTGGACCTGGATCCTGCTGATATGAACGGCGGGGGCCGGCGCCTGGGCGTACAGGCCGAGGAGGCCCAGGACGCACAGACCGGCCAGGACGGCCGGAAGGGTTCTCTTGTTCATGTTACAGCTCCTCCGTGATTTCCTTGATGACGTCTCGCGGCCTCATGAGGGGTATCCCCCGCTCGTGGGTCTTCCGCAGGACCACTTGCGTTTCGGTGATGGACAGGACGTAGCCGTCGGCGAAGCGATCGCCGACCTTGGCGAACATGGGAAAGCCCTGGGGCTGGCCGATCAGGGCGGTGAAGACGTTCTTGGTCTTGACGATGCCGAACAGGATAAGGTCGTCGATGAAGAACTGCTCCTCGCCGACGGCGTTCTTTTCGCGGATGTCCCGCCCGGCCAGGAGGTCCTTGAACGGGTCCCGGCGGCCCTCCGGGCTGTAGGTGAAGCCCGTCTGGACGGTCAGGGCCGGCACGGTCGCGGACGGGGGCTCGGTCTGGGCCGTCTCCTGGGCCAGGAGCGGGACCAGGCCCGCGCACACGATGCCGAGAAGAAGGATGGCGGCTTTTCTCATCGCTTGGGCCTCGCTGCTTTCTTTTTAGCCGGCGCGGCGGCCGCCGCCGGCTCGGCGAAGAAGTAGGTCTTGGCCGTCCAGTTGGCGGAAACCGTGTTCAGCTCCGTCTGACGGGGCAGGACCTTGATGGTGAAGTTCTCGATGGTGAAGACCCGGGCGAACTTGCTAAGCTTGTCGAAGAACAGCCCCAGGCTGTGGTAGTTCCCGGAGACCTGGATGGGGATGGGCCACTCGGCGTAGAAGTCCTTGTTGATCTCCTGGCCCGGAGCGAAGCGAAGGATGTCCAGCCGCGAGTCGTAGGCCAGGGCCTGGATCTGCCGCAGGATGTCGGCCGTCTCTTTCCGCTGGGGGATGTTGACCTCCAGGGTCTTGAGCTTGGCCGTCATGGCGGCGATATCGGCCTCGATCTTGTCCAGCTCTCTCTTCTTCTGTTTCAGGTTCTGGACCTCCTGCTCGACCTTGACCCGGTCGGCCTTCAGGACCTTGAGCTTGGCGTCCTGGGGCTTGAAGTAGAACAGGAAGGCCAGCGCGAAGATGAAGATGGCGAAGACCAGGTATCCGTACCAGGGCCAGTTCTTCATTTCTGCACCCCTTTCGTGGCGGCCGGCTTCGCCCCAGGCGCGGCCGTGCCGGGCGGCGGGACGGGCTCGGGCTTGCGCTCGATGACGGCCCGCAACTGGAATTCCAGGTACTGGTCGCCCTGGAGGGTCTTCTGCGTCGAGGCGATGAGGTTGACGTTCATGATCTGGGGGCTGGCCTCGAGCCCGCCGATGTAGTCGGCGATGAGGTTGTTGGACAGGGCCCGGCCCTTGATCGAGATGCCCTTGGCGTCATAGACGACCTCGGTCAGCCAGACCCAGTCCGGCAGCCGGCGGCTGATCTCGTCCATGAGACGGGGGGCCAGGTCGCGCTGGGCGTTGAGGTTCTCGATGAGGGTGATCTTGCGGTCGAGCGACTCCCGGACCGCGCGCTGCTCCTCGAGCTTGGCCTCGACATACTGGAGCTTGGCTTTCTCCTGCCGGGCCGCGGCCAGAAGGTTCCGCTCCTGGTCCATGGCCTTCTTCTGGAAGAAATAGCCGGCCCCCAGGGCGATGACCAGGGCCAGGAAGATCAGGTTGCCGACGTTCGGGCCCTTCGGACCCGCCTTGCCGCCCTCCTCGATGGCGCCCGGGGCGAGGACCGGTTCCTTGTCCTTCGTTTCCGGCTTGAGCAGGTTGATCCGTATCATGGTTACTTCTCCACCTTTCGGGTTGCCAAGCCGACGGCGACACCGAAGATCGGCGCCATGTCGGTGAAGTAGACCGCGTCGAACTTCTTGTCATCGACCCGGATATTGCGGAAGGGATTGAGGATCTCGGTCTTGATCCGGAACTTGGTCTCGAAGGCGCTGACCATGTTCTGGACGTTGGCCAGCCCGCCGCTGAGGATGATCTGCTCGATCTTCCGTTCCCGCTTCTCCGAGGCCTCGTAGAAGGAGAAGGTCTTCTCGATCTCGTCGAGGAGGTCGCGGACGTTCATCGACAGGAGCGTCGCGAACTGGTCCGGGGCCGCGGCCTTGCCGGGGATGCCCTTGAGGAGCTTCTCGGCCTCCTCGAAGGAGATGCTGAGCTCCTTGCGGATGTTCTCGGTGAAGAAGAACCCGCCGAGGGACAGGTCGCGGAACAGCTGCGGCATGCCGTGCTCGACGATGACGACGTTGGTGATGTTGGCCCCGATGTTGATCAGGGCGATGGTCTTGGACGAGAAGCTCTCGGGATAGCAGACCTCCAGGACGTTCTGGAGGGCGAAGACGTCGACTTCGATGCTCTGGAGGTTCTTCCGGGCCTGGGCGATGACGTTGCTGTAGTTGGCGATCTTGTCCTTCTTGGCGGCCACCAGCAGGATGTCGAGGTTCTTCTCGTCGGTGGCCCGCGACGGCTTGAGGATGGCGTAATCGACGTTCGTCTCCTCGTAGGGGTAGGGGATGTTGTGCTTGGCCTCCCAGATGATGCTCTCGGCCAGCTCCTGCTTCTCCATGACCGGCAGGGAGATCTTCTTGATGATGACCGAGTTGCCGGAGATGGAGATGGCCACGTCCCTGGTCGAGAACTTGTTCTCCTCGAAGACCAGGCGGATGGTCTCGACGACCGCCGACGAATCGATGATCGTGCCCTCGACGATGGCGTCATGGGGCAGGGGCTCGTAGCCGATCTTGACCAGGTCGTAGGCCTCCTCACCGCCCTTCTTCCGGGGCCGGAGCTCGACGGCCTTGACGGAATAAGAGCCGATGTCCAGCCCGACAACGCTTTTTTCCCGAGAGAGTCCGAACATGTTTGCCTGCCTTTATGGGATTTGGACCTTTTTCGCGCCGCGGATGCGGTCCCGGAGCTTGCGGGCCACGGGGCCGGGAACGAGGCCTTCGATCGGACCGCCGAGCTCGGCGATCTCGCGGACCATGCTCGAGCTGAGGAACGTATAGTCGACGCTCGGCATCATGAAGAATGTCTCAATGTCCGGCGCCAGGCTGTGGTTCATCAGGGCCATCTGGAACTCGTACTCGAAGTCCGAGACGGCCCGGAGGCCCCGGATGACCACACCCGTCCCCTGGGACCGGGCGAAATCGACGAGCAGGCCATCGAAGGCCCGGACCTCGACCTCGCTCCTTGAGGCGAAAATCTCGTGGATCATTCTTACCCTTTCTTTAGTCGTGAAGAGAGGGCGTTTTTTGGGGTTTTTCAGGACGGCCACGACCACCCGGTCGAAGACCCTGAGACCCCGCTCGATGATGTCCACATGCCCGTTGGTGATGGGGTCGAAAGATCCGGGATAAATAGCGCTGGTTTCCGGCATCTCGACTCCCAGTTAGTTCCACAACCGATTTGCTTATCCAAATATCATGAAATCAGGCGATTGTCAACGAAAATCATGGGCAGGAACGGCCCGCCGGGGGGGCTTGGCGGAGGGGCCCGGGATGTGCCATAATCGGGGGCGGAGGGCGCGTCGATGAAGGGCTCGTCCGGCGAGGGGGGCTCGCATGGGAGGGACCGGCCTCCCCTCCATCCTAACCGGGTGTCACCGCCGGCGGTGATATTCCTGGGCCTGGCGCTGGCCGCGGCCGGCCTGGCCCAGACGGAGACCGACTTCTCGGCCCGCAGGAAGGCCATGGTGGCCGACCAGATCGCGGCCCGCGGCGTCCGCGACGCCCGCGTCCTGGCCGTCATGGCCGAGATCCCCCGCCACCTCTTCGTGCCCGCCGGCCTGGCCGGCCGGGCCTACGAAGACGGCCCCCTGCCGATCGGGGAGGGGCAGACCATCTCCCAGCCCTATATCGTCGCCTTCATGACCGAGTGCCTGAGGCTTCGCGGCCGGGAAAAGGTGCTCGAGATCGGGACCGGTTCGGGGTACCAGGCGGCGGTGCTCGGCCGGCTGGCCGCGAGCGTCTTCACCATCGAGATCAACGCCGGCCTGGCCGGCCGGGCGGCGGCCCTCCTCGAGCGGCTGGGCTTCGCCAACGTCCGCGTCCGGGCCGGCGACGGCTTCTTCGGCTGGCCGGACGAGGCGCCCTTCGACGCCGTCATGGTCACCGCCGCCGCCGCGGAAGTGCCGCCGGCCCTCTTTGCCCAGCTGGCCGAGGGCGGCCGGCTGGTCATGCCGCTCGGCGATCCGGCGACCTTCCAGCGGCTGACCGTGATCACGAAAAAGGACGGCCGGCCCCGCGTCGAGCGCATCCTCGACGTCCGCTTCGTCCCCATGACCGGCGAGATCTTGAGGAAAAATTGAGATCCGCCCGGGCGGCGAAGCGCGTTGCTTTTGAGGGGAGTCTGTGCTAATTTTCTGGCAATGATGATCCGATTCGGGACCTCGGGCTGGCGCGGCGTGATGGGCGAGGAATTCACCTTCGCCAACGTCCGCGTCGTCATCCAGGCCGCCGCCAACTACCTCAAGGCCAAGTACGGCGAAGCGCCCATCGCCGTCGTCGTCGGATACGATACCCGGTTCCTGTCGGACCGCTACGCCCTCGAGGCGGCCAAGCTGCTGGCCCGCAACGGCATCGGGGTCCTCCTGGCCGACCGCGACGCGCCGTCTCAGGCCCTGGCTTGCCAGATCATCAGGCGGAATTGCCAGGGCGGGATCAACTTCACCGCCTCGTTCAACCCGCCGCGGTACAACGGCCTCAAGTTCAACGCGGCCACCGGCGCCCCGGCCCTGCCCGAGGTGACGGAGGCCATCGAGGAGGAGGTCCGCCGGCTGATGCCCGGCTTCTCCAGGCTGACGACCCATCTCCTCGACGCCGATGTCACCCGCATCGACCTCCAGGCGGACTACCTGGCCCACCTCCAGGACCGCATCGACTTCGACGCCATCCGCCGGGCCGGTCTCAAGGTGGCCGCCGATCCGCTCTACGGCACCAGCCGGGAGTACCTGGACGAGATCCTCGAGGAGAACGGGATCGAGGTCGAAGGCCTCCATGGCTACGTCGATCCCTATTTCGGCGGCGTCAGCCCGTCCTGCACCGAGGAGAACCTGGCCGAGCTCAAGGCCCACGTCGTCGCCACCGGCTGCCGCCTCGGCCTGGCCACCGACGCGGACGGCGACCGCTTCGGCATCGTCGACGAGAAGGGGGCATTCGTTCACCCGAACGTCATCCTGGCGCTGCTCCTCCGCTATCTCGTCGAGGGCAAGGGCTGGCGCGGCGGCGTCGCCAGGTCTTTCACGACAACCCATCTCCTCGACCGCATCGCCGGCCGCCACGACCTGCCCCTGACCGAGACGAAGGTCGGCTTCAAGTACATGGCCGACCTCTACCTCAAGGGCCGGATCATGTTCGGCGGCGAGGAGAGCGCCTGCATCGCCGTCAAGGACCACCTGCCCGAGAAGGACGGCATCTTCGCCGGGCTGCTGGTGGCCGAGATGATCGCCGTGACCGGCCGCGGCCTGGGGGACCTGCGCCAGGAGCTGTTCAGGGATTACGGCCCGCTGACCGGCGGCCAGAGGACCCTGGCCCTAACCCCGGAACGGGTCAAGAAGCTCAAGGCTCTGGTTCAGGCTCCTCCGGCCAAGCTGGGCCGGCGCAAGGTCGAGTCCGCGGACACGCTCGACGGGCTCCGGCTCGATTTCGGAGAAGGCCGCTGGGTCGTCGTCCGCGTGTCGGGGACCGAGCCCCTCATCCGCTGCTACGCCGAGGCCGAGACGGCGGAAGAGGTCGAGTCCATCCTGAAGAAGGGGATCGAGGCGGTCCGGTGAAGAAGAAGATCCTCATCCTCGGGGGCGTCTGCGTCCTCCTGATCATGGTCTTCACCGCCCTGTTCGGCAAGAAGGGCGTCATGGAGCTCGGCCGGTCCCGGCGGACCCTGGCCGCCCGCGCGGAACGGATCAGGGCCCTGGAAGCCGAGAGGGACCGCCTCGAGGCGGAGATCCGCCGGCTCGAGAGCGATCCGCGGGCCGTCGAGAAGCCCGCCCGGGAGAAGCTCGGGCTGGCCGCGCCGGGCGAAAAGGTCGTCGTCGATCCGGCCCCTCCCGCCCCGACGAAATAGATGCCCCGGCCGGCCACGATGCGACGACTGCCGGAAGAACGGGCCCTTCTCGAGGGCCTCAACCCCGCCCAGCGCCGGGCCGTGTTGCACGGCGAGGGGCCGCTCCTCATCGTCGCCGGCGCCGGGACGGGCAAGACCAAGGTCCTGACCCACCGCATCGCCCGCCTCATCGCCTCCAAGGCCGTCCGCCCCGACCAGATCCTGGCCGTGACCTTCACCGAGAAGGCGGCCAGCGAGATGGAGGCCCGGGTCGACGTCCTGGTGCCCTACACCTCGTCCTTCGCCGAGATCAGCACGTTCAACTCCTTCGGCGAGCGGGTCCTGCGCGATTACGCCCTCGACGCCGGCTATCCGCCTGACTTCCGGCTCCTGGCCGACGTCGACCAGGCGGTCTTCTTCCGCGAGAACCTCTTCCGGCTGCCGCTCGACTATTACCGGCCCCTGGGCCAGCCGACGCGGCATATCCAGGAGGTCCTGGAGGCCATCCGCCGGCTGAAGCAGGAGGACGTCCGGCCCGAGGACTACGTCCGCTACGCCGAGGAGCTCGGCCGCGCGGCCCCGGACGAGCCGGCGCGGGAGACGGCCCGCAAGCACCTGGAGATCGCCCGGGTCTTCGCCGCCTACCAGGCCCTGCTGAAGGCGCGGGGGCTGATCGACTTCGAGGACCAGGTGACGCTCGTCGTCGATCTCCTGCGCCGCCGGCCCGCCGTCCTCGACGAGATCCGCCGCCGCTACCGCTACATCCTCGTCGACGAGTTCCAGGACACCAATTACGTCCAGTTCGAGCTCATCAAGATGCTGGCCGCGGAGCACCTGAACCTGACCGTCGTCGGCGACGACGACCAGAGCATCTTCCGCTTCCGCGGCGCCTCGCTCAGCAACATCCTCGGCTTCGAGGCCGCCTACCCGGACGCGGCGCGCATCGTCCTGACCCGCAACTACCGCTCGACCCAGCCCATCCTCGACGCCTCCTACCGCCTCATCCGCCACAATGACCCGAACCGGCTCGAGTTCAAGGACCGGGTCGACAAGCGGCTCCGGGCGGCCGCCCGCGGCCGGGGCAAGAGCATCCACATGCTGTCGTTCGACACCCAGGCCCACGAGGCCGACGCCGTGGCCGAGCGCCTGCTCGAGATCCGGGGCCGGGGCCGGGGCTGGAGCGACATGGCCGTGCTCGTCCGCCGCAACGCCGACGCCGACCCGTACCTGCGGGCCCTCAACATGAAGCAGGTGCCCTACCGCTTCTCCGGCAGCCGCGGCCTTTACCAGCGGGAGGAGATCAAGGTCATCGTCGCCTTCATCCGGGCGCTGACGGACTTCGAGAACAGCCGGGACCTCTTCCACCTGGCCCTGTCGGACGTCTACCGGGCCGACGCCTACGACCTCAGCCGTTTGGCCGGCCACGCCGAGAAGAAGAACCTGGCCCTGCACGACGTCTTCAAGGCCGTCGCCGGCGGGACGAGCCCGGTGGAGATCGCGGCCGCCACGGCCGGGACGATCGGGCGCGTCTTCGCCGATATCGGCGTCTTCGCCGAGCTGGCCGGGTCCAAGAGCGCCGGCGAGGTCGTCTACGCCTTCCTGGAGCGGACCGGCTACCTCAAGTCCCTGGTCGAGCCGATGACCCCGGAATCCGAAGTCCGGGTCAGGAACGTCCGCCTGTTCTTCGACAAGATCAAGGGCTTCGCCGAGTTCGTCGAGGACGATTCCCTCCGCTCCTTCGCCCGCTACCTCGACCTGCTGGCTGAGGTCGGCGACAACCCGGCCACGTCGGAGGCCGAGCTCGACGAGGACGCCGTCAACGTCCTGACCGTCCACAAGGCCAAGGGGCTCGAATTCGGAACGGTCTTCCTCGTCGGGCTGATCGAGGACCGTTTCCCCGGCCGCGAGCGGCGCGACCGCATCCCCGTTCCCGACGGCGCCCTCAAGGAGGCCCTGCCGGGGCGGGAGAACTACGTCCAGGAGGAGCGGCGGCTGTTCTACGTGGCCATGACCCGGGCCAAGCGGGCTCTCTACATGACCTGGGCCCGGGACTATGGCACGCGGCGGCTCAAGCGCGTCAGCCCCTTCGTCCTGGAGGCCCTGGACATCCCCAAGATGCCCGAGGACGTGCTCAAGGCCTCGGTGCTGGAGGAGATCCGCCGCTACGCCCAGGCCGCGGGCCGGCCGGCGGCCCCGGCGGCGGTCCGCCCGTCCGGGCTCCTGCGGCTGAGCCATGTCCGGGTCGAGGACTATCTCCTCTGCCCGCTCAAGTACAAGTTCCGGCACGACCTGCGCGTGCCCATCCTGCCCCACCACGCCATCGTCTTCGGCCGGGTCCTCCACGGCGTCGTTTACAATTTTCTCAAGAAGCGGCTGCACGGCCGGTTGGTCGGGATCGAAGACGTTCTCGAGGATTACCGGGCCGGCTGGGTCAACGAGGGTTTCCTCAGCCGCGAGCACGAGGAGCTGCGTAAGGAGGCGGGGGAGAAGGCGCTGCGGCGGTTCGTCCGCCGCGAAGAAGAGTCGGGCCGGCGGCCGGCCTTCCTGGAGCGGCCTTTTCGCTGGCAGGAGCGCGGTCTGCGCTTCTCGGGCCGCTTCGACCGCATCGACTTCGAAGATGCCGGGGCGGTCATCATCGACTACAAGACGACCGAGGTCGCCTCGCAGAAGGACGCCGACCGGGCCGCCGCCGAGAGTCTCCAGATGGACGTCTACGCCCTGTCCTTCCTGAAGACCGAGGCGACGGCGCCCTTCGAGACGCGGCTCCATTTCCTCGAGTCCGACATCGTCGGCCGGGCCGTGAAGGGGCCGAGGGAGATGGCCCGGGCAGCCGAGAAGATTCGCGAGGCGGCCGCCGGGATCAGGGCCGGCGATTTCCGGGCCAGGCCCGACTGGCACAGCTGCTCGGCCTGCGAGTTCAAGACGATCTGCCCCGCCTCCTTCGCCTATTGACCCTTTTACCGCGGTTTGACCCAGAAGGGCATGACGGCCCAGATCCGCGTCCGGCCCATCAGGCGGGCGGTCTCCAGGATCCGGTCCTTCCCCGCAGCGCTCCTGAGCTCCGCGCCCAGGCCGGGGCGGCTGAGGAGGGACTGCCAGAACGACCGCTTCCGCGGCCAGACGTCCAGCCGGACGTCCTCGTCGGCGTCGATCCCGGCTTCCTTTTTGGCGACGCCGATGGCCATGGTCAGGCCGCCGAGCTCGTCGACGAGCTTGAGGTCCTTGGCCTGCCGGCCGGTCCAGATGCGGCCCTTGCCGACGGCATGGACCTGGTCGCGGGTCAGGCCCCGGCCCTCGGCCGCCCGGGTCAGGAACTGCTCGTAGGTCCAGAGGATCTCGTCCTTGAGGATCCGGCGCTCGCCGTCGGTGAAGGGCCGGAAGATCGAGAAGGCATCCGCCTTTTCGCCGAAGACGACCTTTTCCGCGGTCACGCCGAGCTTGGCCATCAGGCCGTCGATGCTGAACTTGCCGGCCAGGACGCCGATGGACCCGGTCAGGGTCTGGGGCGCGGCCACGATCTTGGTCGCCGACATGGCGATCCAGTAGCCGCCCGAACCCGCCACGTCCGACATGGAGACAATGACCGGCTTGGCCTTCCGGGCCAGGGCGACCTCGCGCCAGATGACGTCCGAGCCGACCGACGACCCGCCGGGGCTGTCGATCCGCAGGACGATGGCCTTGACGCCGGGATCGGTCCGGGCCGTCCGGATCCAGCGGGCCACGGTCGAGCCGCCCATGATCTGGGGCAGGCTCTCGCCGGTCATGATGGTGCCCACGGCGTAGATCAGGGCCACCGTGTGGGGGCCCGACTCCAGGCCGAGCGACGAGGGCTTGACCCGGGAATAGTCGTCGAAGCGGACCGGTGCGATCACCCGGCCGCCGCGGCGCAGGAGCTCCTGGAGCCCGTCCTCGTAGAGGCAGTCGTCGACCAGGCCGGCCGCCTTGGCCTGCTCGCCCTGGAAGAAGCCGCGGTCGATGAGGGCCCGGAACTCGGCTTCGGTCTTGCCCCGGGCCTTGGCCGCGGCGGACACGTACTGGGCGAAGAGGTCGCCGTAGTAGGACTCCACCTCCTCGCGGTGGGCCGGCGTGAAGCCCTTCTCGGTGAAAATGTTGTAGGCCGTCTTGTATTCTTCGACGTGCTCGAACTCGGCCCGGATGCCGGCCTTGTCCAGGGCGCCTTTCAGGAAAGGAACGTAGCCGCCGAGGCCGTTGACCCCCAGCCAGCCCAGGGGCTGGAGGATGATCCGGTCGCAGGCCGTGGCCAGGAAGTACTCCATGTCGAAGTCGGGCGCCTCCTCGATCACGGCGTAGACCTTCTTGCCCGAGCGGCGGAAGTCGAGGACGGCCTCGCGCATCTCGTTGACCTTGGCCCAATCGCACTGCATGAGGCCGAGACGCAGGACGACGGCCTGGATGCGGCCGTCGACCTTGGCCTTGCGCAGGTTGGCCCAGAAATCGTGGACGGCCAGCGGCCTGGTCCCCAGGACGAACGAGACCAACGCGTCCGGCGGCGCGATCTCGGCGATCTCGCCGGCCAGCGTCACGTCGAGGTAGCCGCGGGCCGGGACCTCGACGGCCCGCCCCCCGATGTCCTCGACGAGGACGAAGAAGGTTCCCACGGCCGCCAGGGCCAGGAAGAACAGGACGATCAGGACGACGGTGGTGGATCTTTTCATCGGAGGCCCCTCGCTCGGGCTCCCAGATTCTACCAGAATCGCGCTTGATTTCAATCGGCGGAATATGGACAATGGCTTCTCGGACCGCCGCGTCTCCCTCGCAGCGGGGGGACAGCGCGGGAGAGACAGGAGGTGTGGGGAATGTCCTTCTCAAAGCTCTACGTGGGGAACCTCAACTACCGGACCACCGAAGACGCTCTGAAGCAGCTGTTCGCCCAGCACGGCGAGGTGACCTCGGTCAACATCCTTCAGGGGCGCGGTTTCGGCTTCGTCGAGATGGCCACGGCCGAGGCCGCCCAGGGCGCCAAAGGCAAGCTCAATGGCGCCGAATTCGACGGCCGCAAGCTGATCGTCAACGACGCCCGGCCCCGGCCCGAGCGGCCGGGCTCCGGCGGTCGCCCCGGGGGCGGCGGCGACCGCAGAGGCTTTTCGGGCTACTAGCCGCCCTTCCGACCGCGATCCTTCCTCCGAGGCCCCCGGCCGGGGGCCCTTTTGGAAATCTGTCCCTTTGGGGTAAACTTCGCGGGCGCGGCGTCCGTTGATGCCTATGAGGTCCCATGAGTGAACTCTCCCCGGAGCCCCAGGCCGGCGCGGCGGCGATCGAGGCCCTCCTCGAGAAAGTCCAGGCCGGGGACCGCGAGGCCTTCATGACCATCACGCGGCTCTACCAGCGCAAGGTGTTCGTCCTGGCCTATTCCATCCTGCGCGACCGCGAGGACGCCCTCGACGCCGTCCAGGAGACCTTCCTGAGGCTCTACCAGAAGGCCGGCCTCTACCGGCCGGGCAACTCGTTCCAGGGCTGGCTGCTGCAGATGGCCAAGAACATCAGCATCGATCATTACCGCCGGAACCGGAAGAAGAAGCAGGAATGGGAGACGACGACGCCGGTCGAGGAGATGCCCCTCGCCGCCGGGCCGGCCCGGGAGGGCGATTCGGCCGCCGCGGACCTGCGCCAGGCCTTCGCCCGGTCGGTGGAGTCGCTGGCCGAGCGCCAGAAGATGGTCTTCATCATGAGGCACTACAACGAGCTCCAGTTCAACGAGATCTCCGAGGCCATGAAGATCTCGATCGGGACGGCCAAATCCCTCCATTTCAAGGCCGTCCAGAATCTCCGGAAGCGGCTGGCGCCGGTGCTGGGGATCGGATCATGAGTCGCCGCGGAACGACGAAAACGGGCTGGGCCGGGATCCTGGCCGGAGACCCGGCGGAGGGAAGGAGACGGGCCATGGACGAGATGCGCGGGATGACGCCGGCGGACCGGGCCGAGGCCGAGGCCGTCGAGCGCCTGCTCGGGGAGACGGCGGCCGTCCGCGACGAGATCCGCAGGGCGGCCGAGGCGGTCGATTGGCAGGCCCTGCCGGCCCTGATCGCCGACCGGGCCCTGGCCGCGGAGGACGGAGCCGCCGGGCGGAAGGCGGGCGCGCCTGTCCGGCTGCCCTGGCCGGCCGCGCTCCGGATGCGCCCGGCCCTGGCCGGACTGGCCGCCGGCCTGATCGTCGGCGCGGCGGCCATGTATCTCGCCCTGAAGGCTCCGGGGCCGCGCCCGGGCCGGAACGAGGCCTATTACGCCTCCGGCGAATTCCTCGACCGGGCCGAGCTGGAGATGGCCCGCCGCGGCGCCGTGGATTACCTGGAGAAGAGCCAGTACGTGCTCCTCGACGTCTTCGGGTCGGACGAGGCCGGCCCGGTCGCGCCGGCCTCGGTCCGGATGTCCCAGGCCCGGGACCTGCTCCAGAAGAAGAAGTACCTCAACGGCCAGCTGGAGCGGTTCCAGATGGCCAAGGCCAAGGCCCTCTGCGATCAGATCGAGATGCTCTTCCTCGAGCTCTCCCAGATCGACGACGAGCTGCCGGCGGCCGAGCTCGGCCGGATCCGCGGCTTCGTCGAGGAGCGCCAGCTCCTCCTCAAGATCAACCTGGTCAAGAAAGAGCTCGAAAGCGGGGTGTGACATGAAAAAAGCCATTCTCATCCTCGTCCTCGCCCTGGCTCTCGGGCCGGGCGCGGCGGCCGGCCGGGCCAACCCGCAGGCGCCGACGGATGAATCCCTCTTCCGCGAGGCCAAGCTCCTCGTCTTCGACAAGAGCTGGACGGCGGCCCTCGACAAGATCGACGAGCTTATCGACAAGTTCCCCTCGAGCCCGCTGGCCGGCCAGGTCCTTTTTTATAAGGGCGAGTGCCTGAGCGGCATGGGCGGCCGGCAGAAGGACGCCATGCGGGCCTACAAGAGCTATATCCGGCTGGAGGACTCCAAACCCAGCCTCGTCGAGGAATCGGAAGGTTCGATCGTCGACCTGGCTTTCGACCTGTATGAGGGCGGGGACGAGTCCGCCCTCCGGGACATCGAGAGCCGGCTCGACCACGCCAACAAGGTCGTCCGGTACTACGCGGCCTACAAGCTGAGCTTTGTTTCCGACAAGAAGGAGGCCGCCAAGGCCGCCCCGGTCCTGGCGAGGGTCGTCGAGACCGAGAAGGACCCCGAGCTCCTCGACCGGGCCCGCATCGCGCTGCTGCGCGTCTCGCCGCAGAGCCTCAAGTCGGCCGAAGAAAGGAAGCCCCGGGCGGAGGTCAAGGTCCGGATGCTCCGCATCCGCGTCCGCGCGGCGGGCGAGAAGGAGCCGGCCTTCTCCGTCAATATTCCCTTCGCCCTGGCCGACCTGGCCCTGAACGCCATGGACGACGAGACCAAGGCGGCCATCCGCAACAAGGGCTACGACATCAACAGGATCATGAACGAGCTGGCCAAGTCCAAGGAGAGCATCCTGCGCATCTCCGGCGATGACGGCTCGCTCATCGAGATCTGGATCGAATAAGCGACAAGGAGCGTCGTCATGAAGAGAACCGCGTTCGCGATCATCGTCATCCTGTCCGCCGCCGTCCTGGCGGCCCCGGCCGCCGCGGCCCGCAAGAACGATTTCAAGGTCATCCAGGCGGCCGTCAAGAACGGCGCGATGGCCGAGGCGCGCGAGGGACGGGAGCCGCGCTGGTTCAAGGTCCTGATCAAGGACCACGGCTCGGACAAGGCGTCACTCAAGATCACCCTGCCCGTCGCCCTCATCGAGGTCGTCCTGGCCTCGTCCGACAGCCGGCGCTTCAAGGTCGACGAGAGCTGCGGCGAGATCGATCTCAAGGCCGTCTGGGCGGCTTTAAAGAAGGCCGGCCCCCTGGCCCTGGTCGAGATCGAGGACGACGGCGCCGTCATCAGGGTCTGGCTCGAATAGCGGAAAACAGAAACGTCCCCGTTTTCGTTCCGTTGACAAGGCCTTCGGCCCCCCCTAAAATGGGGTTTCCAGGAGGCCGATCGTGGGTAAGACGCTGACGGAAAAGGTCCTCGGCCGCAAGGCCGGCCGGGACGTCCAGGCGGGCGAGGTCGTGACCGTCTCGCCGGATTATGTCCTGTCGCACGACAACTCCGCGGCCATCATCAAGGAGTTCCAGAAGCTCGGCGTCCGGAAGGTCAGGGCCCCGGGCAAGATCGTCATCGTCCTCGACCACATCGTTCCCGCGGCCGACGAGAAATACGCCCAGAACCACAAGTCCATCCGCGAGTTCGTGGCCGCCCAGGGCATCCCCAACTTCTTCGACATCAACACCGGCATCTGCCACCAGGTCCTGCCCGAACAGGGCTTCGCCCTGCCCGGCCTGGTCATCGTCGGCAGCGACTCGCACACCCCGAGCTACGGCGCCCTCGGCGCCTTCGCCGCCGGCATCGGCCGGACGGAGACGGCCTGCACCTGGGCCACCGACGAGATCTGGCTGAGGGTGCCCGAGACCATGCGCATCGACCTCTCCGGCCGCTTCGGCCGCGGCGTCTCCGCCAAGGACCTCAGCCTGAAGCTCATCGGCGACCACGGCGCGGAGATGGCCAACTACAAGGCCGTCGAGTTCGCCGGCCCGGCCGCCGGCGGCTTCAGCGTCGGGGCCCGCCTGACGCTGGCCAACATGTCGGCCGAGATGGGAGCCAAGAACGGCTACTTCGCTCCCGACGACAAGGCCCTGAAGTGGCTCGAAGGCCGGGCCCGGCAGCCTTTCTCCGCCCTCGCCTCCGACCCCGACGCCAGGTACGAGTCCGTGCTGGCCGTGGACCTCGACGCCCTGGTGCCCCAGGCGGCCTGCCCGCATACCGTCGACAACGTCAAGCCGGTCGCGGCCATCGCCGGCAAGCCCGTGAACCAGGTCCTGATCGGCACCTGCACCAACGGCCGCCTCGAGGACCTGGAGGCCGCGGCGGCCATCCTCAAGGGCCGCCGGGTCCACCCCTCGGTCCGGGTCCTGGTCATCCCGGCGTCCTGGCAGGTCTACCGCGAGGCCCTGGCCTCCGGCGCCCTGGCCGTCCTGGTCGAGGCCGGATGCGTCATCCTCAATTCGGGCTGCGGACCGTGCCTCGGCGCCCACGAGGGGCTCCTGGCCGCCGGCGAGGTCTGCCTGAGCACCTCGAACCGCAACTTCCGCGGCCGCATGGGCAACCGCGATTCAGAGATCTATCTCGCCTCGCCGGCCACCGCGGCCGCGACCGCCGTCACCGGCCGGATCACCGATCCGAGGGAATTCTCATGAGCCACGGCAAAGTCTGGAAATACGGCGACAACGTCAATACCGACGTCATCTTCCCGGGCCGCTACACCTACCAGATCATGACGCCCGAGGAGATGGCCCGGCACGCCCTGGAAGACCAGGATCCCGGCTTCGCCAAGAGCGTCCAGCCGGGCGACGTCATCGTGGCCGGCAAGAACTTCGGCTGCGGCTCGTCGCGCGAGCAGGCCGCGGCCTGCCTCAAGGCCGCGGGGATCCAGGCCGTCGTGGCCAAGTCCTTCGCCCGCATCTACTTCCGCAATGCCATCAACCTCGGCTTGGCCGTCCTCCAGAGCGAGGAGGCCGCCGACCGGCTGGAGACGGGCGACGCCGTCGAGGTCGACCTGGCCCGCGGCGAGATCCGCTCGGCCAAGGGCACTTTCCGCTTCCATCCGCTGCCGGAGTCCGTCCTCGGCATCATCGCCGCCGGCGGCCTGATCGAATACACCAAAACCAAGCTGGACGCGGCCGAAAACGAGACCGCAAAGGAGTGACCATGCCCAAGTACAAGATCGCCATCCTCCCCGGCGACGGGGTGGGGAAGGACGTCGTCGAAGCGACGATGATCGTCCTCAATAAGATCGGCCTGGACGCCCAGTACATCAACGGCGACATCGGCTGGGAGTTCTGGCGCAAGGAAGGGAACCCGCTTCCCGACAGGACCCTCAAGCTCCTGCGCGAGACCGACGCCTGCCTCTTCGGCGCCATCACCTCGAAGCCCCGGGAGGACGCCGACCGCGAGCTCGACCCGTCGCTCCGGGGCAAGGGCCTGTCCTACTTCAGCCCCATCGTCCGCCTGCGCCAGGAGTTCGACCTCTACCAGAACCTGCGGCCCTGCAAGGCCTACGCCGGCAACCCCCTCAACTATAAGGAAGGCATCGACCTGGTCATCTTCCGCGAGAACACCGAGGGCCTGTACGCCGGCGTCGAGTTCTTCCCCCTGCCCCAGGTCGTCCGCGACGCCCTGCTGACCAACCCCAAGATGAAGCGCTTCAAGGACGTCCCGGCCGACGAGATCGCCATCTCGACGCGCATCATGACCAAGCCGGCCTGCGCCCGCATCGTCCGGGCGGCCTTCGAGTTCGCCCGCAAGTACGGCCGCAAGTCGGTCACCCTGATCGAGAAGCCCAACGTCCTGCGCGAGACCGGCGGCCTGATGCTCGACACGGCCCGCGAGGTCGCCAAGGGCTATCCCGACATCAAGTTCTGGGACGCCAACGTCGACGCCATCTGCATGTGGCTGCTCAAGAACCCCCACGACTACGATGTCCTCGTCGCCGAGAACCTCTTCGGCGACATCGTCTCCGACCTGGCGGCCCAGCTCGTCGGCGGTCTGGGCTTCGCCTGCAGCGGCAACATCGGCGACAAGTACGGCGTCTTCGAGCCGACCCACGGCTCGGCCCCGAAATACGCCGGGATGTACAAGGTCAATCCCCTGGCCACCATCCTGGCCGCCAAGATGATGCTCGACTGGATCGGCGAGACGGCCAAGGGCGCGGCCATCGAAGCCGCCGTGGCCGCGGTCATCAAGGAAGCGGAGGTCAGGACCTACGACATGGGCGGGAAGGCGACGAGCCTCGACGTCGGCCGGGCCGTCGCCGCCAAGCTCTGACCGGGATGCTCCCATGAGAACGCCGCCTTCCCGGGCCGGACAAGGAGAGCCAAGACCCGCGTTCTCACCCCTCGGGCCGGCCGGCCCGGCCGCGTTCGCGGCCGCCCCGGCCGGTGAATAGCCCGGGCCAGGCGGCGGCCGTGCTCATCCTCGCGGTCGATACGACGACGCCGGGCGGCTCCGTGGCCCTGCTCGAGAACGGTGCCCTCCTGGGCGAGGTCAACGTCGAGTCGGCCGCGACCCACTCGGCCCGGCTCTTCCGCTCGATCGACTTCCTGGCCGGCGCCGTCGGCCGGGACATCCGGGTCGTCGACGGCTACGCCGTGGCCGCCGGCCCGGGCTCGTTCACCGGCATCCGCATCGGCCTCGGCGCGGTCAAGTCGCTGGCCTTCGCCTCGGGCCGGCCCGTCGCCCCCGTCTCGACCCTCCTGGCCCTGGCCGAGAAGCTGGCCGCGGACGGCGCCGCGCCCCTCGTCTGCCCGCTCCTCGACGCCAAGAAGGGCGAGATCTACGCCGCTCTCTTCGAGGCCCGGCCGGACGGGCTTGTCGAGGTCCTGCCCCAGGGCGCCTATGACCCGGGCGCGTTCTTCGCCCGGCTGCCGGCCGGCGCGGCCATCGCTTTCGCCGGCAGCGGCCTGGCCGCCTACGGCGGCGAGCTCGAGGCCCGGGTCGGGAGCCTGGCCCGCTTCCCCCGCCGCTCGTCGTTCATCGCCGCCGAGGTGGGGCGCCTCGGCGCGGCGCTCCTGGCGGCCGGCCGGGGCCTGGACGCGGCCTCGCTCGAGCCGCTCTATTTCCGGAGGTCCCAGGCCGAAGAAGCATGTCGAACCTGACGGGGGAGGGGGACCGGTTTTTCATCCGCCGGATGAAGGAGTCCGACCTCGCCGCCGTCCGGGGCATCGAGACCCTGTCCTTCTCCAATCCCTGGAGCGACAACACCTTCCGCGGCGAGATCCAGAACACCTCGGTCTCGTTCCCCCTGGTCGTCGTCCGCCGCCCCGGCGAAACGGTGGTCGGCTACATCATCTACTGGCAGATCCGGGACGACGTCCAGGTCAACAACATCGCCGTCCACCCCGATTGCCGCGGCCTGGGACTGGGCGAGGCCCTGCTGCGTCACGCCATCGCCAGGACGCGCGAGGCCGGCGCGGCCTTCATGACCCTGGAGGTCCGGCCGTCGAACACCCCGGCCCTGACGCTCTACAAGAAGCTGGGCTTCGAGGTCATGGGCGTCCGGAAGAACTATTACACCAAGCCCGACGAGGACGCCTACGTCATGGCCCTCGTCCTGGCCTGAGCCGTCCGCGGATCTCCGGATAAGCCGGGCTCGATCAGTAATCGACGCGAACGAGGGTCAGGCCCTTGGCGGCGGCCGTCGCTCCGGCCAGCGAGCGGTCCTTGCACCGGAAGATCTCCTCGATCCCCTCCGGCTCCAGCCGGCCCCGGCCGACCTCGAGGAGCGTGCCGACGATCGTCCGGACCATGTAGCGGAGGAAGCCCGAGGCCTCGATCGTGTAGAGGATCTCGTCGCCGCTGACCCGCAGCTCGGACCGGGTGACGGTCCTGACGGGGGAGCGGTCCCGGTTCGAAGAGAAAGCCGTGAAGTCGGCCGTCCGGGCGAAGAGGCGGGCCGCCCGGCGCATCCGGCCGATCCGGAGAGGATAGGGCCAGTGCAGGACGTAGCGCCGGTCGAGAGGACTCGGCTGGGCCGCGCGGGCGATGCGGTAGCGGTAGAGCTTCGACCGGGCGGACCGGCGGGCGTGGAACTCCGGCGGCGCCTCGCCGAGCGAGAAGACACGGACGTCCTCCGGCAGCACGGCGTTGAGGGCCCGGAGAAGGACCGGGTCGGAGAGCTTGAAAGCGCCCCGGAAGCTGGCCACCTGGCCCAGGGCGTGGACGCCGGCGTCCGTGCGGCCCGCGCCGTGGACGGCCGTTTTCTTCCGGGTGACCTTGAACAGGGCCTCCTCGAGGACGCCCTGGACAGTCCGGGCGCCGGGCTGGCGCTGCCAGCCCTTGAAATCCGTGCCGTCGTAGCCGAGCCGGATGCGATAGTTCTTCATGTCAGCCGGCCAGGCCTTCGAGGGCCCGGCGGACCGCCTCCCCGGGGCTGGCCGCCGGTTCGACGCCTTTGACCTCCCAGGTGCCGAGGCCGACGACCTTCTTGCCGTGGATCTTGCCGTAGGCGATCTCGGAGAGCGTGCCGTACTCGCCGTCCACGGCGATGACCGCGTCGGCGTTCATGACCACGAGCGCGTTGCGGGTGTAGCCGAGGCCGGTGGCGACGGGCACGTCCACCCAGGGATTGGCGTCGGCCGGGGAGGCGCCGGGCAGGATGCCGACGACCAGGCCGCCTTCCTCCCGGGCGCCGCGCGAGGCGGCTTCCATGACCCCTCCGAGCCCGCCGCAGACGACGACGGCCCCGGCCCGGGCGATGAGCCGGCCGACCTCGAAGGCCGCGTCCATGGCCTGCCGGCCGGGCCGGCTGCCGCCGATGACGGCGATGCGGATCCTTTTGCGGAGATCTTTCATGGCGTCCTCTCCCGGCGTTTTCCGCCCCATTCTACCACAGCCCCGGGGCGGGGCGGATCCCCGCATCTCCGGGCTTGATGAAGCAGGCTTTGTTGGGGCATAATAGCCCTGCCGAGAGGGTCACCCATGCCGTTCATCAACTACGCGACCAAGGCGATCGCCATCAAGATCGTCTATTACGGTCCCGGCCTGAGCGGCAAGACGACCAATCTCCGCTACATCTACTACAAGCTCGACAGCGCCTCGCGCGGCGAGCTCATCTGCCTCGAGACGGATACCGACCGGACCTACTTCTTCGACCTCCTGCCCATCCGGGCGGGCATGATCGGCGACTTCAAGGTCCATTTCCAGCTGATGTCGGCGCCCGGGCAGGTCTTCTACGAGGCCTCGCGCAAGAGCGTCCTCCGCGGCGCGGACGGCATCGTCTTCGTCGCCGATTCCCAGATCCCCCTGCTCGACGCCAACCTGGAGAGCTTCGACGGCCTGCGCCGCAATTGCCTCCAGAACGACATCGACCTGATGAAGATCCCCCTCGTCTTCCAATACAACAAGAGGGATCTGAGCTACCTCATTCCCGTCGAGACCTTCAACAGCCTCCTCAATCCCCGCCGTTCCTCCTGGGTCGAGGCCGTGGCCATCAACGGCGTCGGCGTGTTCGAGACCCTGCGCGAGATCTCCAAGCTGACCGTGCCCGTCGTCCGGGACCGGCTCTTCGGCCCCCGGACCCGGTCCGAGGCCGGCCCCGCCGCCGGCGTCGCCGCGCCCGAGCCGGAGCCGCCCGCCGGCCTGGCGGCCGAGGCCGTTCCCCCGTTAAGCCCGACCCGGGTGTCCGTCAAGTCCCGCAAGGAGATCGAGGCCGAGCTCGAACGCCTGTCCAAGGAATACATCGGGAAATAGCCTCCGGCGTGACGCAGCCGGCGGGCCCGTCCGTCCTTCTTTTACGGGCCCCATGCTGTACCGGATCACGAGCGCCGCTCTCCACGGCATCGAAGCCTACCCCGTCGAGGTCGAGGTCGACATCTGCGCCGGGTTCCCGAGCTTCGTCACCGTCGGGCTGCCGGACGCCGCGGTCCGGGAGAGCAAGGAGCGGGTCCGGGCGGCCCTCAAGAACTGCGGCTACGACCTCGAATCCAAGCGCATCACCATCAACCTGGCCCCGGCCGACCGGCGCAAGGAGGGCTCGGCCTTCGACCTGCCCATCGCCCTGGGCTTCCTGGCCTACCTCGACGTTGTTCCAGAGGCGCGGCTCCGGGACTACCTCTTCGCCGGCGAGCTGGCCCTGGACGGCCGGCTCAAGCCGGTGCGCGGCGCCCTGCCCATCGCCCTGATGGCCCGCCGGGCCGGCTTCCATGGCCTCGTCGTCCCCGCGCTGAACGCCCGCGAGGCGGCCCTGGTCCGCGAGATCGACGTCTTCGCCCTCGACGACATGGTCCGCGTCGTCCGCCTGCTGCGCGAGCCGGACCAGGTCGCCCCCTGCCGCTTCGACGAGCGGGAGCTGGTCGGGCCGGCCGCCTACCCGGTCGACTTCGAGGATGTCAAGGGACAGCAGCACGTCAAGCGGGCCCTCGAGGTGGCCGCGGCCGGCGCCCACAACGTCCTCCTTGTCGGGCCGCCCGGCGCGGGCAAGACCATGCTGGCCCGGCGCCTGCCGACCATCCTGCCCGACCTGTCCTACGACGAGATGCTCGAGGTGACGCGCGTCTACAGCGCGGCCGGCCTGCTGGCTGGCTCTGGGACGGTGGCGACGCGGCCGTTCCGGGCCCCGCACCACACCGTCTCGGACGCCGGCCTCGTCGGCGGAGGGCTGGTCCCCAAGCCGGGCGAGGTCAGCCTGGCCCATCACGGCCTGCTCTTCCTCGACGAGCTGCCGGAGTTCCGGCGCAAGGTCCTCGAGGACCTGCGCCAGCCGGTCGAGGACGGCCGGATCACCGTGGCCCGGTCGGGCTATTCGGTCGAGTTCCCGGCCGCCTTCATGCTGGTCGCGGCCATGAATCCCTGCGCCGACGTCCGCCGCGGCCTGCTGGGCCGCGAGACCGACTGCACGGAGAGCGAGAAGGCCCGCTACTACTCGAAGATCTCCGGCCCGCTCCTCGACCGCATCGACATCCAGCTCGAGGTCCCCGAAGTCAAATTCCGGGACATCGTCTCCCGGACGCCGGCCGAGAGCTCGGCGGCCATCCGGGCCCGGGTGACGGCGGCCCGGGCCAGGCAGTCGGCGCGGTTCGCCGGGCGCCGCATCTTCGCCAACGCCCGGATGGGGCCGAAGGAGGTCAAACAGTTCTGCCGCCTGCCCGACGAGGCCGAGGCGCTCCTGGAGAAGGCCGTGACCAAGCTCGGCTTCAGCGCCCGGGCCTACGACCGCGTCCTCAAGGTGGCCCGGACGATCGCCGACCTCGAGGAGCGCGACGGGATCGGCACGGCCCATGTCTCCGAGGCCGTCCAGTACCGGATGCTGGACAGACTCAGATGAGCGGGGCATCCGCCGTTCGGCGCCGGCCGGCGAGGGGCGGGCTGCGTCCGTTTGGGCCGCCGGAGCCCGGTCGGGGAGTTGTTGCCCTTTTCGGCAGGGGCTGATAGAATCCCCGCGCTATGGACGCCCGCTCGCGAAGGAGATGACCAATATGGATCAGAACACCCCGGTCTGCGCTCCCGTCGACAAGACCAAGATCGCCCTGCCCCGCATCCTCTCCCTCTGGGACGTCGTCATGATCGTCGTCGGAGGCGTCATCGGCTCGGGCATCTTCCTGTCCCCGTCCGAGATCGCCGCGGCCGTGCCCTCGCCGCTCCTGATGCTGGCCGTCTGGATCGTCGGCGGCATGTTCAGCTTCTTCGGCGCCGTGGCCTTCGCCGAGCTCGGCGCGGCCATGCCCGAGGCCGGCGGCATCTACATCTACCTCCGCGAGGCCTACGGCCCGCTGCTGTCCTTCCTCTTCGGCTGGACGCTGTTCCTGGTCATCGATTCGGGCTCCATCGCCACCCTGGCCGTGGCCTTCTCCCACAACATCCTGCCCCGCTTCGTCGGCATGTCGCCGCTGGCGATGAAGATCGTCGCCGCGGCTTTCGTCGTCTTCCTCGGGGCGGTCAATTACGTCGGGCTGCGCTGGGGCTCGAAGCTCCAGAACTGGACGACCTACCTGAAAACGGGCGCCATCGGCATCATCGTCGTCGGCGTCTTCTTCTTCGCCAAGAGCCACGGCAACGTCCGGAACTTCGTCGAGCCGTCCCCCGGGCCGTTCAATTTCGGCCTGCTGGGCGCTTTCGGCGTCGGCCTGGTCGCCTCGCTCTGGGCCTACAAGGGCTGGGAGGCGGCCACCTACAGCGCCGGCGAGGTCAAGAACCCGAAGCGGGACCTGCCGCTCGGCATCCTCATCGGCACGGTGGCCGTCATCGTCCTCTACGTCCTGGCCAACCTGGCCTACCTCTACGTCATGCCCGTCGGCCAGATCGCCGCGTCCGAAGGCCGCGTCGCCCTGGACGCCATGCAGACCATCGGCGGCCCGTTCCTGGCCTCCCTCATCACCTTCCTGATCCTGTTCTCGATGCTGGGCGCGGCCAACCAGAACATGCTCTGCTCGCCCCGGGTCTATTTCGCCATGGCCCGCGACGGCATGTTCTTCAGGAAGATCGCCGAGTGCCATCCCAAGTTCCTGACCCCGCATGTCGCCATCATGGCCATCACGTTCTGGAGCATCGTCCTGACGCTGACCGGGACCTTCAAGCAGCTCTTCACCTATGTCATCTTCGGCGAATGGATCTTCTTCGGCCTGACCGTCTTCGCGGTCATCGTCCTGCGCAAGAAGAGGCCGGACCTCGAGCGGCCCTACAAGACCTGGGGCTATCCCGTGACGCCGATCCTCTTCGTCCTGGCGGCGGTCTATGTCGCGGTGGGCTCGCTCCTCGGCTCCTTCAAGAACGCCATGTTCGGGTTGCTGATCATCTGCCTCGGCATCCCGGCCTATCTCTACTGGAAGGCCAAGCTGGACAAGGCCGCCGGGCCGGCGGCCTGATCGCCCGGATAACGGGACGGTTTCCCGCGGGAACGATCCGGGGAAGAAGAGGGGAGTGCGTCATGAGGTATTTCGTCCTGGGCGCGACCTACGTCGTCCGGCTGGACGCCGGGGAGAAGATCGTCGAGACCCTGCAGGACCTGTGCCGGCGCGACGGCATCGGGGGCGGGCATTTCCAGGGCCTGGGCGCGGTCGAGCGGGCCGAGATCGGCCACTACGATCCCGCCGGCCGGGCCTACGACTGGACCGTGCTGGCCGGGCCTCAGGAGATCGTCTCGCTCTGCGGCAACATCACGACCCTGGAGGGGAAGCCCTTCGTCCACGCCCACATCGCCCTTGGCGACGGCGCCTTCGCCGTCCGGGGCGGGCATTTGAAGGAGGCGGTCGTCTCGGCGACCTGCGAGATCACCCTGGTCCGGTTCAGGGACGATATCGGCAGGATAAGGGACGCCGCCAGCGGGGCGACGCGGCTGGCCCTCGAGCCAACCGGGGATTGAGGGCCAGGGCGGCCAGGGCCGGCCGCCGGCCGAGCCAGGCCAGGCGGATGACGTAGCGGCGGGGATCGAGGCGGGGCGACATCAGCGGGCCGCCACCCGGCGGCCGTCCTCGACGACGACCTTCCCGTTCTTGATCACGGTGCGGACCGGGTTCCGGCCGGCCTCGTACGCCAGCGAGACGTGGCCGGGGACGTCGCACAGCAGGAGGTCCATTTTCTTTCCCGGCTCCAGGCTCCCCACCGCGCCGTGCCGCCGGATGGCAAAGGCCGCGTTCGCGGTGCAGGCGCAGATCGCCTCCTCGACCGTCAGCCCCAGGGTGAAGACCCCCAGCTGCAGGACGAACGGCATCGAGCAGATGTGCGAGCTGCCGGGATTGAAATCGGAGGCCAGGGCCACGGCCGCCCCCGCGTCGACCAGCCGGCGGGCCGGGGCCCGCTTGTCCATCATCAGGAAGAACGACACGCCGGGGAGAAGGATGGCCGCCGTGTCGCCGGCCGCGAGGCGGGAGATGCCTTCCTCGGAGACGGCGATGAGATGCTCGGCCGAGACCGCGCCGGCCTCCGCGGCCAGCTCGGCCCCGCCCAGGCTGACGAACTCGTCGGCGTGGACCTTGATCTTGAAGCCGGCCGCCTTGGCCGCGGCCGCGAGCGTCCGCGTTTCCTCGAGGCTGAAGGCGCTCGGCTCGCAGAAGACGTCGAAGAACTCGGCCAGGCCGCGCCGGCCGACCTCGGGGATAAGGGTCTCGACGAGCAGGCGGACGTACTCGCCGCGCCGGTCGCGGTATTCGGGCGCGATGTCGTGGGCCCCCATGAAGGTCGGGACGACGTCCACCGGGTGGAGGATGTCGGCCTGGCGCAGGGCCTCGAGCTGCTTCAGCTCGTCCTCGAGGTTGAGGCCGTAGCCGCTCTTGGCCTCGGCCGTCGTCGTGCCCGTGAGGAGCATCCGGTCGAGGCGCTTGAGCGTCAGGGCCAGGATGTCGTCGAGCGACGCCGCCCGCGTGGCCTTGACCGTGGTCTGGATGCCCATGCCGCGCTCGGCCAGCTGCTGGTAGGTCCAGCCCTGGATGCGCAGGCCGAACTCGCGGGCCCGGTCCCCGGCGAAGGGGAGATGGGTGTGAGCGTCGACGAAGCCGGGCAGGGCGACGAAGCCCCGGGCGTCGATGGTGACCGCGCCCGGCGCGGGGGCGACGCCGGCCTGGAACTCCTCCTCGGTCCCGGCGAAGACGATCGTGCCTCCCGACGAGGCCACCCAGCCGTTCTCGACGGCGCCGATCCGCCGCATCTCCGGGCCGCGCTTGGGCAGGGCCCCGGCGCAGGTCACGAGCTCGCGGCAGCCGGCGACAACGAGATCAGCTGATATCATGGGGGGTCTTCCTCATCGCCGAATGCTTGGTCCGGCGGATGAAGGCCGGCGTCTCCAGGTGCTCCCACTGCTTGTCGGACACGGTGGTCGGCTCCCAGACCGGAGCGGTGTTGCCGCCGCCCCGGCCCTCGAAGAAATAGGGCGGGGTCTGCTGCTGGACGGGGAAGGGGGCCGGGGTCCTGGCCCGGACCGAACCGCGCTCCGGCTCCTCCAGGGCGGCCGGCGTCGGCGCGGCCACGGCGGGCTTGTCCGCCGGCTGGTCGAAGCCGGTGGCGATGACCGTGACCTTGACCGTGTCCTTCATGCTCTCGTCGATGACCGTGCCGAAGATGATGTTGGCGTCGGGGTCGGCCATGCTGTGGATGAGCTGCGAGGCCTTGGAGACCTCGTGCAGGGTCATGGTCTTGCCGCCGGTGATGTTGATGAGGACGCCGTGGGCGCCCTCGATGGAGGTGTCGACGAGCAGCGGCGAGGAGATGGCCTTCTCGGCCGCCTCCAGGGCCCGGTTCTCGCCCGCGGCCAGGCCCGTGCCCATGAAGGCCATGCCCATGCCCTTCATGACCGACTTGACGTCGGCGAAGTCGAGGTTGATGAGGCCGGGCTTAGTGATCAGGTCGGAGATGCCCTGGGCCGCCTGGCGGAGGATGTCGTCGGCCAGCCGGAAGGCGTCCTGGACTGAGGTGTTGATGTTGACCGTCTGGAGGAGGCGCTCGTTGGGGATGGCGATGACCGTGTCCACGGCCGTCTTGAGCTCCTTGAGGCCTTCCTCGGCCTGGCGCATCCGGACCTTGCCTTCGAAGCCGAAGGGCAGGGTGACGATGGCGATGACCAGGATGTCCATCTCGGCGGCGATGTTGGCGATGATCGGGGTCGAGCCCGTGCCCGTGCCGCCGCCGAGGCCCGTGGTCAGGAAGATCATATCGGCGCCCTGGAGGATCTCGACGAGCCTCTCTGTGTCTTCCATGGCCGCCTGGCGCCCGGTCTCGGGCCGGCCGCCGGAGCCGAGGCCCTTGGTCAGCTTCTGCCCGATCGGGATCTTCGTCCGGGCCCGGTTGGCGTTGAGGGCCTGGAGGTCGGTATTGACGGCGATGAACTCGACGCCCTGGACGCCGTGCTCGATCATGCGGTTGACGGCGTTGCCGCCGCCCCCGCCGAGCCCGATGACCTTGATCTTGGCGCCGAGCTGGTCTTCGACGAGGTGGAACTTCAGCCGGGATTCGTCGTTCATGATGTCCTCCTTATCCTTCCTTGAACCAGTCCTTGAAGCGGGCGAAGGCGCCCTTCTTGCGGTCTTTGGCCAGCCCGCGGTCCTGCCAGATGTGGAAGCCGTAGAGAACGAGCCCAACGGCCGTGGCGAAGTCGGGGGTCGAGACGCGGTCGACGAGGCCGCCGACGCCGCCGGGGTCGCCGCGCCGCACCGGCAGGTCGAAGATCTCCTCGGCCACCTCCTCGAGACCCTCGAGGAGGGCCGTGCCGCCGGTCAGCACGATGCCGGAGTTGAGGGACTTGTCGTAGCCCATGCGCTTGATGTCGGAGTCGACCAGCCGGAAGATCTCCTCGGCCCGGGGCTGGATGATGTCGGCCAGGAGCTGGCGCGACAGGACCCGGGGCTTGCGGCCCTTGCCGACCGAGGGCACCTCGATCGTCTCCTGCTCCTCGACGGGCGGCCCGGCGATGCAGCCGTACTTCTTCTTGATCCGCTCGGCCTCGGGGATGGGCGTCCGCAGGCCGACGGCGATGTCGTTGGTGAAGTTGTCGCCGCCGATGGGGATGGTGGCCGTGTACCAGAGGCTGCCGCGCTCGTAGATGGCCACCTCGGTCGTGCCGGCGCCGATGTCGATCTGGCCGACGCCGAGCTCGCGCTCGTCCTGGGTCAGGACGGCCTGGGCCGTGGCGATCTGGTTGAGGACGATCTCCTCGATGCCGATGCCGGCCCGCTCGACGCAGCTCTTGAGGTTCTGGAGCGAGGTCAGGGCGGCGGTGATGATGTGGACGTTGACCTCGAGCTTGATGCCGCTCATGCCGACCGGGTCCTTGATGCCGTCCTGGTCGTCGACGATGAACTCCTGGGGGATGATGTGGATGATCTCCCGGTCCGGCGGTATGGGGATGGCCTTGGACTGGTCGACGACGCGGCGGACGTCCTCGCGGGTGATCTCCCGGTTCTTGCCCGAGACGGCCACGACGCCGCGGCTGTTGAAGCTCTTGATGTGGGCCCCGGAGATGCCGAAGAAGGCCGAGTCGATCTCGACGCCGGCCATGAGCTCGGCCTCCTCCTGGGCCTTCTTGAGGGCCGTGGTCGTGGCCTCGAGGTCGACGACGACGCCCTTGCGCAGGCCGTGGGAATCGGCCGTGCCGATGCCGATGATCTCGATCTTGCGCTCCTCGGTCACCTCGCCGATGATGGCCACGACCTTGCGCGTGCCGATGTCGAATGCGACGATGTAGCTGTTCTTGGGCATGCCTCAGTCTCCTTTGTCAGGCTGGGGGAGGTCGTCCCCGGCGGGTTCGGCGGGCCGCAGGTAGACCCGGCCGTCATAGCTCATGTTGGCCAGCGCCAGCGGCCCGAAAAGCCCTTCCCAGCCGGCCCGTCCGGCCCGGAAGCCGGCCAGGCCATCGGCCGGCGCGGCGGCGGCGACGACGACCCGCACCGGGTCGTCGCGGAAGGCCAGCTCCAGCGTGCCGTAGTCGCTGCAGCGGACGCCGACGAGCTGGCGCTGTTCGCCCGGCGGCAGGCTGCGCCAGCAGCGGCGGGCGGCCTCCCATTTCTCGGCGAAGCCGGCGGCGAAGCCGGTCTCGTCCGAAACGACGGGCAGGGCGTATTCGTCGGGCGAGTAGACCGGCTCGAGCGGCCGCCCCTCCTCGTCGGCCAGCCACAGGCCGCCGCGCTCGAGCAGGAGGAACGGGGTCCGCTCGACGACGGTGATGCGCAGGCCTGAGGGGAAGACCTTCTGGACGCCGGCGTCCTTGACCCAGGCCAGCCGCCGGACCTGCGTCCGCACGGCCTCGAGGTCGCAGAGGAGGATGTTGCCCAGCCGGGGCATGGCGTAGTAGGCCTCCAGGGCCCGCCTGAGCTCAGGCTTGGCGCAGGTCACGGCGACCTTGCGGATGGTCAGCTCGTCCCAGGTGACGAGGAAGAGCCAGGCCTCGCGGAGGGCGACGAAGAAGGCGGCCTGGAGCGCCAGAAGGACCACGACCTGGCGGACTCCGAAGACGCGGCGGCGCCGGCCCTTGCGCAGGGCCGGGGCCTTCTCGCCGGAGCGCAGGCCGAGGCGGCGGACGAAGAGAGAGGGCTTTCTCTCCCGTCCCAGGTCGCCGATCACGGTCGCCATGTCAGTCCTTGGCTTCCAGGCGGGCGATGATGTCGGGGATGGTCCGGCTGATGTTGCCGGCCCCGAGGACGAGCAGGATGTCGCCGGGCGCGAGAAGCGTCCGCAACAGGCCGGGAAGGTTCTTGAGGTCGGGCTCGAAATGGACCTGCTTGTGCCCGAACTGGCGGACCTCCTCGTAGAGGGCCTTGCCGCTGACGCCGGGGATGGGGTCCTCGCCGGCCGGGTAGATCTCGGTCAGGACCAGGACGTCGGCCTGGTTGAAGGCCGTGGCGAAGACCGTCATCAGCTTCGAGAGCCGGGTGTAGCGGTGAGGCTGGAAGACGGCCACGACCCGGCGGGGCCAGCCGCGCCTGGCCGCCTCGAGGGTGGCCTTGATCTCGGTCGGGTGGTGGGCGTAGTCCTCGACGACCATGATGTCGTCGACGACCTTGCGCAGCTCGAAGCGCCGGCCCGTGCCCGTGTAGCTCTCCAGGGCCTCGAGGATCGTCCGGGCGGGGATGTCGAGGTCCAGGCCGACGGCGGCCGCGGCCATGGCGTTGAGGATGTTGTGCAGGCCCGGGACCTGAAGCCGCATCGTCCCCAGGCGCTTGCCCCGGGAGAACAGGGTCGAGGAGCTGCGGAACTCGTCGAAGGTCCAGTCGCGGGCCGTCAGGTCGGACTGGGCGGAGAAGCCGTAGGTGATGACCCGGCGCTCGATCTGGGGGATGATGCTCTGGAGGCTGGGGTCGTCGAGGCAGAGGATGACCGGGCAGTAGAAGGGGACCTTGTTGGCGAAGTTGACGAAGGTCGTCTTGAGGTCGTCGAGGCCGCGGTATTGGTCCAGGTGCTCCTCGTCGATGTTGGTCAGCACGGCGATGAACGGCGAGAGGAAGAGGAAGGAGCGGTCGCTCTCGTCGGCCTCGGCGACCATGAAGTCGCCGGCGCCGAGCTTGGCGTTGGCCCCTATGGTGTTCAGGCGGCCGCCGACGATGATGGTCGGATCGAAGCCGCCGGCCTCGAGGACGAGGGCCGTCATCGAGGTCGTCGTCGTCTTGCCGTGGGAGCCGGCTACGGCGATGCCGTTCTTCATCCGCATCAGCTCGGCCAGCATCTCGGCCCGGGGGATGACCGGGATGAGGCGGGTCCGGGCCTTCTCGACCTCGACGTTGTCCTCGCGCACGGCCGAGGAGATGACGACGACGTCGGCGTCCCGGAGGTTCTCGGCCCGGTGACCGATGGAGATCGTCGCGCCCAGGCCGCGGAGGCGGCGGGTGGCGTCGTTCTCCTGGAGGTCGGAGCCGGAGACCCGGTAGCCGAGGTTGAGCAGGACCTCGGCGATGCCGTTCATGCCCGTGCCGCCGATGCCGACCATGTGGATATGGTTGAGCTTGCGATAGCCTTTCTTGGTCACGACGCGGTCTCCTTGGCCGGGCGTTCCAGCAGGGACAGGCAGAGGCGGGCGATGCGGCCGGCCGGGTCCTCGGGCTGGAGGCCGGCTATATTCCGCTCCAGGGCCTCGATCTCCTTGGGGTCGCCGGCGAAGCGCAGGATCAGGTCCGCCAGGGCTGCGGGCGTGGCCTCGGCCTCGGTCAGGACGACGGCCGCTCCGGCCGCGGCGAGCTCGCGGGCGTTGAAGGTCTGGTGGTCCTCGGCGGCCCCGGCGAAGGGGACGAGGATGGCCGCCTTGCGGGCGGCGATGAGCTCGGCCAGGGTGGTCGCCCCGGCCCGGCAGACGACCAGGTCGGCCCGGCCGAAATAAGCGGGCATGTCGGGGATGTAGGCGGCCACCTCGGCCCGGGCGAAGCCGCCGGCCTTGTAGGCGGCGGCCACGGCCTCCAGGTCGGCGGTGCCGGTCTGATGGGTCAGGCGGATGCGGTCCCCGGCCGCAGCCAGGAGCGGCAGGGCCTCGACGACGCGGGTGTTGAGAACGTGGGAGCCCTGGCTGCCGCCGAAGACGAGGACCTCGAGGACCGGGCCGCGCGTCTTGGCCGGCAGCCGGTAGAACTCCTCGCGGACCGGGTTGCCGAGGACGACGCCCTTGCCCCGGAGGTACGGCAGGGTCGAGGGGAAGGCCGCGACGGCCCGGCGGACCCAGCGGACGAGCAGGCGGTTGGTGAATCCCGGCCGGACGTTCTGCTCCAGGATGAGCGTCGGGACGCGCAGCCAGGAGGCCAGCAGGACGATCGGCCCCGAGCTGTAGCCGCCGACGCCGATGACGAGCGACGGCCGGATCCGCAGGAGGATCCCCAGCGCCTGGACGAACGAGAGGGGCAGGATGAACAGGCCGCGGACGGTCTTGAGGCCGCGGCTCTTGAGCCCCTCGATGCGCATGGGGATGAAGCTCACGCCGTGGCTGGCCATTATCCGGCCCTCGACCTCGCGCCCGGTCCCGACGTAGGTCAGCTCGATCGCCGGGTCCAGGGCCGCGAGCGTCCGGCCGACGACCAGGGCGGGGTAGAGGTGGCCGCCCGTGCCGCCGCCGCTGATGATGACCCGGGCGCGCTTCATATCTTCACCGTTCCCCAAGTGTCGCCCCGCTTGCCGCTGATGTGGAGGATGATGCCGACCGCGACCAGGGTGCAGAAGAGCGACGACCGGCCGTAGGACAGCAGCGGCAGCGGCGTGCCCTTGGCCGGACCGAGGCCGAGGACGATAGATATGTTCATGAAGGCCTGGGCCACGACGGCCAGGGTCAGGCCGGCGGCGATCATCTTGGTGGACGGGCTCGGGGCCGAGAGCGAGATCCGCAGCCCCCGCCAGAGGAAGAGGACGTACAGGCCGAGGATGGCCAGGGTCCCGGCGAGCCCGGTCTCTTCGCCGACGATGGCGAAGATGAAGTCCGTGTGGGCGAAAGGCAGGAAGTTGAGCTTTTGGGTCGACTGGCCGGGGCCGACGCCGAGGAGCCCGCCCGTGCCGAAGGCTAGCTTGGACTGGTCGACCTGGTAGCCGCTGCCGAGGATGTCCTTTTCGGCGGACAGGAAGCCCTGGAGGCGCTGGACCCGGTAGTCCGCCCGGAACAGGTAGAAGCCGAACAGGGCCAGGGCCACCAGGCCGGCGGCGGCGATATAGCGGAACTTGAGCCCGCCCATGAACAGGATCATGGCCGCCAGGCCGGCCAGCAGGACGGCCGTGCCGAAATCGGGCTCGACGAGCACCAGGGCGACGGCGGCGGCGATGACGGCCGCCGGCGCGGCCAGCGTCTTCAGCTGGTTGATCGTGTCCTTGCGGGCCTCGGCGTAGACGGCCAGGAAGAGGATCAGGCTGATCTTGGCCAGCTCGGAGGGCTGGAAGCGAAGCCCGCCGAGGATGACCCAGCGGTTGGTCCGGGCCACCGCCGGCATGGCCAGGCAAAGGGCCAGCAGAACGAGGGTCAGGCCGAGAAGGCCGTAGACGAAGGGCGTCTGGAGGAAGAAGGACTTCCTGACCTTCACCAGGAAGGCTATGACCAGGAGGCCGGCCGCGGCGCCGATGATCTGTTGGACCATGAAGTGGAACGACTGGTTGTACTTCTCGCGGGCCATGAAGCCCGACGAGCTGAAGACGAAGAAGACGCCCAGGCCGACAAGGACGAGCGTGACCGCCAGGAGCGGCAGGTCGAAGCCCGGCCGGCGGGCGCTCATGACCGTTCTCCCTTCGGCCGCAGGGCCGCGGCCAGGCGGCGGACCTCGCGCTTGAAGGTCCGGCCGCGCTCCTCGAAGTCCCTGAACATGTCCCAGCTCGTGGCGGCCGGGGCCAGCAGGACGACGTCGCCCCGGCGGGCCCGGGCGAAGGCCGTCCGGACGACCTGGCGGTAGTCCGCGGCCCGATCGACGGGGACGACGCCGCCGAGGGCCTTCTCGATCTGGTCCGCCGCCTCGCCGACAAGGACGACCGAACGGGCCCGCCGCCGGACGGCCGTCCGGAGCGGGGCGAAGTCGCCGCCCTTGCCGCGGCCGCCCAGGATGAGGACGACCGGGCGGTCGAAGCTGGCCAGGGCCTTGAGGGTGGCGTCGACGGTCGTGGCCTTGGAGTCGTTGACGAAGCGCACGCCGCGGACCGCCAGGACGTCCTCCAGCCGGTGCTCGAGGCCGCGGAAGGCCCGGATGGTCCGGCCCATCGAGGCCGGGGCCGCGCCCAGGAGGCGGCCGATGGCCGCCGCCGCCAGGACGTTCTCCAGGTTGTGGGCGCCCGGCAGGCGGATCGCCGCTACGGGCAGGACCCGCTCGGTCGCGCTGTCGCGGACGACGACCCAGCCGTCCTCGACGCCGGCGCCGCGGGCCGGCGGGCGCTTGCGGCTGAAGCCGCGGATCCCGGCCCGCGTCTCGGGCCGCAGGGCCCAGACCCGGGCGTCGTCGCGGTTGAGCACGGCCCAGCCCTCCGGGCCCAGGCGGGTGATGAGCTTCTTCTTGGCCGCGAAGTAGCTCTCGAAGGTGCCGTGCCAGTCGATATGGTTCTCGGAGACGTTGAGCAGGGCGGCCACGGCCGGGGTGAAGCGTTCGGTGTATTCGAGCTGGAAGCTCGAGATCTCGGTGACGTAGATGTCGTCGTCGCGGCTGCGGTCGACGAACGAGACGAGCGGGGTGCCGATGTTCCCGGCCAGGCGGGCCCGCAGGCCGGCGTCCCTGAGGATGGCGTGAACCAGGGTGGTCGTGGTCGACTTGCCGTTCGAGCCGGTGATGCCGACGATCCGGCCCCGCAGGAAAATGTAGGCCAGCTCGATCTCCGACAGGACCGGCACGCCCTTGTCGCGGGCGGCCCGGATCTCGGCGATGGGCGGGACGCCGGGGCTGGGGACGATGAGGTCGGCGGCCAGGAAGGACTCGGCCCGGTGCCCGCCGGTCTCGAAGTCGACCCCCAGGGCGGCGAACTTCCCGATCCTGGGCCCGAAGGCCGCGGCCGGCTTCTTCTCCGTGACCCGGACCCGGGCGCCGCGGCCGGCTAGGAAGCGGGCCAGGGCTTCGCCGGTCCGCTCGAAGCCGACGATCAGGACGTTCTTGCCGCGGAGTTCCATGTCTATCTCAGCTTCAGGGTCGACAGGCTGAACAGGGCGAAGATGATGCCCAGGATCCAGAACCGGACGACCACCCGGCTCTCCGGCCAGCCGGACAGCTCGAAATGGTGGTGGAGCGGGGCCATCCGGAAGATGCGCTTGCCGCCGCTGATCTTGAAGTACGAGACCTGGAGGAGGACCGACAGGGCTTCCAGGATGAACACGCCGGCCACGGTGAAGAGCAGGAACTCCTGCTTGATCAGCAGGGCGATGACGGCCATGGTCGCGCCGAGCGACAGGGCGCCGACGTCGCCCATGAAGATCTGGGCCGGGTGGCAGTTGAACCACAGGAAGCCGAGGCAGGCCCCGGCCAGCGCGCCGGCGAAGACGGTCAGCTCGGCCGCCGGCGGCACGTAGGGGATGTTGAGGTAGCCGGACCACTTGACGTTGCCGGCGACGTAGGTCAGGGCCGTCAGGGCCGTGACGCTGATCAGGGTCAGGCCGATGGCCAGGCCGTCCAGGCCGTCGGCCAGGTTGACGGCGTTGGAGGAACCGACCAGGATGAACGTGATCCACGGCAGGTAGAACCAGCCGAGGTAGGGGATCCATTTCTTGAAGAAGGGGAAGCTCAGGTCGAGCCGGAACTGGCCGTGGGCGCCCAGCCAGATGAAGACCAGCCCCACGGCCGCCGCCAGGACGATCTGGAGGGCCATCTTTTGCCCGGGCCGCAGGCCCAGGGACTGCCGGCGGCGGAACTTGAGGACGTCGTCGAGAAGCCCGATGAGCCCGAACAGGACCATCGAGCCCAGGGCCACCCAGACGTAGGGGTTGCCCAGGTCGCCCCAGAGGAGCGTCGTCGCGGCGGCGCTGAAGATGATCAGGACGCCGCCCATGGACGGCGTTCCCTTCTTGGCCAGATGGGCCTTCGGGCCGTCGCTCCTGATCTCCTGGCCGATCCGGCCGCGCTCGAGGCGGCGGATGAACCAGGGGCCCAGGGCGAACATAAGGACCAGGGCGGTGATGCCGGCCAGGGCCGTTCGGACCGTGATGTAGCGGAAAACGTTGAACAGGAAGAAGCTCTTGCTGAGCGGAACGAGCAGCCAGTACAGCACGGCCTACTCCTTTCCTCGGGCCCGCAGGGCCTGGACGACGGTCTCGGTCCTCATGCCCCGCGAGCCCTTGACCAGGACCAGGTCGCCGTCGCGGACGAGGTCCGGCAGGGCCGCGGCGGCGGCCGCCGCGTCGGCGAAGCGGTGGATGGCGGCGGCGGGCATGCCGGCGGCGGCCGCGCCGTCGGCGATCGAGGCGGCCAGGGGGCCGACCGCGATCAAAACGTCCCAGCCGGTCCGGGCCACGGTCCGGCCGGCCTGGCGGTGGAACTCCGGCCCGTCCGGGCCGAGCTCGAGCATGTCGGCCAGCACGGCCACCCGGCGGGCGGCCGGCAGGACGGCCAGGCTGGCCAGCGCGGCCTCCAGGGCCCGGGGATTCGAATTGTAGGAATCGTCGTAGAGGCGCAGGCCCCGCCCGGCCTCGACGATCGCGCCCCGCATCGCGGCCGGCCGGAAGTTCCGGACGGCCGGGAGGATCTCGTCCAGGCCCAGGCCGAAAACCAGCCCGACGGCCGCGGCGGCCAGCAGGTTGGACACGGAGGAGCGGTTGACGCAGGGCAGTAGGACGCGGCCGGATTCCTTCCCGTAGCGCAGGAGGAGGTCGAAGCCGTCATAGCCCCGGGAGACGACGTCCTCGGCCCGGACCTGGCAGCCCGGCTCCAGGCCGAAGAGGACCTTCGGCCCGGCGAAGCCGGCGGCGGCCTCCAGGACGAGTGGATCGTCGCCGTTCAGGACGGCCGTCGCGCCGGGCTTGGCGCCGTCGAGGATCTCCTTCTTGGCCCGGGCGATCTCCCCGAGGCCGCCGAAGAACTCGAGGTGGACCGGGCTGACGTTGGTGATCACGGCCACGTCCGGCGGGGCGATGCGGGTCAGGGCCAGGATCTCGCCCGGCGCGCTCATGCCCATCTCCAGGACGGCGACCTCATGGGCGGGCTCGAGGCGCAGCAGCGACAGGGCCAGGCCGAGATGATTGTTGAAGTTGCCCTCGGACCTGAGAACCCGGAAGCGCCGCGCCAGGAGGGCGGCCGCGAACTCCTTGGCCGTCGTCTTGCCGACGCTGCCGGTGACGCCGACGACCTTGACCGGCCGGCGGGCCAGGACGCCGCGGGCCAGGGCCTGGAGGGCGGCCACCGTGTCCGGGACGGACACAAGGGCGAAGCCCGGCGGCAGGTCCGGGACCGGCCGGGTCACGACCGCGCCGGCCGCTCCGGCGGCGGCCGCGGCGGCGACGAAGTCGTGGCCGTCCCGCCGTCCCGGCACGGCGAAGAAAAGGCTTCCCGGCCCGCAGAGCCGGGAGTCGATGGCATAGCTCGTGAAGACGAGATCGGCGGCCCCCCGGAGGATCGTCCCCCCCGCGATCCGGGCGACGGCGTCGAGCTTCAGCGCGGCCATGGTCAGGCGGCCTCCAGCCCGCGCAGCGTCTCGCCGACGACCTCGGCGTCGCTGAAATGGACGGTCCGGTCCTTGAAGACCTGATAGGTCTCGTGGCCCTTGCCGGCGATGAGCACGATGTCGCCCTTGTTGGCCGCGGCCAGGGCCCGACCGATGGCCTGGCGCCGGTCGGGCTCCACCTCGTAGGACCGGACGCCTTCCCTGGCAAAGCCCTGCTCGATGGCGGCGATGATCTCCCGGGGATCCTCGGTGCGGGGATTGTCCGAGGTCAGGACCGTCCAATCGGCCAGACGGGCGGCGACGCGGCCCATGCGCTCCCGCTTCTCCCGGTCGCGGTCGCCGCCGGCGCCGAAGACCAGGACGACGCGGCGGGGCTTGAGCTCGCGGGCGGTCACGAGCAGGCTCTCCAGGGCCCTGTCGGTGTGGGCGTAATCGACGACGATGGTCAGCCCGCGGTTGTTGGCCACCCTCTCGAAGCGGCCCGGGACGCCTTGGAGCGCGGCCACGCCCTTGACGATGTCCGCCGCGGAGACGCCCAGCGCCAGCGTGGCCCCGGTCGCGGCCAGCAGGTTGTAGAGGTTGTGGCGGCCGATCAGGGCCGACTGCAGCCGCATCGTGCCGCCGGGGTAGGCGACCTGGGCGTCGATGCCCTCGCCGGACGGGACGTACTTGAGGGCCCGGACGATGGCCGCCGGCTCGAGCCCGAAGGTGACCGTGGCCATGGGCAGCTCGGCCACGAGCTTCTGGCCCCATGGATCGTCTCCGTTGACCACGGCCGTGCTCTTCTTGTGGTCGAGGAAGAACAGCTTCTTCTTGGCCTCGAAGTAGGCCTCCATGCCGGGGTGGTAATCGAGGTGCTCGCCGCTGAGGTTGGTGAAGACGGCGACGTCGTAGCCGACGCCCCAGACCCTTTTCTGCTCGAGGGCGTGCGACGAAACCTCCATGACGGCGTGGCTGACCCCGGCGTCGAGGAAGTCCCGCAGCAGGGCCTGGAGGTCGGAGGACTCGGGCGTCGTCCGGGGCGCGTCCATGCGCCAGCCGGGGCGGCGGTACTCGATGGTCCCGATCAGGCCGGGCGCGAAGCCGGCCGTCCGCAGGATCTCCTCGATGATGAAGGTGGTCGTGGTCTTGCCCTTGGTCCCGGTGACGCCGATGACCTTCAGACGGTCGGCCGGCCGGCCGTAGAAGTTAGCCGCGGCCAGGGCCAGGGCGGCCCGGGCGTCGGCCACCTGGACCCAGGCCAGGCCGGCGGAGGCCGGGCGGGGCCAGGCCGACAGCACGGCCGCAGCGCCGAGGCCGGCCGCCTCGGCCACGAAGTCCAGGCCGTTGCGGGCGGCTCCCGGCAGGGCGGCGAAGAGGTTCCCGGGCCGGACGCGCTTGGAATTGTAGGCGATGCCGGAGATCTCCTCGTCGCCGGCTCCGGAGCGGGCCTCGACGGGGATGTCGCGCAGGACGTCGGTCAGCTTCAAGCGCGCTTCTCCTTCCGCCGGCCGGCCTTCGGGTCGTCGGGCGGCAGCGGCCGCTCCGGGGCGACCCGGAGATAGCGCAGGATCTGGCCGGCGATGTCCCGGAACACGGGGGCGCAAGCCTGGCCGCCGTAGTAGGCTTCCTTGGGGGCGTCGAGGACGACGATGAGGGACAGGCGCGGCCGCTCGAGCGGCGTAAAGCCGACGAACGAGGCCGTATATTTCTTGGTGTAGGACTTGAGGGCGTCGTCGTATTTCTGGGCCGTGCCGGTCTTGCCGGCCGCGCCGAAGCCGTCGATCCGGCCGTCCTTGGCCGTGCCCTGCTCGACGACCTCGGCGAAGACGCGGTCGACGAGCTCGGCGGCCGTCTTGGGGCTGACGGCCCGGCCGGCGTTGTCGCCGTCCTCGATCGCCGTGCCGGCCGCGGCCGCCTCGGCCCCGCGGACCACGTGGGGGCGGACGAGACGGCCGCCGACGGCGAAGGCGTTCATGGCCACCAGCGTCTGGAGGGCCGTGACCCGGACCTCGTAGCCGATGGCCACGTGCGGCAGGGAGCTCTTCGTCCAGACGTTGGCCGGCCAGACGCGGCCCGAGGACTCCCGGGGCAGGTCGACGCCGGTCCGGGCCCCGAACCCGAAGCCCTTGATGGTTTCCAGGTACTCCGGGACGGTCAGCCGCTGGGCGAATAGGACCGTGCCGACGTTGGAGGAATGGATGAGGACCTGGGGGAAGCTCAGGATGCCGACGCGCTCGTGGTCGGTGATGACCGTGCCGCCGACCCGGATCGAGCCGGCCGAGCAGTCGAAGAGCTCGCCGTAGCCGACCCGGCCCCGTTCGCGGGCTGCGGCGGCGGTGACGATCTTGAACGTCGAGCCCGGCTCATAGCTGGCCTGGACGGCCCGGTTCGCTTCGGCCTCCGGGGGGTAGGGATACTGGTTGACATCGTAGGCCGGCCAATTGGCCAGGGCCAGGATCTCGCCGGTCGGGGGGTCCATGACGATGACCGAGCCCCAAGCGGCCTGGTGCTCGACGATGGCCCGGGCCAGCTCCTTCTCGACGATGTACTGCATCGTCGCGTCGATCGTCAGGGTCAGGTCCTGGCCGGGCACGGGCGACTTGAGGACCTGGGCCTGGTAGTTGCGGCCGCCGCCGACCTCGTAGGTGATCTGCTGGCCAGGCTGGCCTTTCAGGCGGTCATGATAGCGGGCCTCGACCCCGCTCCGGTTCTCGCCTTCGGGGCTCATGCCGCCGAGGATGTGGGCGGCCAGGGCGCCGTGGGGATAGTAGCGCCGCGTCGCCGGCTCGAGCTCGACCCCGGCCAGCTTCAGGGCCAGGGCCGCGGCGGCTTCCTCCTCGGGGATGCGCTTCTTGACGTAGGTGTACTTGGCCTGGTCGCGCAGGCGGCCGAGGATGCGGGAGGCCTCGCTCGCCGGAAGGTCCAGGGCCCGCTGCAGCTCGAGGACCTTGTCGCGCTCCTGCCCGGCCGTTTCCCTGTCGATGTGGCGGATGGCCACGGAGGGGGAGTCCAGGCTGCAGGCCAGGATCTCGCCGTTGCGGTCGAATATGCTGCCGCGCCGGGGCTCGATCTTGACCATGTCCTGGGTCTGGCGCTGGACGATGGCCTTGGCCCGGGCGTGGCCGAAGATCTGGATCTGGACGAGCCGCCCGGCGACGACGAGGCACCAGACGGCCAGGACGGCGGCCAGGAACTTGATCCGCCGGCGGATGTCGCTCTCGTAGAAGGATCTCATGGTCGCGGCCTCAACGGGGAGCGTCCGCCGTCCGGAAGACGACATCGGCGTTGGACGGGTCGGTCAGGCCCAGCTTCTCGCGGGCGATCGCTTCGACGCGGCCGGGATCGAGCAGGGCGGCCCGCTTCAGCTTGAGGGCTTCGATGGCCTTCTCAATCTCCCGGATCCGGGCGTCGCACTTGTGGATCTCGAGGCCGAGCTGGACCGATTCGGTCTGGTACCAGACGTAGAAGGTCAGGACGCCGGCGGCCGTGACGGCCACGGCCGCGCCGAGGGCGATGCCCTTCAGGTTCCACTTGTGCCGGACCACTAGATCCTCTCCGCCGCCCGCAGCTTGGCCGAGCGGGCCCGGGGATTGGCGGCCACTTCGGCCTCCGAGGCCATGACCGGCTTGCGGGTCAGGATCGCCGCCAGAGGCCCGCCCTCGTCCGGGGCGGCCAGGGCCTGGAAGGCCCGCTTGACGATGCGGTCCTCGAGCGAATGGAAGGAGATGACGACGAAACGGGTGCCAGGGACGGAGCGGCGGACCGTGTCCGCGAGGAACTCGCCGAGCCCGGCCAGCTCGCCGTTGACCTCGATGCGCAGGGCCTGGAAGGCCTTGGCCGCGGGATGGATGCGCCCCTTCTGCGGCCGCCAGCGGTAGAGGCGCTCGATCAGGACGCGCAGGTCGCCCGTCGTTTCCAGCCGGCCGAGCTTGCGCACGTGGGCGATCTCCCGGGCCAGCCGGCGGGTCTGATCGAGCTCGCCGTAGCGGGCGAACATTTCGGCCAGCTTCTGCTCGGGGTAGTCGTGAAGGATCTTGCCGGCCGTCGTCCGGGTCCGCCGGTCGACGCGCATGTCGAGCGGCCCTTCGTGCATGTAGCTGAAGCCCCGCTCCGGAGCGTCCAGCTGGAAGGACGAGATGCCCAGGTCGGCCAGGAAGCCGCGAACCTCGGCGAAGGGGATGTCCAGGGCGCCCAGGTCCTTGAAATCGGCCTGGTAGAGCGTGACCCGCCGGGCGAACGGCTTCAGCCGCTCCCGGGCCGCCTCGAGCGAGCTGCCGTCGCGGTCGATGCCGATCAGGCGGGCCCGCGGGTTCTTCTTCAGGACGGCCAGGGCGTGGCCGGCCAGCCCCAGGGTGCAGTCGACGTAGACGCCCGCTCGCACCGGGTCAAGGAATTCGATGACTTCGGCGGGCAGGACCGGCTGATGTCCGTTCTCCGTCATTCCGGCTTTCCTCGAGGGACCAGGCGGGAAATGCTCTCGAAATCCTCGTCCGAGAGCGGTTTCTCCTCGAGAGCTCCGTCGAGAACGTCCTTGTTCCAGATCTCCAGATGGTTGGACAGGCCGACGACCTCGACCTCGTCGTGAAGCTTGGCCTTCTCCCGGAGGGCCTGGCTGATCAGGACCCGGCCCTTGGAGTCGAGCTCGTGGCGCGAGCCGTTCCGGTTGACGCGCAGCATGAACTTGCGGACATCGGGGCGGAGGTGCAGGGCGCCTTCGGCGGCCAGGTCGGTCATGGCCAGCCAGACGCTGAGGGGATAGATCTTGATCGATTCGTCGGACATGGAGGTCACGAACAGGTCCTGGCCGTACACCTGCTCGATGACCTCGCGGAATTTTTCCGGGATTTTGACGCGTCCGCTGGCGTCGACGCGGGCGGTGTAACTGCCGATAAGAACATTGGCCATTTCTGCTTCGTCCCGCTTTGTCCCGTTTCGTCCCAAATATATGAAGAATAAGGGGGCTTGTCAAGCAAAAAAAGCCCGGAAAAGGCCGATTCTAAGGGGGCCCCAAAAGTGGGCGGCAAGAGGCCGGTGGATACCAGCCGTTGGGGGGAGAGAGCCTCCCGGCGTCAGGTCCGGCCGGGGGCGTCCGGATCGTCGTCCGGCGCGGGCCTGGCGGCGATGAGATCGCGGGCCTTTTCGGCGTCGTCCCGCACGACCAGGACCTTGAACTCGGCCAGGCCGTCGACCGTCAGCGGGTAGACGAACGGCGCGGTCCGGCCGCGGACGATGGAGGCGATGCCGTGGCTGGCCAGGAAGTTCTCGATCAGCTCCGCTTCAAACGGGCCGTTGACGCGCGCGACCTCGACGAGGTCGCCGTCGTCTTTCGCTTCGCGGCGGTCGTCGTTCTCGGACATGGGCAGAGTCCTTTCCCGGAGGCGAGATAGTCGTCGAGGATCCGGCGGTGATCGAAGGCCAGCGGCCGGCTCCGGTCGCGGGGGTCGGCGATGACGGCCCGCCGGGCGTCGTCGGCGCCCCGGGGCCGTCCCTCGGCCCGGGCCAGGAAGACCGTCGAGATGGTGTGGCAGCGCGGGTCCCGGGCCGGGTCCGAGTAGGCGCCGAGCTGGCCGACGAGCTCGACGTCGAGCGAGGTCTCCTCGCGGGCCTCGCGCACGGCGGCGGCCTCGAGCGTCTCGCCGTAATCGACGAAGCCGCCGGGCAGCGCCCAGCCGGGCGGCGGGTTCCGGCGCTCGATGAGCACGATGCCCCGCCGCCTCCGGCCTTCCCTGACCTCTATGATGATGTCGACGGTGGGGAAGGGGTTGCGGAACTTGCGGCGGGCCATGGTGTCGGCTTCCGCGGCCATTGTAGGGGCCTTCCCGGGGCCCTGTCAACGAATGAGAATAGGGAGATAAACGGTTCTTCTCCCATCTCCGGGAGAATCCCTCTCTTCGGCTTGGCTCATGGCATTGCCTCTAGCTCCCCGGTCCCCCTGGGAACCAGTTTGCACGGTTCCCCCCCGCTTCGCGGGCCCCCCTCTCCAGCAACGGGGACCTTCGAGGCAACGCCAATCGCCGCCGCGAGAGGGAATCCCGGAATTGGGAGAAGAACCAATAGTAATGTCCCCTTTTTTCGCCGTCCAGGTCCTCAAATGGGGACAGTTCCGGGCCGGACGGCCGGTTCCTCAGGCTGAAAGGCTTGGCACAAAATGTGCTGTATCAAAGATATCCATTGTCCGGGAACGGGAGGGCGGCCATGAAGAACGGAAGGGTCTGCGGAGTCTTTTTCGCGCTCCTTTGGCTCGTCGCGGCGGCCGGCCTGACGGCCGCCGATCATTACCGCGTCCTCAACGGCCCCAAGGATCTCTACTTCGGCCACATCAGCTACATCGACCCGGCGCCTGGGGGCGCGGATCCGTCCGTGCTGCGCCAGGCCGCCGCCGGACCAGAGCCCGGCGGCCTCAACGTTCCCATCGGCCCGGGCGACACGGTCCGGACGTCGCCCGGCCGGCGCTGCGAGATCCAGTTCGACAGCGGGACCATCGTCAGGCTCGATTACGACACCGAGGTCAAGGTCGAGACCATCCTGGCCCGCAGCCTGAGCAGCCTGGAGGAGCTTTCGGTCCTGAGCCTGGCCCGGGGCCGCCTCTATGTCATGTACAAGCAGTACGGGCGCCAGGAGATGTTCCAGGTCCTGACGTCCAACGCGGCGGTCAAGCTGAAACACAACTCCGTGGCCCTCGTCTCCGCGGCCCCCGACGGTACGACCGAGGCCCAGGTGCGGTACGGCCGGGCCGGGCTGCTCTTCGGACCCTCGGCGGACAGCCTCCAGGATCGCACGGTCCGGAAGGGCCAGCGCCTGATCGTCCTGGCCGACCACCAGTCCGAGCTGGCCGCGGCCCTCGAGGAGTCGGCCTTCGAGACCTGGAACAAGGACGTCAACGCCCGCTTCGAAGAGCTGCACGAGGGCCTGACGGCCCTGCCCAAACCCATCCAGAAGCTGCCGCCGGCGGTCTTCTACTTCGCCCAGGCCTACGGCAACCGCTACGGCCAATGGATCTGGGACGATCTTTACGGCTACGTCTGGAGCCCCTATATCGACAACGGCCGCTACCCCTGGGGCTGGAGCCCCTACTATTACGGCCGCTGGTCCTACGCCGCTGGCCAGATGTTCTGGGTGCCCGAGGAGCCTTGGGGCTGGGTGCCGTACCATCTCGGCGTCTGGCAGTGGGACAAGAAGCGCGGCTGGTTCTGGGTCCCCGGCTCGACCTTCGCCCCGGCTTGGGTGGCCTGGGACTTCTATTTCGGCTATGCCTGCTGGCGGCCCTGGGGTCTTTTCGACTGGTTTGACGATCCCTACATGTACGGGTCCGATCCGGCCTGGATGACCTCCTTCCGCTACTTCGGCGGCGCCTGGAACTACGATTGGCTCCTCGGCCGGGCGGGCGGGACGACCGTGCCGAACCGGACGGTTATCCGCCGTGAGGCCCTGAAGCAGCCCGCCCCGGGCTCCCTCCCCGTGCCGGCCGAGCTCAAAGGCGTCGTGAAGAAGGTGGCCGCCGCCTACAAGGCGGGCGATCCCCGCATCCGGGAGAGCGCCGCCGCGGTCCCGGGCCAGCTGGTCTTCGTCGCCAGGAAGGACCTCGCGGCCGGGGCCGTCCAGGAGAAGGCCCTGCGCTGGGACCAGGTGCCGAAAGCCGGCGCCCCCGCCGCCGGCGCGGCCGCGCCGGCCCGCCGTCTTGCGGATCCGCGCCGCGAAGCCGGGCTGATCTTCCGCGGCGCCGGCCGCGAGACCGGCCCGGCCCGGCCGAAGGCCCTGCCGGCCGCGCCCCGGGTCCGGGGCGGCGCGGCTGCGGCGGCCGCCCAGGCTCCGGCCCGGGTTCCGGCCGTCCGGGCGGCGGCCCCGGCGCCGGCCCGCTTCCGCGACTGGAATCCCGATATCCGGGTGGCCCGCGAGCTCGGGGTCCGCATCGAATACTCGAGCTTCCGGAACGAGGTCCGCTGTCCCGAGTTGAGGATCACCTCGCGGGACCGGGACCGGATCTCCGGCCCGTCGGCCCGGCTGACCCCGCACGGCGTCGTCGCCTCCGCTCCCGTGTCCGCGTCCGGCGGCGGGTCCGGCGTTTCGGGTTCCGGCGCCTCGTCTTCCACGGCCTCCGCCGGCTCCGCCCGCGGCGGCGCCGAACGGACGACATCATCCTCGGGGAATCAGGGGTCGCGCGGCTCAGAAGGCGGCGGGAAGGTCAAAAACTGAGGGCCGGGATCAGGCTCGCCGCCCGGAGGATCTCCGGCAGCCGCAGGGCCACGCCCAGCCGGGCCGCCTCTTTCCTGTAGTCCTCCAGGTATTCCTTGCGCAGGGGGTCGGCCGGCTTGAACTTGTGGCCGAGCGGGTTGACCGGGCTGCCGTGGAAATAGATGCGGTAATCCAGGTGCGGGCCGGTCGAATCGCCCGTCGAGCCGACATAGCCGACGACGTCGCCGCCCCGGAGGACGGCGCCCCTGCGGACCCCGGGCCCGAAGCGGCTGAGATGGAGATAGGCGGTCTGGTAGGCGTTCTTGTGGCGCATCCGGACGATGTTGCCGGATCCCGCCTCCCGGCCGGCGGAGGTCACCTCGCCGTCGGCCGTGGCCTGGACCGGCGTCCCGATCGGCGCCGCGTAGTCGACGCCGTAGTGGGGCCGGTAGATCTTGTGGATCGGATGGAAGCGGCCGGACGAGAAGCGCGAGGTGATGCGGGCCAGCTTGATGGGCGAGCGCAGGAAATCCTTGCGCCGCGAGCCGCCGTTCTCGTCGAAATAGTCCCAGGCCTTGGTATCGGGATAGGTGAAGCGAAAGGCCCGATAGATTTTGCCCTCGTTGACGAATTCCGCGGCCAGGATATCGCGGTAGCCGGCCGGCCGGCCGCCGAGGTAGCGCCGCTCGAAGCAGATGCGGAAGGCGTCGCCCCGCCGCAGGTCGGTGTTGAAGTCGATGTCCCAGCCGAAGCAGCGCTCGACGAGGTCTATGGCCAGCGAATCCTCCTCGCCGGCCTTGTTCAGGGCGGCGATCAGGCTGTCCTCGATGACCCCGGCGACGAAGGCCGTCTTGTATTCGACGGGCACGTACTTCATCTCCGCCCGGATTCCGGCGCCGTCCCGGTCCACGACCAGGTAGCGCGTCTCGTCGACGTCGTATTCCAGCCTCTGCCAGGAACCGTCGGGGATCGAGGCCAGGCGCAGCTCCTGGCCGGCCCTGATCTTGGCCAGGTCGTAGACGGGCTTGACCGCCTGTCCGAGATCATGGATCTCGCGGTCGGTGAAGCCGCGCCGCTTGAGCAGGTCGGCCAGGGTCGAACGGGCCGGCACTGTGATCTTTTCGATGGCCAGCTGGGGCGCGGCCGGCGGTCCGGACGCCTCGGCGGCCTGGGGGCGGAACGGCTCGACCGGGCGCGGCGGGAAGACGACCCGGGCCAGGAGGACGAGCGCGGCCACGACCACGGCCGCGGCGGCGACGATCGCCGCGAGCCGGGCCTGGCGCAAGCGGGAGCGCGGCCGGCCCGGCCCGGCCGGCGGGGCCGGGATGGTCATCCGGCCGCCGCCCCTCCGTCGGGCGGCGCGGCCGGGCGGAGGCCCTCGGTCCGGGACTTCCGCTGCGGCTTCTTCCTGAGGCCCTTGACCAGGGCCGAGACCGGCCCGGAGAGGACGTTCAGCCCGAAGAAGAGCAGCAGGAAATAGCGGGCGTAGAACAGCACGCCGAAGAGGATGACGGCCACGATCAGGCCGGTGCGGATGTTGACCCGCCGGCCGATGAAGGCCTTGATGAAGTTCGGGTAGGGGAAGGTGCTGACCATGAACAGGGACACGACGAGCGTCAGGACGGCCACCAGGAAGCCCGAGGCGCGGGAAGCCAGCGGCACGGGGTGGAAGTTGACCAGGGAGGACATGAAGATGGCCGCCGAGGGCACGGTCAGGCCCTGGTAATGCTTGCGGTCCGAGGGCACGTGGCTGCGCACGTTGTAGCGGGCCAGGCGCAGGACGCCGGCGCAGAGGAAGACGAAGCCGAAGAAGATGGCCGGCGGCCCGGCCATCTCCATGCCCCAATAGTAGAGCAGGATGGCCGTGGCCAGCCCGAACGAGACGGCGTCCGCCAGGGAATCGAGCTCGATGCCGAAGTCGGACGGCGTGTGCGTGGCCCGGGCCACCAGGCCGTCGAGGCCGTCCATCAGGGCGGCGATGATGATCAGCAGCGCGGCCGAACGGTAGCGGCCGTGAAAAGTCAGCAGGATGCTCATGAAGCCGAAGAACAGGTTGGTCAGCGAGAAGAGGCTGGGCAGGACGTTGAGACCGTAGATGGGTTTCTTGGACTGTTTCATGGCTGGACCTCGCCGAGGACCGTCAAGCCGCCCCGGACCTTGTCGCCGACCGAGACCCGGACGGCCACCTTCGCCGCGAGCGTCAGCTCGACCCGGGAGCCGAAGTACATCAGGCCGATCTTTTGGCCGCGGGCGACCGGATCGCCGGCCTTGACGAAGGCCTTGATGCGGCGGGCGGCGACGCCGACGCTCATCTTCAGGACGACGTCGGCCCGGCCGCCGGCCAGGACGAGCGTGCGGGATTCGTTGAGCTCGCCGGCCTCGGGCCGGGAGGCCTTGAGGAACTTGCCGGCCCGGTACTCGGTCCGGGCCACCGTGGCCGCCAGCGGGGCCCGCACCAGATGGACGTCGAGCAGGGACAGGAAGATCGTGACCTTGGTCGCCGGGCCGGCCAGGTCCGGATGTCCCGCCAGGCTTTCGACGCCCAGGACCAGGCCGTCGGCCGGGCAGAGAAGGAGGTGCTCGCCGGCGGGCGGCCGGCGTTCGGGGTCGCGGAAGAAGAACGAGAAAGCGCCGGCGAAAAGGCCGAACAGGACCGCGGCCGGCCACCACCCGAGGAGGAGGAACGCCAGGGCCAGGGCCAGCGACGAGAGGATGAACGGCAGGCCTTCATTGACGATCCGCATGGCCATCCTCACCGGTCGGCCCAGGCGTAGGCGGCCAGGAACGCCAGCTTGGCGGCGTCGGCCATGATGTCGGGATTGATCCGGTAGATCGTGTCCCCGGCCTGATGGTAGGCCAGGTGCGGACCGGCGGAGCCCAGGCTGGCGGCCGGGATGCCCTTGAGGAAGAAGGGGGCGAAGTCGGAGCCGCGGACGCCGACGCCGTCGATGACGCCCAGGCCGCGCAGGACCTTGACGGTCGCGTCGGCCTCCTCGAGGGCCTTGCGGAATTCGGGCGGCTCGGCCCCGGCGGCGCCCCAGAGCTTGTCGCCCTCGCCGGTCATGTCGAAGTTGAGCATGCCGGCGACCCTGTCGAACGGGCCGGGGACGTGATCGGCGAACCAGGTCGAGCCCTGGAGGCCCATCTCCTCGCCGCCGAAAAGGGCGATGACGATCGACCGCCTGGGCTTGCGGGCCAGCGCGGCCAGGGCCTTGCCGGCCGCCATCGAGGTGGCGCTGCCGCTGGCGTTGTCGTCGGCGCCGGGGAAGAGGATGCCCAGGTGGGCGCCGGTGTGGTCGAAGTGGCCGCCGATGACGACGCATTCGCGGCGGAGCCTGGGGTCGGAGCCCTCGATATAGCCGACGACGTTATAGCCGACGGCCTGGGGGAAATGGCGCGACCGGACGGCCAGGCGGATGCGGGCCCGGACGGGAAAGGAGATCGGCCGCTTGTACGCGATCAGGGCCTTTTTCAGGTCGGCGGCGGTCGAGCTCGTGTCCGCCAGGATGGCGTCCAGGACCTTCATGCCGATGACGGCCGGGGTGAAGCCGGCCAGGAAATCCCCGTTGGGGTTGGAGCCGATGTCGTCGTCCGGGTAAGCGTAGACCAGGCCCAGGGCGCCCTTGTCCAGGGCCGTCTTCATCCGGGTCCGATGTTCGTCATGACGCTGGTAGCGGGGATCGCGGGCGTCCGGCGTGCCGCGGAAGCAGAGGACGAACTTGCCCTTGACGTCCAGGCCGGCGTAGTCGTCGTAGCCGGCCTCCGGGGCCGAGATGCCCCAGCCGGCGAAGACGGCGTCGGCCGTGCGGTCGCCGCTGTCGGAATAGAGCAGGGGCAGGAAGTCCTTGCCCGGGACGAGCGGCATCTCCCGGTAGGCCGCCGTCCCGGACGGGAGAAGGACGGTCATCTCCGCCTGGTCGATGACCGTATAGGGCGACGGGTACGGCTGGAGATAGCCGTCCTTTCCGGAGATGGGCTTGAGGCCCCAGGCGGCCAGCTTACCGGCCGCCCAGCGGGCGGCGGCGGTGTAGCCGGGATGACCGGTCAGCCGGCCGGCGAACTCCTGTCCGGCCAGGGTCTTGACGATGTCGTAAACTTCGGCCGGGCTGATGGCCGCCAGGCCGTCCCGGAGGTTCCGGTCGAGCGTCTGGGCGGCGGCGGGCGAGGGGACGAGGAGCGCGGCCAGGGCCAGGAGAGCGGCGAAGCGCGTGGGGCGGATTTTCATGCCCCGATTCTAGCCGCATCCCCCCGAAAAGTAAATGAGCGGGGCCGGAAGGCGGACCGCTTATTTATTGTTCCTGAGGGACTTCCGCCGCTCGATCTCTTTCTTCACGCCGGGGTGGAGGAGGAAGACATAGTAGATGCCCAGGAGGATCATGATGACGCCGAAGCGGGGGACGTTGCCCCGGGCCAGCGAAACGAAGGCGTACACCACGACGGCCAGGAGGGCCCCCAGGTGGAGGAAGGGGAAGACGACGTTGAACAATCCTAATTCACGACCGCGGCCGATATGATCGTGATCGGCTCGAGCGGCACGTCGCGGTGCCCCCGCCGGGTGCCGGTCTGGACCTTGGCGATGGCGTCGACGACGTCGAGGCCGGCCACGACCTTGCCGAAGGAGCAGTACTTCATCTCGTCCAGGCTGAAGTTGTCGACCAGGTTGATGTAGAACTGGCAGGTGGCGCTGTCGAGCTCGCTCGTCCGGGCCATGGCCACGAAGCCGCGGGAGTTCGTCAACCCGTTGCCGGACTCGTTCTTGATCGTCGCCCGGGACTGCTTCTCGTGCATGTCGGCGGTCAGGCCGCCGCCCTGGATCATGAAGCCGGGGATGACGCGGTGGAAGATCGTCCCGTCGTAGAACTTCTCGTTGACGTAGGACAGGAAGTTCTTGACCGTGATCGGCGCCTTGGCCGGGTAGAGCTCGAGGGTGATGTCGCCCAGGGTGGTCTTGAGCAGGACCCGGGGATTGGCGGCCGGGCTCTGGGCCAGGGCCAGCCCGCCGGCGCAGACGAGCACGGCGGCCAGGACGGGTAGAAGGTTGCGGGTCATGGGTGCCTCCTAGGATGCGCTCTTTAAAGGCCAAAATAGCAGAATCGGCCGGCCGAAGCAACCGCTTCCCCGCGCCTGCGGCGGCCGGGCGATACCGTCCCCGCAGACTGCCAAGCTGAAATGTCCCCTTCGGGAAGGATGCGGGCATGAAGGATGCGGCCGTTCCGGAGAATGGGGCTTTGACTCGGCCGGCCCGCCGCACGTAGAATAGCCCTTCCGCCGGATGACGCAGGAGGCACGCTCATGACCATGACCCGTTCCCGCCGTTGGACCGTGGCCGCAGGGCTGGCCCTGGCGCTGGCCGTCGCCGGACTGCAGGCCCAGCCGGTCCGGCCGGCCGCCGGACCGCAGACCGACGAGGCCAAGCTTCTGGCCGCTATGCACCTCATCCAGAGCCAGCCGCTCTATAACTATGTCGCCGAGCTCGTATCCGGGAAGTACGGCGGCCGGCTGACCGGGACGAAAGAGTACGAGGCCTGCGTCGCCTGGATCGAGTCCCTGCTCAAGGGCTGGGGGATCGAGCCCGGCGGCGACGGCGGCACCTACCGCCAGCTCTTTCCCAATCCCTACACTATCGTCTTCCCGGGCGGCGTCTGCGAGATGGCCATCCCGGCCGGGCGGGGCGGGACGATCAGGAAGGCCTATCGCTACGAGGACGAGTTCATCCCCGGCGGCACGTCCGGGTCGGGCACGGTCACGGCCGAGGTCGTCTACGCCGGCTACGGCGTCACCGCGCCCGAGCTCGGCTACGACGACTACGGGGCCGTCGACGTCAAGGGCAAGATCGTGCTCGTCGATCCCGAGGTGCCCGTCGGGCCGGGCGGGAAGACCATCGACCTGTTCAAGAAATGGCGGCCCTACTCCTTCCACCAGTACAAGCTCAGGAACGCCGCCGCGCACGGGGCCGCCGGGCTGATCTACAACTACGGGCCCATCGGCAATCCCAACAACGCCTACGTCGAGGGCTTCGTCTATCACCATGTCGGCCGGGCCGTCGTCGCCGACGTCTTCGCCGGGACGGGCCGGACCCACGCCGATGTCGCCGCCCGCATCCGTAAGGAACTCAAGCCGCAGTCGTTCGCCACGGGCAAGACGATGACCATCGGCAACCGGACCGAGCACCATCCCGACGGCATCGGCATCAACCTCGTCGGCAAGATCACCGGGTCCGACCCGGCCCTCAAGGACGAGGTTATCATCGTCGGCGGGCACCTCGACCACCTGGGCCGGATGTGGGAGCTCCTGCCGGGCGCCAACGACAACGCCTCGGCCGTGGCCGTCACGCTGGGCCTGGCCGAGGCCATGGCCAAGTGCGCCGTCAAGCCCAGGCGGACGGTCGTGTTCTTCTTCTTCGGCAGCGAGGAGCAGAGCGAGGACCAGGGCACGGAGGGCTCGCACTATTACACCGAGCATCCCCTCTATCCTCTCGACAAGACGGTGGTCTTCATCAACATGGAGGGGCCGGGTAGCGGCGACCGGATCGGGGCCTCGGGCGGCCCGACCTACCCCGGTTTCTGGAAGTTCGTCGAGAAGGCCAACGCCGGCTTCATCCATCGCGCCCTCAACACCTATCCGGCGTCCTATCCGGCCCGCCCGCGGCAGGACTCGGCCTGGTTCTTCTGGAAGGGAGTGCCCTCGCTGACCTTCGGGGCGGACGGCGGGCCGGAGCCGCCGTACCCGACTTATCACAACACCCGCGATTCGCTCGAGCTCATCACCCCGGAGATCATGGAGGACATCGCCCAGCTGCTTTTCATGACCATCATGGACATCAGCGACGAGCCGGCCGTCGATTTCCGTTAGGGGGGGCGGGCAGCCCGCGGGGGACACGCCTCCAAGGCCGCCCCGCGTCCGGGCCGGGATCCCCGCCGCGGCCCGGCGCTCAGGCCGGACGGGGCGTCAGGAGCTTGTCGATCTCGGCCCTGAACGTGTCGGGGTTGATCGGCTTCTCGATGTAGCCCAGGCAGCCCGCTTCAAGGGCCCGCTCCCGGTCGCCCACCATGGCATATGAGGTCACGGCGACTATAGGCACGCCGTCGAGCGCCGCGTTCTTCCGCATCTCCCGGGCCACGGCGTAGCCGTCCATCCCGGGCAGCTGGATATCCAGGAGGATGAGGTCGGGCCGGATCTCCAGGGCCTTGGCCAGCCCTTCCGGCCCGCTCCGGGCCGCCACCACCGCGTGGCCGCTCCGCTCGAGCAGGAAGGTGGCCAGGTAGAGGTTCTGCTCGTTGTCCTCGATGATGAGAATGGTCGGCTTCATGATCCCTCTTCAGGACGCAGGGGCAGGCTGAAGCGGAACGTGCTTCCCCGGCCCGGCTCGCTTTCGACGGAGATCGTCCCGCCCAGCCGCTCGACCAGGCGCTTGCAGATGGACAGCCCCAGGCCCGTGCCCTCGTATTGCCTCGTCAGCCCGCTGTCGAGCTGGCGGAACGGCTGGAACAGGCGGCCGATGTCCCCGGGCTCGATGCCGATCCCGGTGTCGGTCACGCTGGTCACCACCCGGTCCCCGTCCCGGCGGCAATCCACGACGACGCCGCCGGTTTCCGTGAACTTGACGGCGTTGCTCAACAGGTTCAGGAGGATCTGCTCGACCCGGCGGCGGTCGCTGGTGATCCGGCCGACGTCCGCGGCCAGGCGATCGTCCAGCCGCAGCCCCTTCTTGTCGGCCAGCGGCCGGACGGCCTGGACGGCCTTCCGGACGGAGGCGGGCAGGTCGAAGGACTCGAGCCGGACCTCGAGCTCCCCGGCCTCGATCTTGGAGAGGTCGAGGACCTCGTTGATAAGGGCCAGGAGGTGCTGCCCGCTGCCCTTGACCATCTGGAGCTGCCGGGCCTGCTCCTCGGTCAGCGGCCCGGCCAGGCCCTGCAGCAGCAGGCCGGTGAAGCCGATGACCGAGTTGAGCGGGGTCCGGAGCTCGTGGGACATGGCGGCCAGGAAGGCCGACTTGAGCCGGTCGGCCTCCTCGGCCCGCTCCTTGGCCACGACGAGCTCGGCCGTCCGCTCGGCCACGCGCCGCTCGAGGTCCGCCTGGATCCTCATCAGCTCGTCCTCGGCCCGTTTGCGCGCCGTGATGTCCTGGCCGATGCTCAGGACCTCCGCCGTACGGCCCTGCTCGTCCCGCACGACCTTGTTGTTCCAGGCGATCCAGACGCGTTCGCCGTCGCGCCGCATGTTCTCGTTGACGTTCTGCTCGAAGGCCGCCGGGTCCCGGCCGATCTCGGCGATCATCCGCCTCAGGTTCCGGTCGGCGCTGCCGTTATCGGGGACGATCGTGCCGATGACATGGCGGTCGCGGAGCTCGTCCTCCGTGAAGCCGAAGAAGCGCTGCCCGAACTCGTTGATGAACAGGATCCGGCCGTCCGTCGTCCAGTGGAGGATGATGCTGTTGGCGTTCTCGACGAGCTCGCGGTATTTCCGTTCGCTCTCCGCCAGGGCCCGGGCCGCCGCCTTCTGGGCCGAGATGTCCCGCACGACCGCCTGGACCAGCCTTTCGTCCCCGAGATCCAGGCGGTTCAGGTTCACATGGGCGGGGAAGGTCGTCCCGTCCAGGCGCCGGTATGTCCATTCGAATGACCGCGGCCCGGTCTCGAGAGTCTGGTCGATCTCCTCGTTCCCGGCTTTGTCGGAGGGGCGCCCGTCGGGCTGGACCGGCGGGGAGAAGGCCTGGACGAGCGCGCCGACGATCCGGTCCCGGTCGCCGCCGAACATCGTCAGGGCCCGGGGGTTGCAGTCGATGATGCGGTCGCGCCGCAGGAGGAGGACCGCGTCGGAGGCGGTCTCGAACAGGAGCCGGTGCTTGACCTCGCTCTCCTTGAGCGCCAGCTGAACCAGCCGCTGGGAGGTCACGTCCCGGATGATCTCGATGGCGCCGGCGCGGCGTCCCTGCCGGTCGACCAGGGGCGCCGCCGAGCCCCAGAGGTGGGCCCCGCGGCCCTCCCTCAGGCGGGGCATGAAGGTCTCGCCGTAGATGGCCTCGCCCGTCCGGTAGACATAGCGGTAGTTGGTCGCCTCGATCTCCGGCGCCGTCATGTCCAGGAGGTCGATCAGGATCGGCCGCCGCTCGCCGGTGAAGGGCATGGAGTAGGCGTGATCCCCCCGGCCGAGGACGGCCTCCCTCTTTACGCCGGTCAGGGCTTCGCAGGCCCGGTTCCAGGCGACGACGCGCTTGTCCCGGTCGATGACGAATGTGGCGTCCGGCAGGAATTCGATGAGGTCCCAGCTCAGGCCGTCCGGCGCCGGTCCCGGCGCTTCTTTCCCGGTCCGCGTCCGGCCGCGTCCGGCCCCTCCGCCCTTCCGGACCCCCGCCCCCGGGCTTCGCTCTTCGCCCTTCGGGCCGCGCGGTTTGGCCATCGCTTTCCTCTCCCTGACGCCAACGGTCAATTCAAGGACGGACGACACTATAGCCTGTTCGCGCGGACCCCGTCAATGCCGGATTCCTTGACAGCCGGTCGGCGCCTGGTCTATTCTCCGGGGCGGCCGTAATCTTGACGGCGCAGGCCGGGCGGCGCGACGCCGGGTCGTCTGGATTTCGGAAAGGGAAGAGGCCGATGAACCGGAAAATCCTGATCGTCGACGACAATCCCGAGAACCTCTATTACCTGGAGAGCCTGTTCAAGGGGCACGGCTTCGGCGTGATCGTCACGGCGAACGGGCGCGAGGCCCTGGACCGGGCCCGCTCCGATCCTCCGGACGCGGTCGTTTCAGACATCCTCATGCCGGTCATGGACGGTTATTCCCTGTGCTGGGAATGGCGCGGGGACGAGCGGCTGAAAGCGATCCCCTTCATCTTTTACACCGCCACCTATACGGAGCCGAAGGACGAGGAACTCGCCCTCAGCCTCGGCGCGGACCGGTTCGTCCTCAAACCCCAGGAGCCGGACGTCCTGATGGGCATCCTGGAGGAGGTCTGGCGGAGCCCCCGCCCCGCCGTCCGGCGGACCGCCGGCGACGCGGAGTTCTTCCGGCGGCACGGCGAGGTCCTGTCGAAGAAGCTCGAGAAGAAGGTCGGGGACCTCGAAGCCAGGACCCGGGATCTCCAGGTCGTCGAGGAGAGCTTCCGGCTGGCCTTCGAGAACATGAACGAAATCATCTTCGTCATCGGCCGGGATCTCAAGTTCATCGACATCTCGCCGAGCATCGAGAGGGTGCTCGGATACGAACGCCGGGAATTCATCGGCCACAACATCGCCGAGATGAGGAGGTTCCTCGCTCCCGAGTCCCTCCCGCTGGTCCTGAAGAACACCCGCCGGATCCTCGAAGGCGAGAGGTTCACGGCCAGCTACGGGTTCGTGGCCAAGGACGGGACGGCCCGCTGCGGCGAGGTCAGCAGCAGCCCTCTCCTCCGCGACGGCCAGATCGTCGGCTTGATCTCGATCGCCCGCGATATCACCGAGCGCACCCAGGCGGAGGAGCGGCTCCGGCAGAGCGAGGCCAGGTACCGCGAGCTTTATGACTTCCTGCCCCTGCCCGTCTACGAAATGGACCTGGAGGGACGTGTCGTTTCCGGGAACCAGGCTCTTTACCGGACCTTCGGCGGCGCGGAGAAGATCCTGGCGAACGGCTATGCCTACCAGGACGCCATAGTTTCGAAGAGCCACGACCGCGCCGAGCACAACCTGCAGGACCTTCTCAAAGGGGAAAGGATCGAGGAAACGGAGCACCTGTTCAGGAGACTGGACGGCTCGACCTTCCCGGGGATCGCCGTGACGGGCGTCGTCGAGAAGGACGGCCGGCCGGTCGGGTTCCGGGGGGCCATCGTCGACATCACCGAGCGACGGCAGGCGGAGGAGAAGCTCCGGCAAACCCTCGAAAGCCTTCATCGGGCCGTCGTCGCGACCGTCCGGGTCATGGCCGCGGCCGTCGAGGTCCGCGATCCCTATACGTCCGGCCACCAGCTTCGGGTCGCCCACCTGGCCGCCTCCATCGCCCTGGAAATGGGCCTGGACAGGGAGCGGATCGAAGGCATCCGGATGGCCGGCTCCATCCACGACATCGGCAAGCTGTCCGTGCCCGCGGAGATCCTGTCCAAGCCCACGGCCCTGACGGAGATCGAGTACTCGCTGATCAAGGAGCATTCCCGGAAGGGCTACGAGATCCTCAAGGACGTCCCGTCACCCTGGCCGCTGGCCGAGATCGTCCATCAGCACCACGAGCGGCTGGACGGCTCGGGCTATCCCCGGGGCCTCAAGGGCGACGACATCCTCCTCGAAGCCCGCATCATCGGCGTGGCCGACACCGTCGAGGCCATGGCCTCGCACCGTCCCTACCGGCCCGGTCTCGGCATCGAAGCGGCCCTTAAGGAGATCGAGGGCCGCCAGGGCGGCGTCTATGATCCCCGGGTGGTTGGGGCCTGCCTGGATCTGTTCCGGGTGAAGGGGTACGCCATCCCGGACGATCCGCCCGTGCTCCTGAGCCAGCTGTGAGCCCGCCGGCCGGCCTTAGATGTGCAGCTCGACGACGTCCTCGTCGGCCAGGACGTAATCGCGGTTGACCCGCAGGCCGTCCAGGCTGGCCGCGTTCCAGACCCGGGCGTACTGGAGCTTCTCGGCGAAATCCTTGTGCACGGCCCTGGCCATGTCCATGACCGTGCTGCCGGTCCTGAGGGTGAAGGGCGCGTCCTTCTCCGCCTTCTTGCCCGGGATCTTGCTGTAGACGCGGACGACCCGGAGCAGCCCGAAGACGGCCCGGCGCAGGGGCTCGAGGCCGCGCCCCGTCAAGGCCGAGACGGCCAGCCGCTCGAAGGGGCCGTCGAGCAGGGCCTCGAGCTCTTCGAAGGCCCGCGGCGCGCCCTCGAGATCGATCTTGTTGGCGGCGAGCAGGGTCCGCTTGCGGAAGGGAAAATAGGGCGGCGGCACGTCGGCGTCGGCCCGGACGAGCTCGATCCTGCGCTCGCGGAGCCGCCCGGCGATGCCGTCGAGGATCGCGGCCGCGTCCGGGTCGCCGAGGTCGGCCACGAGGAGGAGGGCGTCGGCCGTCTTGACCATCTCCGGGAACCAGGTCTCCATGAGCTCGCCGGTGACCGGCGGCGTATCGACGAGCTGGACCTTGACGTTCTCGAAGGGCATCATGAACGGGGCCGGCTGGCGCGTGGTGAAGGGATAGTCGGCGACCTCGACCGCGGCGCCGGTCAGGGCCTTGACCAGGCTGGACTTGCCGGCGTTGGGCGGGCCCGCCAGGCAGACCTGGCCGGCCCCGGTCCGCTCGATCTTGTGCGTCGCGGCGCACTTGGCCGTCGAGGCCAGCCGCTCCCCCTCCTCGCGGGCCTTGGCGATCTTCTGCCGGTACATGGCGATGAGCTTGTCGGTGCCCTTGTGGTGGGGGATGACGGCGATGAGGCGCTCGTAGATGTCGATCTTCTCCTCGGCCGTCCTGGCCGCGCGGAGCTCGGCCTCGATGCGATGGTACTCGGGGGGCAGATTCGCCGGCACGAAGGGATTATAGCAAAGAGCCCGGAGCGGCTTAACCCCCCTCCTAACTGTGAGAAAAAACCGGGCCGGCGGAGGCCGCGGCGGACGGCCCCGCCGGGCGGCCTGCCGCCTGCCCCGGTCGGGGGGTCTAAATATTAGATTAATAACGAATTAAAATTGACGAAAAGTGAAGATTATTCTTGCTTTCGGGGCCCTTTTTTTGGTAAAATATCCTTTGGAAAAATGACCCCCCGGCTCCCTGTGGCGAACGCTCCGGGAGTCGGCATTTTTTTATCAGTGAACGGACATGACACAAGAAAAGTACACCGCTGAGAGCATCAAGGTTCTCAAGGGCCTCGAGGCCGTCCGCAAGCGCCCGGCCATGTACATCGGCAGCACCGGGACCGAGGGCCTGCACCACCTCGTCTACGAGGTCGTCGACAACAGCGTCGACGAGGCCCTGGCCGGGTTCTGCTCCGAGATCAACGTCTTCGTCCACGTCGACAACTCCATCACCGTCATCGACAACGGCCGCGGCATCCCGGTCGGCCTGCACAAGAAGGAGGGCAAGTCGGCCGCCGAGGTCGTCATGACCGTCCTCCACGCCGGCGGCAAGTTCGACCAGAAGAGCTACAAGGTCTCCGGCGGCCTCCACGGCGTCGGCGTCTCGGTCGTCAACGCCCTGTCGAAAAGGCTCGACCTCGAGATCAAGCGCGAGGGCGGCATCTTCACCCAGAGCTACGAGCGCGGCAATCCCGTCACCAAGCTCAAGCAGATCGGCAAGACCAAGAAGACCGGGACCAAGGTCACCTTCTGGCCGGACGAGGAGATCTTCGAGACGACGGAGTACAGCTTCGAGATCCTGGCCCAGCGCCTGCGCGAGCTCTCGTTCCTGAACAAGGGCCTCAAGATCACGATCGCCGACGAGCGGACCAACAAGTCCCATGAGTTCCAATACAAGGGCGGCATCCGCGAGTTCGTCGAGTACCTCAACCAGAACAAGCAGAGCATCAACCCCAAGCCCGTCATCTTCGAGGGCGAGCGCGACGGCGTCGGCGTGGACCTGGCCATCCAGTACAACATGTCCTATGCCGAGACGATCTACTCCTTCGTCAACAACATCAACACGACCGAGGGCGGCACCCACGTCATAGGCTTCAAGGCCGCCCTGACCCGCTCGCTCAACTCCTATGCCAGCGGCCACAACCTGCTCAAGGACCTGAGCGAGAACATCACCGGAGACGACTGCCGCGAGGGCCTGACCGCCGTCCTGTCGATCAAGATCCACGACCCGCAGTTCGAGGGCCAGACCAAGACCAAGCTCGGCAACTCCGAGGTCAAGGGCATCGTCGAATCCATCGTCAACGAGCAGCTCTCGACCTACCTCGAGGAGAACCCGACGGTCGCCAAGAAGGTCGTGATGAAGATCATCGACGCCGCCCGGGCCCGCGAGGCCGCCCGCAAGGCCCGCGAGCTGGCCCGGCGCAAGGGCGTTCTCGAGTCGACCTCCCTGCCCGGCAAGCTGGCCGACTGCCAGGACCGCGACCCGGCCACCTCGGAGATCTTCATCGTCGAGGGCGATTCGGCCGGCGGCTCGGCCAAGCAGGGCCGCGACCGCCGCTTCCAGGCCATCCTGCCCCTCCGCGGCAAGATCCTCAACGTCGAGAAGGCCCGCTTCGACAAGATCATCAAGAACGAGGAGATCGGCGTCATGTTCGCCGCCCTGGGCATCGGCGTCGAGGACAGCGAGGACAAGCTGGCCAAGCTCCGCTACCACAAGGTCATCATGATGACCGACGCCGACGTCGACGGCGCCCACATCCGGACCCTGCTCATGACCTTCTTCTACCGCCAGGCGGCGCAGCTCATCGAGAAGGGCCATCTCTACATCGCCCAGGCCCCCCTCTACAAGGTCACGCGGGGCCGGGACATCCAGTACCTCAAGGACGAGCGCGCCTACGAGAAGTACATGGTCCGCAAGATCTCCGACGAGTTCAAGGTCCGGGCCGGCAACCGCAAGGAGATCCTCGAGGGCGACAAGTTCCGCCGCTTCTTCCGCAACCTCATGGCCAAGAAGAGCTACGCCCAGTTCTTCGAGCGCAAGAACTACCCGCTCTTCCTCATCGACCTGCTCATCCGGAACGGCGTCGACAGCCAGGAGTTCCTGAGCTCCAAAAAGAACGTCGAGAAGGTCCAGAAGCTCGTCGCCGACAAGGGCTTCGCCACCAAGCTCATCCGGGACGAGGAGTACGACGTCTACGAGATCGAGTTCAGTTTCCAGCTCAACGGCCTGGCGGCCACGGGCAAGATCGGCATGGACCTGGTCACCTCGACCGAGTACAAGAACCTCTACGCCATCACCCGGGAGCTCGAGGAGGTCAAGGGGCCCTACGCCGTCCTGACCAACGGCGACGGCGCCGAGAAAGAGGTCTTGGAGAACGAGAACAAGCTCCTCGACTATCTCTTCGAGCGGGGCAAGAAGGGCATCTCCGTCCAGCGCTACAAGGGCCTGGGCGAGATGACCCCGACCCAGCTCTGGGAGACGACCATGGACCCGGAGCACCGGACCCTGCTCAAGGTTTCCGTCGTCGACGCCGCCGAGGCCGACCACATCTTCACCATCCTCATGGGCGACGAGGTCGATGAGCGCAAGAAGTTCATCGAGTCCAACGCCCTGGAAGCGCTGAACCTCGATGTCTGACGACGCCGCGAAGAAGCCGTCCCGCGCAGGAGTTCCCATGGACGAACAGCCTAAAGAGCATTTCCCGATCGCCGGCCTCGAAGAGGAGATGCGCCGCTCCTACCTCGATTACGCCATGAGCGTCATCATCGGCCGGGCCATCCCCGACATCAAGGACGGCCTCAAGCCGGCCCACCGCCGCGTCCTCTACTCCATGTACGAGAGCGGCACGCACTACAACAAGCCCTACAGGAAATCGGCCCGCATCGTCGGCGACGTCATCGGCAAATACCATCCCCACGGCGACCAGGCCGCCTACGACACCCTCGTCCGCATGGCCCAGGACTTCAGCCTGCGCTACCTCCTGGTCGACGGCCAGGGCAACTTCGGCTCGATCGACGGCGACCCGCCGGCGGCCATGCGCTACACCGAAGTCCGGATGAAGAAGCTGGCCCACGAGCTCATGGCCGACATCGACAAGGAAACGGTCAACTTCGTCCCGAACTACGACGAGAGCCTGACCATGCCCGAGGTCCTGCCGTCGAAGTTCCCCAACCTGCTCGTCAACGGCGGCAACGGCATCGCCGTCGGCATGGCCACGAACATCCCCTCCCACAACCTCGGCGAGATTTGCGACGCCGTCGTCCACCTCATCGAGCACCCCAACGCCGGCCTCAAGGACGTCCTGAAGTACGTCCAGGGCCCCGACTTCCCGACCGGCGGCATCATCTACGGGCGCCAGGGCTTCATCGACGCCTACAAGGAGGGCAAGGGCGTCGTCCACCTCCGGGCCAAGACCGTCATCGAGCGGGCGGCCAAGGGCGAGAAGGACAAGATCGTCATCACCGAGATCCCGTACCAGGTTAATAAGTCGCGCCTGCTCGAGTCGATCGCCCTGCTGGTCAACGAGAAGCGGATCGAGGGCGTGGCCGACATCCGCGACGAGTCCGACCGCGAGGGAATGCGCATCGTCGTCGAGGTCAAGCGCGGCGAGCTCCCGGAGATCATCCTCAACAACCTCTACAAGCACACCCAGCTCCAGATCTCCTTCGGCATCATCATGCTGGCCATCGTCGACAAGCAGCCGAAGACGCTGACCCTGATCGAGATGATGAAGTACTTCATCGCCCACCGCAAGGACGTCATCCTGCGGCGGACGCGCTTCGACCTGCGCAAGGCCGAGGAGCGGGCCCACATCTTGGAAGGCCTGGTCATCTGCCTCGACAACCTCGACGCGGTCATCAAGCTCATCCGGGCCGCCAAGACGGTCGACGAGGCCCGCAAGGGCCTGATGGAGAAGTTCGGCCTGACCCTGATCCAGGCCCAGGCCGTCCTCGAGCTGCAGCTCCAGCGGCTGGCCCAGCTCGAGCGCCTGAAGATCCAGGAAGAGTACGCCGCCCTCAAGAAGCGGATCGCCGAGCTCAAGCGCATCCTCAAGGACGAGCGGCTCGTCTACGAGATCATCGTCAAGGAGCTCAAGGAGGTCAAGGAGGAGTACGGCGACGAGCGGCGGACCGAGATCCGGGACGAGGCCGTCTCGGAGCTCCGGCCCGAGGACCTGGTCAAGGAAGAGGACGTGGCCGTCGTCTACACCTCGAGCGGCTACATCAAGCGGACCTCGCTGACATCGTACAAGTTCCAGGCCCGCGGCGGCAAGGGCCGCAAGGGCATCGAGATGAAGGCCGAGGACGTGGTCGAGGACCTCTACGTCTGCTCGACCCACAGCTATCTCCTGGTCTTCACCAACCAGGGCCGGCTCTACTGGCTCAAGGCCCTGGACGTGCCCGATGTCGGCGTTTCGGGCCGGGGCAAACCCCTGATCAACCTGGTCGAGTTCCAGCCGGGGGAGAGGCCGGCCAGCGTCGTCGCGGTCAAGGAGTTCAGCGAGAACCAGTTCGTCGTCATGCTGACGACGGACGGCGTCATCAAGAAGACGCGCCTGTCGGAGTTCCGGAACGTCCGCAAGGGCGGCATCCTGGCCATGAACATCAAGCCGAAATCGGAGCTCTTCTCGGCCCGGATCTCGTCCGGCAAGAACAGCATCGTCATCGGCACCAAGCTCGGCCGGGCCCTCCAGTTCAAGGAGGCCGACGTCAGGCCGATGGGCCGCACCGCTTCGGGCGTCCGGGGCATCCGGCTCAAACCCAAGGACCGGGTCATCGGCATGATCATCGTCGGCGCCGAGGACAAGTTCATCTTCACGGCGACCGAGCGCGGCTACGGCAAGAAGACCTCGGCCGACATGTATCCGATCAAGCACCGCGGCGGACAGGGCGTCCTCAACCTGCGGGTCACGCCCAAGGTCGGCACGGCCCTGGCCATGGTCGGCATCAACGAGGAGGACCTCCTGGTCATCACCGTCGAGGGCAAGGTCATCGGCATCCCGACGACCCAGGTCCGCTCCTCGGGCCGGGCGACGCAGGGCGTCCGCATCATCAACCTCGAGGACAAGGACCGGGTCTGCTCGATCGCCAAGGTCCGGGAGAGCTGAGCCGTCCGGCCTATTCCCCGGACAGCTTCCTCTTGACCCTGTCCAGCGAGGCGACGACGACCCCCAGATTGGGAGAGGCCTTTTCGACGGCCAGCCGGCGGGCCGTTTCGAGCGCGGCCTTCGCCTGATCGAGCCGGCCGGCTTCTTCATAGGCCCGGCCGAGATTGAGCCAGGTCATCTCCGAATCCGGCTCGTACTCCAGGCCGAACCTCAACAGATCGATGACGTCGGCGGTCCTTTTCTCCTTGCGGTAAAAAGCCGCTCCCTGCCAAATGGCGAAGGGGGAAGGGCCGATGTCATATCCGTATTCCTTCCTGAGGCCGGCGGCGCGGGCGCGGATCGCGGGGACGCCCCTGCGGACCACTTCTTCTGGCACGGTGTTCCAGTCCGAGAAGGCGAATTTCAGCCCGTGATATATGACCCTGTTGGGCAGGGAGGCATGATCCTCGTCCGGAAAGGGATGGTACTCCCATTTCAGGCCTTTCGGAGCCGCGATCTTCAGATCGTCGACGAACCTCTCGAGCACCGCGACGAGCCGGGGATCGTTCTCGACACCCATGTAGAGGAACCTGTCTTCGTAAGCGCGGGCTTCCAGCCACGACCTGGCCCGGGCCGGGATCAGGCCGCTCCCGCCCTCGTAGTCGATCGCGGGCGTGGCGGCCAGATAGGCATTGAAGACCTCGGGGCGTGTCAGGAGAGCGTAGACGCAAAAAGCTCCGCCATAAGAGCCCGAGTAGAACAGCCGGAACGGCCGGGTGCGGTAGCGCGAATCCAGATGGGGGATGAGCTCGTCCCCGAAGAAGGCGATGAAGCGGTCGGCGCCGGCCGAGCCGGGATGGCCCTCGATCTTCTCCGGGATGAATTCGTCGGCGAGATAGTTCCGGACGCTCGCCACGATCAACTCCGGCGCGAGGTTCTTGCGGGCGGCATCCTCGGCGATGCCGCTGGCATGGCGGCCGCTGCTCTGGCAGGTCAAGAGGACGGGGTATCTTCGTGACGTCCGCCCGTATCCGTCGGGCAGGTAGACGTCGACGATCATCGTCCTCCCCAGATGCCTGGAAGGGAGAGCGATCGTCTCGCCGACGACGATCTTGTCGCCCGGGCCCTGGGCCTTCCGGCAGGCGGGCAGGCAGAACGCCCCCAGCAGGATCGCGAGGGCCATCGTTCCGGTCGTCTTATTGTTGACTGGTCCGCTCCCTTTGGCCCAAGCCGCAAAATCGGTGCCAATCGGCCAGCCTGGGAAAGAGGAGAACCCGGGCTGGAGTCGAGGCCCGGCCGATCCCTGGCGTAAAGGATATTTACGCGCTCGATCTCAAGACGAGGAGCTTCAGATGACCATGCCCTCGCAGCGGTCGAAGGCCCGGTCCAGCGCGAAGAGCCGGAGATCGACCGGGCCGAGGCCGGACGGCAGCTCGAGCGAAGCCGCGTCCCGGCCGCGGCCGACGAGCTCGGCCACGATCAGCGCCGAGAAGGGCGCGTGCATGACGCCGTGGCCGCTCAGGCCGACGGCGTGGATGAGGTTCTCGACCTTGCCGTCGTAGCCGAAGAGGGGATTGTGATCGGGCGTCGTGTCGTAAAAGCCCGAGGTGGCCGCGGCGATCTTTCCCATGTCCTCGACCGCGGGCAGGACCTGGGCGATCTCCTTGCGCACCGCCGGCCCGTACTCTCCCAGGCCGAGGCCGTAACCGGGCTCGATCTCGTCCTGGTTGTCCAGCGCGGCCTCGGCCGGCCGGGCGAACTGCAGCCAGCCGGTCATGAGCTGGGCGTTGTCGGGCCGGCAGTAGGCGCCGGTGGGGGTGACGATCATGGGCAGGCGCGGGAACTCCTCGAGCCCGAGGCCCCAGTCGCTGTCGGCCTTGAGCCCGGCCAGGAAGTAGAGGTAGCGGCGCTCGACCTTGATCGGCAGCTCCCGCCCGCCGAAAAGCTTCGAGGTCGCGTTGGCCAGGAAGCCGGTGGCGTTGACGAAGACGTCCCCCTCGATCCGCCGGCCGGAGGCGAGCCGCACGGCCGCGGCGCGCCCGCCGGACGTCTCCGCGCCGACGACCGCGTCGTTCTGGACGACGGCCGCGCCGAGGGCCCGGGCGGCCTCGGCCCCGTCCTGGTAGATGATGGACGGGAAGAGGAAGCCGTCGCGGGGGCACCAGCTGGCCGAGGCCACGCCGATGGTGTCGAGGTAGGGCCAGCGCTCGTCGACGCCGGCCTTGTCGAGGAACTCGACCTCGGCCAAACCGGCGGCGCGCTGCAGCTCCACCGTCCTGCGGATGGCCTCGGGATCCGCGGCGTAGTTATAGAGGAAAAGATAGCCGTTCTCCTTGAAGCAGGGCTGGCTCTGCGGGAAGGTCCGGGTCCAATCGCGGAAGAAGCGCTCGGCATAGACGAGGCCGCGGACGGTCGAGGGCACGCCGAACTGGGCCCGGATGGCGGCCGCCGAGCGGGAGCTCGACCCGTTGCCCAGGGCCCGGGCCTCGACCAGGGTGACGGCGTGGCCGGCGCGGGCCAGCTCCCAGGCTGAGAGCACGCCCGTGACGCCGCCGCCGATGATGATGACTTGTTTCATGGCTTTTTTCTCCGATCAGGGTACCGGGCAGAAATCTATTAAAGCACAACCGGGGGGATTCCGCCATGACCGCGGACCGTCCGGCCGTCCCGGCCGCCGAAGCCGCGGCCAACCGGCTCAGCGGATCGTCAACCTGGCCTGATCGGGTCCTCCGGCCTCCGGCCGCTCGATGTGCCAGCGCGCCGTCGTCAGCCGCCCCAGCAGCCCCTCGTCGTGGCTGACCAGCAGCAGCCCGCAGGGGCAATCCGCCAGCGCCTCTTCCAGGCATTCGATCGAGGGTAGATCGAGATGGTTGGTCGGCTCGTCCATGACGATCAGGTGGGGGCTCCGGGCGATGCCGAGGGCCAGGAGGAGCTTGCGCACCTCTCCCGGGCTGGGTTCGGACGTGCCCAGAAGGCCGGCCGGCCGCGAGCCCAGCCGGCTGACCACGGTCATGATCCGGCCGAGCGCCGCGGCCGGCTGCCGCCGGATCTCCTCGAGGACCCCGCGGGACGAGGCCAGGTCGATCTCCTGGGCGAGATAGGTCAACCGGCCGGCAGGCAGGTCGATCCGGTCCAGGATGCGCCGGACGAGCGTGCTCTTGCCGCTCCCGTTGGGCCCGGTGAGGCCGACCCGGTCGCCGGGCGCCATGGCGAGATCCGGGTGATAAAGCGACCGTCCGCCGCCGAGCGGGATGACGCCCTCGGGCAGGGTGAAAAGCGCGTCGCGGCGGGAGCGCTCGCCGTCGATCCAGATGCCGAGCTCATAGCGCTTGCGGACCCGGATGCCGTCCGCGGCCCGGCGGGCCTCTTCGGACCGGTCCCTCATCCGCGCCGCCCGCTTGGCCGCCCGGCCGTCCACGCCCGTCAGCCTGGCCAGGTCGATGCGGCCCCGTCCGTCCCTGTCCCCCGGGTCGAGCCTCTTTTTCGTGTGCGTAAGCGCCGCCCGCCGCGCCTGGGCCGCCCGGCGGCGGGCCTCCGCCTCGAGCCTGGCGCCCTCCTTGCGGGCCGCGTCCTTGCGCCGGGCCGCGGCGCTTTCCTCCCGATCCGCCTCCCGCCGGCCGTCGGCATAGGAGCCCGGCCGCAGGACGGCGTCGGGCGGATCGAGGAACAGGCAGCGCCCGCACAGCCCGTCGAGGAGCTCCCGGTCGTGGCTGACTAGCAGGCCAACGCCGCCGTACCGGCCGAGCGCGGCGATGAGCATCCGCCTGGCCTCGGCGTCGATGTGGTTGGTCGGTTCGTCGAGGGCCAGCGCGGCGGGGCGGCGCCACAGGGCGGCGGCTATCTGGGCACGTTTCCGCTCGCCGTGGCTGAGAGAGGCCCAGCGCCGGGCCCAATCGCCTTCCAGGCCGAGCTCGTCCCTGATCCGGCGGGCCGGAGGCTCGTCCGATCCCAGGAGCGTCTCGAGATCGGCGGGGATCTCGTCCGTGCGCTGGGCGCAATAGACGGCCGTCCCGGGCCGCCCCACGCGGCCCGCAGCCGGCTCGAGCAGGCCGCAGGCCAGCTTCAGGAACGTGGTCTTGCCCGCGCCGTTCGCGCCGACGATGCCGCTCCAGCCCTCGGGGAAGGCGGCGCTGAAGCCGGACAGGATCGGCTGCGGCAGCGGATCGAAAGAGAACGAAACATCTTCGAAAACTACATATCTCGATGACATGGGATCCTCCTGGAGCGTCCGCGGCCCGGCATCGGGGCGCGTCGCGCCGGCCGCGTCGGTCACGAGAGGATGGATGGGGGAGGAGAGGCCAAGCTCCCGGGGAACCCACGCAAGCGGGCCGCGCGTCCTCGCCGGCCGGCGAACCGGTCATTCGTGCGCGCTGGCGGATGCTTGCGTCAGTTCCTCATGGACGGCCTCCCGTGGATGGCATCAGCATAGCAGACCGCGCCGGGCCGGGTCAAACCGGACCTCTCGTCCTTGACACCTGCCGGGGGCCGGGAATATCCTCGTCTTCGGAAAAAAGGCGCCAAGCGCCCGGGCTCCTTCGGAGCCGCCGGGCCGGGACGCCGGAAATCGCGTGGAGGGCATCATGCCGAAAACGATCGCCGTCATCGGGGCCGGACTGGGCGGGCTGACCACCGCCAATCTCCTGGCGGATCGCGGTCACAAGGTCACGATCTTCGAGTCCTACGCCCGTCCCGGCGGGTACACGGCCGGCTTCCGGCGCCAAGGCTATTATTTCGAGAGCGGAACGCTGTCGTTCGAGAGCAGCGGGGTCTTCGAGAAACTGATGGCCGACCTGGGCCTGGCCGGCCGCCTGCCCCTCGTCCGGATGAGGATGCGGCTGGTCTCGCCGCGTTTCGATTTCATGATGGATTCCTGGTCCGCCCTGAAAGAGGCGCTCTGCGCCGCCTTCCCCGAAGACCGGGCCGGGATCGACGGCTACCTGGGCCGGCTCGAGCCGGTCATAGCCGCCATGCGCCCGCTTGCCATACGGCCGCTCCCGACCCAGTTCTCGGGCCTGGCGCGGGTCAAGGCCATCCTGCCCTATGCCGTCGCCGGCCCGCGGTTCGTCCTGAGCAAGCGCCGGGTCAAGGGGATGACGGTCGACGAGCTCGCCGCCGGGTATTTCCGGCCCGGGACGCCCGTCTTCCGGTTCTTCACCGGCCTCGGGTACCCGAAGATGGAGGTCTCGACCCAGGCCGGGATGTTCCTGGTCATGGAAGAAGATTACTGGCACGTCCGGGATGGCATGCAGCGCTGGGCCGACCTGCTGGCGGACCGCTTCCGCGAGCGGGGCGGCGACCTGCGGCTGTCGGCGCCGGTCGAGCGCATCCTGACGAGCGGCGGGGCGGCCGTCGGCGTCGTCTCCAAGGGCGAGCGGTTCGCCGCCGACGCGGTCGTCTCCGGCTGCGACTACAAGAAGACGTTGCTGAGCCTCCTCGACGACCCGTCGATCGTGCCGGAGGCGCAGCGGCGGAAGATCCGCGAGGCCTCCGTGTCCGAAGGCATCTTCACCGTCTATCTCGGTCTGCGGATGAGCGGACCCGAGCTCCTGTCGAAGATGAAGAGCCATTCCGTCGCCTTCATGCCGCTCGACCGCGACGTGGACCCGGATGACGCCAAGGCGGCGGACCATTTCGACAAGGACGGGTTCTCGCTCTATTCGCCGTCGCTGGTCAATCCGGAGCTGGCTCCCGAGGGCCGGTCGTCGCTCATGATCCAGTCTGTCTGCCCCGGGCATTGGCAGGATGATTGGCGCCGCGGCGATCCCGGGGCCTACCGGGCGCTGAAAGCGCGGGTCAGGGACCGGCTCGTGGCCCGGGCCGAGGCGGTCGTCCCCGGCCTCGGCGCGGCCGTCGAGTTCGCGGACGCGGCGACGCCGCTGACGTACGAGCGCTACACCGGGAACACCGACGGCGCGACGTCCGGATGGTCGTGGAATCCCCGGAAGCCGTTCTACAAGGGCGGTGCGTTCGCGGCCGCGGTGACGACGCCGGTCCGGAACCTCTGGATCGGCTCGAGCTGGGCCGGACAGATCGGCGGCATTCCCAGCGCCATCGGCGCCGGCTACCTGGTCGCCAGGAAAATCGGCCGCTGATCCTGTCGCCGGCGGGATCTCAATCGCCGAAGAGCTCCCGCTCGATGGCCCGCAGGACCTCCCCGGCCTTGCCCTGGAGGAAGATGTCGGTCACCTCCGCCGTGAACCTCGATTCCTCCGGATTGACCTCGATGATGCAGGCCCCCTTGGCCTTGGCCCTGATCGGCACGTAGGCCGCCGGGGTCACCTCGCCCGTCGAGCCGATCACCAGGCAGACGTCCGACCGGTCGGCGTTCTCGAAGGCCCCCTCGGCGGCCGGGGCCGGGATGGCCTCGCCGAAAAAAACGAAGTCCGGCTTGAGGATGCTCCGGTCCCCGGGGCAGCGGGGCGGGAGATCGTTCCAATCGACCTGGCCGGCGGCGACCACGGCCCCGCAGCGGAGGCAGAGGAGGCGGCTCGAATTGCCGTGGAACTCGTAGACGGCGCGGCTGCCGGCCCGCTGGTGCAGGTTGTCGATGTTCTGCGTGACGACGCACTTCAGCCGGTCGGCCTGTTCCATCCGGGCCAGGGCCCGGTGGGCGGCGTTAGGCTCGGCCTTTCCGAAGTGGTCGTAGAAGATCTCCTTGATGGAGGGCCAGCACTCCTCGCCGTTCTCCAGGAAGTAATGGATCTCCAGGACCTTCGGATCGTACTTCGTCCACAGGCCCTGGGCCCCCCGGAAGGCCGGCACCCCGCTCTCGACGCTGATGCCGGCCCCGGTGAAGGCGATGGCGTGCCGGGCTTCCCGCAGGATCCGGGCCGCCCGCCGTATCTTCTCGTCCATGGACGCGGTCCCTCCGCGCGCCGCCCCCGGAGGCGTCAATCCGTTATGCTGTTGGACTTGCCCGTCGACCGGTTCTCGACGCCGGCGGCCCAGGGCCCCTGCAGGATGTTGCCGGAGACTGTGATGTGATCCGTCTTCTCGTCGAGGCGGAGCGCCGGGGCGCCGGGGGCCGGAACGGGCCTCGTTTCGATGATCAGGTTCTTCGAGAAGCTGTAATACTCGTAGGTCCCGTCCTCGGGGCTCTGCAGCCAGATCGCCGGGGTCTTGCCCGGGACGCCGTTGTCGCAGAGGATGTTGTCGACGAACGTGTTGGAGCGCCCGGCGAAGGCGCGCCGGACGGCGATGATGCCGCAGCCGCCGTTGCGGCTGATGATGTTGCCGGAGAAGACGTTGCGCTCGTCGTAGGGCCCGATCAGGAACCCGTCGCCCCGGTTGTCGGTCACGTGGTTCCCGGTGAAGACGCCTTCGAGCACGTTCCAGCAGACGTAGACGCCGACCATGGCGTTATGGTGGGCCCGGCAGTTCTGCATGACGCAGCGGGTCGCGCCCTGCTTGGAGAGCCCCAGGTGATAGCCGTGCCAGCCGTTGGCGAAGCTGTCGCAGCCGATGAAGCGGATGTTCTCGCCGCCCGAGGCGCTGATGCCGTTGCCGCCGCAGTGGAAGACCCGGCAGTTGACGGCCTGACAGTCCGTGCAGTCGGTGAACTGGATGCCCATCTGCTGGTGCCCGGTCTTGTAGGCCCCGCCGCCGGCGTAGCCCCCCGGCTCCGTGAAAACGAAGTCCCGCTCCGAGTCCCGGAAGCCGCCGTCGATCGTCAGGTCGACGACACGGGCCCCGGAGACGCCGGCCCCGTGAACGCCGTAGAAGGCGTTGGTCAGGATGGCGCCCTTGGCCACGAGATAGGCCTGGCGCAGGTCCCGGTCCAGGATGATCCGGTCCTTCTCGACCTTCTTGACCAGAGCCCAGGACCGATCCATCGTCACGGCGTCGAAGTTCTCGGTATCCCAGCAAAGGACCTCCATCCCTGCCTCGAAGCCCGCCGTGTCCTTGACCCGGACCTCCCGGGTTCCCTTCCCGGCGTCCGCGGCCAGGGGGACCTGGACAAAGGGGACCCTTTTCAGGACCGTCGCCCGGCCCTCTCCCCGCAGGGTGATGTTGTCCCGAAGCCTGATGGCCGACCTGAGGGCGTATTCGCCGGCGGGCAGGAAGACCGTTCCGCCGCCGGCCGCGGCTGTCCTGTCGACGGCCTGTTGGATGGCCGCGCTCGTCCTGGCGTCAACGACCGCGGCCGCGGCCTGGCCGGCCGTTCCATAAGCGACAAGGGCGCCGGCCGCGAGGGCCAGCCCCAGCACAAGCTTCTTCATCGGTTGCCTCCTTGCGTGATCGTCGGAAAAAAATTTTTCCGGCGCCTAGAATAAAGTCCATTTGGCCGGACTTGTCAACACGGATGCGGAAGAAATGTTGAACAAGCGGCGGACTGCGCCTATAATCCGTCGGGCCCGGGCCCAAGCCGCAGGATCAATGAGGAGGCCTTCCGTGTCACCTTTGCCGAGCCGCAGCCGCAACCGCTCTCTGCCGCCCGCCCGGCGCCGTTTCGCCGGCGCGTCGATCATCGCTCTCCTCGGCCTTTTCTCGCCGCGGCCGGCGCCGTGCGGCCCGGCCGCCGCCGTGAAGCATCCCGTTTTCCCGATCACGGCGCCGTTTCGGATTCCCTACTACGGGCTCTACGTCGAATCGGTCGAGGACGGCATCCGGCAGGCCGCGGAGGTCATGAGCGTTCCGGACGGCACGCTCGACGCCTGGAACGCCCCCCTGGCCGGCTTCAGCAACGTGGGCTGCCCGAACTGCGGCGGCGGCATCCAGTTCTCCAGCGCGAACCTGGCCTGGACGCCGGGCAAGCCCGACCAGATCCGGTGCAAGCACTGCGGCGAGGTCTATCCCAGCGCCCGGTATCCGCTGACGGAAGCGACGGAGATCGTCTCCCCGGCCGGCACGCGCCAGACCTACCGCTATTATCCCGGGAAGGACGGCCGGCCGTTCTACATGGACGCCTGCCTGCAGAACCAGAGACGGGAATGGCTGCTCAAGAACGCCTATCTCCTGGCCGGGGTGTACAACGAGACCCGCCGGCCCGAGTACGCGCGCAAGGCCGCAGTCATTATCAGGCGCTTCGCCGCGATCTACCCGGAGATGCCCGTCCACGGCACCTCGGGGCCGAAGGAGTTCTGCTGCTTCTTCGACTGTCCCATCGTTCCCGCTCCGCCCGACGGGGTCATGCCCGTTCCCCGTCCCTCGGGAGAGAGCGCCCTCGGCTACAAGACCCCGTATCCGTACCATTCCGTGCGCATGAGCACGGGGCATTGGTTCTACAACGAGTTCCCGACCGATCTCCTCGGGGCCTACGACCAGATCGCCGAGGTCCTCGACGATCCCACCCGGGCCGCGATCGAGGATTATTTCCGCCAGATCATGAACTACGTCCGGACCTATCCCCGTTACCTGGGGAACATGGACGGAGCCGTCATCGAGGCCGCGTTCCTCTGCGGCCGGATCATCGGCGAGCCGGAATTCGTCCACGGCGGGATCATCCAGACGAAGATGGGGATGGAGGTCCAGTTCTTCGCCGACGGGAGCTGGAAGGAAGGGACGCCCGGCTACGGCCAGGGGGTCTACGAGGCCATCCTCTCGAACCTGCGGCTGGTCGAGGGCTACAGCGATCCGGAGGGCTTCGTCGGGGCCGAGGACGGCGTCCGCTATCTGAACCTCGATCCCCGCGAGCTCGTCCCGAGGATCTCGCTTCTCGGAGCGGCCCTCGGCGGCCTGGTCGTGCCCGACGGCGCCCCGGCCTCCGTCTACGACACCGCCGGGCGGGCCGGCCGTGTCCCCCTCGGGCCTCGCCCCGCCTCGTCGGGGCCGGCGCTCCTGTGGGCCTGCGGGCACGGCTTGCTGGGCCGGGGCCGGGGCGGGGACCAGGTCCAGGCCCGGCTCCAGTTCATGGGGCACGTCGGGCACTTCCATTATGACCGCCTGAGCCTCGAGCTCTTCGCCAAAGACAGGGAGATGCTCCCGGATATCGGCTACACCCACACCTGGCTCCGGCCCTACGCCGGCTCGACCTTCGCCCACAACCTTGTGATGATCGACGAGTCGAGCCAGGCGCTGGACCGTTCCTCCTCGATGGGCGGGAAGATCCTGGCCTTTGCCGCCGGGCATCCGGACGTCCAGTTCATGTCCGTCAGGTCCGACAAGGCCTACGCCAAGGCCTCGTTGTACCAGCGCTCGGTCGCCCTGGTGGGCGTCTCCCCGGACAAGAGCTACGTTGTCGACATCTTCGAGGCGGCCGGGGGGTCCCGGCACGATTGGCTGCTGCACGGCGACGCCGATCTCGACGGCGCCCTGGAGACGGGGCTGCCGCTGCGGCCGCGGGCCGGCTCCCTGCTGCCGCCGGGGAGCGCCTTCGTGAAGTGGGACACCGAGAATGGGACCGGCAGCCGCGACGACCAGGTGAAGAACTCCCTCGGCCTCGTCCGGAACGTCCGGACGGCCAGAACCGACGCGGATTGGCAGGCGACGTTCAGGGTCAAGCCCGACGACGGTTCGGCCCTGCGGCTGACCATGCTGGGGAACAGGGGGACGGAGGTCATCTTCGGCGAAGTGCCGTCGATCCGCCGGGCCAGGCGCCTGGAGAACCGGAGATACGTCGAGGATCAGGCCCTGGCCCTGGATTTCTGGATGCCCGTCATCGTGGCCCGCCGGACGCTCGAAGCGGGCGCGCCGGGGACCGGCGGAGGGCTCGAGAGCTCCTTCACCGCCGTCTACGAGCCGTATTTCCAAAAGCCTTTCCTCGACCGGATCGGACGCGACGGCCGGGCCGTCGTCGTCAGGTCCGGCCGATACGAGGACATCCATCTCTGGGGCGGCGGCGACCGGAAGTACCGTATGGCCGGCCGGTACGGCTTCATCCGGCTCGAGAACGGGAAGGTCAAGACCGCCTATCTCGTCGACGGGACGCTCCTGGCGTACCGGGATTGCGTCATCGAGCTGCCGCCGGCTCCCGAGGGCGCGGTTCTCGAGGTCGACGAGAAGTCCCTGGTCGTCTCGGGCCGGCTGGCCGAGGGCGACGGCGACCGCATCCACCTGGCTTTTCCCACGGGCGAGGTTTACTCCGTCCCGATCGAAAGGATCGAGCCGGGGGAGGGCCGGTCGACCGTCATCCTGAAGGAAGATCCCTGTTTCGCGCTCGATGCCGGCGGCCGGGGCGGCAGGTTCCTGGCCTTCCCGAACAAGAGCTTCGACGCGCCGGTCCGGTACCGGATCCCGCGGACGGCATCGTGGCCGGCGGGCCGGTAAGCCCCTTTTTGGCTCTTCTCCCATCTCCGGGGTCCCTCTCGCGGCGGCGATGACCTGAGCCGAGCCAAAAAACGGGACTTCCCATCTCCGGGGGATCCCTCTCTTCGGCTAGGCTCATGGCCGGCGCGGAGCGGACTCCTGGGAGCGGAGGTCAGGATCACGGCCGAGCTCTCGAGGCCGGGATCCTGAGAAATATCTTGGGAAAGCGCTTACTCCCGATATCTCCCATCGCCGCCGCGAGAGGGAATCCCGGAATTGGGAGAAGAACCATATTTTTGCGTCTTGACATTGCCGGGGGCGGAAGATATCCTAATTTCTCCCGACATCTTTCTCCTTTCAGGGCTGTCGGTGGGAAGTTGATATCGGATATCGGCGATTATCCGGAGTCAAAACATGCTGAAGAACCTCCGACACCTGGTTGTAAGTCTCGCGGCGCTGCTCCTGACGCTTCCCGCCTCGGCGGAAAAGGTCGCGTCGGCCTGGAGGCTGGATGCCGGCGCCATCTACGACCAGGGGTTCATGGGCCGGCTGATGAAGGACGGCCGGGGCGGGGTGAGCCTCTTCAACATGGACCTCGTCCAGAACGACGCCGCCGGCTCCGGCTACAGCGAGAAGGGCGTCTTCACCGACGTCGTCTGGGGGAAAAACCGGGCCCGCAAGATCCTTAACCTCGACGATCCGCGGGCCCGGGCCGCCTATCTCGTGGTCTTCGTCACGCCCTACGGCGAGAAGGGCTTCCTGGGGAAGATGCGCCCGGGCTACGGCATCGGTAAATACCCGCTCAAGTTCGCCGTGAACGGTCACGAGGCGGAGCTCGAGAACTGGGACGTCCCGGGGAATTATACCGGCTACCGCTGGGTGGCCTTCCCGCCGGAATGGCTGAAGAAGGGGCCGAACATGATCGAATTGTCCTGCCCCGAGGCGGAAAGCGACGAGGAAGGCTGGAACCTCTGCCTGTCGCGCGCCGACGAGTTCGAGAGCGGCGGCGGCGATCCGGCCGGGGCGGGGAAGACCTCGTTCAAGTCCGAGGACGGCGGCCGGACGTGGCGGGAAAGCCCGTTCGGCCCCGGGAAGCGGACCCGGGCCGAATACAGCGTCCGCCTGAGCCTGGACCGCTACGTCCGCGAGGGCTGGCTGGCCAGCCCGGTCGTCGACCTCTGGAAAGGCGACGCCGCGGACCCGATCGTGCCCATCCGGGCCGTGAGGAAGATGAAGCTCGCGGTATCCGCCGACGTTCCCGCGGGCACGGACGTCATGTACTATTGCCGGAAGGGGAGGGACGCCAGCCCCTTCTCGAAGGGCTGGAGCGACTATGAGCCGTTCGGCCGGGGGCCGTCGGCGGTCATCGAGCTCGATGCGGCCGGGCTCAACCGCCGCTACCTCCAGTTCCGGGCCGTCCTGTCCACTTCGGATCCCCTGCGCAGCCCGGTTATCCGGGCAGCGGAGGTCACGGCCGATATGAACCAATCCTCCCCCCGGCACGCGAACATCCGGCTGCTGGAGGCCGACAACCCCCCCATCCAGTACTCCTCGATCGACTGGGAATGGGAGAAGTGGGACCGTCCGGAATTCGCGGAGCTGCGGAAGCTCGAGGGGCTCGACGAGGTCGTCGCCGGGACCCGGACCGAGCTCGGGGCCCAGGTCCGGCTCCTCGACTACGTCACCAAACGCTGGAGGAACAACGAGCCGCTTCCGGAATATCCCGGCTGGGACGCCAAGTCCATCGTCGACCATATCGACGACGCCGGGGGCGGCGGCATGTGCATCCAGCTGAACAACGCCCTGGGCGGCTTCTGCCTGGCCTACGGCTACCAGGCCCGGCTGGTCAACCTGGTCGGGCACGAGGTCTGCGAGGTCTGGAACGACGACCATCGCAAGTGGATCTACATGGACGCCAGCTGGGTCGATCATTTCCTCTGCGACGCCGAGACCCTGGAGCCCCTGAGCCTGCTCGAGATCCATCGCCTCTACACGGACTATTTCTTCCCCGACCGGCCCATCGACTGGATGAAGGACCTGGTCCGCCGCCGCCCCGTGGACAAGGACCGGCCGCCGTCCTTCCGGCGGAGTTCCGTCGCCGACACCGCCCCGGGATCGCTGGCCGGGTTCGGCAACGCCGCGTTCCTATTCCTCGTGCCGCGCAACAACTGGTACGAAAAGCCGTTCCCCCGGCCCCTGGCCAGCGGCCGATCGGCCTGGCCCTGGGACGGCTACATCAACTGGTACGACGCCAAGACGCCCCCGCTCCGCCAGCATTCCCGCTTCACCGACCGGCCCCGGGACCTCTGGCCGGACCTGAACACCGTCCACGTGGACGCGACCACGGCGGCGGGGAACGACCGGCTGTTCCTCCGCTTCGAGACCTACACCCCGAATCTCAGCCATTTCGAGGTGAACGTGGACGATGCCGGCTGGACGGAAGCCGGGGAGAGGTACACCTGGCTGCTGCAGCCCGGCCGGAACGTCATCCGGGTCCGGGCGGTGAACAGGCTCGGGGCCAAGGGGCACCCCTCGCGGCTCGTGGTCAACCACGCCAATACCCCTCTGGGAGAATGACCGCCATGAGAGAATCCCGACTGAGGCCCGCCGGACTGGCGGCCGCCGCCGCGTTCTTCGTCATCCTGCTGTCCATCCCCGGGGAGGGGAGGCAGCCGGCCGGGCAGGAGGCGCCGCCTCTCTCGCCCGACGGCTGCACCGTCGTCATGGTCGGCCGGGACGCGTCCACCGACGGGTCGACGATGACCACCCACGCCGCCGACTGCCTCCGCTGCGATTTCACCTGGACGCACGTGCCGGCCGCGGACCATCGGCCCGGCGAGATGCGCCGCATCTACCGCATCTCGCCGCACGCCAAGCGGCCGCCGACCGAGGAGCAATACGCCGGGCTCGATATCCCCCAGGTGCCGCGCACGTTCGCCTATCACCAGGGGGTCTACGGCTACCTGAACGAGCATCAGCTGGCCATCGCCGAATCGACGATCGACACCCGGCCCAGGATGCGGAACGAAACCCCGGGCCCCGCCTTCACGATGGTCATGCTGACCATGTTGGCCATGGAAAGGTGCCGGACGGCCCGGGAGGCCATCGCCCTCATGGGATCTCTGGCCGAGAAGTACGGCTTCGGCTGCTACGACACGGGGGAGATGCTCGCCCTGGCTGATCCCCGCGAAGTCTGGGTCTTCGAGATCATGCCGGTCGGGCCGCTCTGGACGCCGCGCAGCGGCCGGCCGGGCGCCGTCTGGTGCGCCCAGAGGGTCCCGGACGGCCATGTCAGCGTTTGCGCCAACGAGTCGCGGATCGGGGAGATCGACCTCGACGATCGGGAACATTTCCTGGCCTCCCCGAACGTCGTTTCCTACGCCGTCGAGAATTCCTACTATGATCCGTCGAGCGGCCGGCCCTTCAACTGGAAGAAGGCCTATAGCCCCGTCGAGAGGAGCGCCGCCTCTTCCGGGGGCGGGTCCAGCCGCCTCTGGCGCTTTTACAATCTCGTGGCGCCGTCCCTGAAGATCGACCCGGCGACGCCCAACATGGACCTGCCCTTTTCCGTCAAGCCCGCGAGGAAGCTCTCGCCGCGGGACGTCATGGACATCACCCGGGACCGCTCCCAGGGCAGCCCCTTCGACCCCGTCAAGGGCATCCAGGGAGGGCCGTTCAGGAACCCGAACTACCTGCCCTACGGGTTCGAGGCGGACGGGAAAGCCTATGGCACGACGCGGTCGATCAGCGTCAACCGTTCGGAGTACACCACGCTGACGCAGTGCCGGAGCTGGCTGCCCGGCCCGATCGGCGGCCTGGTCTGGCTGGCTTTCGGGGCGCTCGACACGTCCTGCTATATGCCGTTCTATGCCGGGGTCACGGAGCTGCCGGAGTCCTTCGGGATCGGGGATCACTGGCAGTTCGACCGGAAGTCCGCGAGATGGGCCTTCGACTACGTCGACTTCCACGTCCAGGTCGCCTATGCCTTCGCCATCGAGGACGTCAAGGCCTGCCAGCAGAAGTGGGAGACGGCGGCCCTGGACGAGATGCCGGAGATCGAACAGACCGCCCAGGAGCTCTATCGCAAGGATCCCGGGCAGGCCGCGGCCTATCTGACCGACTACTGCGTTTCCACTGCCGGCCGCGTCGTCGAAGCCTGGTGGGACCTCGGAGACCGGCTCCTGGTCAAATACAATCACCTGCACGTCTATGACACGGAGAAGAAGAAGGCGGAATCCGTGAAGTATCCAGAGAGCTGGATCAAGGCCGTGATAGAGATCGACAAGCCGGCGCCGTTGAAGAAGCAGGACCACTAGCGCCCGGACCCGGGCGCCGCATGCGTCCGACGATACAGGAGAACATCATGACGAGAAACGAAGCGCTGGAGATCATCCTGGAGACCAAGGTCATCGCCGTCATCCGGATGGCCGAGGCGGACAAGCTGCGCCAGGTCGTGGAGGCCGTCAGCCGGGGAGGCGTCCGGGCCATCGAGATCACGATGACCACGCCCGGGGCCCTGGACGCCATCCGGACGCTGGCCGCCGGGAAGCCGGCCGGGTCGCTCATCGGCGCCGGCACGGTCCTCGACGCCGCGACCGCGGCGGAGGTCATCCGGGCGGGGGCGGAATTCGTGGTTTCCCCGGTCCTGGACGCCGACATGATCCGGACCTGCCGCGAGGCCGACCGCTTCGTCGCCCCCGGCGCGTTCTCGCCGACGGAGATCCTGTCGGCCTGGCGGCTCGGGGCGGACGTGGTCAAGGTCTTCCCGGCGACGTCCTTGGGGCCGAAGTTCTTCAAGGACGTCCGGGGCCCCCTGCCCCAAATCCGGATCATGCCCACGGGCGGCGTCTCGATGGCCAACGCCTCCGACTTCCTCGAGGCCGGGGCCTGCTGCGTCGGGATCGGGACGGCCCTGCTCGACAAGGAGATCATCAAGCGCGGGGATTGGGAAGCCCTGACCTCGCGAGCGCGCCAGCTCGTCGACTCGCTGGCCCGCCCGGCCGGGCCCCGGTAAGCCGCCCCGCGAAAGGAGACCTCTGATGACGGCAGACAGGACGACCGGAAGCGGAAAAGGGCGGGGGCCGGCGGCCCCGAACCCGGAGCTCTACGGGCTCCCGTTCACCGTTGATGATTTCGCCGGCATGCCCTACCGGCGCCTGGGGCCCTCGGGGCTCCGGGTCTCGACGATCGGGCTGGGGACATGGAAGTTCGGCTATCCGGAGACCGGCGACGGCTCCCGGACCGGCGAGGCCGCGTCGCTGAAGATCCTCGACCGGGCCTTCGAGGAGGGCCTGACCTTCTGGGACACGGCCAACCGCTACAACGATTCCTCCGGCAACTCGGAGCGGGTGATCGGGGCCTGGTTCGCCGCCCATCCGGGCCAGCGGCGGAGCGTCGAGCTGGCGACCAAGGTCTTCGGGACCATGGACGGCCGGACCCCCAACTTTTGCCGGCTTTCGAGGACGAATATCCTGGAAGGGGTCTACGCCTGCCTGGACCGCCTCCGGACCGACCACATCGATCTCCTCCAGTTCCACCAGTTCGATCCCTCGACGCCGGTCGAGGAGAGCCTGGCGGCCGTGGAGGACCTTATCGCCCGCGACCTGGTCCGCTACTTCGGGGTCTCCAACTTCACCGTCGAGCAGATCGAGGCCTGCGCGGCCGGGGCGGGGAGCTTCCCACGGGCCCGGCTCCTGTCCGTTCAGAACAGGTTCGACATCCTCGGCGGCGAAGAGCCGGGAAAAGCAGGCGTGCTGGAGCTTTGCGCCCGGCGGGGCCTGGCCTTCATCCCCTGGAGCCCGCTGCGCGGCGGGCTCATCTCCGGGCGCTACCTCGACCGGGAGAAAGCCAGGCCGGGAGACCGGCTGGTGGACGAAAAGCGGCTCGACGGCGAGCTGACCCCGGTTGCGCTGAAAAAGCTCCGGGGTCTGGCCGAGGTCGCGAGGGAAGGGGGCTGGAGCGTTTCCCAGCTGGCGATCGCCTATATGCTCCGGATGCCTGGCCTGGGCCCGGTCATCGCCGCCTGTTCCACCCCGGAGCAGGTTTCCGAGAACGCCCGGGCCGGCCGGATCGCCCTTTCCGACGAGCAGGCGGAGCGGCTGGCCGGAATCCTCGGTTAATAAAAGGTTCTTCTCCCGTTTCCGGGATTCCCTCTCGAAGCGGCGAGGGGATTGTACTCGCAGTTCCCCGTTGCTGGGAGGGGACCGGCAGGGAGCGGAGCGGCCGAAGCGACCATCAGAAGGATGGCGGAGCGACCCGAAGCCATACCTCTGGGAGATATCGGGAGGAAGCGCTATCTAAAGGTAGCATGATAGCGAAACGCACCTCCTTGACGGGTAACCTGTGCTAGATTGCCCGTTGGGAAAACTCTTAAAGGAGGTGCGCAGTTGTATTTTATCGGCGTGGACCATCATAAGCAAGCCTC